>Ga0209347_1000152_pt1 | contig 196673 bp, 183 predicted proteins | sample AutmiccommuBRH23_FD_187382 | JGI IMG/M metagenome (GOLD analysis project Ga0209347, IMG submission 187382) | Deep subsurface microbial communities from Mt. Terri, Switzerland - Autotrophic microbial communities BRH/23 (SPAdes) (version 2) | ecosystem: Environmental > Aquatic > Deep subsurface... | reverse complement strand
TTTAGTTGTGAGAAATGTGGTGGCACCATGTATCCGGAGTATTATAAGGGTCTTCATGGGAATGAGTATAAAATTACAGATGTCCTAGATGAATAAAAGGACCGAGGCGCAGCCGAGGTTTTTCTTACACTTCTTTATCCTAATCAGACTTTTATGTCCTTTCTAGTCTGCATCTTTCTGAGCAGAAAGTGTTTGTAGACAAAAATAGCGAGGATCTTCAAAGATTCCTTTTTTATTTTACTAAATATTGAGAGGCTATATGGCTAATAATTCGAACGAATGGTATTATAATAATAGTGGATGACTGAATTTATTTAAGCTCAATTAATATCCATCATCTTCTTAGACTATTGCACCTAAGGGCTTACTTATAGTTTCTCTTATGTGGAATATACAACTAATGTTAAGCATTTTAACTATAGGGGATCGAGGAAGGGGATACTTCATCATGGAACAACACCTTCTTGTATTTAAAGAGGTGGCAGAGACAAAAAATATCACTTTAGCAGCTAAGAAGCTTCACATGAGTCAACCCAGCATTAGTTTACAAATTCAAAATCTGGAAAACCAATATGGTGCTCGTTTTTTTGATCGTACTAATAAAGGGGTTACATTAACAAAAGAAGGTAAAATATTCTATGCGCATGTTCGGAGTGTCTTAGACATTTTAGCGAATGCTAAAGAACAGATCTGTGCACTCGCTAAAGATCAGAGAGGGCTGATTTACCTTGGTGCTACTCTAACGATCGGTGAATATATTCTTCCCAATATCTTAGCGTTTCTGTATAAAACTCACCCTGACGTAGACTTCAAAGTTAAAATTGCCAATACCGAATCAATTTCTCAAGATGTCTTGGAGAAGAAAATTCATATCGGACTGATTGAAGGACCTGTTCCCCAGCATAAGGACCTTAAAGTTGAAAACTTCTGGGAAGATGAGTTAGTCGTGGTAATCCCTAATTTTCACCCCTGGGCATCTAGAAAAAGCATTACCTTAACAGAACTTCCTCACGAGCGTTTGGTGACCAGAGAAGACGGATCCGGAACTCGCAAAGTGATGGAAATGGCTTTGAAAGAGAGAGGTCTTGATCCGGATCAATTGAACGTCACAATGGAACTAGGGAGTACTCAGGCAATCAAGCAATTGGTCTCAGCTGGATTAGGAATTACAATTATTTCATCCTTGACGGTTAGTCGAGAAGTGGATCAAAAGATATTCAAGACCTTAAAAATTCAAGAAGCTCCAATATATCGACCTCTTAGTATTCTGACGAATGCACGAACCACTCAGACTAAAGATGAGCGCATCTTAATCAATCTACTTCACGATCACAGATTACTATCGGAAGTATTGAGCAAAGACTATATCGAGTTAGAGGATCTCAATAAGCTAATTTAGCTCAAAGAGCAGGACGAGGACAGAGAGAATGAAAAAGGATTGTAGAATAGGACTTGTACAAATGGAATCATTTGTGGGACAGACTGAGCGGAATTATTTGACTATTACGCGTTTGGCTCAAACTGCCCAGAAACAGGAAATATCTCTGCTGTGCTTTCCAGAGTGTGCGCTTAATGGCTATTCGCCACAAGATGCGTTAGAAATTGGAGAATCTTTGGAGAGTTCTTGGATTAGACAGTTAAGAGAGTGCTCTGCTGACTTAGGACTTACTCTTTTAGTGGGTTTAGTTGAGCAAGTTTCTGAACACGATAAACCTTACATCTCCCACGTGATTCTTTCCCCGGGTGAGGAACCCGCTGTCTATCGTAAAGTGCATTTAGGACGAAGTGAATTAGACTTTTTTAATCCGGGAGACCACTTTCCAATTTTTAATGCACACGGAACAACCTTCGCCATAGGAATCTGTTGGGATTGGCATTTTCCTGAAACAGCGGCGATCTATTCTCTTAAAGGTGCTGAAGTTTTATTTGCTCCGCATGCATCCCCATTAGTCGCTGGGGATCGAAAAGAAATTTGGTTACGTTATCTTGGTGCACGTGCTTATGATAATTCTGTATATCTTGGGGCCTGCAATTTAGTAGGAAGTAATGGAAGGTCTAAAGAATTTAGCGGAGGCGCTTTAGTCATTGGCCCAAAGGGAGACCAATTAAATCAATCTGAGATGAGTGACGAAGGTATACTTGCTGCTACTCTTTCAGCTGATCGGATAAATCTCATTCGGCGTCCTGAACGATCTTCGATGCGAGATAGCTTTTTTCTCGCTGATCGACGTAAGGAGCTTTATCATGAACTTATTGAACTAGATATAAAGACAGGTAGACAAAAATAATAAACTATTCTTTAGAATGCAAAAACCTTTCCAGCAATTAAGCTTGGAAAGGTTTTTATTATTATCGATTTACCAATTGTTGCGTGCGCGAGGTTGATAGCAATCTCGGCAATATACTGGCTTATCACCAGAAGGTTGGAATGGTACAGTTGTTTCTTTTCCACAGGTAGCACAAATAGCTGGGAACATTTCGCGTGGTTGACGAGAATATCCTCCGCCACCGTTATTTCTGGTTTGTGCTTTTCTTGCCGCACGGCATTCAGGGCAACGACCAGGCTCATTAGTAAATCCTTTTTCAGCATAAAATTCTTGTTCTGATGCTGTGAATTCAAATTCACGACCACAGTCTTTACAAGTTAAAATTTTGTCATTAAACATAAAAAACCTCCGAAATTTTATTACCCGCGACATGGGAACTTCAGATAAATCTTCCCACACCCTTAGGCAATCGAGAAGGTTTGAGTAAATCCACAAGTACTCCGAGCATCTTAATTATAGCTAATTAAGATAGATTAGTCAATATTTTCCTTCAAATTAAAAACAAAATTTACCAGTTATTTAAACAGAATAGAAAATATTAAGGAAGTATCTGGTGTGTAAATAAAGTAGTGATTTATCGCATAACATTAAGCCAATAGACATTTCAAAGAATTCAGGCAAGATGGGGGATAAGCAAAATGGAGCACTACAATTGTGAGACGTTACCAGATCGTATCCTGGGCATGCAAAGACTTGAGGACTTATTCAACCAGAACGGTTATATAGTCTGCCAGTCTTCAGGAGAAAAAATATATAACTTTGAGATGATCGTTGCGATCTTTATACCTCTTGGAGCAGAACGTGATCAAGTCATGGCTGTTCATAGGGATCATGCGACAGCCTTTATACAGAGCTGTCTATTGACACTTCATTAGTAACAATATTTAATATGAATTTAGTTTCTAATCTTAAGGTAGGGCTGTACTGGGCCCTACCTTGTTTGAGCTTAGCAAAAGGTTAACTCGGTCCTTTCCCACGCTAACAATTAAGGAGTCGGTATTCAAAGTAATGAAAAATGTAAAGGATACATACCGCTGCGAAATCAACGCCTTATATAAAGGTAATTAAATACAGGGACTAAGGACTAGGACTATTTCTTCTTAGATCGTGACTAATGCCTTATGTTCGATCGAGAGTTGCGGCGCTATAATAAAAACACGAAACACAGAATATAAAGGAGGATTATCAGATGAAAGAAAAGTTAATGGGACTACTTAGAGATGAAGAAGGTCAAGGGATGGTCGAGTATGGGTTAATTCTTGGTCTGATATCAATAGTCGCAATAGTTGCAATTGGTCTTATAGGCCCAAAAGTTAAAGCGTATTTTGATAATGCCAATAATGCAATGTAAGCACTAAGCTTTACTACGAACTAGCAAATGATTCCATTTTATGACAGTAATTATTATCCTTATTAGTATACTAGCTTTAATTCCAGAACCCTACTGGCCGCAGTAGGGTTCTTTATGCAAAGAAGGGGGAGACGGAATGGGAGTGTATGAGGTTGCTCTGGGTTTAACTTTAGGCATCGCTGCTTTAACAGACTGGCGTGAACACAAAATCTATAACAAACTGCTTGTTCCCGCTTTTTTGATTGCACTTCTGCTCAATACGTTTCAAGGTGGGATCTCTGGCTTGACAAGTAGTCTTTTTGGAGCAACTCTTGGTTTTGTGTTACTGCTTCTTCCGTATCTCATGGGTGGGATAGGAGCGGGGGATGTGAAGTTTCTAGCGGTAATTGGATCTTTTGGTGGTGCTTCGTTTGTTCTAACTAGTTTTTTTTATGGAGCTGTTATCGGAGGACTCATCTCGGCCTTTCTACTTGCTCGCCACAAGGTGCTAGTTACTACACTGATGCACTTTCTGTTCTTTTTCCCAATTTTACAAAAACCCAAACATTTTAGCGAAGCCATGAATACCGTAGGACAAGAAAAATTCCCCTACGGAATCGCGATTGCTTTAGGAACCCTGATTGCCTTGTTTTTACCATTGAGAGGTGGATGGTCATGATTCGAAAGCTCAGGACAGGAGAACATGGTCAAGCTTTAGTTGAGATGGCTCTTGTCTTGCCGCTGTTTTTATTGTTACTGTTTGGAGTAATTGAGATGGGACGCATCGGCTACGCTTATATTACGGTTAGCAATGCCGCAAGGGAGGGAGGGCGGGTGGCAACCATTGGAGGAACTGATTCAGAAATAAATACTTCTGTCCAAAATGCTGCAACTTCTCTCGATCCCGCGAACTTAGTGATCAATATAACACCGAATCAAGCTCTACGTCTATCTGGTCAAGGTGTGACCATCCAAGTCTCTTATCCGGTACAATTAGTGATTCCAATCATCAGTGCTGTGATACCTAATCCGGTTGTTGTAAGTTCTAGCATTGTTATGCGACTCGAATAGAAAATACCCAAGTGTCCATTTCTGAACGAAGGAAGGATGGTCATGGTTCAAATAAAATCATATTACCCTCAGGAACGCGGGAGTGTTGTCGTGCTGGTTGCTCTGACCTTAACCGCCCTTCTCGGCTTCTGCGCCATTGTAACAGATATCGGGTTATTGTATGCCCATAAGGCCAAGCTGCAGAATTCAGTGGATGCAGCAACACTCGCTGGGGTACAGGAACTCCCCAATGATCCCAGCCTTGCGGAACAAAGAGCGAGAGATTATGCGACACAAAATGGGGCTCCTGCTGTTACCGTTTCCTTTGAGGCGAATAACGCCAAAATTATTGTTCAAGCCTCCAAGCAAGTGCCTACTTATTTCGCTCGAATTTGGGGGATTACCGAAAAAAGTATTTCTGTATCCTCCAAGGCTATGATGGTTCCACCGCTAGGACTGTTCGGAGCCGTTCCACTTAGCGTCCAGGAACAAGGCTTTATTTATGGACAGAAGTATGTCCTCAAATCTGGAGGAGGGTCTGGAACCACAGATTGGTACCTTGATGAGGATAAGAATAATAGCGTGAAGAAACATGGAGACGAGTCTGGAGCCTCCGGCTGGTACGGCGCCTTGGAACTCACAGGTACTGGTGCCAACAATTATGAATCGGATTTGGCCAACGGGTATCAGGGAACGCTGCGAGTGGGACAAATTCTGGATGTCAAACACGGAAATATGAGTGGGCCGACGGCAGATGCAATTAACACTCGCTTAAGTCGCGATACACGCCTACCTAAAAATACAATCGACCATCATGATCGAAATGCTCCTCAGATCGTGTATATCCCTATTGTCAAGATTATTTCTGAAAGTGGTAATTCCATTCATCAAGTGCAAATTGTTGGATTTGCTGCTTTCTTCCTAGAAGGGGTTGCCGGAAACGGAAATGATTCGGTCGTAACCGGTTGGTTTATCCAGACACTCGCCTTAAATGGCCATTCTTCGGACAACCTAGCGGATTTATTAAACACAGAACAGGCTATGGAGAATGGAGTAGCTAGTAATGATTTCGGATTATACACACCGAAACTGATCCTTAATTAACCCGCATCTTCTTCTGACACAAACTTGAAGAATGCCAGTCTAATTAGCATAGTAAAAGTGATGATTTGTATACTGAGAGGTGATCAACGTGCAGCGAAAAGGTTTTTTTCTCCTGGCTCTGATTTGTGGACTGATCGCAGCAGGATCAATGTATGTTTATCTAAACAGTTTGACTAAAAATTCAACCACCGTTCTTAAGCCTTTAGTGATCGTGAAGACAAATATTCCCGCTCGAACTGTCATAGACGCCAGCCAGTTGGTGGTCAAGGATGTTCCGAGCCATGGTTACCCCCAAGGGGGTTATTCGACGATCCAAAATGTTGTGGGCTCGGTGGCCCTGTTGAATCTCTCAGCCGGAGATTTGATCGTAAGTACGATGCTCGAACGTCAAAATTCTCAGCAGAATACGAGTAATGGGATTTCCACAGGCAGTACAACCGCTCTAACAGTGCCGGACGGAAAAAGGGCAGTCGCGATTCCGATTAATCTAGTAAGTGGAGTTGGCTATTCATTAAAACCTGGTGATCACGTCGATGTTCTTGTGACGATGGATATTAAAGACTCGTCCGCAAATTCGCAGGCTGTGACAGTGACCAGTCTGGCTGCTCAAGATGTTTTAGTTTTGAGCGTGGGAGAAAGTATCGGTGAGGATAAAACCAAGGGTGATGCCACCAAATCTCACACATTAGCACTCAGTGTGCCCCAAGCGATGGCGGTCACCCTCGGCAGTGAAAAAGGTAGTCTTCGTTTATTATTACGTAACCCAGCAAATACGGACATTAGGCAAGATACTCCGATTAACGGGTATGTGTTTATGGATACTAACTATATTAACAACTATAAATAAGTAAGGAGGGCTGATATGAAACGCATCAGCGTCTTAATCGTGGACGATATCACCGACACTAGGGACAGCATCAGGCGGCTTCTCCAGTTTGAAGATGATATAGAGGTCGTCGGTGAAGTAGGATCCGGATCTGAAGCGATAATTTTCGCGGAAGGAAAAAGGCCGGACATTATTTTGATGGATATTAATATGCCCGAAATGGACGGAATACGGGCAACTGAGCTCATAGCCCAACGCGTTCCTGGAAGTTCTGTGATTATCATGTCAGTACAAGGGGAACAGGCATATTTGCGTCGGGCCATGATGGCTGGAGCTAGAGAATATATTGTCAAGCCCTTTACGGGTGACGAACTGGCTAGTGTCATTGCTAAGGTCTATGAAATGGATCGTATCAAAAAGGAAGTTATGGGAGAACAGCCCAAAGTGTTCCTCGACCCTAAAAAACGAAATGGAGAAATCATCTCCTTCTTTAGTACCAAAGGTGGGGTCGGAAAAACGACCTTGGCTACTAATCTGGCTGTTCAATTGGCCAATACAGGTAAATGGCGGGTCCTCTTAATTGACCTTAACCTCCAATTTGGTGATGTTGCAGTCTTCTTAAACCTTGTTCCTAAACGATCAATTGCTGATTTGATCGAATCGGGGCCCATTAAATTTTCCGAGATCCAATCTTACTTTTTGAATCATTCATCGGGTCTTCAAGTGTTAGCGGCCCCAACCCGCCCAGAATATGCCGAACTGATTACGGCTGAGCACGTAGAACAAATTCTTAGCGAGGTGAGACCAAATTTCGATTTTATAATTTGTGACAATGTCAGTCGGTTTGAAGAAGTGGGTTTGGTGACCTTCGATATTGCAACTCAAATTTGGCTTATTGTGGCCATGGATGTACCAACCCTTAAAAATGCTAAACTTAGCCTCGAGGTTATCGAGGGGCTTCATCATACTCCCAAAGTTCAAGTTGTTCTTAACCGTACCAGTAAAGAAATGGGCATGGATCCCCGAGATGTGGAAAAAAGTCTCAATACTAAAATCAGCTATGAGATTCCGAGCGACGGGAGAGCTTTGGTGTCCGCGCTCAATCAAGGTGTGCCTTTCGTAACATCATACCCACAAAGCAAGGCTTCCGAAGCAATTCGAACCATGGCCGGAAGACTCACTTCATCGGAAATTGTCGACCCAAAGCCTAAGCAAAAGGAACAAGAGCGACGAATTCAAAGTCCCATAAAGCAGCTGCGTAGGGTGTTCGGATTTTAGGGAGGGATGAGCAATGTCGTTGCTTAAACGTTTAGAGAAAGAAAAGATTCAACCTCATGAGGAATCTAGGAATGAGCTACGAACGGTTCGTCCTACTTCAACCAATGATCCCTGGCGTGAGTTTAAAAGCACAGTGCATCATGAAGTAATCCAAGCTTTAGATAAGATCAACACCCAAGACCTCAATGCTGAGACACTACACCCGATTATAGAACGTACACTTGATGCGCGGGCTGATGTTTTGGGGTTAACCCCTCCTCGCATGGAACGTCAGCGCCTAGTACAAGAGGTTATGGATGAAATCTTGGGATTTGGTCCGATTGAACCACTACTACAAGACCCTAATGTCAATGAAATCATGGTTAATGGACCTCACCAAGTCTATGTTGAAAGGAAAGGCAAACTTGAGCTGGCAGGGGTCACATTTTACGATGATGCACACGTCTTGCATATTATTGAAAAAATCGTTGCTCCTTTAGGGCGGCGCATTGATGAAAGTCAGCCTATGGTCGATGCTCGTTTACCGGATGGCTCCAGGGTTAACGCGATCATTCCTCCACTGTCCCTAAATGGTCCGATCCTTACTATTAGGAAGTTTTCTAAAGTTCCCTTTGGCATGGAAGACCTAGTAGGCTTTGGGACATTAACTACGGAGATGGCGGAATTTATCGATGCTTGTGTCAAAGCCCGCTTAAATGTCATCGTCTCCGGGGGGACGGGTTCAGGGAAAACAACAACCCTAGGTGTAATTTCCGCGTTTATTCCGGAAGATGAGCGCATTATTACAATCGAAGATGCGGCTGAACTACAACTGCGTCAAACCCATGTCGTCACTCTGGAAACTCGCCCAGCCAACATGGAGGGTAAAGGGGCGATAATGATCCGAGATCTTGTGCGTAATGCTTTGCGGATGAGACCAGAACGGATCATTGTGGGCGAAGTTCGCAGCGGGGAAGCTCTGGATATGTTACAGGCTATGAATACGGGTCATGATGGCTCCCTGACCACTGGGCACGCTAACACTCCGCGCGATATGCTCTCCCGACTAGAAACCATGGTGTTGATGGCCGGGATGGATCTGCCTGTTAGAGCAATACGTGAACAAATTTCCAGTGCCCTAGATGTCATCGTCCAACAGAGCCGCTTGAGAGACGGAAGCCGGAAATTAACCCATATCACCGAAGTTCTAGGAATGGAGGGGGATGTGATTGTGCTCCAAGACATTTACCGTTTTGAGCAAACAGGAATTGACAAGCATGGTAAAGTTCAAGGGCATTTCCGGGCGACCGGAATTCGGCCACATTTTGTTGATAAACTAATTGCTGCAGGGCAGATTCTTCCGGATACTATATTTTCCAATTAATAGTTTCCTTAATAATCTCATGTAAGGAGGGCGAGTATGCTTAATGGGATGGCTCTAACCATCATACTCATTTCGGTAGTCGCCAGTTTTCTAACAGTTTACCTCGCAATTCTTGCCCTTCCACGCCGTGCAGAAACCCTCGAAGCAAAACTTCAACGGTTTACAGCCTTGCGAATTCCGATCAAAAAAGGGACAGATAAACGAGACCTAATACAACTGCTGGCGCTCTTAGGTCGTCACACTCCCCGTCGCTGGAGCGAACGATTGGACCTTGAACTGATTCGGGGAAACATTCCCCTCAAAGGTGGAGAATTCTTGGTCCTCCAAGGTCTTTTGCCCGTTTTCTTTTTCCTGATTGGCAGTATACTCTCGCAAGGAATATATGTTGGGACTCTGTTTGCTGTCGTTGGGGGGGCGCTTCCTAGGATATGGCTAAAATCTGCTCAAAAGAAAAAACGCCGTCAATTTAACAATCAACTAGCGGATGCCTTGCTGGTTTTGGCCAATTCCCTCCGTTCTGGTTTTAGTCTCTTACAAGCCATGGAAATGGTCAGCCAGGAAATGCCTAATCCTATTTCTGGAGAATTTCAACTTGCTTTGCGAGAAATGACCTATGGAACTGCCACAGAAACAGCCTTGACCCATTTATCTGAACGAGTCGGCAGCGATGTCTTAGACCTGCTCGTAACGGCTATGCTGATTCAGCGCCAGGCTGGAGGAAACTTGGCCGAGGTACTTATGAATATTCATGCCACAATCCAGGGGCGCCTTCGCATCCAGCAAGAAATTAAAACACTCACCGCTCAAGGTCGGATTTCTGGATATATTATCGCCATTCTGCCGTTCGGAATTGCTGTTGTTCTGAGCGCGATCAATCCGAGCTACCTTTCCGTACTGTTTACCAATCCGACTGGATTGGCTATGCTTGCAGGAGGGCTGATCTCTCAAATCATAGGGTTTTTGATTATCCGAAAAATCGTTACGATCGAGGTTTGAGGTAACTATGAACAAGGGAGTGAGCCACTATGTTATTATCCATTATTTTATTCAGTGTATTTGGTACCATTTGTTTTACGCTGATCGGGATTTTCTTTGGAAAGCAAGAAATTAAGGCCCAAGAACGGATTTTACGGGCACTAGGTCAGGGAGAAATCAAATTCGAAGCAGATAAACGCTCGCTTAAAGAGCGGTTGCTGCGCCCGATGCTCTACCAATTTGCACAGCGCTTATCACGCCTAGCTCCTAAAGGAAAACCGGAACGCACGACAGAGCAACTGAGTGCTGCAGGATTGTTAGGCCAATGGGCAGAGGTTGAATGGAAAGCTTTACAGTATGCACTGAGCTTATTACTTGCGCTTCTCCTTTTTGGGATGTTTTCATTCATGAATAGTGGACTTTTAACCAGCTTAGAAATGGGGATCATCGGCTTCTTAATAGGTTATATCTTTCCTAATTCCTGGTTGAAGCAGAAAGCAAAAAAGCGGCAAAAGGAAATCCAGCATACTTTGCCCGATGTTCTCGATCTTCTAACCGTAAGTGTGGAAGCGGGCCTTGGGTTTGATGCTGCCTTACTCAAAGTTGTAGAGAAACAAAAAGGGGTCCTGGCGGAAGAATTCCTGAGGGTTTTGCAGGAAATTAAGATGGGACGCCCACGCAGGGAATCTCTGCGCGACTTAGCAAGGCGTAACAAACCGGCTGAAGATCTTAGTAATGTGGTTGCTTCACTCGTACAAGCAGATCAATTAGGGATATCCATCGGTTCAGTTCTGCGTAATCAAGCCAAACAAATACGGCAGAAGCAGCGGCAACGAGCAGAAGAAAAAGCCCAAAAGGCCCCTGTTAAAATGATGATTCCTTTGGTTTTTTTCGTCTTTCCAAGCATATTCATTGTTGTTCTGGGACCTGCTGTTATCCAAATTATTGAAATATTTAAGTAATTTAGTGAACGGAAAACCTACTCATGACCTAGGAGACTTCGGCTGATGAGTACTTTAAGCAAAACAGGAGGGAAGCGAAGGATGAAATCAGGGCATTTGCGTAACCTACGAACTGGGGAGATCGTTGGAGAGTGTGTCATTAAAGCAGACTCGTTTTGGCCTCGTTTTAATGGACTGCTGGGACGCACATCTTTGGCACAAGGAGAAGGGCTTTGGCTCATGCCGTGTCAGCAAGTTCACATGTTAGGTATGCAGTTTGCAGTTTCTGTTTGGTTTTTAGATAGCACAGGACATGTATGTGAGCTGATAGATGAACTACTGCCCTGGAAGGTTTCACCCTATATTCGTGGGGCTCGAAGTGTGATTGAGTTTCCGGTAGGGTGGGGAAACTCAACTAAAACACTGCTCGGGGACAAATTAAATTGGCAAGAAAATATACTCTATGGCTAGTCTACCTATTAGGTGTCCCATAGAATTTCGAAAACACCTTGGCTATAGCCAAATGGTCTTTAACCCCCCCGAGCTCGCGAACTGAATGCATGGCTAAGACCGGATTTCCGACATCCACAGCAGGAATATCAAGGTGTGTACTAGAAATAGGTCCTATGGTTGATCCACCTCGTTCATCAGAACGATTAACAAATATTTGAACGGGGACTTGGGCATTTTGACAGAGGGTTGTGAACACTGCAGCCGTTTCTGCATCAGTTGTGTAACTTTGGTTAGCACTTATTTTTAGCACAGGGCCGCCATTGAGGATAGGATGATTGACTGGATCGTGCTTTTCTACGGCATTGGGATGTAGAGCATGGGCCATATCAGCAGAAATGAGGAAAGAGTGTGCCAAAGCTTGAAAATAAGCCTCTCGGCCTTTTTCTTGTGCTAAGAGGATTCGTTCTAGGACATGAGATAGAAAGGGAGATGCCGCTCCTTGTTTAGAAGTACTGCCACATTCTTCATGATCAAAGCAAGCTAGTACATTGGTCATTAAGGAAGGTTCTGACTTAGCAAGGGCCCAAGCCCCGGCATGGACCATTGCTAAGTCATCAAGTCGTCCTGAGGAGAGATACTCTTGCTGGAGTCCAACAAAACTGCCTTGTATAGTTTCAAAGAGAAAGAGATCAAAATATAAGATTTCTTCTACAGGACAGTTCAATATTTCGGCAAGATGATGAACCAAGCGCTTATCGTTCTGTAAATCATCCGAAATTTGAGACAATAAGGGTAGCATATCTTTTTGTTTATTTAATTCAATTCCTTCATTAATCTTGCGATTCAAATGGATGGATTGATTAGGTATCACCAGCAAAGGGCGTTCACTGTTGTAGAGTTTAATTTGTGGATTAAAGGGAGTCTCACCACGCAGGATTATCCGGCCTGCCAATGATAGCGGTCGGTCCAGCCAAGTATTGAGAATGGGACCGCCATAGGCTTCCACGTTTAATTTGAGATAACGCCCTTCAACCTGGATTTCGGGAATTGACTTCACACGGAAACTGGGACTGTCAGTGTGTGCTGCAATAAGGTGAAAACCATAATCCTCCAATCCACCTAAGCCGATTGTGAAAGCGATCAAGGCAGAGTTATTGCGGCTTACAAAATAGTTCCCACCTGGAACCAAGGACCATTTATCTTGAAGTGATAACTCCTGAAATCCTTGTGGGATAAGGATTTTCTTTACGCTTTGCACAGCATGGAAAGCAGACGGGCTCTGATCAATAAAATTAAGCAGTTCTTGGGCAAACATCCGTTCCTCATCAGTAATAAATGCAGTCATATTATCTTACACCTTTCAAAAGAATTTCATCGTTAGTCGAAGGAGTTCCCTAAATCAGAGTTTAGCTTAGGAAGGAATCTCAGATTTCATCTTTATTCTCCCCGCAGAAAGGACATTCCTTCCTAAACTATTATAATGGTATAATTGCTTAGCAGGAAATTTGAACTCCCTTACAGAAAGATAAAAGCAGATATCTTAGGATCGATATCCATGAATGGGAGAAAAAGTTTGAAAAACTATAGGTTAGCATCACTGGAACATACTAATCATTGTGAATTGACAGAGATTTGGAACCGCTGTTGGCAAGGATATTACTATAATATGTCATTTTCCGATGAGCAAATGAGAGTTTGGCGTGATCTAAGTCAAGCTTCATTAGAGAATTCGATCGGCATTTATGTTGATAATCAAGTCGTCGGATTTAGTTTGCTATCTGTGGACGGAAGTGATGGATGGATCGCTGCGGCCTGTATTGACCCTGATTACCGATGCCAAGGGTTAAGCGAAGTTTTAATGAGAACTCAACTCGATCGTGCATCACGCCTTGATCTTAAACGGGTTTACCTTGAGGTATTGGAACAAAATCACGCACTCAAGGTTTATCAGTCCGTAGGCTTTGCTCCTGTGCGTCAACTTAATCTCTACAGCACACAAGTTAGAACTGACTATCATAATAGTGCTTCGAGAATAATTCCTCTAAGATCAGTTCACGTAGATTTATACTTTGAAAACCGTAGTCGTGCCTTTAAGCCAGCTTGGCAACGAAGGGAAGATTACCTTAGGCGTCATATTAATTATTTTGCAGTTCTGAATATGTCAGGAACCGCGGGCGCCATGTTTGCAGGGGAGAAAAAGGACATTCTGATTGACGTTTGGAGTGCCTCTGCTGCTGGCGCCGCTGAGCTGATTTCTGCTCTACTTCAACGGTCAAATGACCCGTTTTCCTTGATAAATCAGCCTAAGGATTGGATTTTTGCGTTTCTTTGTACGAAGAAAATATTGCCGAGTGCAATACAATTAGAAATGTGCATTCAGGTGACATAAATACTTGTTGCAGCGCATAAGATAGTTGAGTCCCTAAGTTTAGCGGAAATACGGGTCGTTTTTGTTAAACAATTGGCAAACAAAGTTTTTTAATAAAGTTTTTCATAGTTCTTGAAATTTTTGGGATTCAGGTATATAATATTAAGATAACCCAAAAAAATACGAAAGGAAATAATCTCTATGACAAAAGAACAATTAATGATTAATGCGATTTTGGAGTCCGTGGGACTTGAATCTATTAAGTCTGCACCAACCCAAAGGCAAGCCCATGAAGAAGGATAAGTAGTTACAGAAAGGGTGCGGTATTTTGACCCGGATTCTAATCCTAAAGTGTAACCAAGTTAACTTAAACCTATTCTTTAAGACCCAAATCTAAAAGCGAGTTTCTTAAAAATTTAAGGAACTCGCTTTTATACTTGGAATTAGGATGGTCGTTGAAATTAGGGTTTATAAGAATGGAGTCGAAGAATTATGTCATTAGTTGTTTTAGGAATTGCTTGTAGCCCGCGGCGAAATGGTAACACCACTCGCTTGATTCTAGAGGGGATGGAGATTGCGCGAGCTGAGGGTCATACAACGGAAACCATTTATCTCTCGGATTTAAAAATAACTCCCTGTCAAGGGTGTGGAGCTTGTTCAACTAATGGCATCTGTGTACTTAAGGATGATATGCCTGAGCTCCAAGCAAAAATCATTCGTTCTGACCGCTTAATTCTCGCTGCTCCAATCTTTTTTATGGGAGTAAACGCCCAAACAAAAATCATGATTGATCGAATGCAAACATTTTGGGCACTTAAATATTTGCACCACAAAACGTTTCTTCTCCCCTCAGGTCTTAAGCGATCGGGGCTGTTTATTTCTGCGGCCGGAACACGTAAACAAGATGTGTTCTTTTGTGCCGAACGCTCAATTAAAACATTCTTTCATATGTTAGATATTCACTACACTAAACCTTGTTTATTTAGTGGAATCGATAAAGCCGGCGAGATCGAGGACTATCCAAGCTACTTAGAAGAAGTGCGCAAGACTACTCAGGGTTTCCTAATATCCTAATATTGCGATAATTAGCTAGTCCATTCTGGAGGAAATTATGCTATAATAAATGTATATTGTATGATGGAAAGGAAATGTGTCTCATGCAAAAAACTTCTGAACCGTTAATCCACCCTAAGATTGCTATTGTAACAGATAGTACCAGTGATTTAGATCCAGAAATGATCAAGGAGTTTGGGATCGAGATACTTCCTTTGCATGTTGTTTACAAAGATCGAGAATACCTCGACGGAGTTAATATCAGTCCAGATCAAGTTTATGACAATATGGAGGTAGAAGTTCCCACAACTTCATTACCTTCACCTGCTGAAATTTCGAACTTATTTAATCGCTTAAGGGATGAGAAATTCACCCATGTTCTTTCCATACATATCTCCAGCGGCTTGAGTGGTACCTATGATACTGTCTGTCAAGTAGCTCAAGACTATAAGGATATGGTCATTGAAGTATTTGATTCCAAAGCGCTATCCATGGGGCTTGGTTTTCCTGTGTTGGAAGCAGCTCACAAACTCCGCGACAATAATAATTTCCAAAGTATTGTAAATGTAGCTGAGGCTGTTTCAAAACAGACTAAACTCTATTTTGTCCTTTCAACCTTAGAATATCTTAAACGTGGCGGCAGAATTGGCTATGTTTCGGGCACCATCGGGGAGCTACTAAATATTAAGCCCATTATATCCGTGAATGCAGAAGGGAAATATATTACCTCTGCAAAGGTCCGTGGCAGGGATCAGTCCCTTAAGAAGTTATATGATATCTTGGTAGAAAGCACTCAAGAGGGAAGCTACAACGTAGCCATCGTTCATGGGGGGGCAGAGCAGGAAGGACGTAAATTATTAGAAAACGCTCGTCAACTTCCCAACATTAAGCAATTGTTATTTAATCAGATTAGTCCAGTTATGGGCGTTCATACGGGCCCGGGGCTGGTCGGAATCATAATTTCTCCTGTACTTGAACCTTAGTCGTAAGACTGAGGTTTTTCTTAACTCTCAAATAGTTTCGTGACCTAGCATCTATCTAAAGGGAATTTCACATTTACTGTCGAATTCTTTCGAGATTATCTTAACAAATGCATTAAGCGGGTCTGTCGATAAGGGAGAGTTTATATGTTAGAAAAAGAGCGCTGGTACGCCGTGGTTAATCCTAAATCAGCCAATGGGAGTACTTTCAAACAGTGGCCAGTGTATTTAAAACGACTAGAAGAAGAGGGATATTTAATCCAATATGAGTACACTTCAGGGCCAAGGGATGCAACTAAAATAACGCAAAGAATCTTGCAGGAGGGATATACTCATATTATAGCTGTCGGGGGAGACGGTACCATGAATGAAGTGGTTAATGGTTTTTTCACGGACGGCCAAATGATTAATCCTGATGCAGAGTTAGCCCTTTTTTCGCATGGCACCGGAGGGGACTTAATACGCACACTTATGATTCCGAAGGGAATTGAGGGTTTTTTGGCAATCTTAAGTCAGAGACGCAAGCGCAAGGTCGATGTTGGAGAAGTGTTTTTCCAAAAAGATCATGGGCAGCAAGAGAGCCGCTATTTTATTAACGTTGCGGATGTCGGATTAGGTGGAGAGACAGTTGCTCGTGTAAACCAACAAAGTAAATTGCTGGGTGGGAAACTTTCATTTCTAATCGGATCAGTGATAAGTATCCTGCGTTACCGGAATAAAGTCATGCGTTGTGAAATCGACGGTAAATTAATTTCCGAAGGACGACAAAACAGCATTATGGTTGCAAATGGTCGGTTTATTGGTGGGGGCATGATGATCGCACCCCAGGCAGAATTAGATGATGGGCTGTTCGATGTGGTCTGTTTAGGGGATTTTTCAACTCTAACGCTCCTTCGGCACTTGCCTAAGATATATCGTGGAGCACATCTAAAAATCCCTGGTGTGGAGGTGTATCGCGGACAATCTGTTGTCATAACATCGACTGAAAAAGCACTGCTAGATATTGACGGAGAGCAACCCGGATATGCACCTATTACTTTTACCCTTCATCCCAAAACCCTTTGCCTATGGGGTTAATCGACAGTATTAAATTTTACAATTAGAACAGGTATGGGGTAGTTATGCAGAGCCTTGCTCTGCTTGACTACCCCAGCTTAGATTGTTGTTGTACCTATCTAGAGATCAGGTTTATTTCTAAGGTCAATAAAGGTCAAAAAATCTCTGACCATTATTGACCTTAGAATGATTATCGATTATAATTTAACTATCAAGGAAAAAATACCATTGAAGAAATAGAAAATTCAAATCAAAAAGCATAACAATACCTGGAAGTGAGCCTGCGTATGCAGAGTAAATGAGGTGAAACTATGGATTTTAAGGATTATTATGTAGGTCTTGGAGTATCTCCTGATGCCGATGAAAAAACAATTAAGAAAGCCTATCAGAAATTAGCTAAAAAATACCACCCGGATGTTAATCCGGGAGATAAAGTGGCTGAAGAAAAGTTTAAAGAGGCTACAGAAGCTTATCAAGCGATTAGCGATCCAGAGAAACGACGTAAATATGATGAACTCCGGCAGGATTATCAACACTGGCAGAAACGTGGAGGACGAGGAGATTACAACTGGGATCGTTGGCAGACAAATCCCGGCAGAGGGGGTAGCGGGAGTCAGGGTCACACCATGTCCCCAGAAGATTTTGCAGAAATGTTCGGTGGCGCTGGAAGAACGGGTGGCTTCGGTGGTTTTGGAGGGGAAGGATACTCTGATTTCTTCTCTACCCTGTTTGGAGGGGGCGGTGGGCAAGGCCGTGGCTTTAGCGGCGGCTCTACAGTAGGCCGTGGTCGTGCTGGTCAGGACACTGAAGTTGACGTCCAAGTGAGCCTCGAAGAGACGTTTAATGGAACGACACGTCTCATCCGTACAGGGGAAAAACAAATCGAAGCCAAAATTCCAAAAGGGGTTCGCACTGGTTCGAAGGTGCGACTCACTGGTCAAGGCGGCCCTGGGATTGCAGGTGGACCAGGTGGGAATCTCTATTTAAATATTACTGTAAGTCCTCATGTTCACTTTGTCCGTGAAGGAGATGATTTAAGGGCCAAGCAGCCTCTTGATTTCTATCAGGCGATCTTTGGCGGAGAAGTTAGTGTCCGAACGTTTGATGGAGAAGTTCTTCTCAAGATCCCTCCACGCTCTCAGAGCGGCAAGAAATTCCGCTTGAAAGGAAAAGGAATGCCCAATATTGAGCGTCCTGATCAACGGGGAGATCTCTTTATCGAACTTTCCATTATTCTTCCAGATGACTTGAGTGAGCAGGAACTATCCACCCTTCAAGAGTTAGCAAATAAACGAGGATGAGTTTCAACCTAAACTACAAACCTAATAAGGAGTGAGCAACTATGTCTTTTGATACCAATCGACTTACCCAGAAATCCCAGGAAGCAATCACAGAAGCCCAATCAATGGCGGAACGCAATGCCAATAGCCTAGTAGAGCCAGAACATCTAATACTCGCCCTTTTAGAGCAGGTAGAGGGTGTTACATCTCAAGTTTTGACAAAACTAGACATCGCGACGGGTGTACTGATCTCAACAATCCGTCAAGAGATTAATCGATTTCCGCGCATAAGCGGTGGAAACGTGCAAATAAATATTTCCCCACGCTTGCGCACAGTCTTGGTGGCTGCTCATGATGAGATGGCGACCTTTGGAGATGAATATGTCAGTACAGAACATTTACTTTTGGCCATCTTGACAAAGGCTGGAGGACCTGTCGAAAAAATTCTTAAGCAAGCAGGACTGAATCGAGAGAAATTACTGCAAGCTTTGCGAGAAATCAGAGGTACTCAACGCGTTACCAGCCCTAATCCTGAAGGCACTTATGCAGCGCTGGAACAATATGGGCTTAACCTAGTGAAGCAAGCTCGTCGCGGTCGTCTAGACCCAGTCATAGGCCGTGATGAGGAGATACGTCGGGTTATCCAAACTCTTTCCCGTCGTACTAAAAATAACCCCGTCTTAATCGGGGAACCTGGGGTTGGGAAAACTGCCATTGTAGAAGGGCTAGCTCAACGGATTGTACGAGGAGATGTTCCGGAAACTATCAAGGATAAACAAGTTATTTCTCTGGATATGGGAACCCTAATCGCAGGTGCAAAATACCGAGGGGAGTTCGAAGAACGCTTAAAAGCTGTCCTAAAGGAAATTCAAGATCGTGATGATGTGATCTTGTTTATTGATGAATTGCACACCGTCGTTGGAGCAGGGGCTGCCGAAGGGGCTATGGATGCCAGCAACATGTTAAAACCAATGTTAGCGCGTGGAGAGCTTAGCATGCTTGGGGCAACGACTCTCGCTGAATACCGCAAACACATTGAAAAAGATGCAGCACTTGAACGTCGCTTTCAACCGATCCTGGTCGACGCTCCCAGTGTTGAAGATACCATCTCTATTCTGCGTGGTCTTAAGGAACGCTATGAAACCCACCATGGAGTGCGAATCACGGATGGAGCCATCATTGCTGCAGCTATGCTCTCGGATCGTTATATCAGTGACCGATTTCTCCCCGACAAGGCGATTGACCTGATCGATGAAGCTGGAGCACGAATGCGCATGGAAATTACGAGCGATCCCTTTGAATTAGATCAAATTAAACGCAGAATGATGCAATTGGAAATTGAACGCGAGGCTCTTAAGAAAGAAAAAGATGACGCAAGTAAAGATCGTTTAGCAAAGATTGAAGAAGAGTTAGCAAATCTCAAAGAAGAACGTACCGCACTAGAAGGGCAGTTACAAGGTGAACGGGAAGTTCTGGCTCAAATTCAACAACTTAAAGAAGAGATTGACCGCTCGCGTACTCTTATGGAGCAAGCGCAACAGCAATTGGACTACAATAAGGCTGCCGAACTCCAGTATGGTATCATTCCGACTCTAGAAAAAGAACTTCAAGTGGCAGAGCTAAACCTTCAAGCCAAGAAGAATTCACTCTTAAAGCAAGAAGTAGTGGAGCAAGATATTGCTGAAATAGTGGCAACCTGGACTCATGTTCCTGTTGCCAAGCTTATGGAGAGTGAGATGGAAAAACTCGTCCATATGGAAGAACGTCTTCATCAAAGAGTGATCGGTCAAGAGGAGGCTGTTCGTGTAGTTTCTGATGCTGTCCGCCGTGCACGGGCAGGGATACAAGATCCTAATCGTCCTTTAGGCTCATTCCTTTTCTTGGGACCAACGGGAGTTGGAAAAACAGAACTGGCCAGAGCTTTAGCCGAGTACCTCTTTGATGATGAACAAGCGATTGTGCGGATTGACATGTCAGAGTATATGGAAAAACATACAGTCGCGCGTCTCATCGGAGCCCCTCCCGGATATGTCGGATATGAAGAGGGTGGACAACTCACAGAGGCTGTTCGTCGTAAACCTTATAGTGTCATCCTCTTTGACGAAATTGAAAAAGCACATGGTGATGTGACCAATATTCTCTTGCAGCTCTTAGATGATGGCCGCTTAACGGATGGTCAAGGGCGCATAGTAAACTTTAAAAATACGGTGGTCATCTTAACGAGTAATATCATCTTATCTATTGAAGAACTGATCAGCCGCAATGCAGCTCAAAATGAAGTTCGCTCTGCCATTAACGAACAACTTCGAAGGCACTTTCGTCCAGAATTCCTTAACCGGCTTGATGAAGCGATTGTCTTTCATCCTTTAGGGCGTGAGCATATCGGCCGGATCGTAGATATTCAACTTGAGTTGCTGAGTAAACGTTTAAGTGAACGCAGACTCTCGCTGGAATTAACTCCGATGGCTAGTGAGCAACTGGCTAATGAAGGGTATGACCCAGTTTATGGAGCAAGGCCGCTCAAAAGGGTCATTCAACAGCGTCTGCAAAATCCTTTAGCTCTTAAACTCCTGCAGGGTGAAATTAAGGACGGGCAACAAATTCAAGTGGATGTTGATGGGGCAGGATATTCGTTTTCCCAGAAGATGAACCACTAAGTCATTTTTGAGATTCCACTGATCTATAGATTTTCAAAATAGTTATGTTTCCCTGTCCAATGAGGAGGAGTTTGGGGAGAAAAATCTCGAAGAGGCCGAAACAGTGCATCATGCATCTGCTTCGGCCTCGTTTCAACCTCCTATATCAGCTTGAAGTATCCTGCTTACTGTATTCATACGGGTCAGTGTCTTTTGTATAGCACTCGCAGTTAGGGTAACGATTTAGAGGTTATTATCTATCGCTTGCTCAGATGTGAACAATTCTTTGGCCATTTCTAAATAACGAATGGCCTGATCTACTTGGCTTTTAAGTTCATTTTTCCGTTCCCATAATCCTTCTATTTGCTCCTCAAGCTGGACAATTTCAGCCCGCTTTTCCAGGAGCATAGTTTCTACTTCAATTTCCTTGGACTTTGAAAGCTGTGTGGCTTCACTGATTAATGTTTCTCTTTCACTTTGAGCAGCTTGTAAAACCTCGTTAGCCTGTTTATTGGCATCATCTTTTATTTGATTTGCGACCCTCTGGGCGCTGAGAAGGGCATCCCGCAGGTCTTTTTCAATTTGTTCATAGGACTTAAGACGGTTGCCCCATTCCGAGTTTTGTTCCCGTAAGCTGTTTATTTGTAAGCGCAATTCTTTGTTGGCGGCATTGGCTTCCGATAATTGACGGTCTGTTTCTGCCCATGCTTGATCGACAGCCTCCGAATCATACCCACGGAAAACTCGTTTGAATTCTAGTGTGTCCATAGTTTCCATACCCTCCTTTTTATACTTCACAACTTGCATACTTATAAATAAGTAAGGATCATTTTGTTATTTTCTTTCCAGTTTAACTTATCGGGATCTGTCTGTCTAGAATAATAATAATTTATATTTTTAGTGAATAATTTGCGATCTTTTTACACATCCTGAAACTGTTATGTAAATTAATGTTATAAAGGGAGGGATTTTAGGATGCAATTAAATGAGCTGGAAATGAAGAAGATTCTTGACCAAGGCATGTTAACCCGAAGTATTATCGAAAACGAAACTGTCATGAAAAAGTGTCAAATGTACAATGAGATGGCAAAAGATGCTGCAGTTAAAGGGTTTTTTAAAGAACAGGTCAAAGGTTTAGAGGATGTCATCGGATATTTTAAAAAAGAAATGGTGGGACTTCAATAGAAAGGGGAGCTTTGAAATGAGTCAATTTACGGATTTGGATATGCTTTATGATTATGAAAAGGACGCTGCTGCTGCTGCAATGGGCTATATGACACTAGCTACGCGTGCTCATAATGGTAATTTAAGAGATATGTACTTACGCTTAGCTAACGAAGCTACCAATGCCCATAGTAAGGTGAGCAAATTGATTAATCAAAGCGGTGGTATAGCCTGAGGTGACTATAATATTAAAGAACCGGGAACGAATGTTCTCGGTTCTTTAATATTATTCATCATGTTTCCCGACCATGGTTAAAGTGAATTAGACTAAAGATTAACCTGCCACTTGACGAGAACGGTAAAGTGCAGTTTTGTGGCGAATGCGTTGGATTGCATTGTCCAAAGATTTTGGATTAAGCCCCAGACGTTGAGTCACCTCACGTTGTTTGAACCCTTGTATGAAATAATGCTTAAAGACTAGACGTTCAAGATCTGAGAAGTTCTTATTTAGGCCTTGAATCATTGTAATAGCTTCGTCATTTGCGATCACCATTGATGCAGGATCCTCAGCGTTCGGTAATAGTTCTAAGAAACTTGTTTCCTCTGTTTCAGATAAGACATTGTTAAGGGAGTATGCTTCGTTTAAGTTAAGGTGTTTCTGGCGAGTATACTTGCGAAGGCTATCAATGAGTTTGCGTTTTATAACCATTCGTAAAAAATGCAGGAAAGGAATTTCTGAAGTTTGATCATAAGATAAAACGGCTCTGTATATTGCAATTCGGCCTTCTTGCATTAGGTCATCATATTCCGCTCTTGGTAAAAAATATTTATACGCAATGATACGCACTTCAGGTTCATAGTGCTCGATGATTTCGTTTAATGCTTCTTTATTGCCTGAGCGTGCTGCTTCAAGCATGGCCGTTTCTTTATCTTGGGCTCCAATGTTCGAAGTCATAACACTCATCTCCTATCAAAAATTATACTTGATCACCTCTATGAGTCTAATGGAGATGATCTCTTTTGACAAGAGTATTTCAGTGGACAATCCTCCAAAACCTGTAAATAAAGTTACTTGAGCTTTAAATTCTTACGCTTAAAAGGATTTAAGTAAGTTTGCTGTTTCAATAGCTGTCATAGCAGCGTCAAACCCTTTATTTCCAGCTTTAGTTCCTGCACGTTCAATCGCCTGTTCGATACTATCCGTAGCTATAACTCCAAAAATCACAGGAACGCCGGTCTGTAGGCCTACCTGGGCAATACCTTTACTGACTTCATTGCTGACAAGATCAAAATGAGGGGTAGCTCCTCGAATAACAGCACCTAAGCAAATTATGACATCATAACGTTTAGAATTGGCCATTTTTTGAGCTACAAGTGGAATTTCGAAGGCGCCTGGTACCCAGGTGAGTTCAATATCATCGTCCAGACAACCATGTCTGCGCAGGGCGTCCATGGCACCTCCGACTAATTTACTGGTGATAAACTCGTTAAAACGTGCAGCAATAATTCCGACTCTAAGTCCTTGGGCTAATAAATTTCCTTCATATGTTTTCATAGGAACTTCCCTTCTCTACAATATTTTTGCCTTATGAACGATCCTCAAATCTACTATTGAACACTTGTTAAATAATGCCCCATTTTTTGTTTCTTAGTGCAAAGATATTTTGAATTTTCGGGTTTGCACACAGTTTCGAGAGGGACGCGTTGTACAACATTTAAGCCATACCCTTCGAGACCTACAATTTTACGTGGGTTATTGGTCATTAAACGTACTTTGGATATTCCTAGGTCTGCTAAAATTTGTGCTCCTACACCATAATCACGCAAGTCTTCCTGAAAGCCTAAAGCTAGGTTGGCTTCAACCGTGTCTTTGCCTTGTTCTTGAAGTTTATAGGCCTTCAGTTTATTCAATAATCCAATTCCTCGGCCTTCTTGGCGCATATAGAGTAACACACCGCGACCTTCGCGTTCAATATCTTCCAAAGCTCGACTGAGTTGATCTCCACAGTCACAACGCCTAGAATGAAAAACATCTCCAGTAAGGCATTCTGAGTGAACTCTGACGAGCACAGGAGCACCATCATCAACAGTTCCTTTAACGATTGCTAAATGTTCTTTCTGATCAATAATACTAAGATAACCTACAGCGTTAAAGTCTCCGAATTCTGTCGGAAGATGGATGCTTTCCACCCTTTCAATTAGTTTTTCTGATTGGCGACGATAACTAATCAGGTCTTTCAAGGTGATTAGTTTTAGATTATGCTTAGCCACAAAAAGAAACAAATCCGGTACTCTAGCCATGGTTCCGTCTTCATTCATAATCTCGCAGATCAGGCCTGCAGGCTGAAGTCCAGCAAGTCGCGCTAAATCCACGGAACCTTCAGTGTGCCCTGCACGTATTAAAACTCCACCTTCTCTAGCTTTAAGTGGAAAGATGTGTCCTGGACGATGTAATTTGCTAGGTTCACTTTCGGGATCTGCTAAAATTTTAACGGTTGCAGCGCGTTCGAAGGCGGATATCCCAGTGGTACTTGTGACAGCATCGACACTGACGGTAAAGGCTGTTTCGTGTGGATCTGTATTGTTAGTGACCATCGGTTCAAGTTGTAAAGCCCGAATACGATCCCCAGTCATCGGAACACAAATTAGCCCTCTTCCATAAGTCGCCATGAAGTTGATCGCTTCTGGGGTTGCCATTTCGGCAGCCATAACAAGATCCCCTTCATTCTCTCGATCCTCGTCGTCCACCATGACAATCATTTTACCTTGTCGAATATCTTCCAAGGCTTCCTCAACAGTATTAAATGGCATGTCCTTCACTCCTTTAATAATTTTCTTCGATTTGTAGAGGTTACCTCAAATAAAACCATGTTCAGCTAAAAAGCCTAAGGAAAGATCTTTTTTCATTTTATCTGAGTCCTTGCTCATTCCCATAAATCGTGCAACATATTTGCCGATCAGATCTGTTTCAAGGTTTACACTTGCTCCAATGGTCTTTAGTCCCAATGTGGTCTGATCAAAGGTATGAGGAATAAGAGAAACTGTAAAATAATCGGATTCCACATCTATGACGGTCAGAGAAATGCCGTCAATAGCTACGGATCCCTTAGGCAACAGAAAAGGCAATAGAGTAGGAGGGGCGTTGATTTCATAGACTAGGGCAATGCCTACTGGGGATATACGACGTATTGTGCCAACGCCATCAACATGCCCACTGACCAAATGCCCACCTAATCGAGTTTGAAGTTGTAACGCTCGTTCTAAATTAACTTGGCTGCCACCTTTAAGCTCAGCCAGATTAGTTTTTGCCAAGGTTTCAGCCATCACATCCACTGTAAATTCGCGGTCGCTCTGCCGAATTACCGTTAAGCAAACTCCGTTGACCGAGATGCTATCTCCTATCTGAGTTCCCATTAGTACCTTTTTGGCTTCAAGTGTAAGCTGCCCCGATTCTGGTAAGAGGCGCAGGCCGCGGACAGTACCCAGTTCTTCCACAATTCCGGTAAACAAGACTATCCCTCCTTGATGCAGCTTGGCTAAAGTGATTTATAATAAGCTAATAGTCACTTTAGCGGAGATATCCAGTAACATGTAGATCGCCCGTTTCCATATCAACTTGCACGTTATCCAGTGTCAAGGCCTCTGCCATACGCTGGATATGTAAACCTGATAGGGGAGAGGGACCATGCCCGCCAACTAGTTTTGGCGCAATGAAAAATTCGACTTTGTCAATACAGGACTCATTAATCAGTGATCCTGCCAATCTGCCGCCCCCTTCTAATAAGACACTAGTCCAACCGCGACGGACAAGATCCATTAATAGTTCTTTGAGGGGGACATATCTCGAAGTGTCATATTGCCAGACCTCAACCAGTTCATGAGCATGTTGCAAAGAATCGACCTTGTTCTTTGAAGCTGCAAGGGTTGTGGCAATGATGCAAGGGCTTTGTTGGGAAGCGGAAAGAATCTGAGCAGTTTCGGGTAAGCGTAATTGTCCGTCGACAATGACCCGCACAGGGTCTTTGCCCCCTGGAAGTCGACAGGTGAGTTGGGGGTTATCTTGAAGAACTGTTTCACTTCCCACCAAAATGACATCATAGTGATCACGGAGTTGGTGAACATAATGGCGGGACTTTTCCGAACTAACCCAGCGTGAGTCCCCTGTCTCTGTAGCAATTTTGCCATCTAGGGTCATGGCAGATTTATATAAGACAAAGGGTAAACCAGTCGTAATTGCTTTAATAAAGACTTCATTAACTAGGGTGGCTTCTTGGTCCAGGAGACCTACGTCTACCTGAATTCCAGCCTTACGTAAACGATCGATACCGCGACCTGCTACGATTGGATTTGGATCTCTCATGGCAACTACAACACGTTTGATCTCGGCTTTGATCAGGGCGTCAGCACAAGGAGGTGTTCTGCCAAAATGGGAACATGGTTCTAAGGTTACATAAGCCGTAGCGCCACAAGCCTGATCTCCTGCGGCTGTAAGAGCATGAACTTCAGCGTGAGGGGACCCAGCCTTATGGTGATATCCCTCTCCTACGATTAGGTCATCTTTGACAATCACACATCCTACCAGAGGATTCGGACTGGTTCTACCGACAGCTTTAACCGCTAGCTCAAGTGCTCTTTTCATAAATTTTTGGTCGTGTAAATTTGAAGGACTCGATTTAAGCATAGGATTCCTTTCTTAAAACTAGATTTAGTGTATCCAAAAAAAGAAGAAGTAAAAAATAAAAAACACCTGTTCTTTCTCCAGGTGTTGATCATAAAGTCACAGCTCAAAAAAGCGCTCAAACGCTTAAATGTGCTGTTCCTCTTCTCATCCAGACTTTACTGTCGGCCCCGGAATTGACACCGGGTCTGCCTTACGGCTCGCGGGCTTTACCGCCGGTAGGGAATTTCACCCAACCCCAGAGGAATAATACGGATTATTAAATTTCCTATAGTTTACTCCAGGTTGTTGATTTTCGCAACCCTATATTTTCCCATGCAAGGCAAGGAATTCTTCTCGTAATAAACCCATCAGAATTGCGTCATGGTAGTTTCCTAGTACGTAACGAGCCTCACGTTGACGGCCTTCAATTACAAAGCCAACTTTTTCATAAGCCTTAATGGCCCGGATGTTCTGATCCCAAGTATCCAGAGAAATTCGGTGAAAATTCCACTGGCTAAAGAGGTAGCGCGCAAAGGTGATTACGGCATCTGTGCCATAGGCTTTGCCCCAATAGTTTTTATCCCCAATAACAACAAAGAGCGCAACCGAACGAGCAGGGATATTGATTTCTTTAAAGCCAATGGTTCCAATCAGTCGTTCGTTTTCATCTAAAATTATATAGCGATGGGTATCGGGCGACTCGTCAAGAAACTTTACGGCGAGTTGATCTTTGCTTTGTAGGGTATTCAAGGGCCAAGCCCCACTAGACCATAAATTTACCTCTTGATCATTATACCATTGATAGATTTCGTCAAGATCATCTTCTTCTATCGGGCGAATGGAGGTTTTGAGACCTTTTAGCATCAAGCAGAACTCCTTAGTCATCGTTAGTATGTTTCATGAGACTTATTTTAGCATTGATTTTAGGCAAAAATCAAACTGGAAGAAGACCCTAGTGAGCGAAAATTAGGGTCAACAGCTTACTGAATCATACCAGCGGATTAATAGAACCTGTTAAATCCCGCTAGCAAGCTCTGAAATAAAAAAGGGTCTGAATTTATTCACGTTCCTAAAAGTGAATAAATTCAGACCTTTTGGCTAAACTGGTCGGGGCGACGGGATTCGAACCCACGGCCTCTTGGTCCCGAACCAAGCACGCTACCAAACTGCGCCACGCCCCGAATCATTAGAACGAACTTCATATTACCAAACCGAGGTAATCCTGTCAACCTAAATTGGTTATTTGTACGAACTAAAAAAACGGGAAATAGCTATTGATTTGATTTGAAAAGATTTGGTGACTAAACCAACATAAAATGAATGACAATTCATTGCCAAACTTAAAAATATATTGTAGAATAACTTATAATTAATTTTTCAAAATATTGAGTTATGTTGTAGGAAATACTATAATATTGTCAGAATATTTGTTATCCAATGAGTTTTTAACATTAATTAAATTATGAATTATACTTTATTTAGCTCTAGATTGCTACATGTTTTATTTTCATATATACTTTATACAAGCTATCTTATAAATAAAACCCTTAATAGGTGCTTATCTAGAGGGAGAGAAGAAAATGGGGAAAATTGGGATTGTTATGGATTCTACTGGATATCTTTCAAAAGAAATTCTTGAGCAATTTAAGATTCGCGTCGTACCCCTTAATGTTAATATTGGTGATGAAACGTTTTCTGAAACAGAACTAACCAATCCGATTTATTTTGAAAAGCTAAGTCATATCTCCGGTTTGTCGACAACCTCACAACCTTCCGTTGGCACATTCTTGGAAACCTATAATTCAATGTTTTCGGAAGGCATTGAGGATATTGTAAGTATTCATATTTCTGCGGCGATCAGTGGAACAATCCAGTCAGCTCTGATGGCCAAAGAACAAGCTTCCAGTCCGAATATTCACATCTTTGATTCAAGGTCTTCTGCTTTGGGTCTCGGTGTACTTGCTTGGGCAGCAGCAGAATGGGCAGAGCAAGGGTTAAGTAGTTCGGATATCATGGCGCAGCTTCAAACTCTTAATCAACAGACAGAACTATATTTTATAGTTAATACGCTGGAAAATTTACGTAAAGGAGGACGGATTGGTGGTGCAGCTTCACTAGTTGGAACTTTACTTCAAATAAAACCGATTCTTTACTTTAATCAAAACGCACAAATCGATGTTTTTGATAAAGTGCGGTCGCGTACTAAGGCATGGCAACGGGTACTTGACGAATTAAATCGTGCCTTAGCTACAGGAAAACGTTACCGTATTTGTGTTATGCACGTTAACATACCGGAAGAAGGAAAAATCCTACTCAACGAACTTAAGGTTCGATTTCCAGAACATGAAGTTCGTTTATTTGAAGCCGGAGCCGTCATTGCTACTCATGTCGGACCTGGAGCATTTGGCCTCACGTTTCACCCTTGGCCTGTTGTATAAAACTATCTCTTTTTACTGAAGTTGCTAGCCTCAGCGTTGAAACTTATTGATCGTTTAGTGAGCGCTATAGTTGCTCACACGCTCAAAGAGAAAACTGAAAATTTATAATACCCAGACAAAAATCAAAAAAGATTTCTCTTTAAGAGGAAAACTTAGCTTTCTAACGAATAATAATCTCATAGGAGGTTAAGCACATACGAATATTATGCGTTATTGCATTTTAAATTGACTCAGTAAGGTTTGTTGGTTTAATTAGAATATTAAGTATATTCTGAAAATTTTATTAATATCCATTTACACTTTGTGAATATTAACTCATTATCTTATAATTTTAAATTATTCTTGAAATACTGAAAAATTAGTCAATAAATTTTAAACTTTGGCAGGATTTTTAAAACAAAAAAAGAATAGGTTATATCAAGGGGAGATTAGATTGCAGGAGAAGTCTCATAAATATCAATCTAGAAGGAGTTGAGGCATGTTGAAAATAGCAATCTCTGGTAAAGGCGGGGTCGGTAAAACTACCTTTGCAGCCAATCTTGCCCATTGGCTCTCGCAAAAAGGGATCACTGTTTTAGCGGTGGATGCTGATCCCGATGCCAGCCTTGGGACGATCCTGGGTCTCTCTGAGGACGTTCTCTCAGATCTTAAACCGATTGTCGACATGAAAGAACTGATTGAAGCCAGAATGGGTGGTAGTGGAACTTATTACCCACTTAATCCTCAGGTTGACGATATACTCGATGATTACAGCATTTCAATGGGGTCGATTCGCTTTTTCCGGATGGGCAATATCAAAGGGGGAGGAACCTCCTGTTATTGTAAGGAAAACAGTTTTCTTCAAGCCTTGGTCAATTCATTGATTCTTGGCGAACAAGATACTGTGATTTTAGATATGGGGGCAGGTATTGAACAGCTTACTCGTGGTACTGCCTTAGGGGTTGATATCCTAGTCATTGTGACCGAACCATCTAAAGTTAGTGTCCAAACAGTAAAAGTTATTCAAAAACTGGCACTTGAGTTGGGAATTCCACGTGTGGTTGTGGTAGGGAATAAAGTACGCAATTCTAAAGATGAAAATTTTCTTAGAGACCTCTTTCCTTCAGAACAGCTAATTGGTATTATCCCTTACAGTGACGAGCTGTTGGAAATGTCCATTAATTCAGGCAGTGACGAGTTGCCTGGTGGGTCTCTGGGAGTTATTATTAATACCATTTATCAAAAAATCATCGATGAAGGGAGATGACAGAGGTTTTCGTAAGTAGAGATGTGAGTATTAGTATGAGACGAGATCTTAATAAAGAGGAGGGTGTAATATGCCTAGATATCGGGATTTAACCCATACTGCCCGACCATCCGACGCACCGCGAGTCGTTGACCCTAAGAATCCCATTCGTACTACCGACCCTGGCGCACTTCAAATGTTAAAATTGATTGAGGATAAAAAGATTGAGACGGTTTATGACCGTGTAGTTGCCCAACAACCACAATGTGCCTTTGGATATAAAGGAATATGTTGCCGAATTTGTATTGCTGGCCCTTGTCGAGTGAAAAAAGAGGATGGCCCTGGCAGTCGAGGGATTTGCGGAGCATCCGCTTACACGATTGTCTCCCGCAATCTTGTTCGATATATTGCTGGGGGTACGGCGTCCCACTCTGAGCATGCTCGCCATATTCTTCATACCGCACATGCTTTAGTTGAAGGACATGCCGATGACTATGAGATAAAATCCTCCGCAAAGCTTATGAAATTAGCTCAGGATTTAGGGGTTGCCACCCTAGACCGCGAAGAAAAAGAAATCCTGAGAGATGTTGTAGAGATCGGGTATTCCGATTTCGGCCGTTACCAAGATCGACCACTAGCCTTTTTGGATGCTTTTTTGACAGAGGGACGACGCAGAAAGTTTAAACACACCAACATTATGCCAAGAGCTATTGACGGTACTGTCACAGAACTTTTAGCACAAACGGCCATGGGCGTTGACAGTGATCCAGTAAATATCATTTTTGGTGGTCTTAAAGCTGCTCTCGCCGACTTAGGTGGAGAATATATCGGTACAACTCTGAGTGATGTTTTGTTTGGCATCCCTGAACCTATCGTCTCTGAAGCCAATCTGGGAGTCATTAACCCGAAAATGGTTAATATTGCTGTTCACGGACACAATCCAGTCTTGAGTGAAATGGTCGTTGCTGCTGCCCGGAAAATGAAAGCGGAAGCCGAGAAAGTTGGAGCTGAGGGAATCAATATCGTTGGAATCTGCTGTACAGGTAATGAGCTGTTGATGCGTGAAGGTGTCTATCTGGCAACTTCTTCAGCGTCTCAAGAAATGGCAATCATGACCGGTGCTTTGGATGCGATGGTGGTTGATATTCAGTGTATTTATCCCTCCGTGCAAACCGTGGCTGAATGTTTCCATACTAAAGTTGTAACAACCGAAGCTATTATGAAAATCCCCAACGCTCAACACATTGCTTTCAATACAGAAACCGCTATGGATGATGCTAAGAAGCTTATTGCCATAGCTATTGAAGCTTATAAACATCGGGATCCTAAGAAGATTTCTATTCCTACTGAACGTCATAAGCTTGTTGCTGGCTTCAGCTTGGAAGCATTGAAGGAGATCTTCTCTAAAATTAACCCTGATCGACCCATCTCAGTTCTTACGGATGCTATTCAGAGTGGTCAGATTAAAGGGGTTGCTCTCATGGCTGGTTGTAACAATCTCAAACGCTTACAGGACGAGTCCCATATCACAGTTTTAAAAGAACTCGTCAAAAATGACGTTTTTGTAATTGCCACGGGCTGTTCCTCTGGCGCCTTTGCAAAATTTGGACTCATGTCTCCGCTGGCAGTGGATACCTATGCTGGCGAAGGTCTTAAATCATTCATTCAAACCTTAGAAGCTGCAAATCCTGAATTATCAACTGGTTTACCGTTAGTCTTCCATGTTGGCTCCTGTGTCGATAACAGCCGCGGGATCGATTTAGCCATGGCTATGGCTAATGAACTCGGTGTCGATGTGCCAAAAGTTCCTTTTGTGGCATCTGCTCCAGAAGCTATGCATGAAAAAGCAGTCGCTATCGGAAGTTGGGCAGTCACAATGGGACTACCAGTCCATGTTGGATCCATGCCTCCCGTTGAAGGCAGCGACCTTGTCTATGGTATTACGACTCAAATCGCCCATGACGTCTTTGGCGGAAACTTTATTTTTGAAGTTGATCCAGTGCTTGGCGCTCAAAAGCTTATCAATGCTCTAGAATATAGGACTTGGAAGCTAAATGTTCATCAAAAGACTGCGGAAAAAAATAATACGGCAATAGCCCAAGGTTGGTAAGAAAGGAGGAATGTTTATGTCTATGGAGGAAATTTACGCAGACGCAATTAAGGACCCCAACAATCAACCCAAAAAACTCTTACGTAGAGTTTACGATGGCACCATAATTGCTATGACTTATGCAGAAATCCTATTAAATCGGGCGCTTAAAGACTTTGGAAGCGAGCAAATTGTTGGTTATCCGGATACCGCTTATCATCTACCCGTTATCACCTGTCTTTCCGGTGAAAAGGTTACTAAACTGGGTGAGTTAGTTCCAATTTTAAATCGCATGCGTAGTCAAATTCGTACAGATCTTACCTTTGATAACGCCAGGCTTTGGGGTGAATCCGTCCTTTATGCCGCGGAAGTCATTGAGACCCTTAATTATCTACGTGGGGAAGAACCCAAAGTTAAACCTTGGACTGGATTCTTAGGTGACCCAATTGTACGGAAACACGGGATTAAAATGGTTGACTGGACAATTCCTGGTGTTGCTGTTATTCTAGGTCGTGCCAAAGACTCTCAAGCTGCGAAGAAAATTGTCGATAATCTGATGGGTAAAGGCTTTATGATCTTCCTCTGTGATGAGATTATTGAACAATTGCTGGAAGAAAACGTCAAGATTGGGGAAGACTATATAGCGTTCCCACTTGGAAACTTTACTCAAATTATTCATGCTGTGAACTATGCGTTCCGTGCAGGACTCGCCTTCGGTGGAATTCCAGCTGGAGAACGAGAAAATCATCGTGATTATCAGCGTCGTCGGATTCGGGCTTTCGTTTTAAATTTTGGTGAGTTAGATGATGTTAAACTGGCTGCTTCAATGGGCGCAATTTTCATGGGCTTCCCAGTCTTTACGGATCAGGTACTCAGTGATGATATGCAAATCCCTGATTGGTACATTTCTGAGCCTGATTATGAGAAGATCGTTCCCTTGGCAATGGAAGTGCGTGGAATCAAACTAACCAACATCGAAATTCCTATTCCGGTAAACTTCGGTCCTGCTTTTGAGGGAGAAACCATCCGCAAAGCAGAAACCTATGTTGAATTCGGTGGCGGACGTTCTACAGCCTTTGAACTCGTTCAGACAGTTGGACCTGATGAAATTGTTGACGGTCAGGTCACAGTTATTGGGCCCGAACTCGATTCTATTCCTGAAGGGACCAAACTGCCTTTGGGAATTAAGATTGACATTTACGGACGTAAGATGCAAGCAGATTTTGAAGGAGTTTTGGAGCGTCGAATTCATTACTTTGCCAACTATGGGGAAGGTATTTGGCACGTTGCTCAGCGTGATTTGTGCTGGGTGCGGATTTCCAAAGATGCCAGAGCAAAAGGCTTCTTAATTAAACATCTAGGAGAGCTTCTGTTAGCAAAGTTAAAGCAGGAATTCCCGGCCATCGTCGACCGAGTTCAAGTCACTCTTATTACAGACCAAATAGCCGTTGAGGAAGGTCTTGTGAAAGCACGCGAACGATATCGTGCTCGTGACGATCGGATGAGGAGCTTAACAGATGAGTCTGTCGAAGATTTCTATTCCTGTTTACTTTGTCAGTCCTTTGCCCCAAACCATGTTTGTATTGTTACCCCTGAACGGGTCGGCTTGTGCGGTGCAGTGAGCTGGTTAGATGCCAAGGCCTCTTATGAAATCTCACCAAACGGACCAAACCAACCTATTCCTAAAGGGCCAGCCATCGATGAGTTAAAAGGTATGTGGCAAAGTACCAACGACTATTTATTTAAGGCTTCGAACAACACCTTGGAAGAGGTCAATCTCTATACCCTCATGGATAAGCCGATGACCTCTTGCGGTTGCTTTGAGGCTATCATGGCCATCGTTCCTGAAGCAAATGGACTCATGCTGACGACTCGTGAGCATTCAGGAATGACCCCTTGCGGTATGACATTCTCCTCTCTGGCAGGAACCTGCGGTGGTGGAATGCAAACTCCAGGATTCATGGGAATTGGCAGAACTTATCTGCTCAGTAAAAAATTCATTCCTGCTGATGGTGGACTGGCGCGTATTGTCTGGATGCCAAAAGAACTCAAAGAATTCTTGCGTGAGGACTTTATTCAACGCTCCATCGATGAAGGTTTAGGAGCAGACTTCATCGACAAGATTGCAGACGAGTCTGTCGGCACCACTGTCGAGGAAATCGTACCCTTCCTTGAGGAAAATGGACATCCTTGCTTTGCCCTTGAATCACTAATGTAATTGACCCACTAGACGACAAGGCCCTAACGGTATATCTCCAAGGGCCTTGCCAGTCTGTATTATTCGCCTATATCGATTAGAAAGGGGATTTAAAATGGCTCTTACAGGTTTAGAAATCTATAAACAACTACCCAAGAAAAACTGCGGAGAATGTGGCGTACCAACTTGCCTAGCCTTTGCTATGGCATTAGCTTCAGGAAAAGCAGCTTTAGACGCTTGCCCATATGTAACTGATGCTGCCCGAGAGAATTTGGATTCGGCTGCTGCCCCTCCAATCAAAGCCATAAAATTTGGTAAAGAGTCTGTGCTTGGAGATGAAACAGTCCTTTTCCGTCATGATAAGACGTTTTATCACCCAACCACGTTGCTGATTCAGGTCTCTGATACCCTAAATGATGAGGAATTGAATGCTAAAATCGCAGAGATCAAGGGCCTAGAATTCGAGCGTGTTGGTCTCCAATACACCATAGATGGAGTGGCTGTAATACACGAATCGGGAGACGCTGCGCGTTTTGCTAAGGTAGCTGCTGCTGTAGCTGAAGCAACAGATATATCATTGCTCTTGTTAAGCAGTGATGCTGGAGCTTTAAAAGTTGCCCTTGAGCCGTTGGCATCCCGTAAGCCCCTAATTGGAGTAGCAACTGCTGAGAATTATGAAGCTATGGTCAACTTGGCTAAAGATAACTCCGTTCCTGTTATTCTTAAGGCAGATGGCTTGGATGCTCTCGAAGAACTCGTCGTTAAAGCGACAGCCTTGGGCTATAAAGAGTTCGTCTTGGATCCTGGTGCAAGGACTCCTGTTCAGACGTTAGCAAATCTTACCCATATACGACGTTTGGCTATTAAGAAAAAATTCCGGCCCTTCGGCTATCCAGTCATTGCTTTCACAAGCAATACAGAGCCAATGGAAGAAGTCATGGAGGCTACTGTTTATGTGGCTAAATATGCCAGTGCAGTTGTCTTGAAAACCAGCAAGAAAGCTCACGTTTTACCACTTATGACCTTAAGACAGAACATATATACTGATCCACAGAAACCGATTCAAGTTGAGCCTAAATTGCATTCTGTAGGGAATGTCAATGAGAACTCACCATTTTACATTACGACAAACTTCTCCTTAACCTACTATAGTGTCGAAGGTGAAGTAGAAACCTCCAAGATTCCAAGCTACATTCTACCGATCGATACTGACGGAACCTCTGTTCTCACAGCTTATGCTGCTGGTAAATTTGAGCCAGAGAAAATCGTCGAAGCGATGGTGGCCTGCGGTATTGCCGACAAGGTAAAACACCGTAACGTTATCATTCCAGGCTATGTCGCTGTTATTTCAGGAAAGCTTTCTGAACTATCTGGCTGGAAAGCAGTTGTAGGACCACGGGAGTCTAGCGGAATTGTTTCTTTCTCGAAATCCTTAACTTAAGTTTTGGTGCTAGATACCATGATGCAATGCTGAGATCTGATTGATGTTTTCTATACAAAACTATATTATTCGTGGGATTTCTGGTGAAGTAAGGAAGTGAAAGCGATGTCCCAATTTCAAGTGAAGTTTATGCCCGAGAACCGAGTTGTTGAAGTACCTGATGGTACATCCTTGCTCAATGCAGCCGCTAAAGCGGAAATATTCATTAAATCTGGATGCGGTGGTAAGGGGACTTGTGGAGCCTGTAAAGTTGTCGTTTTGAGTGGGGATCCCACAGTAAGTGGAACCGGAAATTTGACACCTGAACAGCTTTCCAGAGGGGTCCGACTTGCCTGCAAAACCTTGGTCCAAGGGGATATGACAATTGAAGTGCCTCCAGAATCAAGGTTACAAGAACATCAAGTTTTAATGGGGGATGTTCAAAAAGGGTTCTTACAGGAAAGCGAACAGGATTTACTCGAAAAATTCGGGCATCATCCCTTAGCAATCAAGCAGAGGATTTCACTTTCCAAACCGACCTTGACAGAAAACTCCAGTGATTGGGCTCGCCTGAGCATAGAACTCCGTCGAGTATTGAAAACCGGAGATAAACCCATTCATATTCCCTTATCCGTTCTCAAACATCTGCCAGAGTCACTCCGTAAAGCAAATTGGGATGTATCCATCACTCTGACTGATACGAACACTGGATTAACGGTTACACACCTTGAAGCTGGAAATGATGTTCCTCCTTATGGGCTTGCCATTGATATAGGTACCACAACCGTTGTCGTTTACCTCGTCAATCTCTTAACGGGAGAGATTGTCGATCAACAGGGTACATACAACAAACAAGCGAAGTATGGGGATGACGTTATATCCCGTATCGTGTTCGCCGTTGAAAACGAGCAAAACTTACAAGAGATTAGAAACGCTGTAGTCGATACCATCAATGGCCTTCTCGACAAGATTCTAACTCGCCAGTCTTTGAGTAAGACGAATATCTCTAGCGCAATGGTAGCCGGAAATACGACTATGACACAGTTGTTCTTAGGTGTAGATCCACGCTATATTCGATTAGAGCCTTATATTCCAACAATGACAACTGTGCCATCTATCCCTGCTCGGGAAATTGGGCTTCATATGTTACCTGAGGCCTTGGTGCATTGTTATCCTTCGGTAGCGAGTTATGTCGGTGGAGATATTGTTGCTGGAACACTTGTCACGGATTTGGCCAACAACGAAGACATTATCCTCTTTATCGATATTGGAACGAATGGAGAAATTGTACTCGGAAACCAGGATTGGCTTGTTGCTTGCGCTTGTTCTGCAGGTCCGAGCTTTGAAGGTGGCGGTATTACCTTTGGTATGCGAGCTATGCCAGGAGCGATTGAGCGGATTATCATTGATCCCCAATCGTTGGATGTATCCCTGAAGGTGATCAATAACCAAACTCCTGTAGGAATATGCGGATCGGGGCTTGTGGATTGTATAGCCAAACTACTCAGTGCCGGTATTATCGACCGCGCTGGGAATTTCCAGCTAGGGCATAAATCAGGCTCGGAACGATTACGGGCCACTACCGATGATAAAGAATTTGTCCTAGCTTGGGCTCATCAAGCCGGTGGGGAAAAAGATGTGGTCATCACTGAAAACGATGTCAAGAATGTTATTCGTGCCAAAGGGGCGATTTACGCTGGAATCCGATCCTTATTAAACATGGTTGCAGTGGATCTTGAAATGATTAGCCGAATCGTCATTGCTGGCGGTTTTGGAAATTACCTTAATATTCATGATTCCGTTCAAATAGGCCTGCTTCCAGATCTTGAGCCAGACCGGTTTGTGTTTATTGGCAATGCTTCCGTTAAAGGTGCGCGTCTTGCCTTACTTTCTCAGAACGCCTGGCGAGAAGCAGAAGAATTGGGACGAAAAATGACCTATGTTGAGCTTTCAGTTGGAGCAACCTATATGGACGAATACATGGCAGCCTTGTTTTTACCCCATACGGATATATCCCTATTTCCATCTTTTCAATAACTATTATTATGGAGGTCACTTATGTCTAAATATATAGCAGTTGCAGGTAAAGGTGGAGTAGGAAAAACCACATTCACCGCTTTATTGTTAAGGCAAATGGTTCATCGCAAACAAGGGACTTCAATCCTCGCTGTCGATGCAGATCCCAATGCAAATCTTGGCGAAGCTTTGGGCCTAACTGTCACGTCGACGATCTCAGAATTGCTTGAACAAAGTAAGGATCCCAAAGCAATTCCTCAGGGAATGCCTAAAAACATCTTTATCGAATACAAACTCCAACAATCCCTAGTTGAGTCAAAAGAAATTGATCTACTAGTTATGGGGGGGCCACAAGGAGCAGGGTGTTATTGCTATCCTAATGATCTCTTGCGCAAACATCTTGAGAATATAGGAGAGAACTATGACTTTGTGGCCGTAGATTCTGAAGCTGGTTTGGAACACATCAGTCGACGTACTATTCCCCATATCGAGATCATGTTTGTAATCAGTGATTCTTCTGCACGAGGTATACGTTCGGCAGGACGGGTCCACGATCTGATACGAGGACTAAAGTCTGCAGTACAAACCATCTACTTAATTGTCACAAAGACAACGGAAGGTAGCTTGGAATCCTTGAGTGAAGAAATTAAACGAACAGGTCTCACTTTGATCGGAGATATTCCGTTAGATCCATTAGTTGTGGAATATGACTTGGCAGGTAAACCATTATATGATTTGCCTGATGATGCCGTCTCGGTAAAGGCTGTGGAAAGCATTCTGAACCGTGCCGGAATCTTTAACTAGAAAGGAGAGAAGTTCATGTCCGTAACATTAGTGAAAGAAAAGTATTCCAGTAAAGTTGGAGAGGTAGTCCTCGGCGCAACTGCTGAACAGGGAGGAACAAGAACCTCCACAATTACAGTTGGAGGAGATAGTGCCTTGCCTTTTCTCCATTTTGAAGGAGAAATGAAGAACCGTCCAGTGATCGCCATGGAGGTCACTGATGTCGTACCAACTTGGAGCGATATCATTACAAGCCAAATTGGAGATGTCATCAATAATCCAGCAGCTTGGGCGAAAAAATGTGTCGACGAATTTGGTGCCGATCTCATTTATTTAAAACTTAACGGTGCAGACCCTGAAGGGGAAAACCGTTCGCCTGAAGATTGTGCTCGTATCGTAAAAGAAGTCTTAGCAGCTGTGGGAGTTCCCCTTATTGTTGAAGGTTGCGACGACTCTCAAAAAAATAACGAGATAATGACAGTTATCGCAGAAGCTGCAACCGGAGAAAATCTTCTGATCGGTATTGCTGAACAGGATAACTATAAGTCCATTGCCGCAGCTGCCATGGTTCACAAACACACCTTGATTGCACGTTCTCCACTTGATATTAATATCTGTAAACAACTTAATATTCTGATCACTGAAATGGGACTACCACTCAACAAAATCGTCATCGACCCTACAGTGGCTGGTCTTGGATTCGGAATTGAATATGTTTATTCTATCATGGAGCGGGCACGTCTCGGAGCCTTAGCCGGTGATAAAATGCTTTCCATGCCCATTATTTGTACTGTTGGTTATGAAGCCAATCGCTGCAAAGAAGCCTATGCATCAGTCGAAGAGTTTCCCGGCTGGGGCGATCTTGAAGACCGTGGATTGCTTTGGGAGGCAGTAACCGCTTCTGGAGTACTACAAGTTGGTGCTAGTATCCTTGTTATGCGTAACCCTGCAGCAGTAAAGGTTGTCCAGAAGAATATTGCTGACATGTTCAATAAATAGGTCATCATTAAACTTCAGATGGAGTAAAACTCCATCTGAAGTAAGTTACATTTATCCGTGAAAATCACCTTCCTATAGTATAATTTTATTATTTTATTAAGATGAAAGGACGTGACCGAATGCTTATTTTTGGCGAACGGATTAACGGAATGTTTACTGATATTGGAGAAGCACTTCGCAATAAGGATCCAAAACCACTCCAATACTGGGCAGTGAAGCAACAAGAAGGAGGAGCTCACTACCTTGACGTAAACTCGGGTCCAGCTATTCCCACGGAAGAGCGAGTCGCAGCTTATGAGTGGATGGTTAATGTCATTCAAGAAGTATCTGAATTGCCACTTGTTTTGGACTCTACAAACTATAATGCTATTGAAGCCGGCTTGAAAGTTTGTAAACGCCCTGCGATTATTAACTCTTGCCCTGCAGAACAAGTCAAAATCGAGCGTGTTTTCCCGATGGCGATTCAATATAACGCGGGTATTATTGGTTTGACCATGGACAAGAAAGGTATTCCTAAAGACGCTGAAAACCGGGTAGCCTTTGCCATGGAATTGGTAGCAGCCGCAGATGAATATGGCGTGCCAATGGAAGATCTCTATATTGACCCATTGATTCTCCCTGTTAACGTGGCTCAGGAGCATGCGCCTGAAGTTTTAGAATCCTTACGTCAGGTGAAAATGTTAGCAAACCCAGCACCACGTACGGTTCTTGGCTTATCCAACGTTTCGCAGAAATCACCGGATCGCAATTTGATCAATCGGACATACATGGCTATGGCCATTGCCTCTGGACTTGATGCTGCCATTATGGATGCTAATGATGATGACCTCGTTGATGTAGCAGCTACGTGTCAGATCCTTCTCAATAGGAGCGTCTATGCTGATTCTTATTTGAAAGTTTTCCGAGCACGCTAATTTCCTAAAGATTTGGGTAAGAGAGACCTAGTTTTGATCGTTAAATTCCTCGTAATTCAGCAAATTTGTTAAGCTCCTCAGAGTTAACTCTGAGGAGCTTAACAATTCCAGAACAATTCTGTGAGATTTTAATCCTTTGTTATTCATACCCTCCAGAAAACAAGCATAGCTATCAAGAGATATACAATCTATCTGGAGGTGTATAATTGGAGACTATTTTTCATCATGATCCACGAATTGAAGACTGGGTTAAGCAAATTACCGAAAAAATCTTTACAGTATGTTTACTGTCAGGAGTAGATTCGGAGGCAGAATTTCAAGAAGGTAGTTTGATTGTTGCGAAAATTGCAGCAGTATTTTTGGGTTTTGCTACGTTTCCTTCAGAATATTTAGAAGATGGCTTAAAACAACTTCTCGAACAGCAACTTCCTGACGCACGTGTGATTAATAACTTTCCGACGTTTCGCGAGACGATGAACAGGATGCTACAAGCAGGAATTTCGAAGGTGATGGAATCCCATCAGATAGCAGCCGAATGTATGAGACAAGAAGCTACAGAAGAAGCTATAGAGGAAGCTGCAGAAGAAGCTACAGAGGAAGCTACAGAGGAAGCTACAGAAGAAGCTATAGAGGAAGTCACAGAAGAAGTTACAAAAAAAGTTACAGAAGAGTTCGTAGAAAAAACTACTAAAGATGACAGTGAAAAGGTTATAATAACTAAGGGTAGTGCAGAAGGAGAACTTATGGTCACTTTAAAACATGTCCTAAGTTTTTCCTTTCCAAATAAAAAAATAACTTGGAACTCCAAGTTAATGGGTCAGACATTTTTAGCCCAAGTAGAGGATACACTGATTTGTCTACAGGATCCTAACCAGGCCATTGATTTGCAGATTTATATTAAGGAAGGTTGGAAAGTCGTCCTATGCACCACAGATGAGCTTAAATTTCCTCGTAGACTAGAGAGGAAATTTAGACAAGCTCAGCGATTAGGAAAAAGGTCCTATCTTTAGGATATTTCTTGCGAAGAAGTAGGAAATACTATTTCAGTGTCGAATTAAGGATAGTAGAGAAGGTTTAGGCATTAATCTAGATTGAAATGAGGAATAGTTTTGTTGGATCAGTTGGGAGAAATATTAAAGAAAACATTATCAGCGATTGAATCAGGAAAAGAAGAAATTTTCTTCATTGCAGAAACGTCACGGACTGAGACTACTCGCCTGATTAATGAACTCTCTCAGCTAAAACTTAACATTGCAGAAGTGATTTCCCAAGTGGACAGTCAAGAAAGAATTGATCGGCGCATGCGTCAGAAACTCATGGAAGTAAATCGTGCGCATCACATACACACCCAAGAAGAAATGATCGAGACTTATGCAGAAGCAAAAGATGCCCAGGTAAAATTACAACTCTTACAGCATAAGGAAGTTCAATTGCGTAATCGCAGAGATGATCTTGAACGATCCCTTCGTCAGATGCAAGCAACAATCGAGCGTGCTCAAAATTTGATGACTCAGGTGGGAATGGCAATCAGCTTATTACAAGGTGGTTTAGCCGAGGCCCTGCATACCCAGACCAACGAACAACGGTTTGAGATGGGTTTACGTGTAATTAGAGCACAGGAAGAAGAACGCCGACGCGTGGCGAGAGAAATTCACGATGGACCTGCTCAAACCCTCGCGAATATCGTTTTGCGTTTGGAAATTGCCGAAAAGTTACTTGAGTTAGATCCTAGCCGAGTCAAAGCCGAGCTAATGGACCTGAAAAATTTAGTACGGGCAAATCTCCAAGATATACGAAGAATAATTTTTGATCTTCGACCGATGGCTTTGGATGACTTAGGAATTGTGCCAGCAATTACGAAATACCTAGATAACTTCCAGGAGAATTATGGGATAAAATGTAAGCTTCGGATTGAGGGACGTGAAAAACGACTTCTTCCGGCTATGGAAGTTGCCCTTTTTCGTTTAGTTCAAGAAGGAATGACCAATGTTGCAAAACATGCCTGCTCGCCTAAGGTCGAAGTATGGCTTATATATCGAGAGGATTGGATGATTGCACGGATTCATGACTATGGCAAAGGGTTTGAGGTCAAATCTGCGATGAATGCACCCGGGGAACATTTTGGACTCGTCGGAATGCGCGAACGAGTAGAAATGTTCTCAGGGCGTTTTTCTATCCAATCTACTTTAGGGAAGGGGACTTTAATCGAATTGTCAATTCCATCGAGTCAGGAGGAGGTACGACAACTTGATACAGATCGTGATTGCCGATGATCACCCCCTGTTAAGGGAGGGACTACGTCGCATATTAGAATTTGAAGAAGGAATCGAAGTTGTTGCCGAAGTAGGGGATGGACAAGGTGCCATTAATGTCGCCCGAAAGATGAAATTCGATATCTTATTAATGGATCTTAATATGCCTGTGGTGAATGGCTTAGAAGCTGGACGTGTCATTCGTCGTGAATACCCGGATATTGGAATACTGGTTCTCACTGTTGATGATTCTGATGAGAAAATATTTCAAGTCCTTCAAATTGGTGTTGCAGGCTATCTTCTAAAAGACGTGGATTCTAAAACATTGATTCACTCAATTCGCAAGGTATATTCCGGTGAACCCATCTTATCTCCTGCTGTTACCGGTAAGTTAATGGGGCAATTGAGTCATCCAAGCCCCGTAAAAGATACTTGTGGACTCAGTGATCGAGAGATGGAAATTCTTCACTATGTGGTACAAGGCTCATCTAACCGAGAGATTGGTACCTCATTATTTATTAGTGAAAAGACCGTAAAGAACCATTTATCCAGCATTTATCGAAAATTAGCGGTAGAAGACCGCACCCAAGCGGCTTTAAAAGCAGTTAAGCTTAAGTTTTTCTTGCTTGATTAAAAATCCCGGAGATTAATTATATTGCGAATCTTCAGACAAACAGGTAAACTATTATTAGAAAATCGTTTAATCTTAAATCACAAACAATATAGAGTGAACTGCTATGCATAGAATTAATATTTAATTTGTAAAGCGTCTATGAAGCATTTTCTATTATAATTTAGATTAGAAAAGCTTTGCGAGGCGCTATTTTTTGGAGGATTGATTTGATGAAAATTAGTTTTTTCGGAGCTGCGCAAGTTGTCACGGGTTCATCCTTTCTTGTCGAATCAGGCGAATCACGTATCCTAATTGATTGTGGAATGTTTCAAGGCTCTAAGGCACTTAAAGAGTTAAATTACAATGAATTCCCCTATAATCCCGCGAGCATTGATGCAGTTATTTTAACGCATGCCCATACTGATCATGCTGGTATGCTTCCCAAACTTATTAAAGCCGGATTCAAGGGTTCAATTTGGGCAACCCCTGAAACCATAAAATTATGTTCTATCATGCTTCCAGATAGTGGTCATATTCAAGAGATGGAAGTTGAACGCAAGAATCGTAAGCGTTTAAGAGCAGGAATTCAACCCTTAAATCCAATCTATACCGTCCAAGATGCCATTGATACTATAGCGTATTTTAAGGCAACCTCTTATCAACAACTCGTTGACTTAGTTCCAACCTTGTCGTTCAAATTTTCTGATGCTGGTCATATTTTGGGTGCGGCACATGTTTCACTCTATGTTAAAGAACAAGACTTTACTAAAACTATTGTTTTTTCTGGTGACATTGGAAATAGTAACCAACCTTATGTTGAAGATCCCAGCATTATAAACGAAGCAGATATTGTCATAATGGAAACGACTTATGGGAATCGACTCCACTCCGAAAAGTCCGAAAATAATCAAACGATTGACCGTATGGAGCAACTTGCTGAAACAATTCGTTCAACCCATGAAGCTGGAGGGAATTTGATTATTCCTGCTTTTGCAATTGAACGTACCCAAGATTTACTATTTTATCTCCGAAAATTGCAAAACGAGCAGCGCATACCTACTTTGCCAGTTTATATTGACAGTCCTTTAGCCATCGCAGCAACAAAAATATTCCAAGAAAACACAGCCCATTTTGATCAAGAAACACAAGACCTGATTAAGCAGGGCAGTAATCCCTTGAAAATGCCAAACGTTCATTTCAGTCAGACCGCTGCAGATTCTATGGCTCTAAATAAGATTGAAAAAGGAGCCATTATTATTGCGGCTAGCGGCATGGCTGATGCAGGGCGGATTAAACATCATCTCAAACACAATCTTTGGCGTGAGAACGCTACCGTATTATTTGTAGGGTATCAGGCCCAAGGAACCCTCGGTCGTCTGCTATCAGATGGCGCAGAGGTCGTAACCATACATGGAGAAAAGGTAGCGGTCAAAGCACGTATCAATCATATGGATGGCCTTTCAGCCCATGCGGACCAAGGAGAATTACTTAATTGGCTTTCTAATTCACAAAAAAAAGCTGAGCAAATTATTCTAGTTCACGGAGAGTTAGAATCTCAAACGATCTTTGCTGAGAAAATACAACAATTGTTCGAGAAGAAACCCATTATTCCCCAACTGGGAGAAATGATTGAGTTCTTGTCCGATCAAATCATTCTTCATCCTACTCCAAAAGCTTGGTTAAGAACAGAGCCTCAAGGTATAACCGAGGATAAGGGACGTTTGGCATCTGAACAAGAATTTGCTAAATCAACCCAACCTTCTGTTCAGCAAAGTTACCATCGAGACAGAAAGCCGAAAACAGGCCTATCTCGTACACATGTTAACAGAGCTTATGTACGGCTTAGGAACCATCTTAAACAGCTTATCGATGATGGGCAACGAACCCGTGATTATGAGAAGGTTGTCAACCTCCTTGATAGCATGACCCGCTGGCTGGAAGAACAACGTAAAACACGACACTAAAGAATTAAGGGTGTTAAAGCCAGGCATATTCCGATGTTTGGCGTTTTATACCGGCTAAGAAGCGGAGGGTTTCCTCACGGCGCTTTACGGCTAAACGTTTGCCAGCTTTTGTGGAGACTTTGTTAGGAAGAGCATCTGCGAAGAGGCGAGCTCTTTCGATGGCATCTTCAGGAGTTTGGATTAATTCATCTTGCCCGACTAAACTAAATAACCGCATTAAACCAATGTTGCCTAAATTATCTAAAATATCAGATTCGCGTAAGTAGACTGCTTCGTCACTCCGACCAGGTTCCGAATAGTACATGTGGTTTTCTATGGCGTCTAAAACTATTGGTAATTTGATCGGAGTGAACATCATTTGTTGCAAGATATTTGCAGCAACCCCTTTGGAACGTAAAGCGTGGTCAATACTCTTGAGGGCATAAACCGGGTATTTTCCCGTGTCATGTAGCATAGCAGCCGTATAAAGAACTTCATCATCAAGTGCTAAATGACTTGAAAGTTCTTTGGACAGATGATATACTCTGAAACAATGTTTAACTCCCCAAGCTGAGTGAGCTCCCGATTTATCGACGATCTGAATAAGTTGTTGTTGAAAGTCCATGTATTTTCCTCCTTTATCCATATGCCAACTATATACGCCAAAGGGCTATCATTATCCTTCCATAAAATGGCATTTATTTTAAGAGGTATTCATTGTTTTTTGTCAAAATAAAGAAGTGAACAGTCAATTTTTCCGCGATTCAATCTTATAATCAGACATATTGCACAATAAGAGAATTATCTTCTTATCATATTTTTGAACGGTACATGGGGAGTGACGTAAATGAATAAGGTTAGTGTTTATGGGAGCTTTACACAAGCTCTTTTCTTTTCAGGTAACGTTTCAATTCCGAAATATCTCTTAACTCATTATAAAGAAATTGGCTTGAATGATCTTGAGATGATGATTTTAATTCAGATTCTCTGCGAGGCAGAATCAAATCCCTATCCATCAATCGCTACTTTAAAGGGTCGAATGACTGCGTCTTCCTCCAATATTGAGGAGAGTCTGGGTCAGTTGGTGGAACGAAAATTGCTAACGATTGAAAGGTACTGGAATCCGAGCGAATCAAAGTGGAGTAACAGTTATAGTTTGGTAGGTCTGATAGAGGAACTTGCTGAGCTATGGGCGATAGAACGTTCTCAACAGTTGGAGGAAGAACGTACACTTAAACAAACTCTTACTCCCCCCCAGTTAATATCCCCACCAAGTAACTTGCCTATGGAAAATTTAGTACGTACATTTGAACAGGAGCTAGGTCGTCCGCTAACTCAAATAGAATGTCAAAACCTTGACCGTTGGTTATCGTCCCATTTTTCAGAAGAGTTGATTATTGAAGCCTTAAGAAGAGGCGTGAGCGCTGGTATTCGAAACTTTCGCTATTTAGACTCTATACTTCGCGAATGGGAAAAAAAGGGTTTAAAGACGCGGGCTGAGATAGAAACCGAAGATGCGTATTTTCAGTCTCGTCAGGATAAAAAGAATACCAAGCCTAAGAGTCAGACCCGTAAAACAACTCCTAATAAATATGAGAACTTTTATCTTTAAAACAATGTAAGGTTTTTTGTGAATATTAAGGAGGATATCTAATATGAGAAGTGTTAAAGATATCTTAAATAGTACGGGCATCACTAATAAAGCACTCAAGGCCGATTTAGAAAGGGATGTTCCGGCTCCTATTCCTTCTAAAACCTTCGAGTGTTCTATTTGCCAAGATCGAGGTATCTTTCTTGAAGGGGATTTAGCTTATCCATGTGATTGTATGAAGACGAAGAAACGGGAGAATCAGTTCCGCCATGCGAGGATCTCGAGGGAATTAATGAAATGTCGTTTTGAAAAATTCAGATTCGATTATTATACACAGGAAATTGAAGATCAAACACATCGAGAAGGTGCTACCAGGGCGTTCAATGCTTCTCAACGGTTTGTTGAAGATTGTCTTCAGAATCCCCACGGTCTAGGAATTATGTTTACTGGTCCAGTTGGATCTGGAAAAACATTTCTTGCCGCAGCCATAGCCAATAAGCTCATAGAATCTAAGTTACAAGTCCTTTTTTTGATTGTTCCTGATCTGCTGGATGAGCTAAGAGCAACCTACAAGTCTGAGATTAATGAGCTGGATTTACTAGATACTGCCCGCACAATTCCCATCCTTATCCTTGATGACTTAGGTGCTCATAATTATACGGATTGGACCCGGAATAGACTTTATTCAATCATTAATTATCGGATGAATGAACAACTTCCCACAGTGATTACTTCAAATCTTTCACTCGATGAAATGGAGGAGTATATAGGGGTTCGAACAACATCACGAATTATTCAATGTTCAAGAATTTTCCGCTTAACTGTCCACAATGATATTCGTCTTCAGATTTATCAGGAACGAGAAAGAAAAAATAAGTAAAAATATTTTCCCAAACCTATGCATGTCTACTGAGAGACATGCATAGGTTTTTTTAAAGATTAAAATTAATAGATATAGGAGGTGTTCAAGTTTGTCAAAAATCATTACGATTAACCGCAAATACATCGTCATGGTCGCTAGCGTTCTTGTAATCTGTCTCATAGGATTTGCAGGATTTTCATTCTGGCAAAATTCAGAGGCAAGTGCATCAAAGAACAGTGGGATTCCGGAGATCAAAATGCTTGGAGTGACCGTAGAACCAGCTTCAGTCGTTAAGGATCTCACGTATGGCAGTGTAACTTTAAAAGGGGCACAAGTGATTACCACCAAATCATTTGATCTTATCGCTACAGTTCAAAACACATCAGCTAAAAAAATGACGAACATTCCAGTGGAATTGCAGGTAACTTTGGTTGGGGATAACACTAAGAAAGTAACCTCACCTGGAAACTTACCATCGTTAGAACCAGGTGCCATGGCCCGCGTCGCTTTTCGTCAGATTAATGTCTTAGGCGATGCATTAGGAAAGAGTTCAACAAACGGGCAGCATTTAGTAACTTTGAGAATAAATCCCAACCCTGAGGGGGGAGTAGAACAAGCTACAGAAGCAAGTTTTCGCTTCAATGTAGATACGACAGTCAAAGTGCCTACCACTGTGCAAAAGCAGTAAACTCCAGATAAAGCTGAACATTGAGACATCCCCTAAAATAAGTGCTAATGACTAGCACTTATTTTTATTTCATATATTGAGCACACCAATTAGACGTGCACAGAACTTTTCGCTTCCATATATTATATCGAAGGGGGCATTCGAATGTTTGTTAATTCGTCAATAAGCCTGAGCGAAGCGCCGCTCAACCTAGGAATTAGTATATTTGCTCCCATCAGTTCTGCGACGGGGAGTGGAACACTGTTTTATATCCAACCTCTATTAGCGGGGAGTGTTTGTGAAGCCTCTTTGGTTATGATCATTGCAGAACTTTTACTATATATTACAAAACAAATTTTCCGTGTTGACAGGATACCTGTTCTTGATGTCAAGAATGGTCAAATAGTGCAAATGCCTTTAACAGAACTCCAAGAGTTTTTAAAATGGATGACAAAGGGAACGAACTACATTACAAACTCTAACTCACAATCTAACACATCTACGGATGTCAGGAACCTATCAACGAATGGAGAGTTGATGACTGGACAACGAGGCCTTATAACTCCAGAAAGTCTTGAAGCACCTCTAGTTATTGCCATATCCATTACAGGAAACTATGCAGATCTTCTGTATTCACCTGCAGTTAGCTTGATCGTGCCGGTCCTTAAGTTCCCTGGCTTACGAGGATCACTTCCTCTGCTGATCTTGGGGCTAATTGCTACGATCTTTATTCGTTCAGTTGTCACACCGGATTTAACGGGAGCTGAGACACTTACTAAATCAAAAGCAGTAAATAACGATTCGAATCGTTTCCTGAACCTAACCCCCAACGATCTTTTAGAAATGCTGTCCAGGTTCGGAAAACACTTTGGCTCAAAGTGAGCATATTTGCATTTCTTTCACTAACTATTTATAGTACAATGTGTTTTGTGGGCAAACTAGATTTGAATTTAATTTTTTTATAAAACATTAAGTTTAATCGCGAAACATTAATTGTAGAAGTGAAGGACGTGTAAGAGTGTTAGTTAGAGTAAGAAAATTTGATCGTGAACGGTTAGCTGGAGCTACAATACTAATTAGTCTGATTATTATCCTACTATCCATGATTGGAATAGTGTTAGCAGATGTTAAAGTTTCCAACATAGAATTAGTTGACCGCGGTCTGTATACAATTATTACGAATAATGGACCGATTAATGTTGGTCAAGAAGATATTTTGAGAATCGAAAAAACCTATACGAAAGCTGCTGTCACAGGTACAGCTGTAGAGCTTGATAAAATTTATACGACAAAAGGGTTTATCTATATTTCTTCTTTAGATCCCTTTTACAAGACTGGAAATCAGCTGATCAACTCGGTAGATTCAGAGAGTAAGCCTGTTTGGATTCCTTCGAATAATACAGGATCTGAGGTAACCCTTGATCAACGTCAACGCGCTAATCTAAGCTTAGTCAAACCATTTAATTATGCAATAGGCACCTCTTCGAAGCTGGTGATTGTAATCTTTTCAGTTTTATCAATGCAGTATCTCGCGCTTTCTATTGGAGGGTTGGCTTTAATAGTTCTTATTTTTCCCTTGCGTTTAAGCACTGAAATACCTGATCAATCACTAATGCGCCAAGAGAGAGAGTATTGTTCAAATGAGGATCAGATAGACGCAGTTGCCAAATAATCTGAACTCAGTTTTCCTTTAATCTGCAGGGATACTACCTGTCATGGTCGAAAGTTAAGGAGAAACTCGTAATCTGAAATAGGCGGTTTGGTAAAAAGACATAAAGCAATTGATTTACTATGACAGAAAAGGAGTCTTGTCATGAAAGTATCAGTAAAATATATTAAAGGAATGTTTTTTCAGGGAGAAGGAAGTAGTAAGATGATGACTAATATGGATGCTAGTGTTAATGCAGGAGGAACTGGGCATGGAACTAGCCCAATGGAACTACTTCTAATGTCAATTGCCGGATGCAGTGGTATGGATATTGTTACGATTCTTGAAAAGATGCAGGTTAAAATACAGCGTTTTGAAACTACCGTAGAAGGTGAACGTGCCAACGATCATCCGAGGGTTTTCAAGGATATTGAACTAGTTTATAAGTTTTGGGGTGAAGCTCTTCCTGAAGTCAAACTGAGGCGTGCAGTACAACTCTCGATGGGCAAATATTGTAGTGTTGCAAACATGATTGATAAAGCTGCCAATTTAACCTACAGGATTGAAATTAACCCTCTTAAGGGGTCATAATAAAGCGATTTTACGTGAGAATAGAGCCGTTCTAGCTATAAAAAGGACGGTTCTATTCTTTTTCAAACACCAAAAGTAGTCATACAGGTCAACATAATTGAACTATACAAGCAAATGGGATTAATTGGAGGGCGATTATTGATTATTTTTTCCAGATACTTAATAGGTATCCTTGATAGAACATACATGATTTGTTATACTGAGAACGGTGTTATTAAATAACCTTAAACTTTGTAGTAATTCGTTGGCCGCACATCTCAAAATCTGCGGTTGTTTTTTATGAGAATGGAATCTATGCCAGTGTCATTAAAGAAAATTTTAATTTGTTACAAAAGAAGGAGATAGAACTTGCATGATAAAAAAGAGTAGAATTAGGATAAAGAAGATTTTGTTATTCATAAGCTTTAATATCGTTTTCGCAGCAATCCTTATTCCATTTGTCTTGTTCTGGGGACCGTTTCAATCTCTTAAAACTGTAGCTGTGGGTGCAGTTGCTACATCACGACATCCTCAGATAGTACAGGCATTTTTATCTCCAGATGAAATTAATCGGATTATGAATGGGAGTTTATCTCAAGACTCAAGCGGTGGACAAGCTTTCGAACGCAAGCAAGTAATGACGGATAAGAATTCAGGAATAACTATTGAAGATATTCAAGGCCGTAGCTTTAAAGGTAAAGTAATGTTGATAAAAGACCCTAAGCGAGTAAAATTGGCCGTAACCAAAGAAATTGGAGTTACAGGAGAACGAGTTAGCGATTTTGTTAAGGACATGGGAGCTGTTGCTGGGATTAATGCCGGAGGGTTCTATGACCCTAATGGAAAAGGAAACGGAGCTTTTCCTGACGGTCTAACCATGCAAGACGGAAAGTTAGTCCACAACAATGTCGGTGACAAAGCGGTAAATATTGTCGGATTCGATGATAAAGGGAAACTTGTCCTTGGTAAAATGACCGCAAAGCAATTAGTAGAGAAAAACATTCGCGAAGCAGTAACCTTTGAACCCAATTTAATAGTCGATGGTAAACCTGTAATTTCGGGAGACGGTGGATGGGGGATTGCTCCACGCACCGGAATCGGCCAAATGGCGGATGGAACCGTAATTTTTGTCGTAATTGATGGACGACAACCGACCTGGAGTATAGGGGCCACCTTACGTGATCTCATGAATGTATTTGCTGATTATAATGCTGTCAATGCTATTAATCTTGATGGTGGATCTTCTTCAGAACTCGTCTATGATGGTAAAGTAATGAATAAACTTTGGAACATTTTCGGGGAGCGGTATATTCCCACAGCCTTTGTAGTGACCCCTTAACAACTTAGTTTTATTTAATGTTCAGCTTTTAGCTTGAACCAGTTGACTATTCTATAAAGGAGACCTCGCATGAAAAAGAAACTGCGTATTATATTGGTTTGGATATTAGTGTCACTCATCCTGCAATTTGGAGCGTACTCCTATTTGAACATGCAAGTTGCCAATGTACTTGCTCCTAAAGGGGATATCAATGAACCAATCACAACGCAACTTAAAGCAACCATCCCAGGCTCTAATCTCAAGAATATTCAAATATCCTATGCTAAGGATTATTTGGCTTATACGGAGAACGGGACACTTAAGATTTTTAACCTGGCGAAAGAACGAATCGTCTTCGAAAAGGAGCTACCCTCGGCAGCTGATAAAACACTGGGTGTACTCACCTACCAATGGTTGCCTGACAGAGACACACTACTCTATTTCTATGCTAAGAAGAATCCTAATCCAATAACCTATGTTCCCGTACAACCTACTAAGCCAGTAACCCAGACTCCGGCTAAAGACCCAGAAGCAGGGGTACTTCCCCAAGATCCAAAAGTGGAAGACCCCAATGAAAAAGTTAAAAAAGAAGTCCCTAAAGAGGTTCCAGTTGAACCTAAGCTTGAAAAGCGGTATGGAAATCCTCAGATTACTGAACTCTATACACTGGCACTTCCCAATAGTGATGAGGATACTCCGCCTGATGATCGATTCAATCAAACCATTAACACATTCCCTGCAGGTGGGAAAATTGAAGAATTAGTAGTCTCAACTTCAACCAATTTGATTTACCTTACTGTCAAGAACGGATCGACTGAACTACTCATGGAAATTGATGTCATGAAAAACGTGCGACAAATCAATCGATCTGGGGAGACCATAGATGACATGGTTGCTTCAGATCGCTATGGAACACTGTATATTAACAGTAAAGTAGGAGGAACCCAACAAGTCATTGCATTAAGTGGGGATAAGCGTATCGTGATTTCAAAGAATAGTAAAGATCGGGTCATAGGTCTCGGAGACGGCAAGGTTTATATTGGGGAAATTGAAAACAATAAACTGATTAGGATTAAGACAACAGCTGACCGTGTAGACCTGGCCAGCAATCCTGCTCTTAAGACTGAATGGGAAGGGTCCCTACCCTTTAACAATGATAGGACGCTGATCGGGTCAAAGGGTCAGGTAGTCACCTATGATCAAAGTACTGCTTATATTGTAACGAATGGTCAACTGAAAGAGCTTAAATTACAAGGGGATGAGAATTACATCTCAGAAGATGGTGCAGAGCTTATCCAACTAAATCGCTCAGGAACATCCACTATAGTAGAGTTAATACCTCTTAAATCTTAGATAATAGCTTTTAAGGTTCACTAGATACTCAGTTAAATCAAGGGACTGTCTCATAATAATGTCCGTGGACATTCTCGAAAAGGCAAAAAGAGAATTGTGATCGCGCAGCGGCATAGATGTCTGATAGTGCAAAAAGGACGGGTCTTCGGACTCGTCTTTTGGCATTTAACTAGAAAAGGGGGGCCTCGTCATGGAAATTAAATTTCTATGACAAGGCCCCCTGGGGGAAAATCCGTTAGTATCCAAAACTACTCATTTGGAGGGGTTTCACTAGGAGTACTTTGTAATCCTTTAAGCTGGATTTCCAGACTGTCAAGTAAGGTGCGAATTTGATTCATTTGGTCAATTATTGACACCAGGTTCGGTTCATCCACTTCGGTTATTGGGGTTTGTGGTGACTCAGCAGGAGTAGGTATGCTTTGCCCTGGTGTTGTCGGTTGAGGTGCGCCTTCTCCAAACAGTTGGGTTAAGGCTGAACCAATATTTTCGGTCATTACCAAACGATCTTGATAAGCTAAGACAACTCGTTTCATTTCAGGAATACTTCCGCCTTTATCCGACTGCAGATAGATTGGCTCAACATAGAGAAAGTTTCCACCGATGGGAAGAGCCAAGAGATTACCTCGAATCACGCTTGAACCTTTCTGATCCCATAAGGAAAGCTGTTTGGATATTTCAGTGTCTTGGTCAATACGAGACTCAATTTGTAATGGGCCGTCAATTTCGATATTTTTAGGCAGTTTATAGAGTAATAGCTCACCATAATGTTCTCCATCCATTCGAGCCGCCATCCAAGCGATCATGTTATTTCTTGTGTTGGTAGCACTTGATGCCGGGGTAAATGGAAGCATAAGCACGAACTCAGGTTTATCTTCACCTGGAATTTTCATGATGGTATAATAAGGTGCCACGTTTTGAGGTTTAGCCTCAAACAGTTCCTTAGCAATATCCCAAGCATCTTCTTTATTGTAGAAAACAGAAGTATTTGTCATATGGAAGGTTTTTAACATGTTGCTTTGAACGCTAAAAAGGGTTTCAGGATAACGAAGGTGGGCTATTAAGTTCTTGGGGAGGCTTGAAAAATCCTTAAAAACTCCCGGAAATATTTTCATGTAGGTCTTAAGAATTGGATCTTGCGAATCAAGCGCATAAAAATCAACGGTTCCGTCATAGGCATCTATGATCACTTTGACTGAATTTCGGATGTAGTTAAACCCCTGATTAGGATATCTATTAGAATAGGGAAGGGCATCAGATGTGGTATAGGCATCAATAATCCACTTAATACGTCCATTATCTATGACCATATAAGGATCCAAATCATAGGTTAGAAATGGTGCCAGCTTTTCAACACGTTCCATAATATTGCGGTATACCAGCAATTTGCTGGCAGATGTCACTTCACTAGCCAGGTAGAAGCGCGGGGTCCCATGGCGTAAGGAGAGCATCAGCTTATTGATGGCGGTTAACTGGAGTCCGGTTTTACCTTTATAGGAGTTTTCAGCATTTGAATTTCCGAGGGGATAATCAAATTCTTTGACTGAGGTATTTGCCACGACCCAATCATTGGTCAATTCACCGTAATAAATCCTGGGTTCGGTCATTTTGAATTCTGCGAACTCACTGACAGGTGGAACATCTTTTATAGCAAAGGAGGGGAGACCTTCAGTAGTAACGGCATTAGCAAAGGATGCGGAGGCTCCAAAACCGTGTGTATATTTGAAACGTTCATTGACAAACGTCTTGGCTTTAGGATCCAAATCGGGGGTTGATATTTCTCGAGGACCCATCATAACTTGGCGATATTCACCATTGACAGTGTATCGATCGATATCAATATCATTGAATTTATAATAAAGTCTAATACCCTGTTTCTGATTATAGGTTTGCAACATGGGGCGGGCATCGTTAAGTCGAATGTTGTTAAGTGTCGCATGCTCAGCCTTTAAAACGTCCAACGTGATGGGTGAGTTGCCGGGATACTCAATATCTTGAATTTGATCTAAACCATAGCCAAAGCGTGTCAATTGTACTTCATGTTGGATGTACGGTTGTTCTTTGCGAAGTTCATTCGGAAGGACGAGAAACTGTTGAACAAGCGCGGGAAAAATACTATTCATGAGGATTCCGACTACGAAAATACCTGAGACTGGAACGGTTAATAAGCGAGAATCATTCGATTTAAGCGCGAAGAAGGCTAGGATTGATCCTAGCAGGCTGAGAACTATTAAAAGTTTCAAAGCAGGAAGTGTCGCATATAAGTCTGAGAATCCAGCACCGACGACGTGCCCATGGACAGAATATAGTAACTGAAAAATTTCAAGATAATATCCGAAAGCTTTTAATCCTAAAAGGATTCCAATTAATAACGCTAGATGCCTCCTTGGATCTGAGCCAACTGTGACTGCTCCTCTTTGCCAGATCCTTCTTGTACGGAAACGTATAACGCCAGTGATAATATAAAAAATTGTAGTAAAAAATGTCAGCAAAAATAATGGTCCAAAAAAAGCATTAAATAAGGTCTGTAGGAAAGGAAGTTGAAAGAAATAAAACGCTAAATCTTTACCGAAAATTGGATCGACTTGGTTGAACTGGGTAGCATGAGTAAACGATAAAACATCCAACCAGCCTTTGAAACCTAGTACAAAGCTAATTCCAAAGCTAATGACTGCAGATATAATCAATAACCATACTGTAACCCGTCGTTGACTTAGGTTAAAGGCTGGGCGGTTCATATCCTGAACTAATCGCAAACGAAGACGTAATCGTTCGTTGATGAAGGTGACAATAGCATGACGAATAGACAGTAAAGTTCCAGCAATGAAAATAAAGAGAATTGTTCCGTTTACGGCTTGAAAAAGTGCTTTACTTAAAATCGGGGTCCAAAATAATTGAGTATAACCGAGATCTTTAAACCATAACCAATCTTCGAATAAACCACTAGAGGCGACCAAGACCGAGAATAGTATAATGATGGCTACAAAAAGTTTGTAAAAACGGTGCAATAGTGACTCCTCCTTTAATATAGAAAATCGTGATTAACTTTAAAATTATGCGCCATACTAGGACAGTAGGTGTTCTATATTATATTCTTCCCACAAAATCAAAATCCCTTCATACATTTTTAGATTGATAGCTATTTTCTTTTTAAAACACTATAAGATATGGTATACTTACTATAATACCCATAAGGGGTATATAGCAAACTATTATTAAATTAAAAAGGAGTTGCTAGTAATGTATGACGTTATAATTGTTGGTGCTGGCCCTGCAGGGCTTACTGCTGGAATTTATGCTGCACGAGGGGGCCTTAAGATAGCTATTGTGGAATTGGCAATGCCAGGTGGTCAAGCAGCTTCTACAGAGAACATTGAGAACTATCCAGGATTTCCAAATGGAATTAATGGGTACGAACTTATGAATCTATTTCATAAGCAAGCCTTGTCGTTTGGGGTTGAATTTATCTTTGAAGAGGTTCAAAAACTTGATCTTAAAGAAAGTATAAAAAAAATCCATACCAATGCTCAAGTACTGGAAGCTCGTTCTGTAATTATCACTGCAGGCTCAAAACCACGTCTGTTGGGTGTGCCAGGTGAGGATGTTTTCCGTGGAGGGGGCGTTTCCTATTGCGCTACCTGTGACGGGGCCTTTTTCAAAGGAAAAACGGTTGTTGTAGTAGGCGGGGGAGATGCAGCGATTGAAGAGGGTACATATCTTACCAAGTTTGCGGATGAAGTGATTATTGTCCATCGTCGCACAGGCTTCCGTGCTTCTCAGATTGCCATGAACCGGGCTAAAGAAAACCCAAAAATTCGCTTTGAACTTAATGCTAAGATTGAGGAGATCCTTGGCTCGAATCATGTAGAGGGCGTGCGGATTCTAGATGTGCTAAGTGGCGCTCAACGAGAAATTCGCGCTGATGGTGTTTTTATTTACGTTGGAACAGATCCTAATGCTCAATTTATTAATGGGGAAATTGAAACAGATGAACGAGGGTATATTCTGACCGATCAGCGCTTACAAACCAATATAGCAGGGGTATACGCTGCAGGAGATATTCGCAATACACCACTGCGCCAAGTCGCGACCGCTGTTGGGGACGGTGCTTTGGCTGCAGTTGAAGTAGAAAAGTATCTCTCTGAAAAGGATAATTAGTCCTCAAGGCATTTTTGGAAAAACTATTTAGGAATAACAAAAAAATGTCGAAATTAGCCTTGATATTTAGGCTGCTATGTAATAGGATTAAATAGATTTAATTGTTTCACTATTTTAGAACAAGATGGAATATGGAGGGGTTTTTCGTGCACTTTGTGGTCTGCCTTAAGCAAGTTCCGGATACATCCGAAGTTCGGATCGATCCTATTACCAATACCCTCATGCGCGAGGGCGTGCCATCGATTATTAACCCCTATGATGCGCATGGCTTGGAAGAGGCCATTCGCCTTAAGGAAAAAGTTGGCGGTAAAGTAACCATCGTTAGTATGGGTCCTCCTCAAGCTAAAGAAGCCCTAAAAAAAGCCATGACCTTTGGGGCTGATCGAGGGATTTTGCTCAGCGACCGTGCTTTTGGAGGCTCTGACTCCTTAGCGACGGCTTATATTATTTCAACCGCCTTGCAAAAGATCCAGGAAACCGATCCGATTGATCTCGTCTTTGCGGGAAAAGAGGCAATCGACGGAGATACTGCTCAAACAGGCCCTGGAATTGCTCAGCGCTTAGGATTCCCTCAATTGACGTATGCCATAAGAATACGAGAACTCACAGAAACGACTGTCACTGTAGAACGCAAGACTGAGAGTGGTCGTCAAGTTGTTCAAGCTCAGCTACCTGCCCTAATTACGGTAGAAAAAGAGCTTAATGACTTACGCTACGCCAGCTTACCAAATATGATGAAAGCTGCCGCCTATGAGCCCGAGGTTTGGGATGTTAAGTCCCTGTCCTTTGATACTAAACAAATGGGTCTTAAAGGATCTCCGACCAGTGTTTCAAGAATTTTTGCACCGCCTGGTCGCAGTGGGGGAGAAATCATGGACGGTACAAAAGACCCGGCCGGAACTGCGGCTTCGATCGTTCAAAAAATATTTCAGCAAAACATAATTATGGTTAATCCCCTAGCGAAGGGAGGAAAGCACTAATGACCGTCGCCGTTGACAATTCAAAATGTATTGGGTGTGGGGCATGTATCGTGGAGTGTCCCATCGAAGCTCTTGACCTCATTGATGGGATCGCCGTCGTTAATCCGAAAATATGTGATAATAACGGGAAGTGCGTTCTAGTCTGCCCGACAAATGCGCTAGCACTTAATCTTCCTGATCAAGCCAATAAACCTACACAAGCTCTTGATCCTGAAGCGGGTGCCAGATTTGATTTGAAGGATCCGCTCCCGGATACCGTGAAAGATTATGCCCAAGACAACCAAAAGAAGACGATTCCTGCACAAGTTGTCCCGGTTGCCGGAGGAGATGTCTGGAGTGGAGTTTGGGTAATTATTGAATATACCAATGGGAAAGTAGCTCCAGTATCCTGGGAACTGTTAGGAGAAGGGCGCAAGCTCGCCGATGCCATCGGATGTGGACTCAGTGGGGTGATTACCGGTCATCAAGTAGATAGTGTAATTCCTGAAGCCTTTGCTTATGGTGCTGAGAGAGTTTATGTGGTTGATCATCCTGTGCTTAAAGATTACCGTACGGAGCCTTATGCTGAAGCAATAACGAGTCTCGTTACAAAATATCAACCTGAGATTATTTTAATGGGTGCCACGTCTATGGGGCGAGATGTATTTCCGGCTATAGCTACTAGAGTGCAAACTGGCTTAACTGCGGACTGTACAGTTCTTGGTATTGACCCAGAGACGAAACTCCTTCAACAGACCCGTCCCGCCTTCGGGGGAAATATTATGGCCACAATTCTCTGCCGTTCCAGCCGACCACAAATGGCGACGGTTCGCCCACGAGTTATGGCAATGCCTGAGCGTGTTGATGGTCGTGAAGGTGAACTCATTCATGAGGAAATTCTTTTTGATGAAACTAATATTCGGACAAAAGTCCTCGAGTTTATCTCCTCAGACGCTAAGAGTGCTTTCTTGGATAAGGCCGAAATCATTGTTGCAGTTGGTCTGGGTCTAGCAGCTAAAAGGAACATGGTACTTGCCGAAGAATTAGCAGAGGTCTTAGGGGCTACAATTGCTGGTTCACGTGGAGCAGTGGAGGCAGGCTGGCTGACTCATGATCAACAAGTAGGGCAATCAGGGGTTACGGTTCGTCCAAAAGTCTATATTGCCATTGGAATTTCAGGGGCAATTCAACATCTAGTCGGGATGGAAACCTCTGACTTCATTATTGCCATCAACAATGACCCCGAGGCTTCAATTCTAAAAGTAGCCAATTACGGGATCGTTGGCGATCTTTTCCAAATAGTACCGGCACTAACTGCTGAATTCAAGAAACGCCTTCAGCACGGCGTGGCAAATTAAGGAGGGGCAAACATGGAAAACTTTGATGTGATCGTCGTTGGAGGCGGTCCTGCTGGCCTGTCTGCCGCGCTCAGTGCTGCTCAGGCTGGCATGAAGACAGTCGTAATTGAACGTGGAGATTATCCAGGAACTAAGAACGTAATGGGCGGTATCCTTTACACAAAAGCAACCAGCCAAGTTGTGCCTGATTTTTGGCAAGAGGCACCTTTAGAGCGTCCGATCATAGAACAACGAATTGCCATGTTAAGCGGGGATGAGTCGATCTTAGCGGGATATCGAGACCCTGCCTGGGCCAGTGAACCCTATAATGCGCATTCTGTTTTTAGAGTGAAATTTGATCGTTGGCTAGCGCAACAAGCTGAAAAAGCAGGAGTCATGATTATTCCGGAAACGATTGTTGAAGATCTCTTATACAAAGGCGACGATGTGGTTGGAGTTCGTACTGGACGCGCTGAAGGGGATTTAGGAGCAAAAGTAGTGATTATTGCTGAAGGGGTAAATAACTTCTTAGCAGTAAAAGCAGGGCTCGCTAAGCCTTTAAAACCAGAATCGGTGGCTGTTACAGTCAAGGAAGTTATCGCCTTACCTAAAGAAAAGATAGAAGATCGCTTCTGTCTTGATGAAGGACAAGGGGCTACGATAGAATTATATGGGGATTCAACGGCCGGGATGATGGGAGTAGGCTTTATTTATACCAATAAAGAGTCTATCTCAATCGGAGTTGGGGCTATTCTACAACCCTTAATTCGCAATAACTGGACCCCCAATGATCTGCTCGAGAATCTGAAATCTAAGCCTTATGTTAGACGTCTTCTTCAAGGGGGGGAGACTAAGGAATACTTGTCTCACCTAATACCTGAAGGTGGATATACTCAAGTTCCCAGGCTCCATCGCCAGGGAGTCCTTGTGGTAGGGGATACGGCGATGCTGATGAATTCCTTAAACCGAGAGGGTTCGAATCTAGCCATGATCTCAGGTAAGATTGCCGGAGAAGTTGCTGCTCAAGCGATTAAGACCGGGGATGTTAGTGATCAAGCTATGACGGTTTACGAAACGCGCTTGCGGGATTCCTTCGTGCTTAAAGACCTTCACCATTATCGACATATGGGCAAATTCTTTGAGGATAATACTCATCTCTTGAAAGTCTATCCGAAGTTATTTTCTCAAGCTGTCAAGATGTATCTAACAGCGGACGGGACACCTAAAAAAGAGCGCCAAAAAGAAATTATCAAGATGGCCTTCGAAAAGCGTTCCAAAGGCGGTTTAATTAAGGATATCTATGGGGCATGGAGGGCGCTGTTATGAAATTAGATGATAAACTTTTTTTAGTGCGGTTTAATACGGATAAATTATGTCACATTAAGATCGTTGATCCTAATGTATGCTTGAAGCAGTGTCAAGATAAACCTTGTACACGGTTTTGCCCGGCCCATGTTTATGATTGGGACGAAGAGGAAAAACGTATTGCTGTAGGGTACGAAGGATGCCTGGAGTGCGGAACCTGTCTCATTGGCTGTCCATTTGGCAATATCGACTGGAAATACCCTAGAGGCGGCTTTGGCGTATCTTGGAAAAACGGGTGATCGTTGATTATTATTTTTGAGTGATTATGCAACGAAAAAGAAGAGCAGTGGGGTTTATTAGCCCCCTGCTCTTTTAATTATATTGCATTACAGTAATCGTTAAGAATTTCTAAGCTTTACAGTCATTTAGCGAATGGGTAGAATAGAGGGGTAGGAAGGGATGGATGGATTAAGATAATGGACATAACACTTGAAGAAGCTCATAAAAAAGAATTACAACTGATTGATCGTATAAAATCTCTCAAGAACGTCTTGGTTGCTTTTTCCGGAGGTGTGGATTCAACGTATCTATTGGCAATCGCTCAAGAGGTTTTGAATAAGAACTGTCAGGCCGTCTTTGCGCGTGGGGCGATGATTTCTGCTCAGGAAGAAAAAGAAGCTTTGGCTCTTATTCGAGATTTTGAGTTTCCTGTTTCGGTTATCGACACCGATATTCTCTCGCTAAAGGAGTTCAGGGATAACCCCAAGGATCGATGTTATTTCTGCAAAAAGAAACTCTTCGAGACCTTCCGGATTTTCGGAGCACAATTTGGATGTGCTACCATTATTGAGGGAACAAATGCTTCAGATACCCAAGATTTTCGCCCGGGTCGGATTGCTCTTCAGGAGTTAAATGTTATTAGCCCTTTACTGGAAGTAGGTCTATCAAAAGCTGAAATCAGGGTTTTATCGCGACGTAGGAATTTACCGACCTGGAACAAGCCCTCCATGGCTTGTCTGGCCTCGAGAGTCCCCTATGGAGATAAGATCACAGCAAGTCTTCTGCAACGAATTGCGCAAGCTGAGGGGATTCTCCATCAGAAAGGGTATCTTGAATACAGGGTAAGGGTGCATGGCGATATTGCCAGGATTGAGATTCCAGTTAGTGAGTTCACGAAGCTGTTACAGGAACTAGCAGATATTACGACCCCATTCTTAAAACTAGGCTTTCGATATGTCACATTAGATTTGATGGGTCTGCGTTCAGGCAGCTTGAACCCCAACCAAGCGGAGGATTTACAATGAATGAAGAGACGTTAAAGACATTACTCGAATCTGTTCAGCAGGGTGCATGTTCCCCTGATGAGGCATTACGTCAATTAAAGGATCTTCCTTATGAAAATTTAGGATTTGCGCGCTTAGATCATCATCGTGCCTTGCGAACCGGACAATCTGAGGTAATTTTCTGTCAGGGAAAACAGCCCGATCAAATCATAGCCATTTTGACGCACTTAGGTGCTAAGTCTCAAAATGTCTTGGCAACTCGTTTAGAACAGAATAGTGCGGACAAGATTTTACTCCATTTTCCGAATGCTCATTATGATCCCCTGGCGCGCTGTCTTCTGCTTCGCCCTTTAGCTGAACCGACTATTCCGGGCAGGATTCTGATTATGACGGCTGGTACCGCAGATTTGCCTGTGGCACAAGAGGCATATCTGACAGCTCGCTATATGGGGCACGAAGTAGATACTTTATTTGACGTGGGTGTAGCGGGTATACACCGTTTGCTTGGGCAGCGTGAGCTGATGGAACGTGCAGAAGTATTAATTGTCGTGGCAGGAATGGAAGGGGCCTTGGCCAGTGTAGTCGGTGGATTAGTGGAGCAGCCTGTGATCGCAGTACCGACCAGCGTAGGATATGGTGCCCACTTTCAAGGCTTGGCAGCCTTACTCAGTATGCTAAATAGCTGCGCCTCGGGAATCGGAGTTGTTAATATTGACAACGGCTTTGGGGCAGCCTCTTTAGCATCTGCTATTGTACGACGAATATCGAGATAATTGAGGAGGAACAAGGACTTGAAAGTTTTATATTGGGATACATTTGCTGGAATCAGCGGTGATATGGCCCTCGGATCATTGCTTGCTTTAGGTGCAGATTCGAAAGAGATTGTGAATCAACTTCACTCCATCGGATTAACGGAATTTAGACTTAAGGTAAGTTCTCGCCAAGTCCACGGTATTCAAGCTACAGACATTGATGTTGTCTTAGAAGATATACCAGAAAATCACGGCGATCATCAACATCAACATCAACACAAACACAAACATAAACGCCATCTCGGTGACATTCAAACAATGATCCATAGTGGATCATTGTTTGAACGCGCTCGAAAAAATGCTCTTCAGGTCTTCAATGTTTTGGCTGAAGCTGAAGCGCTTGTTCACGGGACAACCATCGAGAAGGTTCATTTTCATGAAGTAGGTGCAGTCGACTCCTTGGTTGATATTGTAGGGACCTGTATCGCTTTGGATCAGTTAGATATTGAAATGATACGCGTCTCCACACTCCCCTGGTCACATGGTTTTGTGCAATGTGCCCATGGAACATTACCTTTACCCGCCCCGGCCACCCTCTTACTTTTACGCGGCTTCAAATTCCAAGAATCAGGGATCACAGGAGAATTGATTACACCGACGGGTGCTGCTCTGATAAGGGCCTTAGCTCAACAATCTAGCTTTCCAGAAATGACCTTGCTTAACGTAGGGTATGGATCGGGTAAAAATGATTATGGCATTCCCAGTTTGTTACGCGGGGTTTTAGGAGAGATTTAAGACTTGAGGTGTTAATATGTTGGAACTCGTCATCAACAATCTCGTTCAATCAGGCTGGGCAATTCATTCTCTAGAAAGAAATTGGGTGTGCGCGACTCATGTGTCGTTACGGCGGGGACTTTTCCTAGGTGATTATAGCGAACTCCCGGATGATTTTCAGCCGTGGATTCAGAGATTTGCTGATTTTTCCAAATTTGATGTCCTAGTTCTTTGCCCCCAAGGGATCGACTCCACGCTTTTAAAGGAACACCGTTTCCCCAATCTTCAGCTTTGGTACTGGGATACTCGATACGGGAACCTTTTTCCCTTTCCTCCCTCGGAGGACCCAATAATTCCCCGCTGGATTAAGCAACTTGCCAGTGGTAAGCCTTTGGATTTCGAACAAGTAATCCATGCTGAGAAGCGTTTTATGCCATTTTTTACTTACGCTTTTTTAGTCGTTAATCTTATTGTTTTTGTTCTGATGACCCTTGCTGGAGGTTCAACAGAGCAACGCGTCCTGATTGCCTTCGGAGCCAAAGTGAATACCCTTATCCAAGAGGGTGAAGTTTGGCGGCTAATAACTAGTATGTTTATACATATTGGGGTCATGCACCTATTCTTTAACTTATATGCTTTAAGGGCATTAGGGTCCTTGACGGAAGAAATTCTTGGGCATCGTAAATTTTTCTTGGTCTATTTTTCCGCAGGTCTAGGTGGGTCAATTGCCAGCTTTTTATTTTCTCCTGCGCTTTCCGCAGGGGCGTCAGGAGCAATTTTCGGTCTGCTTGGAGCATTACTTTATCATAGTTATAAACGGCCTAATCTCTGGAAGTCTGGCTTAGGAATGAATCTTGTCATTGTTATATTAGTGAATATTGCATTTGGATTTATCGTGCCTGGGATTGACAATTTTGCTCATTTAGGTGGACTTTTCATGGGAACCATGATTAGTATTTTACTAACAAGATCGATTTAAAGAGTGTTATCTATTGGCTTATGTGTTCCAAATTTTCAAAAATATACCTTTCATAATCGATGTATTATTCCACTCTGAGGGGACAAAATACAGTCAAGAGCTTGCGGTTTCTTAGCAAGGTGGCTTTTAAAAATGCCATCGTTAGTTAAGAAAACGTGAGTTCTCTTTCTGAATTAAACTAAAGAATTGCTCATCTGGCGCTTAAGCTTTGTAATTTATTCTTTTATGATAGGACTAGGAACGACGTGGTTAGATGCTATAATAAAGCTAGGAGAGTGAAGTAGAACATAGAACTCCCACTTTTATAGTAGTGCTTGTCTTCAAAGTGGATAAAGAAGGGACGCAGTTTGGAAAATGAGCAACCGTACGAAGTATTTTTCTCGGGATCGATGGGTTCAAGTGGTATTGTTATTGGGGATCCTACTTGTTTTGGGTCGGCTCGTATTATTACAAGTTGTTCAAGCGCCAGACCTCAAGGCCAAAGGAATTGAGCGTCGAACAACCGATCAAAGTCTACCGCCGGATAGAGGGACTATCTATGACGCTCAGGGCAATGTCTTAGCTCAAAGTATTCCAGTCAAAGAAATTTACGCAGATCCTAAAATCTTAAGTGATTTGATCAGTAAAGGGCAATTAAAAAGAACAAAAGAAGAGATTTCTATCGAACTAGGAACTATCTTAGGAATTGATTCTAAGGCCATTCTTGATAAACTGAATAAAGATTTGAAGTGGATTAGTTTAGCCCATCAGGTGGATATTAAGAAAGCTGAGCAAATTATGGCTCTAAAAATCCCAGGAGTGGGTCACGATGAAGAAGAAAAGCGCATCTATCCCATGGGGATGTTTGCGGCTTCTACACTTGGGATTGTAAATCGTGAGGGGCATGGGGTAGAAGGAGTCGAATACTTTTATGATAAGGAGTTGTTTGGTAAACCTGGCTTCCAATCCCAAGAGCGGGATACTAAAGCCAGTTTTATACAAGATACTCTCCATCAAAGCGCACCGTCAAGCCATGGAAACTCAATTTCTTTAACCATTGATTCAAGCATTCAATATTTTATTGAGCAAGAACTTGATCAAGCATATCAATCAACCAAAGCCGATAGTGTAACGATTTTAGCTATGGACCCGATGACTGGGCGTATATTAGGCATGGGATCTCGCCCATCCTTTGATCCAACGGATTATAATAAAGTGACACCAGAAGTCCGCCGAAACTTAGCGATCAGTATGTCCTACGAGCCAGGATCAACGTTTAAAATTATTACTGGAGCAGCTGCTTTGGAAGAAGGAATTATCAATCTGAACGAAACCTTTGAGGATCCGGGCTACCTGAACATTCCCCCTCGACGAATCACAAACTGGGACTCAGATCAGAAACCACACGGTAACATCACGTTTTCGGAAGGGATGAAACTGTCATCGAATGTTGTACTCGCTCAGGTTGGAAGGAAGTTGGGTAAAGAGAAGTTTAATACGTATCTAAAAGCCTTTGGTTTCGGATCCAAAACAGGGGTCGATATTTCCGGAGAAGAAACGGGGTTACTCCTTCCACAAGCTAAGATTCTAGAAATCGACATTGCCACGATGTCCTTTGGACAAGCCAATTCAGTCACGCCGATCCAATTACTGTCTGCAATTTCTGCAGTTGCCAATGGGGGTACTCTCTACCGCCCCTATGTTGTTGACAAAATCACGAATCCCGATGGACAACTCCTTAAACAACAAAAACCTTATCCCGTACGCCAGGTAATCTCGAAATCGACGGCTTTACAAATCACACAGATCCTCCAAGAAGTCGTTAATGATGGAACTGGCCAACTGGCCAAAATTCCTGGTGTCAATGTAGCGGGTAAAACAGGAACCGCTCAGAAAGTAGATCCAAAAACAGGGGAATATTCTAGCACAGATTATATTGCAACATTTGCAGCCTATGCCCCAGCAGAAGATCCTAAAATTGCAGTCTTAATTATCATTGATACCCCAAGAACGGAAGAGGGACATCAAGGGGGAACCTTAGCAGGACCTAGAGCAAAAGGGATTATTGAGGGAGCTTTACAGTATTATGGTTTACCCGTAGCAAATGATACACAGAGTACTGTTACCATCTCACCCAGTGATTCTGCAGTTAGACCCACACCCCAACCCGTAATCCCAGAACGAACGCCTATCGAGGGGGAGGTTATAATTCCAGAGTTATTAGGTATGACAATGCGCCAGGTTGGAGAAACATTAGCAAAGTCAGAGCTTCATTTTAATTTTACTGGGAGCGGCTTAGCCCAACAACAATCACCACAAGCAGGAAAAGTTGTTACTAAGGGGACAACGATCAATATCAAGTTTTCGCCCTTATCTCAGTAACCCTTAAGTTTCCAATCTCGAACTTTGATCTTATGCTACATTGTCTTAAATCGGGGTAACCTAGGATGAGTTGTGAGTGTTGTATGTTCAGCTAAAGCTGAACATACAACACTCATTAGTAAGAAGTGGCGACTTGAAAGTGAATAAGAAATCATGGAGGAATAAACGATGCGTCTGAACCAAACTATTGATTTAATTAAAGAGGACTTGATCTCTGCCGTACAGACCTGTATTCGGATTAAGAGTGTTAAAGATGTCGAGCATGCTGCGACCGGTGCTCCATTCGGGCCTGGAATTCAAGAGGCGTTAGAATGGACCCTTGACTTAGGAGAAAAATTCGGCTTTACTGTCAAAAACGTTGACGGGTACGCTGGTCATATTGAAATGGGCAAGGGGGACCTTTTGGGGATTTTAGGTCATCTTGATGTTGTTCCAGAAGGGGATGGATGGTCTGCCCCCCCCTATAGTGCGAGCATTAACGATGGGAAACTATATGGTCGAGGTGCCTTAGATGATAAAGGACCAACTCTGGCAGCCCTTTTCGCCATGAAAGCTATAAAAGATGCTGGAATTCCTTTAAACATGAGAGTTCGTTTGATCCTAGGTACGGATGAGGAGTCTGGCTGGGCGGATATGGATTATTATCTTAAGAAGGAAGAGGTACCCCAAATAGGATTTGCACCAGATGCAGAATTCCCTTTAATTCATGCCGAAAAAGGAATTCTGCATCTGGAATTAATTCAATCTCATCCAACTTCTTTTCCTCATTTAGTACGCGTACAAGGTGGGGAACGGGCTAATGTTGTTCCAGATCTTTGTGAAGTAACCTTAAAGGAAATATCAAGTGAAGTGGTTGAAAAATTGCTGAAAAGTTTTTCATTTCCTGAAGGGGTTAGTGGAATAATCGATAGTCAAGCAACGGATCAGGAGATTAAACTTTCCTTTAAAGGAGTCGGAGCCCATGGTAGTCTACCGCAAAATGGGAAGAATGCCGTTGTTTATGCCTTGCAGTTTCTTAAGACATTACCACTAAACTCAGAAGAAAATCGCTCTCTAGATAATGTCTTGAAATACCCTGGCACAGGCTTTACAGGAGAGGGTTTTGGTATTACTCTGAGTGATGAACCCTCTGGCAAATTATCCCTCAATCTAGGCATTTTTGAATTAACATCAGACGAGACGCGTTATGTCATCGATATCCGTTATCCAGTTACTTTTAAGCGGGACGACGTTTTTCTTCCGATTGCCAAAATCGCTGAAAATGAGCATTTAATCATCAAAGTTTTAACCCACCAAGAAGCACATCATGTTCCCAAAGAGAGTGCTTTGGTTCAATCCTTGCTCAAAGCATATGCGGATGTAACGGGTCTCGAACCCTTTGCCTTTGCCATTGGTGGTGGAACCTATGCTAAAGCGCTCCCTCAAGGGGTAGCCTTTGGTCCCCTTTTCCCAGGTGAACCTGAAGTGATTCATTGTCCTGATGAATATATTTCCATCGATAATCTCCTTTTAACGACTAAAGTCTACGCCCAAGCAATTCTTAATTTAGCGGCTGATCCTGAGAATCGATAGATTATTATAATTCTTCCTAGCGTAGTAAAAAAGAGTTGCCTCCTATTGCCTTAACTTCTTTCTTGATTTGGGCAGCCCGTTCGGAGACAAGTAAGGGGGTCCATTCTTGTTCAGTGGAGTCGATCATGAAGCCAGCAAGGGCAACGCTAAGGTTTTCCGCTCCGGGTAATAGTTTGCATGACTCCTTAAATCGATCAAGAATAGGAACTGCTAAATTTTCTAGGTCGGACATAGAGGAAATCAAAATAAAATCATCACCACCGATGTGGCCGACGAAGGTTTCCTCAGTCGTTTTAGAGGCCTCATTCTGTAAAATCTCACTTAACATCTTGATGACCATGTCTCCTTGCTGGAAACCGTATAAATCGTTGTAAATTTTAAATTTGTTAAGATCAACATAAATAAGTCCAAAGGTCAAGGCCTGTTCAAGGCGCTGCCGAATCTCGAGCTCAATGCTTAGGTTGCCTGGCAATCCTGTCAAAGGGTTGGCCCCCCGAGCAATTTGGATTTGTCTCTCGGTCATTGCTTTCATAAGTTTTGCCACGGACACTAGGCCAATCGGCATCTGTTGGTTAGCCACAATGATGCCGTCATACAATTGAGCATCTGGCCGTTGCATTGCTATGCTTGACATCACTTCCAAAGGAGTGGTATCTTCCACTACTAGTGGATTTCTGTCCATAATAAGGGGAACTGTACGTTCTGAAAAAAGAGGGACACCATAGCGAGTACCTAATGCGGCAAAAAGTCGATCGCGCTGAACCACACCGACTAAACGAGAGTCATCGGTAATACCCACTAGATATTGATTTGGGTGCTCTCGGAAGTAAGTTTCGACGGTATTGACCTGGGTGTGAGTATTAAAGAGAGGCAAGGGTTCAATCATAGAAATAATCGGGTTTTGATCATGGCCTTTTAGACGTCGGGTTAGGCCCAGAATTTCCATAACGGCAGGATTAATGTTCATTCTCATAAAGGTGGGCTTTGCAACAAAAAATCCCTGAATGTAATCGACCCCTAATTGAACTACGGTGCGCATCTCTTCTTCCGTTTCTACACCTTCAGCAATTATTCGGCATCCTATACGCTTGGAAAAAGTAACAAATGTCTCTAATAAGGCCCATTTAATTGGATCAGCATTAACTCCCGCTATCAGGGATCGATCAACTTTGAGAAAGTCCGGATGTAGCTCTGCTACGGACTGTAAAGAGGAGTAGCCGGCCCCAACGTCATCTAAAGCAATCAGGTAACCCTGATTACGATAATGATCTAAAGCGTCCCGGAACGCGGAAAAATCCTCTATGGCACTTCGTTCGGTAATTTCTAGCACAACGTCGGAAGGGGCCAACCCTTTTTCATTAAGAAATTTTCTAGTATGTCCGGAGGCAAATTCGGGGTCGCTAAGAACCTGGGGGTTAATGTTGAGAAAGAGCATTTCTTTGCCTTGGGCAACAGTAGGGAAGGAAATGATTGCTTGGCGTCGACAAAGAGTTTCGATTGGATAGAGATGACCTATCTTTTCAGCAAAGGGGAAGAGGTCTGCAATATTGTTAAAACAAGTGGATCCTGGCATACGGGCTAACGCTTCAAAACCAAACACCTCACCGCTTCGGGTTTCAATGATTGGTTGAAAAGCGGCTTTCAAGTATGTGTCGGGTTCTTCGATTAGGAGGGAAATCTCTTCGCGACGAGCAAAAAAATGGGGATCCGGTTCGGATTTGTTGAGGAGGAAGGCCTCTTTCACTGCCGCATACAGTAAATAATCGGGGCCTCGACCGACTTCGTTGATACACTGAGCAAGTCCGGAACGAAGGCTTATTTTCTCGCTAACGAGTTTCCTAATTCTATGGTTAAAGCGTTCTTCTAAAGGGAGAACCCATTGTTCGATGATTCCCGTAATGTTCCAACATGTATTTTTTCCCGGAACAAAATAAACAACGAAGTCGTCCCCGCCCCTGCTTTCGAAATGAGAAAAAAGGTAGAGATTGCGTTGCTGTTTGATCGTATGATTAATTTCACGCTCAATCTCGTCTAGGATTTGTCTGCAGATTTTGTAACCGTATCGAAATTCCACCTCTTGAAATTTAACAATATCAAGATATAACACCCAGATCGTTTTCTCGTCCCTAAGTAGACGGTATAGCTTTTGTTGGCTCATATCTACCGACTTAAACATACAAAACCCCCTTTTTTGACAAAAAGATGGCACCTAATTTCGAGTCTATTTCAATGTATATTTGTATATCCTTACTACATAATAATAGCTATTTGTAAACATCTAATTAACTGAATGTTAATTAGATGTTAAATATATCCTCTTGGTATATAAAAAAAGTAATTAATTCTATTAGTGAGTCATATTTTGTAATTTCTGTCTATCTATGACTGAGTAGATACATAAACAATTCCTTAATAATTAACTCAAATTTAACATAACTTAGTAGTTTCTTAACATCAGAATAATACCTCCTTTACAGTCATGGTTTAAAATTAAACCAAGAACAAAGGAGAGGTGTTGACTTGGATATGTATGAGAGGATTATTGGTCAGACACTCGGTAAGGTGACAAAGCTACTTCTTGCTTCAGCGGGTCCCTTACAATATTTTCTCGACTCTCCTGGCGTAACCCATGTTCATTGTTTGGAGCAGGCCTATATTGTTTTGAGGAATGATGGAAAAGAGGATGTCGTCAGATTGTTTTCAGCTCATCACTCAACGCTGACAAAAGGGATATACTGGGCTGATCGAGGTTGGAAAAACGTCAATCATTTTTACAGCCATCCAGACAAGCAAGGAATCATTGGCTGGCCGGGAGCAACGGCTGAGTGCCAGTATTATTACAACAAGGCCTTCACCTTTTTCCCAAATAACGTCGATAAAGGTATGTTTTTTTTGGGAGCAGCACTACACCTAATACAAGACATGTGTGTACCGCACCATGCCTTGGGGATTGTTTTCGACGGGCACAAAGAGTTCGAAACCTGGGCGACTCAAAACTGGGATAAGTTCCCGGCAACAAGTGGTATGTATATGCCATTTTCTCACCCAGCCCAATGGATTGATCATAATGCAAGCATTTCTAACCCTCTATATCCCTTGGTATCGCAGGTCGAAGGATGTTCTGAAGAGAGCTATAAAATGGCGTCAGAAATCTTGATCCCTCTGACAATTGCCAGTTCAGCGGGTTTTTTGAATTTTGCTTCTAAGAGATTAGAATAGGTAGAAAAAGAATGTTGAGAGGGAGGGCTAGGGTTTGAAACAATTAAGGATTCTGGTATTCTCTGCAGCGTTTGGAAACGGACATTTCCGAGCGGCGGAAGCTGTTATTGAAGGAATACGTATTAAAGAGCCTTCTGCAATAATTACTCATTTAGATTTTGGAGATTTTCTAAGTAAGCGTTTAAACACCATGGTTAAAAACTTATACATGGAGATGATTAAACATACCCCGAAACTTTGGGGAAGATTTTATTATAAAACAGCTAAGCTCCAACCCGAATCCATGCTGCAACGTTTTCTTAAACAACTGGGACGAGGTGATTTTCTTAAATACATTCAGGCTTTTGAACCAGATCTCATTGTATGTACTTATCCCACAGTTTCTTCAATTCTTGCCCAACTCAGGCTTGAACGAATTCTTCATGTTCCGGTGATTACCGTAATCACAGATTATACTGTTCACAGTCATTGGGTACATCCAGGAGTTGATCGCTATATGGTGGCCTGTGCACAGGTGAAGAAAAGCTTAGTGTCCTGGGGAATTGAAGCACAACGGATTCTGGTGACTGGGATCCCGGTAAGTCCGAAATTCGAAGAGGAAATGAACCGAGGGTTTATTAATTCCAAGTTAGGCTTAAACCCGGATTTTCCTACCTTTTTAGTGATGGGAGGAGTGTACGACGGGGAAATCGTAAAAAGAATCTGTAAGAAACTCGCAGATTCTTTGCTCCCGGTTCAAACAATTGTTGTTTGTGGAAAAAACGAAAAACTATATCACTTTATAGAAGAAGTAACTGTGCAGGCTCGCAACCCCATCCTGCGGTTAGGGTATGTCCATAATGTTGAGGAATTAATGGAGGTTTCCGATCTGATTATCACGAAGGCGGGAGGGTTAACGGTTTCCGAGGCGTTAACCAAACACTTGCCGATTCTTATCTTTAAGCCAATCCCTGGCCAAGAAGACGAAAATGCTCAGTTTGTGCAAAGCGCAGGCGCAGGACATATTGCAGGTAATGAAGAGGAACTGGAACGACTTCTCGAAGGCTTTTTAAGTTCTCCTGAGGATATTAAAAGAATGCGAGAAAAAGCGGCGGTAGCTTTGCCTGGTCGCTCTACAGAACGGGTTGTCGATGATTTGATTCTACTAGCCTCGGATTTAAGAATGAAGCAAAAAATCGGATAGTTCAGTTCAACATATAGTTAAATGGTATGTAGAGTGTTAGTGGGGGTATGACAATGTCTAATGAAATGGAGATAGTGGATAAGTTGGTTCCCTTAATTGTCTCAGGCAGATACAACCCCCATGATAAACTGCCGTCTGAGAATGAAATAGCAGATCAATACAAAGTGCCGAGAATTACAGCTCGGAAGGCCTATGAAAGACTCGAAGAATTAGGGCATATCTATAAACAGCAGGGCAAAGGAAGCTATGTCAAAGACAGATCTACACAAATTGAGCTTGTTCTTTCGGGTGATGTGAGTTTCAGCCAAAAAATGATAGATAAAGGTTATGATTTTCATTCGGAGACTATTTTTTGTCGGGAGAGCAAATACAATAAAAAGATTTGTGACTATTTAGAAACTGATAAAGAGGACAGGATTTTCAAAGTAGCAAGACTGAGGTATATTGTTCAACAACCTATCGCCCTTCATATATCCTATGTTGCCAAATCAGTATTAAATGATATCGATGCTGTGGGCATGGATATTACATCGATGTTTAAATATTACCATAGCAAAGGATATACAGAACTTTGTTCAAAACCCAGTCTTTTAAGTGTATCCTTTCCCACGAAGTCTCAACGGAAACTGTTAAATTGTCCGGATTTAGTACCGCTTTTGGTCTCGGAATCAGGCTGTACGGATAAGAAGACCGGCACAGTATTGGAGTACCGCAAGATTTTTTATAGATGTGACTGCTTTTCTTATGTCATACCTTAGACAAGAGCTTCATTCGTTCTCACCATAAAGCCTTATGCTTAAAAGCATAAGGCTTTATATGCGTATCAGACCCCCATGCCTATGCGCGGTACCACTAATGGGTGAACTAAAGTAGGGAACGGTCAAGACCGTTCCCTACTGTTATCGGATCCCGCAGACAAGTAAAGAAACTTAACAAAGATTTAACAGAGTAATTACAGAGCTTTAACATGACTAACTTGGCAACAAGTTATGATGATTTCGTGGATAAACACTCACAAAGGAAGGGTAATGGATGATTAGAAAACAAAGAACCCAGATCCTAATCAAAGGTTCAGCAGAGGTTTCCGTAAACTTAGCGCAAGAAATACTCACTGTATACGAGGTCAAGACCCTTGAGGAACCCAATAATAGTCTAGTTATGGTTAAAGTGCGGGAAAGCGCTCAACGCAGCTTATTCTATCTGGGTGAGGTATTGATTACGGAATGTAAGGTTATGATCAGGGGAGCTTTAGGAATCGGTATGGTCATGGGGCATGAACCGGCACTTGCCCGCAACCTGGCAATTATTGATGCAGCTTATAATGCGAATTTACCAGAGACATTAGAATGGACAGATGCATTATTGCGTGAGGAAGTTCAGATCAATGAAGACTGGGAAGCTGTAAAGAACAAGGTCTTAAAGACCAAAGTGAATTTTGACAATATGGATGTTTAGATAAGAGGGGTAAAAAGCAGATGAATCTGGATTTGGTGCATGATATCCAAGCAGCTTATCGTAAAACGCTAGATTCAATGTCTAGACCGGGCTTGATTAAAAATATCCGTCATCAGGCAGATAAGGTGCAGATGGAGAGTGGTTGTTTTGACTCAACCTTAGTATTGGTGCTGATGCTCTTGGATACAGAAGTGAAATTCAAGGTGTATTCCGAACGGGAAGCGGAAATGGCCAAACTTATTAACCAGTTGACGTATGCTAAAGCCACGGAAGTGGAGAGTGCGGATTATATTCTTGTTCTGAAGGACGCTAAAGCGGAGGACTTGGCGGTTGCCTTGAGAAGGGCCTATCCAGGAGATTTGCTCAACCCGCACAAAGCAGCAACTATGATCATTGAAGCTGACTCTGTGAGCAACGAACGGAATTTAAGCTTAACGGGTCCTGGAATCGAAACGGAATGCTATATAGACGTCAAAACAAGCGATGGCTGGGTCGATCTACGAGCTGAAAAAAACTCTGAATATCCAATGGGAATTGATCTTATCTTTACAGATCGGGAAGACAATATTGTATGTCTGCCGCGAACAACTCAAATTACGGAACAGGTGGGTGGATAGATGGGGTATGTTGCAGTAAAAGGCGGAACTCAGGCGATTGAAGAATCGATCAAACGCCTGAAATATGAGCGCTTGAAAAAGGGCGTAGTCTTGGATTGTCACAGTATTGAAGGTGGTCTGCGCTGCCTGATCGACCAGGTTATGTCGGAAAGCAGTCTTTACAATGAAACTCTGGCAGCGCTGGCCATCAAGCAGGCCGAAGGAAGTCCTGAAGAAGCGGTATTTTTATTGAGAGCTTACCGTTCAACTTTGCCGCGCAGGCATTATTCGCGAACAGTTGAGTCTGAGGATATGCTGGTGGAGAGACGAATATCAGCCAGCTTTAAAGATATTCCCGGTGGACAAATCTTAGGGGCTGCCACTGATTATACTCATCGTTTAATCGACTTTAATTTAAATGAAGAAACAGATCAAGAGGCTATCCACTGGGTACGCGAATACTCCTTGGAAAGCGGAGTTGAGTATGACAAGACTGATTTAGCCAAGCTGCCCAAAGTTCTGGATTATCTGCGGGAAGAAGGTCTGATTCAGCCTTGTAAAAATGATGATAGTGAGCCGGACGACGTTACCAAAGAGAGTCTTCAGTTTCCGACCAGCCGCAGTGAAAGACTGCAGATTTTAACTAGGGGGCAGACAGGTGCGGTTACTTCCTTAGGGTATGTAGCCCTGCGCAGTTATGGGGCGCTGCATCCGACGGTGGGAGAATTGCGGATTGGAAATCTGCCGCTCTATGTTGATAATCCATTCAACGAACTAAGTGAGGGCGAGGATGCTTATTATATCGGCGAAATCAAAGTCACTGAGGTTGAGTCCTTGTTTCCGGAGGATGTTCAAAAATTAACGGGTCAAAAAGAGCTGGAATTCAGCCTGGGTTATGGAATCTGTTATGGACAAAATGAAAGCAAAGCGATTGCCATCAGTATTTTGGACCGTTGTCTGGAAACAGATAATCCGGAGCATTCGATCCTTAACGAAGAGTTTATCCTTTTGCATATTGACTCCGTTGAATCCACTGGCTTTATTTCACACCTCAAACTGCCTCACTATGTGACCTTCCAGTCCAAGCTGGACAGCGTCCGTAAGTCGAAAAAAGGTAAAGAAGGTCTAACAGATGAAAATCATTAGGAGCTGAATCCATGAAAATTGAGTATAATTTTGCTTTTTTTGATGAAGGGTCTAAACGAGAGATTCGAAGAGCAACCCTGAAGGCGATTGCCATTCCGGGGTACCAAGTGCCTTTTGCTTCAAGGGAGATGCCCATCGCCAGAGGTTGGGGAACCGGAGGACTACAGCTGACACTTTCCCTGGTGGGTAAAGACGACATCCTGAAAGTCATTGACCAAGGCTCAGATGAATCGGTCAATGCCGTAAATATTAAAAAGCTCATCGCCCTAACGACCGGTATAACCGGAACCGACGAAACGGCGGAAGCGACCATCATCCAATCGAGACATAGAATTCCCGAAATTCCACTCCAGGAAGGTCAGATTATGGTGCTTCAGGTACCGCTGCCAGAACCTCTGAGATATTATGAGCCGAGTGAATATGAAACCAAAAAGCTGCACGCGGAACAAGAATACAGTGGTGCCTGGCTGATGCTCTTTGAGCAAATCATGAACTACGGAACTATGTCGACAGGTGCGGACCATCCAGTTATGGTTCATGGCAGGTATGTTATGGCCCCCAGCCCCATCCCAAGATTCGATAATCCCAAGCTGAATAGTTCCAAAGCCTTGATTCTTTTGGGTGCAGGCCGTGAAAAGAAGGTCTATGCGGTGCCTCCGTATACCAGGGTTGGCTCACTTGATTTTGAAGACTACCCTTTTGGAGTTGAATCATTTCAGGAGGCGTACTGCAGATTGTGCGGAGCCAAGGGTATATTTCTGGATGAAATACTGGATGACTTAACGGGTGCCCCCTCTTATCAATGCAATGACTCCAGCTATTGTCTGCAGAATTTGAATGGAAAATCAAGAGGATGAGGGATTGTAAAATGGTAGATTTTGAACAGCCTGTCTTGTCTGTAAGTAATCTAAATAAACAATATGGCAAAGGGTGTGTCAACTGCAGAGGGGCAAAAGGGGCGCACTTGCTGAAAAATTACTGTCCTGTCTGCGGGACGGTCTATGCCTGCAGGGATATCACATTAGAGGTGTATGCGGGAGAAATATTAGGAATTGTCGGGGAAAGCGGGAGTGGTAAGTCGACCTTGATGGATTGTCTGTATTTTGATCAGGAGGTAAGCAGCGGAGAGGGGTATATCAATTCCTACAAGAGCGGAAGAGTGAATGTCTTGGCAGAATCATCCCAACAGAAACGTTATATCAGGAATCATAGGATGGGGAAAGTCTATCAGAATCCGCTGATGAGTTTGAAAATGAATTTCTCCTCGATTGGCAATATCGCCGAGAAATTGATTGCAGCCGGAAACAGGCATGTCGGAAAGATGCAAGCCAGAGGGGAAGAGCTGCTGGAGCAAGTAAATATACCGGTTTATCGTATGAAAGAAGCTCCCAAGAACTTCTCAGGCGGAATGCAGCAGAGGGTTCAAATTGCCAAGGCTTTATCGAACAATCCACCACTTCTCCTGCTCGATGAAGTAACCACAGGGTTGGATTTGTCGGTTCAAGCCAGTGTCCTTGATTTAATCAAGACCCTTCAGAGAGAGTTGAAGATTACCGTGGTCATTGTCTCGCATGATTTAGGGGTTATTCGAATGCTGGCCGATCGAACCCTTGTGATGTTGGATGGCAGGGTTATTGAACATGGCTTGACAGATCAGATTCTTGAAGATCCGCAGCATGGCTATACCCAGCAGTTAGTGCAATCATTGCTTTAGTATACGCTGTTTTTAGTGTGAAAGGTTGGCTGAGGAGAGAATGAGCAACAGGGTTGGAAGAGAACCGTGTATCCATGAGAACTGTCAATTGCACAATGCGGTGTTGGGTGAGTATACCGAGGTAGGGCTTTATAACGTTCTTGAAAACACTAAACTTAATGATTTTTCCTATACAGGTCGTTTTTGCACCTTGCAAAACGTTGAAGTCGGTAAGTTTTCCAACATTGCTGACATGGTGAGAATTGGGCCTACTGATCATCCTCTGGACAGGCCGACCTTGCACCACTTTACTTACCGCCGGATGAAGTATGGCTTGGCGACGACAGATGATGAATTATTCTTCCAGCGGCGAGCCGAGCATAAAGTCTATATTGGCCATGATACCTGGCTGGGACACGGCGCGATCATTATGCCTAGTGTGAGGATCGGCAACGGAGCGGTGGTAGGCAGTGGCGCGGTGGTTACTAAAGATGTTCTTCCCTATACCATTGTGGTTGGAGTGCCGGCTAAACCAATCAAGCAACGTTTTTCTGAAGTTGCTGTCAGAAAACTTATGGAGATCAAGTGGTGGGACTGGTCCTATGAAATCATTAAAGCAAGGCTTAATGACTTTTACCTTCCTATTGACGAATTCACAGACAAGTATTATAAAGCAGGTGATTAAGTGGAAGAGATACTAGCGATTAAGCATTTATCAAAATCGTTTATTATCCATAATTTAGACAAGCAGATTGCAGCACTGCACGATATTAGTCTCGATTTAAGAGAAGGGGAATTTGTCGGGATCACCGGGAAAAGCGGCAGTGGAAAATCAACTGTATTTAAGTGTATTTATCGAACGTATGCACCGCAAAAAGGAAGTATATGGTATAAATCAAAAAAGTTTGGTCCAGTTAACTTAGCGGAACTATCGGAACGACAGATGATTTATCTGCGGAAACATGAGATTGGCTATGTATCGCAGTTTTTAAGCACCATGCCCCGGACCACCGCACAGGAACTGGTAAAACAGGCGGTTTTGGAGATGGGGTATGAAGAAGACTACGCGGAACGGGAAGCAAATATTATGCTCGAGCATTTTGAATTGGACAGAGAATTATGGGACTGCTATCCGGGTACCTTTTCCGGGGGGGAAAAGCTGCGCCTGAATATTGCCAGGGCTATGGTAAAGCGCCCTAGGTTGTTGCTTCTCGATGAACCTACTGCCAGTTTGGATCATACCTCCAAATTAAAAGTCCGAGAACTTATCGAACAATTGAAACGAGAAGGAACAACGATGATGGGGATTTTTCATGATCTTGAATTTATGGAAAACCTCTGTAATAGGGAATACACAATGCGTGATGGAGAGTTACTGGATCTTGAAGTTTAACCAAAACCTTACAGTAGTTTAATAGGGATTTAATCATTTTCAGGTAAAATAAGATATCAGTTATCCACATTGTTAATTCAATGCAGCGGATATATTTTTCAAAATTGAGAGGAGAATAAACGTGAAAAAGATTAAATTACATGTTCTGGTGGTCATTCTAATGTCGGCACTTTTAGTAGGGTGCGCTTCTACACCTGCGACGGATTCCAACACAGGGGCCAAAGAGCCTGATACCATCACGATTGCCTGGTTGCCGAATAATGCGGCAGAGGATTTTAAGGAGACCCGGGCCGAAATCGGCAAGGCCATTGAAAAGGCCACCGGCAAAAAAGTGGAAGACAAATTAACCACAGATTACGCCATTGCTGTTGAGGCCGTAGCTAGCGGCAATGCCCAGCTTGCCTTTCTCGGAGGGGAGTCTTATGTTGAGGCTCACAAAAAAAATCCTAAGGTTCTTCCCCTGGTGGTGAATAGTGGGGTGTCAGGAACCTTGAAAGACGCCATGTATTATAGCCGGATTGTCGTTAAGAAAGGTAATGAAGATCAATACCTTTCCGGCACAGACTATGCTCTGGATAACATAGTAGGGAAAAAGTTCTCTTTCGTTTCAACCAGTTCAACGTCAGGCTTTAAAGTGCCTTCAGCAGGAATCGTTTCCTATTTCTCAAAACAAGATAAATGGAAGACTCTGAAGGCGGAGGATCTGCTGCAAGGGGGCAGTGATAAATTTTTCAAGCAAGTGATTTTTGGGGGTTCTCACCAGTTATCCTTAGTCAACGTGCTCACGGATAAATCTGATCTCTCAGCCGTCGACGATTTTGATGTAGTGAGCTATGTGGATCTCACTTCAGGAACAGACAACAGGCCTGGAGCTGTCTATACGGTCAAGAGGGGTGCTTCTAACCCGTTCAGCAAACTAGTCGATAAGCAATTCGTAGTCATTGTATCCTCCCCAGTCATTAATGCCCCAATTGCTGTTAATACCGGAGCCTTAAGCCAGAAAACTGTGGAGGCAATCACTCAAGCGTTTACCTCCGATGAGGTTACCAAGAATGAAAAGATCTTCATACCAAAGGGGTCTAAAACTAAAGGGTTTTTCAATGCTCCTCAGCGTTTTCTGACAGTGGAAGATTCCTTCTATCAACCCATCCGCGATCTGAGCAAGTAAATAACGTTCTAGGGTTGGATAACGGAAATTAGAGGATTGAAATGAGGGCGTCAAAGTTAACCACATCCATGGTATCAATTGGGTAAGGTTGCCTCGACGCCTCATTCTCAGTCTAAGCAGAGAAAGGAAGTAGAGCATGTCGTTATTAGAACTAAAAAACGTCAGAAAATATTATAACCAAGAAACTTTGGCCTTAGACGATGTCAGTTTCTCTGTCGATGAAGGCGAATTTGTTTCCATCATCGGTCCTTCCGGAGCAGGAAAGTCAACCCTTTTGCGCTGTATTAACCGGATGATTGAAGCAAACAGTGGGGAAATATCCGTTGACGGCGTTATTTCTTCAAGTCTAAGCAAGAAAAAGTTACGCAAGCTAAGAACAAAGATCGGCATGATCTTTCAGCATTACAACCTGGTTGATCGGCTGACCGTTATCGAGAACGTGCTCCACGGCAGGCTCGGCTATAAATCAACCCTGGCGGGGGTCTTAGGCAGATACAGCCCGGAGGAAAAAGGGCAGGCTTACCGAATTATTAAGATTTTGGGACTGGATGAGCAAGTTTATAAGAGGTGCGATCAGTTAAGCGGCGGTCAAAAACAGCGGGTTGGAATCGCCAGGGCTTTGGTGCAAAATCCTAAAATTATTTTATGTGATGAGCCGATTGCTTCCTTGGATCCTAATGCTTCGAAGATTATCATGGATCATTTGAGAAATATTTCCACCGAGATGGGAATAACTGTGATTGTAAATTTGCATCAGGTTGAAGTAGCCTTGAAGTATTCGGACAGAATTATCGGCATTAACAGGGGAAAGGTTGTTTTTGACGGATCTCCAGGCGAGCTAACGACTCGACAGATTCAGGATATCTATGGTTCAGAGTCCGAAGATTTGATTATTGAGCTAGGAGAAAGACATGCGGGATGATATTTTTAGCAAACGAAGGAATGGCAATCTGGTATTCTTTTCGTTATTAATTAGTCTAACCGTGGGCTCGATTATCATAACTCAGTACGATGTACTGAAAGGGTTTACCAGTATTTACAAGGCAATAATCTGGGGGGGCGGCAATTTTTATCCTGATGCCAAGTCAATGAGGATATTGCCCGAGGTTTTACCCAAATTGCAGGAAACGGTGTTAATGGCTATTGCTGCAACAACCGTAGCAGCCTTTTTTGCCTTGTTCTTGTCCTTGGCTGGTTCCAAAACTACACGTCTAAACAGAATATTTGGTATTGTAAGCAGGGGGATCGCTTCTCTCTTTCGGAACATACCGCTCGTGGCTTGGGCCATGGTTTTGATGTTAGCGTTTAGTCAAAGTCCACTGACCGGTTACTTTGCGCTGTTTTTTTATTCTCTCGGCTTTCTGACCCGTGCTTTTATGGAAACGCTGGAGGAAGTGGGCAATAACTCGATTGAAGGCTTGCAAGCGACGGGTGCCGGTTATTTTCATATCATATTTCAGGCAGTTTTGCCTTCCAGCCTGCCCCAGATGATCAGTTGGCTATTATACAATATTGAACACAATATTCGCGACGCCACCTTGGTGGGAATCCTCACCGGAACGGGGATTGGCTTCTCCTTTGATTTGTATTACAAAAGGTTTGATTACCATGCTGCCAGCCTGGTTGTGATTCTGATCGTGATCACAGTTATTTTCATTGAATTTGTATCAAATAATATTAGAAGGGTGATTTTGTGATGCAATTTGAAGAAGTAATAAGAAAAGAATCAATAGTTATTTGTGAGCAGTTAAGCAGTTATTCAACTAAAGATACTGTGAACTATGGCACAATCAAACCCCTGAATAGACCGGCATTAGCTATAAGAGGAATACTGCTGCTTTTAACAGCTTTGACAATCTATTTTTTCGTCACGATTGATTATCAGAGTGTCGACCTTCTCCAGAGTATTGCCATTACATTCGAGAATTTTAAGACGGTATTTCTGCACCCTCAATCAAATCGGTTTAGTTTAGGGGAAGCTTTCTACAATGTTGTGGTGACTTTAGGGCTGGCCTTTTTGACAACCTTAATCGGTGGAATAGTCGCGTTGTTTTTGGGGCTGCTCGGCGCTCAGAATTTGGCTCCCAAACAAGTAACCAATTTTATCAAAGGCTTTGTCGCTTTTGTCAGAGCAGTGCCAACCATACTATGGGTTTTAATCTTTGCCGTTGCCGCTGGACTGGGCAGTGCTGCTGCGGTTATTGGTATGAGTTTTCATTCGATTAGCTATTTGACTAAGGCCTATTCCGAGTCTTTTGAGGAGTTAGACCGCAGTGTTATTGAAGCTTTAAAGGCCAGTGGCGCCAATTGGTGGCAAATTGTTTTTCAGGCGGTTATCCCTTCCTCGATTACTTATTTGCTTTCCTGGACTTTCTTGAGGTTTGAAATAAACTTCGCCAACGCCATTGCCATGGGTGCTGCTGCCGGAGCAGGCGGGATTGGTTTCGATCTGTTTATGGCCAGCGGTTTTTATTTTGATCTGAGGGAAGTCGGGCTGATCACATATTTTGTCTTAGCTTTTGCAATTGTTCTGGAGGTGGCTTCTATGAAGATAAAGGGTAAGCTCCAAAACAGGACGTAAGCTTCATTAACCCTGAATTGAGGATAGACTTGGCAGCTCATTTTAAACGCAAGGAGTAATAATACATGAGAACTAAGAAGATATGTATTTACAACGCCCAGATTATTTTACCTGACAAAGTTGTCAGGGGGCATATCCTAATTGAGGGTCATAAAATTTCAGAGGTGGCGGAAAACAGTTTCCCCAGTGTCAAATGTTATTCGGACACTACTGTGATTGATGCGGAAGGGTGTTATGTTATGCCCGGAATGATCGATCTGCATAGTGATGCAATCGAGAAAGAGATCCAACCCAGGCCGAATACCTTATTTCCGATAAATATGTCCTTCTATGAGCTGGAAAAAAAGCTGGCCGTGAGCGGGATTACAACCATGTACCATTCTTTGAGCTTGAGCGACGAGTGGGGAGTGCGCAATACGGATATGGTTATCAATATTATCAATAGCATAAACAGGCTTAAACAGACTCGCTCCATGATCAATCACAAAATACATCTCAGATATGAGTTGACTTTTCTGACTGGGGTTAGTGTCTTGGAAGGTCTTGTTCGGGATAAGCGCATTGATTTTATGTCCTATATGGACCATACTCCGGGTCAGGGACAGTTTAAAGATGCGGAAGCACTTAAGGACTTTACCATCCAATCGTATGGTAAAAATGAGCGGGAAGTTGAAGATTCCATGGATAAAATCATCGAGAACCAGGCCAGGATCGATTGGTTGAAACTAATTAGTTTAGCCAAAATCGCCAAAAGTAAAGGGATTAGATTGGCGTCCCATGATGATGATACAAGAGGGAAAATAGATAAACTCCTAGCGTATGAAGGGACAGTCAGCGAATTTCCCATTAATCTTGAAACTGCCGTCTACGCCAGGTCCAAAGGGATTCATGTCTGCGTTGGTGCTCCCAATATTATCCGCGGTAAGTCCCACAGTAATAACATGAAAGCGATTGATGCCATCACTAATAATGCTGCTGACATTGTATGTTCTGATTATCTGCCGAGTGCTATGCTTCCGGCAGTTTTTCATCTAACTAAGGAAGGGATTAATCTAACAGAAGCAGTTAAGATGGTAACGTTAAATCCGGCTAAGGCTTTGGGGATTGACAGTGAGGTCGGAACTGTAGAAGTTGGTAAATGTGCGGATTTAATCTTTGTTGAAATGCATCAGGATTATCCCATACTTCGTAAAACTCTGGTAGGCGGGAACATTGTTTTTCAATCGGATTTTCAGGCGTTCAACACCGAAAGGGTTGAAAATATATGTTGATCAGAGAGGCCGCAGAGACTGAACTGCCAGAACTTCTCCGAATTTTACCGTCGGGATCATTGGCCCGGGTATGTGTGACAGCACAAACTCAGGCCAGAAAGGGTTAGGATAGTTATGAATGTTGAAGAAAGAGAAATGTATGACTTCGCCAACATTTTAATGCATTCCGTCGGTTCTAAATTGAAACTAGAACACAAACGCTCTGTAATTAAAGTAAGGGAAAAAACATCTCAGATGGACCTGGTTACGGAACATGATTTATTAATTGAAAAACTATTGGTAAACGCCATTCTAGGAAAGTACCCTGGGCATGGAATACTAGCTGAGGAATGCCAAACGTGGGTTAGTGATGATCTTGGCGGGTATACTTGGGTCATCGATCCAATTGACGGTACCATCAATTACTACCGCTTTGGTAAGGATTACGCCATCTCGCTAGCCTTGTATTGGGATGAGAACCCGATTTTTGGCCTGGTCTATGATGTTGCAAACGGCGTTATGTATAGTGCAGGGCAGGGTGAAGGGGCAATAATGAATGGGTACCGTTTGAATATTTTGCCAGATCGGCACGAGAGGCTGAACAAAGCGGTTGTTGGCATTAGTTTGAGAACTATGAGAGAATTCACAGATATGGGAATGGATGTTTTAGGGATGCTGTCCAGGGCGCAGGCCTACAGATATTTAGGCTGTGCATCCCTAGAGTTATGCAAGGTTGCCAATGGGGAATATGATCTGTTTATTTCGTCAAATGTCCATGAGTGGGATGTTGCAGCTGCAAGGATTTTTCTGGAACAACGTGGGGGAGGGATTCTCATACGAAGAAAAGACGATAACAGATCACGTTGTGGCAAGCTATTGGTAGTTGCTTTCCATTCACCTTTGATCTGGGAGGAAGCTTTTGAATACCTTCCCCCATCCCTTAGAGATAAATTTGAAGATTAAGGCTTAAGCAAAACTAAAGGAGAAGAATATGAAAGCTGATTTGCATTGTCATTCCAGAGTGTCTGATGGCTCACTTGAAATAAGAGAAATAGTGTCAATAGCCCAAAAAATAGGGATTAAGGCGTTGTCCATAGTTGACCATGATACGGTTGATGGGCTTGCGGAAGCGGAAAATGCTGGTAAAGAATATGGCGTTAGTATTATCTCCGGTATTGAAATATCTGCCTATGACTATCGAAGAGGCAGGAAAGCACATGTTTTGGGTTTTCTGATGGATAAACCTCAGCAAGTCGGAGAAGTATGCAGACCCATGCTAATTAAAAGGCAGATAACTTCTGAAGGGATAGTAGAAAGACTTTCTGAAGCGGGTTATTCAATAACTTGGGACTTCGTGAAAAAGATCTCTAGGGGCAGTACGAACGTCTATAAACAGCATATAATGCATGCTTTGATGGAGCTAGGATACACATCAGCTTTAAAAGCTGATTTATACAAAAAGCTTTTTGCTAAACCTAAGGATGGGAATCCAGGCGGAATAGCTTATCAAGAGATACAGTACATTGATGTTTTTGAAGCGGTTAAAGTGATAAAACAAGCTGGAGGAGTGGCAGTACTTGCTCATCCGATAGGATATAAAAACATGGAGCTAATCCCTGAACTCATAGATGCTGGCTTAGATGGGTTGGAAGCGTGGCACCCAAGTCACGATGATGCGGCTGTTAACCTTATCATGTCCGAAGCAGAAAAATACGGGTTAATCTTGACGGGTGGTTCTGATTTTCACGGCATGTATGAAGGTAAGCCGAATCTTCTGGGAAGCTGCTATACATCAAGGGAATGGCTTGAGTTGCTTTATGAGCGTAAAAACAATAAATCACATTTTAGTCCGATTTAGGACTTGCTTCATATAATTGTAAAACTTTAACAAATAATTTACACTTTTTTAATCAATACTTTACGGTCTTGTGTTACCATTATATGAGCACCCATGCAACTATTTCCAAGATATAAATAGTTCTTGAAATTAGTTCTTTCAGCATGGAGTCAATATTATCAACTTGTTTTTTAAGAAGGAGGAGAATTTACCTGTGAGAAAATCCAAGTGGCTAATTTGGTCGATTATTATTTCCATGCTGCTGACCATGAATTTCAGTTCAATGGTTATGGCAAGCAGCTCTCCAACAACAACGTTAACTTATCCGGACTACCCGAATTTAGAGCTTAGCTTGATTGCCAGGTATGATACAGGAGCAGAGGCGGGGGCAGAGATTGTCAGTTATGAGCCCAAATCAAAAAAAGCTTTTCTTGTGAATGGAGCCGAGAAGTCATTAGATATTTTTGATTTGTCCCAGCTCAGCGGTTCTATGAATGACGTTACTCAATTGAACACTATAAAACGCATAAGTATTACCAACTTAGGTGAATCTTTTAGCAAAGTCAGTGACATTACGAGCGTAGCAGTGGAGCCTAATGGAAAATTCATTGCTGTGGCAGTTTCGGCAGAACCGAAAACCGATAACGGGAAGGTTATCTTCTTTGACTTAGAGGGGAATCTCTTAAAGGCACTTGAGGTAGGGGCACTGCCTGATATGGTGACTTTCACACCCGATGGCAAAAAGGTTTTAGTCGCCAATGAAGGAGAACCCAGTGATGATTATGCTGTTGATCCCGAGGGCACGGTTTCCATTATTGATGTCTCTGCAGGAGCTAGCCAAGCCTCGGTGGTGACGGTCCGGTTTACAGATGAGGTTGTAGTTGATAAGAATGTGCGCATCGCTAAACCTGGCGCAGCTCAAGCCCAGGATTTTGAACCGGAATACATAGCTGTGGAAGCGGACAGCAAAACCGCTTATGTCAGTTTGCAGGAAAACAATGCTATTGCCAAGCTGGACATCGAGAACAAAAAATTTACTCGTGTCTACGGTTTGGGATATAAGGATCACTCTGTAATAGGGAAGGGAATGGATGCATCCGATAAGGATGGCAAGATCAATATTAGGCCTTGGCCTGTACTGGGTATGTATCAACCAGATGGTATTACATTATTGAATGTTAATGGCAACAGCTACTTGCTGACTGCTAATGAAGGGGATTCCAGAGATTATGCCGGCTATTCGGAAGAAGGAAGTATCGGTAAAATCAAAGGAGATATAGTCCTGAAGGCCGAGCATTATTCTGGGTATAGTCAGAAGCAGTTGGATGAAATGGTTGCCAAGGGACTTTTTGATGATAAGCAGTTAGGACGCCTGAGCATTACAACAGCCAACGGCAAGAATGCCGATGGAAAATATGAAGCGCTATACAGTTATGGCGGACGTTCTTTTTCGATCTGGAATACTAAAGATTTCACTCAGGTGTTTGACAGCGGGGAAGACTTGGAAAGAATTACGGCCCAGGCCTTGCCTGACCAGTTCAACGCCAACAGTGAAAAGAATGGTATGGACAATCGCAGTGATAATAAAGGTCCCGAGCCCGAAGGAGTGGAGATCGGAAAAATCGGTGACCAGGATTATGCCTTTGTTGCGTTAGAGCGCATCGGTGGAATCATGGTATATAATGTCAGCAAACCTGAAAAGCCTGTCTTTGTCGGTTATTATTCCAGCCGCGATTTCTCCCAGGAGGGGATCGCAGGGGACAGTGCTCCTGAGGGATTAAAGTTTGTTTCTGCAGAAAACAGTCCAACAGGAAAACCTCTGCTCTTAGCAGCGAATGAGTTTTCAGGAACAGTTGCAGTTTTCGAGATCAGTGTATCGACTAAGAAGAGCATTACGATTCTTCATACCAATGACACCCACTCCCGTGTCGTCGAAGGAAAGTATGACGGGATGGGATTTGCTAAAATTACAACTATGATCAAACAGTACAAAGCCCAAAATCCCAATACTCTGGTCCTAGATGCCGGGGACACCTTCCATGGCCAAACAATTGCCACCCTGGAAAAAGGTGAGAGTATCGCTAAACTTATGAATGTCATGGGTTATGATGCCATGACCGCAGGTAACCATGATTTCAATTATGGCTATGAGCGTTTGCTGGAACTGGATGGCATGACCAACTTCCGATATTGAGCGCCAACGTGAAGAAAACTGATGGCAAGAGACTCTTGACACCTTATAGCATCAAAGAAGTTGATGGTTTCAAGATTGGCATCTTTGGTTTGGCTACCCCGGAGACTACCTATAAAACCCATCCTAAGAATGTGGAAGGCCTAACCTTTGTTGACCCTGTGGAAGAGGCCAAAGTGATGGTAGCTGAACTCAAAGGCAAGGTGGATGTCATCGTTGCTTTGGCTCATCTTGGGATGGATAAATCCAGTCAGGACACCAGTATTAAACTTGCCCAGGCCGTACCGGAGATTGATCTCATTGTAGACGGTCACAGCCACACCACATTGAAAGACGGCATGATGGTCGGTAATACCCTGATCGCCAGTGCCGGAGAATATGATAAAAACCTTGGCGCTATCCAACTAACTTTTGAAGGTAAAAAACTAATCGCTAAAAAAGCCGGACTGGTCACCAAAGAGGAGACTGAATGGATAGCAGATGATAAAGACGTTCTGAATCTCGTTAACGGGATTAAGACTGAACAGGGAAAAGTATTGTCTCAGGTTATTGGGAAAACCGCAGTTAAGTTAGATGGTGAGCGGGAACAGGTCCGCAAGGGTGAGACCAACCTAGGCAACCTCATAGCCGATGCCATGATAAGCGTATCCGGAGCTGATGCGGCCATTACCAATGGTGGAGGGATCCGTGCCAGCATTGAAGCAGGAGATATTACTAAGGGACAGATTATTACCGTATTACCTTTTGGCAATTATATCGTGACCAAGAAAGTGAAGGGTGCGGATATAAAGTCGGCCTTGGAGCTTGGGGTTAAGCCCTATCCTGAAGAGAACGGTGCCTTTCCCCATGTATCAGGCATGACTTATACCATTGATCCCTCCAAGCTGGCTGGAGAGAAAGTGACTTCCATTTTAATCAAAGGGCAGCCATTAGATATAAATCAAGACTATGTCTTGGCTACCAATGATTTCATGGCCGCCGGTGGAGATGGCTATACTATGTTAGCCGATGATGCTACTGCCAATGAGTATCCGGCTCTGGATGAAGCGGTGATCAGCTACATTCAGGCCAAGCAAGTGGTCGAACCAAAGGTGGAGGGCAGAATTGCCGCGAAACCGGCCACCTCCACTTCCATCTATATCGTCAAACCTGGAGATGTACTGTGGAGGATTGCCAAGCAATACGGTACGACCTGGGAGAAGCTTGTGGAAATCAATAAATTAAAGAATCCGCACTTGATTTTCCCGGGACAAGAGATTATCGTGCCGGCACAATAGTAGTACAGCACAGGTGTAGGCAAACCATTAGCTGCATCTATGAATAAAAATATAATTACTAAATAATGAAAGGAAAAAAGATGAATACAAACCAAAAGGCCGCAAGAGTTGCCGATATAACTTTACGCCAAGCTGCAATAATTGCAGGACTCGGCTTAATAATCATGACAATAGCTGCTATTTTTGCTGAATTTGCTCGCACCGGTCTTACAGTTTGGGGAAAATCCTTATACCAGATTTCAACTTAACCATTGCGATCTTTACTTTTATTGGGGAATTGGTGCTTATGTTCTGGCTTTTGATTAAGGGCGTAAAGGTTAAATTAGATTAGGAAAATGAATTTGCCGCCAAAGAAAAACTTGAAATCGTTCTTGCGATAGAGAAATCAACACAAAGGATTCCCGCCTGAATTAGCTGGAATCCCTTGTGTTATTTGAAGGTTATCTCCTGGAACAGCAACTTTCAACCACAGAGCTTATTCCTGAAATGTTTAATTTTATTGAACGTTCTTTAATTGGGGACATTCCTCCAACCCTAGAGTAACGCTCCCAAGAGGAGTTGTGTCCCCTAACATAAACTTAGGAAAACTGAGGAGGCAGAGATGAGGAATAAAGTATTAATCAATCGGCGTAATTTCTTAAAAGGTTCTGCCATAATCAGCAGCCTGGCGGTAGCGGGGGGCTTCTGGAGGGCTGCTGAAAACGGGGTGTTCAGTACCGGGAAAGGCCCTGCTTATACGGCCTGGGAAACAAGTTTTAATGGTTTAGAAGGATTAGTAAATGCAGCGATTTTAGCTGCTAATGCCCACAATGCCCAACCCTGGCTTTTCAAATTAGGAAACTCAACGATAGACCTTAAAGCAGATACTGGAAGAAATCTCGGCCCTGTTGACCCTTATTTAAGAGAGATGTATATCAGTTTAGGCTGTGCCCTGGAAAACTTAATCGTTGCAGCAAAGGCACGGCTATTTTCTTACTTCCTATATCCTTGAGTTCACTCATAACATAATCGATAATGTTTTTGATCTGCAATCCATTTCGTTCCAGTACCGCCTTTAACAGGGGCAGTCCGGCATTTGCCTTACCCGCAAAACAAATCAAGAATTTTAAATCCTTGGCTAGGTATGGACCGCCAAAGCCGGGGCCGGGGTTAAGGTAATGACTTAAGAAAACTGCCAGTTTACTTATTTGGACCGAAATGCTACTTCACCTTATCGTTTTTATGATGCTAGTGGTTGCTGCAATTCTTATAGTTGTTGATTCAATCAGTAACTTCCACCATACCAATTTCTCACTACTAACACTCATTAATAATGCCCTGCTGCTTCTGATCATCAAGGAAATTATTTGGACCGTTCTTCGTTTTTTTAAGCAGGAAAAGTTTAGTCTTAGCCCTTTCATATATATAGGGGTAATTTCGAGTGTCCGGGAAATATTATTTTTAGGTATTAAAAATTCCATCGAAAAAAACGTAGGGTTAAACCTTAGCCTTGAGATTCTAATTAACGCTGTTGTTGTCTTCCTATTAGTACTATCCTATTACCTTTTTAAAAAGGCACGGATTTTAGCTGGGCAAGATTCTTAAAAACTGCAACAGTTCCATTACTGGGGGAGGGTACACCCGGTTCAAAGATATTTTAGATATTCCGGTTACATTGGCAAAGAAAGAACTACTAATGTAAAATTTGTATGGGATGAAGTCAACTAAATAGACTATAATGGAGCCGGTTACACGAGCCTAATGGCCACAGAGGCCCGAAATCAAGCTCAACCCCTGCATCAGTTCAATGGTAACCGAACTAGCGAATGCGGCTCAAATGATCGCAGAAAGGGCTTTGTCGGTGGAACGCTTCAAGCTTTAGGGTCAGGTATGGTAGAGATAACCCTGCAGAGCAAACTGCAGGGTTATCTCTATATCAAGGGAATTTCGGCGACTATAGGTTTCTGGAATGCTCAGTGATTTCGCACAATTTAACAGGGTGTTTACACATCGATAATCTGATTTTAACTTTAATGTTGTAATATATATAATTCGATGAGGACTTTGAGTTGTTGAATTTGAAAGGAGATGGATGGCTATATATAGTATCATCAGTCAATAATATTTAACAATAACTTTACATGCCGTTCATTCAGACTTAACATACAACTATTATGATATAGGTAGTTGTTCTTTTAGAATCAAAATTCTTAAAGGAGGGCCTTTATTGGAGGGAGTTATGGTGTGGCCAAAATTTTACTCGTAGAGGACGAGGTTCAAATTCAAGAACTAGTCCAGGTTAACTTAGAAAAAGATGGGTTTACTGTAATAAACGCCTTGAATGGCGAACAAGGATTAGAACTTGCCAGGAGAGATAAACCAGACCTTATTATTCTTGATCTAACGCTACCCCTGATTGATGGATTTGATGTTATCAAAACACTGCGTGCACAGAAGGATACCCAAGCTATTCCAATCATAATTCTAAATGCCAGCGACGATGTAATGGATAAAATTATCGGACTTGAGCTTGGCGCCGACGACTACTTATCTAAGCCTTTTAGTCCTAGAGAATTATCCGCCAGGATAAAGGCTAGACTTAGAGAAGTTCAACGTAAAACTGATACCAAAGATAGCCCACTGAGGTGGGGAGGATTGGAGATCTCGAAAGAAAGCTATACTGTTACCCTAGCTGAAGAACCATTAAATTTAACTGTGAAGGAATTTGAATTACTAGTTCTCTTTGTAACAAATCCTTACCAGGTATTCAGTCGAGAATATCTAATTCAAAAGATCTGGGGTAACCTTTCCGGCACAGGTACCAGAGCACTTGATGTCCATATCAGTCATTTGCGCAATAAATTAAAATCTTTAGGACCAGTTCTCGACTCGGTACGTGGAGTCGGCTACACTTTTGTTCGCAGAGTATAAAGATGGGAAACTTAACTCAAATTTTAGGTTGACATATTTAATGAGAGCAAAATTAATTTTCTCATTAATACCAATCAAAAAATATAAAGTTTGTGGCGTATCAGTGCAACTTTAGATTCATGTAAACTGGAGGTAAATCAGTTTGTCACGTCTTCACAAAAAAATGTCCCAATTTAATTATTTGAACAAAGACAAGGTGATAGTCAACGGTTTAAAGCGAATACGAGACTTAAAATTACCCAAATTTGGACATTTAAATAAATCGAAGTTAATTGTAAACATTTTCAAGAGATTTCATAACTTAAAAATAGCTTTTAAGATTATATCTATAGTACTTTTTATTGCAACTTTTATGGGGGGAATCGGTTACACAGGCTATATTTTCTACCAAGAACAGAATTCTTCAATTAATGAGATGTACGCAAGTTCATTATTATCTGTTAACCTTCTTAACGAAAGCTACGCCGATATCAGATCAATAGAAGCATTATCCTTGGAGATGCTTTTGGCTCCAATTGAAGTAATTCGACAACAAACAATCTTAAATAAAATTCATAAACACGAGAATGCCTTTGATACATATCTTAACTCCTATGCCACCATTGCCCAAAATTCTTACGAAGCACCACGATTAGAAAAATTAAAAGAAGCCATTACTCAGTATAGGGCTGAAAGGCAGAAGGCCTTCGATATTGTTGATCAAGACATATTTGATCAGGCAACTAAATCAGATGCTTACTACTACTATTCAACTAATGCCTTAGTTTATATTGATCAAATACATATAGTACTGGACGATCTTATTGCTTATAACAACAAAGCAGCAACCAAAACCATTGACCAGAACAATCAAGATTTTCGGCAAGCCAGCAGAATTTTATTAATCCTCCCTTTCCTGGCAGTTATCATTGCCCTGACTATAGGAATAATCGTGGCGCGCCTCATTGCCAAGCCTCTGCAAGCCATGATAAAAAGTGTGCAGCAAGTGGCGAGCGGGAATCTCGCTATCGAAGTGCAAAAAAGTCATTCATCTAATGACGAAACAGGGCAACTGGCTGATGCCTTCAATATCATGACGACTAACTTGCGTCATCTTGTAAGCCAAGTATCCCAATCCAGTCGGTTAGTTACAAACTCTGCCGAAGATCTCCAATCTAACACAGCAGAGAACTCAAGTGCTGCAGAACAAATTGTAGCCGCAATGTCTGCAGCTGCCTCTGACACTGAAAAACAAGCGGTTACCATTAATGACGCATCCGTTGCCATCCAACAGGTATCTGCAAGTGCTCAGCAAATCGCAGCTACTAGTAGCCTTGTTGCCGATCTTACTGAGAAAACAGCAATAACAACCAAAAACGGTCAGAAAGCTATAGACAAAGTTGTTAACCAAATGTCCATTATAGGCGAGAGAACGGAGCAGATCCAGAAAACTATTACCAATCTTACTTTGAGTAATGAGCAAATTCGCGATATTATTAAATTTATTCGTGGTCTTGCTGCACAAACCAACTTATTGGCTCTTAATGCTGCAATTGAAGCCGCACGGGCAGGCGAACATGGGCGCAGTTTTACAGTTGTTGCCGCAGAAGTGCGGAAACTAGCTGAACAGTCTCATGAAGCCTCTCAGCAAATTAGTTCATTGATTCATAAGAACCAGGACAATATTAACTCCACCGTTTCAGCAATGAATGCTGCCGCGAATGATGTTCAGGAGGGAATTAATGTTGTTGAGATAGCAGGCCAAGCATTTTCAACAAACCTTGAACACATAGAACAGGTTTCAACACAAGTTAGGGAAATCTCCTCCTCAATTCAGCAAGTTGCCATAGGTAATCAACAGATCGTCGACTCTATCTATAGTATCAGCAGTTTTAGCCAGGTTACTGCAGAACGGGTACAGTCTGTGACAGACACCATTGCGGTACAAGCAACTACCCTAAGCCACATGGCAAGGGAAAGTCAAGACCTAACCGTAATCGCCCAAGAACTACTAACAGCTATACAAGAATTTAAATTATAATGAGGTCATACTTTATACCTATTATTGTGTAATTTTCATGCCACATAAGACAAGCAAAATCCAAAATTCCCTGCAAAACAAAGAAATAGTTACTATCGATTTCTTTGAATTTATAACTCATTCTTGACTGTAAAACACCTTTAATAAATAATGTCCTAAAGTTAAAAAAATTAACCTTAACTTAACACAAACATCTCTGAGACTTTACAAACGTATTATATAATCAAACTGTACTCGATGAATCAAAAATCAAGGAGGAATATCATTGTGTTTTTAACCAAAAGAAAAGTTTTCACAGGGATTATGGCTGGAGTACTAGCATTGGCTCTCGCCGGATGTGGGGCAAAAGCTCCAGCAGCAGACACCAGTAAAACTCCAAGTGAACAACCAAAAGCAGTAGTCAACGAGCCAAGTTCAAAATCAGTATCTTTAACTGGGGCCGGAAGTTCATTTGTAAATCCTCTTATGACACAAATGGTTGACAAGTATCACTCTAAATATTCCCAATTACAAGTTAATTATCAATCTGTGGGCAGCGGTGCAGGTATCAAACAAATTTCCGAACAAACCATTGATTTTGGAGCTACTGATGGTCCGATGACGGATGACCAACTGAGTAAAGCTAAGGGTGGAAAGATTTTGCAAATTCCTCTTTCTTTAGGTGCCGTGGCGGTTGTTTATAATTTGCCGAACGGACCACAAGAGTTGAAGATGAGTTCAGCAAATCTTGCGGATATTTTCTTGGGAAAAATAACCAAGTGGAATGATCCCAAAATTGCAGCAGATAACTCAGGTGTTACCCTTCCAGATAGTGCAATAACTGTCGCTCACCGTTCTGATGGCAGTGGTACATCCTTTATCTTTACAGATTATCTGAGTGAAGTCAGTGCGGATTGGAAATCAAAAGTTGGCAAAGGTACATCACTTAACTGGCCGGTTGGAGTGGGCGGCAAGGGTAATGAAGGTGTCGCTGGTGTTGTTAAACAGACCCCTGGATCGATTGGTTATGTAGAATTGGCTTATGCGCTGCAAAATAAAATTAGTTATGTTACTATGATGAACAAAGACGGAAAATGGGTACTACCCAGCGCGAAAGGGGCTAGCGCTGCAGCAGCTGCTGCTAAGATTCCAGATGATATGAGGGTTTCCATCGTCAATGCTCCAGGGGCGGATGCCTACCCGATCGCTGGATTTGTGTGGGGTTTAGTGTATCAGCAACAAACGGACAAAGATAAAGGGTTGGGTTTAGTTAATTTTATGGAATGGGCTATTCATGAGGGGCAAGATTTAGGCGAACCATTACATTATGCCAAGCTACCTGACAACCTCGTTACTCGGATTGAAGCAATGCTTAAATCCATAACTTTTGAAGGTCAGGCTCTGCTGAAATAGTGATTTAATTAAATAATATACAATTTTAGACACGTAGGTATGGCTCAGCGTATGCTGGGCTTTGCCACGTTATTTTGACAAAGGAGAAGAAAGGGATGGCAAGTAGAACAAAAATAGGTAATATCTCTCTCGGTGATCTAGTTTTACGCTATACTTCCTTTTTAATGGCAGGCTCATTGATCGGAATTATGGCTTGGATTGGAGTGACAATGTTCAGGTCCGCTGGGGAAAGTATTACCAAGTTCGGTCCAGGCTTTATTACAAATAGGGTATGGGACCCCGTCAGGGAAGAGTTCGGAGCACTTACATTTATTTATGGTACTCTGGTTACTTCACTCATTGCTCTAGTCATTGCTGGTCTGATCGGCGTAGGGGTAGCAATATTTCTAAATGAAATTGCCGCTCCCAAAATCAAAGTAACGGTATCTTTTCTGGTAGAATTACTGGCGGCTATTCCGAGCGTAGTTTACGGACTTTGGGGAATATTTATTCTCGCTCCTCTATTACGGAACCATATAGAGCCATGGCTGGGCAAATGGTTTGGCTTTTTACCCATATTTCAGGGGACCCCTTCTGGTCTGGATATGCTGGCCGGAGGTTTAATTTTGGCCATCATGATTTTGCCCACGGTAGCGGCAATTTCCCGTGAAGTTATAGCTACTGTCCCAATTGCCCAAAGGGAGGCCGCCTTAGCTTTAGGGGCCACAAAATGGGAGATGATCCGGATTGCGGTTTTGCCTTATGCCAAGTCAGGGATCTTGGGTGGAATAATGTTAGGCCTAGGCCGGGCCTTGGGAGAAACAATGGCTGTGACCATGGTCATCGGGAACCGACCGGATATCTTACCTTCTCTATTTTCCCCAGCTTATTCAATGGCCAGTGTGATTGCCAATGAGTTTACTGAGGCTACTTACGACCTTTATTTAAGCGCCTTAGTTGAAATTGGACTTATCTTGTTTGCAATCACCTTTTTGCTCAATGCTTTGGCTCGCTTGCTCGTATGGTCAGTAGCACGAGGCCCAAAAGGAGGTCATTTGCATTGATTAATTCGTGGCGTAAAAACTGGAATACAGGTATGATGGGAGTTTTTACATTATCTGCGATCCTTTCCCTGATACCTTTATTTGCAGTATTAGGATATGTAATCTACAATGGCCTTGGCTCACTGAACTGGGATTTCTTTGTGCATTTGCCTAAGGGGTTAGGAATGCCTGGCGGCGGGATGGCTAATGCAATCGTTGGCACCTTAATCCTAGTAGCTCTCGCAAGCCTGGTCGGGGTTCCAATAGGGTTTTTGGCTGCTATCTACTTGGTTGAGTATGACCGTTCAAGTTGGTTTAGTACACTTACTCGCTTTACCACTGATGTTTTAACGGGTGTCCCGTCAATTATTATTGGTATTGTAGTCTATACTGCTATTGTTGTCCCTATGAAGCATTTTTCCGCCTGGGCAGCCGGTATTGCCTTAGGAATTATTATGATTCCGGTTGTCGTCCGCGCTACGGAAGAAATGCTAAAACTTGTACCCCATACCGTTCGAGAAGCAGGTCTAGCCTTAGGTATTCCTAGATGGCGGATTATTATTTCGATTGTTGTGCCAACTTCTGCCAAAGGAATTATCACCGGAATCATGCTGGCCGTGGCCAGAGTGTCGGGCGAAACAGCACCCCTTTTGTTTACTGCTTTAGGAAACAGATATTGGGCTAAGTCATTGAATGAGCCCATAGCTTCCTTGCCGGTACAAATCTACAGTTACGCTGTTTCCCCCTATGAGGACTGGCACCGGCAGGCTTGGGCAGGTGCTTTGGTACTGGTATTTATTGTAGTTATATTAAACTTGGGGACCCGCTATATCTTTAAAGAGCGGCAAAAATAATTGGGAGGAACATTTCATGGGACAAAGTCTTAGTGTTAGAAACTTGGAAGCATGGTACGGTTCACAAAAAACTCTAACGGGAATAGATATGGAGATACCGTCTAATCATGTGACAGCTATTATTGGACCTTCGGGTTGCGGCAAGTCTACCTTTGTTCGCTGTCTGAATCGATTGCACGAAACCTTGCCTGGAGCAAAAATGAAAGGTGAGGTACTCCTTGACGGCTCGAATATATTTGCTCAAGATCAGGTGCAATTGCGTCGCAACATCGGTATGGTATTTCAGAAAGCTAACCCTTTTCCGTCAATGAGCATATTTGATAATGTTATTGCTGGCCTAAAGCTAAATGGGGTGCGTAACAAGGAAAAGCTACGCCAGATCGCAGAAAAAAGCCTCCGCATGGCAGCTCTCTGGGACGAAGTCAGTGAACGACTTGACAATTCAGGCATGAGTTTATCCGGCGGTCAGCAACAGCGTCTTTGCATTGCACGGGCTTTAGCCGTAGAGCCTTCTGTTTTGTTAATGGATGAACCTGCCTCAGCCTTAGACCCGATAGCCACATTGCACATTGAAGAGTTAATCTCAGAACTAAAAAATCAGTATACTATAGTAATAGTCACCCATAATATGCAACAAGCTGCCCGCATAGCAGATTCAACAGCATTTTTTCTCAACGGAGAATTGGTGGAGCACGGCCCTACTTCTGAGATGTTTACAAATCCAAGAGATAAACGTACGGAAGATTACATTTCTGGGCGTTTCGGATAAGAAATTAATGTCAGGGGGGAAAGCCGATGACCACGAGGCAAGCTTTTGATCAGGAGTTGGAAGAACTCAGCAGGAAAATCTTTAATATGGGGATGATGGTACAGGAAAGGGTTGGCTTGGCTATTGTTTCTCTGTCCATACAGGATATGGAACTGGCTAACGAGGTAATTACCGGGGATCTTAAGATCAATGACCTACAGGCGGAAATTGAAGAGAAAAGCATACTTTTGATTGCTAGGCAGCAGCCGATTGCCACTGATTTGCGTAAAATTGTGGCTGGATTTAAAATCGCTATGCACTTAGAACGGATTGGGGATCTAGCTGCGGATATTGCCAAGGTGACAATTCGAATTGGAAATGCTAAGCTTATAAAACCTCTGATCGATATTCCTCAAATGGGTAAGCTTGTTGGCGAAATGATCGTCAAAGGTCTTGATGCTTATGCGCAAGTAAATGCGGAAAAGGCTCAGGAGATGTCCTTAATTGATGAAGAAATTGATCATTTGTATGGGCAAATTTTTCGCGAACTACTTGTCTTTTTGAGGGAAGATTCCAGTATGATTGACCAAGCTACTTATTTGATTCTTGTCGGACGTTTTCTCGAACGTATGGGAGACTATTGTACCAACATAGGGGAAGAAATAGTCTATATAGCTACAGGAAAAAGAACCGATCTGAATTCGTGAATATAGAGATTGCAAAAGATTTACTAAAATAAGGGTGACCCTAAAGGATATATGATATTTTCAAACGAACTATATCAAAAGACATCTATAAAATGAGAGGAGGGCTGAACATGCCAACTCGCCAGAAATTCAGTAATGACTTGGAGGAACTGCGCTTAAATATCTTAGACCTAGGTAATATGGTAGACCAACAAATTAGTCTTGCTGTCGGTTCCTTAATAAATCAAGATATGGAATTAGCCAATACTATTGTAGTCAAGGATCTTGAAATCAACGACTTGCAGGCAATCATTGAAGAAAAATGCATCCTTCTTATTGCAACTCAACAGCCTTTAGCTGGTGATTTACGGAAGGTTGTAGCCGGTTTTAAAGTTTCTATCTACTTAGAAAGAATGGGTGATTTGTCGGTTGACCTTGCAAAGTTAACGATTAGGATAGGGGAAGAACCCTTGATTAAGCCCCTAGTTGACATTCCCCGTATGAGTGCTTTAGTACATGAAATGCTTGACCTAGGCCTTAAAGCATATGTTCAAGATGATTGTCAGAGTGCAGCACAGATGACTCTAATCGATGACGAAATTGACCTGATCTATTCTCAGGTATTTGGAGATTTACGAGCTATCATGATGGAAGATCCCAATAAGGTAACACAGGCAAATTATTTGTTATTTGCCAGTCGCTTTTTAGAGCGTTTAGGGGACTATTGTACAAATATCGGTGAAGAGATTGTGTACATTTGTACTGGTAAAAGAGTAGATCTAAACGAATAAGTCAATTAATAGCATTATCAAAACAAAAAGCAAATCACTATTAGGGCTATTTATAGTGATTTGCTTTTTGCTATGTTTGTACCATTGTTTTACAATGTGATCTAAGCCACATCTTGTGATAATAATTTTTGATAAACTACCCCCAGATGGTTAGGATAAAAAAGACTATATATTGCTGGGGGAATTATCGATATGCAACAGAAGGGATATCAGCTAGATCATTGCCGCCCGAATTGCCCTAAATTAGCTCGTGACTGGACCACGCTCTACCATGCACTTAGCAAGACGCTCAATGACCTGAACTTATTAGAAACCCTTGAAGATAAGTTTCGTCCAGTTCTTCATCATCATCTGCCAAAAATAAGTTTGGCTGGTTGCCCCAATGGGTGTTCACAGCCAAATATTAAAGACTTTGGGATTACTGGCTATGTAACTCCTGCAATTACAAAGGTTCCCTGTTCAGGGTGTAAAATTTGTATTGATACTTGCCTGGAAAAGGCCATAACTTGGCAATCAAACGGGATAACGATCGATAATACTCTTTGCCTTTCCTGTGGGAATTGTCAAAATGTCTGTCCTACAGGAACGCTAACTGCAGGAGAAAGTGGTTGGACATTGCGTCTTGGTGGACGAGTAGGGCGACATCCACAATTTGCCAAGCTGGCTGGGCAAGCCACTACTGATCAGGAAGTAGTGGACTGGATCACGGAAACGATGTTGAGCTATATTAATGAGGGTCGACCACAAGAAAGATTGACGCATTTCTTGAACGATAAGTTCAGCTAAACTTCTGCTGGAGTCAAAAGACCACTTGCAGAGTTTTTTTAAAAAATTTTAATCTAAAGAAGTTCGAGTACGGGAAGCACGTTCGTGAATCCAGGCACGTAAATTCTCAAGATTGGGAACGGTAATATTTTTTTTCTCAATTATGATAATTTTTAGGTCTTTTAATTCTCCTAAAATGCGACTAACTGACTCACGAGCTAGGCTGCACATTGCGGCAAGCTCTGTCGCGGAGAGGGGAATAGTAATTAAGGTTCCGCTTGGAGACGCTTTTCCGTGCACATGCGCTAAAGCAAAAAGCTTAGCCCCCAGGCGCAAACGCGCATCGCCCAGAGATAGATTCCGAATTTGTCGATAGGAACGACGCAAATCTAAAGCAAGTTCTCGGTAGAACACCCAGAGTACTGAAGGATTATTTTCTATGAAACGAGTTAAGGTCTGTCGATCGATTGCCAAAACGTCAGTCTCCTCGATGCAGAGCGCGGCGTGGGGATAGGGTTTTCCATCCAGGATAACTTCAGGAAAGAAAGTAGGGTTACTAAGGATGCGAATAATTTTTTCTGAAAACTCACCCATTAAGTACAAGCGAATTCTACCCGTAACCAGAAAAAAGATCGTATTTCCTTCATCTCCTGCAAAGTATAGATACTGTTTAGGCGCATAGTGACGAATCCGACCGTGGGCTAAGCAAAAACTTATAAGTTCGGATGGCATATTACCCGAAACGAGTTTATGTTCGATAAGTTCTCGAACTTGTTGTTCTTTGGACACGTGACCCCCCCGTTCATAGACTAATAAGTAATCGCTAAGTATTGCTTATTCGTGACAAGAGTATTATAACACGTGTTATACGGCAAGATTAAATTCAATCAGATCTAAGTAACCGATTTTTTCACAGAACCAAGCATAGGTATTTTAGATAAGGAAATGATAAGCTTAGTTTCGAAAATGATCTTGACACGAAAGGTGGTTATTTATGGGCGCTCATAAGAAGGTTTCACGACCAAAATCACCGGTTACTGTAAGAGATCCTCATTTCCAAGAATTTGACACGCATAAAGAACGAAATATTCAAAAACCACTTCCTCGTAAAAATCCTTAAGAAAAGAGTGTGCTCAAAAGCACACTCTTTTTCTACCCAGAATAGAATTTTTACATCTTACCATCCAGTATTTCTATGGTCAAATTCGAAGGTTAGTATGCTCGACTAGAATTTTTATCGAGACAGGGCACCTCTACGAAACAGTCCTTACATTCTTTGACAATGCATTACAGTTGCATTATATGATATATTAATTATTCTCATATTGACTTATTGCGACCTCAGTGCTAGTCTTAATAAGTGAGAAGAATAAGATTATTATAGTTTGTGCAAAAAGTTACGTTCAAAATAATAGGGTGAAAATGCTCTTACTTGCATATGTGAAACAAATCTTATTTCTTTTCTTTTTGACCAGTGATTCTGCTGGAAATTTTAACTTACTTGTGTCTGGCCAGAGTCTATAATATTTGTTCTGGAAAATAATTCCTTCTCACGTTGTATTGGGGGGTGTTATGGGAAAAAAATAGCATGGTTACAAGTATTTAATTAGGTCAGCTTATCGTTCTTAGGCACAGGCGAACTTTAACGGCTATTATTAGCCACATTCTTAAAGAGTAATATTGTTGCAGTAAGGGGGAAACAGTGTGAATATTGTCGTTTTCATCAAACAAACATTTGATACTGAGGCTAAAATCGTACTAGATGCTAACGGTAAAATCGATGCCAATGGGGTAAATTTGATTATTAACCCTTACGATGAATTTGCCATTGAAGAAGGAATTAGACTTAAAGAGAAGTTCGGTGGCGAAGTAACCGTAGTAACTATGGGGGGCGCGCGTGCCCAAGAAGCTATTCGCACCGCATTAGCGATGGGAATAGATAAAGGCGTTTTAGTTAGCGATCCTGCTTTAGATAATACTGATGAATGTGCTAAAGCAGAGATCCTTGCAAAAGCGATTGCCCAAATCCCATATGATGTCATCTTGGTGGGACGTATCGCCATCGATGATGGCGCTAGTCAAATTGCTGTTCGCTTAGCAGAAGCTTTAAAAATACCTTCAGTCAGCAGTGTCCTAAAACTTGAAGTTGCTGGAACTCAAGTGACTGCAACCCGCGAAATAGACGGTGGAACTGAGCTAATTGAAGTTTGCTTACCAGTCGTAATTACTGCTCAAAAAGGTCTAAATGAACCTCGTTATCCTTCCGTTGCAGGGATTATGAAAGCCAAGAAAAAACCTTTAAAAACTATGACCCTTGCTGACCTTGGAATTAACGCTGGAGATTTGTGTTTGAAAATGAATATTGATAAATACAGTTTACCTAGTGCTCGCCAAGGTGGACGAAAACTTGCCGGTGATGCTGCACAAGCTGCAAATGAATTAGCACGACTCTTGCGTGAAGAAGCTAAGGTTCTGTAAAGGGAGGAATTAACATGGCTAAAGGAATTTGGATTATAGTCGAACAACGCAACATGCAAATCCGTAAAGTTTCATTAGAATTACTCAGTCAAGGACGTAAAATTGCGGATGAAACAGGCGAAGCTTTAGTCGCCGTAATTCTCGGACAAGGTATTGATGGACTTGCTCAGACTGTTGCCGAATCTGGAGCTGACAAGGTTATCCTTGTTGATGATGCAAAGTTAGCAGAATATACTACGGGTGCTTATACCTCAGTTCTTAACAAACTGATTAGTAAGCATGAACCTCAGGCAGTCTTAATGGGTAACACTGCTGTTGGAAAGGATCTTGCTCCTCGTCTTGCTCAACGTTTAGGTGTTGGCTTAGCCTCAGATTGCACTGGTATGGAAACTGATGCAACGAACTTCTTGACCTTTAAACGCCCTATTTATGCAGGTAAAGCTTTCGCCCATCTTTCGTCAGCAGTGCGACCAATTCTCGCAACTATCCGCCCCAATACCTTCACTGCCACAGCACCTGAAGCTGGACGTCAGGCTGAAGTTGTTAAAGAAGCAGTAGAAATTGACGCTTCTGACTTAGTTGCCATTCTTAAGGAAGTTGCTATCGCAGCTTCTAAGCGTCCTGAGCTTACAGAGGCAAATGTTATTGTATCTGGTGGACGTGGAATGAAAGGCCCTGAGAATTATGGCATACTCGAAGATCTTGCCGATGTTGTTGGAGCTGCTGTCGGAGCATCACGCGCTGCAGTAGATTCCGGGTGGAAGGAACATAAGTTCCAAGTTGGACAAACAGGAAAAACTGTTGCTCCAACGCTCTATATTGCTTGTGGAATTTCCGGAGCAATACAACACTTGGCAGGCATGGGATCCTCAAAATTCATTGTAGCCGTTAACAAAGACCCGGAAGCTAACATTTTCAATGTGGCTGATTACGGTATTGTCGGTGACCTTTTTGAAGTTGTTCCCTTATTGACAGAAGAGTTTAAGAAACTGGTTAATGAGTGAACTCGTTCAACTAAAGTTGAACATCGAGTCTTCGGTGGGGGACTCTACCCCCACCGAAGCGGAGCCGGGGGTACCACTCCCACTTGTAGAAGTGGGAGTCTTACGATTGAATAAAAGAAATTCAGCGAAGCGCCTTTCTAAGGCGCTTCGTTAATAAAAGTAAGGAGAGGGAAGAATGGCAACACGTCAAGTGTATTGGAACATTGATGGCCACAGTTTGCTTTATTTGTTTTTCATCATTGCACTAATAATCTTTGGTTACGGTGTTTATAAACGTGTACAGCTCTGGAAATTAGGACAGCCTGAAAATCGTTGGAAAGATATTGGAGCAGGAATCAAAGACGTTCTAGTCTATACCTTTGCTCACAAGCGAATACTTAAAGATCCCTATCCAGGCTTAATGCATGCGACTATTTTCTTCGGCTTTTTATTTCTAGCCTTTGCTACCGCCATTATAACCCTCCAAGCAGACTTTGCCTTAATGATTTTTAACGGTTGGCTTTATCTTTTCATTAAAGTAACTGCTAACTTGTTTGGGCTCTTGGCTGTGATTGGAATCCTTATCGCAGCTTACCGTCGCTACATCGAGAGACCAGATCGCTTAGACAATAAAGCTGACGATGCTATTACCCTCGCGTTACTCTTCGCGATTTTAGTCACGGGTTTTGTCATTCAAGGTGCACGTATTGCTGTATTACCAGATCCTTGGGCAGGATATGCCTTTGTTGGACAGTGGATGGCCATTCCCCTCAAAGCAATGTTCAATGAAGCCCAACTCTTGTCCTTACACGTCTTTCTGTGGTGGTTCCACCTCGTCCTCGCCATGGCTTTCATAGCTTATTTCCCATACTCCAAGCTTTTCCACGTCTTGCTTGGACCGCTCAACCAGTTCTTCCGCAAACGTGGACCGATCGGTATTCCAGATCCTATTGATTTTGAAGATGAGAGTTTAGAAACCTTTGGAAAAAGTCAGTTACGAGAATTTTCTTGGAAAACGTTATTTAACACAGATGCTTGTTTGAGGTGCGGTCGGTGTCAAGATAACTGTCCTGCCTACTTGAGTGGAAAGCACTTAACTCCTAAAGGGATTATTCAGGATATGCGTGTTCTTATGGAGGAAACGGGAGAGGCTCTTTTACCTCTGAAAAAGGTAGCAGCAGCAGGTGCAGTAGAGGGGCAAGAAGCCGCTGCGGCTAGTGATGCGGATGAGTCCGAAGAGTGGACTGGCAGGGCTCTGATTGGCGAAGTGATTCCTGAAGATGACCTCTGGGCCTGTACGACCTGCCGCTCTTGCGAACAACAGTGTCCTGTTTTTGTGGAACATGTCGATAAGACCATCGATATGCGCCGTAACCTCGTTCTGATGGAAACACGCTTCCCATCAGAAGCTCAATTGGCATTCAAAAACATGGAGAATAACGGTAACCCTTGGGGTATTGGCTGGAGTACTCGTGCCGATTTCCTCACAGGTCTCGGTGTTAAAACCTATGAAGAAGACCCTGAAGTAGAATATTTATATTGGCCTGGTTGCTCCGGAGCATTTGATGCTCGCAACCAAAAAGTATCCGCTGCCCTTGTAAAATTACTTCAAGCTGCAGGTGTACGTTTTGCAATTCTAGGCAATGAAGAAAAATGTTGCGGTGACTCCGCTCGTAAACTAGGAAATGAGTATTTATTCTACTCCTTAGCTACCGAAAATATCGAAGTGATGAATGGATATGGGGTAAAGAAAATCATTACTCAATGCCCGCACTGCTACAATTTCCTGAAAAACGAATACCCTCAATTGGGTGGAAACTTCGAAGTCATTCACCATACTGTATTCCTCTTAGATCTCGTTAAATCAGGTAAGCTAAAGCTCTCCAATGGAGACAAAAAATCGGTCACCTACCATGATTCTTGTTATTTAGGCCGCTACAATGAGATTTACGAGCAACCTCGTGAATTGCTTAAAGCGGTTGGCTTAGAAATCAAGGAGATGAAACACACCGGAGAAAAGAGTTTCTGTTGCGGTGCTGGTGGCGGAAGAATGTGGCTTGAAGAACATGAAGGACAACGTATCAATGAGATGCGCACAGATGAAGCAATCGCTGTGAAAACTGATTATGTCGGTACTGCCTGTCCGTTCTGTCTCACCATGATCGTCGATGGAATTGCTGCTCGTGAAGCTGGGGAACAGCTCAAGGCCTTAGATATTGCTGAGATTTTAGAAAAATCACTGTGATATAATGCAAACGCTGTAAATGACTAGAGAAAGACCCACTGATCCTTGATCAGTGGGTCTTTCTTTTACGCCATGCTGGGCAGTCTTAGGTTCAAGGTCCGAAATTTTTTTGAAAAAACGGAACTAAAACTTGATCATTTTGAATAAAAATGGTTTGCAGACGCTTTAATGTGAAAGGAGAATTCATCATGTCCAGTGCACATATCAAAAAGATGTTTCCCGGAGCAGTTACTTCTCAAGGATTCTACTCATACTATCAATACATGATTGAACAAAGCGCAAATCATATTTTCGTAATTAAAGGGGGACCAGGAGTCGGTAAATCATCCTTTATGAAGAAAATTGGCCAAGCTATGCTAGAACAAGGTTACGACCTGGAATACCACTGTTGTTCCTCTGATAACGGCTCGATCGACGGGATTGTCATACCCCAACTTAATGTTGCCCTCTTAGACGGTACTGCCCCCCATGTTGTCGATCCTAAAAACCCAGGTGCTGTCGATGAAATCATTAACCTGGGGGATTATTGGAATGAAGAAATGTTGAAACAGTCTAGAGAGGAAATCAAAAACTGCAATCTTAAAGTATCAAGCTATTTTCAAAGAGCCTACTTTGCCTTAAAAGAAGCCAAGATTGCCTTAGATGAGTGGAAGTATTATATATCGTCTTACCAGAATTGGAATCAAATTAATCAGCTGACTTTAAAAATAGAACGAGAAATTTTTAAAATAACGCCCAAAAATGGTGGAAATCAACGGCATCTGTTTGCCTGGGCCCATACTCCACAAGGGAAAACTGAGTTTATAGACACCTTAGTAAAGGGTACGGAAACGCTCTACACCTTAATTGGGCAGCCTGGAACAGGAAAGTCAACATTCCTGGCAAGAATTGCCGAACGGGCCATAACCTTTGGCTTAGATGTTGAATACTATCATAATACCCTTAATCCTGAGCAACTCGATCTGATTATTCTTCCGGATCTTCGAATTGCCTTGGTCATTAACGCTGAGCCCTATGCCTACAGTCCAAATTATAGTGGTACTATTATTACTTTGGATTTCGAGCAGAGTCTAAATAGTGATCAGTTCATGAAGGAGTGTGGAGAGGAGATAGCGGATTGTCGAATCCGAGTAAACCAACATATCGCACGAGCCTTAGGCCATTCTAAAAAGGCCAAAGCAACCCATGATTTATTAGAAACTTATTATGTGCCTGCTATGAACTTTTTGGGAATTGAAGTGAAGTATAAATCTGTCCTTGAAAGAATTTTAGCCTACCAAGATGAAACAGCCATTGCAGTTCATAAAGGGAGTTCCAAACTGCAAGATCTCACCTGATGGTGATTAGACGAAAAGCACCTTTGAAAACTTGCAAAGCATTGCCTTGCAAGTTTTTCTAAATTTAGGGTACCATAAAGCTATTAAAACTAAATTCTTGTGTATCTAAACATTTTTTAAGCAGGAATTTGTTTATTTGCACAGAATAGTGATACTTATGAGCATTGTTTAATGCACGAACCGGATTTAAAGGCCGGATAATATGAGGAGGTCAACAAATGAGTTTAAAGGTAGCAATTAATGGTTTCGGTAGAATTGGTCGACTTACCCTACGGGCAGCACTAAAACAATCTGTTCCTTTTGAAGTGGTAGCTATTAATGATTTAGGAAGTCCAGATTTACTTGCGCATTTGTTCAAGTACGATTCAGTTCATGGAATTCTTCCGAATTCAGTAGAAATCGATGGCAGGACTATGATTATTGATGGTAAACGCATCGAAATTTTAGCAGAGAGAAATCCCCAAGATTTACCTTGGAGTAAACTTGGCGTAGATATCGTCATCGAGTCAACCGGACGTTTTACAAAACGTGACGCTGCTGCTCAACATCTTACAGCTGGAGCCAAAAAGGTTATTATATCCGCACCAGCAAAAAATGAAGATATCACGATTGTCTTAGGGGTCAATGAAGATAAATATGATGCCCAGAAGCACCATATTATTTCTAATGCATCCTGTACTACGAACTGCCTGGCACCTGTAGCCAAAGTCTTACTTGACAAGTTTGGAATTGAACAAGGAATGATGACGACTACTCACTCAGTCACCAATGACCAACGCATTTTAGACCTTGAACATTCAGATTGGCGTAGATCCAGAGCTGCATACCAATCCATGATACCAACAACCACTGGTGCAGCCAAAGCAGTTACTCTTGTTCTACCTGAATTAGAAGGTAAAATGAATGGCTTAGCCGTTCGAGTTCCAACCCCTAATGTCTCTTTAGTTGACTTTGTGGCAAACTTGACTAAACCTACAACCAAAGAAGAAGTCAATGCTGCTTTACGTCAAGCTGCTGAGGGTCCTTTAAAAGGAATCTTGGAATTTTGCGAATTACCGCTAGTCTCCATTGATTTTAATGGTAATCCGGCCAGTTCAATCGTCGATGGCTTATCGACGATGATGATGGGTGATCGCATGGTTAAGGTCTTAGCTTGGTATGATAATGAGAGTGGCTACTCTAACCGCATTGTGGATTTAGTGAAGCTCATTGTAAATAAAGGCTTGTAGGCTTTGGAGGTAATGCACCATGAGGAGAACTAAAATCGTCTGTACCATCGGTCCGGCAAGTGAATCTAGAGAAAAGGTTCAAGCTCTTCTAGCTGCAGGAATGAATGTAGCTCGTCTGAATTTTTCACATGGAACCCACGAAGAACATGGTCACAGGATCAAGATTTTGCGAGAGGAAGCTGCCAGGATCGGGAAACATCTAGGCATTCTTCTCGATACTAAAGGGCCGGAAGTACGGACTGGTAAAGTTCCTGAGGGGGGTATTACTCTTGAAAATGGATCTGAATTCTCATTGGATACAGATCTAAGTCTAGGTGACCAGCAGCGTGTTGGAATTACTTATACTGATTTATGGAGAAAAATCAACCCAGGTACTCATATTCTGATTGATGATGGACAAATCGATTTAGAAGTCACCTCGATTGATCATAAAATCATTCGCACAACGGTTCGGAATGGTGGAATTCTTAAGTCTCAAAAAGGGGTTAATGCGCCAGGGGCGCTGATTGATCTACCTGCAGTTACGGAAAGAGATATTGAAGATATTCGCTTTGGAATCTCCCAAGGGATTGACTTTATTGCAGCGTCTTTTACTCGTAGAGCGATCAATATTTTGGATGTGCGCAGGGTTGTTGAGGAAATGGAAGCTAATGTGCACATCATTGCCAAGATTGAAAGTCAAGAAGGGATCAATAATCTAGACGCAATTCTTGAGGTTGCCGATGGTCTAATGGTTGCACGCGGAGATCTTGGAGTTGAGATCCCTGTGGAAGAAGTTCCGATCAGGCAGAAGGAAATGATCCGCAAATCCAACTTACTAGGCAAGCCGGTTATTGTCGCCACTCAGATGCTTGATTCAATGATCCGTCAGCCGAGACCCACTAGGGCTGAGGCTAGTGATGTTGCTAATGCAATTCTCGATGGAACTGATGCCATCATGTTATCCGGTGAAACTGCAGCAGGGCTTTTCCCAGTGGAAGCAGTTCAGATGATGGATAAGATCGCTCAGAGAACCGAACAGATCTGTTCTGACCGTCAAGCTATTCGACAACCCCAAATTAATGTCGCTGAGGCCATAAGTTTTGCAAGTTATACTATTGCCAATGACCTCCAAGCCGCTGCTATTCTGACCCCAACCCACTCAGGCTTGACTGCGCGAATGATCTCTAAGTATCGTCCCAGCGCCTTGATTGTTGCCGCGACGCCCTTTGAAACGACCGCTAGGCAACTATCCCTGCAATGGGGTGTTCAATCTCTGATTGTCCCACAAAGCGCAGGAACGGACGAAATGTTGTCTGTAGCTGTCAATACATCTCTCAACAAAAAGATCATTAATGCGGGGGATGTGGTAGTCATTACTGCCGGCGTTCCGATTGGTAAAGTAGGCTCGACAAATATGATCAAAGTACAGATCATGGGCAATATTTTGGCCAAAGGGACAGGTATTGGGCGCAAGTCCTATTCCGGTATCGCACGCAAAGTACGGAATCCAGAGCGAGACGATTTTAAGGATGGAGATATTCTAATTGCAGAGACTACTGATGCAAGGTTTGTCCCACTCATTGCTCGAGCTGGAGCCTTGGTCGTTGTTGAGGGTGGTTTGACATCACACGCTGCTATTGCAGCCTTACAATATGGAATTCCAGCAATTGTAGGAGCTTTTGATGCCTTTTCTAAGGTAACCGATGGTCAGACTTTGACGGTCGACTCCTTATCCGGAATGATGTATGAAGGCTCGATTAGTATTCTATAAATTATGAGAGGAGGGAATTCGTGAGTTCTGAAAGGCAGGATGAGATTCATTTCTTACTCCAAGAACATGGAAATTTGACCGTTACAGAATTAGCACAGCGGTTAAAAGTATCTGAAATGACCATTCGTCGAGATCTCAAGAACCTTGCTGCGTTGGGTTTAATTCAACGCCAACACGGACGAGCGATTTATCCTCCTATTACCCCAATGGATACTTTGTTGATGATGAGCATGGGAGAGGCCGAGCGAGAAAAGGCTAGAATAGGCCAATTAGCTGCAACTTTGATTAATGAAGGGGATTCCATTATTCTGGACGCTGGGACTACGACTCTAGCCGTTGCCCAGGCTATACACACAAAATGTACTGTAATCACCAATTCTCTACCAATTGCTAGTGTTCTAGGTAATCGAGAAGAGATTACAGTCCTTATGACAGGTGGAGAAGTCCGCACAAATACCTTCGCTCTGGTCGGTCCAATGACCCGAGGGTTTTTAGAGGGCTTCAATGCTGATAAACTATTTTTAGGAGCAACCGGCGTAAATGTCGCACGAGGATTATCGACGGCAAACATGTTAGAATCAGAAGTTAAACAAACGATGCTTAAAGTAGCAAAAGACGTTATTCTTGTTGCCCATAGTGCCAAGATAGGGCAAGTTCGTTATCATACCTTTGCCCTTTGGGACAGTGTTCATACACTCGTAACAGACTCTGGACTATCGACATCGATCAAGGAAGAGCTTACTCTTTTAGGTGTTAATATTTTACTTGCCTAATAGGTGAGGTCTAAAACCGATAACTCTTTCAGCTAATACTTTTCGGCTAAAGCTGACATCGAGACTTCTGATCTTAAGTAACCTTACTTATGTAGGGGTCTGGAAATCGGATACACTAAAACGCGTATAGCCGACCACCGTCGACTATACGCGTTTATCTATGCAGAGAATTAGAGTTTTAGCTGCTATTTTGATGAATTTAAGGTGTTCTACTATTTAGGTAGATTTAAAGTGTCCTTAGTATGTCTTTTAAAGCCTTGGAGTTCGTGATCAAAATTTCCGGTATTCGTCATTTGATTGTCAATAGTATCTTTATCGATAGTACTATGGGCACGGTCGTTAAAAACCTCTATTAAACCCGCTCCTTCTAATTCGTTCGCAATTTCGAAGAGAGAGTCTCGTTTGAAACGAGGTAATTGATTGACAAACCGATTAATCTTAACAGGGGGAACAAGATTTCGGAATTTTACTCCTCCATACTTCAAAATACGTTCAGGCAAAAGGATCTCCTCCTTTTAATAATAATCAGACGACTAATCTGATGATATTATTTGCCTAATAGTCTAAACAAATACATCTTCTTGGGATGGTGACAAAACTTACTACTGTACTGGAGAATCCTCAGCAAATTTAACGTTACTTAAGGTATCTTTAACTTGATCACGAATAAATGATAAATATTCCTGTCGCAACGCTTCCTGCTCGGCGCGTTCCCACTCTTCTAAACTAGTGGCGCGCTTCTTTTTTGATAGTTCGTTGATACGCTCAATAATTATATTGATAGGTGAAGTACTCAATTAAGAATCTCCTTTCATCTTACCATAGTAAAGGTTATCATTTTTTGCATTATAACATGCTTCGAAAATAATTCAAATAATTCCTATACTAAGCCAAGAGTGCTATAATATGCCAAAATACTATTTGCTTTATATAAGATACCTAGGAGGATTTTTAAATGGGATTGCTTTCCAAAACACACTTAAGAGTTCGTTATGCTGAAACTGATCAAATGGGGATTGTCTATCATTCAAATTACCTTATTTGGTTTGAGGTTGGAAGAACAGAATTGTTCCGGGAATTAAATCTTCCCTATACTAAGTTTGAGGAACAGGGTATAGGATTAGCTGTCGTAGAAGCCAGTTGCCGCTATCGAAAACCCACACGCTATGACGATGAGTTGATTATTGTTACTGAGATAGAACAGATGACGTCCAGAAGGGTAACGTTTTCTTATCGAGTTTTCCTTGAAGAAACTTTGATGGCAGAAGGAAAGACGGTCCATGTATTTATGAACAAGGCAGGTCGCGCTACAGATGTACGTAAGTATGAAATATGGAAAAGTTTAGAAAGTGTGCTTGAAAAGCAAGCAGGGATCTGCCAAAACTGATTGCATTACTCTTTGTGTTATGTTATCATGTATACAAAATACAAAGAGAGAAGGGATTCTATGTATCTAGTTACGTGGATTGAAGGAGAAGAAGTTAATTACAGGGTCGTACAGAACCAAGAACTTCCAACCTTGATGGCTTCTCTTGGACAACATGCAATTATCCAAAAATATTAGCGTAGAAAAAACGTTTACTTATATAAGGGAATTTAATTATAATCAAGTATGCCCATCAATATCGATGGGCATTTATTTTTTGTCTAACTTCGTGCAGGATAATTCTTGTTGACCGAGAATACTTATGTATTACAGAATTTAGGAGTTTTATTGAGAAGGAGGTTGTTTATGTCCTTCAAAGTGATAGTAGACAGCTCGTCGGACATCCCCTTCAACATGGCAGTCTCTGCGGGGATCGTTACTGTACCAATGCCCGTAACCATTGATGGCAAGAGCTTTCTGGAAGGGGTTAACCTTTTCAACAAAGAGTTTTACGCGCAATTTGCTGAGTTTAAGGAATTACCTAAAACATCCCAGCCAAATCCGAACAACTTATTAGAAGAATATGAAAAGGCTTTATCCGCTGGATACGACGTGGTGGCTATTCATCTTTCATCAGGCTTGAGTGCAACTGTTTCGACGGCTAATATGGTACGCGAAATGACGTCTGCTCCAGAGCGAGTGCATATTATCGATAGCCTGGGTGCATCATTTGGGTATGGCTTACTCGCTATATTTGCCCAAAAAACTCTGTCTTCCGTAACTTCCTGGGAGGAAGCGGAAGAAATAATACTTGCTTTCCGCCAAAAAATGCGTTATGTTTTTACCCTAGACGTGCTAGACTACCTCGTAAAAGGGGGAAGAGTCAGCAAAACGGCTGGGTTTATTGGTGGATTGCTTGATGTCAAGCCCGTCTTGCATATTACCCCGGATGGCAAGATAGAACCTTTTGCTAAAGTCCGTACTCGCCGTGCCGCAATTAAAAAATTAGTCGAAGTTATGGAACAGGAAATCACGTTCCCTGAACAGCAAGTGATTGGAATATCCCATTCAACATGTTATGAAGATGCTCAGATCTTAGCCAATGAAATCCATCAGCACTTCAAAGTAAAGGATGTCATAATTAGTGAAGTGGGCTGTGTCATTGGAAGCCATACAGGTCCTGGTACACTGGCACTTTTTTATCAACGTTAAAACACAGAATAGGAGAGAAACTTAGTTGAAATCCATCGCAGCTTTCTTGCTAGCCTTATTTTTGATGTTTAGCATTACCCCGATAATTGCCCTAGGCTCGTCATCAACAAAGGGTACTTTGCCAATAGTGCAGGGAGAAGGGGCTTATTTAATTGATGTATTATCAGGACAAACGCTCTTTATGAAAAACCCTGATCAGCCTCTTGCACCTGCCAGCACAACCAAGATTATGACTGGATTATTAGCTATTGAACGTGGTAATTTGAATGACATTGTGACAGCAAGTCCTACTATGTTAAATAATAAGCTTGTCTATGGTACACGGATATACCTTGAACCAGGTGAAAAGCTATCATTACAGGATCTTCTCCATGCAACACTGTTAAACTCAGCCAATGATGCTGCAGTAACTATTGCTGAGCATGTCGGTGGTGACCTACCGCACTTCGTCGAAATGATGAATCAACGTGCTCAAGAAATCGGAGCTCTTCAAACTCATTTTAAGAATCCGAGTGGTTTAACCGAGCAAGGACATGTCACCACAGCACATGATCTTGCCCTTATCGCCCGTGTTGCTTATCAAAATCCTATCTTTGCTGAGTATGTTCGTACTAAGTCAAAAACCATTTCTCGCTCCAAAGAAAATGTGCCTTCACTTTTGGTCAATCAAAACAAACTATTATGGATGGATGCTGCTGTTGATGGCATCAAATTGGGATATACGGCTGCTGCCCAAAATTGTCTAGTGGCCTCGGCTTCCAAGGATGGACGTCAATTAATTGGTGTCATTCTCAAATCACCAGGCAAAGAAATCTATACAGATATGGAAAACATGTTTGAATATGGATTTACTGAATTTGAAACTATTGTTTATAAACCTAAAGGTGCCGCAATGGCATCCATTACGGTTGATAGTCAATCCGTTGACCTTATACTTGACCGTCCTATCTATATTACCCAGAAACTTGGCGAACAGCAGAAAACGTTAGATCTTCGTGTATCCCCTTTAAATTTGGGTACATTATCCTCAGTAGAAGAAGGGCAAGTGGTAGCTCAAGTTGCAGTTTTAGATGGTATTACGCATTTAGACACATTTCCTTTAAAAACCTCACGGGCAGTTCAACCAAAAATTCCATATCAGACCGTGGGTTCTTTTCAAACATCTTGGTTCTTTGGAGCGATGGCGATGGTAGGCATTGTTGTATTTATCAATCATAAAAGAAACGCCTCTCGTTATTTAAAAAGACAGGCACGACTTGCGAAACGAAGAGAGTCAAGTTAGGATATAATATAATTAAGTGATAGAAGCATTAGATTTGATGTCTAATGCTTTTGTTATGGTGAGACGGAATTGACTGAAAATTGTTCGCTCAGAAAAAAAACTATATAATAAGACTATAACAATAAGGGTATGATTTAGGAGTTGACTAACTTGGAAAAGGGTAAGAAGGTAGTTACTATTGCCTATGGTTGCCAAATGTCTGAACGTGATGCTGAAACCTTGACGGAAATTACTAGGCAAGAAGGCTATCAGAGTTCTGAAGAACTTGAAAATGCAGATTTAGTGATCTTAAATACCTGTTGCGTAAGAGAGAGTGCAGAAAATAGAATACTCGGGAAAATAGGAGAGCTTAAAAAACTAAAGGAAAGAAACCCCCATCTGAAAATTGCCATTAGTGGCTGTATGGTTCAACAACCTGGTGCCGTGGAACGCTTGCGTAAACGAGCACCGTTTATAGATATTTGGACAGGAACTCATAATTTACACAATTTTTCGGATCTCTTACATCAGGTAGAACAAGGCGGAAAAGTCGCCGAAGTTTGGACTGAACCCAAATTAACCCTGGAATCTACTCCCCTCGCTGAGAAAGGTAAACTGCAAGCGAACGTTAATATTATGTACGGTTGCGATAACTTTTGTTCATATTGTATTGTTCCACATGTGCGAGGCCGGGAACGGAGTCGCAAACCTGAGGAAATCATTCAAGAAATTAAAGACCTGGTGGACAGCGGTTGTCGCGAAGTCACCTTACTAGGACAAAACGTAAACTCCTACGGTAAAGAATTTTCGCCTGCCTATGACTTCGCAGATTTGCTTAAGGATGTAGATCAAATTGCAGATCTGTTACGGATACGCTTTATTACCTCACATCCCAAGGATTTGTCGGATAAGCTGATTGAAACTGTTGCTGAGGGTCAGAAATTATGTGAGCACTTCCATTTACCGATTCAATCCGGGAGTAATTTCATACTCCAGCGCATGAATCGGAAATATACTAGGGAATACTATTTAAGCCGAGTAGAAAAAATCTATGAGCTCCTTCCCCAGGCTAGGATTACAACAGATGTAATCGTTGGGTTTCCCGGTGAATCGGAAGAAGACTTCGAGCAAACTCTGGAAATCATGAATTTAGTTCATTATAGTCATGCCTTTACCTTCATGTATTCCAAACGTTCTGGTACGCTTGCTGCCGAAATGGAGAATCAAATTGCGCTAGATGTTAAAAAGCGACGTTTACAGAAGTTGATGAGCGTGCAAAACCAGCAGAGTCTGGTATGGCGGCAAAAAATGATAGGAAAAACCTATGAAGTCTTGGTCGAAGGTCCAAGTAGGACAAATCCTGAGCGTTTAACTGGAAGAACACGCGGCTACGAACTGGCCGTTTTTAATGGTCATCCAGAACTCATCGGGTCCTTGGTAAACGTGAAGATACTAGACGCTGGATCTTGGACACTTACCGGAGAAATTGAAAGATCTAAGTAGAATTCTGTTTAACTTTGTGATGGAAGCAGGAATCTCCTGTCCTATGTAGAATGTATTATGCGGAGGTGTCATACAATGACAAACGAAATTATTGAAAATGCCCGGCTCTTGGCAGATGCCATCGCTCGAAGCTCCGAGCTCGCCGAATTACACAGTGCAGAGGATGCAATGGCTGCTGATGTTTCAGCCCAAGAATTGATTGCAGAATTACAGAAAGCTCAAGAACGCTTTATGGAGGCACAACAAGGCGGCTCTGAGCCTACTGAAATTGATAAAAATGCGGTCGATGAAATTGAAGCTAAGGTAGAAGCGAATCTCGCTATCGCCGCGTACATGAAAGCACAAGACAAGTTTACCGAAATGTTAGATGGTGTTAATGCTATTCTTGCCGGAGCCATAGCAGGTTCTTCTGATAGCTGCTCCTGTGGAGATGATGGTTGTGCTCCAGGAGGATGCGAACCCGGAGGGTGTGGCAGCGGCGGAGGCTGCGGCTGCGGGAATTAATTTAGAAAATACCGCAGAATCGAGATCGAAAGGGAAGAGCTAAATCAGTAGCTCTTCCCTTTTAGGATTTATCGTCTCTGAGTAGAATCATCAGTCAACAAACTTTTATAAGGGAGAAGACATGGTATGACCACCCCTATGATGCGACAATATCGTGGAATTAAAGCCAAAGCACCCGATACAATTCTCTTTTATCGGTTAGGTGATTTTTACGAAATGTTTGGAGAAGATGCAGAGCTTGCTGCACCTATCTTACAAATCGCTTTAACTGGCCGAGATGCAGGGGATGGGAAACGTATCGCCATGTGTGGCGTTCCTTATCATGCTCTCGATAATTATTTATCAAAACTCGTCAACGCCGGTCACAAGGTGGCTATTTGTGAACAAGTCGAAGACGCCAAAGATTCTAAAGGCATCGTCAAGCGTGACATAATCCGGATAGTCTCGCCAGGAACCCTTACTGAATCCCTTGCAGAACGCTCTAATCATTATCTAGCCAGTGTATTTCACGAGCAGCACTGGGGACTAGCCTTTCTTGATCTATCCACAGGAGAATTTACTATTTTTCAAACCCCTGAGCTCGATGTGCTGCTCGCGGAAGTTTCTCGGATAAACCCAGCCGAAGTCCTACTTCCGCCAGAGCTCATAAAAAAACCTAAGCTTTGGACGGGGTATTTTTGTAGTCTGCGGGATCGTAATACATTTTACAGTCACAATTTAAGTCAGCACTTTGAAGGGCAACAGACTCTGTTGCAAGAATTTCCCGTTGCTGCCTGTGCTGCCGCTAGTTTATGGACTTACATATTGGAAACAATGCCCGGCGTTGATCCAAGCCATATCGTTGAAATAAAAACTTTCCGTTCCGAGCAGTGGATGTTTTTAGACCAATGGACACGTCGCAACTTGGAACTTACAGAATCCCTCCGAGGGGTAGGGAGAAAGGGAACTCTCCTGTCTGTCCTGGACTCCACTCAGACCGCCTTCGGCGGTAGACTACTCAAGCATTGGATTGATAAACCATTACTACTGAAGGATGATATAGAGCGGCGACTCAACGCGGTTGATGAATTAGCCTCGGACTCTTTTCTGCGCAAAGATTTGTTAAAGCTTTTTTCCAAGGTCTATGATCTCGAACGTCTGATAGGAAAGGTTTCTTACGGAACCGCCAATGCCAAGGACTTGTTATCCTTGACCCAAACCTTAGCTTTGCTTCCTGAAATACGAACGCTCCTAATGGCGAGCACTGCTGAGACTCTGAAAATCAAGGCTCCTCAATTGGAGGGCTTTGAAACCTTCGTCACAACCCTGCAAGAGGCGCTTAATCCAGTTCCTCCCTTATCGATTCGGGATGGGAATATTATTAAAACAGGGTATTCCCAAGAGGTGGACGAATTACGCAGTATTTCGACAGGCGGAAAAGAATGGGTTGCCCAACTTGAGAGCTTCGAACGTGAACGCACGGGGATTCGCTCTTTAAAGATCGGGTATAACAAAGTGTTTGGTTATTTCATCGAGATTACCCATGCCAATGCCCACCTTATTCCTTCAGACTATCAACGTAAACAGACTCTTTCCAATGCTGAACGTTTCATTACTCCTGAACTCAAAGAATATGAACAAAAAATCTTAGGCGCTGATGATAAACTTAAAGAACTAGAGTATGAGCTTTTTTTAGTCCTTCGAGAGAGTGTTCGAAAAAATACCAAGCAGATCCTGACTATCGCTCAAGTTTTAGCAGAGATGGATGTCTTGGTCAGTTTAGCTGAGGTCGCTATTCGCAATCACTATGTCCGTCCTCAGATTACTAATGACGGGGAGATTCAGATCACTGAAGGTCGTCATCCTGTTGTAGAAGTCATGCTCGAACCAGGTAAATTTGTCCCCAATGACACGCTTATTTCCCAGAAACACCATCTAGCGCTGATCACAGGACCCAATATGGCCGGAAAATCGACTTACATGCGCCAAGTCGCCTTAATCGTTTTGATGGCCCAAATCGGATCCTTCGTGCCGGCCCAAAAGGCCATCATCTCTCAAGTAGACCGGATCTTTACACGAGTAGGTGCCTCAGATGACTTAGCGGCTGGCCAAAGTACGTTTATGGTCGAGATGCATGAGGTAGCGCATATTTTGAAATATGCCACTGCCAAAAGTTTAATTATCTTAGACGAAATCGGACGAGGGACCGCCACCTATGATGGACTAAGTATCGCCTGGGCCGTGGCTGAGTATTTAGTTCAACAGCCTGAGTTTAACCCTAAGACGCTCTTTGCCACCCATTACCATGAAATGACGCAGTTACAGGATGATTTTTCCGGGCTATTTAATCTTCATGTGGGGGTGAAGGAACAGGGAGAAGACATTGTCTTTTTACATAAAATTCTGCCGGGTCGCGCAGATCGTAGTTATGGTATTCAAGTGGCGCGCCTGGCAGGTCTCCCTCAAGAACTTTTACAACGTGCCAAGACCTTGCTCAAGGAATTAGAATCATCCGAGCCGGTACACGCAAGCTCTGCTCCGACCCAAGTTATGACCCAATTTACACTGTTCGATGTTCCACAAACTCATCCGCTCTTACAAGAAATTAAACAAATCCACTTAGAAGACATGACGGCTCGCCAAGCACTTCAATATCTCTTTGACTTACAGGAGCGCATTTAGCGAGGCAATACGCGAGGTTCGAAGTTCGAGGTTCGAAGTTCGAAAGGAAAGGGGACACAACTCGAGGTTCGAGGTTCGAAGTTCGAGTTACGAACGGGAAGGAGACACAACTCGAGGTTCGAGGTTCGAGGTTCGAAGTACGAACGGAAAGGGACATACACGAAGCACGAGTTCGAGATTCGAAGTTCGAAAGGGGGCACACTTTTTGAAGTAATAGCTGTTCTTTGAGAAAGGAATGTCCCCAACAAAGTACGAATTCTGAGGTGAGTAATTTCATGTAAGTGGAAAATGGACAGAGTCGAGTGTCAAAAGTCAAAAGTTAAAGTAAAGTAAAGGTTTAGGTTTAAGTTTAAGTTCGTCGTAGGATGTTCGAGTTTTAAGATCGAACCTCGAACTTCGAACCTCGAACCTCGATAAAAGGGGGTGTAACCATGCCTATTCAAGTAGGTATCGATGTGGGGGGAACTTACACTGACGCAGTGTTGATCGCCAATGGTCGTATCCAACAAACAGCCAAGGTACCCACCCAATCAGAAAATTTAGTAGATACCCTTATGGAAGCTTTTGATAAGTTAGCTATTAGAGAGGGACAGGCGCTTGACCGCCTCACTGTCAGTACAACCCTGGTAACGAATGCCATTCTCCAAGAGCAAATTCCCTCGGTTAACTTAATGCTGTTTTCTGGCAAGGGGATGAGAATGGATGCGCTTCCCTGGCCGGTAGATTATTTGGAGCTCTCAGGAGAAATGGATTTTCGAGGCAGAGAAATTGAATCCCCTGACCAGAAAGAATGGGAGAAACTGCTATCGCCAGACCTGCTCGAGAAGCCAACCCGCGTAGCCATTGTCGGGAAATTCTCTCATCGGAACTATCTTCACGAGGAATTACTTGCTAGTTATCTTAAGCAATTGAACCCATCCTTACGGATTGCTCTGGGACATGAGTGGGGTCAAGCAAATTTTTATCGACGAAGTCTGACAACCTATCTCAACTTAGGGGTAGCGGATCTCTATCATCAATTTGCCCAACAATTACAAACCGCTGTTGCTGCACGAAAAATTCAGACCCCCATATTTATCTTAAAGGCCGATGGCGGCTGTTTACCACTTGCTAAGATTCGCCCCATCGATTCCATCTATTCTGGGCCCGCTGCCAGTGTTTTGTCAGCTCTAACCCAAATCGACTCTACGGAGTCGTCCATTGTCGTTGATATTGGCGGAACAACCACGGATATGGGTCTTGTTCTAGCAGGAGTACCTTTACTTAGTTCTAAAGGAGCTCACATTGGATCCTTCGCAACACTGGTCCGCTCTTTATCCGTTCGATCCATTCCGGTAGGGGGAGACTCTGTCGTTCATGCTACGGATCAAGGGTTTGTTCTCGAAAGTTATCGCCTCGGTCCTGCGTATTGTCTAGGTGGGAATGCACCCACTCCGACGGATGCCATGCGGTATCTGGGGCTGATAGATTATGGTAATCTGCAACTTGCTGAAGAAGGTCTGGCCTCAATTTTACCACCGGAAGGACGAACCCCTCAGCAGCTGAAGGAGCTGGCCTGTGCCATTCTTGCTCAAGTCGTCGAAAGAATTTCTGAGGCTGTAGATTCTCTAAAACGCGAGTGGCAAGAAGAACCAGCTTATAAAGTGTGGGAGGTTCTCCATCCTCAGGAAAACCATGTCTTCCACACCTTAGTCACCGGCGGAGCTGCTCGAGGAATTTCGGCTGCCTTAGGAAAACGTCTGGGAACCCCGGTAAAGCTTGGCTATCGCGCAGAAATCTCCAATGCTCTTGGCACAGCTATGGCAAGACCTACCTTTGATTGCACTCTCCATCTTGATACCTATATGAAGCAGTACCGCGTAGAAGAGACGGGAGAACAGGGTAAATGGACAGGCTCACTTCGACCTCACAAAGAAGTGGAGGGGTTTTTGGATACCCTTGTGCAACGGCAAGTGCAGGAGTATGGCCTAGATACTTATGCTGTTGAAAAAGAGCACTTTGATTTCTTCCCTATTGTTCAAAATTATCGCACCGTGGGCCAAATTGTGCATGGAGCTGCTCATCAGCGAGCTGGTGTGATCGGGAGGGTGATCCTATGAAACGAACCGGAATTCTGTTTTTTCCAGCCTTTGATTGGTCCTTAGGAGACTCCCATCCTGAACGTGAAGAACGCCTCCTCTACACCCAAGAGCAACTATTCGAGGAGGGGGTTCTTGATTTACCCCAAATTAAACAGTTTTCACCCCGGGTGGCATCTTTGCATCAGGGGTTACGGGCTCAAGCCTTATTCCCCAACCCACAGGCGCATACGGACTCCTTAGATGCCCATCTAATTGCCGCCGGGAGCGCCATTTTATTAGGCGAAGCACGGATGCGTGGCGAAATTTCTAATGGGTTCGTCTTGGCACGTCCACCAGGACATCATTCAGGAGCGACGGTTTGGGGGAACCGTGGCTTTTGCACTCTGAATAACGAGGCAATCCTGGTCAACCATTTAAGGGCCAAGTATGGTGTAAAAAAGATTGCGATTGTAGATACGGATGTCCATCATGGAGACGGAACTCAAGATATTTTTTATCACGATCCCAATGTTCTCTTTATTTCTATCCATCAAGATGGACGTACACTTTTTCCAGGCAGTGGCTTTGTCTATGAAAAAGGGGGTCCCAATGCCTGGGATCAGACTCTAAACATTCCACTACCGCCTGGAACGGGAGATGAAGGCTATCATTATGTCATGGAAAATTGGGTGCTCCCGCGTCTGCAAGCCTTTGCTCCTGAGCTGATCATTAATTCGGCGGGTCAGGACAATCATTTTACAGATCCACTCGCCTCAATGAATCTGACCGCAGACGGGTATGGTCGGATCACTGAAATTCTTCAACCGGATTTGGCAGTTCTGGAAGGTGGATATTCCATCGAAGGAGCTCTTCCTTATCTTAACCTGGCCATTTTACTGGCCCTGGCTGGAGAAGATTATCATCATGTTCGAGAACCCCAGAAGCTTACTCGCCCCACTTTAGCGTGGGCAGATTTGAAGCCATATTTTGAAGCTCTTAAAAAACAGCATCAAGCGGTTCAACCTAAGTTCAGCGTTCAAAACAAACCCACCTTCCCGAAAGGAAATTGGATCAATATACCCAATTCAATTTACTATGACACAGAAGGGTTCCAAGAAACCCGCCAGGATTACATCCGACAATGTAATCATTGTGCTGGTACAGTCTTTATAGAAAGTCGGCGCGCTCCCCAGACATCGATCTTAGTCAGAATTCCGTTTCACGCTTGCCCAGAGTGCGAGCAAGCAGGTTATGACCTTTGGGAGCATACTCATAGGCATAGCGAGAAAATCAGAAGCGGACTCCTGCAGAATCAGCTTCATGACAAACTAGTTGTTTGGGATAGTAAGGAAGGACTGAAGGAATTTTGACACCGGTGATTCATATTCTGGATACACACTCTGCTAACCAAATCGCTGCTGGAGAGGTGGTTGAACGACCAGCCTCTGTGGTTAAAGAGTTGGTAGAAAACGCTATAGACGCGGGGGCCAAACACATTGACATAACCATTGAGGGGAATGGTGTTCCGTTAATTCGGGTGCGAGATGATGGCTGCGGAATCGGCATTTCGGATTTACCCTTAGCCGTCATTCGTCATGCGACGAGTAAGATCACTGAGATTGGAGATCTCGATCATTTGCGAACCCTCGGGTTCAGAGGGGAAGCTTTACCGAGCATTGCCTCGGTTTCTAATCTGGAAATTTCCACACGTCCTGCTGATGAAGTTGCCGGATTGAGCCTAACACTCAAAGGTGGAGAACAAGGGGAGTTTAAAGAAGTCGGGTGCCCGGTCGGAACCTCAGTAACAGTTCGAGATTTGTTTTATAATACGCCAGCGAGATTGAAATTTTTAAAATCTACCCCGACGGAATTTGGGCTGATTAGTGATTCCATCGGGCGCATGGCGCTGGCGCACCCAGAGATTGCATTTTCTCTAACTCATCCGCAGCAAGTTGTTTTGCAAACCTCTGGGCGTGGTCAGTTACGTGAAACAATTGGATCTATCCTCGGGCATACCATGGCGCGGCAACTTATATCAATCCATGCGCAACACGAAGAGTGGTGTTTAGAAGGCTATATCAGTCCACCGGATCTGGTCCGAACTTCTAAGCAAGCTCAAGTTTTTATGATTAACGGACGAAGTATACGTTCGTCGTTTTTAAGCCGTGCTTTGCAGGAAGGCTATCACACCCTGATTCCGGCGAAGCTTCACCCCATAGTCGTGCTGCACCTGCATGTTCCGCCATCAGATTATGATGTGAATGTTCATCCCACAAAAATGGATGTTCGGTTCAAGAATGAACAAGCCTTAACCCATTTTATCAGTCAGGCTGTTTATCGAACTCTCATAAATAGTAAGCCCTTACCGACCTTTGAGACGACCAAATCTACCTTTTCGCTCCCACCTAGAATGGATGTTTCAGCAACAAATGCTTCTAGCTCCATTGCAATTCGAACCCCGTCAACTCCTAAGGGCACTCAGTTATTGACCCCTAGGTTAACCTCGACACCAACCCCTAATGCAGCGATGCAAATCAGTGAGATAGCCGAACCTTTGTCAACAGATGCTAAGGAAAGTCAACTTATTGCTCAAACGAGTACTCAAACCAATGCTCAGACCTATACTAAGCCTGAGGCTTACCAAGAGGCTTACCAAGAGACTTACCCAGAGACTAGCCCAGAGACTAGCCCCCAGAAACCCCAAGTCTTTGATCAAGCAAAATTTTTCGGTACACTTCCTCAGCAAAAGACTAGTGTTCCTCAGGATAATGGTTCTATCATCTATGAACAAACTACCCCAGACAACCCCAATGCCCCAGATATTCTCTCTCAAATCTGGCCATTAGCACAGCTTTTCAACACCTACATCTTGGCGACGGATGGTGAAACTCTCTTTATGATTGATCAACATGCAGCTCACGAACGGATCAACTATGAACGATTATTAAAGGAGTTCAAACATGCAGAACAAGCAAGTCAGTCACTTCTTATACCACTTCCCATGGAGTTCACCCTCCAGGAAGAACAGGTTCTCTTAGAGCATTTGTGGATTCTTAATGAAATGGGATTTGTGTTAGAACAATTTGGCTCACGTACCTACTTATTACGAGGTGTACCGGTCCAGACTGGAATATCTCAACCAGACAAGCTGCTGCGTGAGTTTATCGAAGAAGTGTTGTTGAGGAACACAGCACCCAACTTAAACAAACTGTTGGAAGAGTGGATCTATCTTTTGGCTTGCAAAGAATCCATCAAAGCCCAAGACTCACTGTCCTTGTTGGAAATGGAACAACTGATTGCCCGACTTTATCAAACTCAGAATCCTTATACCTGTCCCCATGGTCGCCCTACCATGGTTAAAATGTCCCGTGGGGAGTTAGAAAGACGTTTTTATCGCACCTAACGATGGGAAGTTTGTGTGCTTTGTGACAGGGACATACTAACCGTAAGAAGGAAACAAGAAGCTTTTATGAAGTTACAAGGGAGGGCTTATGGCTAGTGAATGAACTCCCCATCCATATTAAAATAACCCATTCAGATTCGAGACTTCAAAGGAGATTTGATTGGTTTCTTCAACACCCCGGATGCAACTGGATCACTACACCGAGGGGGGAAGAGAGATTTCCAGAACTAGCCATCACTCGACGTGGTGTATTCTTGACCAATGGAACGGAACGGCTGGCCTTTCATCCCAGCATGGCCCTGATTCGTCTGATTAATCTTCGGCGAGGTGGGTCAGATCGGTTTCTTGAAGCGACGAAGATCAGCGCTGGTGACTCCTTGATCGATGCTACTCTTGGCTTAGGAACGGATGCTTTAATTGGAGCATGGGCAGTCGGTGAAACTGGAAAGGTCCTTGCTTTTGAACAATCCCCGGTTTTAGCCGCTATGGTACAAGATGGTTTAAGCCATATTACTGAACTGATTACAAATTCTAAAAAAACAGAAAAACAAGTCGCTTGGGCTGCTTTAGCAGACGCTTCACATAGAATTCAAATTTCTTGGGGAGATCACATGGAGTTCTTAAGACGAATTCCCACTAGTTCCGTCGATATCGTCTATTTTGATCCCATGTTCAGGCAGACTCTCCAACAATCAAAATCAATCCAACCCTTACACCAATGGTCAGAGCATAAACCACTCGACCCTAAGGCAATTTATGAGGCTTGTCGAATCGCTCGGAAACGGGTTGTCTTAAAGGAACGTAAGAACAGCTCAGAGTTCCAACGCCTTGGTTTTGAGATATTACTCGGAGGCCAGTACAGCCCAGTTGATTATGGTGTCATTCTAGTTTAATGGAGGTAGGATAGGTGTATCCACTTGTAGTAATAATCGGTCCGACTGGAGTTGGTAAGACCGCACTGGGAATAGCACTTGCCCAAACCATCGGTGGAGAAATAATCTCTGGAGATTCCGTCCAGGTCTATCAGAAATTAGATATTGGTTCAGCAAAACCGACGGCAGAAGAGCTTCAACTTGTCCCTCATCATCTGATTGATTGTTTAGATCCCACGGAACCTTTTACGGCTGCTCAGTTTAAATCCCTGGCAACCTCGTTGATCGCTGAGATTAGGGGCCGGGGACATATTCCGATTGTTGTCGGTGGAACAGGACTTTATATTCGTTCCTTATTAGATCCCTATGATTTTTCGCAACACGGCTCAGAGGAAATTCGGAGCAAATGGAAGGAGTTCGCTATTTTACATGGCAACGAGGCACTGCATAGAGAGCTGGAGAAACAGGATCCTGTCACTGCGGAGCAGCTCCATCCCAACAACGTTTTGCGCATAATCAGGGCTCTTGAAGTTTTTGAACTAACAGGAAAAACCCTCTCCAGCCAGCGTCAATTTCGAGATGATGAATACCAGCCCCTTGATCCAGCCATTGTTTATATTGGGCTCACTGCGGCACGAGACGTAATCTATGATCGGATAAATCAACGCTGCGTTACAATGTTAAAGCAGGGTTTAATTGAAGAAACCCTAGCTCTTTTAAAGGACGGTTATGCCCCGACCTTAAAACCTTTGCAAAGTATCGGTTATCGTCATGCAATTTGGTTCTTAAAAGGGAGAGTCACCCAACCAGAAATGTTAAGATTACTCCAACGTGATACACGTCATTTTGCCAAACGTCAATTCACCTGGTTCCGACGTGATCCTCGGATTAGCTGGTACGATATTAGTCTTCAATTAAATGAGATTCTCAAGATTGTCGTACAAACTTGCAGAGCCTGCGAAACTCGTGTAATATAGTTATTATAGAAATATAAGGTGATGGAGGAAAAATCATGAACAAGTCGCCCATCAATTTACAAGATACCTTTTTAAACCAGGTACGCAGAGAAAACCTCCCGGTGACCATTTATTTGGTTAACGGGTTTCAGCTTAAGGGACTTATTAAAGGATTTGACAACTTTACGGTCGTCATTGAATTTGAGGGCAGACAACAAATGGTTTATAAACATGCCATATCAACGGTAATGCCTATTCGACCGATTAACTTCAATACCGCAAGTGCAGGAGACTCAAATACTTAAGTTAACTATCAAGATCATCGACGATTTTCTAAGCATGAAGAACTAAGTTCGGTATAGATCGAACTTAGTTCTTTATGCTTGAATTCATTACTGGACTATGTTATCCTAAGATTATATGCTTTTATCTTAGTGAAAGAAAGGAACTCAACCCAACTATGGAAACTCGAAATTTAAGAAACATTGCAATTATCGCTCACGTTGATCATGGGAAAACGACCCTTGTTGACGTTATGCTTAAACAGAGTGGAACCTTCCGTGCTAACCAACAAGTTGTAGAACGCGTCATGGATTCCAATGATTTAGAACGTGAACGTGGTATTACCATTTTATCAAAAAACACTGCTGTCCATTGGCTGGGAACAAAGATTAATATTATTGACACTCCAGGGCATGCTGACTTCGGAGGAGAGGTTGAACGTGTCTTACAGATGGTCAATGGAGTTCTTCTGATCGTCGATTCCTTTGAAGGGCCGATGCCTCAAACTCGTTTCGTTTTACGAAAAGCCTTGGAACTGAAGCTTATCCCCATTGTTGTCATCAATAAGATAGACCGCCCGGATGCACGACCGGCTGAAGTGGTCGATGAAGTCTTAGATCTCTTCATTGAGCTCGGTGCAGAAGACCATCAATTAGATTTTCCAGTTGTCTATGCCTCTGCGCGCTCAGGCATTGCAGGACTCTCTCCTGATGCTCTGGAAGACACCTTGGCACCTTTATTTTCCGTTATCTTAGAGCATATTCCAGCTCCAGTCGTTGATCTCGATGCTCCCTTTCAAATGCTTGTTACAACCTTAGATTATGACGATTATGTCGGTAAAATCGTCATTGGTCGTATCGTTCGAGGGACAATTCATCAAAATGAAAATATCACCTTGATCAAGCGGGATGAAAGTTTTGAACGGACGCGAGTAGGAAAAGTTATGCTTTTCGAGGGATTAAAGCGAGAAATCGTGCCCGAAGCGTCTGCTGGAGAAATCGTAGCCCTTACGGGATTAACAAGTGCTAATATTGGGGAAACTGTTGCCTGTGCCCTTAGTCCTGAAGCTTTACCGACCATTGAAGTGGATGAGCCTACGCTTTCCATGAATTTTATGGTTAATAACAGCCCCTTTGCCGGACGTGAAGGACACTTTGTTACCTCGCGTAAGATTCGGGAGCGTCTCTGGAAAGAAGTTGAGACAAATGTCAGCCTGAGAGTCGAAGAGACAGACTCTGCTGATAGTTTTCAAGTCTCTGGTAGAGGAGAGCTTCACCTCTCAATTTTAATTGAAAACATGCGTCGCGAAGGGTATGAACTTCAAGTTTCTAAACCTGAAGTTATCTATAAAATGATCGACGGTGTCAAATGCGAACCCATTGAATTCTTAATCTGTGATTTACAAGAGAGTTCCTTGGGAGCTGTCATGGAGTTATTAGGTAAGCGCAAAGCTGAAATGTCTAATATGATAAATCTCTCTGCAACACAACTCCGCGTAGAATTTCGAATTCCGGCTCGAGGCCTGATCGGTTTCCGAGGAGAGTTCTTATCCCAAACCAGGGGTGAGGGAATGATGAGCCATATGTTCTTGGGTTATGAACCTTATAAAGGGGATATCCCAGGCCGAAATCGCGGCGCGCTGATTGCCTTCGAAGAAGGAGAAACGAACGCTTACGGTCTCTATTCTGCTCAAGAGCGCGGCCAATTGTTTGTTGATCCAGGCCTTCATGTATATGGAGGTATGATTGTTGGAGAAAATAAACGTGAACAGGATATTGAAGTTAACGTTTGTAAGAAAAAGCAGCTCACCAATATGCGTACCAGTTCAGCAGATGAAGCGTTACGCCTGGATAAGCCTAGAGAGCTTTCTTTAGAACAATCCTTAGAATTTATTAACGACGATGAATTGGTCGAAATCACCCCTAAAAGTGTTCGACTGCGTAAGAAGTTCTTAGATCATACTTCTCGAGTACGTTACGCCAAAAGCTTAACAGGGAAATAATAACAACACTTAACTAGGACACCTTTTATCTTTACTTGCGTATATTAGTAAAGATGGGAGGTGTGCCTGTACTTATGACAATCCGTATCACGTTTAAACCGGACAATTCTCAACCTCCGGTCATTCAAATTCCCTTACCCCCCAAAAACCCAAGTGAACCCACTCCTACCGCTGAGATGGCGGGGATTGGCCGAGCACGAAAGAGTAACTCTACACAAGAAAAAGATAAGGATAAAGATAAAAAAGTCGGAGAAATTCTCGATGAATTAGAGACCTATATCGGTTTAATCATTGTGAAACGTCTGATCCGAGATCTACAAGCCTATGTGGAAATCCAAAAACGGAGACTCCAGGAAAAACTCATAGCAGAACCCCTTGTTTTACATATGATTTTTAGAGGGAATCCAGGAACCGGCAAAACAACAGTGGCACGTTTGGTCGGGCGACTGTTTAAAGAAATGGGAGTTCTTCAAAAAGGACATGTGATCGAATGTGAACGGGCAGATTTAGTCGGTGAATATATTGGGCATACTGCACAAAAGACAAGAGAGCAACTTAAGAAGGCCTTAGGCGGCGTCCTCTTTATTGATGAAGCCTATTCTTTAGCTCGAGGGGGAGAGAAAGATTTTGGCAAGGAAGCCATCGATGCCTTAGTCAAGGCTATGGAGGACAATAAAGACAATCTTGTTTTAATCTTGGCCGGATATCGTCAAGAAATGGAATGGTTCTTACAGACTAATCCTGGACTTCGTTCCCGCTTCCCTATACATATTGACTTTCCAGATTATACCCTCGATGAATTACTAGCTATCGGTAAACTGATGCTAAAAACTCGGCAATATGAATTAACAACTGAGGCGGAAGATGCGCTCCGCTTCCACCTGCAAAACTTACTCAACACCCATCGTTATGCAGGGAATGCTCGGCTTGTCCGTAACCTCGTGGAAAAAACAGTTCGAAAACAAGCCGTTCGGCTGTTCCAAAAAACGAGTTCAAGTCGCGAAGAACTAATTCAGATCTTGCCTGAAGATATAAATTTGGAAGATCTCTAGTGGAAAAGCGTTTGCAAGAGTGCATTTTGAAGTGTAATCAGTCAGGAAAATTAGGAAACATGAGGTTTTTTGTATGGCTATGGACATTTCGGGAGACTTGTCTGGAATTCGGGCAAGCCAGATACAAGAACTTAAGAATCTTTCTGAAATCAAAACAGAACGGACTGAACTTATCAATTCTACAATTCTTGAAGAATTGATTCGCCTAACCCAACTTTGGAATCGGGAAATCGCTGTCTATCTTTCCCGTCCCGGCACACTGTTAGCCGGGGCTGTTGGCCGTCATGCCACGGTAGCCCTTCCTCCGATTAAAGGAAGATCCGTGGGAAAACATTTGCGCTGTATCCATACGCATCCCAAGGGGAACTACTCCCTAAGTCCCCTTGATCATAGTGCCTTATCCTCTCTTCAGCTGGAAAGTATGGCTTCCCTTGGTGTTCTCGATGGGCAACTCACGGGAATTCAAATTGCCTATCGGACAGACGAGGACAATCCTTATCTCGTTAATCTCAGCCCTAAAAACTGGAATTCCTTTGACTATAACCAGGCTCTTAATGAACTTTCCAAAGGTACATCGAGAGGGACCAAACCTCAGACCCCTCCTAATAGTGAGCGCGCTTTCCTTATTGCCCTGGAAGAAAGTGACCAAGAAAATCAGGATTATCTAGATGAACTGCGCGAACTAACCCGGTCAGCTGGGGTTGAGGTAGTCGGTCAACTTGTCCAATTAAGGCGTTATAGCCAGAATCGCAGCTATTTTGGAACCGGAAAACTTGAAGAACTTGTCCACCGTTTACAGGAAACAGAAGCTAATGTGATTATCTGTGATGATGAACTATCGACCACCCAGTTGCGAACCTTAGAGGCAGAAACTGGTCTGAAAGTATTAGACCGTTCAGGATTGATCTTAGATATTTTTGCTCAGCGCGCTCAATCCCGGGAAGGTAAACTTCAAGTTGAATTAGCTCAATTAAAGCATCTATTACCTTATTTAACAGGTCAGGGACAAGCACTCTCTCGTTTAGGTGGAGGAGTTGGCACCCGGGGTCCTGGAGAAACAAAACTTGAGATGGATCGTCGGAGAATGCGGGATCGCATAACCCAACTTGAAAGAGAATTAAAACTTGTACTTCAGCACCGGGAAGTTCAGCGCCGTCAAAGAAGTAGAAGTGGGCTCCCCATCATTGCCTTAGTAGGCTATACTAACGCAGGAAAAACGACGTTCATGAAAAATGCCATGGAACAAGCGGGTAGTCGTTCCGATTTGCCCCTTGGTGAAAATAGATTATTTGCTACGTTAGATCCCATCGTTCGGAGTATTAGAGTAAGCTCTTCCTTGGAAGTTCTGCTTAGCGACACGGTTGGGTTTATCAGAAAATTACCCACTCAGTTGATTAATGCTTTTATTGCAACCTTAGAAGAAGTACAACAAGCGGATGTTTTGATTCATGTTTTAGATGCCAGTCATCCTCAGGCCCTCCAACAAGCTGAGGCGGTCCATCAAGTGCTAAAACAACTTGGATGCGTTGAAAAACCTATGCTAAGCTTGCTAAATAAGGTTGATAAAGCCTTAGATGAAGATGCTTTGAATGATTTAGCTCAACAACTTCCTTATCCCGTCAAAATGTCCCTAACTCGTGGAGATTCTCTCAAGCCAGTATGGAAATATGTCAGCTCATTACTAACCTAAACCCCCAGAGATTGACTACCTAAAGACTGGCAAAGCTTATCAAATTGAAATCATACGAGAGAATAAACGGTACTACGTCCATGTCACGATTGAAGAGAAAGAAGCTGCACAGTATACCTCAAATGATGGGGCTATCGGGGTTGATGCAAATCCGGACGGATTAGGGGTAGCAGAGCTGGATTATTACGGCCAATACCGAGGCAGTCATTTTATTCGTGAAAGCGAATGGACCTATGCACGTTCTAAATCGAAGGTTAAACTTAATACGAAAGGATGTGAAAAGCCTGGTTTCATGGCAACATTTGCGGAAAGCTTGCTTAGCTGAGGTATTAACTCCAGCTTAAAGATAAGAAATGGCAACAGTACACGTGGTGAAAGGCTGTTGTCATGGTGATCTTAGGCGATGGGTAACACCCTCTTTTGGATAGAACGTGAAAGCGGCGGTTAAATCTACGGAGTTTAACCATCCGAAACATAGACGAGAGTCTGTGGCTCAGCAACTGAATCCTGTGACGTTGCCGCTTGTTCGTCGGACAAGTGAAGGACGCATTTTGTAGTTTAGTTAATTTTAATGCGTTTTAGAAACCAGGAAATAGTTTGTATTTGAATCCCGATTGGCCGAAGTTGATTAACAAAGCAGTAGCCGAAGCGGAAGAAGCACTCTTTCGTCAACTACCTGTACTACAAGAGATAGCCTTCAAAAATCATAAGAAAGTATTAAAAGCATTTCAAGAAGAGCGAGTTTCTACTTATCACTTACAGGGAACCACGGGTTATGGACTCGGTGATTCTGGTCGAGAAGTCCTCGACCGTGTAGCAGCCCGTATTTTAGGAACCGAAGCGGCACTTGTCCGCGGTCAGTTTGTTTCAGGGACTCATGCAATTGCTGCAGCCCTTTTTGGTGTGCTTCGACCAGGCGATCATATTATTTCGGTTAGCGGAGCTCCTTACGATACCCTAGAAGAAGTTATCGGGCTAAGGGGAAAAGGGCAGGGGAGTCTCATAGATTTTGGGATATCCTATGAGGACATCCCCTTAGACTCACAAGGTAAAATACAATACTCTCTTTTAGGCGAGAGAATTACAGATAAGACCCGCTTACTTATGGTTCAGCGTTCGCGAGGGTATGCTTGGCGCAACTCTCTGATGATAGCTCAGTTAAAGGAACTTGTAGAAAATGTCAAAACAAACTATCCTCAACTGATTATTTTTGTAGATAACTGCTATGGAGAGCTCGTCGAAATCCAAGAACCGGGTGATATTGGCGTCGATTTGCTCGCTGGTTCGCTAATTAAGAATCTAGGAGGCAGTCTAGCTCCTACCGGTGGGTATGTAGCCGGGCGCGCAGATCTAGTTCAACTCGCTGCCCAGCGCTTAACAGCACCAGGCATCGGTGAGCACATGGGGGCGACCTTAGAGTGGCAACGACTGTTTTATCAAGGCTTATTTTTGAGTCCCTTGACGGTTTCTGAATCGATTAAAGGTGCGGTTTTTTCCTCAGCATTTTGGCGAGCTTTAGGATTTGAAGTAAATCCAGAACCAGAAATGCTAAGAACTGATCTTATCCAAGCCGTTAGGCTCGGATCAAGAGAAAAGCTGATCGCCTTTTGTCAGGGAATACAAAAAGGTTCTCCACTTGATTCTCACGTCACGCCTATACCCTCTGGTATGCCAGGTTATGAAGATGAAGTCATTATGGCAGGGGGAACTTTTATCTTAGGTTCAACCAGTGAATTTTCTGCTGACGGTCCTCTCCGCGAACCCTATATTGTTTATCAGCAAGGTGGAATTTCACATCATTATGTGCAGCTAGGCAACATTTTAGCAGCTCTTAATTTATTTGAACAAGGACTTCTCAGTTAACTTTTTCAGACTTAATTCGATGGCTATTCTCCTCAGATAAGTTTAGCTAAACTCGTTGAGGAGAGAATCCACTTTGCTTATATAAGCTTTCTTGAAAAAAATATGTTAATATTTAAGGGGGAAAGAGGTGAATTATGGATACTTCGGAGTCACCAAAAAGTACTGGGCGATTTTTAATAGAACTAATAGAAATTGTCCTGATTGCCTTTGCGCTTTCTTGGTTGTTGCGTACCTTTGTGATTGAAGCACGCAAAATTCCTACTGGTTCAATGCTTCCTACCATTCAACTTGAAGACCGGGTAATTGTAGATAAGTTTTTCTTTAAACGGTTTGATCAGATTAGCCCTGGTGATATTGTTGTTTTCCATCCACCAGCCAGTGCCCATGCGACAGATGACTACATTAAACGAGTCGTAGGCTTACCAGGAGATAAAATCGAAATACGAAATCGTACAACCTATGTCAATGGTCAGCCTCTTTATGAACCCTATCTATTAGAGAAGCCTAACAATAACTTCGGTCCCATAGACGTTCCTGAGAATTCAGTCTTTGTGATGGGAGACAATCGCAATAACAGTGCGGATTCTAGGGAATGGGGCTTTTTACCGATGGAAAATATTACCGGCAGAACTCTTTTTCGCTACTGGCCTATAGGACAAATTGGTGCTCTTGCCCGTTAGGCGGGAGCTTTTTTCTTTTAGAAGCATATACTTCTATGAGAAAGATTATCTTCTCTTATGAGGAAATTTTTTGGGACACAGAGAACATATGAATTTTTGTTCTAAAGAGATTAATTGAGAGGGTGGGGTATAGTGGGTGAACACAAACTAAATGTGGCTCTTTTATTTGGTGGCCGCTCTGGTGAACATGAGGTTTCATTAAATTCAGCCCAGTCTATTTATAATGCCATTGATCGAAATCGTTATAATGTAGAAACCATCGGCATTAATAAACTTGGGCAATGGTTTTGGGGGGAATTACCAGGGAAATTGATCAAGGATGGCTTCCCTTCCCAAGATCAAGCTTGTCAGGTTACGCTGGTTATTGATCCGACAAACCCGCATTTTATTGCTTTAGATGGTCGTGTTCTGCCAAACCAAGGGAAAGTTGATCTGATTTTTCCTGTCCTTCATGGACCCTATGGGGAAGATGGAACTCTTCAAGGATTACTCGAAATGGCTAATATCCCTTATGTAGGATCAGGCGTTTTAGGTTCCTCACTTGGTATGGACAAAGATCGGATGAAAGCCGTTTTCCATGAAAAGGAGCTGCCCCAAGCACGCTACCTGACGTTACTTCGTTCAGACTTACTGAACGAGGTAGAAACAAGTCTTAATCAAATCGAGGCAAAGATAGGCTATCCTTGCTTTGTAAAGCCAGCTAATCTAGGCTCAAGTGTGGGAATATCCAAGGCCCATCATCGCTTAGAATTGCAGAATGCGCTAAAGGTTGCAGCGAACTTCGATCGTAAAATCGTTGTCGAAGAAACAATTATTGGCCAAGAAATTGAAGTCTCTGTTCTGGGGAATGACAGGCCAAAAGCCTCGCTTCCTGGAGAAGTTTTACCTGCGCAGGAATTCTATACTTATGAAGCAAAGTATTCCAATATTGGTTCTAGACTGTTGATCCCGGCAGACCTCGATCAATCTATCGTAGAGCGTTTACAGAAGATGGCCGTTGAAGCTTTCTGTGCTGTCGAAGCCTGTGGTTTGAGTCGTGTTGATTTCTTTGTAACCCCTCAAAACGAGATTTACCTAAACGAAATTAATACCTTACCAGGTTTTACGGAAATCTCAATGTACCCCAAGCTTTGGGAGGTTACCGGAATTCCGTACTCTGATTTGATTGATGAATTAATCACTTTAGGTTTAGAACGATTTCAGGATAAACAAAGCTCCAAAATCTCGCCTGAATAAGGTTGCCGATGGCAACCGATGGCTAACCGCTACTAAAGAGTCCTACTTTTAGGTTTCATGTATTCCCGATCATAAAGGGGAGCAGAGATGGATATCCATCTCTGCTCCCCTTATTTTATTTATCAAATTTAGTGCTTTGATAAAATACTGATAAAAAATGAAAGAGTAATAGTAAGCGTTCTTTCTAGTGCATATTGTTTAGGGGGCGTCTTATTAGAGGGTACGAAAGACACCGACAACTTTCCCTAAAATCGAGACGTCCTGGGAATAGATTGGTTCCATAGCAGAGTTTTCGGGCTGGAGCCGAATGAGCGTTCTTTCTTTAAAAAATCGTTTTACAGTTGCTTCATCACCTATCAATGCCACAACGATTTCGCCGTTTCTAGCTACATTTTGTTGACGGACGATAATGTAGTCTCCATCCAGAATGCCTGCTTCAATCATGCTATCTCCTTGAACCTTAAGCATAAAAACATTATCTTGACGAACCAGATCGTCCGGAAGGGGAAAGGTGCCTTCAATGTTTTCCACAGCTAAAATCGGCTGTCCTGCAGTTACACGACCCACAATGGGCACATGTATCGCTTTCTGCTTGTCAATTGGGTCAATAGAACTATCCAAGATCTCGATGGCCCGAGGCTTTGTAGGATCACGCCGGATATACCCTTTTTCCTCTAAGGTCTGAAGATGTCCATGCACTGTAGAGCTAGATAGTAAACCAACAGCTTCGCCTATTTCCCGAACGGCAGGAGGATATCCTTTTTTACGTATTTCTTCTTTAATAAATTCCAAGATCTTCGTTTGACGCATTGATAAATCCGGGTACATAAGTATCACACCCCCATCTATTCAGGAATATTGTACCATCCATTGCCGTAAAGTGCAAACAAATGTTCGCAATGAATCATGTATAGTCAGTATAAACGAGAATGTGAAAAGAAAATGATCTTTGAAGAAAGTAGGGGAATAAGATGAGAATTTATACCAGACTCCAACACAGATTAGCTCAGCTCATATTTCTTATTTTACTCGGCATGATTGCATGGCATTTACTTCATAAGCCACCTAATATATCAGAAGATATCTATCCGTATTTGAGTTCAGTAACACCTACTCTTGTGAAACAGTGCCATGAAGATAGCCTCAAATCCCCTACTGCTTCATGGGAGGATTTATTAGCAATCCGTTCGACTCTACCAGAAAAAGAAGCTCAGGCGCTTATTGACCAACTTCGCAATCAAGTTCTATTTAAAGACTTAAACTGGGGCACGCTTCCGTCAGCTTCCCTTAAAAAAGTTCGGAGGCATCGGGATATCCTAAAGCAATATACATATTATTATCCCGAGAAATATGTCTTTCCTGTGCAGGGTGCGACCTGGTTCGATGATAGCTTTGGTGCAGATCGAGAAGGAGGATTCCGCAGACATGAAGGGACAGATTTGTTTGGAAAGGAAGGGACTCCCATTGTTAGTATCTGTGGGGGAAAGATTGAGCAGTTAGGGTGGAACAGGCTGGGTGGAGAACGAGTCGGAGTACGAGGGGATGATGGAAATTATTATTATTACGCCCATCTGCAATATAGTTCGCCGCACCTTAGTAAAGGAAAACGAATCGAAAAAGGGGAGGCCATAGGAGGGATGGGGCACACTGGAGACGCCTTGACTACACCCGATCATCTTCATTTTGGAATTGAACTACCCAATGGAAAATGGGTCAATCCCTATCCTTTTTTGGCAGTTTGGCAACTATGGATGAAATAAAGGAACTTGCTCAATATTTTAAAATTAGTTATAATAACCTTGTTTGTGCAATCAGAAACTATAAGTTCGGGTAAGCATAAGTAATTACTAAGGAGATGCCCTAGGAGGGGTTAATCATTGAGCTATAAAAAGCGAAGACATTTCAGATCAAAGGGAATTATACTTGTGATGTTCATTGGAATATTATCGTTGGTAGGATTCCGCTATTTTGATCTAGGCCCTGCCAAGGTCAAAGGCCTTATTACATTAGCTGAAACTAAACTAAAAATCTTCAAGTCCATGACCTCACTTACTCCTACACCAACAGCTGCTGCTATAGCAATTGCTACACCTACAAGTAAAGATAATACTACTAATACTAATACTAATACTAATACTTCATTTTCAAGTTCAAGTTCAGCTTCGGAGCACATAGCGCCAAAGGTAAGCTACGTACTCCTTGATCCCCAAACGAACCAGATACTTAAATCACAAAATCCTGACTTACAACGCGCCCCTGCCAGCACCTTGAAACTCCTCACTGGTTTAATCGCTGAAGAGAGCTTGAAAGAGACGGATATCGTGAAGGTCGGCCCTGAAGTAACGGTAGAAGGCTCCAGACTTGGACTCAGTCCAGGAGACGAAATATCCGTCGACGACCTGTTAACTGCGCTTTATGTCAACAGTTCTAATGACGCAGCTGCTGCTTTGGCAGTCAAAATCAGCGGTTCAATCCCTGAATTTGCTCAGAAAATGAATAACTATGCCACTGCTCTAGGGTGTCAAAATTCTCGCTTTACGAACCCACATGGAATGCCCGACCCTGACCAATATACCACTGCTAGCGACTTTGCTGTGATTGCCAATCACTTTATCAAGAATGAAAAACTCATGAAATATGTTCAGAAAAACCACGCACGTGTCCAGTGGAAAGACGCTCAGGGTAAGATTCGTAACGCGGAGTTGCAGAACACGAACCTCCTCCTAGGGGTTTATCCTGGAGACCGAGGTCTAAAAACTGGTACCACGACAGAAGCTGGTCAATGCCTTGTAACCTATGTCACAAGAGCAGACGGAGATTTATTACTGGTCTTATTTGGGAGTGAGCAACGCTATAAAGATACCATTAACTTATTGGATGAAGCGTGGGCAGAGCAACGGTCAAAGGCTGCACTTCGAGACCTATCTAAAGACCCAAGATCGTTGATTGTGAGTCCGGGACTATTTTAATTTAGTTCATAATAATTAGTACTTTGGAGGTTTGAGAACTTGAATAAGCTTGGTGAGCCTTGCGTTTTGGAAGATCGTGTTTGCACAGCATGTGGAGAATGTGATCTTTGTGATCTAGATCCGACAAAACAATGTGATAATTGTTGCCAGTGTATTAAAACACCCGAGGGTGACTTCGCTGAAATTGAGATCGACGATATATTAGTGAATATTGAAGAGTAACCCGACCAAAAGGGGGATGTATTATTTAGTGCAAGTGGAATGAGTGATGGTGGGCTAAATCCATTGATTTAATTTCAATGCGCTTAAGTAAGAAGGGGGAACTTATATTCCCTAATTCCCCCTATTAGTTATTTGAGAACTAATCTTAGCTTCGTTGTTTTTGCTTCTTATTATTTCCCCCTAATCTTTCAATTTTAGGTTCATTAGCCTGATTTTTTAATTGTTCAAAATGTTCGTCCATCTCTGGATATTTATTAGCTAAAACTTCTCTTCTTGTCTGATCTTGATTACTCAAAAAGAACGCCTCCTCATTATTAAACTTATTACTCTGATAGTATTTCCTGAATTGTAGGTTACAATCCAATAATGTTTGATGATATTCCATAATTGGGATAAAGTATATTTGAAATTGATATAAGCAGTTATACGAGGGAGGAGAGAAATCCTATGAAAACCATTCCTTTGAAAAACGGACAAACGGTGCTAATAAAAGAAGCCGGCAAAGGAGACGCTCCCGAGCTCGTTATCTACTTACAGATGATCGGTGCTCAATCGGATTTCCTAACCTTTGGACCTGGTGAACTTGAGGTATCGGTAAGCGAAGAGGAAGTTTTCCTCGAAGAAAGTCGCATCACCAAAAACAGAATTATGCTCCTCGCCTTAGTTGGAGATAAGGTAATTGGCTGTTTAAACTTTACTGGTGGAATCCGGGCCCGGATACAACATACGGGCGAATTCGGAGTTTCAGTACTTAAGAATTACTGGGACCAAGGAATTGGAACCGTTTTGGTTCAAGAATTGATTCAGTGGGCAAAGGACTCAAACAAAGTTCGCAAACTTAATCTTCGAGTTCGAAGTGACAATGATAGAGCGATTCGTGTCTACGAGAAAATTGGCTTCATTCAAGAGGGGTTGATTACAAGGGAGTTCTTTATTTCAGGGCAGTTTTTTGATTGTATCTATATGGGTCTTACCATTGATTAGAAGGAGGGTTGTATCAGTCAATTTACTTTCCCGCACTCGCAATTAACAAAATTGTAAAAAAATTAAAACTAGTCGGAAGAGTTAGACTTTGAGAAAGTGAGAACAATCACTATCTTTTTAAATTTCAGTCTGTTATAATAAAAGCAAGTAATTCACATCGATAATTTTAAGTTGTGAAGGGAGAAAAAACGATGGCTGTAACAATATTTACTTGGTTTTTAATAGTACTGATGGTTCTATTAGCAATTGCAAGTGTTAAATTCATAATTAGTTCTTGTTATCAAGTTTATAAGAAATTCCACAGAATCTCCGAAGAAAAACGAGGATCTTTGAACAAATCAATTCAAGTATAGTTAGATCGATAAAAAATGTCTATCTACAAAAGACAGAAAGCACCTCTTTTCGATTAGAAAAGGGGTGCTATTTTCACATTCTGTGACCAAAATAAATGATTATATAAAAAAATGTCGTCTTTTTGACAAAAATCAGTAAGCTCGTGCTACACTAAGTGTAAAGACATAGTTATTAGATCTGAGGAAGAAAAAACACGGATGGGGGCCGACTGTTGAAAAAAAGTTTAATTCCATGGTGGATGCGCCTTAAAATTCATTTTCTTATATTTGGAGTCACCATGTCCATTCTTCCTCTGTTCCTTCTTGGTAATTTAGGTTTTACATCTGTACGACAAAATCTACAAAAGGGTATTTACGAACAAGACTTTGCGCAGGTAACAGTAATCGCCAATGAAATACGAAACTTCGTCAGAAATGTTGAGATCAGTTTAACCCCTACGAAGGTAACGAGTGCCTACGCTCTCATAGGGAAAGACGAAACATCACGTCAGATAATTTTAGAAATACTTTTGCACCAAGAGTCTTTTATCGAAGAAATTAAGATAACTGATGAAAATTTTATCATCATCGATCAGATCACTCGTCAAGAGGGAATTCACCCTTCTACGTCAGCAACCAAAATTGAAAATCCGATATCCACGGAAAAATTATCAGCTATTAGTGAAGTGTTCTTCTCGAGTGATGGTCGCCCGGAGATCTATTTGACTGTAGCGGTTCAAGACCCCTTGACTAAAGCTCGAATCGGATATTTGCAAGCTAAAGTTGACTTGAATGGGATCATCAGCCGATATGTTAATATGCAGTTGGGTGAGGGAGCGTACGTATTTATAGTTGACCAAGCCGGAAATTTAATTGGGCATACTGACTCCAATCTTGTTTTGCATCATGAGGAAATTCGTGAAGATCCTGCTGTTCAAAGTTTTCTAGAGGGAGAAGATTCCTCCCAGGGAAATGAGTATAAAAATCTGGATGGTGTTTCCGTCATAGGGGCGTTTGCTTCTATGGGCACTCCGAATTGGGCAGTATTTATTGAACAGCCAGCCCGAGAAGCGAATAAACCAATTTTAGTTTTTGCCTATCGGCTCATGGTCATTGCCATCTTAATCATGGTCCTTGCTATGATTTTAAGTATTGCCTTTGGTTTAAAAGTAGTTCATCCCATTGAAAATCTTGAAGGTCAAGTTAGACGGATCATTTCAACGGGAGATTTAGAATCCCATATTCCAATTGAGAGTTGGGATGAAATCGGGAGGTTAGTTAGATCCTTCAATCAGTTGTTAAATTCACTAGATCAAAAAAATGAAAACCTAAAAAATGAGAAGGAGCTCTTGACCACCGTCGTTGACGGGGTTGGGGCTGGAATGGTTCTACTAAATCCTGATAAGAAGATTATTTGGTGGAATACGAAGTTCTCAGAATGGTTTGGGCATCAATTAGAGAATCTCCCGTGTGATCAAGTTGTTAATGGAGAAGAAATGGAGGGCGGTTACCACGAAAAAGGGCGTAATATATGTTCTGTTTTCGTGAACGAGGAACGCCGACATTTCCGTCAGATGCAGTATGAGCTATCACCTGATAATCCAGAAGGTGCGGCTTACCTGTTATTACTCGACGATGTTACCCAAGAGGTGGAAATGGAAGCCCGCATGATTGAGACGGATAAAATGGCTGCCATTGGACTTTTGGCCTCAGGAGTTGCTCATGAAATAAATAATCCATTGGCTATAATTGCGGCTCATAGTGAGGATTTACTAGACCGCTTGAATGAGGAAGAACTAGGGCCAACGCAAGGGGAAATCAAGACCGGCTTTAAGACGGTCTTGGGACAAATCGACAGATGTAAACAGATTACGGGTCGTTTACTTGGTTTTGCCCGACAGCGCATCAATGGGAGTGACCTTATCGAAATTGGTGTAGTCAGCGTGCAGACACTAGGACTTTTAGAACACAAGATTAAACACAAGAAGATTAAAGTTGAGGTCGAACTGGAAAATAGTCTATTTATCCTGGGTAATGAAAACGAGTGGCAGCAAGTGGTTCTCAATCTGATCAACAATGCTTTGGATGCCTCCTCTGAAGGAAAAATGATCGAAGTTAAAGGATGTCACGAAGGGGATAAAATTCATTTTACGATCAAGGATTATGGGGAAGGAATTCCTCAAATCAATCTAAAGAAGGCCTTCGACCCGTTTTTTACAACGAAGTCTGTAGGGCAAGGAACCGGTTTGGGGTTGTATGTAAGTTACGGAATTGTTCAGAAGATGCAAGGCGAGATGGCTTTAGAAAGTTCGGAAGGTCAAGGAACTTGTGTGAGGATAACCTTGCCTCTCCATAAGGGAGGAGATTAAAGTAGATGAAGCACAGTCACAGGATTCTAATCTTAGACGATGAGGAAGCCTTGCGTGTGATTATTGCACAGCGTTTAAAGCGTAAGGGCTATGAAATAATGGAAGCCGGCACAGCCAAAGAAGGTTTATCCCTTCTCAAAGATACTTTAATCGATGCTGTCCTGTTGGATATTAAGCTGCCGGACGGTGACGGGCTTATTCTTTTACCAAAGATTAAACAATTACAACCCGATCTCCAAGTCGTCATGTTAACTGGTAATGGTACCATCGAGTCAGCCATTGAAGCTATGAAACTTGGAGCGTATGATTACCTGACCAAACCGTGTAACTTGTCAGAACTCGAAATTACGTTACAAAAAGCCCTTGAAAAAAAGAAGTTATTGTTGGAAAATACAGGGCTCAGGCAGGTAGTGAATCGCCAAACTCGAGAACTAGTAATTATCGCCGAAAGTGCACCCATGGTTGCGCTCCTTGAGATGACCCATAAGGTTGCTCAAACAGATGCCTCAGTCCTCATACAAGGAGAGAGCGGCGTGGGTAAGGAGTTGATTGCTCAAGCAATCCATCACTGGAGCTCACGGGTAAACCGCCCCTGGATTCCTGTCAACGCAGGCGCTATACCAGAGACTTTAATAGAGAGTGAGCTTTTTGGACACGAAAAAGGAGCCTTTACCGGAGCCGGGTCTCAGAAAATCGGATTAGTAGAAATGGCCGATAACGGCACGCTCTTTCTCGATGAAATTGGTGAAATGCCCTTGTCTATTCAAGTAAAGCTTCTCCGGTTTTTAGAAAGCGGAGAATTCCGCCGGGTTGGAGATACCCGACTCCGACAGGTAGATGTTCGGATTGTAGCAGCAACAAATCGAGATCTTCAGCAGGAGATTAATTGCGGAAGATTTCGAGAAGATTTGTTTTACCGCTTAAACGGGTTAACCTTAATCGTCCCTCCACTACGAGAACGGCGGGAAGATATTCTTCCGCTTATAAGACAATTTCTTGAAACCCAGACCAACAAAAATTTTCTTCAAGACGAATATAGTTTATTACCAGAAACAATTGAGCAATTGCTAAATTATGATTTTCCGGGTAATGTTCGTGAGCTCTTCCATCTCATTGAACGCGGAATAATCTTGTCTATCGGTGGAAGGATCGCACCTAAAGATATTTGGGGAAACTCAGATCAAATCCTGAAGCCATCTCACTCCTCCGGTTCAGAAGATGGATTCTTCGATATATTCCGTGGCAATCCATATCCCTCAATAGAAGATGTTGAAAAGCACTACATTTTAGCTACTCTTAAAAGAGTTAAGGGCAATAAGACACAAGCTGCAAATATATTAGGAATCAGTGTGAGGAATCTGTATCGAAAGTTACAAAGTTATGGGGTGGTTGAATAATGGGCTATATATCCTCTGCAAAGAAATCAACGACTCCTTCCGGGGGCTGGTCCGACCTTTGGAAGCAGGAAGATTATTGGGCCATGTGGCTTGGTTTAACAATCGTACTGTTAGCAATCGTGTTTTGGAGTAATGGATATAACTTTAGAAATTGGATTGTCGTTAAGATCCCGAACTATAGCGACTATAACACTGCTTTTAGTTATCTTAGTAGCCATAAGACCACTCTCTTAACCCTCTATTTATTTTTTCTGATCTTATTCTCAATTGCGATTAAAGCTCTTAGTGGAGAAGTTAAGCGATTTTTAGTAGGATTCACGTTTCTTTTTTTACTCAGTGTTCTAGTTTCGGTATGGGGTTCTTGGGATGTCATGAAAAGATATAACTTTGAAACCCCGCTTCTCGCCCTCGTAGTAGGACTTGCAATTAGTAACCTTTTAAAGATTCCCTATTGGCTAAGCACCGCACTCCAGACCCAATTTTACATTAAGCTGGGAATTGTGTTAATGGGTGCATCCTTACCATTAACTTTAATTGTCCGAGCCGGCTCGACAGCTTTTGCCCAAGCAACAATAATTGCGATAGCTACTTTCCTCACCATTTACTGGACAGGAACACGGATTTTCGCGCTAGATAAGCGCTTTGCTGCTACACTGGCTGCCGGAGGTTCGATCTGTGGAGTTTCTGCTTCGATTGCCATTGGTGGAGCTGTTAAAGCAGAAAAGCAGCACGTTTCAATAGCAATTTCTCTGGTTATTCTTTGGTCCATCATCATGATTTTCATTCTCCCCTTAGCCATTAAGGCATTGCATATTCCACCAGGTCCAGCGGGTGCTTGGATTGGCACATCAGAATTTGCCGATGCTCCTGGTATGGCCGCAGCGGCTGCTATCAATGAACAAGCTATCAAAACGTTTACCCTGATGAAAGTCGTAGGTCGTGACATGTTCATCGGGATCTGGTGTTTCATCATGGCCTTTATTTCTGTCACAAGATGGGATAAAAGGTATGCTGGCACCAAACCGGATGCTCTTGATATCTGGATACGTTTTCCGAAATTCGTTATAGGGTTCTTTGTAGCCTCAATTATCATAACGTTCTTAGCTGCTTCTCCGAATGTAGTGACTTCCAAAGCCCTCGATAATAACATCATTAATCCGATTATAGAATTAAGAAATTGGGCCTTTATCTTCACCTTTCTCTCAATTGGTCTAACGAGTCGCATAAAGGAACTTGCTGCAGTCGGTTGGAAGCCCTTTGCAGCTTTTACTGCTGGTGTGCTGGTAAATATTCCCCTTGGATATCTGTTATCGGTTGTAATTATGGGTAGCTATTGGATAACAGTCAAGTAAGCTTCAAGCCAGAAAAGGTATTAAAAGCTTATTAATATTGTTTAAAGATTAAGGAGAAAAAGAGTATGCGCCAGGATAATGTGACTTGTGTACAAAGAACTCGATTTTTGTTCCATTTTTTTGAAAAAAATAATGGGTCAACCGGCGAAAGACCTCCTTTGGATGATATTGTTAAAGTTAAGAGGGTAAGCGCTAAAGCAGTTCGAAATTTTAGTGAGTTTTTAAGCTCGAGATTAGAGCGGATCGCTACCATGATGGAATTATTGTCTGAAGCCCATGATGACTGGGCAATCACTGGTAAAAAAGATTATATCCTCATGGAAACCGAAACCTATGATTTTAACGATGCTATCAAGATTCTCAAAGAACAAGGATTTGAGGATAGTGAATTTAACCTAAACGTTGAATATACCCGTAAATGGGGAGTCTTATAAATTTCTGTACTGCCTCAAAAAGATGTCAAGGACATTCGTGAAGGGAAAGCTCATGGGTCTTTCGGGTAAGAAGAATAAGAAAAGGGGAGCCTTGTCATAGAAACGCAAGACGGGGGGGATGTTTTTTCTGTCTAAATTAAGTTCGACAGGAGAACAGTCCCCCCCGTTTAGATGTCCACTTTGTCTTCTGGGTGTCGTGCTGCGTGTCGTGTAATTGACATTTTGTCATGACAAAATGTCATGAGTGCCAAATTGTCATGGTTAGTCAGTTGATTTATACCTCTTCGTAAGGCCATAAACGTTATATATACCTCGTTTTCACAAGAACGGGGACTTGGCATAGTTCTTGCTTATATGATATGTAATTCAAAGAAAATGGTCAAAAAAATTAGGGGAGGTTGTGAAAGAGATTTTTTTCCCGAAGATTGAAGAATTCTAGAACAAAATCAAAAACACATTTTAGAGGAGGTTAAAAGATGTCTATCCCATCAACAAAACCCGAAGGTAAGTATTCTTTTCTATTAAAGCATGAAGATTATTGGGCGATTTGGCTTGGTGCTATTATTCTTTTCTTTAGTATGTTTATATTTTTTGGTAATTCTCCCGCAAATATGGATAAAATAATTGCAGACAGCAATGCTACGATGAAGGCGGAAGCGGAAAAGGCACCCTTTAAAACCATGGCTTGGTTTGATGCCAATGCTGCGAAAACAAATTTAAAGGGGACAAGCGCTCCTTTGGCAAAATCAATTACTAAATATTTTAGTGTTCCTGCAACCTGGAGCAACGACAATCCAATGAAATCATTTTTCCTAAGTGAAAGCGACGCAAAAGCCAAAAGCGCAGCCTCAGCGGAAAAATATAAAGAGGCAAAAGCTGCTACTGCCAAGGCCAAAGATGCGGCAGGTGTAGCAGAAAAAGCAGCTGCAGAGGCAAGCTTTAAGGATGCTGCTTTAAACAAAGAAGCAAGTACCCAAATCGCGGCTTGGCAAAAGGCCAAAGCCAGCGAAGCTAAAGCTAAGACTGCAGCAGAAACTAAACCCTATAATCACCTTATGACAATGCTTGTGTTAATGATTGCCTTGGCGATCCTCTTTGCTATCGGAAGGTACTTTATGGGGGATTCGGTCAGCAAATTCTTAGTTGCCTTCCCAGTTATTTTTATTGTGGCAGCGCTGTCCTTCTTCATAGGAGGTCACGAATTTGCTAAAGCATGGGGTTTGGAATACGTGATGTGGGCCATCATCCTTGGCTTCTTAGTTAGCAACACCATTGGCACACCAAAGTGGATAATGCCCGCTGTGCAAACAGAATACTATATTAAAACAGGCTTGGTACTCATGGGTGCCACCATCTTGATGAACAAAATTCTGCTGATCGGTATCCCGGGAATTTTTGTTACTTGGATAGTAACCCCCATTGTTTTAATCACGACTTTCTGGTTCGGACAAAAAATCCTTAAAATTGAATCTCCCACTTTAAACATGGTTATTTCCGCAGATATGTCCGTAAGTGGTGTTTCGGCCGCTATTTCAGCTGCTGCAGCTTGTAGGGCCAAGAAGGAAGAACTTACCTTAGCAGTTGGTATCTCCATTGCATTTACAGCCGTAATGATGGTTGTAATGCCGATGGTGATCAAGGCCATTGGCTTGAATCCGGTCCTTGGCGGTGCTTGGATTGGCGGAACCGTTGACTCTACCGGAGCTGTTGTAGCGGCTGGCGAAATTCTCGGGCCTGTTGCCAGAGACGTGGCTGCCACCATTAAAATGATTCAGAATATCTTAATTGGTTTAATGGCGTTTGGGATAGCAGCTTATTGGGCATTAGTGGTAGAAGTTGATAAATCTAAAAAAGCAGATTTGAGCTTCTCAGCCGCAATGCGCGAAGTTTGGAATCGTTTCCCCAAGTTTGTCCTTGGTTTCATTGGTGCTTCGATAGTTTTCACCTTCATCTATTCAGGAATGGGCGCAGACGGCGCAAAAGTGCTTATTGATAATGGTACGAGCAGCTTTTTAGGCAGTCTCCAAAAATGGTTCTTTGCTTTAGCTTTTGCTAGTATTGGTTTATCCACGAATTTCCGTGAATTTGGCAAGTATTTTAAAGGAGGAAAACCAGCCATACTCTATGTATGCGGTCAATCCTTTAACATTGCGCTGACCTTTGCAATGGGATATATTATGTTCATGCAAGTTTTCCCTTCAATTACAGAGAAATTGATGAAGTAATGGGTAAGACAAGGTGTCTTATGCTGGAGGTTTAATATGTATGCTTTAAGAGAGTACTTGACAATAGAGAGAAAGAGAAAGGGACTAAAACTTAATAAATCATTACAATTAATATTAAGCCTAGTATTATTGTATACCTTTGTGACAGTTGGGTTACCTTTTCTATCGCAGCTAGCTGGCTTCTCTGAGGAACATCAAGTAATCATTGAAGAAAAAATTGAAGCAGGAGCATGGTTCTACATCTTTGTGGAACAAATCAGAGAGATAGAGCCACGCGTCTCAAATACTCTGCAGTACTCGCCTGGAATGACAAAGGTTGATTAGTGAAGAGTAGTATTTATTACAATAAAAAACTCTCCCAGGATCCTGGGAGAGTTTTTTATAAAAAGAAGGGATAAAAATGACGAATCAGAAGCAATTGATCAGAAACGAAAGTTACGAAGCAATTTTAGCCTATGAAAATAAAACTGCTCAGACTATTACTGCCAAAGTTTTGGAAAAACCAGAGCTATCTGCTTGGATGATTCTGATGCCGATAGTTTTTATTCTGTTCATGCAACGTTCTCAAAAGTATAAAGCGGCATCAACTGCTTTCTGTGAAGGATATTTATATACTAAGAAAATTGCTCTTGATACTGCATGCAGAATATACAAAAATGAATATTCTCATGAGGAATCGATAGCAATGGCGGCAGAAACTGTGCAAAAAAACCCTAAGGCTGAACAAACAGTTATAAACATTTATAATCAGCAAATTGAGGAAATTAAACTACTCTGCGAGCATTATCTAGCGTTATTAGCTTCAAAGGAAGATAAGTATGATCAAATGGTGGTCAGCCATTATCAAACAGAGGATAATTATCTTTGTTATATAAACCGTTTAACAAAGACTGAAAAAGAAGTGACGAGAGCAACCACTTCTACCTTTAAAGATGCTGTAGAAGTACCTGAAATTCTGGGAAAAATGGAAAAGTATCTTTGGGAACTTAGAGTTGAGGAAGCAAAGCAATTTTTTATACAGAGATAACGTAGCAGTGAACTAAAGCCATTATAATATCTCTCCCCACTCTTTGTGGGAGAGATATTATAATATAATTTGGATGAGGTCATTATGAGTTTAATAACTGTAATGGCAGCAGCTGCATCTGTTAACGAGCAAGCGATTAAAACTTTCACATTAATGGTGGAGGCAAGAATTATGAGAAGGGTGTTATAAGGAATTTGCTGATAACGTTGTACTATTTGTTGACAAGAAACCACTTCCCTCTACATGAAATCGCACGATTTATATTTGCAAATTTGTTCGATTGCGATATAATGAAATCAACTAATTTTTTGGATTGGGGTGGCTTGAATGCTTGTTACCGCGACTGAATTTAAAACAAACATCGGAAAGTATTTAACACTCGTTAACGAGGAGGAAATCGTCATCACGAAGAATGGAAAGGGTGTTGCAAAACTCTCTCCTTTAAAAGAAGATAAGGTAAAAATGGTGGAATCACTGTTTGGTATTATTCCTGATGAAATGACTTTAGAACAGGCGAGAGAAGAAAGGTTAAAGAAACATGAACATATTGATTGATACAAATGTTATGCTTGATGCATTGATGAATCGTAATCCTCATAATATCTCTGCCGAAAAGATTTTTAGGTTCGTTGCGGAAGATAAATTGAATGCATCCATAACTGCAAGTTCTGTAACAGATATTTACTATTTCATCAATAAATATTTTCATGATACCAATCAAGCAAAACAGATACTTACAACAATTTTCAACATATTTGAGGTTATTGACGTTACAAGAAGTGACTGCGAGAAAGCGCTCATCCTGTTAATGGATGATTATGAAGACGCCTTATTGGCAACTTGTGCCAAACGTAGGAGAATTGAGTTAATTATTACTCGCAATCTAAAAGACTTCGTTGGGTCACCAGTTACAGCAATTACACCCGATGACTTCCTTGCTAATTATTTTGAATAAGTTCGATATTCTTTGACCGTATTTTATGAGCGCCCTTTGATTACGGTAAGATATCCAAGATACTGCTCAACCAGTTGACAACTTTTATTTGATTGCATAATAAATCACTCTCCTTGCTAGTAGTATTGACATGATCTGCAAAGGAGAGTTTTCTGTATAATAATTGAAAGTTCCATTAAACCTAGGTTTTAAGAAGATTGGTAGGATTATACGAAGTACGCCAGGCCATTTTCTCCATTATAAGTAAATAAGCACAAGCATCGAATCATATCATCAGATCGTTTACGGCTAACAACACGGGTTGATTTATAATAGCGTATTTTAGTTAGAAAGTGTTATGAATGCATTCCAAAAGGTAGACAAATAGCAAAATGGGAAGAAGAGCTGGGCGCTACACTGGGATAACGGAAGGAGGGGATTGAGCTAGGTCTCTGACGCTCAAAGAATACCTATCTCCAAATCAATAGTCCTTTTCTGAGCACGTATAGTTAAATGAACACTAATGGCAAACGAGTTGTGATTTAGCTTAGGTCAAGCGCAGTAGAGTATACTTTAGGCAGGTGTTGATCTGCTTGCTAGAAGAAACCGATGATTGTCTTATTGTCTTATGGACTTTTGTGTCAAAGATTTCGAATGAGGTCGGTTTATAAACTCTTTATAAACTTTTGTGTCAATTAGTTCCGAACTTTTGTGTCGCCCGTCAGAGTTGTTAGTAATTTTATTGGGTCCGATAATAGATATTATGTAAAGTAGAGCATAAAATACGGCTAGGGGGTAATACTAAAAACAGCCTGAAAAGCCCGACACGGATTTCACAAGCACAATCTTATCCGTATCGATTTATCAGGCTATCTGTGTCTGAGTAATTATGTTTTTCACGTTACATTGGAGAAACGCTTTCAGTATTTTGTCACTGGACCAATGAATTCGCCAATTTTGCCTGTCCTAACCTATTATTAGAGTCAGCGATTCAATCCAAGTTAAAAAAACAACCTCTAGGAGCTCTATAATGCTTTGAAAATCAGAGCCTAGTATGATTCATCCAAGTTGAGGAATCTATGGCAACAGGCGTCAATTTAGACGTCAGGATATATTATACTAATACAAGCACTTTATAGGCACATAATAAACACTTAAAGTTGATTGATGATTACTTAAGTAATTTTAAGTTGAATTATTGAACCCAGATTTATCTCGCTAAACAGAATATCACTCCTCGTATGGTTACAAATTCCTATTTAGTGAAGAGTTTTTTACTTTTTCTTCTATTTCACATTGAAGTTCTACCAACTTGAGTTTTACTCTTAACATTTATTGTCAGGTTAAACTGAACTCTTTCATCTAATTGCTCTGCTAATACTAATAAATTAACAGAAAGAAATTTATCTTCCGTTTCCCCTTCCCCATTGCAATAATTATTTTGACTATTACACTACTACTTTAAACAAGAAAAAGATGATTCAAAGAAATCTAAAGTCCTTGGAAAGTCTTGGGGTTGGGGTTAAGGTAAACATCACCGGAAGTTAGAGAATAATCATCTTTAAAGAAACAAGCCACCAAGCAGTAGGCTTATTTGTCATGCAATTATATAGTTGAGTCGTTATCTAGTTTTTGGGGGTGTTTTATGACTGGCCCGGTAACATCCGCGAACTTCAAAACGTCATGGAGCGCGCTATGCTTACTTCTGATGAAGAATTAATCAGTCATAAATCCATCCTTAATCTCTTTGATTCCCTGTCTCCTATTCCTCAGGAGCATGGGATCGAAGAAATAATGCCCATCGAGCAAATGGAAAAGCAAATGATCCGCTTGGCGTTAAAACGGTTCGGCGACTCTGCCGAAGGAAAGAAGCAAGCTGCCAAGGCCTTGAAGAAATCCCTGGCAACTCTATATAATAAGCTGAGAACTATGACCTAACTTGCAATAAACTAATTTCAAACTAATCCTTGTCAAACTAAACTTATGTTCGATCAAATTCTATTATTTAGAATTTTTTGTGTATAAATTTTGATTAATAAGAATTCATTACTCCCCCTTCTCAATTCTTAACTTAATATTCCATCGGCTGAACCTTAATGCAGATAAGGCTTTGTACGGCCTCCGGGATAAATATTTTTAAAATACAGTTAAATCATCTCGAATTGGCACACAGCTTGCATCTAACTTTCAAACATGCAGTATATATCATTACAACTTGAGAGGAGAGGATCCGGGATTTATGAGTACACCACAAAAGCCTGATCATTTCTTGATTCGCAGAGTCCATTCTTTATTAGGGTTAGTGCCCATCGGTCTGTTCTTGATCTTTCACATGTTTCTTAATCTCTCTGCCCGCGGAGGGCCGGAGATGTATGACAAGGTCATCTTGGATTCCCATTGATGGGACTTATAATTTAGGTTCTGGCCCTCGTTTGGCTGAGGTCAAACGTCAGTGGGCCTACGAATTGTCAAAGTGTATGACTTGCGGATGTTGTATGGAAGCATGCCCACAAGTGAATTCACGCTCCAAATTTATTGGCCCTTCGGCAATATCCCAAGTCCGTCTCTTTAATGCCCACCCGACCGGAGAAATGAATAAACACGAACGGTTAGCTCCGTTACTCGATGAAGGCGGGATTGCTGATTGCGGCAATGCTCAGAACTGTGTTCGTGCTTGTCCAAAAGAAATGCCTTTGACAACGAGTCTGGCAGATTTAAACCGTGAAATTAACAAATTTGCACTTGACCGTTGGCTTCGAAAATAGTTCAACAACTATATTCGATAAAAATTAAGAGGAAAATTTTCAAAAAGGAGATTAGCTAAATGAGATCATTAAGAGAAGATGCTTTAGAGCTTCATCGTAACAATGTGGGGAAACTGGAAGTACACAGTAAAGTGCCTGTCCGAAACAGCCGGGATTTATCCTTGGCCTACTCTCCAGGAGTTGCAGAACCTTGTTTAGATATCCAGAAAGATAACGACTTAGCGTATGTTTATACAAACAAAGGCAATTTTGTGGCAGTAGTCTCGAATGGAACTGCAGTTCTCGGGCTCGGAAACATCGGGGCACCCGCCTCCCTGCCCGTCATGGAAGGAAAATCCGTCCTTTTTAAAACCTTTGCAGGAGTTGATGCTTTCCCGATCTGCTTAAACTCTGAAGATGTCGAAAAAGTTGTTGAGACGGTAAAGCTTTTGGAACCAACCTTTGGCGGAATCAACTTGGAAGACATCAGTGCGCCGGCCTGCTTCGAGATTGAGGAGCGGCTCAAAAAAGAAATGAACATTCCTGTTTTCCATGATGATCAACATGGCACAGCCATCGTCGTTATGGCTGGTATGATCAATGCTCTTAAAGTCGTTGGCAAACGATTGGATAACATTCGCGTTGTTACCAATGGAGCCGGCGCCGCTGGTGTGGCCATTATTAAATTACTCATGAGTATGGGTGTAAAAGAGGTCATTATGTGTGATACCAAAGGAACCATCTATAAAGGGCGCCCTGTCGGGATGAATAAATCCAAAGACGCCATTGCTGAAGTAACCAATCTTCAGAAGCTAGCAGGTTCCCTCGCCGACGCTTTAGTAGGTGCTGATGTCTTCATCGGCGTTTCAGCAGCCAATACCTTAACTCCTGAGATGATTAAATCCATGGCTGTCGACCCAATCATCTTTGCCATGGCAAACCCAGTTCCGGAAATAATGCCTGAACTCGCTAAAGAAGCAGGAGCTAAAGTTGTTGGCACCGGTCGTTCGGATTATCCAAACCAAGTTAACAACGTCTCGGCCTTTCCCGGTATATTTAGAGGTGCTCTAGATGTTCGCGCTGCTCAAATTAATGAAGAAATGAAAATAGCAGCAGCCTACGCGATTGCAAGCTTGGTCAGCGACGAAGAACGCAACCCTGATTACGTAATCCCGAAAGCTTTCGATCCCCGCGTCGCCCCCGCTGTAGCGGCAGCAGTTGCCAAGGCCGCTATGGACAGCGGAGCAGCCCGAATAACCGTTGACCCTGAAGAAATTTCCAAGAAAGTATGGGCTATCCGTCCAGAGTAGTCTTCGCGGGCCACAAATAAAGGCTTTATAAACTCGTATTGCCTTAAGGCATTCGAACCTTTCCGGCACGCCTTTGTCAGGCGCGTTAGGACTTGAAATATCTTGATGCTGTGAAGACGCTATTAGCCTTCGGCACAAAAACCGAAGGCTATTTTTTTTGCCTGAAAGCACCGCCGCTTCAGCAATTAAGCTTCTGTATGATTTCCACCGATCATTATTGAGGAATTCACTTATTATGTATTTTATCACCATCATTTACTTAATTTAACTCCGAAATGGATATACCTCCCCTACCCCAAAATTAGTCTTCTTATTTAGTTGCCTAATCTCTATGCGCTACTCAAAACTAATTCGGCTTCAGCAATTTAGCCTCTGTATGAATTTATCCGCTTCATATCCTATATTTAAATGACTTTTCGAATTGTCCTCAACATTTATCTAATTCTCTTTAAAAAAGAATACACCTTCCCCTACCCCATGTTTTAGATTCTTATTTAATTACTCAATTTCTATGAGCTACTAAAAACCAATTCAGCTCGATACTTCAGCAGATATAGTTCTTTCAATAAAAGTCTTACCATTTCTCGTTGAGTTGTAAAACGGTTTCTCAGTCGCCTCACTAAAAATAATTGCATAATATTCGATGCCATAAAGATCAAATATAGCACTGCTTCTACTGCCTTCCCCCCATGCACAAAGCTATGCTCTAAACCACATTTGCTTTTCAAGTTATTAAAAATCGAGTTCTCAATATCCCAACGTGCTCTTATAATTTTAAACAATGTCTTGAGCGCCATCCATACATGTCGTTACGATCATAATCTGTGTGCGCTGTTTGTTCTTATGTTTAAGAGCAAATTTTATAAAACGCAACGGTTGCTCTACGTTGTCCATAGTAAATGTTGACTCGTAAACTTCAACTTTCTCAAATCCTTTTTCATCTTCCCAAACCTCAACTGCCTCTGACTTATTCACCTTCTTTTTTGCTAACCGCAAACTATTATTGTTATTGTTTTTTGCTCGGACAATTGCATCAATACCAAGATTTTTGCAGTGGTTAATCCAGATGGAATTACAGGCAAGGGCATCATAAACTACAACTTCGATTAATTTATTATGACTCTTCACGACGCTTGAAATCAGCCTTTTCCCTACGCTCAACTCCCCTTCATCCTTCGAAATGGAATCTTGTCCGGGCTTGTACATCTCAAAGCCAATAACCAGTTTGGGGCCAATCCCTACTGTTGACATTACAGCGCCACTATGGAAACAATGAGTCTTTTCGCCTTTATTATTTTTCAAGCATTCTGGACAGCTTTTCTTATTGCTCCCGAAGAATTTTGTTCCATCGATAGCAACCACAGTATATCCGTCAATGGTTCCGTTTTCAAAAGCCTTATTCTCAACTGCCTTTCGTCAGTCAGTTTATTCAAACCACGTTCGAGATGGTAAACATTCTTCATATATCTCACTAATTTTACAAAGAAGTTTTTTCGCATTTCATCCTCTCTCTCCTCTGATTTTAGCAGAATGAAAGGTCTGACAAAAGCTTTAAAAAACTCCGAATTTGATACACTTTTGAAATCGGTAAAGATACCAGTGAAATCAATGGTTTGACTGTGGTTGAGGCTAAAGTGCTGATTAATTATGGTACATAAATTATACCAATTTTCTCCCTACAAAATTACAAGACCGCCCAAACCTAAGGTTTTAAGCGGTCTTGGCAACTCTGTTTTTACACAGCCCGCCCCTTCAGCTTAGGTATTAGTTCATGATGATTTATATATAATGCCGGTAGTTTACGGCCAGAGCCAAATAGCCAGTATAATCCAAATGCCTGGGTTGTTTACGAGACTTACTTATCAAGTACTAAATCACTGACAAATCCGGGAAAGAAATTTTTCTTCATGCTATCACGTAATTCTCCACGCAGATCAGGATGTGCAATAGCAACTAGCGCCTTTGCACGTTCTGTTATGCTTTTATAACGCAAATCGGCAACACCATATTCAGTGATTACAAATTGGGCATAATGGCGTGGAACTGTAACCGGAGTTCCCGGTGGCAAATCCGGAACAATTGATGATATTAGAGAACCATCGTCTCTTTTTCTGCTGGAAGTAATTAATGTCATTCCAAAACCGCCTGGTGAGAGTTGGGCGCCTATCATAAAGTCAAGCTGTCCACCAACACCGCTTACCATACGTGATCCTATTCCCTCTGAAGTAATCTGACCGGTCAAATCACAGTTTATTGCCATATTAATGGCTTTCATGTTAGGATGTTGGGCAATAAAAGCAGGGTTATTAGTATAGGATGCTGGATATAATTGACAAGCTGGATTATTTTCGACATAATCATACATACTCTGTTCTCCCAAACAGAAGGTAGCAATAGTTATACCTTTGTGAAAAGGCTTTCTAGCATTGGTGACAATACCTTTCTCAATCAACTCGGGCAGCCCAATAGGAAACATCTCTGTATGTACACCGAGATCATGTTTTCCTTCAATACCAGCAACAACTGCTTCAGTAATACCGCCTATCCCCATCTGAATAGTATCTCCATCGTTAATTAGTTCCAGAACATAATTACCTATGGCTTTTTCAACTTCAGTAGGGGTACTTCTTGGAACTATAAGCGGGGGGGTGGCGTTTTCTATGAAGTAATCAAATTCGGATACATGCATCCAGTTATTACCATTCACAACTGGAAGGAACTCATTAACTTCAGCTATTGCTAAACGCAGTTTACCAGATGCTTTGCCAAAGCTAATACTGTCTATTGTATAAAAATTACTTAAGCCAAGATTAACATATCCATCTTTAGTGGGAGGAGTTACTTGGGCAATGAAAATGCTAGCCCTTCGCGATATCTTCTCATGGCAATCAACGACGTTTGATGGTAGATAATCACAAAGCTTGTGCTGATAGGTTTTTCGTACCGTCTTATGACCATAACCTGTTTGATGGTTAATATGACCATATGATTTGACCAAAAATTCTGGATTTAATAACCTCGAAGCACGAATTTGAAGTGCATCAAACATTATAACATCTTCCAACTCTTCATAACGGGCTAAAATAGCATTGTAAACATCACTTGAACAATTTCCAGGTCCTAAACCAGTCGCAACGTAATCTCCGGATTGCACTAGTTTCGCAGCATCGTTTATCGAGATCAGTTTCCTTTGATATTCATCTTTCCAACTCATTACATAAACCTCCTAATGGTTGAATTTGGTGTTTTTATGTCTAGGAAAGAATTCACAACTATAATCCTAATCCTCTGCTCACTATAACCTTCATAACTTCAGAGGTACCAGCAAAAATCGATTTTATCCGTGTATCAGTAAAGATTCGGGAAATTTCATATTCAGAACAGTAACCATAACCGCCAAACAATTGCAGACATCTTGAAGCTACCTTATGTGCCGTCTCACAGATCCAGTATTTGCCCATGCTGACTTCTTGTAAAATGTCTTTGTGTGCCATGTGATCAGCGATAAGAGCATCGGTAAAGGTTCGGGCAATTTGCACCTCAGAAGCACACTCAGCCAGAACAAATTGCGTATTTTGAAACTTGCTTAAAGGTTGTCCAAACGCCTGACGTTCCTTGACGTATTGAATGGTTAATTCCAAAGCTCTTTCTGCCAAACATGTACTTCCTTGGCAAGTAACGATTCTTTCTTGTTGTAGTTTCTGCATCAGGTAGGTAAAGCCAGCCCCTTCTTTACCAAGCAAATTATCTACTGGCACCCGGCAATCGTTAAAGAACAATTCACATGTATCCTGGGCATGTAAACCTATTTTGGGGATACTCTGACCTCTTTCAAAACCCGGAGTATCTCTTTCTACAACGAAGAGGCTGATCCCTTTGGCACCTGCGGTGGGATCGGTCTTGGCAGCTACAACTATTAAATCAGCCAGTATTCCATTGGAAATAAAGGTTTTTGAACCATTCAGTATATAATAATCTCCATTTTTAACAGCCTTAGTGCGAATGGCAGCCAGGTCAGAGCCTGTTCCTGGTTCAGTCATAGCTACGGCCAGAATTTTCTCTCCGCTGACGCAACCAGGCAGCCATAGGGCCTTTTGTTCATCATTAGCATAAGAAGCGATATACGGAGCAACAACTGCACTATGCAGGGGGCTAAAAAAGCCCATTAGAGACCGATGACCTATTTCTTCCATAATAATCATATCGTAAAGAAAGTCGGCACCACTGCCACCATATTGCTCATCAACCCAATTACATAAAAAACCATAGTCTCCCATTTTCTTAAACGCATCTCGTGCTACGATTGAATTTTTTTCCCATTCTTCATAGTGAGGTACTAACTCATTTTCGACAAAATCGCGGAATGTCTTTCTAAACATCTCGTGCTCTTGGGTAAACGGCAGTTTTCTTTCCATTATAATCATCCTCCTCAAGTCTTATTGTCATTTATAACATGACAATAAATAAATAAATACTAAAAAATGTTATCATATTTCAATATTTTACTTATCATCACATCCTTCTCGCATTACTTGTTTGAAAAAGCCTTTCCAATCGTTGCATACTAAACTTAGCAATAACCGTGCCAATAATTAAAAAGTCGGAATAGTCGCATTTTTATATTTCAAGATCGCCCACATGTTCCATATATGGAACACAGTTGTCTAAAAGTGAAACACAGCATGAGGTTTATATGATAAAACAATCCGGAGAGCCTTTGAACAGATGATCGGAATATTATGAATACTGCAAGAACCCTTGGCGTATTGGAATGAATGGTGCTTGGGATGGGATAGTCGCAGGCATAGTATTGTCTTTTTCCAGAGCCCTCGGTGAATTTAGGACAAATCTGATGGTAACCTGAAATAATGTGGCTATTTCAATAGCCGCGCTTTTTGCGGTTGAAGATGGTACTAGCCAAGGCTATACATTATCATAGTGATCGTTCCCCATACTCCTTTATCAAAGTGAATTGTTATGTACCGTCATCCACTTTGGCTGTACACCCCTGTCACATGGCGTTTATAACCATCTTTCGCCAAGGCTGACGCTATAACCCCTTTGACTATGGTTCAGGCAGTATAGCTTTTATCCTTATACAGGCAGAATGGTTTGGGAACTTGTACCTTTACTAACATGCTATGGTACCCTTCCCTTAGGGCTTAGTTGGTTAACGACGGGTTTTAGCGTTGAACCCGCTACTGTCTATTGGTAGATTTCTTCTCAGCCCGTGCATCATTTCTGATACTTACGAGCGCACGTGAATGGCAATCCCACCCAATGGATAGAATCCATCCACTGGGTGGGATTGCCATTCAGCAACTAGGGCATGATATTGTCCGTCACTTTACTAGCCATACCTGCAGAGACGTCGATACCATAGATATCTCGTATGTGGTCTTCAATATCCCGAGTAGACATATCTTTAGCATACATGGCAATGATCTGCTCTTCCAAACCATTAACGGCTTTCTCATGTTTTTTAATGATTTCAGGTTCAAAAACTTGCTTTAAATAACTCTCTGAGCTTTTCTTGAATGTCCTCAACACTACGACATTCACCCAATGTTTCATCTTTGAAACATATCATATTCTTTTTCCCCTCTTACTGTAAGACACTTCTATCTTCCTTTTAATCTCTCCCCCTGTTTACGGGCTTTCTTTTAAATTGGCATATCATTTGCATATTTCATTTCTTCATTCTTCATTCTTCATCTTCGTTGTTCTGCCATTAGGAGGTGATAGTAGACAGGTTAATGCAAATTAAATAAAAGCAAGACCAAAATAAAAAAGAGGAAATTGATATCTATTAGAAAACAAAATTGCAGCTAAGGAACGGATATATTTACTCCCGAAGATCATCGGGGTCCTTTTATTTACCAGGAATTCAGGTTATTAATGTTGAGACTTCTTGGTTTATAACACTAATTACTCGAAGAGACCTTCAGCTATAGTTTTAAGGATTCAAATATTAGATAAAGGGGAATTGATAATGGAACTTACAAATAAAACTACTATCGTTACCGGCGGAGCTTCAGGGCTTGGAGAAGCAGTTGTGCGGAGATTTGTCAAGGCAGGTTCAAATGTTGTAATTTTGGACCTAAATGAAGAAAGAGGCCCTGCGATTGTTTCTGAGTTGGGAAGCCAGGTGGCCTTTACAAAAACCAACGTTGCTATTAACGAAGATGTAGAGGCAGCCATTAAATTTGCATTAGAAAAATTTGACCGGATAGATGTTGTGGTAAATTGTGCTGCCGTTGGAATAGCGCAGAAAACTGCCGATCCTAAGAAAGGCGCTCACGACCTGAACCTATTTAAAAAGGTTATTAACATCAACCTGATTGGAACATTTGATGTAATCCGTAACGCTGCCATGGCCATGATTCAGAATGAGCCCAATGCAGATGGCGAAAGAGGAGTTATTATAAATACTGCATCGGTTGCTGCATTTGATGGACAGATTGGCCAGGTGGCCTATGCAGCAAGCAAGGCCGCCCAGGTTGGCATGACGCTCCCCTTAGCTCGTGACCTTTCCAAATTTGGTATCAGAGCAGCGACAATTGCTCCCGGAACTTTTGATACTCCTATGCTAGAAGGGTTGCCCGATAACGTCAAGGATGCGTTAGGCAAGATGGTTCCCTTCCCCTCAAGGTTAGGCAGACCTGATGAATACGCCATGCTGGCCCAGCAGATTGTGGAAAACCCAATGATTAACGGAGAATCCATTCGTTTAGACGGCGCCATTCGTATGCAACCCAAATAGTAATTTAAACTAGTTAAAATTGATCAGGAGGTAGTTTTTATGTCAAAAAACGATAACGATATTGTAGTAGTATCCTTTGCCCGTACTGCTTTTGACCGCTTTGGGGGAGTAACGAAAAATATTCCTAGTTCAGACTTGGCAAGCTGGGTTATCGCCGAGTTAGTCAAAAGATCAGGTCTTCCATCGGAAGCCGTTGATGACGTTAATTTGGGTCAATGCATTTTAGGAGAAGCATGGACTCAATCGGATATAATCGGCAGACAGGCATTGATTAAAGCCGGCCTGCGCGAAGAAACTATTTCCAACAACATAGATCGGGCTTGTTGTTCCTCCACCAGCGCTCTACAGTTGTCCTGGAAAAACCTGATGCTCGGTGAAGCTGAATTAAGTATTGCTGTAGGTGTTGACAATATGGGCCGTGCACCGTATTACCTGCCACCGGAACGCCGTTGGGATGGTCAACGCATAGGGGATATGAAGTTGATCGATAAATTAATGAACTTGGGATACGCAGGATTTGGGGTATTGGCTGTCGATGCCGGAGAGGTTGCCCTGGAGTATGGAATTACCAGAGAAATGCAGGATGAATGGGCTGAACGCAGTCATGCCCTTTGGGGCGAAGCCGATTCCAAAGGATATTTTAAGGAAGAAATCTTCCCTGTTGAAATTTCCCAAGGGAAAACGAAGCCACCAATCATTTTTGATCGTGACCAGCAACCCCGTCCGGGCACTACAGTAGAAACTCTTGCCAAACTACCCACGGCCAATGGAAGTCCTACAGTAACCGCGGGAAATGCCCCGGGTCTAAACACCGGTTCAGCAGGAGTAATGGTAACTACCCGTAAAAAGGCTCAGGAATTAGGATTAGAACCGCTCGCTACTGTACTAAGGGTAGCCAGTATAGCCTTAAAACCTAGACAAATTGCGGTTGCCCCGGCACCAGCAATTCAAAAGGGTCTGGAGCTTACTGGGTTGAAACTTGATGATATCAAACTTATTGAAATTAATGAAGCTTTTGCTGCTATGCCTTTAGTCGCTACTAAAATTTTGGGTGATGGTGATGAAGCGAAAATTAAGAAGTTACGCGACATTACCAATGTAAACGGTGGCGCGGTAGCAATGGGCCACCCAGTAGGTGCAAGTGGTTTACGGATCACCATGACACTTATAGCTGAACTGCGCCGTCGTGGTGGAGGTTATGGGGTAGCCTCCATATGTGGAGGCCTGGCCCAGGGAGATGCAGTTATACTTAAGGTTGATTAAATATTGTTTGCATAAATATGTGATCATAATGGGCGTTGCACAAAAAATTCGCCCCGATTTTCAGCTATTGAAAATCGGGGCGAATTTCGCGTTCTTATAAAAATCCTTCACTTGCAACATCTTGGATGTATTTATACTGTTTCTTGATCAGCCTCTTGAACTGGGCATCGGACAGATCATCAAACTTATCGGTTCCTTCTTCTACTAGACATTCATAAATTAGATCCGCATATTCCCTGTCTTCTCGAACCATCTTCCGATAGCGCTTTTCTACCTCATAGGGGAAGTCCAGATAATAACTCATGCAGTCGATTTCACCAGCTAGAAACGATTTCGTCATATCCATTATGTAGTTAATATTCGAGACTCGCTATTGGTGACGTGGCTTGCGTCTTACCAAGCGGGATTTCCACCCGCTAAATTACACGACCTATGCTCGGTCGCGACCGAAAGTTGAGTTATAAACTTCAACGGAGTAATTACGCAATAAGCGTTATAAAAATACATTTCCATCCAATCCCAATTTATTCAACCTAGAATAAAAACGAGTTCTGCTCATGTTCAACAGCTTAGCTGCTTTGCTTTTGTTCCCGCCTGTTTTCTCCAGCACAGAAAGGATAATGTCCCTTTCGGTCAGATTTAATTTTTCCCGATAATCATCTTGCACTACATGATGTATGACTTGTTCGCCGTGCTCTTCAACATTTGAATTAATATTACCGATCATCAGATATGCCGGCAGGTGCTCCGGTGTAATTCTACCCTTTTGGGCGTAGTTGGCCGCTCGTTCCATTACATTCTCCAATTCCCGGATATTTCCTGGCCACGAATAGTTTAATAAGATCTCAAATACTTCAGGAATGAATCCGGTAATTTCCGTCTTTAAAATACGGTTAAACTTTTCGATGAAGCTTGATACTAATAATTTAATGTCTTCTTTCCGCTCCCTTAAAGGGGGAGAGTGTAAATTGATCACGTTAATTCGGTAGTAAAGATCTCCCCGAAAGATACCCTCATCCATAGCCTTCCGCAGCTCCCGATGAGTTGCAGCTAAAATACGCACATCAATATCAATCGATTTGGTCCCGCCCACCCTCTCAATTTTGCGTTCTTGAATGACTCTTAAGAGTTTCGCCTGTAAGCTTAAGGACATATCGCCAATCTCGTCCAGCAGAATTGTTCCTTTGTTTGCCAGCTCAAAACGTCCAAGTTTTCCATTCTTGTTTGCCCCCGAAAAAGCGCCGGGCTCGTAGCCAAATAGCTCCGACTCAAGTAATTGTTCTGGAATAGCAGCACAATTTATGCTCACAAATGGACCATTTCTCCTTGGACTATTATAGTGAAGTCCCTGGGCAACCAATTCTTTACCAGTTCCACTTTCGCCAGTAACTAAAACAGTAGAATTTGTTTGCGATATTTTTTGAATTTCCTCCCTTAACTTAATTATTAGTGGACTTGTCCCAAGAATATTGGCTGGTTCCACCATGATTGATTTGGATTTTTGCAGTTCTTCTTTGTAATAAGTAACCTTGCTCTGAAGCGAATTAACTTTCTTAATCAATTCCCTAATCTCCGGAAGTTGAGGAAATATTATTTTCCCAACTGCACCGGCAGGGACGCCATCTTTGATGATAGGCAATCTGGAAACTAAATATTGTTGATCCCCAATACCTTGAATTTCGCTAAGTTCTGGTATCCCAGATTGGGCAACGACGTGCAGACGGCTTTGTTCCATCAATTTAGTCACATGTTGATTGATCGCATCTTCCCGTTTGACCTTCAAGAAGTCAGCAGTGGCCTTATTAATCAGGGAGACATACCCTTTCCCATCAACAACTATTAGTCCATCATTAATGATATTGATGACGGTATCAAGTGTCCTGTTGAGCTTTTTGACAAACTCAAGTTCTCTGGCAGTCTGAGCCAGCTCGGTTAGGTCATGAAATATAGCAATCGCTCCTGTAACTGAGGTCCCATCGTGAATAGGCATAATATTAACGATGGTTTCAATTTTATTCCATTCGTATTTAATCCCAATTTTTTCCTCCCCTTGTTTAAGGATTGGTTTAAGGTTCAATCCGTTCAAAACTCTGTCATAGGGTACTCCTAATAACTTTTCGCTGCTAAGGCCTAGTATTTTCTCCGCGTTTTTATTAATTAGGGAAATAACTCCATCGCGGTCAAAGGCTACTACTCCGTTATGCATTGAGTCTAGAATGGCGGTCAGCTGAGCATTTAGAAGGTTCGATTTTCTTAACAGGGTTAAAACCATATTAGCCTTGGTAAATACCCCGACGACCCTACCTTGTTTATCCACAACCGGGGCAGATCCAACTGGACTTCTTTTGACTGCCTCTTCCACCTCTTCGTAAGGGGTACTTTCAGGTAGACTGTAAACATCTTTGGTAATCCAAGGATCGATCATATCCTCTAGTGATGATCGGTTCAGAAGAGCATTGTAAAGGTTTGTTCTGGTAAACACTCCAATTAGTTCACAGGTCGTTGTGACAACAGGAAGGCCATCAATTTTGGTCTGCTTAAAAATTAGTATTGCCTTCTCTAAAGTGTCCTCTGGCTTTAGGTATACCATTTCCATGTTGATAATGTCCTTAAAGAGCATTCAATCACCCCCAATTCTAATGGATTTCCAATCAACCATTAGAGTCTGCTTACAGTCAATATTGTATCACAAGAATTGATTAGGTTGTAACGAAAGACGTACAGAAGTGTTCGCATCTGTAATACTTTTAATACATATAAGTGTAGCGAGCTTTATTACTTAAACTGGTTTGTGCGGTGACTCAACTTGCTAATTAAACTTATGAGGGCATCAATCAGAATTAATTGTTGTAATTATAATTATAACGATTTATGTGCGACAAAAAAATACGTCTTCAGTATCCCTCTAGCAGCATTTTTGTTGGCATATAATTTGCATATACATATATCTGTGACGATCAGAATATTCTGAACACTCTAACGTGAAATGGAGGTCGATCATAAGGGCTTGTTAAGTTGCAGCAAAAGGAAACAAAGAGATAAAGAGTGTAAAGTCAATTCTTGATAGTGGGGGATGCCGAGAAGTTTATTAACGACGCGGACAATACTTACGGTGGAAAAATAGTGGTTAATCCATCAGGCGGATTAATGTCAAAGGGTCACCCCCTTGGTGCGACTGGTCTGGCCCAATGTACAGAACTGGTATGGCAACTGCGGGGCCAGGCTGATAAACGTCAAGTGCCAGAGGCGAAAATTGCTTTGCAACATAACATCGGCCTGGGTGGAGCTTGTGTGGTAACAATGTACCGAAAAGGTTAGTAGGGACGATTTTGACGAGGAGGGGTAATTATGAGTGTTCAGGAGCACCTGACCAGACACCTGTTAATCGGGGAGTTACTCACCAAAAACTCCAGAAAGTATCCCGATAAACTAGCTTTTCAAGAGGGAGACTGTAAATTCACCTATGTTGAATATAATATCCGGGTAAATAAACTGGTCAATGCTTTAACTAGCCTTGGAATCGGTGCTGGAGACAAGGTAGCAGTCTTTTTGTTCAATGGCCTGGAAATCATCGACTGCTATTTTGCCCTTGCCAAGCTGGGTGCTGTGGCTGTACCAGTCAATTTCCGTTTTGTAGGTCCTGAGATAGTCTATATTGTTGACAATTCTGACTCAGTGGCAGTGATCTTTGACCAAGTCTTTGAAAAGATGATTGATTCTGTGAAAGATCAGATACCAAAGGTCAAGCATTTTATCACTGGTACCTAATGGAAGCGAATTGTCATATGCAATTAACTATAATGAGTTTTTGATCTCAGGGAACGGGGAAGAACCTTGTATATCTGTAAATGACAATGACCCTGCTCACATTATGTATACCTCCGGAACAACAGGAAGACCCAAAGGGGCCATCCTCTCCCACAAGAACCAATTGTCCAACGCCTTAAGTGTCTTGATAGAACGTGATTCCAGTCCCGACGAAATATTTCTGTGCATCCCGCCCCTCTTTCACGAGGCGGCTCTGGCTCTAACCTTGGAAACAGTCATGATGGGAGGTTCAACCATCATTCAAAGGCAATTTGACCCGGCAGCAATTTCCGAAACGATAGGAAAGGAAAAAATAACGACCCTCTTTATGGTCCCTGCGATGTGGAATGCGCTACTGCAAGTACCCAACCTTGGAAAATTCAATTTTAGCTCTCTTAAGCTAGCTATTACAGGTGCGGCAATCTTGCCACAGAGCCTAAGAAAGGCTATTTCCGGGATAATCCCGAATGTTAAGCTCTATGATATGTTCGGTCAGACAGAAATGAGTCCAGTCACAACTTTGTTAAAACCAAAGGATGCACTGCGCAAAACTGCTTCTGTGGGAAAACCCATCATTGGGGTCGAAATACGGGTTGTCGATTACCATGGACAAGACGTACCCGTCGGACAGGTCGGAGAGATTATTTACCGCAGCGCTGGCATGCTCTTAGAATACTACAAGAATTCCGAAGCCACCGAGCAAGCCATTGTGGACGGTTGGTTCCACAGTGGTGACCTTGTGCGCCTAGATAGTGAAGGGTTCGTCTACGTTGTTGACCGCAAGAAGGATATGGTGATCAGCGGCGGGGAAAATGTCTACCCAGCCGAGGTGGAAGCAGTGTTATACAACCATGAAAAAGTTCTGGAAGCAGCTGTGATCGGAATTCCCAGCGGAAAATGGGGCGAAGGGGTCCATGCGGTGGTCGTCTTGAAAAATGGCCAGTACATATCCGCCGTTGAGCTGTTGGAATACTGTGCTGCCCACTTGGCCGGTTATAAAAAGCCCCGGTCTATCGACTTTGCCGAAGCACTGCCGCGCAATGCTGCCGGAAAGGTGCTCAAAACCAAATTAAGAGAAAAGTTTGGCTCAGCAATGAAGTACTAACCTTCAAAATACGAGGGGAGCGAATCGGCGTGGCAAGCAAGAATATCAAGATCGGTCAAATCATTGGTAGTTTCGAATTTCGTGTAGAAGCGGGCAAAATTAGGGAGTTAGCCCTGGCGATCGGCGACCCCAACCCTGTTTATTACAATAGTAATACAGCAAGAGAAAAGGGTTATCGCGACATTATTGCGTCGCCTACTTTTGGATTTGCTATGAATTTCTGGGGAGGAGCAGACTTTGATCTATTAGTCCGGGCGTTAGAACTGAATCCTTTGCGGATTTTACACGGAGAACAAGAATTCCAATACTTGGGTGAAATCAACCCCGGTGATTTAGTACAATGTTGTACCACAGTATCAAGCATAGAGGAAAAAAAATCGTGTCAGGCGGGTTATCCCTGTAATTAAAATAAAGAGAGGTAGCTTCACTATGACCATGGATTTAAAAACAGGTGACTATCAGATTTTTCGCAATTCATTCCGGAAATTTCTTGAGGCAGAAGTGGTTCCCTTTTATAACGCGTGGGAAGAGAACGGAATCATTCCCAAAGAGCTATGGCGTAAAGCTGGGCAGATGGGGTTTCTTTGCCCGTGGCTGGAAGAGAAGTATGGTGGGCCCGAAGCAGGGCTGGAGTATTCAGTAATTATTGCTGAGGAAATGGTTCTGGCCGGAGTCGTAGGCACCCTGTTTCCTTTGCACAGCGATATAATTGCTCCATATGTCTACAGTTTCGGAACAGAGGAGCAAAAACTGAAATGGTTGCCCAAATTTGCTAGCGGCGAAATAATATCAGCTATTGCCATGACAGAGCCCAACACAGGATCCGACCTTTCTGCCATTAAAACGACCGCTGTTCGAGAAGGAGACGAGTATGTCATAAACGGGTCCAAAACCTTCATTTCCAATGGAATCAACGCCAATCTAGTTATTGTAGCCTACAAAACGGACTCAAAGGCTATCCCGCCTCACCGGGGCATTAGCCTTATCGTAGTAGAAGAAGGAGCGCCAGGATTCATCAAGGGCCGCAAATTGGACAAAATGGGTATGCGTAGCCAGGACACCGCTGAGTTATTCTTTGAGGATTGTCGGGTACCGTGTACCAACCTAGTCGGTGAAGAAGGTTTGGGTTTCAAATACTTAATGCTTAAACTGCAGCAAGAAAGACTGTTTAGTTCTATATGGGGCCAGGCCATGGCGGAAAAAATGCTTAAAGAGACGATTGATTATTGTAAAAGCAGAACCATCTTTGGCAGACCGATTTCCGATTTCCAACATAATTCCTTTAAGATTGCTGAAATGGCAACTGAGGTTGAATTAGGTCGCACTTTTATCGATTCTTTGGTGGTAGACCATATGGCAGGCAAAAATGTAGTGAAGAAGGTATCCATGGCAAAATATTGGATAAACGAGATGGCTAATAGGATAGCTTACGATTGTCTGCAGTTATATGGCGGATATGGTTATATGGAAGAATACCCGATTTGCCGCGATTATCGAGACGTCAGAATTTTTACCATTTTTGCTGGCACCAGCGAGGTCATGAAAAGCATCATCGCCAAGGAAATTGGCTTATGATGAAGTGTGAGTAGTTTTGCCGCAATAAGCGGAGACCAAGCAGGACACACACAACAAATAGCGGACGGAAGTATGAATTTGACGGAATTTTCAATGAGAATAATTGAAATTTCAAAAAGCTTCAGTAGTGTAATTCCTGCAAACATGAGCGGGCATTTTAGTTGAATCTGGAACTACTGACTACCATACAGGCGGTGTTCGAGAAGAGCCGGCCGGAGGATTTTACTTCGTGCGGGTGCCCGGGAGGTTCCACGTCAACCTGATGGACCTCCCGTACTGGTCCCGCTTTTCTCCCGGCCGGGTGTCACCGGGCCGACCGATGGAAATCGGGCGCACAATATCATCAACCCGATTCGCTGACGTTCTTCAACCGGCACCTGAAGGGCCGCGCGGCAGCGCTGTTCGATGATCGGCCGAACAATACCCAGAAGTGCTCTTCGAAACGCGCCGACCTATTAGCAAAGCAAAGTATCGAGTGTATTTGGGGTACGGCAATGATTCGTGAAAAAAACAGCCACAAGACAGTATATCCCATTTTTGACGAACTATAACGCAAAAATGAAACTATTGTTTTGTGGCTGAAATGTTGGCGACTCCCCTTAGTGGTCCCAACTCTCTGTTGGCTCTTCAAAAACAACACGTCTACTCTTAGTATTATTACTCCTAAACAGCAAAAGCTAAATACTGATTTTACTAATACGTAAAGAAGGCTTTTGCTTTTGTTCAAAAAGTTATTTAAACCTCGCAAGCTGCTAAATGTCAAACAATCCGATTCAAAGTCGTTATCTAAGGATAACATTTACTCAGATATTGAACAGACCATTACAGAAACTCAAAGAACATTCGGTAATAGTGCCGACCTAGTTGTTTACAAATTTCAAACCTTTGATAAGACATTTTGTGCATTACTCTATCTCTTGCTCTCCAGCAGCGCACTATCCTTCCGGTAGATAAGAACCAACTATATCCTAACCATAAATTAGTACCCACATTATTCCAGACTATTTTTACGAGTTTAATGACTGCACCAAATTTGACAACTCCACAACAAAATGAATAGTTGGAGGTTTTTCATGAAGATCGAACACGTAATATCAGTTGCATCTCATTTGCAAGAATGGTACGACCAAGATATTTCAGTCTTTGTTGCCAATCAAGAAAATGTGTTGGCAGCTTACAATAATCCTAGACTTGATCTTAGAGTACAAACAGGCGATCCAACTGAGAAGTATAAGAATACTATTTCATATGAAGTATTACAATCTGGGGAGAGAACACTTGCCCATGTTCCCAAAGGAAAGTCCCAGTTTTCCATCTCCTACGTTGTTATTAGCAGCCCAATTCAAGATGACGGCAAATTGGTTGGAGTAATTACCATCGCAATATCTGCTGAAAAATACAATGCTCTGTTGGAAATTGGAGAAGAAATTCTATCATCAGTCGAAGAAATTTATGCTTCTGCTGAAAACCTTTCAGCCCAAAGCCAAGAACTATTTGCAACCGCTAAAACGATGGATGATGAAACCTTACATGTTAAAAGTGATATTATCCATGTTTCTGACATAACAACAGCCATAAAAAAAATATCACAGCAAAGCAATATCTTAGGTATCAATGCTGCTATTGAATCTGCTCGTGCGGGAGAAAGTGGTAGAGGGTTTAGAGTTGTCGCTGAAGAAATTAGGAAACTTGCAGAACACACAAAAAACTCTGCAATAACGATTGAACAAGATGTACTTGAAGTACAATCCTCTGTTAATCGTTTAGTTGAGTCTGTCAGTCAACTGGCCGTCGTTAGCGAATCCCAAGCTCAAGGAGTAACTGAGCTCACCCAGGCATTAAATCAAATATCGCGTATGGCTGAAAGGCTCGTCAAATTGGGCAATGTGTAACCATTTGGCAGAAGAACAGATGGATAAATCAACATACTTGGGTATGTAATAATTTTGTGTAAATGGAAATTTTACTTCTAAGATTTTTTTGGCAAAACTATAGGTAGCTCTTGCCAACTTGTAGAGGATAAGGTAATGCTGAAGAGCAACCTGAGCGCTCAGTTGGTTTCTGCTGAAGGAAATGGGGAGCATTGCAAAATGTTCCTTTTCCTAGTTTCATTTCCTTACAGGTAGAACCAAAGCGTTAAACTTCGGGTGCGTTGGGGGCAGAGCCCCCAAGCTTAAAGCACACTGAATCTGCCTTCAATTTGAATTGCAAATTGGGGTTCTCGGTCTCTTATTTTGGATAATTATGAATATTCGTTTAGTACTTTATCTTCTAAAGTGGGTATGCCGATTGGTCTCAGCTCTCCTTTTCCTTCCCTCTATAGGATCCTCTCGAGTGAGTTTTCCTACTTCATTGGTACTATGACGACACTACGACTACTGTTATCGCATCCCACCGCACTTCGTTTCCTTCGCTTGGCAGTACCATCCTTATTCTCATTGTTCGCTCTTCCCATAGCTGAGAACATGCCTTAGAAAGCCTGGAGTTGTTATCCCGTAATCCCCACCGGACACTTAAGATGGACGTAACAGTTTCTCCCAGGTTCCTGGGGAACCTCTTGTACATTTGCTCTGCTCTTAGGTCGGGATAGAAACTGGGCGCGCGCACCTTCCAATGCAGGCCACGTTTCCCAGAGCCTCCCTGCGATCCCGGACAGTCGGATTTCCCGAGTCCGGTTCTGACCTTGGGTGTATCCCTTTCGCCTTCCTATATACCCCTAGGTTTAAATGCTGACACTCATATTCGCCCATTGGTTATCTAGTTTGCTCAAAGGTTAGCCTTCGTTTAAGAGATACGTCATCAGTCTCGATGTACTGCGTTCTCTGAGGCCCCCAAGTGCCCAGAGGTCCTTTGCTTCAACTAGGTGTTACCTAGTTGAAAGTACAATTTTCTTGTACTTAAGAAGACGTTACCCTTCTCTCATCGCTACTACTACCTCATGCGCCAATCCTAAATCCTCTCACTTATTTCGGTTGTCCCTATAAAATGAGTCTTTGCTGGTTGTTGCCACCCAGCTGGAAGTAGGACCTTCCCGTCGTTATCTCTGTGAATCCTTCTATTGATGTCAGAACCCCTACCCCGGCTGCCTTTGTGGTGCACTTAACCGTTTCTTCCCACAAAGCTTCGGCCTTCCCCACTAGGGCACTGGGTCGGCGCTACACAAAATCCCTTCAACAGATTCAGAAGGGTGTCCATTTCGGGGCTGCAGTATTCGTTAATCCTTCTGACCTCAATATTTGCTCGCCGCACCGTCTGTTCCGACCCTCTATTCCCAATGTAATATGGGCCGCCGCGGCTTTTTCGTCCAAGCAGAACGTGATTCGTTACCTCCTCACGCATTGGATAAGCTAGTCACCCGAATCCGGTCAATTGGTGACAGGAGACTTTCACTCCATTAGATTCTCAGCCTTGACGGCTGCTCCACCCCGGTCGGACAATGGTACCAGGTCTATAAGGTACCATTGTACTGCTCTCGACCTGAAGAAAGCGAAAGCTCCAACGAAATAGAGGGTTGCCGAGGGTAACTTTCGTGCATATTCCCATTACTTCCGAAAGCTTACCAGTCTTCGTCAACCTCGAAACGACTCGACACCCTCCAAAATCCTGCTCAAATCTGGCCTATCGCAGGGTGACTATTTCGGCGCTGCAGTGTTCGCTTTATGCTACGGCCTCCAAGATTGCTTGTCCCCCTAACCAGTCTACTCTCAGTGGAGCAGCGAGGACTTTTACTTCCGAGCTTTCCCTCATTCAGTCACCTGAAATGAGAGTCGGATATAACTACACGGTCGAACGGGAAAACTACCGCGGCCGGACTTTCACCGGTTAGTATAGACAGGTTTATGGGCTGCGATCGAGGCTCAATCACACAGCTTTTGTACTTGCTGTCTACGCTTCACACTAGAAATGCTTCCTAACATGCAAGACTCGCTTCCGGCTGTTGACTACCGGGCAGGTCACTTCTAAGGCCGCCCAGGTGGCCTTGCATTTCTTGTCTGATAACTATGTTCATTCTAATGCTCAAAACTAATGCTCAAAAATGCCATTGATATCAATGGTTTGACTGTGGTAGAGTACTAAAGTACTGGGTTCACTATGTTGTATCACCTAAATCCATGATTAGGAAACTGAACTGGCATTCTGTAAACTGGCAAATGGAAAGAAATTCTTTTTCATATTGGCAAGCAATTCCCCACGCAGGTCAGGATGAGCTATAGCAATTAAAGCTTTAGCCCGTTCCCGTCTAGTCTTATTCCTCAAGTTGGCAATTCCATACTCGGTAATAACGTACTGAGCAAAGGTTCGAGGAACAGTGACCGGGCTTCCGATCGGTAATTCTGGGACTATTCCGGAGACTAGGCTACCATCCTTCATTTTTCTGGCCGAACTTAGCAATGTAATTCCTTTGCCTCCCTGCGACCAATAGGAACCGATCATAAAGTCCAGTTGGCCCCCAGTGCCACTTATCTGCTGATGTCCCAAGCCTTCCGAGTTGATTTGACCGCTGAGGTCCACCATAAGCGCCATATTCATGGCAACCATATTCGGATGTTGAGCAATAACAAGAGGGCTGTTGGTATAGGACCCAGGGTAAAACTCGCAGGAGGGATTGCTATTAACATAATTATACATATCCTGGTCACCCATGCAGAATGTTGCTACAGTTACGCCTTTATGAATTGGCTTTCTTTTATTAGTAATAACTCCTGTTTCAACGAGATTTCGCAGTCCGATTGGAAACATCTCAGTAATAACGCCAAGATCCTTCTTTCCTTTTAGGCCACTGACTACTGCTTCAGGAATACCTCCAATACCCATTTGAATTGTATCTCCGTCATTAATTAACTCCAGTACATACTGGGCAATGGTTTTTTCTATTTCTGACGGTTCCCCTCGCCCAAAGTTGGGCATCGGCTTTGAATTTTCCACAAAATAATCAAATTCCGAAATATGCATCCAGTTATTTCCGAAAACAGTAGGCATTTGATCGTTGACCTCTCCTATGGTAACGCGCTGCTTACCGGACGCCCTGCCCTGCCTAATAGTTTCCATCGTGTAAAAATTAGTTAATCCGAGATTAACATAACCCTGGGTATTGGGTGGCGTAACCATAGCAATAAATACGTCAGCCCTGCTTGAAAATTTGTCAGCTATATCAGAAGTCGTACACGGTAAAAAATCAGCCTGCCTAGTACTTCCCATTTTCCGACTTGCTGCCGTACCAAAACCCGGGGCATAGTTTATATGTCCGTCAATTCCGGCCATGTATTCAGGATCATAAAGTTTAGAAGGACGTATCTGCACCGCATCAATAATCCAAACATCTCGTAATTCTTCGTGCCGTTCAAATATAGCATTATACATATCAGGCGAACACGCTCCCACGGCTAGGCCAGTGCCAACAACATCTCCGGATTTTATAGTCGCGGCCGCACCTTTAAGAGACGTCACTTTTTTTCGATATTCCTGCTCCCAAGTCGACATAAATATCTCCTCCATTAATTTTTTGGTAATGTGGATTAGCTCGGTTCCGCTCTATTAAATTGTCATTCAGCTTTAAACAAAGGTATAGACCATTTTGCCAGGATCGATACCCTTCCTGGTTCCCTTTATTTTAGTTAGCATATGAAAGAAAATAACAAGTCAAAGATGCAATGTACATTTTTTCGTCAGACAAGGAGGTATGTTCACCTCATAGCGGGCTATTAGGTGAACATGTCGACGCAGTATGACATAAAGTAGACCAGCATACTAACTGACTTGTTATTTTTTAGAATGTACCTTATTACGCAAAACTAAATACCGGCCTGGCAGAATCACCAGCAGAATACTTGTCTCCTGGGAATACTTTATGTCCTAGTTTGACCCTTTTCCCAATCAGATCCATGCTTATCGTTCTTGGATCAATATCAAACAGATTTCCCATTATCCATGGCCCCTCATCAAGTTCAACCATTACAATAGTAATAGGTATTTCATTCTCACGACCCTCAGAATTAATATAGGATGTAGTGAAGGTTACGACTTTCCCGCCGAGCAGATGGATCGCTCGCCCTTGACAATCAGTTCCCTAGGGACTAGAAGGTCCTTGGTTGGAAAAAAGATAAAATAATAAGCTATAACGGGATCGAACAAGATATTGTGCGTTTACTGTGTCTATTGATTCGGGATAGGTTCAGGTGTTTGCCTATGAACTGTCGAAGACGAGTTAATTAAGCTGGTATAGTATGTTTGGACTTTTCACAAACGTAGCAGTTGCATCATTTGATATGTGTCATATCATACAATCGATAAAGTCAATGATTCCCTTCTCTACCTCGTCTCGTATGGTCGGTTCGTTGTGAATCTCGTGTCTTTTGCCGGTGTAGCAGTGGGTAACTACTCGTTTGTGACCGCTGGTGCTCAGCATGTTAGCCACGTGATATAATCCTTCGCCATAGTTACACACAGGATCTTGGTCACCCGCAATAAGGTAAACCGGCAGTTCGGTTGGCACACGGGATGCCCAATCGTCGGCTTTTATATATTTGTACAATTCAATAAGATCATAGAAAAACTGTACTGTGTACGGATGGCTCAAGTTATTGAAGGGATCTGCTGTATAATCCACCACCACAGATGGATCAGTGGCAAGCCAGTCAAAGTCGCTGTTGGGATTCTCATAGCGGGCTGTCATATCTGCAAACGCCACTGCCATGAAAGAACTGCCGTCCTCACCCCCACGTCCGGCCTCGGCCATTTTTTTCATGTCATCTTTTTTACCGAGGATTTCTGCCCCACTAAACTGTGAAACCACTCCACACAATATCAGTCCAGTCAAACTTTCACCATAGTGAGCTGCGTAACCTCGGGCGATCATCGAGCCCCAACTATGTCCAAACATAAAGTAGGGCAGATCGGGGTATTCATCTGTTATCATTTTACGAAGAGTGTTTTCATCCTCTATGGTAGTCATATATCCTTTAGCTCCAGAATCTCCCCAAGTATTGTTGTCGACAGCTGTTTTTCCGTGGGCGACATGGTCATCTGCGCAGACAACAAAGCCTGCTTCCTGCATTTTACCGATCATGTGCAAGTACCGTCGTGAATGTTCTCCAAAGCCATGCACCACCTGCACTACCGCTCTCGGTTTGTGGATAGGAGTATAGATCCACGCCTTAATAGTATCTCGTCCATTGAATGAAGAAAAGCTGATTTCTTTGACTGCCATAATAATACCTCCTTGATTTATAATTTTTTAAAATTTTAAATCTAAAAATATTCCATGCAATTTCTTCAGGCATGGTAACACTTCTGAAGTGTACGGTTCAAGTTCTTTACAAGCCTATTTCCTTCGCGATAATGCTCTTCATCACCTCACTGGTACCCGCAAAGATGGTAAAGATTCTGACATCCCGGTAATCGCGGCAGATCGGGTATTCTTCCATGTAACCATATCCACCATGCAGCTGCAGACAGTCGTAGGCTATCCGGTTAGCCATCTCGTTGATCCAATACTTTGCCATGGATACCTTCTTAACAACGTTTTTCCCGGCTATGTGATCTGCGACCAAAGAATCAAGAAAAGCGCGTCCTAATTCAACCTCGGTTGCCATTTCCGCCAGTTTAAAAGAATTATGCTGAAAGGCTGAAACCGGTTTGCCAAAGATGTTCCTGCTTTTACAATAATCCATAGTTTCATTTAGCATCTTTTCGGCCATGGCCTGGCCCCATATTGAACCGAACAGTCTTTCTTGCTGCAGCTTTAGCATTAAATACTTGAAACCCATTCCTTCCACACCGAGAAGGTTTGCGCGCGGTACACGACAATCCTCAAAGAACAGCTCTGCGGTGTCCTGGCAGCGAAAACCCATTTTGTCCAGTTTACGGCCCCTAATGAATCCGGGCGTACCTTCCTCGACCACAATAAGGCTAATTCCTCGATGAGGTTGAATAGCCTTTGGATCAGTTTTGCAGGCTACAACAACTAAATTCGTGTTTATTCCATTGGAAATAAAGGTCTTGGCCCCGTTGATAACGTACTCATCTCCGTCTAGAACAGCAGTAGTTGTTATCGCAGCAAGATCCGAGCCTGTGTTTGGTTCTGTCATGGCAATAGCAGATATGATTTCGCCGCTGGCAAACTTAGGTAACCACTGCAGTTTCTGTTCCTCTGTCCCGAAGCTATATATATATGGAGCAACAATATCGCTGTGCAAGGGGAATAACACGCCGATAGCCCCTGCCTTTACCATTTCCTCTGCAATTATTACAGAATACTCCAAGCCCGCTTCAGGACCACCATATTTTTCTTCCAGCCAAGGACAGAGATACCCCATCTTTCCCGCTTTCAAGTACAACTCCTTCGGGATTATCCCTTTTTCTTCCCACTCGTTGTAATGGGGGATCACTTCTGTCTTCAAAAACTTTTTAAAAGAATTACGAAAAATTTTATAGTCTTCATTGTTTAAATCCAGAGCCACTTGTTCAGCTCTCCTTTCATCTTAACTTATAGGTGCCGTTGATGAAAAACGGCCCACTAGAGAGATATTCCTCCGGTTACCCTCAACACCTGGCCAGTAATGTAATTGGAAAGAGGAGATGCCAAAAACAAAATAGCAGATGCGGCCTCTTCAGGAGTACCCACCCTGCCCAACGGACAAAGTGTTTTAACAGCCTGAAGTATTTGGGGCGAGACTCCAACAACTAGTTCCTTGTCCCCCGCCTTAATGGTGGTTCCTAGTTCCCTGGGTTGAGTTAGCCTAGTACCAATAACACCATATGCCACAGCGTTAACACATACGTTTAATGGGCCCCACTCTTTGGCCAGGGTCTTGGTGAAACCAACAATAGCCGACTTGGCGCTGGAATAATTAACTTGGCCAGCATTGCCATCGAGACCTGCTACCGAAGTAACGTTGATAACTTTACGAGCAATGCTTTTACCTTCGTTTTCTATCTCCTTCTTGGCAACATCCCTGATATATGGAGCAGCAGCTCGCAGAATCCGGAAGGGGGCGGTGATATGGACCTGCATCATCGTTTCCCACTGTTCGTCAGACATTTTGTGTAGTGCCCCGTCCCAGGTAAATCCGGCATTATTGACAATTACATCAATTCTCGGACCAAAGTTCTCGACGGCAGTTTTTACCAGTTCATTCGGGAAATCTGCTCCGCAGACGTCCCCCGCAAAAGCGACCGCAGTGCCGCCCGCCTCCCGAATCTCAGCGACAACTTCATCCGCTGGCTCCTTATCTAAATCGGTAACCAATACTTTAGCGCCCTCGTTAGCAAATAACATAGCAGTAGCCCGACCTATTCCTCTACCGGCCCCGGTAATAATACAATTCATATCTTTTAACATAGCTTCCATACTAAAAATCCCTCCTGATTTTGCTTAAACTTAACTGCGTTATTTGAGTAATACTGCTTCAAAAAGACCTGTAATCTTTTCTTCACCGTTTTGATCAATTGCTTTCACTTCACTAGTTACAACAACCTCCTGGCCTTCCTCCCTCATTTCTATTATCTTGCCTACTACCGAGATGGTATCTCCTAAATAGGTTACATTTACAAAACGCACCCTTAGCCTGCGAAGAAATTTGTTTGGTATCCAACCGGATACTGCCTGCCCAACAAAACCCATCACCAGCATTCCCTGGGCGATGAGCTTGTTAAAGCCGGCTTTTTGGGCCAACGATTCCACATAATGCAGCGGATTAAAATCACCGGATGCACCAGCATATCTTACAAGCTGAACTTCGTCTATGGGTTTTTTTCGTAGGACGGGCCACTCATCCCCGACTTTTAAGTTGTGAACATTTGCGGTATTGTTTAACATTTTATCCCCTCCTTACTTCCGCTCAATTATGGTAGAACGAGATATCAGTACCAGCTCGCCTTCTTGATTGAAATACTCTGTTTCCAGCCCGAAAACATACATAGACTTCTTTTCCTCTAAATTCTTAAGTTTACAGTGGGCTGACAATACTTCCCCGGGGTTGATTTCATCGTAATACAAGAATTCCTGTTCCCCATGTAGCACTTTAATTGGATTCATGTCCAGTTCTCGGACTAAGACGTCGAAGTCTGCCCCACCCCATAGACCCATGATAAATCCAAAAGTTGGCTGAGCAACAACATCTTGATACCCTATTTCCTTGGCAGCGTCACTATCAAGGTAAATTGGATTCAAATCGCCAATCGCTAAGGCCACCTCTCGCAGTTTTCCCTTTTCAATAGTAAATTCAAAACTTGCTACCTCTTGCCCCACCTTGAGATTCTTATTAGACATTGCTTGGGCCCCTTTCACAAATCTCGATTATTAATAAGCGGTACCCTTTATTCAAATTCTAAGAGAACTCAGCCAAAAACATCTTTTGTCTTTAAATTGTCATAGTCTGCTTTGGAAATGCCTAATTTCTGTAGTATTTCGTTTGTATTCGCACCGGCCTGAACACCCGCAAATTTATACTTTGGGTTGATAAGGGTTGTAACATAACCTCCATTTTTAGAGGTGGAAGAAGTCAGTTCTAGGGTTTCACCCCGTATCGTTAAGGAATCACCAGGGTAAACCGCTCTTAAAAACATTACTTGCTCCATCCCACCTCACAGATGGCCTGATCCCCTAAAACACCCATCTCCGCCCACAACTTTATGGCAATTGAACATGGTATGGCTCCGGAAGCGATGATCCCTTTAAAAATACTTTTTTGTCTTTCTCTGCATCAACGTGCATGTACTGTGGGTCGTACCGTGCCGCGAATTCCGTGATCTCCTCTAAGGTAACCAAATAGGAGGAACTGGTGAAAACTTGCCCTACAAAGAACTCCTCAAAATACATTCTGTATCCCTTCGTTCGCAAGTTAATGATTACTAGTATTTTACGGCATTACCATACTTCTCCCGCAGTATACCCTTAAGTACCTTGCCCGAAGCATTGCGCGGAAGGGCAGCAACTATCTCAACGGAGCGGGGCTTTTTGTAGCTCGTCATGTTTGAGGTACAATACTCCATTATTTCCTCGGGCGTAATACACATTCCAGGTTTTGGCACAACCACTGCATGAACTCCCTCACCCCATTTTTCACTGGGAATACCGATCACGGCCGCTTCCAAAACCTTCCCATGTCCATACAGGACTTCTTCAACTTCGGCTGGATAAACGTTCTCGCCACCGCTGATGATCATATCTTTCTTGCGGTCAACTACATAGACATAGCCCTCTTCATCCAAACGTACTAGATCGCCGCTGTAAAACCAGCCATCCACTATAGCTTGACTTGTAGCCTCAGAGTTCTTGTAATACTCCAATAACATTCCGGGGCTGCGGTAAATAATCTCTCCAACTTGCCCAACCGGGACGTCCTGCCCGTTGTCGTCTACAACCCTGACTTCAACCCCAATGATTGGTTTCCCCACTGAGGCATTCTTACGTAGAGCATCCTCGGGTTTTAAGAGTGTTGTGGCCGGGCTCATTTCTGTCTGACCGAAAATATCATAGAGCTTAACATTAGGGAAGGTTTTAGAAATAGCTTTTCTCAGGCTCTGGGGTAAAATGGCAGCCCCGGTAATAGCCAGCCAAAAAGAGCTGAAATTGTGCTTTTCCAAATTTGGCATTTGAAGTAGCATATTCCACATTGCCGGAACCAGAAGAACTGTAGTTATTTTTTCTTTTTCTAATGTTTCGGCAACTGCTGCAGGGTCAAATTGCTTCATAATTACAGTTGAACCACCAAGCATTACTGTCTCCAGAGTTACGGCCAGAGCGGCCTCGTGAAAGAGAGGAGGGATGCACAGATACACTTCATCTGAACTAGACACACGTTCAACCAATACACTTAGCGCGTTGGATATTTGGTTTTTGTGGGATAATACTGCGCCCTTGGGTTTTCCTGTTGTTCCTGATGTGTACATGATTTGAGCTGGATCATTGTCATTTACTACTGCGAGGGGTTCTTCCCCACTGCCTTTTTCCAGAAATTCATCATAGTTAATTGCATAAGGCAACACACTTTGAGTAGAGACGGAAATGAAGTGTCTAACCTTTGAAAGCTGATCCCTGACGGAATCGATGGTCTTTTCAAAGCTTGTTTCAAAAATAACTGAAACTGAATCAGAATCGTTAACCACATAGACTATCTCAGGGCCAACAAAACGGAAATTCACCGGTACAGCCACAGCCCCCAGCTTGGCAAGAGCAAAGTAACAGTCAATTATCTCAATGCCATTAAACAATAGAATTGCAACCTTATCCCCATGTCCGATGCCCAGTTCCCTTAAAGCATTGGCTAGTTTATTAACCCGGAAATTATACTCAGCATAACTAAACTTCCGGTCTCCCTCTTTAAAAGCCAGCTTATCAGGATACTTTCTGGAGTTTCTGCTGAGCAATTCCCCAATTAATAGGTTTCTGACCAGGTGTTCCCCAATACTCATAATGTCCCCCTCCTCTTAATTACTAACCAGCCTTCTAACTCTGACGGTACATAGTCACTACACAAGCACCACCAAGGCCTAAATTATGCTGTAAAGCAATTCTTGCCCCTGGTACTTGACGTTTATCAGCCTGGCCTCTCAGTTGCCATACCAGCTCGGTGCATTGGGCCAGACCGGTGGCTCCGATGGGATGCCCCTTTGACATTAGTCCACCCGACGGATTGACCACTACCTTGCCGCCGTAAGTATTGTCGCGGTCGTTAACAAACTTCTCTGCCTCCCCCTCGCTGCACAGGCTAAGTCCTTCATAGGTAATTACCTCATTAGGAGTAAAACAATCATGCAGTTCCACCACATCCACATCTTCCGGGCCAATGCCTGCTTTTTCATAAACTTGCTTGGCGGCACGGCGAGTCATATCTGCACCCACTATGTTCATGGGATTTTCCGAGCTTGTTTCGGTATCGGTGGTCAGCGCTTGAGCAACTATCTCTACCGAATTGGAAATCCCATGTTTACGGGCGAATTCCTCACTGCAGACAATGGCTGCCGCTGCACCGCAAGAGGGGGGACATGCTTCTAAACGGGTCAAATAGGGTGCATAAATCAAGGGAGCATTCATCACTTCCTCCACAGTCAGAGGGGTGTGGAACATGGAATAGGGGTTGTGGATTGCATGGCTGCGTGTTTTAACTGCAACTTTGGCGAAGATGTCCTGATTTGCGCCATATTTATCCAAATAAGCCTTACCTGCAGCCCCGAAAGTTTTCAATGCAATAGGAGCGTTTGGCTGATCAGGAACCAAGTTGATCAAGCTCTTTTCAATCCACTCAAACGGAGAGGTACGATCATCCCAGTTCGAAACGAGCGCACCAGGTTTCATCTCCTCAAAACCAAAGGCCAAAGCACATTCAACAGCGCCTGATTCCACAGCTTGTCTGGCCAAGAACAAAGCGGTAGAACCGGACGAACAGTTGTTGTTTACATTAACAACCGGTATCCCGGTCATACCAACCTTATATAAGGCAGTTTGTCCACACGTACTATCCCCATAAATATACCCGGCGTAGGCCTGTTGAATATGTCCATACTCAATTCCGGCGTCTTTCAAAGCTTCCCTTATCGCTTTGGCAGCCATAATCTCATATGGTTCCTGGGCGCCGGGTTTAACAAACTTAACCATACCCACACCAATCACTCTTGCTTTGTTACTCATATTTTTTCCTCCTACGGTTGGTTATTTAACACTTTTTGCAGCAATAAGGGTGTCATACGCTTCATCTCTTATCAATTGTTCATTGTAGCTCTTGCCAATTTTACGGCACACTTCACTAGCCAAAAACACCGTTCCCATACTTACTCCAACAGCACCCAAGATTCTCGCGGCCCAATGTCAAAGTGTTTACCAAAAAGAACATCCCCCTTTTTCCTTGTTTTTGAGATATGGGCAACACGAATACGTGCTGTTTCATAAATCCAGTACGCTTTCAACTCCTTTACTAAGTCTTAATTCTTTGAATTTTCTGAGTGTTAATACAACTAAGCAATTCACATGCCAAAAAGCAGAGCCACAACCTTGGATGATGAAGATAACCTTTATTTTTCGAACAAATAACCCTGGTAACAAGCACAGGTTACCTAAATCATATCCTTTTGCAATGCAACTTGATTGATTGCACTAAGTAAAATCTATTCAAAAAAAACGAGGCACTACTTTCCTGTATCTATATCATTACACATTAAAATGTCCTGTATAGATTTCATTACAGCTTTCCAATCATCTGTGTTATTATTAAAGCAAAAGGACCTTTTTAGCTTGATTTGCCTCAAATTTTACATAGAAGGTGATTAAATGCATATTAAGGACATTATCAATACTGACATAACCAATCTTTATTGCGGCGATACTTTGGAAAGGGCGATACTTGCCTTTAAGCAGACTAAAGTTGATGCGCTTCCCGTAGTTTCTGAGGAGAGGCGCCTAATAGGGCTTTTTACCCGGACCAATCTTTACAATGCCCTTCTGCATAAAGCTTCCTTGGAGGATTATATTGACCCTTGGATCACCAAAGACGTTTACAGTGTACCTGAAAGCATACCATCTGCCATTGTAGAACAGGTGATCAAAATGAGTCCGGTAGGATCTGCACCGGTGGTAGATGAACATACTAGAGTAGTTGGAGTAGTTACCAAAACCAATACAGTTTTAAGCCTGTTAAAAAAGTCTAACCTTTTAAATGCTCAGCTCACAGCTGTATTGAATGCAATGCATAATGGCGTCGTGGCCTTTGACGCCAGTGAATCCGTTTCTCTGATAAACAAGAGCGCAGAAAAGATGTTGGGTCTCAGCAGTGAGAAGACGCTCGGGTCGCCCAGTAAAAGCGTACTCACCGGTTTGGATCTCCGTCCAGTATTTGAACAGGGGAAAGCAATAATAGGCATTAAATACATTCATGGTGATATTCATACAGTTGTTAATGTCATGCCCATTTCAGATGGAATAGCAGTAAACGGAGCAGTGGCCGTCTTTCACGACCTAACGGAATTGGAGCAAGCGGCAAAGGAACTCGAAATAGTTAAAAACTTAAATCGCACCTTGGATACTGTGCTAAACATTATTTATGACGGAATTATCGTGGTGGACGAATGCGGCCGTATCACCTTAGTTAATAAAGCAACTACTGATTTCTTAAAGATCCGACCCGAAGAAGTTCTGAACAAACATGTCACAGAAATCATGACAAATAGCCGGCTTCACATTGTAGCTAAGTCAGGGGTACCCGAGTTCAGTGAGATTCAAAATATTGACGATAAACAGTTTATCGTTTCAAGGTTGCCCATTGTCATAGATGGTGTACCATCCGGAGCCGTTGGAAAAATCGTATTTCCGCAGCTACCAGAAATACAGGAACTAGTAAAAAAACTCAACTCATTACAAAGCAAGGTAGCATATTACAAGGAAGAGTTGCAAAAGTCAAAAACCTCGCAGTTTGAACTGAAGACCATAATAGGCACTAGTCCGCCAATGCTGTACTTGAAGGAAGAAATTCAAAAGGTGTCACGCACAAATTCAACCGTTCTAATTACAGGTGACAGTGGAACTGGCAAGGAATTGGTTGCTCAGGCTCTTCATTATTGCAGTCAGCGGCGCAACGGTCCCTTTGTAAGCATCAACTGCGCAGCAATTCCAGAAAATTTGCTTGAATCGGAAATGTTTGGCTATGCGCCTGGCGCTTTCTCGGGGGCACAACGCAACGGAAAACCAGGACGTTTTGAAATGGCCGACAAAGGAACCCTTTTCCTGGATGAAATTGGTGACATGTCATTAAGTCTACAAACTAAACTTTTGAGGGCCATCCAAGAGCGAGAATTTGAACGAATTGGAGGAACCAAGAGCATTCGAGTCGACGTCCGGATCATTGCCGCAACCAACCACGATTTGCGTAAGTCAGTAACAAGCGGTACTTTCCGGGAAGATTTGTATTACCGCTTGAACGTAATCAACCTTCATCTGCCTCCATTGCGGGAACGCACGGAGGACATAGGGTTATTAGTAACTAGGTTTATAGAAAAATTCAATCGTATCCTAGGAACGGACATCACCGGATTTTCCCCTGAGGTTTTGGACATATTTTCCAGCTGCTCTTGGCCCGGCAACATAAGAGAGTTGGAAAATGTAATTGAGCGTGCGGCTAATTTCGTCATTAAGGGAGAAATCTCGCTAGAGCACTTGCCTTCTTACCTCCTGAAGGTAGATAGCACTAGGAACTTATCAAGAACTGAAAAACAGGACGCTGTTAGGGAAGTCTATAGGGACAAGCTAAACATTGCTGAAAAGGAGATCATTCTCGCTATTCTTGATTCGACCAAAGGCAATAAGAGTGAGGCTGCAAAGCAGCTTGGAATGAGTAGAACCCGCCTTTATGCTAGACTAAGAAAGTTGGGATTAGCATAAACGAAAGACTTCCTTTGATAAAGATTTAATTACAAGATGCTTTAAAAGAAATATCAATTATTTAATTTACACTAAATTCTTTTAAAGCATAAAAAAGGAGTATCGCTTTCTACTTAAAAAAAGTAGTTTTACCGATACTCCCTTGACCTTCAACTGAAGAGGTTAAGGGCTTCTAGGTTATCATTCCTACTGCTAGAGTTCCCCGTTTTCCTAGCGCTAACTTTCTTTGGGCTTGGGTTAGGGGCCGACCATTTTTAATCAAGGAGCTGGCTTGTGTGGTTGCCCATTCAACCAGCAAAACCTTATTTGAAGCGATCGCAGAACCTCAGGCGTCACAAAAGCGAATCTTGTCAAAAACATCACTCCGTAGAAACTGATTTGGTTCTTGGGTTTTTGTGTAAGAGTACAACGATGTTACAAGCAATTCCTACATGTCGAACAAGGCTTTACCCAGAATTTTGATCAGACGTTCAAGAGGTATCTTGAAAACTAAACCGGCTGGGTCGGACAAAACGTTGGTTATGGCCTGCTGCATCTCCTCTGGCTTTGGTCCGAATTGAAGTAAGTTTGCAGGCAGGCCTAGTTCATTTTGGAGAACCCTGATTTTTGCTACAGCTATTTGGTGCAGTTCATCCGGTGTTGCTTTCTCCTTGATCCCGAGTGCATCGGCCAATGCATTTATCTTGGGCAGGTACAGTTCCGGCAGCGCCTCCATTACTATGGGCAGCAGCACGGCGTTGGCCAGACCGTGCGGTATGTCATACATTGCGCCCAGGGCGTGGGCACAGTTATGAACCGGGATGGCTCCAAGCGACGAGAACGACATAATCGCCATACAGCTGGCGGTCAAAAGGTTCATCCGGGCGTCGACATCCGCTCCATTGGAAACAGCCTTCGCCAGATTCTGCTCAATCAGACGAATTGCCTGCAGCCCCAAGGCATCATACATCTGCCCCTGATATGGCCACGCCACGCCTTCGATAGCATGCGTCAGGGCGTCGAATCCAGTAAAGGCGGTAATCTTGGGCGGAAGCCCTACTGTCAAGTCAGGATCAAGTACTGCAATATCAGCATTAATGTATGGATGCAGCAAATTGGCTTTTACATGGTCGGTTTCATTTAAAAAGACGGCGACAGGAGAAACTTCGGATCCTGTCCCTGCCGTGGTTGGGACGGCAATGTGCTTTATTCCCAGCGGCTTGGCCAGCTCACCTACATATAATCCGGTATTTGCCGGCACAGTGTCTGCTATATCTGTAAGTCCGGAGGCAAGCAGCATTTTTACTCCCTTGGCCGTGTCCAAAACACTGCCACCCCCGACGGCCAGAATACCTTCTACAGCCAGCTGGCGTCCGATTCCCGCGGCTTTATTAACCAGGGACATTTTTGCATCCTGCAAGACTTCGTCAAATATGGTAACGATGTGCAAATCATGAGGCCCGTCGAATGATTCCATTAGTTTGTCGATAATTCCGGCGCTGATAATGCCCTTATCTGTTATAATCATCCAGCGCCGGGCGGCAAGCTCTTTCATATGTGCCGGAAGAAATGCCCGGGCACCGGGTCCTGCTGATACAGAGGTGCGAAAATCAAACCGGAAATAAGTTTGTGTAGGCATTAAATATCATCCTTTCTAGGTTGAGGCAACAGTACTAACTGAAGGCCGTGGTCACTTTCAATGGAAAACCTGTCACCCACAGAGGTAATTACAGTCAATATCAAGGTCTTACCGGTATGTAAAGCCGCCAGCCGCTGCGAGGTGTAAACCGGTACTCCATACGCTGAACCGATTTGGACCGCCGTAGGTTCCACTATGAAATTTTCATACAAATACGGGGCGGTGCCGTCGCAGCAGCCCTCCCCGATATAAAAAAGAAGGTTGCCCAGCCTGTCCTGCCGGACTTGCTTTAGCATCGCCGCCACCAAACCGTGCGCTAACACTTGCATGGCGGCTATTTTGTAGCCCAGCTGTCAAAAAGCAGCTGGTGCCAGAACCTTTGGTTAACGTCAGGAACCATGGAGGTGTGCATGTGTTTCGTTTGGGAGTATTCGAACAATACCTGATAGCCGGATTCCCTGCCAAAGCCTGATTGTTTGTAGCCGCCGAACGGAGCATCCGGCCGAAGCATATGCCAGTCGTTGATCCAGACTGTGCCGGCCCTGAGTTTGCGTCCGATATTCTGCGCTCTGGTGATGTCCTTGCTCCAGACACCGGCCGCCAGGCCATAGATTGAGTCATTGGCAATGCGGATGGCATCTCCTTCCGTATCATAGGGAATGACACATAGAACAGGCCCGAAGATTTCTTCCTGAGCGATCTTCATAGAATTGTCAACATTTTTAAAAATGGTGGGCTGAATATAAAAGCCGCCCGCCAATTCCGCCGGCAAATCGGGGATTTTGCCTCCATACGCCAGAACGGCGCCTTCCTCAATACCAGCCTGAATGTAATTGAGAATGGTATCCCGCTGTGTTTTGGATACAATCGGCCCCATACCTGTAGTAAGTTCCATGGCATTGCCAATGGCAATTGTTGAGGCTTTGGCGATTAGGCGATCCACTATGTCATCCTGCAATTCGCGCGGTACCAGTAAGCGGGTGCCAGACTCGCAAATTTGACCGCTGTGCAGGAATGTCGCAAATAGCGCCCCTTCGGAAACGAGGTCCAGGTCGGCGTCACGCAGCATGATCGCTGGGCTTTTTCCGCCCAGTTCAAGCGTCAGGCGCTTAACTGTATGAGAGGCCAGCTGCATAATGCGGCGGCCTACCGCTGTAGAGCCGGTAAATGAAATCTTGTCCACTTCAGGGTGGGTGACGATGGCCTCCCCAATTAGGGCGCCAGGTCCCGCCACCACATTGACAACTCCATCGGGCAAGCCGCATTCCTGAAAAATTTCCGCAAGCAAGAGCGTTGTAAGAGGTGTATTCGAAGCTGGTTTGATTACTATTGCATTACCCATGGCGATGGCGGGCGCCAGTTTCCATCCGGCGAGGATCATTGGAAAATTCCATGGAGTTATTAAACCGCAGATACCAATCGGCTCGCGCTCAATAATATTGATCGAAGGCCCCGGCACGGCGACGCAAGGCAATTCCTCCCGTATAGGAAAGTTATTGAGAATTTGCCCCATGATGGCAAATTGCTGCGGTAGCTGAAGAACATCACTGCCCATGGTTCTGCGAAGTGTCCCGCCTGATTGCATTGATTCCAAAGTAGCAAGTTCATGCGCCCGCTTGTTAATCATGTCGGCAATTCTGAACATTATATTTGCCCGTTCCTTATGCGACACCCGGCTCCAGGTCCCGGACTCAAAGGTTTGCCTAGCAACCCGGACTGCCTCATTCACATCTTCCAAGCCTGCCCTGGCAACGGTTGCGCAAACTTCACCGTTGGAAGGATTAATGACTTCAAACGTTGCGCCGGAGAGGGCAGGTACCTTTCTGCCGCCGATAAAGAGCGGATAAAACTGTGACATGGTAAAACCTCCTTTAATGGGTTATATGAGTATTGTATCGAAATTGTAAAAATGCTAATAAAACTCATATTTCAGATTTTAACTGACAATTCACTAGCTAAAACATTAGTGTAGTTCCCTATTTTATCTCACAACTAAGACCACCTGCCAGTTTATCTTCCAAATCAAGCACCATTACCTTCACATAAACAATCATAAGAATAATCATTTACTTGAAATAATTATGTCAGAACAAACACGTATCAGTTTACCTCACCGGTTTAAGCGCTTTTGCCCCTTGCCCTGTCTCTCTTACAAATTGCATCAGTATTACCGGAATTAAATTTATAACTCCTATAAAAATAAACCCTGCTATCGGTTTACCAGTAATGGTCATAATGTTACCAACTATAAGCGGAATAAGGAAAGCTCCTATCCGGTTAAAAGTGAATATTCCACCAAAGGCGCTGCCTGCCAGCTTTGGCCCTATCTCTTCAAGCTCTATAACAATTGATCTAAGTTGCGGCAAAGCGCAGCCGTGGCAAAACCCGCTGAGGAATGCAGCCATGTACAGAGGCCAATTCCACAAAATTGCCAGAAGCGGCGCCGTAACTGCGATGATAAGAAAAAGCGGCCAAGTAAATATCTTTCTAAGGCCAATTTTATCTGAAAAATATGGACCAACAATTAATCCCACGATAGATGCCAGGCTACCCAAGGAAGTAAATAGGCCTGCTTCGGCATCAGACATCCCCTTACTCACCATAAAAGTTGGCAGTATGCCAGAAGCTGCCATCAGCCCTCCTATAGTAATAAACTCTACAAATGAAATTAACCAAATTTCTTTGACTTTGAAGACCCGGTGCATTCCATCCCACATGGGGGGGCGCTGACTTGACTCCGCACCTGTAGTGTCACGTTCCCTGGCTGCTGCAATCCACATAATAAAAATGGCGATATTAATTACCGCAAGCAATAACATTAAATTTCTCCAGCCGCCAACCAAAGATGCACATGGAACTCCTAGGGCCAATCCTAGCCCCATACCGACAGTGACACCCAAATACAGTATTCCATTCGCCCGGCTGAGTTCTCTTGACCCAAACCACATGGCAACGCCTTTGCTCAAATTGGGAACGATTACGCCAATACCCATCCCCATTAAGAGGTTACAGATCAGAAGGCTTTCATAACTGGACGAGAAACCGCGTAACCCACCAAATACCGCGGTCCACAAAAGTGAGACACTCAATACTTTTTTATAGGCAAAGCGGTCGGCCAATATGCCCCCAATGATACAGAATAATAATACGCCTAGAGGTATTGCCGCCCAGATCACACTTATTTGTGAGTAGTTCAGCTTAAATTCCTTGGCAATGGTGGGGAAAACAGCGGAAAGAGATGTAACAGCTGCTCCGTCAACCTGCAAGTTTATTATCAGTAAAAGAATAAGCATTGCCCAGCGGTATGCCGATTTCTCCTTCAATTCCACTTAATACCACCTTTGTGCTATTATAAATAATCATTTATTCAACTACGCAAGAAAGAAACTGACTTGGATCTTTGATATTCAAAGAGTAAAGATCAAAAAATGTTCATTAGGGGGTAAATGGCTGAAACAAACTACAGTTTAAAAAGGCTTATGAATTCACCTAATTTCTGAACATCCCCGTTTATTTTCATTCGTCCGTCGGCAAATGCCTGGCGCGGATCGGAAACACCAAAGGCAATTTCCTTCCATGTATTACTAGTCACATCGATAACCAGTGACGGATTTTCTGGAAAACCGGCACGACTCTCCGCTATCCCACGGCGAACTTTGAACATATATCTTTCTCCGGTATCTGTAATTCTGAAACCAACCGACAAAACCATATCGGCGCTGGCAACAGGATCAATGTATACTGACATCATTTCAAAAACACTCTCCGATGGCACTGCATGAGCTGAACGGGCATCAGCTTTTGGTGTTATGAAGCTTATTTTACCCAGCATCTCATAGGCCTGGGAATAATAATACGACCGACCGTTAGAGTTATACATTCTGTCACCAAGTTTAAATAGCGCATGTATCTTTATCTCACGGGCGGCACTGTCTTCGGGATTAACCGCCAAAAGCATATCTGATATTTCAGCAGCCCACTGATCCTCGTCTCTGTCAAGAGCGCTTTTTGCCTCATTGAGTAGCTTCTGATGGCCTCCTGCCAGATTGATTATTCTTTTTGACCTCTCCGCTGAAGGCAGAGGTTCAAGCCCTGTTGCGTTACCGTCAAACCAGCCCAGATAGCTATTAAATATGGAACGTACCGACCATGAAACCTTGCCGTATATCTCCAGGGTTTCAATATGTTTAGTGAAGTGGGCGGGAAGTTTGATTTCCTCGGTAAGTTGATCGGGTGTTTTTCCTTTGTTAATGCCCCGTATTACAGAATCGTGAACGTACTGAATAGCATCCCGGTATAAAGTAAGCAACTCATCTATGCGTTCTGAACCACGAATGGGTTCAGTATGGCTTGGCACAAGGTACTCCGCGCCAAGGTCCCTCATTTTGTCCAGGGAGGTTATCCAGCCATGAACCGGGCGCGGCGAGGTTCCACGTATTGCGTACAGGTTCGGAAAAGAAGGATAATAATTGTCTCCGCAAAATAGTACTTTCTTTTCGGGCATCCATATAAAGATTTGGTCGTCGGTTTCCCCGGGGGCATGAACAAGTACAAATTTCTGCCCTCCAATTGTTACTTCCAAATTGTCATCAAATACCTTGGTGGGAGGAACAAAAAATGGCTTGTGCTCTTGGTGTTCGCTCCTCAAAAAAGGTCCTAGGCCACTACAGGCCACATTCCCTTTCGGAAGGTACGCTCCAAATTGCCTGCTTGACCGGGTACTCAGTATCGGCCATATTTTTAAGAACTGTGTTTTGTAGAAATCCAGGGTTTTTTTATGGGCGTAGACTTCAGTATTTTCGTCAGCAAAGGCAGAGGTTCCCATAATATGGTCCGGGTGCCCGTGGGTATATATAACAGCCAGGGTAGGCTGGTTTGATATTAAGTCGAATTCCTTTTTGACTTCCTGGGCAGCATCCATACTTTCAGTGGTATCAATGATTACGTTGCCGTGGTCAGTTACCACCAGAATGATATTGCCCAGCGCATACCCGATGGCTGAATATATTCCGTCAGTAACCTTTTCCACTCTTTTCTCAAATCGTTTAGCATAGGCTTCCAGTTCTTTACTAGGTGCAGGCTCCCAGGTAAATTCTCTTGTTTCCATAAAAACTATCCCCCCGTAAATTTTGCTCAAAAGCATGGAATCTTTCCATCTTATAAAGCTATAAACAGCCAGTCCCCAGCATTGCTTTTTCAGCCGGTAAGAGCCAGAATTATTTAACCAACTATATTGAGCTAATTCAGAAAAACCTGTAAAATACCATTACACTAAAAATTAGCACTCCCAGGGCAACAATAATTAACACTAATATGAGAAAAAGTTTTGTGCAAAGCTAAGCTTTAATTATGTTGTCTAGTTTCATTGCCAGAGCCATGTCGCCTTTAATCTTCAGTTTGCCGCTCACAAAAGCCATAGTCCCGTTTAACTTGCCTGCCACCATGTCTTTAAAATCATTTGAATCCATTGAAATCGTAATTGTCGGGCTGTCAGTTTCACCTTCATTCAGGGTGGGAGAGCCATCTTCAAGCTTTGCTGAAAAAGACATGGCATCCTCTCCACTGATATCAAACTGGAATACACCGCTTATTCCCTTGTTTTTGGCAGTGTTGTTCTTAAGAACGGTTGACAGTTCGGAATAAATTTCTTTCATAGTAATCATTTATGACTCCTCCTTTAAATATCCACATATTAATTGATATAAAATTTAAAAAATATAGTTAGAACTGCGACTTCATATTGTCATATATCACCGGCTTTCAGTCAAACATGATAAACCTTATATTTGGCAGTTACCTCTGAAGAATGGTAACTTTTTCTGAAAAAAGAATTAGTTCTATTGCTTATTTGTGTACCGCCAGATCTTCATTTTTTCCGCCTGCTTGATCAGTTCGTCGCGAAAGTCAGGGTGCGCGATATTGATTAGTTCCTCCGCCCTTTGCCATGTCGCCTTGCCTTTGAGATTCACCAAGCCATATTCTGTTACAACGTAATTGGTTATATATCGTGGTACCGTGACAGCTGTTGAAGGAGCGAAGGCAGGGACGATCCTGGATGTGAGTTTGCCGTCCTTGTCCCTGACGGTTGAATGCATGCAGCAAAATCCCTTGCCGCCGTTAGAGCGGAAAGCGCCGTAGATAAAATCGAACTGTCCGCCTACTCCGGAAATCTGACGTGATCCCTTGGACTCCGAAGATACCTGTCCAAAGAGATCCACCTCCAGACAGCCGCAGACAGAAAATACATTATCATTTTGAGCGATGACGTATGGATCGTTGGTATAGTCTGACGGGGCCGCATTACACAGGACATTGTTATTAACAAACTTGTAAAGCTTATCGCTTCCCAGTGCAAAGGTAAAGGTGAATTTCCCCTTATCGATATTCTTGCGCATGTTTGTGATACGCCCTGCCTCATACATATCCACAAAGGAATCAACCAGCATTTCCGTATGCACACCTATGTCTTTGATGTCGGATTGGGCGATCAAAGAGCCGACACGGTTGGGCATCGCCCCTATGCCTAACTGCAGACAGGCGCCGTCTCCCAACTCATCCATTATGTAATGGGCAATCTTATCATCAGTCTCCGTATAATCTATTTTGGATATTTGCATTAGCGGTGGGTTATCCCCCTCAATTATGCAATCAATCTGTGAAATGTGTAGGTAATTCTTCTGACCATGAACACGCGGCATATTGGTATTGACCTCCACTATGACCAGATCAAACAGCTCGGGTATAAGAGGATTAATAGACGTAGTTGTTCCGAAGTTAAAAAAACCATATTCATCCATCGGGTTAACTGTCACCATAGCAACATTGCGTCGACCCGGCGATTCTCTCGCTATCTTATAGGCTTCATGATAAGCAGAAGGAACGTAGAAAGTTAATCCTGCATCCGACAGCTTTCGGCCGACCATGCTGTGAAAAAAATCATTGTTAATAAAGTGCTTGTGGCTGGGATCAGATATTACGGCTTGAGGTATAAAAGTTAGCGTATTGGTACTTATCCATACATCGTTCAGTTCATTCTTTCTTCTTGCCAAGGCTGCATCGCAATTAATGGGCACCGAGGCGAATTCTCCATATTGAATGCGATCTCCTGACTTAATCCGCTTAACTGCTTCATCGGCAGTAACCAGTTTGTTTCCGTACTCCGCCTGAGGATCCATGACGGGTTTCAATATTTTTTGCACTAAACAACGCTCCCCTCATATAGTGTTGAGACATGCAAGGTCTCTGCTATATTGTTCAATAGTCATGCAGGGTCATTGATTTCCTGAATCTGCAGGAGAACCTCCTGAATTTTGGTTTGACCAGACCTTATTTTTCCCACAAGCGTTTCGGTCCGCCCGCCAATATTTGCGCTTAAACTATTAACATTCTCCAGGTTTTGAGCCACCTCGGTGGCAAAAGAAGCTATCTGCCTTATGCTGCACTCATTCTGATATAATGCCCCACCGACCTCACTGAGACTGCCCTTTGTCCTGAATCCGGTGTCCTTTGTGCTGGAGATAATTTCATTATTTTTTTCACAGTATCCACCGCATTCCAGGATAAAAATAGAAAAACTCAGCTATTGAAGCCACGGTTTTATACCCTGGGTTCAATAGCTGAGCTTATTTACTATACGGCAACCCTTTGAAAAGCCTGCCCCATAAATAACCAGCATATTCAATTAATATGTATCATTTATACCACTGTTCTCTTAGCATGTCAAGACGCTTTGATCTAATATTTAAAGAAAAAATGTACAAAAGCAGGTACTTATACTTGCTTGATTGTTTTATTCTTACTAGCAATTTCGATATACCTTTCATAACAAATTTTAAAAGCCTGTATAAAAGATTCAATGGCAGAAAATGATGCCATACTCCGTATACTCTGAACATATCCTTCAATCCCATTATCTAATTGTAACCCAATAGCCTTTGAGCGCAAGAATTTATTAATCACATCCCAGTCTATATTAACTCCGGCATCAACAATTATTGATGTTTCAAGATCTACAACCAATGTTACGACTATAACTTTGTGTTGTTCGTAGTTAGCGGAGCCTTTAGGCACTTGCGCATAACCGGCCACTAAAACTGACTTAGGCGGATACTGTTCATCCATCTTATACGCCCCCATTCTCTACATTATTCATAAAAACTCGCTTAGTAATTGTATACACCCATGAGATGTTAATGTCAAAGTAAAATAATTTCTGTTTCAAAGTTAGCAATTTAGCTTCTGTATAATTTTCACTGATCATAATTGAGAAATTCAATTATAATGTATTGTATAACCATTTTTTACTTAATTTAACTCTAAAATGGATATACCTCCCCTACCCCAAAATTAGTTTTCTTATAGTTGTCTAATCTCTATGCGCTACTCAAAACTAATTCGGCTTTAAACTTCAGCTGATATAGTCCTTTTAATAAAAGCCTTACCATTTCCCGCTGGGTTTTTATGTGCTTTTTCAGTCGTCTTAATGTCATACTGCCCTGAGAGGATGCAATATTTTTGTAGGCTAGAAGATAGAATTCCGGGTTGTAGAGGTTTCGGTACAATCGCTCGTACTGATACTCTACGTTCTGCGCTTTACTTGCCCAGGGTTTGCAACACTGCCGCAGGACTTCTAATGATGCCTCACGCACCTTTCCTTTGTGTGTTGGCGATTGGACTGCCCCCCTTTGCCATGTGGACTGCGCTACCGCCTCAGACTACTATGGGGGCTGTGTTGCCATGACGGATATTCAGGACTAATCCATAGCCGCAAATGGGCGGCGTTCCGTTTTAGGCAATCCCCGTTTAGCGGGGCTGGAACTGAGAGCATACCGCATTGTCGGATGTGACTTTCGTCGTTTTCCACTCTCCTGTGGCTGGCTTGCCTGAAGCATCACGCTTTCTGCGCACCCGAAACAACATAAGCTCATGTACGGACGGATATATCCTCACTAAGTAATTGTCAAATGCTACGCACGTAAGCAAAGAAAAAGCCCAACCCTAAGGTTGGACATGAATTTCTAATTTTTAGTTTTGTAGCAGTTAGCTGGTAGCTCTTTCGACCAAGGAACAAACTTTTC
>Ga0209347_1000151_pt1 | contig 196926 bp, 177 predicted proteins | sample AutmiccommuBRH23_FD_187382 | JGI IMG/M metagenome (GOLD analysis project Ga0209347, IMG submission 187382) | Deep subsurface microbial communities from Mt. Terri, Switzerland - Autotrophic microbial communities BRH/23 (SPAdes) (version 2) | ecosystem: Environmental > Aquatic > Deep subsurface... | reverse complement strand
AGCCGGCGCCGATTTCGACGTGCTGCCGGAGCTGCGCGTCTCGGTGAACTTGAACCACCTCTGGTTTCACAAGACCGACACGCTTGAAGCGCTGCGCGTGCAGGGGGATATAGGGCGCGACATCGGCTGGGACTATTCGGCGGCGGTAATTTATCGCCCGACCTTCATCCAGAATGTAGTGCTCCGGCTTTCCGGCGCAGCGCTGGAACCCGGGGACGGCTTCCGCGCCCTGTTCGACAACAATGAGGACCGCGACCTCTATTACTCGGTCCTGTTCAATGCGGTGCTGACTTACTGATGGGTGGGGTGAGGGACATATTCACTGCTGCGATCGCGTCCGATCCTTCGCGACGCCCGGCCAATGTCCTTTGGACATTACCCGGGCTCCTCAGGATGAGGACTGCGTTTGCGGCAAAAGTGAACAGGAACACCCTCATCCTGAGGAGCGCGAGCGTAGCGAGCGCGTCGCGAAGGATCGGCAGCACTCTCTTCGCTCTCATCACTATGACCGGCATCGCCCTCGCCGCCGACGAAGAAAAGCCTGTCGACCGCGACTATTCGCAAGTGACGGCCGCGCCGGCTCCCGTCTATCAAACCAAAGACCAAGCCGACGCAAAGAGCGCTGGCTGCCTGACCTGTCATACCGCAACCGACGCGCCGACCATGCACAACCCGACCGCCGATCTGCGCATCGGCTGCACGGATTGCCATGGCGGCGATCCATCGGTGATGGGGGCGGGCCTGACGATGCATTCCGAAGCGTATGACGAGGCCCGTGATCGCGCCCATGTCCTGCCGCGTTACCCTGAGACGTGGCATTTCCCGCACTCGGCCAATCCAAAGCATTCCTACGCATTGCTGAACAAGGAATCGCCGGAGTTCGTCCGTTTCGTAAACCCGTCAGACTATCGCGTGGCACGCGAGTCCTGCGGCAGTTGCCATATGCGCGAAATTCTCGCGGCGGAGCGCTCGCTGATGGCGACCGGCGCCATGTTCTGGGGCGGCGCGGCCTATAATAATGGCGTCTTGCCGTTCAAGAAGTACATTCTCGGCGAAGCGTACACGCGCGACGGCGAACCGGCGGCGGTGTGTTCGCCCGGCGAGCCGGTGGCGGACTCGCCCATGGGCTGTCCGACGGCGCCGTCTGCGGCGGCCCAGTTGCGTGGCGCGCTTCCGTATCTGGCGCCGCTGCCGACCTGGCAGGTTATTCCGCCAGCGGATATTTTCCGCGTCTTCGAACGCGGCGGGCGCAATATCCTGACGCAATTCGCAGAAGTCGGTCTGCCCAATGCCGCCGGTCAGTTGCAACGCCTGGAAGAGCCCGGCCGCCCCGACATCCGGCAATCGAACCGCGGTCCCGGGACGGGTCTGCGCGTCGCCATCCCGGTGTTGAACATCCACAAAACCCGGCTCAACGATCCGTTCACCTGGTTTCTCGGCACCAATGACCAACCGGGCGACTACCGCTCCTCCGGTTGCGCATCCTGTCACGTCGTCTACGCCAATGACCGCGAGCCGCGTCACGCCCTCACCTATGCGCAATATGGGCGAGACGGCGAAACCATCACCAAAGACCCGACCATTCCCAAAAATGAACCGGGCCACCCCTTACAGCATGCCTTCACCCGCGCAATCCCGACCTCGCAATGCATGATCTGTCACATGCACCAGCCGAACATGTTCCTGAATACCTATCTCGGCTACACCATGTGGGATTATGAATCCGACGCGCCGTCCATGTGGCCGAAGGAACAGAAATATCCGACCATCGAAGAACAGCGCACGGTGCTCGACCGCAATCCGGAAGGCGCTGCGCCGAGAGGCAACTGGGCCGATCTCAACTTCCTTCGCAATGTCTATGACCTCAACCCAACCCTCAAAGACACGCAATTCGCGGACTATCACGGTCATGGCTGGAACTTCCGCGCGGTCCTGAAACGCGATCGCGACGGCAACCTCCTCGATGCGAACGGAAACATCGTCGCCAATGACGACCCGGAAAAATGGCGCAAGGACGGTGAAGGCAAGTTCGTCGAACCCGGAACCAATCCCGGCGAAACCGTTCACATGATGTCGATCCACGCAGAAGTCGGCATGCAATGCGCCGATTGCCACTATGCGCAGGACAGTCACGGCAATGGTTACATCCATGGCGAAGTGGCCGCTGCCGTCGAGATCGGATGCCGCGACTGCCACGGCACCGCGAGCGAGTATCCGACTTTGAAAACAACCGGCCCCGCCGCGGGGCCAGATGGCCGCGATCTTTCCATCCTGCGCAATCCCGATGGCCGCAATCGTTTTGAATGGATGATCCGCGGGGGACGCAATGTGCTGGTGCAGCGGTCGATTATCGATCCCGACCTCGAATGGGAAGTTTCGCTGGTCAAGGACAGCGTGACGCCGGGATCACCAGGCTACAACGCCAAATCCGCCCGCGCCAAAACCGTTTCCATGAGCGCCGACGGCGACATGGAATGGGGCAGGAATTCGGACAAGTCCAACCTCGCCCACAAAGATGAGGAGATGGAGTGCTATACCTGCCACCTGTCGTGGACGACATCCTGCGGCGGCTGTCACCTGCCCATTGAAGCAAACTGGCAGGCGGAGTCCCATAAATATGAGGGCGGCACGACCCGCAATTACGCAACCTACAATCCGCAGGTTGCGCGCGATCAGATGTTCCAGCTCGGCAAGCATCAGGACACAAAGAACAACACGATTGCTCCGGTGCGGTCGTCTTCTGCGCTGGTGCTGTCATCGACGAACGTCAATCGCGAACGCATTTATGTGCAGCAGCCGCCGATTTCATCTGCCGGTTTTTCTAGCCAGGCATTCGCGCCGCACTTCCCGCACACGGTCCGCAAGACTGAGACCAAAACCTGCACGGACTGCCATCTCTCTGAAGACAACGACAATAATGCGATCATGGCGCAGTTGATGCTGCTTGGCACGAACTTCGTCAACTTTGTCGGCATGCACGCCTATACAGGACTCGACGGCGCCATCGAGGCGGTGCGCGTCACCGAATGGGACGAACCGCAGGCGGTGTTTGGCTCCTACCTGCACCAGTACGCCTATCCGGACTACTATAAGGCGCATGTGGAGCGAAACGGACGCGAACTCGTCAACTGGACCCGCGGCGATAATCTGAAAGGCGAGACCGGCGCGCTCGAGGAAATCGCCAATGTCGTTCAGGACGCCGGCGGCGCTGTAAACTGTCTCCAGTTGCGCGGCGAATATCTCTACGCCGCAGAAGGCAAAGGCGGCTTCCGCGCCTATGATGTTGCGTCCATCGCTAACAAGGGGCTCTCAGAACGCATCCTGACGGCGCCGTTCTCTCCGCTGGGGCACGACACCCATGTCAAAACCCGCAACGCAACCTGCATGGCGCTGCCGACAAACCAGCCGATCAATCCGGCGCGCAATACGCCCGAACTGCGCGAGATGAACAACGAACAGGCGTTCCACCAGCTCTATAATTACGCAGTCATTACCGACGCCGAAGAAGGCCTGATCCTCGTCGATATCAACACTCTCGCCGACGGCGAATCGCGCAATAATTTCTTCGAGCGCGCGCTGACATGGAACGAGGGCGGCGTCCTCAACGGCGCGCGGCACATCACGCTTGGCGGACACTATGCCTATATCGCGACGGATGCCGGGCTGGTCGTGGTCAACCTCAACGATCCGCTGAACCCGAAAACTGAATCCATCACGCCGGTTGACGATATGCGCGCCAGCGCGCTGCAGTTCCGGTATCTGTTCGTCACCGATGCGTCTGGTCTGAAGGTGTTTGACGTCACCGACCTTGCCGCCCCGAGATTGGTCGAGAACGCCAGCATCGCCCTTGCCGATGCGCAAAAAATTTATGTGGCGCGCACCTACGCTTATGTCGCTGCGAGGTCGGAAGGCCTCGCCATTATCGACGTCAAGAATCCGGAAGCGCCAAAGCTCTACGAAAAATTCACCGCCGGCGGCGCGCTCAACGATGCGCGCGACGTGATCGTCGCCACTACCAATGCGTCTTTATTCGCCTATGTGGCCGATGGCGACAACGGTTTGAAAGTGTTGCAGCTGACCAGCCCGTCATCGCAGCCGAATTTCTATGGCTTCTCTCCGGCGCCGAAGCCGGAACTGATCGCATGGGCGAAAACACCAAAGCCTGCGCTGGCGCTTTCGAAAGGCATAGATCGCGATCGCGCGGTTGATGAAAGCGGGCACCAGATGGCTGTGTTCGGCCGCTATGGCTCGCGACCGTTTACGCGCGCAGAGATGGAGCGGCTGTTCCTCAACAAAAAGGGTGAGCCCTATTTTGTAACTGATCGAACTGACGACACGACGCGCGCTGGGGGACGCTAACTGCGAATGGAGTATCGCGGCAGATAATCAAGGCTGCCGATCAACGCGCTGTGGGGTGGAAGAATCAGCGCAAAAAATGGGGTGACCGCCATGTGGGGCGTGGTTTTTGGTCTGGCCAGCATATTAACGCTTGCAGTGTTGCTGCTGCCAATCGCTAGGCGCAGCAACATTCCCCATACTGTTATTCTCGCTGTGGCGGGCATTGGGCTGGGCTTTATCGTTCAGTATCTTGGCGCTCCTGACCTCGCTCACGATCCGCAGGCAGGCCATGGCGGCGGATCGTTCTGGCTGCAGATGGCGCAAGCGGTCGGCGGCCTTCGAATTACATCCGATGTCATCCTGTTTCTGTTCCTGCCGGCGCTGGTGTTCGAAAGCGCCATGTCGCTCGATCTCAGGAAACTGATGGAGGACATCCGCTCGATTTTATTTTTAGCGATTGTCGGCGTCCTCATTTCGACAGTAATTGTCGGCGTTTCGCTCTGGTCCGTGTCCGGCGTGGCGATCGTCACCTGCCTGCTTCTTGGCGCGATCGTATCGGCAACCGATCCCGTCGCCGTTATCGCCCTGTTCAAGGATTTGAACGCACCCAAACGGCTGACGGTGCTCGTCGAAGGGGAGAGCCTTTTCAACGATGCAACTGCGATCGTCCTGGCGTCGATTTTTATCGCGTTTTACGCGCAAGGGGGCAGTCCGTCCCTGACGGCGGGCCTTTTCAATTTTACTGTCGTGTTCCTTGGCGGAATTGCTGTTGGCATGATCGTCGCGCGCCCCGCCGTGTGGCTCATGCAAGCGTTCCGGCGCGACGCCATGATCATTGTCACGCTGACGGTCGCATTGCCATTTATGGCTTTTGTCATCGCCGAACATTTCCTGCATGTTTCCGGCGTGATGGCGGTCGTTGCTGCCGGTTTAACGGTAGGGTCCATCGGACGGCGTCTGATCCCCCCGCAGGTTTTCGAAGAAGTCACTCATGCATGGCATCAACTGGGCTTTTGGGCGACGTCGCTGATTTTTGTCCTTGTCGGCCTCGCCGTCCCGCGCATGCTGGGCCAGCATCTCTACGATTATGTTGACGACATTATTGTCCTCACCATCGCCGCCTCTGCAGCGCGCGCTTTTATCATTTATATCCTGCTGCCATTACTGAACCGGTTTGGCGCGCGGCAAAAAGTCAGCCTCGGCTACCAGACCATCATGTTCTGGGGCGGATTGCGCGGCGCGGTATCGCTCGCACTGGCGCTGATCGTTCTTGAGACCGACGCCATGCCGGAAGAAGGCCGTGCGTTCATCGCCGTTCTCGTGACCAGCTATGTTTTGTTCACCCTGATTGTTCAGGCGACGACCATTCAGCCGGTTATGCGCCTGTTTGGCCTGCACAAACTTTCTCCAACCGATCAGGCTTTACGCAATCGAAGCGTTTCGAATGCGCTCGCCTCGGTCTCGTCTGAGCTGGACCGTTTCGCCAGCTTTCACGAAATCGGCGCCAGCGAACGCGACGCCGCCCTGAAGCGCTTTCATGAAGCGGCGCAAAAAGCGGATGCGCTTGCGGGAGGCGGCGAAAAATTGAGCATTGACGACTGGGTCCGCACGGGCCTCGCCATGGCGCTGGCGCAGGAGCATCAGATGTATCTGGCCCGGTTTGGCGAAGGGTTTACAACGTCAGCGCAATTGCAGGACGCGCTGGCGCGACTGGATCACGTCAATGATTTGCTCAAGGCCGACTCCTGCAATTGGCGTGCTGCGGCAATGTCAGGCGTTGCTTACCGCCGGCGCTTTCGGGCGGCGCTCCACCTGCAGCGTTATTTCGGCATGAGCAGGCCTCTGGCGGGGCTGCTGGCGCGGCGTCTCGGCGTGCTGGAATTTGTCCGGCAGGTTTTGCGAGAGCAACGCGATGAGGGCGCTGGAGACATTGCGGCAATGTTGCCGGAAGCCGCGCGGGCACGCTTTCTGCAGTTCTACGCCGAGCGTTTCGATATTGTCTCACAAAATGCGGAAGCGCTTGCAATCCAGTATCCTGACTATGCGGCCGCTTTACACCGGCGCGACCTGACATTGGCTGGCATGCGGCTTGAAGAGAGCGCCTATGACCGTTTGCTGGAGCAATCAATTATCGGACCGGAACTTCACAGCGATCTTGTCAACAGCATAAACCGCGCCAGCGCCAGCGAAAGTCGGCTGCCGAGGTTGCAACTCAAACTGAACGCCGCCGATTTGATCGGCAAGGTTCCGTTTTTCGATGAGCTCAGCAATAGCCGTCGCAGGGCGCTCGCACGGTCGCTCAAAACGCGACTCTTCGTACCCGGCGACAAGATCATATCGCGCGGGGATGTCGGCGATGAAATGTACTTCATTGCAAACGGCGCCGTGCGTGTTCTTCTGTCCGACAACAGCGTCACCCTCGGCACTGGCGATTTCTTTGGTGAGTTGGCGCTGATCACCGATCAGCCCCGCAATGCCGACGTTGAAGCCATTGGTTTCTCGACCTTGCTGGCGCTGAAACGGCGTGACTTCATCGCGTTTGTTCGGCGCAATCCGGGCATGCGTCAAAAAATCAAAAAAATCGCCGAACAGCGCGCCAGCGGAAGCGTCATCATCGATCTTTAAAGCGCGTCGATCATGGATTGTAGGCTGGCGGCCTCAGCGCTCCCCGGAGGCATCGTCGCGAGCAATTTTGTCCAGTAAACGCGAGCGGAATCGGCTTCGCCGCGCTGACTGGCGGCGAGGCCTTGAAAATACAACGCGAAGGGATGGTCCGGGTCGATGGCGGCGACAGCGCTGACCGCAGTCTCTGCTTGCGCATCGATGGGCTTGCCCTCACTATTCAGGCCGTTCAGCAACGCTTCGGCTCTGCCGATCCGCAGGTCGATATTTTCCGGCGCAAGTTCTATCGCGCGCGAATAGGCGTCAGCGCTTTCATCGTATCGGTTCAAAACGCCATAGGAGCGCGCCAGCATGGTCCAGCCTTCCAGATCGTCCGGCTCATTTTCAAGCCGCGCCGCCAGACCCGAAACCATTCCTTCAATCATCGCGGCGCGATCATCAGCGCTCATAGTTTGCACCGCTTCGATTTGTTCACTTGTCGGGCCGCGCCGCACGGGCGTAACGCCATCGCCGATTTGCGCTTCTGCCTTTGCTATCTCCTGCAAGACAAAAGGCGCGCCTGCGTAGCGTTCTTTGGCGCGCGCCACGGTCTCGCGCGCCTTCGCCTGATCGCCGATTGCACTGTACGCGTTGATCAGCGCGATCCAGCTTTCATAGGGCGCGTCTCCGCGCGCGATCTCCGCCTCCAGCCGTTCAATGCCGGTTTCACCAGATGCAGCCGCTTCCACCGGTTCGCCCAGTTCCGCAGAGATCAATTCAATTTGCGAACGAACCACAGGCAACCAGCCAACGCCGGGAGGCGCTTCCCTTTCGAGCTGTTGTAAAGAGGCGAGCGCTTCTTCCGCGCGTCCTTCCTGATAGGCGCCAATCGCAAGGTAAAACCTTGCGCGAGGCTCCGTTGCATCAATCGCGAGCGCTTGATCAAAAGCGAACCGTGCGTCCGGCGTGACAACACCGCCAGCCGCCATGGCGATAGACTCGCCCTCCGCCGCATGGAGATACGCTTCATCCGGCGCCAGTTGGCGCGCCCGGCCGAATGCCCGCGCCGCATCGGCAAAGCGATCCATAGTCGTATAGCTTTCGGCCAGCATCACCCAGTCGTCCAGCACCGTTGGGTCTTTTTCCAGCCGCGCCTCAAGCGTTGCAATCGACTCGTTCAGCGACGGCGCCTGCATTGCGCGCTGCGATTGCAAGGCGGCGGCGATCTGTTGCGCTTCAGCGGTTTCCTTGCCGCCGGGATTGCCGAGCAGAACATATAAGGCGAACGCCGCAACAGGCGCGGTCGCAATCAGCATGGCGCTGACCTGGCGCGCGGCGGCGCCGGTCTTTGCAGGTTGCGCCTTCTCCGCTGACCTGTGCGCCGCCAGCAGGCGGCGGCGAGCTTCATTTTCAGCGGCGGCAGCGTCTTCCGCATCGATCAGTCCGGCTTCGCGATCTTGTTTGATATCGGCGATTTGCGCCGCCAGGTAATCTTCCTCCTCGAGATGACCAGAATTTTTCTGCGCCCTGAAGAAAGGTTCGACCAGCATGAAAAGAATGCCAAGTGCGAGAATTGCGATGAAAACCCAGATCATCAGCCGCGCTCTTTAAGAATGCGGTTGATGTCGTCTTCATCTTCATCGCTTAGCGGCGCCTTAGCAGTTTCCGCTTTCGGTTTCCGCAAAAAAACAACCGCCCCTGCGCCGCCCGCAAGCAGCGCGAGTACCGGAAAAGACCACAGGAATATCGTGTTCGCCTGAACCGGGGGCTTAAGCAGCACATAATCGCCATAACGCTCCACCATATAGGCGATCACCTGTTCATCTGTGTCGCCTTCTGTCAGCCGTTCGCGCACGAGCAACCGGAGATCTTTGGCCAGCGGCGCGTTGGACTCTGCAATCGACTGGCTTTGACAGACAACGCATCGCAGCAGCGCGTCGATTTTTTCTGCACGCGCCTCCAGCGCCGGATCGGCGAGCAATTCGTCTGGCTCGGCAGCAAGCGCGGTACCAAGGAGCACAATAAGAGCGATGAACATCCGGATCATTGGCTGCGAAGCTCCTCGATCATCGGCGCCAGCACGTCATTCCAGTAATCCTCGGTGATGGGCGCGGCGACCCGGAATCTGACCCTGCCTTCCCGGTCAATGATAAACGTCTCCGGCGCGCCAGTGACGCCGAGATCAATCGCCACACGACCATCCCTGTCGTCGCCAATCTTGGTGTAGGGATTGCCAAGCCTGTCGAGCCACGCTTTGCCCTCACCCGGCTTTTCTTTCCAGTTAAGACCGTAGATTTTAATGACGTCGTTTTGCGCAAGCTGCATCAGGAACGGGTGTTCGATGTGACAGGAGATGCACCATGACGCGAACACGTTCAAAAGCGTCACCTCGCCCTGAAGCTCTTCCGATGAAAAACCTTCGTCGAACCCCTCGATAGCGGGCATGTCAAATTCGGGCAACTGCCGGTCGATAAGCTGCGACGGAATTGCCGATGGGTCGCGCTGCAAACCAAAGGCGAAAAACGCGCCCATGATCGCAAACAATGCGACCGGTATCAGATATAAAGGCTTCATGCTGGCGCCGCCTCGGGGATTGCAGGCTTTGGTTGCGCGCGGCGCAGTTTGGCCGGTTTTTTCCCACGATCACTGAACGCCACAAGCCCGCCAAAGGCGGTGACGCCCGCACCCCACCACAGGCATCCAACGAAGGGGTTAAAGAAAAGCCGAACGGGCCAGCCTCGGCCTGACGTATTTTCACCGAAGGAAATATATAGATCGCCCGGCCCATGCGCCTTTATCGCTGCTTCGCTCGTTTCCATTCGCCGGACTGGATAGAACCGACGCTCCCCGGAAAGGGCGAACGACTGCCCGCTTTTTTCCGCAACAAAGGTCGCGCGCTCCGCCTCGTAATTCGGACCGCGAAGCCTTTCCACGGATTGCAAGGTGACGCTGTAGCCTGCGACTTCGGCGACATCGCCTTCCGCCATGAGCTGTACGGTTTCCGATTTCCACAGACTCAAGCCCGCTGCGCCAAGCGCAAAGACAGCCAGCCCGGCATGGGCGATGGACGCGCCCCATGCGGCTCTCGGGAGTCCTTTGGCGCGGCCAAGACTGTCGCCGAGCGGCGCGCGAAAAAGTTTAATTCGCTCGGCGATGTCGGTGACCGCCCCTGCCCCTAACCAGATCACCAGCGCGAAAGCAAAGGCGCCAGCGACTCTTGCGCGATCAGCGAACACGCCGACGACGATGGCGGCGACCAGCGCCGCCGCTGCAGCAGGCCAGAGCCGCTGCATGCTGGCTTTGAGGTTGCCTTTTTTCCAGGCAAGCAAGGTTCCAACCGCCGCGAGCGCCATGGTGAGCGCCGCGATCTTGGTGAACACCAGATTGAAATAAGGAGCGCCGACGGAAATCTTTTCACCGGAAATCACATCGATGAACAGCGGATAAAAAGTGCCCACAAAGACGACCGCGCACGCGACCAGCAACAGCACATTGTTCACGACCAGCGCACCTTCGCGGCTCACTGGCGCAAAGGCGCCCGTCGCCGAGAACGCATTGGCGCGCGCGGCGAACAGCGTCAGCGAGCCGCCAATCGCCGCCACCAAAATCAAAAGAATGAAAACGCCGCGAGCAGGATCGACGGCGAAGGCGTGAACCGACGTCAGCACGCCAGAGCGGACGAGGAATGTGCCGACGAGGCTGAGCGAGAAGGCCGTGATGGCCAGCAACACCGCCCAGCCTTTCATGGCGTCGCGGCGTTCCACCACGCGAATCGAATGGATGAGCGCGGTCCCCGCGAGCCACGGCATGAAGGATGCGTTTTCAACCGGATCCCACGCCCACCAGCCGCCCCAGCCGAGTTCGTAGTAGGCCCACCAGCTTCCAAGCATGATGCCGATGGTCAGGAACGTCCAGGCGATCAACGCCCATGGCCGCATCAGCCGCGCCCACACCGTATCCGCCTTGCCGCGTATCAGCGCTGCCACAGCAAAGGAAAATGGAATCGAGAACCCGACATAGCCGAGATAAAGAAACGGCGGATGAATGGCGAGACCGGGGTCCTGCAATAGCGGATTGAGACCGGTTCCATCGGGCGGCGCCGGAAACAACCTGAGAAACGGGTTCGACGTAAACAGAATAAACGCCAGAAACGCAGCCACGATCAGCGACTGAACGCCAAGTGTCAAAAGCAATAAATCACGCGGCGCCGCGCGTCCCTGCATCGCCAGCACGGCGCTGAACAAGGCGAGGATCAACACCCACAGAACCATCGATCCTTCATGGTTGCCCCATGTTCCGGTGAGCTTGTATATAAAGGGCTTCGCCGAGTGCGAGTTCTCATACACATTGACGACGGAAAAATCCGAAATCGCATAGGCATGCATCAGGAATGAAAACGCAATCGCGATCAGCGCAAAGACGATGATGGATGCGCGCCGCCCGAATGTCGCAAAACTCTGATCGCCGCCGCGCGCGCCGATGAAGAGCGCCGGTCCCTGAACCAGCGCTATCGCAAAAGCGAGGATGAGCGCGAAATGTCCGAGTTCTGGGGTCATTCTGGGCCTGTTACTGGTGCGCCCCCGTTGTACCGGAGCAAGCGCCTAGGAGCGAGCCCCTTCAAGTGCAATAGAGGCGCGGTAAATCGACCGCCCCAGGCGCAGGCGGCCTAGCGCACCAGATCGGCGATTTCCGCCATGACCTCAAGATGCTCACGGGCGAAATGGCGGCACCGCGACGGCGACCAACCATGCACCGCGTCCGGATTCACATTTGCATCCTTGAACGGCATTTCCAGCGTCATGGACAAACAGTTCCATGTCTGCGCCACATAGGAGTTGGCGATGTCGAGATTAGCTTTTCCGGGGGCTGCGGCCGGATAGCCCTCGCGAGTCTGGAAATCCTTGCTGATGTCGAGCAGGCGCGCCGAGTAGCGGTTGAACATTTTCTCATGGCGCTCGTCCCATGAAGGTATGCCTTTGGCGCTGTCGAGAAAATTATTGGCGATGGCTTCGTCGCCATGCACGTCGAGGAAAAAGTCGACGCCGGTCGCTTCCATGCGTTCACGCACCAGAAACACCTCCGGGCTTTCCTCCATCGTTGCATTGCGCCAGGCGCGGTTCAAATCCTTGCCTGCCGCATTCGTGCGCAGATGTCCGCGCTTTGCGCCATCGAGATTCATGCAGGGAACGATGTGGAGCGTGGCTTGATCAAGCAATGATTTGGACAGCGCATCTTCTTCATCGGTAAGGCGCTCAAGAAACCCTTCCATCCACCATGAGCCCATGGTCTCGCCCGGATGCTGGCGCGCGATAATCCAGAACTGGCGCGCGCCGTCGCCTGCGCGGAAATAGTCAATCTCCTGCCCGTCCAACGTTTCGCCGATGACTTCATGGGACAGCAGCGGCGACGCCTTTATGTTGTCGATATAGGTGCGGTAACGGCTTGTCGGATAAGGCGCGAAATAGGCGTAATAAACCGTGTCCTGTTCAGGCTGGTGCCGGATCGTCAGCTCACGCCCGTCAAACGATGTATCGACGCGAAACCACTCGTCCTGATCGTAAGACGCGACAGCGCGGTAATCTTTCCAGCCGCCAACATAGGATGCAGCATAAGCGTTTTTGATGCGCATCTGCAGCGCTTGGCCGCCCGCGCCTTCCACAGAAAAATAGAACCACTGAAAGAAATCGGCCTTGCCGTCGGATACGATCTCAAGCTGGACATCAGAGGTTGCAGCATCGTCGAGACAACGGATGTTGCCGCTATCGAAATCGCTTGAAATCTTGATCATGGGCGCCTTTCAGCGAAACGCGTTCAGTCTTTCTTTTCAGTGATCGGCATGACAACGCGGATGTGGACCTCTTTTAGCTGTTCCGCGCTCGCTTCCGCCGGCGCATGCAGCAACAGATCTTCCGCCTGCTGGGTCATCGGGAACATGGTGACTTCGCGGATGTTCACCTGATCGCACAGCAGCATGACGATGCGTTCAATGCCCATGGCGCAGCCGCCGTGCGGTGGAGCGCCATATTTGAACGCATTCAGCATGCCGCCGAATTTGTCTTCAACAACTTGCTTGCCGTATCCGGCGATATCGAACGCCTTGTACATGATGTCGGGACGGTGGTTGCGGATGGCGCCGGACCCGAGTTCATAGCCGTTGCAAACGAGATCATACTGATAGGCTTTGATCGCCAGCTTCTGTTCGTCCGTGCCCGCCGCTTCGAGCGCTTCAAGGCCGCCCTGCGGCATGGAAAACGGGTTGTGTCCGAACTCCACTTTTTTGTGCTCTTCGTCCCATTCATACATGGGGAAGTCGACAATCCAGGCGAGTTCAAAGCTGTCTTTTTTGGAAAGGTTCAACTCTTCGCCAATGACGACGCGCGCTTTCGCCGCGACCGACTGGAAGTCAGAAGGTTTGCCCGCGAGGAAAAACGCCGCATCTCCGGCTTTCAGGCCGAGTTGTGCGCGCACGGCTTCAGACCGTTCCGGGCCAATGTTTTTCGCCAGAGGGCCTTTGACTTCGGTTTCGTCGAAGATCATGTAGCCCATGCCGGGCAGGCCTTCCTTTTGCGCAAAGGAATTCATGCGGTCGCAGAATGCGCGCGAACCGCCGCCCGGCGCCGGGATGGCACGAATTTCGTTTTTCGGATCAGCGTCGAGGATGGACGCGAAAATCTTGAATCCCGAACCGCGGAAATGATCCGACACAACCTGCATTTCTATCGGGCAGCGAAGATCCGGTTTGTCGGTGCCGTATTTCAGCATCGACACGTCATAGGGGATCATGGGGAACGGATAATTGGTGACGGTGCGGTCGCCAGCGTATGTCTTGAAGGTGTTTTCCATCACCGGACCGACTGCGTCGAACACATCCTGACGCTCGACAAAGCTCATTTCGAGGTCGAGCTGATAAAACTCGCCAGCGGAACGATCGGCGCGCGCGTCTTCATCGCGGAAGCATGGCGCGATCTGGTAGTAGCGATCGAAGCCCGACACCATGATCAACTGTTTGAAAATTTGCGGCGCCTGCGGCAGCGCGTAAAAACGGCCGGGATGCAGGCGCGACGGCACGAGGAAATCGCGCGCGCCCTCTGGCGACGAAGCGGTCAAAATCGGCGTCTGGAAATCAGTGAACCCGGCCTGCTCCATGCCGTTGCGGATTTCGCGAATGATCTTCGCACGGAGCATGATGTTCTTGTGCAAAGTCTCGCGGCGCAGATCGAGATAGCGATGCTTCATCCGGATGTCTTCCGGGTAGTCCGGCTCGCCAAAGACAGGGAGCGGCAGTTCATCCGCCGCAGACATCAGTTCAAAGCCATCGATGCGGACTTCGATTTCACCGGTCGGCAGGTTCGGGTTAACCACTTCCGCGTCGCGCGCGATGACCCGGCCGTCGATCCGGATCACGCTTTCGGTGCGAACGCGTTCGATATCGGCGAAGAACGGCGCCTCCGGCTCGACCACAAGCTGGGTCAGGCCGTAATGGTCCCGGAGATCAATAAACAGCAGCCCGCCATGGTCGCGCTTGCGGTGAACCCAGCCGGAAAGGCGAACTGTCTGTCCGACGTCAGTTTTCCGCAATTTTCCACAGGTGTGGCTACGATAGGCGTGCATTGTCTTCCCCTGATTTGAGGCCATGGTCCGCTGGCCGGGCCGGAGTGGCGATAACGTCATGCAATGTCAAGGCCGTAGCAGGTCCGAAGGCGAGGACTGGCGGCGTTTTCCGGGCGATTTGCCGCGCCTTGCCGCCCCATCTGGTCGGTCTCGCGCAGCGGGCGCCATGGTTTTTCCCCAACCGCCAACAATGCCGCCAACCCCAGCCGCCAACAATGTCGCCATGAGCCCCGTTGCTGGACATTTTGCAGCGCCGAACAGTGCTTGTGTCCCGCCCCGCCCGCCGATAGAAGCCCGCTCATGCAAGTCATCACGACCACCGACGAATTAGCCAGTTTTTCAAAGACCTTGCGCGCCCAGCCCTATGTGGCGGTCGATACAGAATTCATGCGCGAAAAGACCTACTGGCCAATCCTGTGTCTGATCCAGGCGGCCGCTGATGGCGCTGAGGCGATCATCGATCCGCTGGCCAAAGGGCTCGACCTTTCCCCGTTTCTGGACGTGTTGACAGACAGGAAAGTTGTTAAGGTTTTTCACGCCGCGCGGCAGGACCTGGAAATTTTCTACAAGCTGATCGGCGATGTGCCTGCGCCTCTTTTCGATACGCAGATCGCCGCCATGGCCTGCGGCTTCGGAGACCAGATCGGCTACGAGCCGCTGATGCGCACCCTGCTCAAGGCCAAGATAGACAAAGGATCGCGCTTCACAGATTGGGCCCGCCGTCCACTCACCGACGCGCAGCTTTCTTATGCGCTTTCTGATGTGACGCATCTTCGCGACGCCTATCCGTTATTGACGCAGTCGCTGGAGAAACGCAGCCGAAAACACTGGGTCGAAGAAGAAATGGAGGCGCTCAATAATGGCGATCTCTATTTCGTTCAGCCGGAAAGCGCGTGGAAACGGCTCAAACTGAAAGGCGTGCGGCCGAAGGAGATTGGCGTCGTCGTCAAGCTTGCGGAATGGCGCGAGCTTGAAGCGCAAACGAAAGACACGCCGCGCAGCCGCATCCTGAAGGATGAATCCATTTTCGAGCTGGCCCGCCTTCAGCCGCAGGACGCCAAGGCGCTTGCGCGGGCGAGATCCATTCCCACCGGATTTGAACGATCGCGCGCCGGCGGCGCCATTCTCACTGCAATCGCAGAAGGCGTGGCGCTGCCGCGCGAAACCCTGCCCAGCATTGAAAAAAGCGACCGGGAAAAGGCTTCGGCCGATGTGCTCGAACTGCTCAAAGTTCTGCTCAAGCGCCAGTGCGAAGCTTTCCATGTGGCGCCGAAACTGATCGCATCAAGCGCGGATATCGAAGCGATCGCCCTTGATGATGAAGCAGACGTGCCAGCTCTGGCTGGCTGGCGGCGCGAGATATATGGCGATCCGGCGCTGCGCCTGAAGCGCGGTGAAATCGCGCTGAAGCTCGACAAAGATCGCGTTGATATTATTGATCTCTAACCGTCTCGAGGCGTGCGGCGATCGAAGCCAAAATAAACAACTTTGGACCTTGCGGCGGCTACGGCGCTTCGCTATACCCCGCTCTCCGGTCGGTCGGGGGCGTTAAAACCTTCGTCAGACCGCAAAGTTGGCGCGGGGTGGAGCAGCCCGGTAGCTCGTCAGGCTCATAACCTGAAGGTCATAGGTTCAAATCCTATCCCCGCACCCAATTTTTTCTCACCGACATTTCAGGCGTTTTCTATCTCAGCGCCAGTAATTCCCGACACAGTTCTCGCAGACTGATTGCTTCTACATCCTCTTTCTTCTTGTAGCGTTCCTCACCGGAATACACCACAAAAGAGCGGGTCGGCTTTAAATCCTCCCGCGCATTGTGAAACCCGCGCTCCAGCTTGGGCGACAGACCGCGTTTTATTTCCACTACCCACAATTCATTCTTGGGAAGACTTAAGACAAGGTCGATTTCAGCGCCTGCGCTTGTCCTGTAAAAACTCGCCTCGACACGATCCGATGCAACACGCAGGATGTTTTCGATAACGAATCCTTCCCAGCTATTGCCAATAACCGGATGCGACAGCACAGCCTCCCGATCATCAAGTTTGAGCAGGGCGTGAACGAGACCGCTATCGCGCACATAAACCTTCGGCGATTTAACAAGTCTTTTGCCGACATTCGCCGCAAAGGGCGGCAACCTTCGCACGAGAAGCAGATCAATAAGAAGGTCCAGATAGCGCGCAACGGTTTTACCATCGACAGCAAGGCCTCGTGCTAACTGCGCCGCATTCAGGACACCGCCCTGATTATGAGACAGCATCGTCCAGAAACGCCGCAGCGTTTCCGCCGGAATACGCGGGCCAAGCTGCGGAATATCGCGTTCAAGATAGGTGCGAATGAAGTTATCGCGCCAGATAATGCTGGCGTCATCAGTTGAGGCGAGGAAACTGTCGGGGAACCCACCCCTTATCCAAAGCGTTTCTATTTCGTCTGAACCGACTTCCGTAACATCAAGCGGACCCAGTTCCAGATACGCAATCCGCCCCGCCAGACTTTCACCGGATTGCTTCAGGAGATCGATAGAGGCCGACCCGAGCAACAGAAAACGTCCTACTTTTTTTCCTTTCTTTCGCCCCAGATCAATCAATCCTCGCAGGATTTGAAACAGCTCCGGCATTCTTTGCACTTCATCAAGAATGACGAGCTTGTCTTCATGGCTTGAAAGGTAATGTTCCGGATCGCTCAGTTTTTCGCGATCTGCATGCGACTCCAGATCAAGATAAATGCTATCTTCCGGCTTGCTTATTTCCTGCGCCAATGTCGTCTTACCGACCTGTCTCGGGCCCAGCAGGGCTACCGCTGGGAATTGCCCCAAACGCTCCTGGACAGTTTTATGCAGCCGCCGCTTTATCATCCTTGCAATTATGGCATATTACTCCATATTTGCAAGGTAAAATCAGCTGTTTTCGTTATTAAGCGCGTAATTATGAAAATCAATTCCATATTTGCAACGTTAAAGTTATGTGCTATAATTAGGCGATAAGCAACAGGGAAAGAGGAGCAAACTTAAACAGTTTCTTACACATTTACCCATGTGAACGTACTATTTTTTATAGTATCTTCAAATGTTTAGTGGGTTTTGTAATTGGCCTCATAAACTGAAGGTCATAGGTTCAAATCCTATCCCCGCACCCAATTTTTATTAGCTGTGTTTTTTTTCCTTAGCGGCGCCCTTTGCGCGCCTGCATGGCGAGGTCCGCAAGGATTCCCTCCCGCAGTCCGCGATCGGCGACCCTAATGCGCGTCGCCGGCCATTGCAGTTGCAGCGCTTCGAGGATGGCGCAACCGCTGACGACAAGATCGGCCCGGTCAACGCCAATGCAAGGTTCGCTTGCGCGTTCGCTGAAACTCATAGTGCGCAACTTGTCCGTGACGCTCTTTGCCTCAATGGCGCTAAGCCAAAGGCCGTCAACCCTGTCGCGACGGTACCGGCTCAATCCCAGATGGACGCCGGCGATGGAGGTCACCGTCCCTGACGTTCCCAATAGATGTGCGCGATCCGCAACAAAACTCCCCTTCACGCCTGCGGGATCGCCAATTTTTACCACTTGCGCGCGAACATCATCGACAATCGCGGCATAGGTCTCCGCCGTCATCTCGCGTCCGCCCCAGCGCTCGGCTATGGAGACGACGCCGAACGGCAGCGACGTCCACGCGATGATATCGGCGCCCGGCCCGTCCTTGCGCGGGCGCACCCATGACAGCTCCGTCGACCCGCCGCCAATATCAAAGATCAGCCCAGCCTCTGCCGACGGATCCAACAGATCTGCGCAGCCCGACACCGCCAGCCGCGCTTCTTCTTCGGTGGTGATGATATCGAACGCCAGTCCCGTCGACGCGGTAATATCCGCCAGAAATTCCGCGCCGTTTTGAGCGCCGCGGCAGGCTTGCGTTGCAATACATCGCAGATGGGTGACGCCGCGCCGTTCGACTTTTTCCGCACAGACTTTGAGAGCAACGGCCGTGCGCTGCATGGCCTCTTGCGAAAGGACGCCGCTTTGCGACAGCCCCTCGCCAAGCCGGACAATCCGCGAAAAAGCATCAACAATCCGCAAATCATTACCGCGCGGCGCAGCGATCAGCAGGCGGCAATTATTCGTACCCAGATCTAGCGCTGCAAGTCTTATGGGCTTGCGTCTGCCGCCGCCGGGTTTGTTGCGATGCTTTTGGGAATTTACGTTCTTTAGCGGCGATTGTCCGGATCTTGCGGCATCGGGCCTTTGGCTTGCGCCAGAATCCCCGCCCCCGCCATCGCGCCTGGTGCGCTTGCCGTCGCTCATCATCCTGCGTCCTCGCTGGAGCCCTTGAGGGCTCTGATGTGACGCAGAGCTTAAACGGCGGCTCCTGATGCAGCAAGCGTCAGCCGCCGTTTCGGACAGGCCAGATCAGAGGATGGTGAACATGCAAACCGGCGCCGGTGCGGCGTCGCATCTCGACGCGATTTCCGCTGCGGCAGGCTCATATCCCACTGTCCAGGCAAGGACGGCAAAGGCCGCCAGCGACAGCATGATGAGCGAAATCCCTTTGGCCAGAATGATAAAGGCAGTCATGTCTCTCTCCATTTTTTCGCGCACCTTCCCTCTCGGGCGAAGCGCAAATTCCCCGTATCCAGCCCTTGGATCAGGCTGTCTCTTTAGTCGTTCTTGTTTGACGTCTGGTTCAGGCGCCGCGTTCGAGGTCGCGGAATGCTTTTCTTAGACCGTACTCGTTCGATGTTACGGCGTGTTCGAGATCGCCGATTCGGGCATCAAGCGCCCGAAAGCGATGCTTCAACTCGGAAAATGTCGCCTTCGGCCGCGTTGAGAAAGTCCGCCAGAAGCGTTCTTCTTCGGTGTCTCGAAATTCGGTTTGCACTGGTGCATCCGTGTCTGCTTTCATAAACACCGCTGCCGCGAGGTAGGCGAAGGCCGGCAGCGGGAAGAAAAACACCGTGGCCAGCACCGACAGAATGCGAACCCATTTGAGGTTCCAGCCGAAGTATTCAGCAAAGCCCGCACACACGCCGGCGATCTTGCCGCGCCTCGTATTCCTCCGCAGGCGGTGGAAATTCGGACCGGGGCCCGGCTGCCCGGCGCGATAGGCGTAGCTCTCGCGGTCGCGGTCACGCCAGTGATGATGGTGGTGGTGGTGATGGTCAGGCATGGGGCCGCTCCGGATAGTCGCGGCGCCAGTCGGGCGCCTCTTTGTCCAAGATCGTCTCCAGGGCGTCAACGCGGCGCTCAAGACGCTGCGCGGTTTTCCAGAGATCATCAACAAGACGTTCATCGTCAGTTGAAATCGACTTCGTCTTTCTCAACTCGGTCTGGTAGTGCAGAAATACGGCAGGACAGGCGACGAAAATTATCGCCACGATCGCGACCGGTATCAGAAAGCCTTCCATTGCTAAGCCCCTTTGCCCTTGCCTTAACCTTGCCCGCCTGAAGAAGTGCGGTTTGCGATGCGCCGTTTCAAGGCTTCGAGGTCGGCTTTCACCGCATCTTCAGCCTCCAGTTCGGCGAATTCGTCCTCAAGCGTGCGCGGACGGCCCAGCGCCCAGCTTTCGGCTTCGGCCTCAAGTTCGTCAATGCGGCGCTCATAGCGGTCGAAACGGGCCAGCGCCTCTTCGATGCGGCCGTCATTCACCTGACGGCTGACGCGCACGGCGTCCGATGCTGCATTGCGGCGAATTTCCAGCGAACGCTGTTTGGCGCGCGCTTCTTTGAGCTTCGCCTGCAACCGCGCCAGATCGTCATTGGTCTTGCCGACCGTTTCGTCGATCGCGATCAGTTCTTTGTCGAGATAGCCGATCATTTCTTCGGCTTTGCGTTTGGCGGCGACGGCGCCGCGCGCGAGGTCTTCGCGGCCCTTGGCGAGCGCCAGTTCGGCCTTAGATTCCCATTCAGCGCCGCGTTTCGCAAACTCGTCTTTCTTTCGTCCGACCTCTTTGCGGTCGGCGAGCGCCCGCGCCGCATTGGTGCGGACTTCGACCAGCGTATCCTCCATCTCCTGGATGATCAGCCGGACAACTTTTTCCGGATCCTCAGCCTTGTCGAGCATGGCGTTGAGGTTGGAATTTACGATGTCGCTAAGTCTTGAAAAAACGCCCATGTCGATAACTCCTAGAAAATGATTCCGCCAAGGATGAAGCCGATAAAGAAAGCGCCCCAGGCAAAACCTGAGCGGCCGCGAAGCGAACTGGTGAATCTTTGCTCCCAATTCCGGTCGTCATATCTGTATCGGCTCATTGCGCTCTCCTTGGCGTTGGGTTGTTGATTAACCCCGTCTGCGGCCTTTATTGCCAGAACCGTGCCAACTTGGCGCAATTTTCATAATTGATTGTTTTTGAACGGATATTTTTACAGCAGAGGTAATTCTGTCATATTTTTGATGGTATTTTCCGCCTTTTTATAGCTATATTTACCTATCAAATATGGTATAATTCACCATGCAGCCTCAACCTTCACCCCCCGAACTGCTTGGCCAGTCGCGCGCGTTCCTCGACGCCCTCGATCATGCGTCGCGGATCGCGTCCGTGGACCGGCCCGTGCTGGTCATGGGCGAGCGCGGCTCCGGCAAGGAGCTGTTTGCGGCGCGCATCCACTATCTGTCGAAGCGCTGGGACGGCCCGCTGTTGAAGGTCAACTGCGCGGCCATGAATGAAGCGCTGCTCGAGAGCGAGCTGTTCGGTCATGAAGCCGGCGCCTTCACCGGCGCTACAAAGCGCCACCATGGCCGGTTCGAGCGGGCCGAAGGCGGGACGCTTTTTCTCGATGAAATCGCGTCGGCGTCCCTGCGGGTGCAGGAAAAACTGCTCCGCGTGATCGAATATGGAGAATATGAACGGATCGGCGGCGAACAGACCCGCATCGCTGATGTGCGCATCATCGCCGCCGCGAATGTCGATCTGCGCGTCAAGGCCGAAGACGGAGACTTCCGCGCGGATTTGCTTGACCGGCTTGCCTTCGATGTTGTGGCGGCGCCGCCCCTGCGCAAACGCCGCGAAGACATCATGCTGCTTGCTGCGCATTTCGCCTCCACCGCGGCTGCGGAACTCGGCGTTCCCTTTCCCGGCTTTTCTCCGGAAGCCGCCGCAACGCTGAAAGCCCATGACTGGCCCGGCAATGTCCGTGAACTGAAGAATGCTTCCGAACGCGCCGTATTTCACTGGGCGCATCTGGATGGCGACCAGCCGATTGGCCACATCATCATCGATCCGTTCGAACGCGCGTTTGGTCCTGCTGATGACAAAAGCGAACAGGCGCCGCCACCAATAGAGCCGCCGCCATCGGAGAACCGCAACGCCGCCTATGATCTGCGCGCGCATCTCAATGACATCGAAAAAACACTTGTCTCTGAAGCCCTCGACAGACACGGCCTCAACCAGCGCAGAGCGGCGGATCATTTATCGCTGACTTACGATCAGATTCGCGGGCTTGTGCGCAAACACGATTTGATCGCCGACCGAAAAGCAAAGTGATCTATCGCTTTACCGGCGCAGGATCGTCACGGAACCAGCCGGTGACGGAACGGCGAATGTCGCCCGCGAAAGTCGACACTTGCGTCACCGTATGCAGGAACTTGATGTCGAAAATCGTCAGTACGTTAAACCGCGGAAGATAGCCCTCGGTGATGTCCTGCTTTTCGTCGAGAAACAGAAGCAACCCGCCCCAGTCCGGCTGCCAGCCTTTCGACATGCCCAGCACATAAGCAGCGCGGCGTTCGCGATCTTCGCCATGATCGACATGACGGGTCAGATAATGCGACGGGCCGTAGGCGGTGGCGTGGGCGTCCGCCTTGACGATGCCGTTGACGCCGGTGATCCGCCGACCGAGCTCCAGAAAATCCGGTCCGTTGATGAATTCGGTGACGCTGTGCAGCGGATGCCCCTGATCCCACCCTCGCAAATAGGCTTCGATCATCGGATAGGTGTGATAGCAAAACCCGCGATTTTTCCGGGCGCGCGCAATCATATCGGCAAACATGGCGTCGCGTTTGGGCTTGTCCATCGCTTCCAGCTCGGCGCGGGTGAAATGGATCGGCTTGTCGTTGCTGTCGGTCAGCAGCAACCGCCACGGCACAGCCCCCGACAGAACGCCTTGCAGCGCCTCTGCGGAATCGGGTGCAAGAAAATCCGGCACCTGCACCATGCCACGCCTGGCGTATGTCTCGGCAAAACGCGCCAGGTCGAGGTTCGGATTGATCCGCCATGTGTCGAAACTGTAGTCCATGCCCGATGCCTAGCCTAACTCCGGGAAAACATCAAAGCGGCATGACGGCCGGTTAAAACTGGCCGCGATTGATGACGCCATCAGCCGGAAGCAGTTTTTCCGGGTTGATCGGATCGTTGCCGGCGCCGCGCTTGTAAAAAGGCGTGAAATCGCAATCACAGATCTCGAACAGTTGCTCGAAACTGTCGATGACGAAATATGTCTTCTGGAAATCATCGACCATATAGGCGGTGTTCAGCACGCGCTCGAGGTCAAACGCCACGCGGTTCGGTTTCGGGTTATCGACTGAATAAATCGTCTCGTCTTTCGACGACAGCATGCCGGCGCCAAAGGCGCGCAAGCCGTCCGGCGTATTGATCAGGCCGAATTCAACAATGTACCAGTAAAGCCGCGCCAGCATTTTCTGAGCGCCGTGCTCAATCGCTTTCGGTCCGCCCTTGCCGTATTTGCGCATATATTCGGCAAACACCGGGTTGGAGAGCAGCGGCACATGACCGAAGAAATCATGGAAAATGTCGGGCTCGACGAGATAATCGAGTTCATGTTCTTCGCGCATCCACCAGGCGACCGGAAAGCGCCGGTTCGCGAGATGATCGAAAAAAACATCATCAGGAATGAGGCCCGGCACGGCGACCAATTGCCATCCGGTTGCGTCCATCAGCACCTTGTTTGCATCGTCGAGCCTTGGAATGGCTGCGCCGGCATTGAGGGCTTCAAGGCCGTCCATGAATTCTTTTGCCGCATAGCCGGGCAACAGAGCCTTCTGCCGCTGATAGAGAAACCGCCAGCGCGCCTGCTCAGCTTCCGTGTACCGCTCATAGGGCTGCTCGACCGTATAGTCGGCGCGCATATGGGCGTAATCGCCGCGCAGCGTATGGCTGGTGTTCGCGGCGAAGGGGTTTTTCGGCGCCGTGGCGGCGGATGACGTTAAATTGCTCATGGGGTGAGTCTAACCGTCCAGAATGAAAATTTCTTGTCAGAAAGCGCGTGAATTTAAGGATTTTTGGGATTTTTTCCTGTATAATATAGATTATCAGGAAATATTATCATGCTTGACGAAACAGACAAGAAAATCCTCACCCTGCTCCAGCGCGACGGGCGGCTGACCAATGCCGAAATCGCCGACCAGGTCGGGCTCTCGGTCTCCGCAGCCCACCGGCGCGTAAAGCAGCTGGAAGAGACCGGCGTCATCACCGGCTACACCGCGAAGGTCAGCCGCACGGCGGCGGGCCTCAATGTGTTCGCCTATGTGTTCGTGAAGCTCGATTCCCACACGGAAGAGCACCTCGCCGCCTTTGAAAAGCAGGTGAACCTTATCGATGAAGTGGTGGCCTGCTTCGCCGTGTCAGGCGGCGGCGATTACATTCTGCAAGTGATCGCGCGCGATATGGATGGATTCGCCGACGTCGCGCTCAAAAAATTAGCCCGGCTGCCGGGCGTAAAAGATTCCACATCGAATTTCGTGTTGTCGGCAATGAAACAGTCGCCCGGTTGGCCGCTGTCCATCTAGGGCATGGACAGACAGCGGCCGCCGGAGGGCGTCAGGCGTTGGGGCTTAGAAAAGCCTGACGCTGTGCGTAGATCGACAGTTCGGCGCGAGTTAGAGCGCCGTTTGCGTTCAGGTCTGAAGACGCAAAGATTGCGGTCTGCAGATCGACATATTCCCCCTGCTGCATTTTTCCGTCGTCTCCGGCAAACGCATAGAACGTGTGGCGCGCGACAGCCTCGATGCGCGTCTGTTCAGCATCGCCAAGCGCCAGCGGCGCATTGACTGGCAGCGCTATGGTCTGTGCGTCGCCGTCTTTTTCAACTGAAACAAATCCATTCAGATTGGCGAGCTCGGCTGTGACGATGCTTAATGCGGCGAATTCATCAACGCTCAGCAGCGCGTCGCCATTTCTGTCCGCGCGCTGAAATACATAATTCGCATGCGCGGCGGCGTCAGCGTGCGAGAGCTTGGTCAGCGCGCCCTCGCCATAAGCGGACTGCGGCTGATACCCGGCATAGGAGGCTGCGGCGACGGCCAGCGATGCAAAGGCTGCAGTGACCGTATTCATGAAAATTGTTGCGGGCATTGACCCCTCCTCTGTCTCTCATGGTCACCATGAGCGCCAAGCAGGGCCGATCTTCGAAGAAATAAAGGATTAATGCGGGCGGAAGCGGCGGAATTGCGGCGATTGAGGCGGGAATGTGGAGGATTCAACCGCTGGCTGCGGGGCCTGCTTCGCGCTACTCCGCCGGCTGCGGCGCAGGTTGTGGTTAGGCCTGGGGCTCTGTTGCCGGGGCTTCGCCGCCATGCACCCGCGCCCAGCGGTCCTTGATCATTTTCGAGGTGAGGCGCGATCCGTCCGGCGACCATCCGGGCGGCCCGAACGTATAGCCGAGCACCTCTTTCAGCGATCTCGATTTGAACACGTCTTTGGCGATGCCGACCCATTCATGGAAGGAGATGACCAGCGGATTGAACGTGCCGAGATTCTTGATGATCCCGTATCGCGGTTTTTCGTTTGCATCCTCGGAAACGAAACTGCCGAACATCCGGTCCCAGATGATGAGCGTGCCGGCATAATTGGCGTCGAGATATTTAGGGTTTGTCGCATGATGCACACGGTGATGGCTCGGCGTGTTGAAGAGCCATTCAAACGGCCCCATCCGGTTGATCAGCTCCGTATGAATCCAGAACTGATACAGCAGGTTCAACGCGCCGACGAACAGCACCATCGCCGGGTGAAAGCCAAGAAAAATAAGCGGCGTGCGAAACACGACCGCACCGATGATATGACCCGTCCATGTCTGGCGCAGCGCGGTCGTAAGATTGTAGTGCTGCGAGGAGTGATGAACGATATGGCTGGCCCAGAACCAGCGCCGTTCATGGCTGATCCGGTGCCACCAGTAATACCGCAGATCGTCCAGGGTGAAACACAACAGCACCGCCCACCAGGTATTGGGAATAGTGGTCAGGCGAAATTCATAGGCGGCGGTAAAGGCGGCGGTGACCAGCGCCGCGCCGCCGAGCAGCGGCGCGATCTCGCTGCCGAACCCCATAATCAGACTGGCCGCGGAATCGCGCGCGTCATAGCGCCCGCGCTTCATCAGCCGCGACGCGATGATTTCAGCGATCACCAGAATCAGAAACGCCGGCACCGCATAGGAAATGACGTCAGGAAATTCCATAGGCTTAAGATGCCACTGCCGGCTTCAGTTTTCGAGCCCATTGCGCAGCATCATTCGCCGCCAGTTTCACCCGCCGGGCGCCGGGATCGAGCGGCGCAATCTCCAGCTCACCATTGATTTCGCTGGCCCGCAGCGCGCCCGCCGGATATCGCCGGGTCACCAGATCGAGCCCCAGCCGCGAGACCAACGCGAAGTCGCCGCCCTCGCCTTCGGCCAAAGCCGCGCGGCCTTTTGTATCGATGAGCCAGCTTGAGGGCTCAAAGTCGGGTTCATCAAAGGACAGCCGTTCACGGGCGCGTTCCATGGTGACGGGCGGCGATGGCGTTTTGAACACGGCCCAAGCCAGCCCGACCATCACGCCGATGGCGGCGATGGAGATCAGCGATTCGATCAGCAGGCTATCGGTCAAAGTCCTTGCTCCAGACGTTGCGGAGATCTTTATGCCGCCGGAAGCCTAGCCATCGCAAGGGATTCGCGCCGCCGCGAGTTTGAAGGTTTTGACCCATTCGCCATCCTCATCCCTGGCATAGGTCACCCGCGACCAATGATCCTCGTCATCAATGTGGAACGTCGCCTTGAAATCCGGGCGCTCCGGATAGACCTGCCACATGGTCAACACGCCATCGACGGTTTTGGCGCGCAAATCCTGAACTTGACGGGCTCCAGTGGCGATCCACATCATGTCCCACTCCTTCGCCTCCGGATCATACATGCGGACATTGATGCCGCGCGGCGCGTCCGCATCCTGCGCCGGGTCCGGGTGAAACCATTCATCGACAATCGCCATGCCGCCCAGTCCGTAACGCCCGTTCCACCGCGCAGTGACGCCCGGCTGCGGCGGCGACCAGTCTTCACCGCGCCATGCATGCAGGCTGATTTTGTAATCGCCAATCAGAAAGGCGAACTCGGATGTTTCCGCAGGCGCGGACGGATGCACCGTTCCGTAATCGCAGCTTTCCGGCGGCGCGACATCCTGCGCCAGCGCGTGTGCGCTCATCATCGCTAATCCAAAAGCGCCAGCGCCCAATAATTGTCGTCGCATGAATTGCCCTCCCATTTCGTGCGTTCACCCGAGGAGGATAAGACAACTGGACGCAGCAAGCACCTCAACGACCGGCGCAAAATGAAAAACGGCGCGCCAGTTGGCGCGCCGTTCAGGTCACATCAGCGTGAGGTTGGCTTAGCCGACGATTTCGTCTTTGGAGAAGAAAAATTCGATTTCCTGTGCGGCGGTTTCAGGCGCATCCGAACCGTGCACGGAGTTTTCGCCGATAGAAACGGCGAATTCCTTGCGGATCGTGCCAGGCGCTGCGTCGGCAGGATTGGTGGCGCCCATGATTTCGCGGTTCTTCGCAATGGCGTTTTCGCCTTCGAGAACCTGCACGACCACTGGCTCGGACATCATGAACTCGACCAGCTCGCCAAAGAACGGGCGCTCCTTGTGGACCGCGTAAAAGCCCTCGGCCTGATCGCGCGACATGCGGATGCGCTTGGAAGCGACGACGCGCAGGCCGCCTTCTTCAAATTTGGCGATGATCTTGCCAGTCAGATTGCGGCGGGTTGCGTCCGGCTTGATGATGGAAAAGGTGCGTTCGAGCGCCATGGTTCAGTCCTCAACTCTTGTGGAAATTCCGGGGTTGGCGGGTTCCTAGCAATGCTTTTGCGTTGCGGCAAGCGCTCAAACGGCCTTAAACGGGAAATGAGCATCGTTCAGCGATCAAAGGAGCGCTTATGTCCGATCAGCAAACGCCCCAGTTTTCCACCAATCCGGGCGAGAGCGGCAACGCCAACCTCATTTACATCCTTTATCTCGCAGCCCTGGTGGTGGGCATAACCTCCATTGTCGGCGTCGTCATGGCCTATATGGCCAAGGACGAATCTCCGGAGTGGCTGCGTTCCCATTACCGCAACCAGATCCACATCTTCTGGAAAGGGCTTCTCTACAGCCTGATCGGCGTGGTGCTAGCCATGGTGCTGATCGGGTTTGTGATCCTGCTGATCACCCTGGTCTGGTACATTGTGCGCACCGTGAAAGGCATGCAGTCGCTGGCCAAGGGCGAGCCCTACCCAAATCCCGATAGCTGGGGGTTCTGACGGCCAGTGAAAACAGAGCCCCGCCGCTCTCACGAGCAACGGGGCTCCTGCCATAGGGACGCGGCTACGCAACACATTTGCCTGCCCCTACGCTCCTCCGGACCAGTCCATGCGCCGTCTAGTCGCCGGACCGGCTCGTGTCTGGATCGCTTTCGCCGCGAGTCAAAGCTGCAAAGGTGCGCAACTCCGTGGCGTCCAGTTCCTCGTCGCCATCCTCATCGGCTTCTTCAAAGCGGGCGAGAAAGGCGGTGCGAAGTTCCTCAGCGGTCATTGCATCGTCGCCGCCAGCCGCATCATCAAACGAGCTGGATGCTGCAACTTCGATATCCGCCGTCTCAACGGCATCGAGCGAGGTTTCCGTTTCCGCTGTCTGAGCGGCGGCTGCGGCCGGATCATCTGGCGTTTCACCGGTCATGCCGGCCTCGCCAGCGTCAGCCGTTTCCATTTCGTCCGGGGCCGCCGCGCCGTCCTGCTCCGTGACCGGATTAACGGACATCAGCTTGGCGGGCTCGTCGATAAACCGTTCGAAGTCGCGTGCAGACGCCAGCGCCAGTTGCACATATTCTTCGCGGTCGATGGCGCCGTCCTTGTCCGCATCGGCGGATTCAAATGTGCTGGCAGCGAGGGTTTCGATGTCAGCGCGAGACTTTGACGACGGCGCTGTTGCGCTCTGATATTGGGACGGCTCCGTATAGGCGTCCGTCTCTGCGGCGTCCTCAGGCGGCGCTGCATCGGCAAGTTCGGTCGACGGCGTCATGGCGCTACGGCCAGCGGCGGCGTCATACCCTTGCGGATCGCTCGCGTCGTTCTGCGCGACGCGATCAGCCTCTTCTTCCGCTGTCTCGGATTCTGCGCTTTCATAAGCATTATCGCTATTGCCGCATGCGGCGGTGGCGAGCATCAGCGCGCTGACAGAGATCGCGCCTAATTGGAATTTTCTCATGGGAAGGCTCCTTCCGGTTGACGCGCTCCAGCAGATGCGAGCGCGCATTTTCACATCACTCCGCAAACCCCGACCACGCAGAACAATTCCTCTTTGAATAATAAAATGTTGTTCACCTGCCCGTAATGCGGTCCGGCGCAGCGCAGACAGCAAAACGCCCGCCCCGGATACCGGGACGGGCGCTATAATCTTTATGGTCGGAAGGTCAGGCGGCCTTGCCGTAAAGCTTCTCGCCCTTCTTCGCCATATCGCGGAATTTCTCCGGCGGATTGAACCGCGCGCCATACTTCTGCGCGAGGCTTTCGGCTTTGCGCACGAAGGTCTCCATGCCGATCGTGTCAATATGGCTCATGGGACCGCCGGTCCACGGCGCAAAGCCCCAGCCGAAAATCGCGCCGAGATCGGCGGATTGCGGATCGAAGACGATGCCTTCAGCATAACACTGCGCGGCCGGGATAAGTTGCGCATAGAGCAGGCGTTCTTTGACCTCATCCACGGAGGGCTGCTCATCCGCCAGCGGGAAATGCTCAGCCAAACCGGCCCACAGGTGCTTCTTTCCGCCTTCGGGGTACTCGTAGAACCCGCCGCCGGATTTGCGGCCATGGCGGCCGAGACCGACCACCATTTTTTCGAGCAACTCTTCATTACCGGACGGCTTGTATTTGTCGCCGAGTTCTTTCTTGGTCGATTTCATCAGCATATGACCGAGCGACAGCGAAGTTTCGTCGGTCAGCGCCAGCGGCCCCACCGGCATGCCGAGAACCTTCGCAGCGTTTTCGATCAGCGCCGGCTTGATGCCTTCCTGCACCATGATCATGGCTTCGCCGAGATAAGGCGGGACAACGCGATTGGTGTAGAAGCCGCGCGTATCCTTGACGACAATCGGCGTCTTTTTGATCATGCGGACATAATCGAGCGCGGCAGCGAGCGAGCGGTCGCCGGACTTTTCACCGGGGATGATTTCCACCAGCGGCATCTTGTCGACCGGCGAGAAGAAGTGAATGCCGATGAACTGGTCGGGACGCTCCGAGTTTTTAGCGAGTCCTGTGATCGGCAGCGTAGACGTATTGGATGCAAAGATGACATCCTTGCCGATAACCGCTTCAGTTTTCTTGATCACATCCTTTTTGACGTCCGGATCTTCAAACACCGCCTCGATGATCATATCGACATCTTTAAGGTCGTTGTAATCGGTGGTCGGCGTGATGCGGGCGAGCAATTCGTCGCCCTTTTCCTTGGTCACCTTCCCCTTGGATACGCCCTTTACGACGATCTTCTGGGAATAACCCTTGCCCTTTTGCGCATACTCAATGTCGCGGTCGAGCAGCACCACATCCATGCCGCCTTTCGCCGTCACATAGGCGATGCCCGCGCCCATCATCCCGGCACCAAGCACGCCGACTTTTTTCAGCACTGTCGGCGGCACGTCTTTCGGCCGCTGTTCGCCCTTTTCCGCCGCCTGTTTGTTGATGAACAAGGTGCGGATCATGTTGCGCGATTGCGGCGAGGAAAGAAGTTTGAGGAAGTATTTGGACTCAATGCGGATCGCCGTATCGAACGGCACGATCGAGCCTTCATAGAGACACGACAGGATATATTGAATCGCAGGATAATTGTGGTTGGTTTCCTTTTGCGCCATGGCGTTGGCGCCAATGAAGAACTGCACAGCGCGCGGATCCATGGCGCCAGCGCCGCCCGGAAACTTGAAGCCTTTCTTGTCCCATGGCTGCGCGACTTTCGGATTGCCCTTGACCCATTCCTTTGCTTTCGCGATCAACTGATCGGCGGGAACGACGTCCTGCACGATGCCTTGCGCTTTTGCGGTCGCCGGATCGATCGGCTTGCCCTGGGTCGCCATCATAGCCGCGTTCTGCAGGCCAGCGAGGCGCGGCAGGCGCTGGGTGCCGCCGGCGCCAGGAAGCAGGCCAACCTGAACCTCTGGCACGCCAAGCTGGATTTTCGGATTATCAGCAACGACGCGGTAATGCGAGGCGAGCACCAGTTCCAACCCGCCGCCGAGCGCCAGTCCGTTCACCGCCGCCGCCACCGGTTTCGCAAAGGCTTCGCCTTTTTCGAGTTTCTTCGCCGGATGTCCGCCGGTTTCGAGTTTGCGCAACACGCTGTTCAGGGTGAAAGCGGACTCAAATTGTTCTTTCTTCGATTGCGGCTTGCCGCGGCCAACCCCGCCGCCGCCCAGCATGTTGAGGTCCGCGCCCGCAAGAAAGCCCGACGCCTTGCCGGAGGTAATCACTGCGCCCTTGACGCTGTCATCGGCGATGAAGTCATCCACCCATTTGGCGAAGTCCTCCATCAGATCGGCGTCCCAGACATTCATGGATTTGCCGGGAACGTCGATGGTGACCAGCGCAATGCCGTCGGCGTCTTTTTCGATTTTCAATGTTTTATAGGTCATGTGCTTTGTCCGTCTGAAATCTGAAAATTAAACGCGTTCGATAATCGTCGCCGTGCCCATGCCGGCGCCGATGCAGAGCGTCACGAGGGCAGTCGATTTGCCGGACCGCTCCAGCTCGTCGACCATGGTGCCCATGATCATCGCGCCCGTCGCGCCGAGCGGGTGACCCATGGCGATGGCGCCGCCATTGACGTTGATGTCCGAGTGATCGATGTCGAGCGCCTGCATGAAGCGCAGCACAACGGAAGCAAACGCTTCGTTCAGCTCCCACAGATCAATGTCGTTTTTGGTCATGCCGGCGCGCTTCAACGCTTTTTCAGCAGCGAATTCAGGCCCCGTGAGCATGATGGTCGGTTCAGACCCGATCGACGCCATGGAGCGGATGCGCGCCCGCGGCTTGATCCCCAGCTTCTTGCCGATCTCTTCATTGCCGATCAGCACCGCCGCGGCGCCGTCCACAATGCCGGAAGAATTGCCCGCATGATGGACGTGATTGATTTTCTCAAGGTCCGCATATTTCTGCAGCGCTACGGCGTCAAAGCCCGGAAATTCGCCAAGCATGGCGAAGGACGGATTGAGCGCACCCAGCGATTGCATGTTCGTATCCGCCCGCACCGTCTCATCATGGTCGAGCAGCACGTCGCCGATCACATCCTTCACCGGCATGATCGACCTCTCGAACCGCTTTTCTTTCCAGCTTCGCGCGGCGCGCTTCTGGCTTTCCACCGCATAGGCGTCGACATCGTCACGCGAAAATCCATATTTGGTTGCGATCAGATCGGCGGAAATGCCTTGCGGCACGAAATAGGTCTTGAAGGCCGTCGCCGGGTCGGTCGGCCAGGCGCCGCCGTCGGACCCCATGGGAACGCGGCTCATGCACTCGACGCCGCCGCCAATGGTGAGGTCCGCCTCGCCCGCCTTGACCTTGGCGGCGGCGATATTGACCGCTTCAAGGCCGGATGCGCAAAACCGGTTCACCTGAATGCCTGACGTTGTCTCGGCAAAGCCCGCGTTCAGGATCGCCGTTCGCGTCACCACCGCGCCCTGCTCGCCCACCGGCGAGACACAACCAAACGCCACATCTTCGATCGCGGCGCTGTCGATCTCGCTGCGGTCGCGGATCGCGGCGAGCACCTGCGTCGCCATCTCAACCGGCGTCACTTCGTGCAGCGAGCCGTCAGATTTGCCTTTGCCGCGCGGCGTGCGGACTGCGTCGTAAATGTAGGCTTCCGTCATGGGGAGCGTCCTTTCGAACCAGGGTCTTGTCACTATCTCTGCGCCTGCGGCGTTTTCCGCTTTAGCGCACGCTTAAGAGTAGTTAGAACCCGCGCCGGGCGGACGCAATGGCGCAGCGCAGCAGAGCCGAAACTGCCTCTCCTGCGCCAATTCCCAAAGGCGGTCAGATGCGCTAAGCCCGCCGCAAACAAGCCTGCCGGGATGGATATGCCAAACACCGCTTCGCTCGACGAAATCCGCAACCAAATCCGCGAACACTACCTCGTGCCGGAAGATACGCTGGTCCCCGCCCTGATTGCGGCTGTGGGCATGGACGACCCTGTCCGCGACCGGGCGCAGGCGCGGGCGGCGGAGTTCGTCACGGCGGCGCGGGCCAATGCCGAGCGATCCGGCCTGATCGACAAGTTCCTGCAGGAATACGGCCTGTCGACCGCCGAGGGCGTCACCCTGATGCGCCTTGCAGAGGCCTTGCTCAGGACGCCGGATGCGGCGACCGCCGACGCGCTGATCGAGGACAAGATCGAGGCCGGCGACTGGTCTTCGCACAAGGGCAAGAGCCCCTTCCCACTGGTCAACTTTTCGACCCGGGCGCTAATGCTCACCGCCGCCTGGCTCGACGATATCGAGGCGAAAGACCCGCTGCGGCGGATGGCGAAGGCGACCAAGGATGTCCTCGACCGTTTGGGCGAACCGGTGATCCGCGCCTCTGTCGGTCAGGCCATGCGGATCATGGGCGAGCACTTCGTGCTCGGCGAGACCATCGACAGCGCCATGAAGCGCGCGAAGAAATACGCCGAAAAGGGTTACGTCTTTTCCTTCGACATGCTCGGCGAGGCGGCGCACACGGAAAAAGACGCACTCAAATATTTCGACGACTACAAAAACGCCATTGCAGCGATCGCAAAACATTCAACGCACGAATACGCACCCGACAATCCCGGCATCTCCGTCAAGCTGTCGGCCCTGCATCCGCGCTATGAGTATGGCAAGAAATCGCGCGTGCTGGTCGAGCTTGGCAGACGCGTGCGCGACCTGGCGCTGCAGGCCAAAGCCGCCAATATGGGTTTCAACATCGACGCGGAAGAAGCGAACCGCCTCGATCTGTCGCTGGATCTGATCGAACAGCTGATGCGCGACCCGGCGCTCGCCGGGTGGAGCGGGTTCGGCGTCGTGGTCCAGGCCTATCAACGCCGCGCCATGCCGGTGCTCGACTGGCTCGCAGCTCTATCGCGCGAAACGGGACGCCGGATCATGGTGCGCCTCGTCAAGGGCGCCTATTGGGACAGCGAGATCAAGCGCGCGCAGGTGATGGGACTCGAAAGCTATCCCGTCTTCACGCGCAAGGTGCTGACCGATGTGAGCTATCTCGCCTGCGCGCGAAAGCTGTTCGACAATCGCGTCGTGTTCTTCCCGCAATTCGCCACTCACAACGCGCTATCGGCCGCGATGGTCCGCGAGATGGCGGGCGATTTCAAAGACTATGAATTGCAGCGCCTGCACGGCATGGGCGAAGCGCTCCATGACAGGCTGCTCGAAACCGGCGCACGCTCACGCATTTATGCGCCGGTAGGCGGGCATCGTGAGCTTCTGCCCTATCTGGTCCGCCGCCTGCTGGAGAACGGCGCCAACTCCTCTTTCGTCAATCAGCTGATCGATCCGGATTTGTCTGTCGATGACGTGGTAGCCGACCCGCTCGAGGAAGTGGCGGACATCAAATCCTATCCGAACCCCAATATTCCGGCGCCTCGGAATACGCTGCGCGGTGAACGCCTGTCGGCAAAAGGCTGGGACGAGACCCATGTGCCGGTCGCTGCAACCATGACGCCGCGGGTGCGGGCCGAGCTGACGCCGGTCACGGCCCGTCCAATCGTCAATGGCGAAGCCTCACCAAGCACAGCCGCTTCTATCATCAACCCGGCCTTGAAGAGCGACAAGATCGGCGCCGTTGAACTTGCCACTGCGAAAGACGTTGACGATGCATGCGCAGCGGCGGCGGCGTTTGCACCGGGCTGGGCGGCGACGCCTGTTGCAACGCGCGCCAAAATATTGCGACGCGCAGCAGACATGCTGGAACAGCGCGGCGATCATTTCATGGCGCTGGCGGTTTTCGAAGCGGGCAAAAGCTGGCCGGACGCCATCGCAGAGATTCGCGAGGCGGTGGATTTCCTGCGTTATTATGCGGACCGCGCCTCACCTCCCCTTGAAAAGGGGAGGTCGGAGCTTGTGCAACAAGCTCCGGGTGGGGATCAAATTGTGTCCGATCCACCCTTAGCCCCCCCTTTGCAAGGGGGGGGATTGGGCGCCCCCCTCGGCGTCATCGCCTGCATCAGTCCATGGAACTTTCCGCTGGCGATTTTCCTCGGACAGGTCAGCGCCGGGCTCGCCGCCGGCAATTGCGTCATCGCAAAGCCCGCTGAACAAACCCCGCTGATCGCGTTCGAGGCGGTGAAACTGCTGCATGAAGCCGGCGTGCCCGCTGGCGCGCTGCACTATCTGCCCGGCGATGGCCCGACTGTCGGCGCACCGCTGGTCGCCCATCCTGACGTGGCGGGCGTTGTCTTCACCGGCTCCACCGAAGTTGCGCAGCTCATCAAGAAAAGTCTCGCCAAGTCCGGCAAACACGACGCCGCGCTGATCGCCGAAACCGGCGGCATCAATGTGATGATCATTGATTCAACCGCGCTGCTCGAACAGGCGGTGACCGATGTTGTGTCGTCAGCCTTCCAGAGCGCAGGCCAGCGCTGTTCCGCCTGCCGCGTCGTCTGCATTCAGGAAGATGTGGCGGACAAATTCAATGAGATGCTTTCCGGCGCGATGGCGGAACTGGCGGTTGGCGATCCCGCCGACCTCTCCAAAGATGTCGGTCCGGTTATTGACGTCGAAGCGCGCGACAACATCCAGCGCAATCTCGACCGGCTTAACGTCGAAGCCACACTGATCGCCCGGGCGCCGGAAGTCGAACCCGGCCTGGACGGAACTTTTATCCGGCCCGCCGCCTATGAAGTGAAATCCTTGTCAGCGATCAAGCAGGAGATTTTCGGGCCAGTGCTGCATGTGGTCCGCTTCAACGCCGACAAACTCGATGCGCTCGTCAACGAGATCAACGCGCTCGGCTACGGCCTGACGCTCGGCATTCACACCCGCATCGATGAAACCATGGAGCGCGTCGCCCGGCGCGCGCGCATCGGCAATATCTATGTGAACCGCAACCAGATCGGCGCCGTCGTCGGCGTGCAGCCCTTCGGCGGCGAAGGTCTGTCCGGCACGGGCCCCAAGGCGGGCGGCCCGCACTATCTGTCCGCGCTGACAAAACGCCCGCGCGCTGATAGCGACGCCCGCGCGCCGCTCCTCGAAGCGGAAACCATGTCCCTGGAAAAAGCCGCGATCGACGAATCCTGGCGCTGCTATGGCGAGTGGAGCGCGCGCGACCGTCGCGGCGTTCTCGCACAGGCCATGAAGCAACTCGGCAATGTCGATGCGTCTTTGATGAGCGATATCGACTCCGCGCTTGATGAAGTCACAACCAATCTCGAACTCCCCGGCCCTACGGGCGAATCCAATACGCTCAAACTGCGCGGCCGCGGCGTCGCGCTGTGTCTTGGCGGCGGCGACATAAACCGGCAGATGCTGCTGGCGCTGGCTGCCGGAAACCCGGTCGTCGTCATTGACTGTCCGGAAGCAAAGTCCCTCGCCAACGAGCTCGCCAATGCCGGCGCGCCTAACGGGCTGCTCTCGATCATCGGCGCCGATGCCTCGCACGGATTGCTGCGCGATCATCGTGTGCGGATTGTCGTCTTCGATGGCGGGTCCGCGGCGCGCGCACAGATCGAATCCGTGCTTGCGGACCGCAAAGGCGCGATCATACCGCTGCTCTCCAGCGCCGACGCACCCTGGCGGTTCGCCACGGAGCGGACTTTAACCATCAATACGACGGCCGCCGGCGGCGACGTCAGATTGTTGTCCCTCGGCGAATAAGGCTAGACTGGCGGTTTCATGCGTTAACTGCGACACTCATCGCAGCTAAAGAGCGCTTCGCCGCAGCCCCCTTGGCCCCCCGGCCCGGAAAGGTCATTTTCGCCAACAGGCCTTATTGAATGAACAAACCAGAGACAGCCACCATGTCGACCGTCCAGATCGCCGCCGCTGACAGCGGCCCGTTCATCGTTGAGCAGGGCCGCACCCGCGCGTGGATGAACTGGATCTTCGCCGACAAGGCGCGAATGTTCTGGATCCTGCAGGTCACCGGCTGGCTCGGGTTCTTTGCACTCCACATTCTCAGCGTTTCAACTTTTGTCGCCGGCCGCTCCACCGACTCCCTGCTCTATTCGGTCGCTTCCTCGCTGATCGGCTTTTTGACCACCAGCATCCTCGCGCGACCGATCTACCGGTTCGCCCGGCGGCAGGGGCCGGCGGTGCTGCTACTGATCGTCATGGCCTCAACGATCATGATGGCGGTCGCCATGTCGGCGATGAAGGCCAAGACGTTTGGCGAACTGTTTGGCAATGGCTGGATGGATCTGCGCGGCGCCAGCCTCGGCACGACCAACTATCTGCTGCTGATTGTTCCCGACCTTCCGGTGAACCTGTTCCTGCTCGGCTCATGGGCGGGATTTTATTTCGGCATCAACTACTACCTGAAACTGCGCAGCGAGATGGAGCGGGCGATCTTCTCCGCGCGGCTCGCCGACCAGGCGCAGTTGAAGATGCTGCGCTATCAGCTCAACCCGCATTTTCTGTTCAATACGCTGAACGCAATCTCGACCCTGGTGCTGGAACAGGACGGCAAGCAGGCCAACTCCATGCTGACCCAGCTTTCGGCGTTTCTGCGGTATTCGCTCGACAGCGATCCTTTGCAAAAAACAACGCTGGCCGAAGAAGTCCGCGCGCTGGAGCTCTATCTGGCGATCGAAAAGACGCGTTTCGCCGACCGGCTTACGGTCAGTTTCGACATCGACGAGAACACCATGGGCGCCTATGTGCCCTCGCTCATTCTGCAGCCAGCCATCGAAAACGCCATCAAATATGCTATCGCCCAGATGGAGAGCGGCGGTGAAATCCGGATCGCCGCCAAGCGGGAAGGCAACACCCTTTCCATGACCGTCTGCGACAACGGCCCGAACGCGCCGGAAGATCCGAATGCGTTGCTTAAAAATGTGAAAACCGGCGTCGGGCTGGTGAACATGCGTGATCGCGTTGCCTACATGTACCAAAATCGCGGCGAATTCCGGCTGCGGCATGTCGAACCGCAGGGCTTGTGCGTTTCCCTGCGCATACCTTTCGAAACACGGGGATAAGAAAATGAGCGACGAAAAAATCCGCGCCATTCTGGTCGATGATGAGCCACTCGCCTTGCGCGGTCTCAAATTGCGGCTGCAGGCGTTTCCGGAGATCGAGATCATCGCCGAGTGCGCCAATGGCCGCGAAGCCGTGAAAGAGATCAAGGCGAAGAACCCTGACCTCGTTTTCCTGGATATTCAAATGCCGGGGCTTGACGGGTTCGGCGTCGTGCGGGCGATGATCGGCGCGCCGGCGCCGCTGTTCATCTTCGTCACCGCCTACGACAAATACGCCATCGACGCCTTCGAGGCGAATGCGCTCGATTACATCGTCAAGCCGGTTGAGGAAGAGCGCCTCAGCGACGCGCTGCACCGCGCCCGCGAAGCGCTGAAGAGCAAGGCCGCCGCCAATCGCGAATCCAAGCTCATCGAAATGCTGGCCTCGCTTTCGGACGATGACCGCGACCGCATCAAGGAGTTGATCAACGATCCGGAATGGACGGAAAAACAACGCTACTCCGAGCGGCTTTCTTTCAAGGACGGGTCAAAAGTCGTGATGCTCGACTCCCAGGAAATCGAGTGGATCGACGCGGCGGGCGATTACATGTGCATCCACGCCAGCGGCAAGACGCACATCATTCGCGAGACCATGAAAGCGCTGCAGACCCGCCTCGATCCGGTCCGGTTCCAGCGCATTCACCGCTCGGCGATCGTCAATATCGACCGCGTGAAGGAACTGCATCCGCATTCCAACGGCGAGTATTTCATCATTCTCGACAATGGCGCGGAGTTGAAGCTGTCGCGTTCCTACAAGGAAGTCGTCGCCAGATTTCTTTAAGCGCGCAGGCGCGCCTCTGCCCGCGCAAGGTCTTGGCTTGTGTTGATATTCTCAAAAGCGCCGGGATCATCAAACATGACATGCTCGGCATGAATGCTTTCGGCCAGCTTCTTCATGGGCAATCCATATCCATCCGGCGCGGCGGACAGCGCCGCGCGCAGCGCATCCACTCGCCAGCATCCGAAGGCCGGATGCAGTCCGTTCGCATCGGCGGCGATGGCGGAGACTTTGCGTCCGCCCAGCCGCGCCACAAGATCAAGCGGCAGGAAGGGACCGTCCACTGGCGCGCTGAAGAAACTTTCAGTCTGCGGCGCATGCGCGTCAATCCAGTGGAGCGCGGCCCACAGACCCGCCGCCGGACCGAGCGGCCCGTCATCTCTGTCGGCAAACACCGGCAAGCCGGCGCCGTAATCGTGGCTGCCGGAAATCAAAACCCGATCGGCTTGCGGCGCCAGGCGATCATGCACGTGATCGAACAACCGGCGCCCGCCAAGCGTCAGCGCCCCCTTGTCAGCGCCGCCCATGCGCCGGCCCCCGCCGCCGGCGAGGATCACGGCGATGCGCCGGGTTTTAGCCTGTTCTGTCATAGGCTAATCGTAATGCACTTTCTCGCAGGAAACTCATGCCCTTAGTTCTGATTTTCTTATTCTTTATCACAGCCGCGCTGTACGCATCAGTGGGGTTCGGCGGCGGTTCAACTTATAATGCGTTGCTGGTCCTTTCGGGCGCCGATTACCGCATCCTTCCCGCCATTGCGCTCACCTGCAACATCATCGTCGTTGCGGGCGGAACCTACGCCTTTACCCGCGCCGGGGCGATGCGCTGGCGGCGGCTGGCGCCGTTCCTCATCACTTCCATCCCTGCGGCGTGGGCCGGCGGGCGCATCCCGGTTTCCGAAACGCTCTTCATTGGCGCCCTCGGTTTTTCTCTGCTCGCCGCCGGGCTGCATCTCGCGCTCGACCGCAATCGCGAGGTGGAGGCTGAGGCCGCGCCGGTTCCCGCAGCGCTCGCCTGGGGCGTGGGCGGCGGCATCGGTTTCCTTTCCGGGCTTGTCGGCATCGGCGGCGGCATCTTCCTCGCGCCGGTCCTGTATCTCATCCGCTGGGGCAAGCCGAAGGAAATCGCCGCCGCCTGCAGCGCCTTCATCCTCGTTAATTCCGTATCCGGATTAACCGGGCAAATCATGAAACTTGACGATCTGAATACGCTGTCCCTGATGGGCAATTACTGGATGCTGTTTCCGGCGGTGCTGATCGGCGGACAGATCGGTTCGCGTCTTGCAAATTTCGGATTGTCCAGCCTGACGATCAAAAGGCTCACTGCGGTGCTGATCCTTTATGTCAGCGCGCGACTGTTATTGCGCTGGTACGGGCTCGTTTTTTAACGCAGCCAGACAAATTCAAACTCCTCTCCAGCGCCTGCCGCTGGCGCATGCGCAACGCGCCTGATCAGAGCATTGGCCGAGGCAAAGGGCAGCAGCAGCGAACTGTCCTGATTGGGCGCCGGAGTCGCCTCGCCCTTACTCACGACGCCGCGCAAATAGGATTCGCGCCCGCCATTGGCGCCGATTGGCGCGGTCAGCCGCGCCTTGCCGAACGGCGCCGTCCAGGTCTCGCCCGCCAGCCGCCGCACCAGCGGCTGAACGAACAGCGCCGCCGTCACAATGGCGGAGGCTGGATTGCCCGGCAGCCCGACAATGCGCGCCCCGCCCAAACGCCCGCACCATGTCGGCTTGCCGGGGCGCACCGCGACTTTTTCAAACCTCAGCGTCCCGCCTTCTTTTGCGAAGGCGGATTTGACGAAATCATAATCGCCGACCGAAGCGCCGCCGATGGGAATGATCAAGTCAGCATCGCGCCCGCGCCGGAAAAAGTCACGGATCGCATCTTCGCTGTCAGAGGCGCAGCCGAGATACGCCGCCTCGCCGCCCCAGCTATTGATCTGTGTACAGATTGAATAGTGATTGGAATTGATGATCTGCCCGGCGTCGAGCGCGGCGCCAGGTTCGCGCAATTCATCGCCGTTTGAAAACACCGCAACACTCGGCCGGCGGTTAACCGCAACGCTCTCCAGATTCGCCGCTGCAAAAATCGATCCGTGAATTTCATGGAGGCGCGCTCCCGCTGACGCCAGCACATCGCCCTTGTTGAAGTCGATGCCCGCCGCGCGGATATTGTGCGAGGGCTCCTGAGCCGCAGTGATGGTGATGCGCGCGCCGTCGCGCTCGACGTCTTCCTGAATGACCACATGATCGGCGCCTTCGGGCACGACGGCGCCAGTGAAAATGCGCACCGCCTCGCCCGGCTTGACGCGGCCCGAATAGGGCGCCCCGGCGGGCGCCTCGCCGATTACGTTGAGCACGGCGCCTTTTGCAGCTTCGTCAAACCGCACCGCATAGCCGTCCATGGCCGAGGCCGGAAATGGCGGCTGGGTGATCGCGGCTTTTACATCCTCCGCCAGTATGCGCCCAACAAGCGCAGACAACCCAACGCGCTCCGCCGCCAGCGGCCCGGCGCCGTCAAGCACCGCTGCGATTGCTTCTTCAACGGAAATCATCATACGCGCTATTCGCCGTCGGACCTGACATCAGCCGCCTTGAACTGTTCAGCGATGTAATGACCCGATTTGCCGCCGGTTTTCTCCAGCAGTTGAACGCCTTCGATCACCATGGATTTATCGACCGCCTTCGCCATGTCGTAAATCGTCAGGCATGCCGTCGCGACGGCGGTCAGCGCTTCCATTTCGACGCCGGTCTTGCCGGTAGTTTTCACTTCCGCCGTCACCACAAATGAATGACGCCCGTCATCGGGTTCAATCGTAACTTTAACGCCGGTAATCGGCAGCGGGTGACACAGCGGAATGAGGTCGCTGGTGCGTTTGGCGCCCATAATCGCCGCCAGTTCTGCAACGCTTGCAATGTCGCCTTTCTTGACGCCGCCGGCGCGGATGGCGCGATAGCTGTCAGGCGAGAAACGGACGCGCCCGCAGGCCACGGCGCGGCGCTCGGTGTCCGCCTTGCCGGAAACATCAACCATGCGCGGGCGCCCCTGTTCGTCAAAATGCGTAAGGTCTTTGGTCACTTATGTTTCCATCAATCGCGGCATCAACTCGACCAGATTGCAGGGCCGGTGACGCGAATCCAGCTGGTGTGAAATCACCTTGTCCCATCCATCCTTCACGGCGCCGTTCGACCCGGGAAGCGCAAAGATGAACGTGCCGCGCGTCACCCCGGCGCAGGCGCGCGACTGCAAGGTGGATAGCCCGACGCTTTGATAACTCACCTGATGAAAGATCACCGAAAACCCTTCGATCTCCTTGTCGAACAGCGGCGTCAGCGCTTCGTGCGTCACATCGCGGCCGGTCAGTCCCGTGCCTCCGGTGGAAATCACCGCGTCAATCTGCGGATCGTCGATCCACGATGTCACCGTTTTCTGAATGGCGGTAACATCGTCGCGCACGATCCGCCGCGCCGCGAGGATGTGGCCTGCGCCTTCGATGCGCTGCGCGAGAAGATCGCCGGAGGTGTCGTTATCGCGCGTGCGGGTGTCGCTCACCGTTAAGACGGCGATGCGCACCGGCAAGAACGCAAACGCTTCGTCAACCCCGTGCATCACCTGTCCCCTTGCCCGTTTTTTGGCCCGCCGGTCCGCCATCGCGCGACGTCAGTATAATCCCGTTCCCGCGGCTCAATCCATGCCTCGCCGCCGGAATGGCGCTCTTTTTTCCAGAACAGCGCCTCGGTTTTCAAGTAATCCATCAGAAAATCCGCCGCCTCGAACGCGTCGCGCCGGTGTGCGCTGGCAACGCAGACAAAAACGATCGGCGCGCCTGCGGCCAGATCGCCGACCCGGTGAATCATTAGCACATCGTCGAGCGCCCAGCGCCGCCGCGCTTCCTCTTCAATCGCCTGAACCGACTTTTCCGTGACGCCCGGATAATGTTCGAGGTGAAGGCTGCGGACGGTTTCGCCTCCGCTGGTTTCGCGCACCTTGCCGAGGAAGCTGACCACGGCGCCGCTGCCTTGCGCGCGCTTTTCAAACGCTGAAAGCTCCGTACCCGGATCGAATGACTGTTCGCAAATCCTGATCATCGTCAGCCGCCGCTTACTGGCGGGAGAAAAGCGATTTCGTCGCCGTCATGCACCGTGACGCTGCGCGCCGCCATTTGTTCATTGACGATGCAGCGCACGGTTTCATCTTCAAGCGAGACGCCCAGCGCCGGGTCCGCCTTGCCGATCGCCGCGACGAGGTCGTTGATGGTGACGCCGCCGGATTTCACCGGCCACTGGCGCTCTCGCCCGCCCGCCGCGTCGCCCAGTTTCCCGAAAAACAGAAGCCGCGCCAACTCAGCCTCCCGTCACCGACATATGGCGCGAAACCGACGGCGCCGCGCCGCGTTCGGAAATATCGAAGGCATGGCGTTCCGGTTTTTTCAGCATGGCCCGGTCGAGCTCGGCGTTGAGCGCAACCTCGGGATCGTCGCCGCGCAGAGCAGCGCGCAAATCGATTTTGTCGCCATGCCCGAGACACATGTAAATTTCGCCGGTGCAGGTGACGCGCACGCGATTGCACCCGGCGCAGAAATTATTGGTGAGCGGCGTGATCATGCCCAGCACGCCGCCGGTTTCCTCGACCCGAACATAGCGCGCCGGACCGCCGGTTTTCATCTCCAGCGGCGTCAGCGTCCAGCGCGAGGAAAGGTCGTCGCGAACCGCGGTGAGCGGCAGATACTGATCGACGCGGTCCTGTTCGATCTCGCCCAGCGGCATCACCTCGATCAGCGTCAGGTCCATCTCGCGGCCATGGGCCCATGCGATCATCGCCGGAATTTCCGCTTCGTTGACGCCCTTCAGCGCGACCGTATTGATCTTGACCTTGAGCCCGGCGTTTTGCGCAGCATCCAGACCGGCCAGCACTTTCGACAGCGCGTTGCGACGGGTGAGTTTCTCAAACTTCGCATCGTCCAACGTGTCGAGCGAGACGTTGATGCGCCTGACGCCGAGCGCGCGCAGCACATCGGCGTGATGAACAAGCTGCGTGCCGTTGGTGGTCAGCGTCAGCTCATCGAGATCGCCGCGCTCCAGCCTTTTGCCGAGCCGCGCCATCAGGGTCATGATGTCCCGGCGCACCAGAGGCTCGCCGCCGGTGATGCGGATTTTTTTCACGCCGCGATCGATAAAGGCTCCGGAAAGCTGTTCGAGTTCTTCAAGGCTCAGCACGTCGCGCTTCGGGAGGAACGTCATCTCCTCCGCCATGCAATAGGCGCAGCGCAGATCGCAGCGGTCCGTCACCGAAAGCCGGAGATAGGTGATGTTGCGTCCGAAGGTGTCGCGAAGGGGTTTCATCTGTTTCAATGTATCACGTTGGCGACAAACGGCGCAAACATCAGTTTTGTCATCCCGTGCGCGGTGCAGCATGAAATGCTGCTGCGCGTCCGGGATGACATTTGGAATGTCTCAAGCCAGCCCGACAATCTGACCCTCCTCATCAAGCCCGATCTCCAGCGCCGCCGGTTTGCGCGGCAGGCCGGGCATCACCATGATGTCGCCGCAGATCGCAACGACAAACCCCGCGCCCGCCGAAAGCCGCGCCTCGCGCACTTCGAGCGTATGGCCTGTGGGCGCGCCGCTGCGCGTTGGATCGGTTGAAAAACTATACTGGGTCTTGGCGATGCAAACGGGAAGCTTGCCGTAGCCCATCTCTTCGAATTGTTTCAGGCTGCGCGCCGCCTCCGAATGAAACTCAACATGATCGGCGCGGTAGATTTCCCTGGCGATGGTCTCGATCTTGACCGTCAGCAGCGTTTCATCCGGGTAAAGCAGCTTGATATCGGGCCTGGCGCCGGCAAGCGCCGTCTTCACCGCCTGCGCCAGATCGACGGCGCCATCGCCGCCCTTCGCCCAGTGCTTGGCGATGGCGGAGGTCACGCCCTTTTCCGCGCAGATGCGCTGCAACACGCCGATTTCGTCTTCGGTGTCTTTAATGAAATGATTGATGGCGACGATGGGCGTTACGCCATATTTGCGCAGGTTTTCGATATGGCGAATGAGGTTGACGCAGCCGCGCTCAACCGCCTCGGCGTCCGGCGCGCCGAGATCGGCCTTGGCGACGCCGCCCTGCATTTTCAGGGCGCGGACGGTCGCCACCAGCACGACGGCGTCAGGGCGCAGGCCCGACTGACGGCATTTGATGTCGAGAAATTTCTGCGCGCCAAGATCGGCGCCGAAGCCGGCCTCCGTCACCACCACATCGGCGAGCTTCAGCGCCGTCTTGGTCGCCATCACCGAGTTGCAGCCATGGGCGATATTGGCGAACGGCCCGCCATGAATGAAGGCCGGATTGTGCTCGATGGTCTGCACCAGGTTCGGCGCCAGCGCGTCTTTCAACAGCACCGCCATGGCGCCGTCGGCGCCAATTTCGCGCGCGGTGACCGGCGTCTTGTCATAGCGGCGCGCGACGATGATGTCGCCGAGACGGCGCTGCAGGTCTTTCAAATCCGAGGCGAGGCAGAAAATCGCCATGATCTCCGACGCGACGGTGATGTCATAACCGCTCTCTCGCGGCACGCCGTGCGCCGGTCCGCCAAGGCCGATGGTGATGTTCCTGAGCGCGCGGTCGTTCATGTCGACGACGCGCCGCCAAGTAATGCGGCGCGGATCGATATTTTCTTCATTGCCCCAATGGATGTGGTTGTCGATCAGCGCCGCCAACAGGGCGTGTGCGGAGGTTATGGCGTGGAAGTCGCCGTTGAAATGCAGATTGATGTCTTCCATGGGAATGACCTGCGCGCGTCCGCCGCCCGCCGCGCCGCCCTTCATCCCGAAACACGGGCCCAGCGACGGCTCGCGCAGGCACACCATGGCGTTGACGCCGATCTTGTTCAGCCCGTCTGTGAGGCCGACGCTGGTCGTCGTCTTTCCCTCGCCCGCCGGCGTCGGCGTGATCGCCGTCACCAGCACCAGCTTGCCGTCGGGCTTGTTTTTTAGCGAGTTGATATAATCGAGCGAGACTTTCGCTTTGAAATGCCCGTAAGGAACCAGCGCGTCGGCGGGAACGCCAAGGCGCTTTTCGGCCAGCGGCAGGATTGGATCCATTTTCGCCGCGCGCGCAATTTCGATGTCCGGCGCGCCGGGCGCAGGCAAATTGTCTTTCGTCATGGTCTCTCCCGACACGAAGGTCGATTTGTTCTGCGAAAACTCTTTCGCGGATTATAGGCTGATTTGCACGAAGCCGTCTCCCTCGCGGCAATAAAGGGCGATACCCGCCTCGCGCGCTTTGGCGATGGCGAATGCGGTCGGGCCTGACACGCTGGCGACGGCGCACACCCCGGCCCGCGCGGATTTTTCGATGATCTCATAGGAGCAGCGGCTCGACATCAAAACGAAGCCATTGGCGAACTCCGCTTTTTCACGGGCGAGCGCGCCGAGCAGTTTGTCGAGGGCGTTGTGCCGGCCCACATCTTCGCGCGCGAGCAGAATATCGCCGTCAAGACTCGCCCATGCGGCGCCATGCACAGTTTTTGTCGACTGGTTGAGCGGTTGATGGTCGCGCAAGGCGTTGAGCGCGCGCGACAGCGAGCCCGATGCAACGGCCAGCGCCGCTTCGCGGACGCGCGGCAGCGTTTCAAAAAACACCTCGGCGTTTTCCAACCCGCAGACGCCGCACCCGGCCCGGCCCACAAGGTTGCGGCGCTGCTGGCGGATGTCGAGACGCTCCAGCCGCTCCGGCGCGATGGAGATGTGGAGTTCGATCCCGCGTTCGCTCTGGTGAATATCGACGGCGGAAATTTCCTCGACTGCGTCGACCACGCGCTCCGTCAGGGAAAACCCGACCGCGTAGTCGGCCATGTCGCCGGGCGTCGCGAGCATCACCGCATAGTTGCGGCGGTTGTAAACGAACGCCACCGGCGTTTCGGCGGGTACGGACCATTCGCGATCTGCGCTGATTTTGACCGCGCGCTCAACCGGCGGCGGCTCGCCGTGAAAGATGAATTTGGTCATCGTGTGATTGTCATCCCGGACGCGCTGCGGCATGAAATGCTGCTGCGCAGATCCGGGACCCACATGGCTGGCTCGCCACACTGGCCATGGGTCCCGTGTCTGCATAGCACCACTGCGTGCTGCAATGCGCACGGGATGACACCCTCAGGCATAGAGCAAACTTTCACTCCGCCGGCTCCGCGACGCCGTCGTTCAAAATCCGCCGCATGGCCGGCGTCGACGCCTCGTAATCCTCCTGCCACGGAGATTTATGGTTCGCCGGCGCGACCTCGACCGCTGTCACCTTGTATTCCGGGCAGCTCGTCGCCCAGTCGGAATTCTCTGTCGTCACCACATTCACGCCGGTCACCGGGTGGTGGAACGTTGTGTAGACGACGCCCGGCGCCATGCGTTCGGAGATGACCGCTTTCAGCGTGATCTCGCCCTTGCGGCTGCGGATCGACACCCAATGGCCGTCCTGGACGCCGCGCGCTTCGGCGTCGGACGGGTGGATCTCCAAAACGTCCTCTTCATGCCAATCGCTGTTCTGGGTGCGCCGCGTCTGCGCGCCGACATTATATTGCGACAGGATGCGTCCCGTGGTGAGGATCAGCGGAAACTTGCGGTTGGTCTTTTCCGTGGTCGCCACATATTCGGTGACCACGAACAGCCCCTTGCCGCGCACGAATTTGTCCACATGCATGATCGGCGTGCCATCGGGCGCGGCATCATTGCACGGCCATTGCACGCTGCCGCGCTCGTCGAGCATTTTGTGGGACACATTCGCAAAGCTCGGAGTCAGGGCCGCGATCTCGTCCATGATGTCGGCGGCGTTCGCGTAATTCATCTCCGCGTAACCCAGCGCATTGGTCAGCATCTGCGTCGCTTCCCATTCCTGCAGGCCGGGTTGCGGGCGCATGGCGGGGCGGACGCGGTTGATGCGCCGTTCGGCGTTGATGAAGCAGCCGTCTTTCTCAAGAAACGACGTTCCCGGCAGGAACACATGGGCGAAGCGCGCCGTCTCGTTGAGGAACAGATCCTGGACGATGATGACGTCCATGGCTTTCAGCGCCGCCTCGACGTGCTGGGTGTTGGGGTCCGATTGCGCGATGTCTTCGCCCTGCACATAGAGGCCCATAAACTTGCCGTTGCAGGCCTCGTCGAACATGTTCGGAATGCGATAGCCGGGCTTTGCGTCTTGTGGCCGGCCCCAGGCGCTGGCGAACAATTCGCGCGCCGCATCGTCGGAGACCGGGCGGTAGTCGGAAAATTCGTGCGGGAACGAGCCCATGTCGCACGAGCCCTGCACATTGTTCTGACCGCGCAGCGGGTTCACGCCGACGCCGCGGCGGCCGATATTGCCCGTCGCCATGGCGAGGTTCGCCATGCCCATGACCATGGTCGAACCCTGGCTGTGTTCGGTGACGCCGAGCCCGTAATAGACCGCGCTGTTGCCGCCCGTCGCATAAAGACGCGCCGCCGCGCGAATGTCGTCCGCCGGCACGCCGGTGACTTTCGCGACTTCTTCCGGCGAGTTCTCTTCGCCTTTGACGAAGTCGAGCCATGCGCGGAAGGATTCCAGATCGCAGCGTTCTTTCACGAACGCTTCGTCGATAAAGCCTTCGACCGCCGCCACATGGGCGAACGCATTAACCAGCGCGACGTTGGTTCCCGGCAGCAGCGGCAGATGATGCGCCGCTTCGATATGCGGCGTCCTGACCAGATCGATGGCGCGCGGATCGGCGATGATGAGCTTCGCGCCTTTCCGCAGGCGCCGTTTCATCTGCGAGGCGAACACCGGATGCGCGTCGGTCGGATTGGCGCCGATGATCAGGATAACATCCGCTTCCTCAACGCTATCGAAATCCTGCGTTCCCGCTGAGGTGCCGTAAGTCTGCTTCAACCCATAGCCCGTGGGCGAATGACAGACCCGCGCGCAGGTGTCGATATTGTTGTTGCCGAAGGCGGTGCGCACCATTTTGACGACCGCCCAGACTTCTTCGATGGTGCAGCGTGACGATGAAATGGCGCCGATGGATTTATGGCCGTATTTGGCCTGCGTTTCTTTCAGGCGCCGCGCGGCGAACTCAATCGCTTCGGCCCAGCCGACTTCGCGCCACGGATCGGTGATTTTCTCGCGGATCATCGGGCTGGTGATGCGGTCCTTGTGGGTCGCATAGCCCCAGGCGAAACGGCCCTTGACGCAGGAATGGCCGTGATTGGCCTTGCCGTCCTTATAGGGCGTCATGCGGATCACCTGATCGCCCTTCAGCTCCGCCTTGAACGAACACCCCACCCCGCAATAGGCGCAAGTTGTCAGCACCGTGCGGTCGGGCACGCCGTGATCGACAACAGATTTTTCCTGCAGGGTTGCGGTCGGGCACGCCTGCACGCAGGCGCCGCAGGACACGCATTCGGAGTCAAAGAAATTGGCGCCGCCGACCGACACGCGCGAGTTGAACCCGCGCCCTTCGATCGTCAGCGCCAGCGTTCCCTGCACTTCGTCGCAGGCTCTGACGCAGCGCGAACAGACGATGCATTTCGACGGGTCATATTCGAAGTACGGATTGGAAACGTCCTTGGCGCTTTTGGTGAAATGGTTGTCGCCGTCATAACCGTAGCGCACATCGCGCAGGCCAACAGCGCCGGCCATATCCTGCAATTCGCAATCGCCATTGTCTGAGCATGTCAGGCAATCGAGCGGATGGTCGGAGATGTAAAGCTCCATCACCCCGCGCCGCAGTTTGGCGAGGCGCGGCGTCTGGGTGCGGACTTTCATGCCGTCGGCGACAGGCGTCGTGCAGGACGCCGGGGTTCCCTTGCGGCCGTCGATCTCGACAAGGCACAACCGGCAGGAGCCGAAAGCGTTGAGCGAGTCCGTTGCGCAGAGTTTGGGGATGGCGAGCCCCGCCTCATTGGCGGCGCGCATCACGCTCGTGCCTTCCGGGACCGTGACGTCAAAGCCGTCGATCTCAACGGTGACCGTCTTTTCCGCTTTTGACTTCGGCGTGCCGTAGTCTTTTTCTCTGAGCAGGGTCATCGCCAGTGTCCCTCACTTTTGATGAATGGTTCAAAAGCTTCGAATTTTGTCATTGTCGGACTTGTTCCGGCATTCCAGTCATTATTTTTCTGGATCACCGGGACAAGCCCGGTGATGACAACTGAACATAGTTGCCCATGTCGCGTCCGACACTGAGGACCATGGATGGGCGACATGCACGTCATCTAAGCCTCAACCTTTCTTACGCCAAAATCCTGCGGAAAATGCTTCACCGCGCTTTGCACCGGGATCGGCGTCATGCCGCCCATGGCGCAGAGCGAACCGTCGACCATCAGTTCGCAAAGATCGTTGAGCACCGTCAGGTTTTTCTCATGGTCCTTGCGCGCGGCGATGCGGTCGATCACTTCGACGCCGCGCACCGAACCGATGCGGCAGGGCGTGCACTTGCCGCAGCTTTCCTCGACGCAAAACTCAAAGGCGTAGCGCGCCTGTTCGAGGAGGTTCACGCTCTCGTCGAACACCACGACGCCGCCATGACCGACCCCGGCCCCGTTCGCCAGCATTGTCTCGTAATCCATGGGCAGGTGAAACAGCGACGGCGGCAGATAGGCGCCCAAGGGTCCGCCGATCTGCATTGCGCGCACGGGTTTGCCCGTGAAACACCCGCCGCCAATGTCATTGACGAGCTGGCCCAGCGTCACGCCGAAAGCGGTCTCATATAAACCGCCCTGTTTTATATTGCCCGCAAGCTGGAACGGCATGGTGCCGGCCGACTTGCCCATGCCGAAATCGCGATAGAACGCGGCGCCCTTGGCCATGATCGCCGGAACCGAGCACAGCGTGATGACATTGTGCACGAGCGTCGGCTTGCCGAAGAGACCTTCCAGCGCGGGCAGCGGCGGCTTGGCGCGCACTTCGCCGCGCTTGCCTTCGAGGCTGTTCAGCAATGAAGTTTCTTCGCCGCAAATATAGGCGCCGGCGCCAAGGAAGACTTCAATGTCGAACGCCTTGCCCGAACCGCGCACATTATCGCCGAGCAATCCGGCTTCGCGCGCATTGGCGATAGCGGCGTTTAGCACCTTATGCGCAATCGGGTATTCCGAACGCAGATAGATATAGCCTTTTGTCGCGCCAACGGCGATCCCGGCGATGATCATGCCCTCGATCAAGCAGAATGGATCGCCCTCCATGATCATCCGGTCAGCGAAGGTGCCGCTGTCGCCTTCATCGGCGTTGACGACGATGTATTTCTGGTCTGCTGCCGCGCTGGCGACCGTCTTCCACTTGATCCCCGCCGGGAATCCCGCGCCGCCGCGCCCGCGCAGGCCGGAACTCATCACTTCTTCGCAGACAGCGGCGCCGTTCATGGCCAGCGCCTTGTCGAGCCCTTTGAGCCCGCCATGTTTTTCGTAATCGGCGAGCGACAGGAGATCGGTGACGCCGCAGCGCGCGAAGATCAGCCGCGTCTGGTTTTTGAGGAACGGAATCTCTTCAACGGCGCCGACGGATTTTTCGTGTTTTCCGTCGCCCTTGACCGCGTCGAGCAGCGATGCAGCGTCATCTTCACTGACCGGGCCGTAACCAACGCGCTTGCCGTCGCGCTCTACCTCAAGCAGCGGTTCGAGCCAGTGCATGCCGCGCGAGCCGGTGCGGACGATCTGCAAATCCAGTTTGCGCTTCGCCGCTTCGGCCGTCAGCGCTTCAGCCAATTCGTCGGCTCCAAGCGCGACCGCGGTTGAATCGAGCGGCAAAAAGAGTTTGAGCGCGCTCATGACGCCCCCGCCTTCTTCGCCCGCGCGATTGCTTTTTCAATCTTCGCCGCATCGGCCATGCCGATCAGCTTGCCGCCGACCATGGCCGCCGGTCCCGTCGAGCAGAGGCCCAGGCAATAGACCGGTTCCAGCGTGATGTCCTTCGACGCCGCCGTCTCACCCAGCTTCAGCGCATATTTCTTTTCAAGCTCGGCGATGAAGTTGCGCCCGCCCGCCGCCTGACAGGCTTCGGCGGCGCAGACGCGCACCGTAACCTCGCCTTTCGGCTGGCGATGGAAATCGTGATAAAAACTGATGACGCCTTTGACCTCGGCGCGTGACAGGTTGAAGGCCTCGGCGGCGGCCGCGTCGGTCTCGTCGGGCAGATAGCCATGCCTGTCCTGCACCGCGCGCAGGGCCGAAATCAGCCCGCCGGTGCGGCCGACAAAGGGCGCAATGATCGCTTCCAGACTCACGGCGCTTTTATTCTCCTTATGGTTCAATCTCATAACACATAACGCCCGATTATCATTATCAAATCCGCGAAAAGTCCGGGTTTGCGGATGGGTGAAAACGACAATCTGCGCGCCTAAAATAGGCGCTTACGCGTTTTGGTGGACGGATTACGCACCTGCGAAATAAAATTTTCTGCGGGTTTTTTGAAAAACAGCGGAAAACGGCGCTTTGCCCACGCGCGTCAAGCGAGCGCCTCGCCTGCGTTTCTTGGTTAAGGCGAGTGATGTTGCGTGCGGCGTGACAATATTCAGATCAACAAGCTGCCCCTCCCTTGTCATCCCGTGCGCTGTGCAGCACGCAGTGCTGCGCTGCAGACACGGGACCCATCGTACGACGTTGCAAAACTGCGCCATGGGTCCCGGATCTGCGCAGCAACATTTCATGTTGCGGCGCGTCCGGGATGACAACAGAGGTTTTTCTCGAACGACCTACAACCGCGCGGCGTGCCAGCGCAGGTGATCCTCGATGAAACTCGCAATGAAATAATAGGAATGGTCGTAACCGTCCTGCATGCGCAAGGTGAATTTCTGCCCGGCCGTGTCAGCCGCTTTGGCGAAAATCTCCGGGCGCAGTTGTTCGGCGAGGAAATTATCCGCCGTACCCTGATCGATCAGGATTTCGGCTTTGCTGGCGCGAGCCGCGACCAGCCGCGTCGCATCATACGCCGCCCACTTGCTCTCATCCTTCCCGAGATAATTCGACAGCGCCTTCTTGCCCCAGGGAACCTGAGACGGCGCAACGATGGGCGAGAACGCTGAGCAGGTTTTGAACGTGCCGGGGTTTTTCAGGTGAATGGTCATGGCACCATGCCCGCCCATGGAGTGACCGAAGATTCCGGCGCGCGACGCGTCGACCGGAAATTCTTTCTCGATCAGCGCGGGGAGTTCGCGCGTGATGTAGGAGTACATTTTGTAGTGCTTCGACCATGGCGCCACGGTCGCATCCACATAGAACCCGGCGCCGAGCCCGAAATCATAGGCCTTGTCCGGATCGTCGGGCACGCCTTCCCCGCGCGGGGATGTGTCGGGCGCGACGATGACAAGACCAAGCTCCGACGCGACGCGCTGCGCGCCCGCCTTGGTGATGAAATTCTCTTCGGTGCAGGTCAGACCGGAGAGCCAGTAGAGCACCGGGAACGAGCCTTTGCCGGGAGGCGTGTAAACCGCGAATTTCATGTCACAGGAAAGCGTTTGCGACGCGTGCGAATAAACGGATTGCGTCCCGGAGAAGGATTTCACTGTCGATACTTGCTGCATTAGAAACTCCGCTCATTCCGGCGCCCCTCGAGACGCCGCCTTCGATCGCGAATGCGATCGAATTATGATTGCGCACCTTCGCGCGCGGGCGGCTCCTCGGGATGAGGAGCCGGAACCCAGTCAGAAAAAATAATGCCGGGCTTCGCCCGACAACTCAAACTTGTTAGTCAAATTTGCTCATCCCAGCCCTTCATCCTGAGGAGCAATCAATCCTTCGTCCTTCGAGACGCTTCCGCTTCGCGGAAGCCCTCAGGATGAAGGATTGATTTCGTCTCGAAGGATCGCCGGGATGAGCGGTTGAAATGTTGCGCCGTCACTCCGGCTTCATGCAATAGGTGCAGATCTTGTTGCCGTCGGGATCTCGGAGATAGGCCGCATAGGCGGTCGGTGCGAAATCGCGCGGGCCCGGTTCGCCCTCGCATTTGCCGCCATTGGCGAGGCCGCCCGCATGAAATTCGTGTACGGCCTTTCGGCTCGGCGCGATGAACCCGATCGTGCCGCCATTGGCGTGACAGGCGGGCTTGCCATTGGCCGGCGTCGTCACCCAGAATTCCGGCTGATCAACGCCATAAATCAGCGTTCCGGAATCGCCGAACACGCCCATGTTTTTAATCCCGAGCGGCGAAAGTGCGGCGTCGTAAAACGCCTTTGATTTTTTCTTGTCGTTAGAGCCAACCATAATATGCGTGAATATCGCCATCGTTAAACTCCGAGTTGCCTTGTCCTCTTTGGGACCAAAGCCTGCGGCTGCTCCGTTTGCATCTTGCGCCGTCAACAGCCGGACGGCGGGATGATTTTGTTTGATCGCCTAAGACTCCGGTTGCGCCTTGTCCTTATTGATTTCCACCTCACGGGTTTCTGCTATTTTTGCATGACCCGCTGACCGCAGCCAAGTGAATGTCCGTGCCATGTATGAAGGCCGAAAGGTCATAATTGATGCTACAACAACAACCAGAAGATTTGGCAAGAAAACAGGCCAAGTGATCATATTGCGTTTAAAGGAGCCAAATTGACCGGTAAACATTTCCCCCTCACCCGCCCGCTCAACAAGCCACCGAAACCAGACAGAAAAAACCTGTGGCACATACTCTGTGAGGTAGAACACACCGATCAGGAAACTCCCAATCGCAACTAGCGTTTCAGCTTCAAGGTTCAGTTCAAGAGCCTTGTCCTGGCCCGAAACCCAAACCTTCCGAGAAGCCCATGGAGCGACACACCAAACAACTACTCCGATCACGGCCATGCAAATATAACCGGCGAATTGGGAAGCTATGTAACTATCTACGGTGCTATTAAAGGCCACCCCAGCATATGTCGGAGCCGCCACGATAGCGCTAACAAGAATGCTGGCCGCCCACAGACGGATCAACACAACGATAATTGCGTGTATTCCCGTCATGGCGTTCGCCCTCCCGTAAATTGACGCAGTCAATGCAAACGACTACTTTATAAATAGGAGTGATTGGCGTCGTTTCAATAAACCACCACGCTCCTGATACTCTTTCCCTCATGCATCAGATCGAACGCCTTGTTGATGTCGTCGAGCGGCATGGTGTGGGTGATCAGCGGGTCGATCTGAATTTTCTTGTCCATATACCAGTCGACGACCTTCGGCGTGTCGGTGCGTCCCCGCGCGCCGCCAAACGCCGTGCCTTTCCAGACTCGCCCCGTCACAAGCTGGAACGGGCGGGTGGAGATTTCCTTTCCCGCTTCGGCGACGCCGATAATGATCGACTGGCCCCAGCCGCGATGACAACACTCAAGCGCCTGACGCATCACATCGGTATTGCCGGTGGCGTCGAAGGAATAATCCGCGCCGCCATCGGTCAGCTCAACGATTTTCGCGACGACATTTCCGGCGCCGATGTCTTTCGGATTGACAAAATCGGTCATGCCGAATTCGCGGCCGATGGCTTCGCGCGCCGGGTTAATGTCAACGCCGATGATCTTGTCGGCACCCACCATTTTCGCGCCCTGAATGACGTTGAGGCCGATGCCGCCAAGCCCGAACACAACCACATTGGCGCCGGGTTCGACGCCCGCCGTCCAGACCACCGCGCCGACGCCGGTGGTGACGCCGCAGCCGATGTAACAGGCCTTGTCGAAGGGCGCGTCCTTGCGGATTTTTGCGACCGAATATTCCGACAGCACCGTGAAGTTGGAGAAGGTCGAGCAGCCCATATAATGATAGAGCGGCTTGCCCTTCCATGAAAAGCGGCTGCTGCCGTCGGGCATGACGCCCTTTCCTTGCGTCGCGCGCACGGAGGTGCAGAGGTTCGATTTCTGCGACAGGCAGGTTTTGCACTGGCGACATTCCGCCGTGTACAGAGGAATGACGTGATCGCCCACAGCAACCGAGGTGACGCCCTTGCCCACTTCGCGGACAATCCCGGCGCCTTCATGGCCGAGGATCGACGGGAAGATGCCTTCGCTGTCCTTGCCTTCGAGTGTATAGGCGTCGGTGTGGCAGATGCCGGTCGCCATGATCTCCACCAGCACCTCGCCCGCTTTCGGTCCTTCAAGGTCGATCTCTTCGATGACCAGCGGCTTGTTGGGCTCAATGGCGATGGCGGCTCTGGTTTTCATGGCTTCCTCTTGTCTCTTCAATGCGTTGGCGCACTGTTTCGCGCTTCCGGCGGAATTTCAATGGAGAACGCCGTGCGGGCGCCCGCAAGAGTTTTCCACAGGGGCGCACTCTATGAATGCGCGCATTTCGCCGAACATTAACACCGGAATTTCAGCCGCTAAAATCCGGGCGGGCGGGCGCCGGCGACGGCAAGCGCGCGCTCCAGGGCGGCGCCGAGCGCGATGATCTTGCGTTCCTCGAAAAGATCGGCCCACAGGCTGATCCCGCGCGGCGCGCGGAAGGTTTCGCGACCCTCGCTCGCCTCATCGCCATTGTTTGCCGCGCGCTGGGAAAAGCCCGCGCGCAGAGCAAGTTGCGGATGCCCGGTGGCGTTGGTGGCGAGCAGCGCGCCGCCGGCGAAATGCGGCCCGATCAGCGCGTCGAACCCTTCGAAGGCTGCCGCCATTTCCTGCATCAGCCGCCTGCGCAGCCGGTCGATCTGCACATAGTCGACAGCGGAAACAAACCGCGCCGCGCGCCATGTGTTCGGCCAGGCGTCATCATCCTGCCAGACGAGGTCGTCGTCCTTGTTGGACAAGGTCAGATCCGCAAACGCCGCCGCCGCTTCCACCAGCACAATCTCAATCAGGCTTTCGAAATTGGTTTGCGGCCACGGAAATTCCTTCAGCGTCACGCCGAGCGAGCGCAGCGCATCGAGCGCCTTGCGGTCGGTTTCATCGCCCTCGTCAAACCACGCCGGAACGTATCCAACCGTCATGCCGGAAACATCGGGCATGGCTTCATAAGTAAAGCCGACACGCGCCGCGCCCGCATCGTCGGCGTCATAGCCGTTGATCTGCGACAGCACCGCTGCGGTGTCTTCAACGCTGCGGCAGATCGGGCCGACCTTGTCCAGCGACCAGCAGAGCGCCATAAATCCCGCGCGCGAGACGCGCCCGAATGTCGGACGCAAACCGGTGGCGCCGCACCTCTCCGACGGCGAGACGATAGAACCAAGCGTTTCTGTGCCGATAGCGAAGGCGCACAATCCTGCAGCAACGGCGGACGCTGACCCGGCGCTGGACCCGGACGAGCCTTCTTTTACGTTCCACGGATTGCGGGTTTTGGCGCCGAACCAGATGTCGCCATACGCAATGGCGCCGCAGGACGTCTTGCCGAGCAGCACTGCGCCCGCAAGCCGCAATTTGCGCGCAACCTCCGCGTCGTTTTCCGGCACGCGATCCTTGAACGGCGTTGCGCCCCATGTGGTCAGAATAGCTTTCGTGTCGGCGAGGTCTTTCAGCGCGTAGGGAATGCCGTGCAGCGGCCCGCGGTCGCGCCCCTCGCGCAGATCGGCGTCGGCGTTCACCGCCTGTTCGCGCGCGAGATCGGCGGTGACGGTGATATAGGCGTTCAGCTTTTTGTCGTGCCGCGCGATGCGATTGAGATAAATTTCCGTAAGCTGAACACTGGTGACAGCGCCGGAGCGCAGCCATGCGCCAAGCTCGACAATGCTGGCGAACGCGATATCATCGTCATTGTTCGCCAGCGCCCGCGTCGAGGGCGTCAAGCTCAGGATGTTTTTCTGCGACGGGACCGATTTGCGCGGCAGCTTCGGATTGAACACCAGCGCCGGCGCAAGATCATTGGGCATGTCAATCGCGCGAACCGTGGCGATGGTCTGGATGCGGTCGTCGATGACTTCGATAATCCGCGCGCGCTCGGCTGGGGTGTATTCGATCCGCTGCAGTTTTTCCGCTTCGGCGATGGTGCGCGGCGTGATGTGTTCGCCGATGGCTGTTTCGTCAGCAGGCGCCGCCTCTTCGCGCGCGCAGCCCGCCATTGCGCCGGCGCCAGCCGCAGCGCCCGTCATTGCTGCGCCGCGCAGGAGGTCGCGCCGGTTTGGTTTGGTGTCCATGGTCAGCATCGCCCCTTGCCGCTTTCTGCGCAAAACCTGCCGGTTTCCGCCAGCGGGTGCAAGATGACGGCGCCTGCCCCGCTAAATCGCGCGCCGCCGCATTGACCGGGCTGGATCACGGCGCCAAACCATGCGGCAAACACCGAACAGAGAGGCCAGAGAGAAAGGAATCCGATGCGCCAGGATTTTTACGACCGCATCCACGCGACGCTCGGCGAATTGCGCGAACAGGGCCTTGAGAAAGTCGAGCGCCAGATCACCTCGCCGCAAGGGCCGGTGATCGAGGTCGATCACAAGGGCAAGCGCGTCAAGGTTCTGAATTTCTGCGCCAACAATTATCTCGGTCTCGCCGATCATCCGGACATCGTCAAGGCGGCGCAGGAGACCATGAACGATTACGGGTTCGGCATGGCGTCGGTGCGCTTTATCTGCGGCACCACCGATCTGCATCGCAAGGTCGAAAAAGAGATCGCCGATTTTCTCGGCTATGAAGATTCGATTTTGTTCGCCGCGTGTTTCGACGCCAATGGCGGCGTGTTCGAGCCGCTGCTCGAAGCGGAAGACGCGATCATTTCCGATGCGCTCAATCACGCCTCGATCATTGACGGCGTGCGTTTGTGCAAGGCAAAGCGCTATCGCTTCGCCAATTCCGACATGAAGGATTTGCGCGCGCAATTGGAGCAGGCCGATCTCGACGGCGCGCGCACGAAACTGATCGTCACCGACGGCGTCTTTTCCATGGACGGCTATATCGCCAAGCTGGCGGAGATCGCTTCGCTGGCGGAAGAATTCGGCGCGCTGGTGATGGTCGACGATTGTCACTCCACCGGTTTTATGGGCCCGCATGGCGAGGGCACGCCCGCCCATTGCGGCGTCGCGACGCGCGTCGATATTCTCACCGGCACGCTAGGCAAGGCGCTCGGCGGCGGCATGGGCGGCTATATCTGCGCCACGAAGGAAGTGGTCCACCTGCTGCGCAATCGCGCCCGGCCCTATTTGTTCTCCAATGCGCTGACGCCGGCGCTGCTCGGCGCAACCTTGAAAACGCTGGAGCTGGTGCGCGGCGGCGCGGCGCTGCGCGAGCAACTGTTCCGCAACGCCAAACGCTTCCGCGAACAGATGGGCGCAGCCGGGTTCGATCTCCTCCCCGGCGAGCATCCGATTATTCCAGTGATGCTCTATGACGCCAAGAAAGCTGGCGAGATGGCGGCAGCGCTGATGGAGGAAGGCGTCTATGTCACCGCGTTTTCATTTCCGGTGGTGCCGAAGGAAAAGGCGCGCATCCGCACCCAGATGTGCGCGGCGCATAGCGATGCGCAGGTCGATGAAGCCGTCGCCGCCTTTATAAAGGTCGGGAAGTCGCTGGGCGTCATCTAGATCCGTCCCCGGCGCCTCACCAGTGATAGAAAAACGCGCGCTCCGGTCATCTTCCGAAGCGCGCGAGTCTGCGGGCAGTCTTTTCTCTGGCTTGGACGGCTTCATGCCTGCGCAGCGGCGAAATGGATTTCGCTGAGGCGCGCATCGCCGACTTCTTCCACGAGATATTCAACGACATTGTCGATGCAGCGCTCGCGGGATGCGCGATATTTCACCAGCTTCGGACCGCCATATTGCTCGGCGCAAATGTCTTTGGCGACGCCGTGGATGCGGTCATACACATTGAGGACGCCGGCGTCGGTGGCGAGCTCGGTTGGCGCATAACGCAACTGGTGATCGTTCGCCCATCCGTAATCGACAGAAAGCGCGCTGAGGGCGGCCGCGCCGGCGAAGGCGATGAGAAGTTCGTGTTTCATGGGTCCGTTCCCTTTTCGATGCTCGCCGCTTCGGGCGGCGCACCGAGGGAGATGGACCTTTACGTCCCGGAGCGGAATCGAGAATTCGGCGCGGGCGCCATGAGAAAAATTCCTGCTCTAGTCCGACTGATTGAAACCCTGAAAATCCGGGGCTTATTCTTTCATTGCCCCGTGCGCTGAACCGAAAAACCGGAATCCACTTTTTCTGGCGCACGGAGAATAGGAGAACTTAACCGGTGATCAACGCGCTTTCCTCGACCTCGCAGAACAGCCAGGCGGTGACGTCGCGCACCACGGGCCGCTTTTCGGCGCCGGGAATATGGGCGATATAATGGGTCTGGCTCCAGTCCAGCATATGCGGCCAGAACAGTTTCATTTCCCCGCGCCGGACATATTCGCGAACGAGAATTTCCGGCAGCAGCGCCGCCCCCTGTCCGGCCAGCACCGCCTCTATGGCGACGATGAAATCCTCGACGATGAACGGCAGCCGGTCCTCGGAAATATCGACGCCTGAGGCTTCCGACCATTTGCGCCATTCATTGCTGGAGAACACCTGAATACGGCGCGCGCCGGAAAGGAAGGCGGCAAGGTCATGCTTGCAGTCGCTGCTATAGAGTTCCGGCGCGACGACCGGCGCCAGCGCGCCCTTCACCAGTTGTTTTGTGATGACGCCGTCGGTCCGGCCCGGCCCGTAACGCAGGCTGAAATCGACTTCCTCGCGCGACAGATCGACGATGCGGTCAGAGGTCAGGATTTCAAGTTTGATATGCGGCAAGTCGTCTTCGAACTTGCTGAGGCGCGGCACCAGAAACTGCGAGGCGAAGGACGCCAGCGTCGAGATCCGGCACACATTCGAGCGCACCGGGCGCCGGTGAAAGCGGATAAACGCCTCGCCCAGCATTTCAAACGCTGGCGCGATGGCGAGCCGCAGCGCATAGCCTTCCTGGGTCAGCGACAGCCCGCCGGGCAAGCGCTCGAACAGGCGCGCGCCGATGAAATCTTCAAGCGCGATCACCTGTTTTGAAATGGCGCCTTGCGTGACGCCCAGTTCTTCGGCGGCGCGGGAAAAATTCAAATGGCGGCCCGCGACTTCAAAGGCGCAGATGGCGTTGAGGGGCGGCAAGGGTCTTGGCATGCCGCCCCTTTAGCACATTTTGCCGCGCTGATCGCTGAGAAAGTCAGCGGCTGGCGTCAGTTTTCCTATTCTTCGGCCAGCGCAAACAGCATGTCGACATAGGCTTTTTCGATATCGGCGAGCCCTGCGGCGCCGGTCCCCTCCGCCGGTTCGATCAGCATGAACTCGTTCGGCGCATGAGCGCCGGTGCCGAAGCCGAAGCCGGTGGGAACCATGGGCAGGCCAAGACGGTCGGTGAACTGATAGAACGGCGCGCTGCCGGCGAGCCGCGGATTGACCGTCGGCGTTGCGCCATATTTGTTGAAGACGCCGATCACCGCTCTGACCAGCGGCGTTTCCACGGATGTTTGCGACGCCGGATAGCCGGACAGTTTTCTGAGCTCGATATCCTTGTATCCGTTCGCATCGAGATGCGCGCGGATTTTCGCCAGCGCGTGATCGGGATCGAGGCCGATGGGCAGGCGCGAATCCATTTTCGCCGTCGCCATATGCGGCAGGATGGTTTTCACGCCCTCGCCCGTATAGCCGCCATAGATGCCGTCGATATTGAGCGTCGGCGTGTAAATCAGATTGCGCAGCACTTCCTCGCCGCTCATGCCGTCGATCCACTGATCGACCTTGAAGATCTGTTTCAGCTCGGCGTCGTCATGCTGGGCCAGCAGTCCTGCGATCAGGGAGGCTTCTTCCTGGGTCGGCGGGCGCACGCCGTCATAATAGCCGGGCACGAGGATGGTGTTGCCGTCTTCGGACACTAAGGTCGACAAGGCCTGCACCAGCCGCCAGACCGGCGAGTCGACAATCGCCTTGTAAGAGCCGTGAATTTCAGCGGCGGTCGGCCCGCCCCAGTCGCCGCCCTTCGCTTCGGCTTCAAAATAGACGATGCCCTTGACGCCCAGATTCAGATTGGTTTCGCCGTCCGGGTTTTGCGAGTTGAACGGAAAGATCACGCCGTCTGCGGTTTTGAGACGCTCCTCATACTGATCGATGATCTGCGGATAATGCGGCGATCCGAGTTCTTCTTCACCTTCAGCGGTCACCATCAGATTGACCGGCAATGTCCCATCAACGGCGATGATCGATTCAATCGCGTTCAGCAGCGCCCGCTGCGGACCTTTCTGATTCGTGGCGCCGCGCGCCATGATGACCTTGCCGAGCGCATGATCGACGATGTTCGCTTCGAAAGGCGGGCTCTGCCAGTCCTCTTCATCGACGGGCTGCACGTCATACATCATGTACAGCATCAGCGTGCGGTCGGCGCCGGCGTCGTAATAGCCCCACACGCCCGGATGGCCGTCGGTTTCGACGATGGCGGTTTCCTGAAACCCGATCCGCTCAAGATCGCCGCGCAGCATCTCGGCCATGTCGCGCACGCCGATATTGAGTGCGCTGATCGACGGCTGCCGCAGCCAGCGCTGGATCGCGGCCACATGCGAGTCGATATTCCGGTCGATCTCGGCATAGATCGCGGCGTGATCGCCCGCATAGGCGGGAACCGCCGCGGCGTCGAAAGGCTCGGCGGCCGGCAGGGTGAAATCAGGCCGCGACACCGCCGCCGGCGCTGCTGGCGATGCGCCCGATTGGCTGGCGCCGCCACCAGCCGGAGCGCCGCCCTGATCGCCAGCCTGTTCGCCAACCTGGGGCGAGCACGCGCACAGCGCGAAAAGGGCCGCGGTTCCGGCAAAAAATCGTAATTTCATGGAGATCCCCGAATTGCTTTTGGCCCAGCTTGCGATATTTCACCGCTGCAGGCCAGCCCCGCTGCAGGTTACGCTGGCGCCCATCCCTGCTAGGATGATCGCGCAACCCATAACGCACAGGTTCCACCATGAAAGCCCTGATGAAAGCCAAGCCGGAAGAAGGCATCTGGATGGTCGATACGTCGCGTCCGGAAGTCGGCGTCAATGACGTCCTGATCAAGGTTCGGCGCTCGGCGATCTGCGGCACCGACGTGCATATCTATAACTGGGATGACTGGGCGCAGAAAACCATCCCCGTGCCGATGACGGTCGGCCATGAATTTTCCGGCGAGATCGTCGAGATCGGCGCCGAAGTTCATCTTGAACATTTTAACATGGCGGTCGGCGACCGCGTGTCGGCGGAAGGGCATGTCACCTGCGGCTATTGCCGCAACTGCCGCGCCGGCCAGCGCCACCTCTGCCGCAACACGGTCGGCGTCGGCGTCAATCGCCCGGGCTCGTTCGCTGAATATGTCGCCGTGCCGGCGTTCAATGTCTACAAGCTGCCGGAAGCCGTCACCGACGACATGGGCGCAATTTTCGATCCCTATGGAAACGCCACCCACACGGCGCTCGCCTTCGATCTCGTTGGCGAGGATGTGCTGATCACCGGCGCCGGACCGATTGGCGTCATGGCCGCAGCCATCGCGAAATTCGCCGGCGCGCGGCATGTGGTGATCACCGACGTCAATGATTACCGCCTCAATCTGGCGCTGAAAATGGGCGCGACCCGCGCCGTCAATGTCTCGAAAGAAAAACTGCGCGACGTGATGGAAGATCTGCGCATGACCGAAGGCTTCGATGTCGGTCTTGAAATGTCCGGGGTGCCGACGGCATTCCAGTCGATGCTCGACACCATGAATCACGGCGGCAAGATCGCCATGCTCGGGATCATGCCCAACGGCGCCGGGATCGACTGGGACAAGGTGATCTTCAAAGGCCTCGACATCAAAGGCATCTATGGCCGCCGCATGTTCGAGACCTGGTACAAGATGGGCGCCATGCTGCAGGCCGGGCTCGACCTCACGCCGATCCTCACCCATCGTTTCCCGATTGAAGACTATCAGAAAGGCTTCGACATCATGCGCTCGGGCCAGTCGGGCAAAGTCATTCTGGAGTGGTGACAAATCAGGCGGAAAGGCTCAAAAACCGCCCATGATCGCCTTCCTGAAATTTCTCGGTGCTGTTGCGCTGGTCGGTTTGCTCGGGTTTTGCGCCTGGCGGATCGAAGCGGCGCCGGGATCGGCTGCGAGCGCGCAGCACGAGCTTGAACGCCGCGCCCGCGGTGCGATTGGCGCGGAGGATTCCGCCTGGGCGTCCGTGCGCATGGACGGCCAGAAGGCGATCCTTTCCGGCGAGGCGCCTGACGAGGCGCGCCGCGAGGCGTTGATTGCGCGCATCAATGAGGCCGAATGGAGCGGCGGTCTCGCGCTCGGCGGCGTCACCGCCATCGACGCAAACGGACTGACCATCGCCGCCGCCGCACCCCTCGCCGATCCCTATATTTTCATCGCCGAGCATGAAAGCGGCGTGGTTTCCTTTTCCGGCAGCGTCCCGGATCAAGCCTCGCGCGACCGGCTTTATGGCGCCGTGAACGACCACTTTCCCGGAGCCGAAATCGCCGGCGCGCTCGACATCGCCGAAGGCGCGCCTGTCGGCGCCGCTGACTGGACGCTGGCCGCACAAACCTCGCTGCGCGCGCTTGCGCAATTGCGCCGCGGCGCCGCGCAATCGGAAGACGCCGCATTCACTCTCACCGGCGAAGCCGATGACGAGATGCGCGTAAGCGCCGCCCGTGCGCTGATGAACGCGTTGCCGGAAGGCCTGACGGGGACCATCGACGTACGAATCCGGCCGGCGCCCGCCAGCATCGGGGACATCATCGCGCAAGCAGATGAAGCAGAAGAAGACCCCGCCGAAGCGCCCGCATTGGAACCCGCCGCGGAAATCGCCGAAGCAGCGCCCGAACCTGCAACGCCTGCGGTTCCTTCCTGCCTTGCACAGCTCGAACAATCGCTCAACGCCCACAAGATCGGGTTCGGCAGCGCCCGCACCGATATCGACAACCGCTCGCGCGAGCATCTGCGCGAGATTGCGTCGATTGTTGCAGATTGCCCTTCGGCGCAACTGCGCATTACCGGCCACACGGATTCGAGCGGCAATGCCGCGCGCAACCGGCAACTGAGCGGATATCGCGCCGATGCGGTCCGAACCTTCCTGATTTCCGTCGGCGCGCCTGCCGATCGGCTAACCACGCGCGGCGCAGGATCTTCCGAACCCATCGCCGATAACAGCACGCCGGCCGGGCGCGAACGCAACCGCCGCATCGACATTGACCTCATCGCAGAGGAATAATTCTCCATCCGCTTGGCAAGCCGCCAAACGGCGCCCACATTTGGCCGACGCAAAAAGGATACCGCCATGCCGCGCATTGACGACCGCCTCGCTGACCTGGGCCTGACGCTCCCCGAACCTGTAGCGCCGGTGGCCAATTACGTTCCCTATGTGGTGAGCGGCAATCTGGTTTTTATTTCCGGTCAGGTCTCCATCGGCGCAGAAGGTCTCATCAAGGGAACGCTCGGCGCCGGGATGGATATTGCCGACGGCGTTGAGGCGGCGAAAGCCTGCGCGATCAATCTGATTGCGCAGCTGCGCGTCGCCTGCAGCGGCGATCTTGATCGCGTCAAGCGCGTCGTGAAGCTCGGCGGCTTTGTCAATTCAACGCCCGACTTCACCGATCAGCCGAAAGTCATCAACGGCGCCTCGGATTTGATGGTGGCGGTATTCGGCGAAGCCGGCCGGCATGCGCGCGCCGCGGTCAGCGCGCCGTCGCTGCCGCTCGGCGCCGCGGTTGAAATCGACGGCGTGTTCGAGATCGCTTGATGGCGGACGGCGCGGACCAGACAATCGCGCGAACCCTGTCGTCTATTGACGGCATTGACGCCGATATCTGGAACCGGCTCGCCAATCCCGATCCGCAAACCTATAACCCCTTTGTCAGCCACGAATTCCTGTCGGCGCTGGAGCGCTCGCATTCCGCCTCGCCGGAAACCGGCTGGGCGCCCATGCATCTCCTTGTCGAAGAGGCGGGCGAGATCACCGGCGCCGCGCCGCTTTACGCCAAGAACCACAGTCAGGGCGAATATGTTTTCGACCATCACTGGGCTGATGCGCTGCATCGTGCGGGCGGGCGTTACTATCCGAAACTCTTATGCGCGGCGCCGTTTACGCCCGCGCCCGGCCCGCGCCTGCTGACGCAGAGCCCATCGGCCCGCGTCATGCTCGCCCTCGCCCTGCGTCAGGCGACGCTGCAGACCGGCGCGTCCTCGGTCCATGTGAATTTTATCGGCGCCGCTGATCGTGAAACGCTGGCGCAGGCGGAGTTCCTGCCGCGCATGGGGGAGCAATATCACTGGTTCAATCGCGGCTATGACAGCTTCGACGATTTTCTCGGCGCGCTGTCGTCGCGCAAGCGCAAGGCGATCCGCCGCGAACGCCGTGAAGCAGTTGACGGCCTTGTCATCAAAAGACTTGTCGGCGGCGAGATCACGAAAATGCACTGGGATGCATTCTGGGATTTTTATCAGGACACCGGCGCGCGCAAATGGGGCCATCCTTATCTGACGCGCGAATTTTTCGACATCATCGCCGAAACAATGGCCGACAAAATTCTTTTCATTGTCGCCGAACGCGATGGGGCGCCGATTGCGGGGGCGTTAAATTTCATCGGCGGCGACGCGCTTTACGGACGTTACTGGGGCTGCTGCAAGGATGTGCCGTTCCTGCATTTTGAGCTCTGCTATCATCAGGCCATCGACTTCGCCATCGAGCGCCGCCTCGCCCGCGTTGAAGCTGGCGCGCAGGGCCAGCACAAAATCGCGCGCGGTTATGAACCGGTCGCCACCTGGTCGGCGCACTGGCTCGCCAATGAAAGTTTCCGCGACGCCATCGCCAATTATCTTGAAAACGAACGGCGGCATACGGGACTTGAGATCGAGGCGTTGAAGGATTTCATGCCATTTCGCAAAGACGCATAGAGAAATTTTTTCAGAATCACCGTAGCGGTCGACACATCTCAGAAGGAGCGCCAGCATGAGCCTCGACGCTGACTATGATCGCAACAATATCTTTGCGAAAATCATTCGCGGCGACGCGCCTTCGGTCAAGGTCTATGAGGACGACGACATCCTTGCGATCATGGATGTCTTTCCGCAGAGCGAAGGGCACTGTCTTGTGCTGCACAAGAAAAGCGAAGCGGTGAACTTTCTCGATATCGACGCGGCGGCGCTCAACCAGTTGATGTCAGTCACACAAAAAGTCGCTGGCGCTGTCAAAGCTGCGCTCAAGCCAGCCGGCATCCGGGTCCTGCAATTTAACGGCGCGCGCGCCGGGCAGACGGTTTTCCATCTGCATTTTCATGTGCTTCCCGTGTATGACGGCGTTGTCACGGCGGCTCATGCCAGCGGCAAACCGGCGGACGCGTCCGTGCTCGAACCGGTTGCTGCGAAAATCCGGGCGGCGCTGTAAACTCACTGTGACATTATCTTATCGCAATTCCTCGCGCAGTCGTGTTTTGCGAGGCGCGCCGCGTCAGGGTATTTTTTTGACGGATGAGGTATGCATCCGGTTTCAGCGTTACATGCAGTTCGGGCGGCTTATCCCACGCCCGCATGAACTCTACTGATTATGCGAACCCGCAAGGGCGCGCCCCATACCCCTTGCCGCGGGGCGCACCGCAGAAAGACCGCTGTGAATCCTTCCCTCGCAGCGGTCTTTTTGCTTTCAATTTTTTTCGCAAATTATTGCCGCACTTGTTCCGCGAACGGAAAGTCTCCCATGGGCGGGAATTGCTGACGGTCGAACGCCCATTCCTTGAACGGGCCGTCGAGATCGACCCAGTGCATGAACAGATGCGCCGACCACCGGTTCGGGCTCGGCATGGTGCGTCCATGCCTGTAGTTACATCCCTGATACAAAATAGCGTCGCCCGGATTGAGCAAAATCTCCCGCGACGCTTCCTCGCCGAAATCATTCGCCTTTTGCAGGTTGCAGGCTTCGGCGAATTCATAGCGCTGCGCGCCGATTTCAAACGGCCAGTCGATCTGGTCGCTGTTGCCCAGCATCATCGACAGGGAATGCTCGCAGGATTCCCGGTCCGAATGCACCGTGCAGATATCGCCATGCTGATAGACCCGGAAATACGCATAGCTCGGCGCCAGGTTCTTTCCCGTCAGCGCCACCATGCGCGAGGTCAGCCCCCAGTGAAAACCCATCACCGTGTGATTGCGATAGCTGTAGAATTCATAAGCCGGCTTGGCGTTCACCCGCGGCGTCGTCAGGAACTTGTCCAGCAGGTCCGGCCGGGCGGTCATCTGCGCGCAGATAATCGCCAGCAGGTGATTGATCACTTCCTTCGAGCCAATCGCCGGAATGACGGCGTAGCCATTGGTTTCGTAGTCTTTTTGCGTAGGGTCGGTCATGGGCGCAAAGTCGCCGATCCCCGCGCCCGGGTCAATCGCGGCGAAACGACCCGATATTGCGGCGGACGGGCTATCGCCGCGCGGCGAGCCTTGCGAGTGTTTGGGACTGACCTGGCGGACGCAGGTTAAGCAAAGGGGAATGACATGAACAAAATGCTGATCGCGGCGAGCCTCGCCATGTTGATGACGGGCCCCGCCATGGCGTCTGAACCGCCGGACTACACGGCGAGCATGACTAGCGCCGCTGCCGCGTTCGAGGCGGAAGATTGGCCGGCGCTGAACTATGCGCTCGATGCGGCGCAGACCGCGAGGCCATGGTCGCTTTATGTCTATCGCAACCGCATCCTCGCGCGGCTGCTGGACGGCCGCCAGGGCGAGGCGCTGGCGCTCACGGAAAAAGCGGCCCAGCGCGGGCTAAGCTTTAATCTGACCGGCCACCCGGCGTTCGACGATTTCAAGGCGCTCCCCGCCTTCGCGCCCATCGCCGCGCGCATGGAAGCGAACGCCGCGCCGATCGGCGACGCGGGCGACGTTCGCCAATTCCCGCACACAGACCTCCTGCCCGAAGCGATCGCCTATGACGCCAAGAAAAACCTCTATATCGGCTCGGTCCGCACCGGCTCGATCTTCAAGGCCGGAAAGAAAGACAAAGACCTAACGCTTATCTCAAATACGTCAGGCGGCGTTTTCGATCTGGAAATTCGCGGCGACACCATCTGGGCCGCTGTCAACAACCAGCTCGCCTACAAGGATGCCGATCCGGAAAACAAATTCGCTTCGGTCATGGCGTTCAACGCGAAGACCGGCGCGCCGGTTCGCGAAATCCGCGCCGGCGATTCCGAAACCCTGATCGGCGACATCGAAGTCGCCAAGGACGGAACCGTCTACGCCAGCGATTCCATCACGCCGCGTCTTTTGAAAATGGAGCCCAAAGGACAGACGCTCGACGCCTTCGCCGCCGATCCGCGCTTTGCAAATCTTCAGGGCATCGCGCTCGATGAAAAAAACCACCGCATTTTTGCAGCGGACTATCTCACCGGCCTCTTTGTCATCGATACGAGGGACGGCGCGGTGACGGCGCTGGAGAACATCGCCGACGCCCATCTCGGCGGCATTGACGGGCTCTATTACCATCAGGGCGGCCTGATCGGCATCCAGAACGGCACGACGCCGCTAAGGATCGTTTATATCGGCCTCAATGAGGACGCGACGGCGGTGACCAGCTTTATTTCCATGCAGCAGAATCTGGGTGAATGGAACGAGCCCACCCATGGCGCGATCATCGGCAAGGAGTTTCGCTATATCGCAACCTCCAACTGGCCATCCTATGATGACGCGTGGAATGTGCGCGACGGCGCCGCGTTGCAGCCGCTCAAAATCATGACGCTGCCTCTTGATATGAATTAGGCTATAAGGCGCGCGAAAGGAATCGCGCCGTGATCGACCTGCAATCGGGAAACATGCGGGCTGTGCTAGCCCCGGCCCATGGCGGCGCCGTACTGTCGCTCAGCTGCGATGGCGTTGATATCCTGCGGCCGGCGTCATCGCTGGCGGCGGTCGCCGCCGATCCGCGCGAAGCGGCGTGTTATCCTTGCGTCCCTTGGTTCAGCCGTCTTGTTGGCGGACTCGACTTTGACGGACGCCATTACGATCTGGCGCCGACGCTTCCCGCCTGCGATCCTGAACACGCCTTGCACGGGCATGGCTGGGTCAGCGAATGGCGGGTGACGGCGCAGACAGCGAACCGCTTGCAGTGCCGGTTCGATCATGCGCCGCGCCCGCGCGTGTTTCCATTTGCATTTCGCGCGCAGCAGGATTTTTCACTGAGCGACAATGATTTTTCCATCCAGCTCAGCGTGACAAACACCGGCGAGACGCGGATGCCCGCCGGGCTCGGGCTGCATCCGTTTTTCCCCTGCAATGGCAATACAAGACTGAATGTCGTGGAGCGTCCGGAGAAACGACCGCTGCCGGGAGACCTGCAATCGCCGGACATTGTCGATCACAGCGGGCCGATCCCGGCCGAACCGGTGGATTACACCATAAGGGGATGGGACGGCCACGCCGAGATCATCCACAATGGCAAAAGGATCGCCATGCGCGGCAGCGCGCCCCTGCTTCACCTTTATTCGCCGGAAGAAGCGGATTTTTACTGCGCGGAGCCAATCACTCACCTGCCGGGACGGTTTGGCGAGGATATTCTTGCGCCCGGAGAGACGGCAAGTTTGCAAATGACGCTATCAGTCTGAGCGCGCTTGGCGGCGTCGGCGTTAACCATAGTGTCCCGGCGCCCCCAGCAACCGCGCCGTACACTGATCTTTTAACGCGCAAACATGCTTAACACGCCTTGCGTCATCGCATTTAGCCTCAACAGCGATTGTTCAAGTTAACAAATCATACACAGATTTATGTAAAGTTTGAACGACCGGTAGCGTAATTTCAGACTGAAAGCCCGAACAGATGTTCCTTCGGCGAACCAACACCCTCAAATCATTCAAGCGCGATTTGTCAGGCGCCACGGCGATAGAATACGCCATGATCACCGGGCTGATCGCCGTCGCGATTATCGCGGCCGTGCAGGTCACCGGCGAGAACACGCGCGGCCAATTCAACAATGTCGGCGACTCGCTGACCAATGGTCATGGCGGCTCTGGCGGCGGATCGGGCGGCGGCGCTGGCGGTGCTTCTGGCGGTTCCGGCGGTTCCGGCGGCGGCTACAACAGCGGGACCGGAAACAGCGGCGGCAGCGACAGCCCCGATAATGAAAACGATTCACGCAACGGCCCTCCTCCCACCGGTTCGCCTGAAGGCCGCGGGGCCGGAGGCTCCTCCGGCGGCCAGCCAGATCCATCGGGCGATCCTTCGGGCGGCGGTTCGTCAGGCGGCAGCGGCGGTTCTGGCGGCGGCTCGAGCGGCGGTTCCGGCGGCAGCGGCTCAGGGTCGGGTAGCGGATCCGGTTCAGGCGGCGGCGCCCAGACGCCCGCTCCTGATCCTGGCGCCCCAGACCCCGGCGCACCCGATCCTGGCGCTCCAGATCCCGGGGCACCGGATCCCGGGGCACCGGATCCGAATGCACCCGATCCCAATGGCGGCGTTCCGCCTGAATGCGTCAAGAAAAACGGCGACATCAAGAACAGCAAGGCCTGCAGAGGCTATAAATAGCCGCAATACGCATTGCCGACAGAATCAAAAAACGCCGGGTTATGCACCCGGCGTGTTATTTTTTACCGCAAAACTTTGGACTTATTCCACCAGCGCCGGAACGCTCGTACCGTCGCCGCCGTCTTTCGGCTTGTCGGCTTTTTCATCGTCGGGAATAAACTCGAAATCGAGCTTGGAATTGTCTTTCTCGTCGAGAAACACCCGCACAATGCCGCCATTGCGAAGTGCGCCGAACAGAATTTCGTCGGCGATCGGTTTCTTGACGTGCTCCTGTATGACGCGGGCCAGCGGACGCGCGCCCATTTCGTCATCGAAGCCGCGATCGGCGAGCCATTTCGTCGCCTCTGCGGTCAGTTCAAAGGTGACGCCGCGATCGGCGAGCTGCACTTCAAGCTGCAGCACGAACTTCTCGACAATGCGGTTGATGATTTCCGGCGACAGGCCGGCGAACTGAATCACCGCATCCAGACGGTTGCGGAATTCCGGCGTGAACATCCGCTTGATCGCCGCATCGGTCTCGTCGTGCTTTTTGCCGCCGGCGAACCCGATGGCGTATTTCGCCGCATCCGAGGCGCCCGCATTGGTGGTCATGATGATAATCACATTGCGGAAGTCGACCTTGCGGCCATTGGCGTCGGTCAGTTGGCCGTTGTCCATGACCTGCAGGAGAATATTGAAAATCTCCGGGTGCGCCTTTTCGATTTCATCGAGCAGCAGCACGCAGTGGGGATGCTGGTCGATGGCGTCGGTCAACAGTCCGCCCTGATCGAAGCCGACATAGCCCGGCGGCGCGCCAATCAGGCGCGAGACCGTGTGGCGCTCCATATATTCCGACATGTCGAAGCGAATGAGCTCAACGCCCATGACGAGGCCGAGCTGTTTGGCGACTTCGGTTTTGCCGACGCCGGTCGGACCGGCGAACAGATACGAGCCAATCGGCTTTTCCGGTTCGCGCAGACCCGCGCGCGACAATTTGATCGCGGCGGCAAGCTGGTCGATCGCCTCGTCCTGTCCGTAGACCACGCGGCGCAAATCTTCGCCGAGCTTTTGCAGGCGTTCGGTGTCGGACTTCGAAACCGATTTCGGCGGGATGCGCGCCATCTTGGCGATCACTTCCTCGATCTCCGGTTCGTCGATGACTTTCTTGCGCTTGTCGGCGGTGAACAGCATCTGCCGCGCGCCCGCCTCGTCGATGACGTCGATGGCTTTGTCCGGCAGCTTGCGGTCTGTCATGTATTTCGATGAAAGCTCAGCCGCCGCGCGGATCGCTTCGTCGGTATATTTGATCTTGTGGTGCTCTTCGAAATACGGTTTCAGCCCCATGAGGATTTTGACCGTGTCTTCTTTCGTTGGCTCGACAACATCGATCTTCTGGAACCGGCGCGCCAGCGCGCGGTCCTTTTCAAAGTGCTGGCGGTATTCCTTATAAGTGGTCGAGCCCATGCAGCGCAGCGCGCCCGACTGCAGCGCCGGCTTTAAAAGGTTCGACGCATCCATGGCCCCGCCGGAGGTGGCGCCGGCGCCGATGACAGTGTGAATTTCGTCGATGAAAAGAACTGCGTCTTCGTGATCTTCGAGTTCTTTGAGGACAGCCTTGATGCGCTCTTCAAAATCGCCGCGATAGCGCGTCCCGGCCAGCAGCGCGCCCATATCGAGCGAATAAATCGTCGAATTGGCCAGCACTTCCGGCACATTCTCGTCAACGATCTTCAGCGCCAGCCCTTCGGCGATGGCTGTCTTGCCGACGCCCGGATCGCCAACCAGCAGCGGATTGTTCTTGCGGCGGCGGCACAGCACCTGGATCGAACGCTCGACCTCGGCGTCGCGGCCGATCAGCGGATCGATCTTGCCCGAGCGCGCCTTGGCGTTGAGGTCGACGCAATAGGATTCGAGCGCGCTTTCCTGTTTTCCCTGCGCGGCCTCGGCTTCCTCGTTGACGCCGCGCGGCGCGCGGGGCTGGCCCTCGCCGGCCCGCTTGGCGATGCCGTGAGAAATATAATTCACCGCATCGAAGCGGCTCATATCCTGCGCCATCAGAAAATGCGCAGCATGCGACTCGCGTTCCGCAAACAGCGCCACCAGAACATTGGCGCCGGTGACTTCTTCACGGCCGGAAGACTGAACATGAATGACCGCGCGCTGAATGACGCGCTGGAAGCTGGCGGTTGGTTTCGCCTGCTCGCCATTTTCCAGTTTCAGATTGGCGAGTTCATTCTCGATAAATTCGTAAAGCTGACGGCGCAGCAAATCGACATCGACATTGCAGGCGCGCATCACAGCCGCCGCATCGCGGTCGTCGGTCAACGCCAGCAAGAGATGTTCAAGGGTGGCGAGCTCGTGATCGCGTTCCGTCGCCAGCGCAATGGCGCTGTGCAGACACTCGTCGAGATTTCTGCTGAATGACGCCACTGCTTACTCCCGTTCCATAGTACATTGCAGCGGATGCTGATTGCGGCGCGACAGCTCCATCACCTGCGCCACTTTCGTTTCCGCTATTTCATAAGTGTATACGCCACAGACGCCGACGCCAGACTGGTGCACATGCAACATGACGCGGACGGCCTCTTCGGCGTCTTTTTTGAACACGGCCTGCAGCAGCCAGACGACAAACTCCTGCGGCGTGTAATCGTCGTTCAGCAGCAGAACCTTGTACAGCGACGGGCGCTTGGTCTTGGGCGCCGTTTTGGTGACGACGCCGACGCCATTGCCGGTTCCCTGGCCATTGCCGGGTCCGCGTTCTTGGTCGTTATCGTTGTCTTCAGCCATAGATCCTTCAAATTCCTGCTTCTGCAAACCTTCCGGGCCGGCGGCCGCAACTGCGAAAGCCAGCGCCGCTCCATTAGATAAGTAGTTGGCCGAGGTTGAAAAGACGCAAATTTTTCCCCGGGGGGATAAACTTAACAAATAAAAAAAGGGCCCGGCGATACGCACCGGACCCTTTTAACGCAACTGTGTACGCAGAACTGGACCTGAAAGCCTTACGGGCGGTAGGCCTGAATTTTTTCCACCAGCTCGGTGTAGCGCGCGGTGAGCGGCTCGACCGTTTCTTTGGTCGCAGCGGCGCAAATGTCCGCCACCTTGTTGATTTGACCGAGGTTTTTCTCAACCGCGCCGCGAACGAATTCGCTGTTCAGCTCAATGGCTTCCTGCAGGGTTTTCGCAGAAGAAGCGGCTTTCGCATTGGCGACAGTGTCTTCGAAGCTGGCTTTGGTGAAAGCGGCCTGTTCGGCGCTCAGCTTCTCAAAACCCTTGGTGAAGGCGGACGCCGACGCCATCAGCGCGTTCAGCGATTCTTTTTGAAAATCGGCGAAGGACGACACGCCTTCCGCGAATTTTTCATAGCCTTCTTTGAAGGACTCAGGACCAAATGCCTTGACGTCAAAGGCGTCAGCAGCGGCGGATTTCGTGGCAGCAGCCATAATAGTCTCCCTGACGAATCAACTAATCAATTGATTCAATTACGTTAAAGGCGGAACACCGCCTCTTGTGCAGTGCAACATATGGACGCTTGCCTTCGAGGTCAAGACATTTTTTGTGCATTGCACAATTTTTAGTTTGGCCACAATCGTAAAGCCTTCGTTAACGGTCCGTTTACCGCGTTGGGCGATGATTCGTTCCGCCGGGAGACACTCGAAAACGGGGCTCCCGGCATAGCGTTTGCTCTGAGAGAGTCCGGAGCGCCCCGATTGGGCGGACGGCGGAAATCAGGGGTTGGGCGATAAAAACGCGAAAATCCCGGGGGCGGCGTCTTCCGAATATTGAAAACGGCATTGGAATGGGCGAGGCTCGTTAAATGGTCATGGCGTTTCGTAGTGTATCAGTATGGGCCTTCGCGCTGTTTGCAGCGCTGATTTTCGCCACGCCAGCGACAGCCAACTCCAAATACGCCGCCTACGTCGTCCACGCCGATTCCGGCGATGTTTTGTTCGACCGCTACTCCAGCGGCAAGCGCTATCCCGCGTCCTTAACCAAGATGATGACGCTCTACCTCCTGTTCGAGGAACTCGAGGCCGGGCGCATGACGATGGATTCCAAGATCAAGGTTTCCTCCCACGCCGCCGGCCAGCCGCCGTCAAAGCTCGGCCTGACCAGCGGATCGACGATCACCGTTGAAACGGCGATTCAGGCGCTGGTGGTCAAATCCGCCAATGACGTCGCCGCCGCCGTTGCGGAAGAGATCGCCGGATCGGAATGGCGCTTCGCCCAGAACATGACAACAAAAGCGCGCTCCATGGGCATGTTGAGCACCACGTTCAAAAACGCATCGGGCCTTCCCAATTCGCGGCAGGTGACCACGGCGAAAGACATGGCGACGCTCGGCCGCCGCATCATGCAGGACTTCCCGCAGTATTTTCATTATTTCTCGATCCAGAGCTTTTCGTGGGACGGCCGCACCTATCGCACCCACAATGCGCTGGTCCGCACCTTTGACGGCGCTGATGGCCTGAAAACCGGCTACACCCGCGCATCGGGCTTTAATCTTGCGACGTCAGCGACGCGCGACGGCAATCATCTGATCGGCGTCGTGTTGGGCGGTCGGTCATCGGCGACCCGCGACGCGCATATGCGCGACATCCTCAACAAGGCCTTCGCGCAGATCAAATCGAAACCGGCGCTGATCGCCTCGCTCTATCGCGAAACGCCGAGCCCGCGCCTGAAGCCGACGCTGGTCGCCGCGCTGGCGGCACAGAACCCGGTCCCGACTGTCGCCGGCAATGAATCCCTGCGATCAGAAATCCTGACCGCTGCGGCGAGTTTCACCGCAGGCGACGACGCCAATGACAGCATCGGCGCTTTAATAGCTCAGGCTGATACGCGGGCCGACCCTGACGACTTCAACGAGTTTGAACGCAACCGCCTCGCCTCTCTCGACGTCGAAGGCGAGATGATCGGACAAGGCGACTTTGAAAGCCCGGCCGACTTCGCCTGGGCCGTGCAGATCGGCGCCTACTCCACCAAGGAAATGGCGCAACGCGAACTCGAAGCAGCCGTGCTGAAAGCCGGGATGGCGGAGCGCTTCCGCGTGGTGCTGCCGACACCCGTCGATGACGGCAAAATGCTTTACCGCGCGCGCATCACCAGGCTCACGGAAATCGAAGCCGCCGCCGCCTGCGAAACCCTGAGAGACAAGAAGCTCTCCTGTTTCGTGGTTGCCGACGCCGACACGAAACTGAACTAGAGTTGAACAAAGCAAGCGCCGACTGATTGGGCCAGTGTGCAAGCCAGTGTGTCAGCCTGCCCCTTTGCGTTGGTATCGGCATTGGCATAGGTTCCTCCCGATCCGCCGGGAGGATGCCCATGTCAAACGAGACGCTCATTAAAGTCAGCGCCGCCGCCGCCAACAACACCCTCACAGACAAGTCCAAGGCAGCCGCTTTGCGCGCCAATGCCTGCGAGGAGCCGGAAGCGTTCTGGGCCGCCATCGCCAGGCGCCTCGACTGGTCGAAGCCGTTCACCAAAGTCAAAGACGTTTCATTCGCCGCCGACGATCTTCATATTCGCTGGTTTGAAGACGGCGAATTGAACGCCTGCGTCAACTGCCTTGACCGGCACCTTCCGGCGCGCGCTGACGATATTGCGATCATCTGGGAAAGCGACGATCCGGGCGTTGCAAAAAACATCACCTACGCCGAAGCGTTCGAAGAAACCTGCCGCATGGCGAATGTGCTGAAGGCGCGTGGCGTGAAGCGCGGCGACCGCGTCGTCATCTACATGCCGATGATCCCCGAAGCCGCCTATGCGATGCTCGCCTGCGCGCGGATCGGCGCGGTGCATTCGGTTGTGTTTGGCGGGTTCTCGCCCGACGCGCTGGCGACCCGCATCGAAGATTGCGGCGCTGTGGCGGTGATCACCGCCGATGAGGGCGTGCGCGGCGGCAAGTCCGTTCCGTTGAAAGCCAATGTGGATAAGGCGCTGGCGAAAACTGGCGGCGTTCGCCTCGTGCTGACGGTCGAGCGCACACATGGCAAGGTCGAGATGAAAGCCGGCCGCGATCTATATTATTATGGCGAGGCGCGCAACGACGTGTCTCCAGACTGCCCGGCGGAGGACATGAACGCCGAGGATACGCTTTTCATTCTCTACACGTCCGGCTCGACGGGGAAACCGAAAGGCGTGCTGCACACCACCGGCGGCTATCTCACCTATGTGTCGTACACGCACGAGATCGTTTTCGATTACCGTCCCGGCGAGATATTCTGGTGCACCGCCGATGTCGGCTGGGTCACCGGCCACAGCTATATTGTTTACGGCCCGCTCGCCAATGGCGCGACAACGCTGATGTTCGAAGGCGTGCCGACCTATCCGGATGCATCGCGCTTCTGGAAGGTGATCGACAAGCACAAGGTCAATGTGTTCTACACCGCGCCGACCGCCCTGCGGGCGCTGATGCGCGAGGGCGATGACTTCGTGACATCCTCCAGCCGGTCTTCGCTGCGGCTTCTCGGGTCGGTTGGCGAACCGATCAACCCTGAAGCGTGGAACTGGTATCACCGCGTCGTCGGCGACAGCAAACTCCCCATCGTCGACACATGGTGGCAGACGGAAACCGGCGGCGTGTTGATCTCGCCCCTGCCCGGCGCGACGGATTTGAAACCCGGCTCCGCCACCCAGCCCCTGCCCGGCATATTCCCGGCGATTGTCGATGCGAACGGAAACTTCCTCGAAGGCGCGTGTTCCGGCAATCTCGTCATCACCGATTCCTGGCCCGGCCAGATGCGCACGGTCTATGGCGATCATCAGCGCTTTATCGACACCTATTTCAAAACCTATCCCGGCCTTTATTTCACCGGCGACGGCGCACGGCGCGACGAGGACGGCTATTACTGGATCACCGGCCGCGTCGATGACGTGATCAACGTCTCCGGTCACCGCATGGGCACGGCCGAGGTCGAGGCGGCGATCAACGAACATGACGCCGTGGTGGAATCCGCCGTGGTCGGCTACCCGCACGACATCAAGGGTCAGGGCATCTACGCCTATGTGACGCTGCTCTCCGGCGTTGAGCCGTCCGCAGAAACGGAAAAGCAGATCATCGAGGTCGTCCGCCGCGAAATCGGCCCCATCGCCAAACCCGATCACATCCATTTCACCCCGGCCCTGCCAAAGACCCGGTCCGGCAAGATCATGCGCCGCATCTTGAGGAAAATCGCCGAAAACGAATTCTCCGCGCTCGGAGATATTTCAACGCTGGCGGACCCGGGCGTGGTCGACGCCCTGATCGAGGGCCGCAAAAACCGGTAGCATGCGCCCCGGCGGCGGCTATTCTTAACAAAACGGAAACGCCGCGGCCCTATTCTCTGCGGCGCAGGCAACGCCGGAAGAATGATGGCCATTCTCGCCGCAGAACTACCCCACGCGAAAAGCAGCGGCTGGACAGCTCCCGTCGCGCTTTACGGCGTTAATGTTTTGCTCTGCGTTCTGGCGCTGCATCCGACGGCGTTTGCGATGGCGCAGACATGGCTGTCTTCCTCAAGTTATCATCACGGCATCGTCGTCGCGCCGCTTGCGCTGTGGATGATCATGTCGCGCCCGCACATCACGCCGGCGACCGGTCCGCTCAGCCTCGTCGCGGCCGCCGCCGCCGCCATGCTCTGGCTCGCCGGTCACGCCGCCGGAATCGCGCTCGTCGAACAGATCGCCTTTGTCAGCCTGCTGATCGCCGGAGCAGGCGTCGTGTTCGGCGCCAATGCGCTGCGGGTGTGGGCGCTGCCGCTGGCGTTTCTTTATTTCATGGTCCCCTTCGGCGAAATTCTGATTCCCTTCCTGCAACAGATGACCGCCCATGCCGTCATCAATTTGCTGAACTTCTTCGGCCTCGATGCGGCGCTCGATGGGGTGCTGATCACAACCCAGGCCGGGACATTCGAGATCGCGCGCGCCTGCGCCGGGCTCAACTTCCTCCTCGCGGCGCTGATGATCGCCTGCGTCTATGCATGTCAGACGCTGCATAATCAGCGCGTGCGCGCCGCCTTCATCATGATCGCAGCAGTCGTCGCCCTCGCAGCGAATTTTCTGCGCGCTTTCTTGCTTATATTGATCGCCACGCTGAGCGACATGCGCCTTGCTGTCGGCGCCGATCACCTCGCCATCGGTTTTGTATTCTACGGCGCGATCTTTTTCGTGCTGTTCGCCATCGGCGCCAGAATGAGCCGAACCAATCGCGTCGGCCCGGAACACGCACCGGTCGCGCCGCGCCGCCCGTGGCGTCCGCTCGTTGCCGGCGCCGCCATGGTTCCCGTCATCGCCGCCGCTGCCTATGCCGCGTTCGTCTTCGATTTCACAGTAACGCTCCCGTCGCCGCCGCGCGATTTGACCTTGAACGCTCCCGGCTGGCGGATCCTGCCGCCGCCAGAAAACTGGGCGCCCTCTCTCAATGCCGACAAGGTCAGCGCTGCGACCTACGACCGGCAGGGCGCGCGCGTTTATGTGCATCAGGCTTACATCGTCGAGGACCGGCCGGGCAAAGAGATCGTCAATGCGCGCAATGCGCCCGCCGATGGCCATGACTGGCGCCAGATCGCCGAGTTGAACGACGTCGTCTATCTCTTCGGCGAGTCAAAACCAGTCCCGCTCGCAGTGCTCGCCGGTCCCGACCGCAGGCGGCTGCTGGTCGCCACCGTATATTGGCGCGGCGATGCAATCTATACGGACAGGATCGCATTCAAATGGGCGCAAATGCAGGACAAATTACGCGGATCTAATCCGCCCGGCGGGGTGATCATGATCGGTTCGGACTATGCCGGCGAACCTGCTGACGCGTTGCAGCGCATTCGCCAGTTCACCAGCGATGTCGAAAGCTTTGCCGCATGGCGCGCACGCATGGCAGGCGCCTCCTCATAAATGTGCGGCATAGCAGGCCTTATCGACCTTAACGGCATTCGCGAGATCGATCGCGATGCGCTGATCCGCATGACGCGCGCGCTCGCCCATCGCGGACCGGACGGCGAAGGTTTTTATGTTGCCCCCGGCGCCGGTCTCGGTCATCGCCGCCTCGCGATCATCGACAAGGCTGGCGGCGCGCAACCCTTTCATGCGCAGACCGGCGGCGCCGTCCTCGTCACCAATAGCGAGATCTATAATTATCAGGCGCTGGCGAAACAGGTGGGCGCCCGCCTTGGCCTGAAAACGCGCTCCGACACTGAAGTGCTGGCCGAAGGGTTGGCGCTTAACGGCGCCAATTTCCTGCATGACTTGCGCGGGATGTTTGCCTTCGGTTTCTGGGAGCCCAAGGCGCGGCGGCTGACGCTGGCGCGAGACCGCCTCGGCGAACGCCCGCTCTATTACGCGCAGACCAATGACGGCTTTTTGCTGTTCGCCTCCGAGATCGGCGCCATCGCCGCCTCCGGCCTGATGGAGATGAGCCTCGATCCGAGCGCTGTCGCCGATTATTTTTTCTACGGTTACACGCCCGACCCGAAATCCATCTATCGCGGCGTCAACAAACTCCCCGCCGGTCATTACCTGGTCGCGGAACAGGGGCGCACGCTGCGGCTGGAGCGGTATTGGCGTCCGGTCTTCGCCAATGGGTCCGCGCCTGCCTATGAAGACGCAACGGAGATGTTGCGCGCGCATGTGGATGACGCTGTGTCGGCGCAGATGATGTCCGATGTTCCGCTCGGCGCATTCCTGTCCGGCGGCGTCGATTCCGCCAGCATAGTTTCTTCCATGGCGAAAACCGGCGGCTCGATCACCGCCTGCACTGTCGGTTTCGATGAAGCGAGCCATGATGAACGCGACGCTGCGCAGACCATCGCAAAACAGTTCGGCGCCAATCACCATGTCGCTGAAGCCACTACAGACTCGCTGGCGCTGATCGACAAAGTCGCCGTCGCCATGGGCGAGCCTTTCGCCGACGCTTCCGCCTTCCCCGCCTATCAGGTTGCGGAAATCGCGCGGCGTCATGTGACGGTCGCCCTGTCGGGCGATGGCGGCGATGAAATTTTCGCAGGCTACCGGCGCTATCCGTTTTTTCTGGGCGAAGAACGCATGCGGCGGCTCGCACCCGGCCCGCTGCGCGCAGCTTTGTTCGGCCCGCTGGGCGCGCTCTATCCGAAGCTCGACTGGGCGCCGCGCGCCTTGCGCGCCAAAACCACGCTGCAGGCGCTGGCGCAATCGAGCGCGCAAGGGTATGCGGCGGCGGCGGCGATCAACCTCCAGTCGCGCATCAACGCAATGCTGAATGCAGATTTCCGCCGCGCGCTTGGCGGATACCGCCCGGAATCGGTTATCGCCGACGCCATGGAAATGTCCGATGCGGACGATCCTTTGTCGCGCGCGCAATATGCCGATCTGATGACCTGGTTGCCGGGCCGCATGCTGACCAAGGTCGACCGCACGTCCATGGCGCACGGTCTTGAGGTTCGCCCGCCCCTGCTCGATCACCGGCTGGTTGAATGGGCAGGCGCGCTGCCGCCCGATTACAAGCTCAAAGGCCGCACCGGAAAGCGCATTCTCAAAGATGCGTTCGTCTCGCGCCTTGGCGCGGAGTTTATCGCCCGAAAGAAACAGGGCTTCGCACCGCCCCTCAGCGCGTGGATGCGCCGGGACCATGGCAATCCGCTGCTGCGCCTCAATGCGTCGCGGCGCTGGCGTGAGTCAGGAATTTTCGATGAAAAACAAGTTGAGCGGATGATCCGTCAGCACCAGAGCGGGTCCGCCGACTGCGCGCAGGAATTGTGGAGCGTCATTATGTTCGATGCGTTCCTGCGCCAAACCCAGCCTTAGCGCTTCAACGCCGCCCGCAGCTTGTTGCGCCAGGTCGGGCGTTCCACCACCAATGACGTCAGCGTTTCGTTGATCCTGCCGAGACGCGATTTGTAATCCGCTTCGCCGGCCAGCAGATCGTAAACGGCAAAACCCGCATCCTGATAATGCTGGGCGGCGAGCGCATGGGCGACAAAGCCCGGCGCCAGCCGATTGTCGTCTTCAAATTTGAACCCGCTCTGATAGTTCATCACCCGGTCGCCATGGATGAAATTATAGAGGACAGCGATGGTTTCATCGCCGGCCTTCACCTCAAACAGATGCAACGCATCGCCGGCATGGGCGGCAAGACGCTGGTGAAAGGACCACAGCCGGCGGTTTTCGAAGACACTCTCGCCGCCGCGCGCTTCCCATCCCTGTTTGTGCAGCGCTTTCAGCGCATCCCAGGCATGGTGTTTTTCCGCCCCTGTCGCCGCGATGCGCGCGGTTAACGGACCGCGTACTTCGTACAGCCGCATGGAGCGCGAGATTTTCGTTTGCAGCGACTTGCTCAGGCCCAGCATGAAGGCGCCGCCGCCGAGGTCGCAGACATAGACCGGCTGTTCGCTCAGCACCCGGCCGGAAAATTCGTTCCTCGCGGCGGCTGAAAACACCGCCGCCGACATTTTCCGGTGCAAATTGCAGAACACAAAACTGTCGGCGTCCGCCGCATTCATGAGCGCGCAGACGGCGTCGCGGCGATGGTCATGGGTGACGCTCTGGTCGCAGAGGAAATCGACATATTCCGCATAAATGGAATCATAGGCCGCTTCGCCCGTCTGCTGAAACCATGTCTCCCGCAAGCCAAGCCCAGGCGGCCTGCGCGGCGCCAGCGCGGCCGCCCCCAGCAATATGATGGCGCCATCGGTTCGCGCTTCGATGCGGCGCAGATCCGCAGACTCCGGCGCCGCATCCAGCCACGCTTTCATCCAGGCGGGCGACTGGAAAAAACTGACGCCGTCCGACCGCGCGTAAAGCTGTTCCCAGTCGGCCAGGAACTGCGTGCGGTCTTGAAGCGGTGAAACGGAAATTTCGGTCATCGTCCCATGAGCTGCAGATACAGTTTGCGGTGCGCCTCCACCATGCGGTCGAGCGAGAAGGTTTCCCTGGCTTTCTTCCGGTTGGCGGCGCCGATGGCGGCGCGTGCGGACGGATTCTGCAAAAGCTGCGCGAGCGCGTGCGCATAGGCTTCGTCATCGCCGGGCGGCGTGATGTAGGGAAGATTTTCTTCCGCCACCATCGCCGCAATATCGCCGACATTGGTCGAGACAACGGGCAATCCGGCGGCCATCGCCTCCATCAGGCTGAGCGGCGCCTGCTCCGTGTCGGAGGACAGCGCGAAAATATCAAACCCGGCATAGACCTCCGCAGGCTTCGCCGTCGATCCCGGCAACGAAATACGCTCATCTTCGCGCGCCAGCGTCCGCAACGCGTCATGCTCCGGTCCGCCGCCGAAAATTTCAAGCCGCGCCACCCTGGATCGGTCCGCCGCGAGAAAGGCGCCGATCAGCCGCTTGTAGTTTTTTTCCGGCCGCAAGGCGCCGAGCGAACCGACTACAAGCCCCGCCCTGTGGCCGTGATTGCCGACCTGCAGCCGGTCAAAATCGACGCCGTTTTCGATCAGGCGAACACGCTTCAGTTTCCATCGTTCCCGCGCCGCTTTCTCGAGCCCCGAGGACGGCACGACAAGTTCCGAACCTTTCAGCAGCAAGCGCCGCGCATGGACGCGTTTTCCAGACTGCTTGTCGATGGTTTCATCGGGCCCGAAGCCGTCCTCGAAATGCACATGCGGCGCGTTCTGCCCGAGCCGGTTGGCGATCACCGCTTCAATCGATCCCCAATTATAGGTGCACAGAAGATTCGGGTTTGTTTCCCGGATGATCCGCCGCAGCCGCCAGATATTGGAGGGGCTGAGCCCGGATGATTTTTTCATCCTGAGCGTGCTGAACGATGACTTGATGTCGCGCGTGAACAAGGCGCGCGCCGCATGATCGCCATCAAGCGCGACGATATAATGGCGAAAGCCCCGCCCCAATCCGCGGGCGAGCGCCGCCAGCCGCGCCTGCTGGCCGCCAAACGCAAAACTCGGAAAGACATGCAGCAGCACCAGCTCCTTCGCCGGTTTCCGGGTTTTTGTACTGACCGGTTCACTATCGTGCATGGCGATCCTGTGACAGGTTTCGCGCTTTCGTGCAAAGAAAAGCGCCGTTATACTCCGCTGCGAGGGGCGTAGAGATGACGAGACAGCGGGCACACTGCGCCGTGATCGGCGGCGGCGTCACCGGACTTGCGGCGGCATACGCACTGGCGCGGCGCGGCGCGGCCGTGACGCTGTTCGAGCAGTTCGAAGCCGGAAACGATCGCGGCAGCTCACACGGCGCAACGCGCCTGTTCCGCACCGCCTATTTCGAACATACCGATTATGTGCCGCTGCTCAAACGCGCCGCCGCCCTGTGGCGGAGGCTCGAAACCGAATGCGCAGCGCCTTTGTTGACCATGTGCGGCGTTGTTCTCGCTGGTCGTCCGGACGCGGAGTTGATCGCCGGCACGCTGCGCGCGGCTGACGATCACAATCTGCCGATTGCGCCGCTGACGCCCGCCCAGCGCCGCGAGCGCTTTCCGTGGCTCAACCTCGATGACGCCATGGATGTGTTTATCGAACCGGAAGCGGGCTTCCTGTATGCGTCCCTCGCCTGCGCCGCGCTGTTGCACGGCGCGCGCAAGCGCGGCGCAACCATCATGGAAAACTCGCCCGTGCTGTCATGGCGCAAATCCGGCGCACAGATTGAAATTGAAACCGCAAGCGGCAAACATTTGTTTGACCGGGCCGTCATGGCGCCCGGCGCGTATGCGGACCGATTGCTCGGCGATATTGGAAAACTGGTGAGACCGATGCAGAAAAACCTGTTCTGGACGGCGGCGGGCGATGCGCGATTCCGGCTTTCCGCCGGCATGCTTCCTTTTGGCGTTGAAGAAGCGGACGGCCGGTTTTTCTACGGCTTTCCCGCCATTGACGAGGACGGCGTCAAGCTCGGCGAACATACCGGCGGGGCGATGCTGAACTCGGCCGGCGATGACGCCGCCGGCGCCGCGCAGCTAGCGCGTGAAGATGTGGAGGCGTTTCTCGCGCGCAGGGCGCCAAACATGAAAACGCAGATTTCAAAGCAACAACGCTGCCTCTATGAGATCAGCCCCGACCGGCATTTCATTATCGACACCCATCCCGAGTGCGAGGACGTTTCCTTCGCCATCGGTCTTTCCGGCCACGGGTTCAAATTCGCGCCAGTGATCGGCGAAGCCCTCGCCGATCTTGCGCTGAACGGCGAGACCCATGCGGAGTTTGATTTTTTGAGAGCGTCCCGCTTCGCAACAAGCAAACCCGTCTGATTACTGCTCGATGGTGAACCCAAGCTTGTAGGGAATGTAAATTTTGAGCTCCAGCGGGCCAGAGCGCTCCCAGCGAACCACCTGCTCCAGACCTGAGATTTCTGTTGTGGCTGCGCCGAGCGCCGCTCGCTTTTCTGCCGCATCGGCGCGAATGGCGGCGGTCAGTTCCGGCCGGTAGCGTTCGACATTAACGATCGATAATTGCGGATCGCCATCGACGACAGCGATGGTGCGGCCTTCGACCTTTAACGATTTCACAAAAGCAGTGATGCGGGCGGAGGCGCCTTCAATGGTTGCGCCGTCGTTGACCGGCGTTTTGACGACGACCCGTTGCACCGACGTATCGTCGCGCCCGTACTGACCCTTGAAGTCATTTTCATTCACCGCAGCATAGGGCTTCGGGAAATAGAGCGTGTCGTAATCGTCTTCATATTCGACCAGCGTCGACAGCTCGATATCGTCGCGCCTGGCGGCGGCGGCGATCAGGTTTTCAAGCATTCTGGTGAGTTCGCGCACGCGCTGGGCCTTGTCGCGCGTGTCGCAGATGAAGTCGTAGGAAATCAGCACGAAATCGGCGTTGCGCTCCAAAGCGACGCTCGGCACGACATCTGCTGCGTAGCGCTGCAGGCGCGAGCCGGTTACGACGATTTCATCATCAGATTGCGCCGCAGCAACAGCGGCTAACGTCGCCAGCATTGAGATGGCGGCGGCCAGCACTCTCATCATAATCCCCTCCGAGCGTTATGCCGGAGCGGATGATGGCTCAGATTTTCAAAGGCGGAAAGACCGTCCCCGCATCAACACTATGCGTGGGCGGGCGGCACTCAGGCGTAAATATCGGTGAACAGCTCGCTGGCGTCCGGCAGCGGGCTTTCCAGCGAAAAGTCAGCCGCTTCCTTGACGATCGCCTTGATTTCCTTGTCGATCTCTTTCAGGGCCGCCTCATCGGTGAACCCGTTATTGGCCAGCCGCTGTTCGCAGCGCTTGATCGGGTCATTGTGTTCGCGCACGTCGTCGACTTCTTCGCGCGTGCGGTATTTCGCAGGGTCGGACATGGAGTGGCCGCGATAGCGGTAGGTCTTCATCTCCAGCACATAGGGGCCGTCGCCCTTGCGCGCATGCTCCACCGCCTGACGCCCCGCTTCGCGCACCGCCAGCACGTCCATGCCGTCGACTTCCATGCCGGGAATGCCGAACGCAGCGCCGCGCCGGTAAAGATGCGTTTCGGAGTGCGCGCGCTTGACGCTGGTGCCCATGGCGTACTGGTTGTTCTCGATGATGAACACCACCGGCAGCTTCCAGAGCTGCGCCATGTTCATGGCTTCGAACACCTGCCCCTGGTTTGAGGCGCCATCGCCAAAGTAAGTGAAGCTGACATTTGCCTTGCCGCGATAACGGTTGGCGAAGCCGAGGCCGACCCCGAGCGGAATCTGCGCGCCGACAATCCCGTGCCCGCCATAGAACTCCGCTTCCTTGGAGAACATGTGCATGGAGCCGCCCTTGCCCTTGGAGTAGCCGCCCTCGCGCCCCGTCAACTCCGCCATCACGCCCTTGGCGTCCATGCCGCAGGCGAGCATATGGCCGTGGTCGCGATAGCCGGTGATAGTCTGGTCGCCCTTCTGCTTCACGGCTTCCATGCCGACCACAACCGCTTCCTGGCCGATATAGAGATGGCAGAAGCCGCCAATATGACCCATGCCGTAAAGCTGGCCGGCGCGTTCCTCAAAACGGCGGATGAGGAGCATGTCGCGGTAATATTGCAGCAGCTCTTCGTTGGTCGCGGTCAGGTTGGATTTGGGTTGGCTTGGGGCGTCGGCGGCCATGCAGGTGTCTCCAGCAAAATTCGCCCCCTCTTACGCGGGCGGGCGCTGGCGAACAAGTTGGATGGGGCGATTGTTGTGCCGCAAAGCGGCGCAGCGGCCTATTTTTCCGAAGATTCCAGCAGCCGGTCGAGTTCGCGGCGGGAAATCACCACGTCCCCCTCGCGCGAATAGCCGAGGATGGCGCGGATCCGCTCATCGAGCAGGTCAGGGTCGAGGGATTTGGAATTGAGCAGGTTGGCGCGTTTTTCCAGTTCCTGACGCCGGGCCGTCAGCCCGTCCAGAACGGCGGCTTTTTCGCTCGCATCGCGGCGCAGCTCGGCGAGCGCGCGATAGCCGGTGTCGCTGACCACGGCGCTGTAGAGCAGGATCGCCGTGAGACACATGACGAGCGCCGGAAAGGCGATGTCGAGCAGGAAGCGGATACGCAACATAATTGGTTCTTTTTCTGGTTGCGTTTCAAAAGAATCAATTCTGGTTAATGATTCGTTAAAACCAGAATCAGCGAGTCGCTTTTCACAAAAAACGGGCCCCGAGGGGCCCGTTTTGTTCGGTCAAAGCGGCGCAGCCTCTATCCGAAGATAAAGTCGCTTTCGCTTACGAGCACGTTGGTGATGATCGTGAAGTCGGCAATACCGTCGCCATTGGTGTCGCCTTCGACGAAATTGTCTCCGCCGCTTCTGTACGCGCGGAGCTCGCCGGCTGTGTTGCTGAACGCGCCAGACCCGATCCAGTCGAAGGCGTCCATGCCGCCGCCGTCAATCGCATCCAGGCCGCTGAGGTCGATCGACTCTTTGCGCTGTCTGAAGTCGAGAATTTCATCGACGCCGCCGAGATCGGAAATGACAAAGATATCGTTGCCATTGCCGCCCCTCATGGTGTCGTTGCCAGCGCCGCCATCGAGGATGTCGACCGCATTGCCGCCGTCGAGGTAATCATCGCCATCACCGCCCAGCAGCAGGTCTTTGCCGTTGTCGCCAAATATCTGGTCGTTATCATCGCCGCCGTCGAGCGTATCCAGTCCGTTGCCGCCCATCAGCGTATCATCGCCGCCCATGCCGCTGATCATTTCGATGTGGACGTTGGCCTGCAGAAAGTCGTCGTAATTGCTGCCCTGATAAGCTTCAATGCTGGTGTAGATATCTCCTTCGGCGTCGCCGGTGCCGAAAGCGTTCCAGCCGCCGTCATAAATCGTCACGCCCTCATCGGAGTCCATATAAGAAGCGGTGTCGAAGCCTGCGCCGCCATCGAGATGGTCGCCGCCGCCGCGTCCCATCAGGACATCATCGCCGTCATTGCCGTTCAGCCAGTTCACGCCGTCATTGCCCAGCAATGCGTCATTGCCGGAACCGCCGGTGGCTTTTTCGATCTCAACGCCATTGGCGATGGTGTAACCGCCCCAGATGCCGCCAACGAAGGAGATGGCGCCGCCGCCGGTCGGCGTGTAGTCGAGGGTCGCCGCCAGAAGGTCGATCCGCGCATCGGACGCGCCGTCATAACGGATTTCGTCCGTTCCGCCGGTGTCCCAGATCGTTTCGTAATAGGTGCCGGGATCGTTGGCGTCATTGAGCATATAAACCGTGTTGCCGGTGGCGTACGGATTGTTCACGCCATAACGCTGCTGCAGCACCGCAATATCGAATGCGCCCAGCGTTCCCGACCAGCCGCTGTCGATATTGTTCACCGTGAACGGCGTCGGGCCGTCAGGATGCGTCTGCCATGCGTCATTGTAAGACATGACTGTGTAAACGCCCTGGTTCAGGTCATAAAGACCGAATGAACCTTGCGACGAGGACACGCCGAGCATGATTTCAGAACCGCCGCCCGTGTCATGCGGGTGTGCGATACCGTGCGCATGGCCGAATTCGTGCAGGATCACGGCAAAGGAGAAGCCGCCCTGCTCGAGGCTTTGCTGCTGGTCGAAGGTCCAGGCGCCGCTGAGCACGTTAAAGGCGCCAATGCCTTGCTGCGTGCCGTATGCCGGATCTTGCGGGTAGAAGTAGGCGCCGAACTGTTGCGATTCCGTCGTAAACAGGCGGAATGTCGCTTCATTCACGTCAGTGGTGATCTCGTAATTGACGCCGAGGATTTTTTCATACTCCTCAAGCGCCAGCATCACCTGGCCGATTTCATACTCATTCCAGCCAAGCGACACGCCCGGCTCGCCGAAGGTATCGCCGGCTTCGCCGAAATAGACATAGGCGGTGTTGTTCTCATCGAACGGAACATTCGCGGCGCTATCCCAGAACAGCGATTCCAGCGGATCGAAATCTTCCGGATTGAACACGTTCGAGGAGATCGAGTAACCGCCGGACCATGGCTGATAGGAAAACACATCGAGATAGTATGTGCCGCTCTCGGCTGCGAAGAAATCAACGCGCGAGCTGATATCGGACGGGAAGCTGATGTCGTCGCTGGAGGCGACAACGTTGCCGTTCGAGTCATAGATCACGGCGACCGTATCAAGCTCGCCGAACGGAAGGTTCGCCCAGTCGGACGCATAATCGGCGCCGCCCGAGACTTCAAACGAATAGATCTGTCCCGCTTCGGCGGTGAAGGTGAATGTATCGACTTCACCGAAGCCTGGGCCATAAGGCCCATTAGGGCCTGCCTCGATAAACCCGTACTGGGTTGTGCCGAGGGTGATCGGCGCTGCGCCGCCAAACGTATCCGGCACCACGTCAACGCCGGGGCTGAGGACGACATCAAGCGTGTAATCGCCAGTTAGCCCCGCGCCTGGATAGGCTTCCGCTACAATATAATAGGTGTCCGATGCGTCGGCAGTGAAAGTGAAAAGCGAATTGACTGAGGCGCCGCCATCATCGTCGAAACCGACCAGCTCGAAACTGCTGTTGTATACTGAGAGAAATGTGTCGGCGAGCGGGTTTGCGCCCGAACCGTAGAGCGAAACCATGTATGTCTCGCCCGCGGTCAAACTTATCGAATACACATCGAACTCATCGGGCGCGCCGATGTTGGCGTCGAGGGCGATGTCCGATGGGATCGCGCCGATGATCGACAAATTGGTGGTCAAGGGCGCCGTCGTACTCGGCGCTGCAACGAATGACCCGCTGCCCTTATAATGGGGGTCCCACTCCGGATAGACCGCGAAGTCGCTGAAATAGTTCTTGCCCAGCGTTTGCGCGAAATTGTCTCGCGTATAAGCCTGGCCGCCGGAGAGACCGACGGCGGAGGATTCATCCTCGCCCAGAATTGAAAGTTCGCCGGAAAGTGACTCTTCTCCGAGGCCGCGATTATCGTAAGCCATGAGGATCCCCCAGTTTGTACGAATTGAACGGTTTCAGTTTACAGCGCCTTATTCACACCATATTCAAAGTTAATCATATTTCCGAGAGCACTTCATGCAACACAAAAATTCGAATTCATCATGGAAAAAGCGCGCGCCTTAGTCATTTCAGCCATACTCCTTGGTTTCACCGCTACATCATGCCAGCAAGCGCCTGCGGCGCTGAAAGCTGAGTCAGAAAATGATGCGAAAACACAAGCAGAGGTTGTTTCCATGAAGTCATCTGCCGCCGAATCACCAATTGACTGCAAAAAAACGCCGGAAGGCGTCGCTGGCCTTCCCTATTCTCATGGCAAAACATTCGCCACGCTCAATGAATATCTGGCGCATCTGCAGACTCTGAGCGCGATCGACCTTCCCTATTGGCGGCAGGTTCGGCCCGGCGTTTATGAGCAGGTCATTCGCATGCCCGGCGCAGTTCCCGAGACCGCGACCCGCGAAGAGCTGATGAAAAAATACTGTTTCGATGACGAGTAAGCCGAAAAGTCTTGCTCTGTAAGCTTTCTGTCTAGTTGCGGCGACCCGGCTTGAGTGGCGCGGCAACAATGCTGCCAGTAAAAATCAAAATCCCACCAAATCAGTTTCGCCGAGGCGCCGACAGTACTTTGCACTTGAAAAACCTCACCCGCATTACCGGCCTGTAAGGTCAGTCGGCCGAGATTGTGCATTTGCAGCGAACTTATCCGGTCTGCGAGAGAGAGCAGTATATGTCGTTTAATCATTTATGTTTGGCAGAAAATTGGATTGCGTCTGCTTCTATCTTTCTACTTCCAAAACTTACGATAAAATAGAATGAGGCGAGCGGGGGTAAGCCTACATTCGTATCCATTCCTCCGCTCGTGACACTCAGACCGGAGGAAATAATGAGAATTACAAGATTTCTAGCTACGACTGCCCTCGCCGCTGCACTTTGCTCGGCGCCTGCTTTTGCGCTGGAAGAAGATGGCGCGACACTTTTCTTGAATTCACTTAACGATCAGCTTGCGGCGCAAGGTGCGTCGGTTCGCGTTTACAGCGCCGAAATGTTCGGTTCTGGCGAAGGCGTTGAAATGGGACGCACGGTCATCGCTTCGAACCATGGCAACAAACAACTCGGCCATGACTGGGCGCTCGGAGACGAGTTCCGCGGCAGCCGCACCAACATCACTTATATGGTGGACGCGGTCGACTATACGGGCGATTTCGCGGCGGCTGAACAGGATGATGTCGTCGATACTGGTCTTCAAATCTGGGACGATGAGCAGTGCTCCAATATCGGCATCGACAAGCTTCCTGCTGCGGCGCCTGATCTCGGCTTCGTTCAATTCCAGACCGGTTTTGGCGGATCTCCAATCACTGTTGGCCCCTTGTTAGGCCAGGTCGATATTGTTCACGGCGGCTTCCTCGGGCCGAACTTCTTTGATGTGATCGCCGGCTGTGCGCCGGGTGATGGATGCGGCGCCAACATCCTTGGCGTGACGTTTACGTTTACATGGACCGGCACCGACTGGGACGGCAATGGCCGCGCCGACGCCGCCATCCGTGAAATGTATTACAATGACAATTTCACCTGGGTGAATGACGGCGTGCTCGGCGAACGCGGCGACGGCGTGTTCGACTTTGCTACGGTCGCAATTCACGAATCCGGCCATGCGCTCAGCCGCGCGCATTTCGGCAACGTCGCACTGCATCACAAGAAAGGCCTGACGACCTCTCCGGCCGCAGTGATGAATGCGATCTATGGCGGCGTGAAGCGCTCGCTGCTCGGACCGGACAAAGGCGGTCACTGCAGCGACTGGTCCGCCTGGCCGACGCAGAACTAGCCTGACCCAACAAGGCACTTGAAAGAAACCCCGCCAGCAAGTGTTGGCGGGGTTTTTTTATAACTCCAGCGCCAGCGCCTGATCGCAGCGGCGTTCAAGCGCTGCTGTTTCGGACGGGCGGAACCCGAATTTCGCATAGAGGCCGAGCGCTTCTTCAAGCACTCGCGCCGTTTGCAACTCGATGCGGGTGAAGCCCAGTTCCCTGGCGCGCTTGATGGCGTGGGTCAGCAATCGCTTGCCATGCCCGCGCCCGCGCGCTGAGGATTTGAGATACATCTTGCGGAGTTCGACAGCGCCGCCGCTGCCGTCCCCACCTGCCCCATGCAACGGCCATAATCCGACCGTGCCGATAATATCGCCGTCAGCGGTCTCCAGAACATCGAAAGCGCCGTCCGCATAGAACGCCTCGATATCGTCAAGATCCTTGTCGGTAGTCTTCGGCGCTGGCTCAAGGCCATACTCATCGAGCACGGTAAAGATCAGCGCCCGGACTTTTGCGCTGTCTTTATTGGTCGCCGGTCTGATAACAGGTCCGCTCAAACGCTTAGCGCCGGAATGCGCCGGCGCCGGCGTAACGGGCCATGTCGCCAAGCTCTTCTTCGATGCGAAGCAACTGATTGTATTTCGCCAGCCGGTCTGACCGCGCCAGCGAGCCGGTTTTGATCTGGCCGCAATTGGTCGCCACCGCGAGATCGGCAATGGTGGCGTCCTCGGTTTCGCCGGAACGGTGCGACATGACGGCGGTATAGCTGGCGCGATGGGCCATATCGACGGCGGCCAGCGTTTCGGTGAGCGTGCCGATCTGGTTGACCTTGACGAGGATCGAATTGGCGCACCCTTTGTCGATGCCGGTGCGCAGGCGCTTTTCATTGGTGACGAACAGGTCGTCGCCGACGAGCTGGCACTTGTCGCCGATCATTTCGGTCAGCGCGCGCCAGCCTTCCCAGTCATCTTCCGCCATGCCGTCTTCGATGGAAACGATCGGATAGCGCGAGACAAGATCGGCGTAGTAATTCGCCATGCCGCCCGCATCGAGCGACTTGCCCTCGCCTTCCAGTTCATACTTGCCGTTCTTGTAAAATTCTGTGGACGCCGCATCGAGCGCGATGAAAATGTCCTCGCCCGGACGGTAGCCCGCCGTGTCGACGGCTTTCATAATGAAGCCCAGCGCATCATCCGTGGACTTAAGTCCCGGCGCAAAACCGCCCTCGTCGCCGACATTGGTGTTGTGCCCGGCCTGGCTCAGTCCTTTTTTGAGCGCGTGAAAAACTTCTGCGCCCATGCGCAACGCGTCGGAAAAAGTTTCCGCGCCGAGCGGCATGATCATGAATTCCTGAATGTCGATGGGATTGTCAGCGTGCGCGCCGCCATTGACGATGTTCATCATCGGCGCCGGAAGGACGCGAGCGGAGACGCCGCCCACATAACGATACAGCGGCAAGGCCGCAGCGTCGGCGGCGGCTTTTGCAACGGCCATGGAAACGCCGAGGATAGCGTTGGCGCCGAGGCGCTTTTTGTTGTCGGTCCCGTCAAGCGCAATCATCGTCTCATCGATCAGCGTCTGCTCCTCGGCTTCAAAGCCCGACAGCGCATCGAAAATCTCGCCATTCACCGCCTCGACCGCCTTGAGGACGCCCTTGCCGCCATAGCGCTTGCCGCCGTCGCGCAGTTCATGGGCCTCGTGGGCGCCAGTCGACGCGCCCGAGGGCACGCCGGCGCGGCCCATGGAGCCGTCCTCCAGCGTGACATCGACTTCAACGGTCGGATTGCCGCGGCTGTCGAGGATCTCGCGGGCGAAAATATCGGCGATGGCGGTCATGAAAGAGGCTCCGGTTTGTATTCCGGAGCCTCTATAGCCTGACAGCAGCGCAGCGCAACGGCGCTGCGGGCGCCTTTTCTCCCTAGTAGTCCTGCGGTTGCGAATTGGGATTGCCGCCGCGCTCTTTCGCCGGCTTTGCGGGAGCGGTTCGGCCGGAGGGGGTCGCCGACGACGGGGGCGGCGATGGGGGAGGCGACGATTGCTGCACCGGCGGCGGCGGCGTTGTAGTTGGCGCTGGCGCCGGCGGCGGCGTCACGCGCCTTGGCGGGGGAGCTGTGTTTTGCGGCGCGGCCTCCCTGCGCCGCAGCGGCGGCGCGATGCGGTCCTTGCGGTTCGGCGTCCAGTAATCGCCGTTCTGGTCTGAATCGCCGCCGTCGCGCGGTCCTCTCGGCGGGCGCTGGCCGCCGCCGTCATTGGGCGGGTTGCCGCCCGAATTTCCGCCGTCATAACCGCCGCGACCGCCGCCCCGGCCGCCACCATGTCCGCGGCCGCGCCGCGGGCGGTCATACCCATGCGATCCGCCATAATAGCTGAAGTCGAAATAATAGCCGTTGGTCGGCCCCCAGGCGCCATAACGCCCATACCAGGGCCAGGAAGGCTGGTAATAGGAACCGCCATAGGCCGAGCCGCCATAAGCATAGCTGTCATAGGCGCTCGCGAAACACTGATTGGCGTCGCTGTCGCACTCATTGTGGCAGGCGCCGAGTTCATAGTCGCTGCCCGCGACATCCTCACAATAGCGATAACACGCGCCCGCCTCCGCATCGCAGGCGTCAAAGGCCGACTGATAAGGATAGGTTATGCACCCGGCGAGCAACAGGAACGCCGGCGCAACAGCGGCTTTCGCGAAATTCATGGTCTCATCCCTCAATGGGCCCCACACCCGGAATCCAGCATATCCCCTGGCCGCGTCAACGCAAACCCATACCTAAAATCCGCGCGCCTTGAGGTAGTCGATGTTCACAGGATACGGGAATGGCGGCTCGACATCGCTTGCGCCTGCGCCGCAATAATAATCGAGAATAGTCCGGTTTTCCGAAGGGCCCAGATTGCGCCCGCCGCTGTTGGTTCCCGAATAACCGGCCATGGACAGTTCCTGCACGATACGCTGCTCGCCCATGAATTCGAGCCGGTCGCCGGTCAGCGGACACACCTGACCGGATGATTCTGCAGTCATTCTCTGGTTCATCGTCACCTTTTCGCCCGGCTTCATCACGGACGGCCCGCGCGCTTCATTCGCGAATGTGAGCGTTTCCCGATAGGTCTTGTTCGGAAAGATTTCGAGACTGTAGTTGAACTCGTTCATCGCTGAAGTTGTTCCACCAACGATGCCGGAATATTTCGAGGAATGCTGGACGACGTCGATTGGCACAGTCCATTTGCCGATGACGCAAGCCGGCAGAGAAGCGCCCCGCCGCGCCGCAGGATTATCGCATTTGCAGTCAGGATTATCTTCGCGATCGATGCGGATCACCGCGTCGCTTTGCGCCGGCGCCTCAACCAGCCGTGTCAGCACAATCTGCACAAGCTGCGCTTCATCGCATCGGGACGCCGTCTGAAAGACAGCGCCAAAATCGTAATAGTCTTCCTCGTCGGCCTTCTTGATGCTGGCCTTGGTTCCCGGCGGCGCCTTGATGATGCTGAGCCGCCAGATATATTGCGGCGGCAGTGAAATCTGATGAGCGCCGACGGCGAAATCCTTGAACGAAAGCGTCAACTCCTGCACCGGCTCATCGGCTGCGGCGTGCGTGACAAAGTCTGCTTGATATGGCGCATATCCTCCGCCTTCATCACGCACCTTCCGCCGCGATATATCGCGCGCATATTGATGCAGCGCCGCAGACATGTCGGGGAGATCGGCCGCCGCTTTCGCCTTGGGCGTCGCGCCATCCACCGGCATTTGCGCTTGCGCGTTAACACGGTCCCCTGCCCGGCATGGTTGGCGTAGACCTGCCAGTAATTCTCGGTTGAATACGGGTTTCGTTCATTAAAGAACGGCTCTTGCGGATGCGGCGCCGGAAAGCGCGCCGAATACTCGAAGTTGTTGCCGGGAAAAACGACGTTGCTGAAATACTGCGCGATCCCTTCGAACCACCACAAGCCGGGCCGGTCGCCAATTACGGCTGCGGAAACCTGTTCGCTGAAGTTGCGCTTCTGCACGCAGTGAAACACTTCATGGGCGATCAACTGTTCGAGTTCGCTGCGCGCGAGCGTCGTCGAATGCGGATAGACCAGGATGGGGCATGTCTCTTCGCTGCTGAAAAACTCGGTGAAGGTAAAGGCGAACGCATTCGCGTCAGCGAAATACGGCTCGTCGAAACGGATCAGCGTGATCATCGGCGCCGGCGCTTTTTCTTCGTAGCGCGCAATGGCCTGCTTCATCGCGGCGCCAATGATCTCAAGCTGCGCGCGAACCGCCGTTTCGCCGCTGATCGACTGCGACACAAAAATTCCGTGCGGCGCCAGCGTCCCCGTCGCCTCTGGCGTGAATTGCTCGCAGGGCGCGCCGGTTCGGCGCCGCGGCGTGTCGGGAATCCCCTGCTCCCAGAATGTCGCACAGTCGTCGGCAAAGGCTGGCGTCAGTCCAGCAGGCGTGAGGCCGGAAGGCGCCAGCAATGCGAGTATGACGATCAGCCAGCGCATGCACTCCCCCTGCAAGACCGGGCAGGTGATCCCGCCCTTGGGAAGAATAAGCCTGCTTTGCGCGCCATCGCCACAACGAAAAGCGCCGCCCCGAAGGGCGGCGCCTGAAATCTTCAGATGAGCGCAGGCTCTAGTCGTCCTGGGCTTCAAGAACCTGACGGCCGCGATATTTGCCGGTTTTGAGGTCGATATGGTGCGGACGGCGAAGCTCGCCCGAATCCTTGTCCTCAATATAGGCCGCGCCGGAAAGTTTATCGTGGCTGCGGCGCATGCCCCGCTTGGACGGTGTTGTTTTTCGCTTCGGGACGGCCATGACTAACCTCTAAATCGTCTCTTTTGGTCGCCGCAAAATGCGGGGCGGATGGCCCCGGATGCGCGACGCACTGATGGGAAGCCCGGTCGTCTAAGCCAGCCGCACGCGATTGGCAAGGCCATCGCCGCCCTCAGGCGGGAATTTTTCCCCGATTTCCAAAGGGTGATTTACCGGATTTGGCTAATTTGCGACATTCGCCTTCAGCGGCTGGAAATCGCCGCCCTCTATGGTGGGTTTTCGGCCGGTTGGGGCCTTAGTGCGGGCCCAGCTCGGGCCTTTTGGGGAATATTGGTTTTGCGCGGATTTTCAGTGATTTCGGCGGCTTGCGCTCTGGCTTTGTGCTGCGTTTCGGGTGCGCTGGCCGGCGGCGGCGCGCATGCACCGTCCCAAAACGCCCCCCGCAAGGCCTCCCTGCCCCAGAGCGACGGCATCGTCGATGTGCTGGCGGCGGATTTTTACGAGACCAGCCTGCGCCTCGCGCAATCGCGCCAGATCGAAGCGGAAACCGCGCGGCGCTATCTGTCGCTGGATGATGCCGGGCGCGCGCAATTCCGGGCGGAACGCAGAAAGCTGTGGCGCGCCATGAGCGCTGAGCAGCGCAGCGCACTGCGCGGGGTAAAGCGCCCGGTCTTCGCCAATCTTGCTGATGAGCAGAAGCAGACCTTCCGGCGAATTGCATCGGAAGCGCTGGGCGCCGCGCCCTCCGCCGGACGGCGACTGGCGCAAGGCGACATTTAAGTCAGGCGAACAATTCAGGCGTTCGGTTTGGCGCGATGCGTGAACAGATATTCGCGCGCAAGACGCTGCGCTTCGGCAATCTCTTCCGCCGTCATTTCTTTCGCCAGTTCCGCCCGGTACGCGCGCGCTTCAAGATTGCCCTGCATGGCGGCGAGGTTGAACCATTTATGCGCGGTGATGAGATCGAGAGCGCATTCCTCTCCGCCTGTCGAGGCCGCAAGCCCCAGACGATACATTTCCGCGTCGCTCAATAATTGTTCGGCGGTCTCAAGCGTTTCCACACCCAAAGCAATTGTCATTTTGTAGCCCCTTGCAATTCCAGCCGCCCGCGCCCGATGCGAACGGATTAACCATGACAAGGATGAGAGGGGCGAACCTAAAATCAGGTTAATGACGCGTTAGGCGATTATTTACGCCTCGAAAAGGTTTCGTTAACACTCCGGCTTTGTCCGTATAGAAACAAAAACCGCCGCAACTTGCACTGCGGCGGCGGGATAACGGGGCTTTCAGCCGCTTACTGCGTTTGCTGAATTTCCGATAATTCTTCGAAGTCGCCGAGACTGCAGGAGCCGCGCATGGTTCCGAAAGAATCGATCACCTGAATGATATCGCCCTGACACATGCCGGATCCGGCGGCGCGATGGACATATCGCCCCTCGCGGGCGAGCCCGGAACAGCGCCCGCTCATTTCGTTGAGATAGGTTTTTCCGGATGCTTCAACAATCATGGTGAAGTCGTCGAGAATTTCCGTGTCGCGGATCGAGCGAAGCATAAGACACGAAACGCTCTCGCCGGTCTTTTCGTATTTCGACAACTCCTCCTGCGCCTTGTCCGGATCGGACCGGGCGGCGCTCGCCCCGGCGACACTGAGCGCCATGATGCAGACGGTGAAACTTGCAACGATCCGATTTGATTTCATGGCGTCATTTTCCTTTCTGAGACCGAACGCTCGACCGGCGTTATTGGGCCGGCTTCTTGTTCAGTTTTTCAAACGACCCGAGACCGCAGGCGCCGACGGTCATGCCCGTCGAGCTGTCGATGACATCGATGATCTGATTGCGGCACAAACTGCCGCCGGAGATCGTGTATTGCAGGGCATTGCCGAACCGGCCGGCGCCGCTGCAGCGTCCCGAGGTTTCGTTGAGGTAATAATCGCCGCCCGTCGCGGTCACCAGGAAGCGTTTGTCGTCGAGCGCGTCAATGGAGCGGATGCGGGTGACGTTAAGACATGAGACTGTCTCGCCGGTCTCTTCATAGTTGGCGAGACGCGCCGCGGTCTTTTCCGACATGTCGTCTCTCGCCTGCTCGCCGCTGGCCTGCACCGACGCGCAGCCAAGGCATGCGAAGGCGGCAAGCGCGGCCGCAATGGTGATGTTGCCCGTTTTAAGATTCATTTTGGTCCTCCGTTCGGGCCCCCGCCCATGCGGCGCCAGGGCGCGCTGCATGGGCAGACTATACGATGTTTCACGGGGTTCAGTTGTCAAACCGGATCAATTTCGCGCGAGGCGTCAGGCAGATAGCTGGTAGCCTGGGGTCGATCTGGCGATTTCGATCTCCTCGGCGCTCATCTCCGCTTCGATATCGGCGAAAAGCGGCGTTGAGAGATAGCGCTCGCCCGTATCGGGCAGCATGGCGAGGATGGTGGTTCCCTTCGGCGCCGATTTCGCGATCTCCATGGCGCCGGCGAAGGTCGCGCCGGCGGAGATGCCGGTGAAGATGCCTTCCTTCGTCGCCAGCGCTTTCGACCATTTGATGCCTTCGGCCGGCGGCGTCTTGATGATCTTGTGAATGACGCCGGCGTCGACCGCTTCTGACGTGATCTTCGGAATGAAGTCCGGCGACCAGCCCTGAATCGGATGCGGGGTCCAGGCCGGGTGCGAGGCCGCCGGGCTGCCGTCCGGGTTGCGCGACTGGCTCGCGCCGCTCGACAGCATCGCCGCATCGGGCGGTTCGCAGACGATGATCTTGGTGTCCGGGCTTTCTTTTTTGAGAACGCGCGACACGCCGGTGAGCGTGCCGCCGGTGCCGAAGCCGGTCACCCAGTAATCCAGTTTCTCGCCCTTGAACGCCGCGATAATTTCGCGGCCCGTAGTGCGCTCATGCATGTCCGGATTGGCTTCGTTTTCAAACTGGCGCGTCAGGAACCAGCCGTTTTTCGCGGCGAGTTCCTTCGCTTTTTCAACCATGCCGGTGCCTTTTTCCTTGGCGGGCGTCAGCACGACCTTGGCGCCGAGAAAGCGCATCAGTTTGCGGCGTTCCACCGAAAAACTTTCCGCCATGGTGACGACCAGCGGATAGCCTTTCGCGGCGCAGACCATGGCGAGGCCGATGCCGGTATTGCCCGAGGTTGCTTCAACGACGGTCTGGCCCGGTTTCAAGTCGCCGGATTTTTCCGCCGCTTCAATTACCCCGAGCGCAAGGCGATCCTTGACGCTGCCAAGCGGATTGAAGGCTTCGAATTTGACGAACATGTTGACGCCGTCGGGCGCGAGGCGGTTGATGCGGATCACCGGCGTGTTGCCGATCGTGCCGAGAATGCTGTCGAATTTTTTTGTCATGGGTCTCTCCTTTTGCGAGCCGCCAGATAGGCGAGCCGCGCAGTCTGTTCAGTGACGGCGATCACACCCAAGCCCACGATACAGGTCGAGCGGCGTCAACGTCCAGCGATGCGCCTTCACAACTTCGAAGCCGGACTGAGCGCCTATTCTGCTTCGCCGCCCGCCAGCGCTTTCAGGATCACATCCCAATGATCGAGCCCGCCATAAAATGCGTCAACCGAAAGCCGTTCATTCAGGCCATGGGCGAACATATCGCTCGACTTGCTCCAGGCGCCGGAGATCGCCACCGTGTCGTAGCCCTTGGTGCGGTAATGCATGCCGTCCGTGCCGCCCGATTCCATATAGGGAATGATCGGCGCATCCACGCCGCTCGCAACCAGCGACGCCTTGATCGCTTCGAGCACGTCAGGGCGGAGTTTCGACTCCGGGCTTTCGGTAACATTGGTCAGCAGCTTGAATTGAATGTCGTCATTGCCGACGATTTTCATCAGCGTCTCTTTTGTCGCCTCGGCGCCATTGCCGGGGAAGATGCGGCAGTTGACGGTGGCCGTCGCCGATTGCGGCAGCGCATTTTCCGCATGGCCGCCGCGCAGCATGGTCGCAACGCATGTTGTGCCCGTCGTGCCGACAGTCTCGGAATTGGCGCGCAGTATTTTGATCGCTTTCTTGTCTTTCGGGTTTTCCGAGAACGCGATCATCGCCTCGCCCAGCGCGCCGGGCGTCACCGCGCCCGACGCCTTGAACGATGCCAGGGTGAGAGCGGAATACTGGACCGGAAATTTATACGCTTCGATTTTCTTGAGCGCATCGGCAAGATCATAAATCGCATTTTCGGCGCGCGGGCGCGAGGAATGGCCGCCGGGATTATTGATCGTCAATTCAAAAGTCGCATAGGTTTTTTCAGCGCCCTGCACGGCGTAAAACAGCGAGCTTCCATCCTCGGCCAAAACGCCGCCGCCTGCGTCGGTGTTGAGCACGAATTCCGGATCGATATTCGCGGCGACATATTCCGCCTGCGCGCGCGTTGAAATCATGCCGGTCTCTTCATCGCCGGAAAACACCAGCACCAGATCGCGGTTCGGCGTCCAGCCCTGTTTCTTGAGGCGGATGAACGTGGCGGTGATGTTGGTGATGCCGTATTTATTGTCTGTCGTGCCGCGCCCGAAGAAATAGCCGTCTTCCTCGGTCAGCGTGAACGGCGCGCGCTCCCAGTCTTCGGCCAGCGCATCGACCACGTCCATGTGGCCGAGAATGACGATCGGCTTGTGCGCAGGCTCGCCCCCGGCGCGATAAGTGACCATCAGCCCCTGCGTATGCTCACCGTCAGAATCGTAATCGGTGATCTGAATGTCGCTGTCCGCAAATCCCGCCGCTTTGAACTGGCTCGCAAGGTAAGCGACCATGACAGGCATTTGTTCCTGCCCGCGCGCGGTGCGGATCGAGATCACCTTTTCGTAAATATCGCGCGCCATCTGTTCGTGTTCGGTGAGATCGCGCGCCTGCGCGATTGGCGCTGCAAGCATGGCTGCTGATAGAGCAAGAAACGAACGTAACAACATGGAGCCCCCTTTTGGCCGATTGGCCGGAGTTGAACGAAACGCGACACTAGCGGAATTCGCGACAAAGTCAGGGGGCGCCGTCACAGCGCGGCAAATTTTCTGCAAACTGACCTAAAATCCGAAAAACAGAAAATCGAGCGCGGCGACGACTTCGTTTCGATAGTCTGCCTCGATGTTTGCAACGGGATCGCGAAGGACGTTCGACGGCAACACGGCGATATCCGTCGGCTTGAAAACAAAATCCTTGCCCGCAACCCGAAACTCGGGTTCGAGACGCGGCAACCGCTCCGGCCGCGCTGAAGATTTCGCCTCCAGCGGCACAACGACGCGACTCATCAGATCACTGAGCAGATCAGCCTGTACGTCGACCACCAGCATTCCGGATCGTCCCGGCAGCCGGTAAACGTCAAAGCGCGCCATTGAGGTTCAGTCCTGATCTTTCCAGTAGGGTTGCGCCCAGCCGGTGACGACGTGCGGCCCCTCGCTCATTACCCGCTTGTTGTGCGCGTCAATTGCGGGACGCGCCTCTTTCAGCCACGCTTCTTCGCGCGCTTGACGAACAGCTTCGGCGATGCCGGCTTCAGCCGCCTTCGACGCGTTGACGCCAAGAGCCTTGGCGGCCTCAACCACATCCTCGCGAATGGTCAGGTTGACGCTTCGGCGCTTTGTCTTTTCAGGAGCGATGGCGGACATGGGCGTATTTTTCTCCCAATTCAGGGGTAGAATATGCGCATAATTCATGCGCATGTCAACGCGGATGGTTGCCTGCCCCCTATTCCACGCCCAGCTTCGCCTTCAAAATATCGTTCACCGCTTGCGGGTTCGCCTTGCCGCCGGTTTTTTGCATCACCTGTCCAACGAACCAGCCCATGGTTTTGGGCTTTTCTTTCACCTGCGCCACCTGTTGCGGATTGGCGGCGATAATCTCGTCGACGACTTTTTCGATGGCGCCGGTGTCGGTGACCTGTTTCAGGCCGCGCTTGTCGACGATCTCCGCCGGCGAGCCGGTTTCTTCGCCCTCAAACATCAGCGCGAACACATCCTTGGCGATCTTGCCGGAGATGGTGTTGTTCTTGATCAGCGAGATCAGCTCGCCGAGATGCGCGGCGCTCACCGGGCTGGCGTCGATTTCCTTGCCCGCCTTATTGAGCGCGCCGAACAGTTCGCCTGTCACCCAGTTCGACGCCAGCTTGCCGTCGCCGCATTTCGCGACTTCTTCAAAGAACGCAGCGCTCGCCTTGTCCGACGCCAGCACGGACGCGTCATAGGCCGATAATCCGTATTCGGACATGAAGCGATGCTTCTTCGCATCGGGAAGTTCCGGCAGGCTCGCCTTGATCTCATCGACCCAGGCCTGCTCGATCACCAGCGGCAGCAGATCGGGGTCCGGGAAATAGCGGTAATCATGGGCGTCTTCTTTCGAGCGCATGGTCCGCGTCGTGCCGGATTTGACGTCAAACAACCGCGTCTCCTGATCGATCTTGCCGCCGCCTTCGATCACTTCGATCTGGCGGCGCGCTTCATAATCGATCACCTGCCGCACATAGCGCAGCGAGTTGACGTTCTTGGTTTCCGTGCGTGTGCCGAGATATTTGAAATCGCCGCTCTCGCGGAACTTGTCGTAATTGCCGGCGCGGCAGACCGAAACATTGACGTCGGCGCGCATGGAGCCTTCCTCCATATTGCCGTCGCAAGTGCCGAGATAACGAACAATAGAGCGCAGCTTGGAGAAATAGGCCGCGCCCTCTTCCGCCGTGCGCATGTCGGGCTTGGAGACGATCTCCATCAGCGCGACGCCCGAGCGGTTCAAATCGACATAGGATTCCTTCGGCGCGAGATCGTGGATCGACTTGCCGGCGTCCTGCTCAAGATGCAGCCGCTCGATGCCGACCTTGATCGCCTCGCCGCCTTCGAGTTCGACTTCGATTTCGCCCTCGCCGACCACCGGGTCCTTGTACTGGGAAATCTGATAGCCCTGCGGCAGGTCGGGATAGAAATAATTCTTGCGGTCAAAGCGCGACCAGAGATTGATCTTCGCATTTAGGCCGAGGCCGGTGCGCACCGCCTGCTCGACGCAGTATTTGTTGATGACGGGGAGCATGCCCGGCATGGCGGCGTCGACCAGCGACACATTCTCGTTCGGCCCGGCGCCATATTCGGCGGACGAGCCGGAGAACAGCTTCGACTTGGACGACACCTGCGCGTGGACCTCCATCCCGATCACGACCTCCCAGTCGCCGGTTGTCCCTTGCAGCAGTTTTCTCGGTTCGCTCATCTCTGGTCTCTCGTGGAATGCGTTGCGGTTTTGCCTGCTGTTTCGGCGAGTTGCAACCGTCAGCTAAGGCGAAGCCGTGATCTCCCCTCTCCAGCCCCGACCGCGAACGCGGTCAAAGGGGAATTGGGAGAGGGGCCGGGGGTGAGGGCAATCTCGCTTTGAAGCTGGGCGACCGCCGTGTGGTTAGGGGCAGAAGCCACCCTCACCCCTAACCCCTCTCCCGCCAGCGGGAGAGGGGAACCGGCAGCGCTGTTGTCACTACCGTCCCGCTTTCCATTCCGCATATCGGCGATCGATCACCGGCTTGATCCGGTCGTAATTCTTCCAGGTCGGCTTCACACGGTATACATCATGATCAGAAAACTCAGCAATGAAGTCTGGCAAATATCCGTTCTCATTATCTTTGTAATAGACTATAGCGAAAGCGTTGCCTTCGTCGTTTAACAAGTCGGATGTAAGCTTATCGTCATTATGCTTCACGAGTTTGATGGGCGAGGTTAGTCGAAGTTTCGTGGCGATAAGCGCCCACTTAAAATGCTGGCGGGCGAAGTCACCTTCCAGCCCTTCCTCGACCGCCCACACATAGAAAAAGCCAATATGCGCGTACGCGTTGTCCATTGGCGCATCCTCTGGGAAGTCTCCATCATAATGCCACTCGGCGTCATCGTACTTAATGTTACTGATATCAACTTCGGGCTTCTCGTCATCGGCCACCTCAACTAGTTTCAGCAAAACCCCTTTAGCCGGATCGATCTCTCCCCGCACATAACCGGCGGGTGGATTGACGCCCTCTTGGATAAGGTTCTTTGATTCTTCCTCATTTGGCCCTTCTTTTTTATCAGTAATGCCAGCTTCACCTACCTTTGCGATTACGGCGCCCGGCGCTGACGGCGGCGGCACATCTATAGCAGGGTTTAGCGCTGCTGATTGTCTGAGGGGCGCATCGTGATTTATCTCTGCTAACCGATCCTCAAAGCTCTGCTTGATTATCTGGTTCAGTTCATCAACGTCATCATATTGATATTGAATGTTGTCGATAACTTCACCCCCGTCCTGAAGACCAAGAAAAATGAGGAAGCCAAACAAACAGCCCCACAACGCAAGGATATATTTCTTGTTCGGACCGCCAGTCACGTCGCTTCCACCCGCTCTATCACCCTCTGGATCGCCCGGTGCAGGCGCCGCGGATATTGCAGTTCCAGATAATGCGTGCCGCCGGGAATGATCTCGAGCCCGGCGCGCTCCTTCGGCAGCGCCTCCATCAACTTCGCCGCATTCGACTTCGGCACGATGGCGTCGAAATCGCCATGCAGCACCTCGACCGGCGCATTGATCGACGAAAGCCGGTCCATAAGCGGGCCGATCTGCGCGCGGCGGCCGGTGATTTCGTTGCGGACCTTCAGCCAGCGGTTCGGCACATAGGGCTCAATGCCATTAACGCTGCCGAGTTTTTCAAGCTGCAACGCATAATCATGCGGCTCGTCAATCAGCGCCGCCACAGTGACAACGCCTTTCACGATTTCCGGATAATCGAGCGCGGTTTTCAGCGCCAGTTCGCCGCCATAGGAAACGCCAAGGGTGATGATTTTCTTGTCGCCGAACGCGCCCCCCGGCAGAAACGGTTTCGCCGCCGCGACCTGGTCATCGAAGTCGGGATGGCATTGCTGATGACCACGACCGAATCCGGGCCGCGACAGCACCACCATGTCGAGCCCGACGGGCGCCGTCCGCAACAGCCGGGTAAACAGCAGCTTGTTGCAGGGGCTGCCCGGAAACACGATCACCCGCCAGTCGCCGCCGCCCGGCCGGTAGAAGGCGTCGCTCTCCAGCGGCTGCGCTAACGGCGCTGTATAGGTGACTTCGTGAAACCCCGATCCGAACAAGCGGCCCTCCATTTTCACAAAGATTAACAGAGACATGCGACAGCGCGAAGCGCCTTCGCCGCTTGAGGCTGGGGAAAGTTTGAGGCAAGGTGGTTGCGCGTGGGGGCGCGAAGCGAGGCGATATGACGGGCGCAGCCCAGGCGGCATTTGACGAGACGGCGGCAAGCGCGCCTGCGGCATGGCAGGCGGCGACCATGGCCGAACTCAAAGCCTTCGCGCTGGAACAGCGCAAGGGCGTCTGCTGGCGCACGCTGGTCTTCGGCACCATCGCGCAGGCAGTCATTTTCACAACCACCTATTTCGCGGTCACCGGCGCCATTCCGCTGTGGGTCGGGTTCCTGATCAATTCCTTCTGGATGATCCAGGGCTACACCCCCGCCCATGAAGGCGTGCACAAGAACATCCACGGGCGCGACAACCGCTATCACTGGCTCAACTATTTTTACGGCGTGGTGAATATCGGCTACGGCCTGCATTCCTATTCCATGCATGAACACAATCACCGCCTGCATCATCTGCACGCCAATGACCGCCAGCGCGACCCGGAACATTTCGTCGCCCGCGCGCGATCATTCCCCGAAGGCGTGCTGCGCTGTTACCTTTATTATTTCACTGCGACGTATCACGGCTTCGTAAACGCGAAACATCACCCGCGCCCGGCGCGGTATTTATCGCGGATCGCGATTGAACTGGGCGTCGTTTACAGCGTGGTGATAGTGTTGTTCGCCAGCGGGTACGGCGTTGAGGCGTTGCTGCTGTGGATTTTGCCGGCGTGGAATTCCTGGGCGTTCAACGCCTATCGCTTCATCTATCTGCCGCATCATGTGCTGCGCGACGAGTTGGAGCTGATCAAGGTTTCGCGCGTGCTGGTGACCAAAAAGGATTTGCGCGGGCGGATTCTGGTGTGGCTGTTCAACTTCCATAATTACCACGAGATCCATCATCTTTATCCTTACGTGCCGTGGCACGCGCTGGAAAAGATTTACGATCATGGCGAAGAGTTGCTGGCCCGCGAAGGCATGCGCGCGGATGCGGTTTGAACCGCTGGTAAATTTCCCAACCTTTCCGCTGTCATCCCGTGTGCTGCGCAGCGCGAAGCGATGCGCTGCTAACACGGGACCCATGGCGTAACGCTACAACTCGCACAATGGGTCCCGGATCTGCGCAGCAGCATTGCATGCTGCAACGCGTCCGGGATGACACCCTTAAATGCGATAGCGCCATTCCCCGCCATTCAAAATAGAACACCCTCATCCTGAGGAGCCAAATAATCCTCGTCCTTCGCGACGCGCGCATAAATGCGCGCCCTCAGGATGAGGATTATTTGGCGTCGCGAAGGATCGGCAAAACAAAGTGAGGTCCGGGTCTGTTATCCCCACCACTCCGCCGGGCGCTTGTTCGCCTGCGCCGCCTGCTCCAGCGCGAACATGCCTTTGAACATGGTCTCTTCGTCGAAAGGCTTCGCCAGCAACTGCAGCCCGAGCGGCAGGCCTTGACTGTCATAACCCGCCGGCACCGACGCGCCGGGAATGCCCGCAAGGTTCGCCGTCACGGTGAAGACGTCGTTCAGATACATCTGCACCGGATCGCCGGTTTTCTCACCGAGCCCGAACGCCGCCGACGGCGCTGAAGGGGTCAGGATCAGATCGACCTTTGAAAACGCCTCGACGAATTCATCGAAGATTTTCTTCCGCACTTTCTGCGCGCGCAGATAATAAGCGTCGTAATAACCCGCCGACAATACATAAGTGCCGATCAGAATGCGGCGTTTGACTTCATTGCCGAAGCCTTCCGCGCGGGTGTTCTCATACATCGAGGTGATGTCTTTGAAGTCTTTCGCGCGCAGCCCGTATTTGACGCCGTCATAGCGCGCGAGGTTTGACGAGGCTTCCGCCGGTGCGACAATGTAATAGACGGGCAGCGCGTATTTGGTCAGCGGCAGGGAGATGTCGACAATCTCGCAACCGGCGTCTTTCATCCATTGGATGCCCTGCGCCCAGAGTTTTTCGATCTCCTCAGGCATGCCGTCCATGCGGTATTCTTTCGGCACGCCGATCTTGAGCCCTTTGAGCGATGACCCGAGCGACGCCTCATAATCCGGGACCGGACGATTGACAGAGGTTGAATCTTTCGGATCGTGCCCAGCCATCGACTTCAGCATGATCGCCGCGTCGCGCACATCCTGCGCAATCGGGCCCGCCTGATCGAGCGAGGACGCAAACGCCACAACGCCCCAGCGCGACACGCGGCCATAGGTCGGTTTGACGCCGACCGTGTTGGTGAGCGAGGCCGGCTGGCGGATCGAGCCGCCTGTATCGGTCGCCGTCGCCGCCGCGCACAGCCGCGCCGCCACCGCCGTCGAGGAGCCGCCCGACGATCCGCCCGGCGTCAGGGGCGTGTCGTCACCCTCGCGCAGCCACGGGTTGATGACATTGCCGTAGAAGCTGGTCTCGTTTGACGAGCCCATGGCGAACTCATCAAGGTTGAGCTTGCCGAGCATCACCGCGCCGTCGCGCCAGAGATTTGTCGTCACGGTGGATTCATAGCGCGGCGTGAATCCGTCGAGAATGTGTGAGGCGGCTGTCGTCAGCGTGCCTTCGGTGCAGAACAGATCCTTGATGCCGAGCGGCACGCCCTCCAAGTCTCCACCCTCGCCTTTCGCGAGTTTCGCATCGGAAGCCTTCGCCATGTCGCGCGCCTTGTCGGCGGTGACGGTGATGAAGGCGTTTAGCGGTTTCGCTTTTTCGATGCGCGCAATGTAGGCGTTGGTCGCCTCGAGCGAGGTTACTTCTTTTTTCTTCAGCGCGTCGCGAAGCTGCGCCAGGGTGAGGTCTGCTGGAGAGGTCATTGTGAAGTTGCAATCTCTTTTTTGATTTCTTCGAGGGTCACGTCGTCAGCGGAAAACAAAAATGGTTCAGAACATATTTCTGACATGACTTCTGGCTGACGATCGGACGGGTCATTCCGGGCTATAAACGATCCATATTCCGGGTTATCAGGCCAAGCCCCTGCGACAACATTTTCTTTAATATAAGTTGGCTGGCCTTCTCTCGGATCAATTCGAGCTGCACTGCGATCTTGGATTTTTCCATTTTCGTGGAAGAGTCTGTGATGAAAATTATAAAGCTCCCAAAAAGGTCGGTGCTCTCCCTTTAGCGTCGCCAGAACTTTGAACCGCACAATTTTAGGAAACGCCCCCTCTTCGCCGCGATTCTTTTGGAAATCGGCCCAACGAAACTCTTCAACCTGACCAACAAAGACAAAGTCAGCTTTTTTCGCATCTTGAAGACGCAACATTTTCTGGCCGGGACACGCATTTGCGGACAGACCGGCGAAATAAACACATGCCGCAAGAACCATTGCTAGCGTGAACCGCACGTCCATCATCTCATCACTCCACCACCTTCGGCACAACGAAGAAATGATCTTCCGTTTTCGGCGCGTTGGCGACGACATTGTCGGGCTGGCCGCCGCCGGTGGGGCCGGACTGCAGAACATCCTCGCGCATGGGCAGCGAAATATCGACGGCCGACGACATCGCCTCGACGCCTTCAACGTCGACCTCGTTCAACTGCTCGATCCAGCCGAGAATGCCGGAGATTTCCTTGGCCAGCGGCTCAAGGCGTTCTTCGGGCTCGGCGATGCGCGCCAGCCGCGCCACCTTGCGCACCGTATCCTTATCGATCGACATGAAGCTCTCTTTACTTTGGCGTCACTGGTTTGTTGCCTATCAACGCCCCCGCTCGCGCGCAAGGCTTCCGGCTGCCGCAAACAGGCCGTCAATGGCGCTTTCGGGGTCGGCGAGCGGCGTCCGGGCGAAATCCTCGATCCGGTCGGCGAAGTCCTGGTCGCCGGTCCGGTCGGAAATAAGGTCGTAGAAAAGGTCGGCGTCGTAACCGCCGGCGGACTGCGACCGGGCGATGAAGTCGCGCCAGAAGTCTGCCGCCGGTTTGCGCTCGGCCCGCCCCACCGCCGAGGCGATGACATGCCCGCAGGCGTAGAGCGCGCGATAGTCGCCGCGTTCGCGGGCGCCGTTCAGGGAACCGTCGCGCAATTCACGGGCGCATTCGGCCTTCGCGGCGGCTTCGCTTTCCGCGAGCGCCGCCACGTCCCAGCGGCCAAGCGCGACCATCACGTCTGCGGCAATGGCGTCGGCGGCGCCTTCGTGAATCCATTCCGGCGCATTGCTGGCGCCCGGGTTGGCGCCAGTGCTGGCGCCGGGCCGCGCCGCCGCCTGCCACAGATGCACCGCTTCATGGATGGTCGAGAAAACAAAAATCTGTTCCGCCTTCTCGCTCGGCTCGCGCCAGGCGCCGCCTTCCAGCAAGATCTGAAACTGCGCGGGCAGCGCGTCGCCGGTATAGCTGAGGCGCCCCTCATCATCGCCAAGCGGCGCGGCGAGAAACAGGTTCGGTTTCGTCTCCGGCGAATAACCGAACATCTCGGTCAGCGCCGCGAAACTTTCCGGCACAATGTCGTTGAATGCGTCGATGATCCATGCCGGCGCCTGCGGGTCGATCAGCGCCATGACGTGATCGGTCTCAACCGGATTGAGCGGGCCCATATAGACAAAGGCCGGGTGCGCCATGGGGCTGCGCCATTCGGTAAGCGCCGTTTCATTGGCGCCGAAGGCGACCACATGCCCGCCCGGCGCCGGCGTGAAGGCGAATGTCGCATTGACGCGACCGCCGCCATTTTGTTTTGCGCGCGTCAACGGCCAGATGTGGCCCGTGTAAATCAGCGCGCCGCCGGCGCCGTAGCGGATCACCGGCTGATACTCCTTCGGCAGACGCGCCGCGGCCGGCCGCGCCGTGATCTCAACGCGGGTGAATTTCTTGTCGTCCGTGCGCATGATGCGGTCGCCGTCAGCGAAGTGCAGCAGGTTGAATCCCGGCGTATCGACAGACCAGAACTGTGCGCGATAATCGCCGGCGACTTCATCGAATACGATCTGGCGCTGCGGGCGTTTTAACAGGTAAACGAGCTTCAGCTCCGCCTCGCCGGTCTGGGTGACGGAAATCCGCAGATCGGGCGCCGGCTGGTCCTTACTGGCAAACGCGACAGCGGCAACCGCGACCGCGGCAAGGACGATGGCTGAAATTGCAATATTCCTCAAAACTTGCCCCGCTCATCCCGGCGAAAGCCGGGAACCAGTCTTCCTTTATCCGGATCCCGGCTCCTCATCCCGAGGAGCCGCCGCAAGGCGGCGTCTCGATGGGCGCCGGGAAGATCGCTCTTGGGTTTTTTATCGGTCCCAAATCGACCCAAGATGATCAATCAGTGTATCATCAAGCCATGAGAGAAGGATTCGAACAACAGGCTGCAAACTTTGGGGCCTCGGGCGCGCTGTTTGGCCTCGATATTGGCGAAAAGACTGTTGGCGTCGCGGTCTGCGATCCGGCCCGCATGGTGGCGACGCCGGTGGAGACCATCCGCCGCACGAAATTCACGGCGGACGCGGAGCGGCTGGCGGCGCTCGCGGCTGAGCGCACCATCGCCGGGATCGTCATCGGCCTGCCGCTGAATATGGACGGAAGCGAAGGCCCCAGCGCCCAGCGCGTGCGCGCCTTCGCCCGAAACCTGCCGCGCATTCTCGACCTGCCGGTCGCCTTCTGGGACGAACGCCTTTCCACCGCCGCCATGGATCGCGAGTTGATCGCCCTCGATACCAGCCGCGCCCGGCGCGCGGAAAAGATCGACGAAATGGCGGCGGCGTTTATACTGCAGGGCGCTATCGACCGCATCCGCGCCATAGCAACAAAGGGGTTGGTGAAATGAAACCAAAGACCTTGCGCCACCTGATCATCGCCTTGTTGACCGTCGGCGGGGTGTTCCTGTTGCTGCTCGCCATGCTGGGCGGCGCGCCGGGTCTCGCCGGTCCGGTGGCCGGTTTCGGCGCGGTGTTCGTCCTTATCAGCTTTTTCGTTCGCGCCGACACAAAAGACGGATCGCGCACACACAGCCGCAACGCCATCATCGCCGCCATCGCCGCCTGCCTGTCGAACATTGCGTTTTCCGTTTACGCGATTCCCCGCACGGAAGGGTTTATCGCCCTCCTGATCGTCGGTCTGGTGGACCTCGCCATCATCGGGGCCGGACTGATGTGGATCGCGAAAATGGCGGCGAAGCATAAGCGATGAGCCGGGCGGGCGAAGTTCGCCATTGCCGGGCGCGAGCCAAGCCGTTAAGGCTCCACATTTAATGACAACATCCGAACGCCCCGCCCCGCCGAAAGGCGGCTTCACTGCGCGCCGCCTGATCTCCATCGACGATCTGGCCGATGGCGACATCCGTTATCTGTTGAAACTGTCGGAATATTACGCCGGCTTCCTGCGCCGCGCCGCGCCCGCGCCAAGACGGCTCGCCGGCAAGACGCAGATCAATCTCTTCTTCGAAGATTCAACCCGCACCAATCTCTCTTTCGAACTGGCGGGTAAGAAACTCGGCGCCGATGTGATCAACGTGCCGGTCTCGGCCTCCTCCGTGCACAAGGGCGAGACCATGGTCGACACGGCGCAGACCATGGCAGCTATGGGCGCGCACATCATGATTATCCGCGCCAAGGAAGAAGACCTTCACTACACGCTCGACGATCTGCTGGATTGCCCGGTCGTCAATGGCGGCGCCGGCAAGCGCGAGCATCCGACGCAGGCGCTGCTCGACGCTGCGGCGGTGCGGTCGGAATTCGGCACGCTTGAAGGGCTGACCATCGCCATTTGCGGCGACGTAAAACATTCGCGCGTCGCCGGGTCCGATGCGCGGCTGTTCCAGCGCCTCAACGCCAATATCCGCTTTGTCGGCCCGAAGCATTTGATGCCGGCGGATGATCAGTTCACGAACATTCCCCGTTTCGATACGCTCAAAGACGGCCTTGACGGCGCCGACGTGGCCATGGGGCTGCGCATGCAATTCGAACGCATGGACACGGACGGACGCGAAGCGGCGAAGGGCTTCTTCGAGGAATTCGGCCTCACCCACGAAACACTGAAATTCGCCAAGCCCGGCGCGCGGGTCATGCATCCCGGTCCGATGAATCGCGGCGTCGAGATTTGCGGCGCCCTCGCCGATGACGAAGAAAAGTCTTTAATCCTGCGGCAGGTGTTCTACGGCGTCGCCATGCGCATGGCCTGCCTCGATGCGCTGCTGACGCGCGGGGAATAGAGCATTTTCAAGCGAAGTGGGCGCCGGTTCGCGTTAAGAAAATGCGGCAAACATGAATCTAGAGCCCTTTGCAAAATCCCTATAAAATTCAAACGGCTCTGGTTTCTCCGTTTCCTGATCATTAAATCGCAGTAATCATTGCATTGCGGCGCCGGAAGGCCGTGCAGATCCGCCATATTTTTCAAGGCCTACCTCAATGCTCGTCCGGGAAGCGCCGCCAGACAACCGCCCGCGGCCTCGATAATTCAGCTAAATTCTGTGCGACCCGTCACTGCCCGTGACGGCCTGTCGCGTCACTCTTCACATATCAGAAACCATACTTTCCAGGGAGAGAGAGATGAAACTATCACGCCTTACATCCGTGGCGCTGATGGCCGGTTTGTCGCTTTGCATCGCGCAAAGCGCTTCGGCCCAGACGCGCACCAGTTCCGAAGCAGAACCACAAACGACAAGCGCCGCGCCGGTGCGCGCGGAGCCTGAGAAAAAACCAGTCCGCGCCAATCCGAGCGCTGTTCGAACAAACCCGGCGCTTGCCGACACGTCACGTCAAACAGCGCCCGTATCCGGCCGAGTGAAAAATATCGCCGTCAGCCAGGAGCGCCTGCTCACTCACAAGATGGCGCCTGAAAACATTCAGGGCGCTGTCTCTGACGACGGAAAAGATCCCGCCGCCAGCGAAAACGCCGCGATGCAGTTGGTGCAAAAAAGTTCGCTCGCCCTGCGCAGCAACACCGGCGCGCAATTGCGCAGCCAGGCTGACGCGATCGCAAGCGCTGCGCCTGATACGGGCGACACCGGCATCATGGGCAAGCTCGCAACAGCCGTTCCGTTCAATCCCGGCGGGCCCGGTCAATTTGCGGCACCGGACTCGCCTTATCTCGACGTCAATGCGTTCGGTCAGGCGTTCCACGCCGCGATCAAGGACAATGTCGCCGGCTACGCGCTGCGGATCGGCAAGAACGGTCAGACCATTTACACGCTGCAATGGAACTGGGCGCAGACGCCAACCGATTCCTCGCTCGGCTGGAATCCGAGCCGGCGCATGCATATCGCTTCCATCTCAAAACTGATCACCGCCATGGCGATGACCAAAGCCCTCGATGACAACGGTATTTCCTACGACGCCAAGATCATCAACTACCTGCCCACCTACTGGGCCAAAGGTCCGAACATCAACCAGATCACCTTCCGTCAGTTGATGACCCATCGTTCGGGTTTCTCCACCGGCGGATCGAGCTCCAGCTACCCGTTCATGAAGGGTCAGGTCGCGGCCGGCGTCACCGCCGGCAATCTCGGCGACTATGACTATGAGAATATGAATTTCGGCCTGTGCCGGATTCTGATCTCGATCATCAACGGCGACATATCGAAAGACACGATGTTCGCCGCCAATCTGAACGATCAGCTCTGGGATGCATGGACGATCGCGACCTATGAAAACTATGTGGAGGCCAACGTGTTTGCGCCCGCAGGCGTTTCCGGGCCTTCGCATCAGAAGACAGCCAACCCGGCGCGCGCCTATCCGTGGCCGGTCGCCGGCGCGGGCTGGAACTCCGGCGATCTCGCTTCCATGGCGGGCGGCGCCGGCTGGCACATGTCGATCAACGAGATCCTTGCTGTGATGCACACTTTCCGGCGCACCAACAACATCATGCCGAAAGCGAAAGCGCAGGGCATGCTCGATGCAAGTTTCGGGATCGACAACACGACGACGACAGCGTTCGGCAAGTTCTATGACAAGAACGGCCGCTGGCGCGACGGGTCGCAGCGCACCGAACAGGGCGTCGCTGTGTTCCTGCCGGGCGATATGGATATCGTCGTCTTCACCAACTCGCCGATCGGGCCGAGCGCCGCATCGATCCGCGGACTGGTGGTCAACACGCTTTCAGCGAATGTCGTCACGCCCTAAGGCGCAGATACATTCAATACCGGCGCTGCAACATGAACTGTTGCGGCGCCGTTTTTATTCTGGCGTTGCATTTGCGGCGAGTGGCGGTAATGCTGCGCTGACCGTTTAATCATGCTGGATGACCATGCTCGATTATCTCCTCCCTCTCCTCCTCGGCTATCTGCTCGGCTCGATTCCGTTCGGGCTTGTCATCACCAGAGCCGCAGGGCTCGGCGATATTCGCGCGGTCGGGTCGGGCAATATCGGCGCGACCAATGTCTTGCGCACGGGCCGCAAGGATCTGGCGCTGGCGACGTTGCTGCTCGATGGCGGCAAGGGCGCGATCGCGGTTATCATCGCGATGCTCATGGGCTGGCGTCCCGAAGTCGCGGGCGCGGCGGCGTTTCTCGGTCACTGTTTTCCGGTCTGGCTGAGCTTCAAGGGCGGCAAGGGCGTCGCGACCTTCATGGGCACGCTGTTTGCGCTGAATGTCACCGCAGGGATTTTCGCCGGCGCGACCTGGCTCGCCGCCGCTTATCTTTTCAAATTTTCATCGCTCGCGGCGCTGATCGCGGCGGCGGCGACGCCGGTCGTTCTGTTTGCGCTCGGCAAACCCGCTTTCGCCATCGCCGCGCTGGTCATGGCGATCCTTATCTATATCCGCCACAAGGCGAACATCACGCGGCTGCTTTCCGGCGCCGAACCGAAGATCGGCGCAAAGAAAGCCGAAGCCGCAAGCGCCCAGCCCAGTGCCTGACCAAGTACTTAGCAACAGCGAACGCCTCGACTGGCTGCAGCTCATCCGCACCCAGAATATCGGGCCGGTCACTTTCCACCGCCTCATGGCGAAATTCGGTTCGGCGGCGAAGGCGCTTGACGCCCTTCCCGATCTGGCGCGCAAGGCGGGCCGCTCGGCGCCGTTTCGCGCAGCGGACCGCAGCCAGTGCGAGCAGGAACTGAAAGAAGCCGAACGCCGCGGCGCCCGCGCCATTGCAGCTTGTGAAGATGACTATCCGAAAGCGTTAAAAGCGATCCCCGATCACCCGCCGCTTCTATACATTCGCGGACATGCCTCGCTGTTTGAAAAGCCCGCCGTTGCGATCATCGGCGCGCGCAACGCCTCCGGCGTCGGCCGCAAGATCGCGCGCATGCTCGCCGGCGATCTCGGGCAAGCGGGCTATGTGGTGACGTCCGGACTTGCGCGCGGCATTGACGGCGCGGCGCACGACGCAGCGCTAAAGACCGGAACGATTGCGGTGGTCGCCGGAGGCGTCGATGTGATCTATCCGCCGGAACATGAAGACCTCACCGAGCGCATCGCGCAGGAAGGCGCGGTGATTTCCGAATGTCCCATGGGCGCGCAGCCGACCGCGCGGGACTTCCCCAAACGCAACCGGCTGATCTCCGGCCTGTCGCGCGGCGTGGTGGTGGTCGAAGCGGCGGCGAAGTCCGGCACGCTCCTGACCGCGAATTTCGCCCTCGATCAGGGGCGCGAGGTGTTCGCTGTTCCTGGCTCGCCGCTCGATCCGCGCTGTCAGGGCGCCAACCGGCTGATCCGTGACGGCGCGACGCTGGTCGAGAATGCGCAGGACATTATCGACGCCCTCGCCGCCCAGAACCGGGGCGCCGCCGAAGGCAAGCGCGATCTGTTCGACCGGTTCGACGGCATGGGCGAGCCCGAGCCCGAACCAGCGGCCATGCTTTCGCTCCGGCGGCAGATCAAGGAGCTACTTAGCTTCACACCACTCCATCGCGATGAAATCCTGCGCGAGGCCGATGCGCCGCCGGGTCTCGTCGCCGATGCGTTGCTCGATCTGGTCCTCGCTGGCGAGGCGGTCGAGCATGAGGGCGGGCGCTTTTCTTTGCGGGCTGACTGACCGCGCCTTCGCCTGTTTTTTAAGCTGACCGGCGCAGGTTGTTGTTTTCACGAGCTCAATCCCGGTCCGCTTTAACCAGCAGAACCGCGAAAATTCGCCCTTTCTTGGCGATTTCAAGGGCCGGCCCGCCTTCCGCGCTTAACCTTGTCCTCACAGCCTATGGTTGACACGGCGCCACAGCCCGCCCCATAGGGCGCGCCACGCCATTTTTCCCCTCTGTTGGTTCCGGGACGCTCTTTGCATGCAAGTTGTCATCGTTGAATCGCCCTCAAAAGCGAAAACCATCAACAAATATCTGGGTTCCGGCTTCAAGGTGCTGGCCTCCTACGGCCATATCCGCGACCTGCCGTCGAAAGACGGGTCGGTGAAACCCGATGACGACTTCTCCATGGTGTGGGAGCTGGACGCGGGCTCGAAGAAGCGGGTCAACGACATCGCCGCTGCGCTGAAAGGCGCGGACCGGCTGATCCTCGCCACCGACCCCGATCGCGAGGGCGAAGCGATTTCCTGGCACCTGCTGGAAACGCTGACCGACAAGAAAGCGCTCAAGGGCGTGAAGATCGACCGCGTCGCGTTCAACGCCATCACCAAAAAAGCGGTTCAGGAGGCTATGGCCCATCCGCGCCAGATCGACGGCGATCTGGTCGACGCTTATCTCGCACGGCGCGCGCTCGACTATCTGGTCGGCTTCACCCTGTCGCCAGTGCTGTGGCGCAAGCTGCCCGGCTCCCGCTCCGCCGGGCGCGTGCAGTCCGTAGCGCTGCGCATTATCTGCGACCGCGAGCTTGAGATCGAAACTTTCGTTGCGCAGGAATATTGGAGCGTCAAAGCGCAGGCCGTTTCCGGTTCGTCGGCGCCGTTCGAGGCGCGGCTAGTGCTGCACAAGGGCGAGAAGGTTCAAAAGTTCACCCTTGGCGATGAAAAATCCGCCATGGCCGCCAAGGCCGCCGTCGAGTCCGCGTCTTTCACCGTCGACTCGGTTGAGGCCAAACCCGGCAAGCGCAATCCGCCGCCGCCCTTCACCACATCGACCCTGCAACAGGAAGCCGCGCGCAAACTCGGATTTAACGCGCAGCGCACCATGCGCACGGCGCAGAAACTCTACGAAGGCATCGACATTGGCGGCGAGACCACGGGCCTCATTACTTATATGCGTACCGACGGCGTCGATATGGCGCCCGAAGCGATCAGCGATGCGCGCAGCGCCATCGGCTCGACCTTCGGCAAGGACTACGTTCCGTCCAGCCCGCGCATGTACAAGTCGAAAGCCAAGAATGCGCAGGAAGCGCACGAATGTATTCGCCCGACATCGTTCTCGCGCTCGCCGGACAAAGTGCGCGGCCTCAGCGACGATGAATACAAGCTCTATACGCTGATCTGGAAGCGCACCATGGCGAGCCAGATGGAATCGGCGCGGCTTGAAAACACCACCATCGACCTCCTCTCCGCAGACAAGAAAACCGGTCTCCGCGCCACCGGCTCGGTCATTTTGTTCGACGGCTTTCTCGCCCTTTACGAAGAAGGCCAGGACGACGCCGAGGACGAAAATGGCGGCGGCGTTCTGCCGAAACTGTCCGCCGGCGCCGGCGCCAGCGTTTCCGATGTGGCCGCCGATCAGCATTTCACCCAGCCGCCGCCGCGCTATTCCGAAGCGAGCCTCGTCAAACGCCTTGAAGAACTCGGCATTGGCCGTCCTTCGACCTATGCGTCGATCCTCTCCGTGCTGCGTGATCGCGGTTACGTGACCATGGACCGCAATCGCTTCATTCCCGACTCCAAGGGCCGAATCGTCACCGCGTTTCTTGAGAATTACTTCAAGAAATATGTGGAATATGATTTCACCGCGGACCTTGAAGAAACGCTGGATAAAATCTCCGCCGGCGAAGCGGACTGGAAAAAGTTTCTCCGCAATTTCTGGACCGAGTTTCACGCCGCCGTCGAAGACACCGGCGAATTGCGCATTTCCGAAGTTCTGGATGCATTGAATGAATCGCTCGGGCCGCTGATCTTTCCAAAGAAAGAGGACGGCTCCGATCCGCGCGCCTGCGCTGCTTGCGCCGAAGACGGCCGCGCCGATGGGCGCCTGTCGCTCAAAACCGGCAAGTTCGGCGCCTTTATCGGCTGCTCGAACTACCCTGAATGCAATTTCACCCGCCAGCTTTCCGCGCTTGGCGAAGGCGAGGACGGCACCGAATCCGGCGACAAACTGCTCGGCAAGCATCCCGACAATGGCATGGATGTCTGGCTGAAGGTGGGCCGCTTTGGTCCTTACTTCCAGCTCGGCGAACAGGAAAAGGGATCGAAAGAAAAGCCGAAGCGTTCAAGCCTGCCCAAAGGCTGGTCGGTCGCCGACGCGGATCTTGAAAAGGCGCTGATGATGCTCTCCCTGCCGCGCGAAGTCGGTCCGCACCCCGAAGACGGCGAAATGATCGAGGCCGGTCTTGGCCGTTACGGTCCGTTCGTCAAGCACGGCAAGACCTACGCGAACCTCGCCAATATCGATGAAGTGTTCGAAGTCGGCCTTAACCGGGCCGTGACGCTGATTGAAGAAAAGAAAGCCAATCCCCGCGCCGGTCGCGGTCAGACGGCCAAGCCGCTCAAAGAGCTGGGCGCGCATCCTGAAACCGGCGATCCGGTCAATGTGATGAACGGGCGTTACGGGCCCTATGTGAAGCACCAGAAAACCAACGCGACGATCCCCGCCGGGACCGAGCCGGAAAAGATTACACTGGAACAGGCGCTCGAACTGATCGCTGCGCGCGAGAAGAAACCGGCGAAAAAGAAAGCCGCCAAGAAAAAGACGACGAAGAAGGCGGCAACCAAAAAGACTGCGGCGAAAAAGGCCCCCGCGAAAAAAACCGCCGCCAAAAAGGCGACAACAAAAAAGACGGCCGCCAAAAAGAAAACAGCGAAGAAAGCAGCGGCAAAGTAATTTGCCGCAATTCCTCTTCCCGTGCCATCCCGCGACAACGGGAATGAGCGGGCAATGAATTTTTACCAACCGCAAAAACGCAATCCGGTTGAGCAATCAATGCGCATTCTTAACCTGCGCAGCAGTCGCGCATAAAATATCTTTCGCATTGCAACAAGATTTCACGGCGCGTTCGCGAAACTATCGTCTTACCGTCATCAATGACGCCTATGTCGCGGGCGAACCGGCAGGCCCCGCCGGTTGTGAACCCTGAACCCGCATAGGAGTTTGACGATGACCCGCGTGATGACATCGATTGCATGCATCGCCCTTCTTGCAACGGCAATCGCGACCGCTAATGACCAAATTTCACTGGATGACGTTCCCGAAAACGTCCTCGACATGGCGATGCGCACCGCGCCCGGCATCGCTTTCGACCGCGTCAGCATTGAGCGCGAAGACGGTCTGACCATTTATGAATTTGAAGGTGAAGACCACGCCGGCCGTCACATCGAAATCGATGTGGATGAGAACGGGAGGCTTGAGGAAATCGAAATGCAAACCGATCTCGCCGATGTGCCTCAAGCCGTCATCGCCACGCTGGAAAAAACGGCGCCCGGCTTTTCGCCAACCTATATTGAACTCTCCGTGCGCGACGCCAGCCCGTACTATGTCTATGAATTCGAGGGCTCGCAGGACGGCGTTTCCGTCACCATCGAAATTGCCGAAGATGGCGAGCTGCTGATCGTGTCGGACGAACTTTCCAGCTAAAACAACCGGTTCGGGCGGGCCCTTGAGGAAATGTCGCAGGCGGCCCGCCCGGCTCCCGAAATTTTGACCCCTGCCTTAACCTTCCCGTATCCTTCTGGCGCTTTAAACTGATGCCTTAGTTCGTTCCGGCTTCATGGTTCCATGGGTTTGTTGCGTATATTTTCCGCGTTGGCCCTTTCGGGCATGCTGGCCGCCTGCGCCAGCACGCAGTCGTCGCGGCCTCCTTCACCGGGCGAGGCGCACGCATCTCTGCGGCTCTGCGACGGCGTCAAAATTTCCAACGCACCGGCGACGGACCGAACCGGTCGCATTATCGATTATGACTCGACCGCTTATGTCGGCGGGGTCAGCCTGTTGCGCGCGCCGGTGAATGCGTGCGTGTCATCGGGCTATGGTCCGCGCAATGGCGGCGCCAGTTCTTTCCATCATGGCGTCGATCTTTATACGCGCAGTCCGGCAGCGGTGTATGCGGGCGGCGACGGCGTCGTTGCGTCGATCGACATCTTGAGCGGCTATGGCAAGACGATCCTCATCAGACATGCGCGCGGCGTCGAAACGCGATATGCGCACTTGTCGGACTATGCTCCGGGATTGCGCAGCGGCGCGCGCGTGAACGCAGGCCAGCGCATCGGAACCACCGGCAGGACAGGCAACGCCACGGCGGTCCATCTCCATTATGAGATTATCGTCGATGGACGCCGCCATAATCCGCTCACCGTGGGCCGGTAAAGGAGGAATTGCGCCGATACACCCGATTCGTTCGCAACCCTTCGCGAACCGTGTTACGGCATGGCGAACAGATTAACCCGTCACGAAAGCAGTCCGTTGTCAAAGCGCGCAAAATCCAAATCCGCCGGCCCCTCCACGCCGGAAAAGTCCGGCTCGAAAAAAACCGGTCCGAAGCAGAAAAGTCCCAAACCAAAGGGCATGCCGTCCAAGGCGGAAATCATCGCCTATCTGAAAGAGGCCGATGGCGCGACGGCGCGGCGCGACATCGCCCGCGCGTTTGGCGTGAAGGGCGAGGCGCGCGCCGAACTGCGCGCCATGCTCAAGGAAATGGACGCAGACGGATCAATCAATGTCAAAGCCGGAAAGCGCATTGAGCGCGCCAGCGCTGGCTCGCTTCCGCCCGTGGCGCCGATCGATGTCATGTCTGTTGACGATGACGGCGATCTCATCTGCATGCCCGCCGACTGGCGCGGCGACGGCGCCCCGCCGATCATCCGCCTTTCCGCAAAACGCGCGGCCAAAGCCAAGCCTGCGCCCGGCGTCGGCGACCGGTTGCTGGCGCGCCTCTTTCCCGCCGGCGATGACGGATATGACGCCGACATCATCAAGGCCATCGGCAAGGGCGCGCATCGTTTCCTCGCGGTCTTTCGCAAGAAGCGCAAAGGCGGCATCGCCGACCCGGTCGAACGGCGCGCGCGCGACAGCTTCACCATTGACGAAGGCGATGAAGGCAGCGCCAAGGACGGCGATCTTGTCTGGGTGGAAACCAAAAACGCCCGCGGCTACGGCCCGAAGAAAGCCCGCATCCGCGGCATCGCCGGTCACATAGACGACAAGCACGCCTATTCCACCATCGCGCTCGCCAATCACGGCATCCCGACCGTGTTTCCTGCTGCGGTGCTCGCCGAAGCGGAGAAAGCCAAACTGCCGCCGCTGGGCGAGCGCACCGATCTGCGTGAAACGCCGCTGATCACCATCGATCCCGCCGACGCAAAGGACCATGACGACGCGGTCTACGCCGAACCCGATTCCGATCCGGCCAATCCGGGCGGCTTTCGGGTGATCGTCGCCATCGCCGACGTAAGCTGGTTCGTGAAACCGGAGTCCGAACTCGACAAGGAAGCGCTGCGGCGCGGCAATTCCACCTACCTTCCCGACCGGGTGGTGCCGATGCTTCCCGAGCGGTTATCGAATGACCTCTGTTCGCTGCGCGAAAATGAAGACCGTCCCTGTCTCGCCGTTGAAATGATCCTCGACGCCAACGGGGTGAAGAAACGCCAGCACTTTATGCGGGCGTTGATGCGCTCGCGGGCGAAGCTCTCTTACGACGAAGCCCAGGCGATCGCCGATGGCGCCAATGCAGCGCTGGGGATCAAGGCCATCGTCCATCATCTCTACTCCGCCTACGCCGCGCGGATGAAAGAGCGGGAAAAACGCGCGCCGCTCGATCTCGATTTGCCCGAGCGCAAGATCATCCTCAACAAGAATGGCGATGTTGAGAAAGTTATCAAGCGCGAGCGCTTTGACGCCCATAAGGTGATCGAGGAGTTTATGATCCTCGCCAATGTCGCCGCCGCCGAAGCGCTGGAGCGGGCGAAGACGCCGCAGATCTATCGCGTCCACGATACGCCCGATCCGGAAAAGCTCGAGTCCGTGCGCGAATATCTCGAAACGCTGGACTATTCCCTGACCAAGGGCGGCGGCGTGCGCCCCGCAAATTTCAATCAGCTTTTGAAGATCGCCGGCGAGCGCGACCAGAAGGAAATGGTTTCCGAAGTCGTGCTGCGCTCGCAGCGTCAGGCGATTTACGACACGGACAATGTCGGTCATTTCGGCCTCAATCTCGCGCGCTACGCGCATTTCACCTCGCCGATCCGCCGCTATGCCGACCTCACCGTTCACCGCGCGCTGGTGAAGGCGTTCAAGCTGGGCGAGAACGGCCAGACCGAAAAAGAAGCCAAGGCGCTGCCGAAAATAGCCGAAGAGATTTCCGATCTTGAACGCCGGTCCATCGCCGCCGAACGCGAGTCCAATGACCGCTATCTCGCCGGCTTTCTGGAGACCCGCGTCGGCGCCGAGTTTGACGCGCGCATCAGAGGCGTCACGAAATTCGGCCTGTTTGTCATGCTTGATGAGACCGGCGCTGACGGCTTTATCCCGATGCGGTCAATCGGCGCGGAACGGTTTACGTTTTTCGAACAGGAGCATTCCGTCATCGGCGATTCCACCGGCGGCGTTTTCCGCCTCGGCCAGCCGGTCAAAGTTAAACTCGCCGAAGCCGCGCCGCTTACCGGCGGGCTGCGGTTTGAGATGATCAGCGATCCCCTGCCCGGCGGTCCGCGCCGCAAGGGCGGCGGCAAACCATCGAAACCCGGACAAGGCAAGAAATCGAAAGCCGCTGGCGATGCGCGCGCGAAGGCAAAGAAAAAACAGGCGCGCCGCAGCGCCAGCGCCGACAAAAACATTCCCAAAAAACCGAAGCGCCGCAAGGGAAACGCGAAACCAAGGCGCGGGTAGATTTACTTCCCGTGCGTCACCGGCGCCGCGCCTTCCATGCCCCACACTTTCAGCGCGAACGCATAGAGATGCGCGCGCTCGTCGAGCCGCTCAAACCGCGCTGCGGACCCGCCATGACCGGCGCCCATATTCATGCGCAGGACAAACGGCCCGCCCGTCGCATCATCGCGAAGCCGCGCAATCCATTTCGCCGGCTCCCAATAGGTGACGCGAAAATCAGCGATTCCGCCGGTCGCCATAATCGGCGGATACGCCGTATGGCGAATATTTTCATAGGGCGAATAGGAAGCGATCCAGCCATATTCTTCGGCGCTTTCGATGGGATTGCCCCACTCCTCCCATTCGGGCGGGGTCAAGGGCAATTCCGCATCGGAGATCGTATTGAGCACGTCGATGAACGGCACGGCGCCAATAACGCCGCCGAACAGCTCAGGCCGCAGATTGACCGTTGCCGCGACCAGCAACCCGCCGGCGCTGCCGCCATAGATCACAATCTTTTTCGCCGCAGTGTACCCATGAGCGATCAACGCTTCGGACGCGGCGATGAAGTCGGTGAAGCTATTCATCTTCTTGTCGCGCTTGCCGTCGAGATACCATTGCCGGCCCTTATCGGCGCCGCCGCGCACATGAGCGATGGCGAAAACCGCGCCGCGATCGACCAGCGAAAGGATGTTCGGCGAAAAACTCGCCGGCTCGGACAATCCATAAGAGCCGTAGCCATATAATAGCGCTGGCGCGGAACCGTCCTTCGGCGTCGTTTTCAGCCGCAGCACAGTCACGGGAATTTTCACGCCGCCTTCGCCATCTGCCTCGATGCGTTCAACCGCGTAAAGAGACGCATCATGCCCGCTCGGGACTTCCATGGTCTTGACCAGCGTGCGCGCTCGCGTCTGCATATTATAGTCGAAGGTCTGCACCGGCGTTGACGGCGATTCATAAGTGAACCGCAACCGCGTCGTATCGTATTCAAAGCCGTCAGACATGGAGAGGGCGTACGCCGCCTCTTCAAACGCAACGCGATGCTCGCCGCGCTCATAGGTCGAAATCACGATACGCGGCAGCGCATTTTCGCGCTCCATGCGCACCAGGAAATTTTTGTAGGTCGTAAAATCGATGATCTGGCTGCCGGGCCGATGCTTCCGCCAGTCTTTCCAGTTTCCCCGCCCCGGCGACGCCACCGGCGCCGTGACAATTTTAAAATCGACGGCGCCGTCCGCATTGGTGCGAATAAAAAAATGATCGCCATGATGCTCTGGTGAATATTCGACATTTTTTTCGCGCGGCGCGATCAGCACAGGCGCAGCATCCGGCGCGTCGGCGCGAACATACCTCACCTCGCTGGTGACGTGATTACCAGAATGAATGAAGATATAATCGCCGCTCTGGCTTTTCGAGACGTTGAGAAAGAACCCGTCATCGGGTTCTTCATAGATCAGCACATCCTCGGCGGCCGGCGCGCCAAGACGGTGCAGCTTCACCCACTTCGAGCGCTGATTGTCGTCGCGCTCCACATAGAAAAACGCTTTTGAATCCGCTGTCCAGACCGCGCCGCCGCCATCGGCGCTTTCGATTCTGTCGGCAAGGCCTTCGCCGGCCTCCAGGTCGCGCACGCCGATTGTGTAATATTCAGAACCAAGACGATCGACGGCAATGGCGGCGAGTTTATGGTCGGGACTATGCGCAAAGGTGGATATTTTGAAGAACTCGCAGCCTTTGCTCTCCTCGTCGCCATCATAGAGCGCCTGTTCGTTCTTTATTGTCAGCGCCGCAGAGTCGGTCGCCGAGTATTCGTCCGTATAGGGCGCGCGCATAAATACCGGATACTCGCCGCCATCGCGGAATTTGCTCCAGTAAAGCCAGCCGCCGTCTTTGGCGGGAACCGAACTGTCGTCTTCCTTGATGCGCCCGCGCATTTCAGCGCGCAATTGCTTTCGCAATGGCTCAAGATCGCCGGTCACCTCAGCGTAATAGGAATTCTCCGCGTCCAGGACGGCGCGGATATCGCCATCGAGCTTGCCCGGATCTCGCAGCACATCCTGCCATTTTGCATCGCGCAGCCATGCGTAATTGTCGGTGCGTTTCACGCCGTGCTGGGTGATGTCTTTGGGACGCTTTTCGACAATCGGCGCCGGAATTTTCGCCGCCGCCGCAAAAGGATCGCGTTCGCTCATGGTCACTGCTCTTGATGCTACAGTTTCATATCCGCGCCAGACATAGGCTGGTTGAGGCCTTTTCTGCAATCTTCCAGGCCATTGTTTTTTGGGTATTATTCAATGAATCAACGCCGCGGGCCGCGCGCCGGCTGTAACGATCGGGTGAGACGGCGCCGCCTGGTCTGGCGCCTTTCATCGATACGCCGCATATGATGCGCATCAGGAGGCGCGCTATGAAAACATTCCTTTCGTTATTTGCTTCCGCCGCGATGTTCATCGCCGGCGCCTGCGCCAAGGACGCCGATGAACCGGCGCAGGAAAATCTCACTGCAAGCGCGGTTTTCGCCGGCGGCTGCTTCTGGTGCGTTGAATCGGATTTTGAAAAACTCGACGGCGTCGGCGATGTCGTCTCCGGCTATGCCGGCGGGCTGAAACAGAACCCGACCTATCAGGACCACGAGGGTCACCGCGAAGTGGCGCGCATCCCTTATGATCCGTCCGTCGTCACCTACCGCGAACTGGTCGATTATTTCTTCCGGCATGTCGATCCGCTCGACGACGGCGGACAATTCTGCGACCGCGGTTTTGCCTACACAACGGCGGTTTTCTATGCCAACGCCGATGAATATGCGGCGGCGACCGCGTCAAAGGAAGCGGCTGAACGCGAACTGGGCCAACCGGTTGTCACGCCACTGGTTGAACTGACGCAATTCTGGATCGCTGAGGATTACCACCAGGATTATTACAAGAAGAATCCGGTGCGTTATAAATTTTACCGGTCCAGTTGCGGGCGCGACCGCCGCGTCAAGCAGGTCTGGGGCGATCATTAAAAAAACGCCGCTGCAAAAAGCAGCGGCGTTTTTCGCTTCCCGTTAAAGCACGGATTCTTTAGTCGCTGTCAGACTCGCCGCTGCCGCTGCTGCTTATGGGAAAGCCGCGATCGCGCATCAACGGTTCGATATTGGCGTCGCGCCCCCGGAACTTGCGGTAGGCCTCAGCCGGATCCATCGAGTTGCGCGCAGCGAACAGATTTTCAACGAGGCTCTTGGCGACATCCTTGTCGTAGAACCCGCCCGGCGCTTCGGCAAAAGCTTCCGCCGCGTCTGAGGTCAGCACGTCGGCCCACATATAACCGTAATAGCCCGCCGAATAGCCTTCGCCGGAGAAGATATGCCCGAAATGCGGCGTGCGGTGACGCATGACGATTTCGCTCGGCATGCCAAGCTCGGCGAGCGTATCGCGTTCGAACTTGTCAGGATCAACTCCGGTCGGATCGACCATGTGGAACTTCATGTCGACCAGCGCCGACGCCAGATATTCGGTCGTGTCGAAGCCCTGCTTGAAGGTCGAAGCGGCCTTGATTTTCTCGACCAGTTCAGCCGGCATGGGTTCGCCGGTTTCATGATGCACGAGATAGGTGTTGATCACCTCATCGGTCGACAGCCACCGCTCAAGCAATTGCGACTGGAACTCCGTGTAATCGCGAACGCCGCCATTCAGCGTCGGATAATCGACATCTGACGAGAGCCCGTGCAGCGCGTGACCGAATTCATGGAAGAAGGTTTCCGCATCGTCCCATGACACCAGCACAGGCTCGCCCGGCGCGCCTTTGATGAAGTTGGAGTTGTTCGACACCAGCGGCGTGCTTTCCTCGCCGTCGAGCCGGTCATAACCGCGATAGCTGGTCGCCCAGGCGCCGGAGCGTTTGCCCTGCCGCGCGAAGGGATCAAGATACCACAAGCCGATATGCTTGCCGGAGGTCTTGTCGGTGACTTCCCAGACTTTGACGTCTTCGTGAAACACCGGCACGGAGCCTTCGGGAACGGGGGCAAAGCTGAAATTGAACAGTTCCCCCGCAACGAAGAACATCGCCTCACGCAGCTTGTCGAGCTGCAGATATTGCTTCACTTCGTCGGAATCGAGATCGTATTTCGCCTTGCGCAGTTTCTCCATGTAATAGCGATAATCCCATGGTTCAATCTTGAAATCGCCGCCTTCGGCGTCGACAAGTTCCTGCATCTCCGCGACTTCCTCGCGCACCCGCGCGACCGCCGCCGGCCACACGGCTTCCATCAGGCCGAAAGCGTTTTCCGGCGTTTTGGCCATGCGGTTTTGCAGGCGCCATGCGGCGTAGTTCGGATAGCCAAGCAGTTTGACGCGTTCATCGCGCAACTGAAGGATTTCAGCGATGATGGCGTTGTTGTCATATTCATCGCCATTGTCGCCGCGGCTGTAATACGTCTCCCAAACCGTTTTGCGAAGATCGCGTTCCGACGAGAAGGTCAGGAACGGGTCCATGGATGAACGGGTGTTGGTGATGGCATACTCGCCTTCGCGGCCGTTTGCCGTCGCTGCCGCAGCCGCCGCCTTGACGAAACTGTCCGGCAATCCGCCAAGCTGATCGGCGTTGATATAGGTGATATAGGCTTCTTCGTCATGCAGGACGTTGTTGCCGAAGGATGTGTGCAGCTCGGACAGGCGTTTGTTGATTTCCGCATAACGCTCTTTCGCTTCGCCTTCGAGCGTTGCGCCATTTGACGCGAAACCATCATAGGTAAGCCAGACAAGCCGCTGCTGGTCCGGGCGCAGTTTGTCCATCTCGTCGCCTTCGTAAACGGCCTTGACGCGTGCGAAGAGTTTTTCATTCTGGCTGATCTTGGAGAAGAACTCAGACAGCACCGGCGCCATTTCCGCCTGCACCGCACGGAATTCCGGCGTCGACATGTTCGATGACATGATGCCCCAATAGGTGAACACGCGGCCGATATCGTCGCCGGTTTTCTCCAGCGCAATGATGGTGTTGGCGAAGGTCGGCGGTTCCGGATTGTTGGCGATCGCCTCCACTTCCGCGAGGTTTTTGACCATGCCGGCTTCGAGCGCCGGTTTGACGCCGCTCACTTGCATTTCGTCGAAATGCGGCACACCGCTATATGGCCCGTCATAGGGCGAGAGAAGCTTGTCGGCCGCAGGGTCTCCCGCTGCCGCCGGCGCAATATCAGCAAACAGATCGCCCGTGTCTTCGTTCACCGCTTCCACCTGCCCGCTTTCCTGACTCGCGGCGGGCGTTGAATCGCCCGCAGAATTTCCGTTCTGCCCGCAGCCGTAAAGCGCTGTCATCAGCGCCATTGTCGATACAAGAGTTGTCATCCGCATGGAGCGGCTCCTTTCGTTTTTAACACGTCCAGTAATGCCCAATCCCGCCGGAACGCCGGAACAGCGCTATCAGCGGGCCCCTAGAAGTTGACCGCATCCTGCTAGGCTGCGCACAGCCATGCAAGCCCGAATGCCCATTGGGGCCACGGTTCGCCGCAGAAATGGCTCGGTTCATCGGCAGGGCATCAACGGGCCGGCTGCTGCTGCGAAATGCAGTGAAACGACCCGCCGCCGGTGAGGATATGCGAGGAATCGACGGCGCAGAAATGCGGCCGGTCAATCAAGCTTTCAAGGGTGCTGAGCGCTTCGAGGCCCGGCTCGCTGTCTCCGGTGAGGCCCGTGTAGACCGGCAAGATCACCGAATGATTGGCGATGTAAAAATTCATATGGCTCGCAGCGACGGGTTCGCCGTCAAACTCAGCGCGGCCGGGCGACGGCAAGGTGATGACGTCAAGCCTGCGTCCCTGCGCATCGGTCGCATCCGCCAGCACGTTCTCAATCGCCGCCAGAATCTCCGCATTCGGATCATCATCGCCGGTGGGACGCATGCACACGACTTTTCCCGGCGCGACAAAGCGCGCAAGATTGTCCACATGGCCGTCCGTGTGATCGCCGAGCAAGCCTTCATCGAGCCAGATGGTTTTTTCCGCGCCGAGCGCGCTCTTTAAAACGGCTTCCACATCTTTCTCGCTCATGCCGGGATTGCGGTTCTTATTCAAAAGGCATTGGCGCGTGGTGATGAATGTGCCCTCGCCGTCTGTTTCAAGCGCGCCGCCTTCGCCGGTGAACGCATCGAACCGCCGCAACCGGACATCGGCGAGACCGGCGACAATATCGGCGATGCGGTCATCCTGCGGCAGCAAATATTTTCCGCCCCAGCCATTGAATTCAAATGCGCTCGCGACCAGTGCGCCCAACTTATCACGCACAAAGACTGGGCCGGTATCGCGCAGCCAGATATCGCCGATCGGCGCGTCGTGAATGGTGAGCAGGCCGGGCTCCGGCAGCCGCGCCCGCATAATCTCGGCGGAGGCGAGCCCGCCCGATCCGTTGGCCAGCAGATGCACAGGCTCGCCACGCAGCGACGACGCCGCGCCGCCCGGAAACAGAATTGCGCGGATGAAATCTTCAACCTCGGCCCGCGCCGGCCCCAGATCGTCCTCCCACAGATCGGCGGCGCTGGGCCAGCCGATCCAGACGGCGTCATGGCGGTCCCATTCGGCGGGCTGGCGGCGGGGAGAAATCATGCGGTCATATCCAAGCTGTCTGCGGTCGTTGCCCGAAGGAGGCGCTGAGGTTATATAGGCGCCTGCGGAGCAATCCGCGACATAGAAATCTTCGGGGCGGGGTGAAAGTCCCCACCGGCGGTAATGCGGACATTCCTTCACTGGATATGCCGACGAGCCCGCGAGCCGAGGCAAGCCGACCGATAAGCGGTCGCCGCGCCAGAGCAGGATACCGGTGAGAGCCCGGAGCCGACGGTCATAGTCCGGATGAGAGAAGATTGACGCAAACCGCCCGCGATCCGTCGCTGGCGGCGAAGGCGTGAATGCGTGCGGGAATTTTTCCGCCGCGAAGCGCATGCGTTGATGCGGGGCTTTTGCCCCGTCTTTCCTCCATCCCCGGTTTAGAGAGCGCGCGTGTCGCGCGGGTGATGGAGTATGATGCGTAAAACCGGGTTGAGCGTCGGGTTTTCATTGTGGGCGGCAAGCGCGCTGGCGCAGCCGCCTTCGCCAGACATCGACGTCATTGTCGTGCGCGCCGATCCGCTGGAGCTGGTCGAGCTTGACGCCAGCCGCGCGGTCATGGGGCTGGGCCTTTCTTACGCCGATGCGCCGCGCGCGGTGAGCGTCATTTCCGACGCGACCATTGACCGGTTTTCGATCGAAACCGTCGACGATCTCGCCGCCTTCGCCCCCGGAACCTTCACCGGCAGTTTTTTCGGCGTGCCGGGCGCCGTTTCCCTGCGCGGCAATCGCGCCGACACTTATTTTCGCGGTTTCAAGCGCGTTGAAAATCCGGGCAGCTTCCCGACGCCGCTGGGCGCCAGCGAGCGCATTGAAATCATCAAGGGCCCGACGCCGGCGATTTACGGCGCGGGCCGCGTCGGCGGTTTCCTCAATATCACGCCGCAGACTGCGCGCACGCAAAAGGACATCGGCGATGACGGGCGCATGGCGAGCGTTGAGGGCACGCTCGGCTCTTACAACAAACGCATCATCCGCGGCGATGGCGGCATTGCGTTCGATCTGGGCGGACGCGCCGCCGGCGTCTACGCCCATGCCGAATACGAAAACTCCGACAGCTTCTATCGCGGCGTGTCGCCGGAACGGACCTATCTGCAATCGGCGTTCACCCTGGCTGACGATAGTTTCGAGGCGGAAATCGGCGGCGCTTATTTCAAGTCGACTGGATACAAGCAGACCATCGGCTGGAACCGCGTCACCCAGGATTTGATCGACAATGGAACCTACATCACCGGGCGCGACACCGACCTTTCCGATCTCAACAGCGACGGCAAGCTGACGCCGGACGAGGTCGATGCGGCCGTCGGGTCGTTCTTCGGCACTTCGAACATCCGCCAGCTTGTCGATTTCGGCGTGTTTCCCGGCCCGGCCTTCGCCCTCGATACAGGGTTAGGCACGGCGCAGCTCGACCCGCGCACGGTTTACATCGCCGATCAGGATATCGCCGACGCGGAAACCGTCACCGCCTATGCCGATCTCGCCTGGACCATTGGCGAGGATGAATTGCGCCTGCAGGCGTTTTTCGATTCCATGCGCAGCGATCTTTATGTGAGTTATGGCTTTGCCGCCGAATATAACGCAGACGTTTATGAGGTGCGGGCGAGTTATAATTTCGACGTTAATGCAGGACCGGTCACGATTGATGCGCTGTTCGGCGCCTCGTGGCGTTCATACGACAACACCACGCGGCAGACATTTTTGTCCGGCTATCTCGCCGTTGACCGCCGCGACCTGACCGCCGGCCCCACGGGCGGCGATGTTTTCGACGATCCTTTTTCGCAAGAAGCGAATGGCATCGGCTGGGATACGGACCTTTCATCGCGCACGCGCGATCTCGCCTTTTTCGCAGTCAGCGATATCGCGCTGTATGACCGCCTGCATCTGCTGGCCAGTCTCCGGCTCGATCGCTTCACGGCGTCGGCGATCAATACCGGCGGCACGATTTTCGATCCGGCGCTTGGCTTCACGCGTTTCGAAGGCAGTGAGTTCACCCCAAGTTACGAACTCTCGCTGCGCTATGATGTTCTAGACTCCCTTTCGGCCTACGCGACCTATGCAGAGAATAACGCGCTTGAAACCAATGACGGCGGCGGCGTCGAAGTCGACCGCATCGCCCAGCAGAATTTCGTCGCCGATTCCGATCTCGCCGAAGCGGGGATCAAAATCTCGCGAAGCGATCTGACAGGCTCGCTCGCTCTCTACCGCCAGACGCGCCAGCGCGCCGACCCGTTCGGCAATCTTGATGAGGAAACGTCGAAAGGCGTCGAGGCGGAGCTGAAATATCTTCTCTCCGACGCCTTCTCCCTGAACGGCGCGCTCACCCGCCAGGAAACGCGGATCAGCGCGCCGGGCCCGTGCGGGTCCGGCAATGGCGAGTTCGTCGTCATCCCGCCATCGCGTCTGGGGCTCAATCTTGCTGACGGTTATGGCGGCCTGTTCGCGGCGCTGAACGCTTCGTGCCTAGCAGAATTGCAAGGCGGTTATGCGCGCAACACGGCGCCGAAATGGCTGGCGTCGGGCTTCGTCACCTACACCGGGCCGCAGACGAAATATGGCGCATTCGGCGCATCATTCGGCGCTGTCTATGTGGGCGAGACCGGCGGCAAGATCGAAAACGCCATCACCCTGCCCGATTATGTGCTGGCGAAGGCGGCTCTGTTTTTCGAGTTCGAGAATTTCTCGATCATCGCCAATGCCGACAATCTGTTCGACAAGCGCCACTTCATCCCGGTGCAGAATGTCTATGAGGAAGTGGGCGTCCTGCCCGGACGCGGACGCGAATTCACCATCACGCTGAAAGCAAGGTTTTAAGGAATGCAGATGTTTGTGTCCGCGCGCGCCGCCGGGTTGTTCATCACCCTCAGCCTCATTTTCTTTCACATCACCGCGACGACCTTCGCCTCGCTCGGCGTTGTGCTGCCGGCGATGAGCAAGGAACTGGAATGGAGCTGGACGCAGGCGGGTTTCGGTTTCACTGCGCTGGCGTTGTTCACCGGGCTGTTCAGCCCGGTGGCGGCGGAAAGCCTGAAGCGTCTCGGCCTGCACGGCAATTACGCCGCCGGGGGCGCGGCGATGACGGCGGGATTCGCCTTACTCGCCGCCGCGAACTCTCTCACTGCCTATCTCGCCGCGACCTCGTTGCTGGGTGCAGGCTTCGCGCTGCTCGCCAATGTGCCGAGCACCTACGTCATCACCCAGACCGTTAAACCCGCCTCGCGCAACTTTATGATCGGCGCCTATCTCGCCGCGGGCGGGTTCGGCGGCGTCGCCGGGCCTTTGCTCGCCAATGCGCTGATCGCCGGCGGCGAGGACTGGCGTTTGTACTGGCGGCTTGCGGCGATGGTGATTGCGGGTCTCGCGATCCTCTGCACGCTGCTCGCCGATCCGAAACTTTTGTTCCGCGATGAGCCGGCGCAAAGCGACGACTCAGCGTTGGCAAAACGCAGCCCCGGCGAAACTTCAGGCCGCGACTGGACCTTGCGCGAAGCGTTGCGCGCGCCGGCTTTCTATCTGATCGGCGGGGCGCTGATGGCCGCCTATTTTTGCGGCGTATCGGTCTCAAGCTGGGCGGTGACGCATCTGACCGGCTTCGGTCTGACGGCGGTTTTCGCCAGCGCCATGCTGTCGCTGCACGCCGCGTCAAACGCGATTGCGCGCGCGGCAGGCGGCCTCGCCGTCAAATTCACGCGCGCGCGTTATCTGCTGATCGCCGGGCTCGGCGCGGAAACCATCGGCATGATCGCGCTATCCTTCGCGGCGACGCCCGCTGTCGCCATTATTTTCGCGCTCTTTGAAGGCTTTGCGTTCGGCATGATCCTGTTCGCCACAACAGTGCTGGCGATCGACTATTTCGGCGTGAAGAACTCGCCCGCCATTCTCGGCGCGATGAATTTGTTTGCGACGGTCGCCATGCTTGGACCGACGCTGACCGGCATGACCGGCGACGCGTTCGGGTCGTTCTCGCCGATCTTTATGGTCTATGGCGCCGGCGCCGGCGTGCTCACCATCGCCGGGCTGTTCATTCACAACCCCAATCCGGAAAAACGGTAACATCAAGCAAAAGGAAAAGGCGGCCCGAGGGCCGCCTTTTCCGAAGTTGTGTCTTCGCTTCGACTTAGAACGAGTAGCGAAGGCCGAAACGGATCTGCCAGACAGATGCGTTCGTGACCGGCGCCTGGATGCCGTCAGGATCAACATTGTTGAAGCCGGTGAAGATGTACTCGCCGTTCGGGCCAAGAGCCGAACCCGGCGCGCACTGGGCGCAGCCAATCGTTTCGTTCACCGAAGCGAGCTGAACGCGGCCGGGGAAACCAGCCTGGGTGATGACGCCCCACTCGTCGTTGATGAGGTTGCCGATATTGTCGATGATCACAAAAGCAGCCGCTTTGTGTCCGTCGAGCAATCCGGGCAGTTCCTGCTCGAACCGCAGATCCCACTGGGAGTACCAGTCGGACTGGAAGGCGTTGCGAGGCGCGACGCCGCCAGCATACTGATCGAGGCCAAGCGCATTGACGACGCCGAAGAAGTCCGAAACGTCCGAAGCCGACATATCGAAGATCACATTCGGATCGCCTGCGCCGGTCGGGATGTACATCAGGTGACGATCATCGACGGTGTCGCCGAAGAGGTCGCCCGCATCTTCAAACACGATGCTGTAAGGACGCGACTGCGACATCACGCCGAACAAATCGATCTTGGTGAACAGGTCGTCGCCGAAGATCGGGAAGTCGACGCCCGCACGCAGGGTAAAGCGGTGCGGCACTTCGTAGTTCGAGTTTGCCAGCATCGGATTGTTCACATCCGTGGTGGAGAAGTTCGCGTAGTTCGAGAACGCAACCGACGAGGTCATCGGGTTGCGGTCTTTGGCGTCGGTGTAGGCGTAAGCCAGCGTCCAGTTGGCGCGCGTGCCGCCGCTGAACTCGTAGTCCTTGGAAAGGGCTGCCGAGATGACTTTCGATTTGCCGCCGTCGTTGTTGCTCAGGATGAAGTCCTGGTTGAACGCACGGCCCGAGCAATCGACTGACGTCGGATCGACGCAGTCCGGATCGGAAAGATCGACCGAACGGTAGATCGGACGGCCGTCCGGCGCCGTGTCGATCTGGACGAGGGTTGCGTCCTTGATGGTCGCTGCGTCCTTGTCGTCGGAGTAGATGCCGTCGACCTGCAGCAGGTAGCCGTCGCCGATTTCATAGGTGAAACCGAGCGCCACTTTCCACTGCGACGGGATCTTGAAGTTCGGGTCGATGGCGTTGACGCCGCCATTGGCGGCTGCGGCGTTGGCGACATCATCAAACAGATAGTTCGGCACGCCGTAGAACGGACGGTCCATACCGCCTTCGTCATTGCCCCAGAAGCCCGGGACCGTCGAGTCGACGTCGCGGTCGGAAACCTGGATCGTCGTGCGGCTGTCGTTCTGGTAGCTGTTGGAGAGCCAGACGTTCGGGTTGCCGCCGGAGAACAGGCCGCCGCCGCCATGAATGGACAGGCGGTCAGACGGTTCCCAGTTGAAGCCGAAACGCGGCTGCAACAGGCCGCGGCCGTCAAAGGTCGCGGTGTTGGGATAACCGTTGCGATCGACGAAGTTGGAGTTCAGGGTCGGCACGTCGCCCGACGTATAGAAGTCGTAGCGAAGGCCAGCCGTAAAGGTGAACCCGATCTCGTCGAAATCAACCGTATCCTGAGCGAAGATGGTGTTGGTCGCAAACTTGAAGTTTGCAGCGCCGTCATTCGGATTGTTGGTGCCAACCGCGTTGCCGTAGAAAATATCGTCGATCAGGCCAATCTCGAAATCGTCGATGTTTTCGTCTGCGTCCGGGTTGCCGACGCGGTCAAAGCGATATTCGCCTTCCGTGTGCTGAATGAACAGGTTGAACACTTCGACCTGCTCGCGCTCGAAGCCGAAGGTGAACAGGTTGTTGTTGAAGGTGTAGTCGCCCTTGATCTTGAAGTTGAGCGTCTTGGTGTCGAGCTTGTTCGAGTGACGCGAGTCATCGGCGCCGAGATAGACGGTGGCGTTCTGACCATTGTTGCGCGTGCGGATCTGGATTTCGCCGAAATCCGTGCCGCCGACCGAGTTCTGACCGGTGTCGTTCGTCGTGTAGGACGCGCGCATTTCGGTCGAGAAATTGTCGGACCAGTCGGAGAACAATTGACCGGAGTAAGAGTTCAACAGCGTCGAGCGGTTATAGAAGTGGTTGAAGAACTCATATTCCGTCGGGCTGGCGTCTGACGGCGTCAGGTTGTTGCCGTTATTGCGGTTGTAGGTGAACGACGCACGGTGGAAATCGTTCACGTTCCAGTCGAGGCGCGCAAGGAACTTGCGGTCGCGCTCGCCGAATGCGTCCGGGGTTTCGCCCACATCATAGCCGTACATGGTCGAGGCGATGCTCATAATCCGGTCGAGCTGCGCCTGGCTGACGCCCTGCACGCCGATCGCGCCGGCTTCCGCCGGGCCCTGAGCGATGATCGCGGTTTCATTGACCTGTTCGAACGCGCCGAAGAAGAACAGCTTGTCCTTGATGATCGGCAGGCCGAGGGTCGCGCCGTAACGAAAGTCGCTGTAATTGCCCTTGTCGAATGCAGAGCCGTCGACAGAGCCGCCGTTGAAGGTGTCGGAAGTGTAGTCGACCCATGCGCTGCCGTGCACTTCGTTGGAGCCGGTGCGGGTGACGGCGTTGATGTTACAGCCGGTGAAGCCGCCATATTCAACGTCGAACGGCGCCAGCTCGACGGCGACCTGATCGATCGCGTCGAACGGGAACGGCAGGCGTTCCGTCGGGTAACCGTTGGCGTTGAGACCAAAGTTGTCGTTCAGCTTGATGCCGTCGACGGTCAGCGAGTTGAAACGTGGGCTCGCGCCGGCGCACTGCAGGCCGTTGCCGTTGGACTCGTCGATGAACAGACGCGGGTCTGTGCGGATGATGTCCTTGATGTCGCGGCTTGCGGCCGGCGTCGACTGGAGATCGTCAAAATCGAATGTCGCGGCCGGGCCGATGGCGACTTCAGCAACGGAAGAGCGCGTTGCGACGACGACGATTTCATCATCGGAAGAAGCGCCGCGTGCAAGGTCCATGGAAACGACAGCGGTGTCGCCCAGCGACAGGCGGACGCCTTCGACCGCTTCGCTCTGGAAGCCGCCCGCCGAAGCGGAAACGCGATATTCACCGGTGGTCGAAAGGTTGCGCGCATTGAAGCGGCCCTGCGAGTCCGTGGTCGTACTTCTGGAGCTGCCCGTGCGGGTGTCGGTGATCGACACGCTGGCGCCCGCGATCGGCGCGCCGGATTCGTCTGTAATGACGCCGCGAAGGTCGGACGTCGTCTGCTGCGCCATAACCGGCGTCGCCACTGTGGCGAACGCCGTCGTCAGCGCAACAGCCGCCACACCGGCGGAGAGCGTTTTCATTAGTTTCATGTGATAATCCCCAAGCTGGAACTGAATTTCCGCGACCCCATTGCGCGGCGCGAATACGCGACTGCCCATAGGTACTTTAGATGACACTAAAGTGACAATGCCGACTGGTTTTCTTGAATGTTCTGCGACACATCGTGATGTTCGTCCCCGGCATCGGCTTGGGGAGGAATTTGCGTTATTTCACACATGGTTAACGGAAATTTGTGATTACATCACAAGGGGTCGCCCGAAACCCCGCAGAATTTCTCGGCGCCAGTGTGGGCGATAAGTCACAGATTGGCGGGCTTACATGCGTTCCGGAGCGGAGATCCCAAGCAGCGAAAGCACCAGATCAAGCTGGCCGCCCGTAAGGCCCGCAAGCGTGAGTCGCGAGGCCCGCCGGGCGGCGTCCGCCTCATCGACGATCCGGCAGGCGGCGTAGAATTTCGAGAACGCCTGCGCCAGCGAAAAAGCGTGATCACATAATAGATGCGGCAGGCGCTTTTCATACGCGTCGCGCATGGCGTCAGCGAAATCGAGCAGCACCAGCGCCAGATCGGTTTCCTCCGGCGCCGACATCACCACCGGTCCGGCCTCTCCCGCGCCGGCGGCTTTCGCCTTTGCGATCATCGAGCGCACGCGGACGCTGGCGTAAAGCAGATACGGACCGGTCTTGCCTTCGAACGCCATGAAGCGGTCGAGGTCGAACATGTAATCGCTGGTGCGCGGATTGGAGAGGTCGGCGAATTTAAGTGCGGCGACGCCGACCTGGCGGGCGACCGCTTCCGTTTCTTCGGCGTTGTAGCCCTCGGCGAAACCGTTCTCGACCAACCGCTCGCGCGCGCGCTCCGTCACCATGTCGATGAAGTCGCGCAGTTTGAGCGTGCCGCCTTCGCGCGTCTTGAACGGTTTGCCATCCTTGCCGTTCATGGTGCCGAACCAGAGATGCTCCAGTTTCGTTTCGTCGAAATAGCCAGCCTTTTCGACGGCGCGGAACACCTGTTCGAAATGCAGCCGCTGGCGCGCATCGACCACATAAAGAATGCGATCGGGATCGAGCGAACGCTTGCGATCGACGATGGTTGCAACATCCGTGGCGTGATAGCCGACCGCGCCTTCCGAATTGAGGAAGATAATCGGCGGCATCTCTTTCTTGTCGTCATCGCGGGCGACGCGAATGATCTGCGCGCCGTCGGACGCTTCGATCACGCCGCGCCGGGTCAGGTCTTCGGTCAGTTCCGGGATCAGCGGATCGGCGTCGGCCTCGCCTTTCCAGAGATCGAATTCAACGTCGAGATCGGCATAGTCGCGCTTCATGGCTGCAACCGACAGATCGACGAAATGCCGCCACAGCGCGCGGTAGCCGGGCCGTCCCGCCTGCAGCGCTTTGGTCGCCTTGCGGGCGAGATCGGCGCGGGCCGGATCGGCCTTCGACGCCGCTGAAGCGACAGGATACATTTCCTCAAGATCTGAAAGGCTTATGGGCGGTTCTTGCGGAAACGGGCCGGTTGCGTCCGGCTGGAAATACGGGAGGTCCGGCTGGCGCTGCTCAAGCTCGGAAATGAGCTGGCCCATCTGCAGGCCCCAGTCGCCCAGATGCACGTCTCCGGTCACGTCATCGCCGGCGCAGCGCATGATCCGCTTCAGGCTCTCGCCGATGATCGCCGCGCGCAGGTGCCCCACATGCAGCGGCTTGGCGACGTTCGGTCCGCCATAATCGATGACGATCTTTTCCGGCGCCGGTTTGCGCCAGGCGCCGAGGTGTTGATCCTGACCGAGCGCGCCAGCGCGCGCCGCGACAAACGCATCGGTGAGAGTCAAATTGATAAAGCCCGGTCCCGCAATCGAGACCTCCGCGAAAGCTGGCGCCTGTTCCAGGCGCGCGGCGATCGCGGTCGCAATCTCGCGCGGATTTTTCTTTGCGGCTTTGGCGGCGGCGAGCGCGCCATTGCACTGAAACTGCGCAAGGTCGGGACGGTCAGCCGGTTTCACGGCGCCGAGCGCATGATCCAACCCCTCGGCGGCGAAGGCTTCGCCGACGATCGCCGACAATTCGTCCTTCAAGCTCATTTCAGTTCTGGAAACTTCAGGCTCTTGCCAGACCGGTTGTAAATCGCCTGTTGCGGCGTCACTTCAAAGCCGACGACGATCTCAAAGTTCAGACCGGAGATCTCCTCGCTGGCGCGCGGAATGATGATCTTGTCGATATCGACTTCCGCCATCTGCACCGAATCATCGCCGTTGAACTTGATCTGCAGCGGATAAACTTCCTTGGCGATCACTTCGAAATCGCGGCGCGTGACGGCGACAAAGTAATTGAAGACTTTCTGGTCTTCGACCGCCTTCGGGCCGCGGCCAAAGGCGAACTCGATCGTCAGGCCGGCGTCGATCGGCTCATCCTCGAAATAGCGGCATGTCGAGGTCACGTTCACCACTTCGCCCGTATAGGCGACATTCTCAATGGATTGCTCGCCGTCAAAGTCGATGAACCGCGCCGCATCGCTGAGAACGAGGATATTCGGGCACGGCGCCGGGTTGGCGGCGCGCGCCTTGCGCGCTTCGCGGGTCTCGTCAGAAACGCAGCCTGAGGCGGCCAGTGCGGCGAAAAGCGCCACGGCGAGGCGTTTATTCATCGGCTCGAACCCTTATATCTACCACAAAATGACCTTGCCGCCGGCCCGGGAAAGCCTGCGAGCGGCCGCAAGAGCGCCCCGATGAAGGGGCAGCTTCTCGTAGCGTCTCGCTGCTGGCGGCGCAACGCCCGATTGTCGCCAGATCGCGATCCGGAACGCAGAAATATCCCGACGGTCAGAGGAGGCCGACACACCTGATGCGCGCTGCCGACGCCACCGCAAAACCCCGGATCACCGTGCGCCTCGCCTCGCCGCGCGGTTTCTGCGCGGGGGTCGAACGAGCCATTCGAACGGTCGAGGAAGCGCTCGCCCTGCATGGCGCGCCGGTCTATGTGCGCCATGAGATTGTCCACAACCGGCATGTGGTCGCCCGCCTGTCGGCCATGGGCGCGATCTTTATCGAATCGCTTGCCGACGTGCCCGGCGACCGGCCGGTGGTGTTCTCCGCCCATGGGGCGCCGCAATCGGCCCACGACGAAGCCGCGACGCGCGCGCTGATCAAGATCGATGCGACCTGCCCCCTGGTGCAGAAAGTCCATTCGCAGATCCGCCGCTACGCCGCCGCCGACAAGACAACCATCCTCATTGGTCACGCCAATCACCCGGAAGTCATCGGCGCCATGGGCCAGGCGCGCGATGGCGCGGTCGTACTGGTGGAATCCCTTGCGGATATCGCAGCGCTGCCCGACTTTGCCGGCCCCCTCGCCTATGCGACGCAGACAACTTTGTCGGTCGATGAAACCGGTGCGATGATCGCTGCGCTGAAAGCGCGCTATCCCGCGATCGCCGGGCCGGCGCGCGAAGATATCTGTTACGCCACCTCAAACCGCCAGCAGGCGGTGAAGGCCGCCGCCCGCCATACCGATCTGTTTCTGGTTATCGGCTCGCCGACATCGTCAAACTCGGTGCGCCTGGTTGAAACCGCGCGCGCCGCCGGGGCGGCAAACGCCGCCCTGCTCGAAGACGCGTCCGCCGCCGACTGGGCGCTGATCGATGAGGCCCAAACCATCGGCCTCAGCGCCGGCGCGTCGGCGCCGGAAAGTCTGGTCGAGGAATTCTTGACCGCGCTCGCGGCGCGCCGCACGGTGCGCGTTGAAACCATCGAGACCGCGCGCGAAGACGTTGTCTTCAACACGCCGCTGCGGCTTGCGAGCTGACAAGAGAGTTGCATGATTGAAGTTTTTACGGACGGCGCCTGTCTCGGCAATCCGGGGCCCGGCGGCTGGGGCGTTCTGATTATCGAGAACGGCAAGCGCCGCGAGCTGAATGGCGGCGAAGCCGACACCACCAATAACCGCATGGAAATGCTGGCCGCCATCCGCGCATTAGAGGCGACGGCGGGCGCCCCGGCGATCACGCTCGTCACTGACAGTCAGTATGTGAAGAACGGCATTACGAGCTGGATCAAGGGCTGGAAGCGCAATGGCTGGAAGAACGCCGCCAGACAGCCGGTGAAAAACCGCGATCTGTGGGAGCAGCTTGATGCGCTGACCCAGGGCCGCGTCGTCGACTGGAAATGGGTGAAGGGCCATAGCGGCCACGCCGAGAACGACCGCGTCGACGAACTGGCCCGCGAGGCGGCGGAGGCTTTCGTTTAATTGAAGGCCGAGTTCAAATTCACTTCGGCCACAAGACTTCTGATTCTTGCCAATATGGATTTTCAGGAGTGGGCTGGTGCCAGTTTATTTCGATCCTTTCCGGGCCGTAATCACCATTTGTGAAAAATAAATTGATGCCCACACTAACATTACACTTCGTGAGCGTTATGACGACGTCGTCAGACGGGCCTCCGAACGAAATTCTCATCGCTTTCAGATAGGCCAGATCGTCTGGGATAGGCGCATCGCCGCTTCTCATCAGCTGTTCATATGCGTGCTTTTCCCGAAGCCCCATGACCCTGTCATAAAGCCCAGCAAGCTCATCTTGCAAAATTGAACGCATTTGCATGACTGACTTGTGCGTATCATCGCACGGGCCCCGGTCGAACATTGTGACAACCATGACCAAGAAGTAGAGAAAAACGGCGGCAGCTCCAGCAGCAACAATCGCTGCGGTCACTTTAAAAACAGATGCGATGAATCCAATTGCCCGTTTGATCATGGCTCAAACTTAATCGTTTTGCGCGAGCATCTCCATAAATATTACGCAAAGGGAACAGATCCCCCGGTAAACGCTTTCAGCGTTTTTCCGGGATTACACAACGGCTGAATTTATCAATCCTGCCTACAGCTGGCCCAGCATGTGCTCGGCGCTCGAAACATCGAATGCGCCCGGCGCTTCGACATTCAGTTTCTTGACGACGCCGTTCTCAATGACTGCCGAAAAGCGCTGCGACCGCTCGCCCATGCCGAAGCCCTTGCCGTCCATGACGAGGCCGAGCGCGCGAGCGAAATCGCCATTGCCGTCAGCCATCATCACCACAGCATCGCCGGCGTTCTGGGACTTGCCCCAGGCGCCCATGACGAACGCGTCATTGACCGACATGCAGACGATCTTGTCGACGCCCTTGGCGGTGAATTCGCCGGCCTTTTCGACGAAGCCCGGCAAATGTTTCGCCGAACAGGTCGGCGTGAATGCGCCGGGTACGGAGAATAGCGCAATCTTGCCGGAGCCCAGCAATTCGCCGGTCTGCGCCGCCTGCGGGCCTTCAGCCGTCGCCAGCATGACTTTCACATCGGGAATCTTGTCGCCTACGGAAATGCTCACGGGTCTTGTCTCCTTGGTTGAGGGTTCGCCGGGTTTGTATGACGGGGCGGCGGTCAGGGCAAGCGCCGCTATTGGCCGGTTCGCCCGGACTGGAGCCGCCTGAAAATTTCTTCCGCCGCAGCCTCTGGCGGCGTTTTGCCGGTATCAATGACAATGTCGGCGGCGGGCATCGCCTTTTCACAGGCTGCAAATTCCGCCTGCAGCGTGCGCAGCAGATCAACGTCGCGAAGTTTGCCGAACTTGCCGCGGTCTTCATTAGCGATGCGCGCCGCCTGGCCTTCCGCAGAAAGCGTCAGGTGAACGAACGTCACGTCGCCGCCAGCGTCCCTGACGATTTTGACAACGCGGGACGCAAAGTCCGGCGACACGGATGCTTCCGGCTGGAAGGTGAAAATAAAGGAGCGGCCTTCCCGCGCGGCGGCCCCGATCGCTTCGAGCCAGAACTGCTCGCGCAAGCGGACAAAAGACGGGCTGCCAAACGGAAACAGCGCCGCCACCGCATCGACGATCAAATGGTTGTGAAACAAAGGCAGGCCGGTCAGGTCCGCGAGCTTGCGCGAGACCGTGTATTTTCCGGCCGCTGGCGGGCCATAGACAAAGACAAGTTGCATGCGCCCCCAATATCGCGGCGATTTTGCACGAGCAAGCGCCTTTACGCCCCGTTTCCGGCGGCTTGCATGATCGCCGGGCCAGTCTTACCTTTCACCCTATGGCAAAAAAGACCGCTGCTGCGAAAGACGCTACCGCCCGCGATTTCCTCACCGGGCAAGTGCTGATCGCCATGCCGAATATGGGCGATCCGCGCTTTGATCGCTCCGTGGTTTTTCTGTGCGCCCATGACGAGGACCACGCCATGGGCGTGATCGTCAACAAACCGCTCGACGATATCGAGCTTTCAGAACTGCTCGAACAGCTGGAGATCGCACCGCAGGAAAACGCCGATGAAACGCCGGTGTTTTTTGGCGGGCCGGTTCAAACCGAACGCGGACTGGTTTTGCATACGCTCGACTACAAGATCGACGCCACCTTGACGTTAAGCAACAAGCTGGGCCTCACCGCCAGCCGCGACATTCTCGTGGACATCGCCGGCGAAAAACCGCAACGGCCCGCGCCGCGCCGTTATCTCCTCGCGATCGGTCATGCGGGCTGGGGGCCGGGACAGCTTGAAGAAGAAATCGCCATGAACGCCTGGGCGCATTGCGAGCCGGATGAAGAGATTATCTTCAACGGCGCCAAGGAAGCGTTATGGAAACGGGCGCTGGCGAAGCTTGGCGTCACCAGCGCCATGCTGTCGACTGAATGGGCCTCAGTGCGCGATGAAGATCAGCCGTTAAATTAGCGCCGCCAAGACGATGCTAGCGAAGATCGCGTTCGCCGCGCCACAAGCGCCAGCCGCGCGCCTTTGGTTCATCATCCCCGCCCGAAAACGAGACTTCGAGTTTGCGGGACGACGGCGCCTCGCTCGCGTCATGGGCAATCGCCGGCGCGTCCGCTTCGACAAGCTCACGGCCGGAATGGTCGATGTTTGCCTCATCCGCCATCTGCGCGGTCTCAGCGGGGTCTTCGGCCATCGCAGCCTCTGGCGCCGCTTCAACTTTCGGCGGCTCAACCACAACCGGCTTGCCGAACGCATAGCCCTGACCGTAGGCGCAACCGAAATGCCGCGCTTTCGACGATGCTGATTTCGACTCGATCCCCTCGACGATCACTTTCAGGCCGAGATCTTTGCCGAGACCGGCGAGCGAGCCGACGATCTTCGCGCCATCGCCGCCGGATTCGAGATCGCTGGTGAAGGATTTGTCGATCTTCAGATAATCGAAGTCGTATTTTCTCAAGTTTGAAAGACAGGTGAAGCCCGCGCCGAAATCATCGAAGGCGAGCGCCACGCCGGAATTTTTCAGCTTGCGGAAGACATCGCCGGCAAGCGCCGAATCCGACACCGCATCGGCTTCGGTGAGTTCCAGCACCAGCGACTTCTTTGGAAGGTCGTATTTCGAAATCGCCGCGCGCACGGCCTCAAGGAATTTCTCCTCGCGAATCTGGCCCCAGGAGACGTTCATGGCGACGAACAGATCCTTGCGCTTTTCTTTCTTCAGCGCGTCGGCAAGGAACGCCGCCGCCTGATCGAGCATGGTTGCAGCGAGCACCCCGCCCTGTCCGATGCGTTCGGCGGCGCGGACGAAGCGTTCCGGCCCTTCCTCAACGCCGGCATCCTGACCGCGCCAGCGCGCCAGCGCTTCGTAACCGGCGATCTTTTCATTCTCGAGCGAAACAATCGGCTGAAATGCGGCGACGATATCGCCATTGCCGAGCGCGGCGGAAAGCTTCGACGCCATGGCGTCCGCAGACGCCGGAACGATCGCCGCTTCCGACGCAGAGCGCAGCCGGGCGTTATTGACGCCATTGCCGGCGGAAACCTGCTCGACAAAAGTCACCAGACGTTCAATTTCGCCGTTCTCTTCATTGGCGGCGCGGGCGCCGCGCAGGCGGATCAGGCGGCCGTCAAACAGGCGGATGGAAAAATCGAACGGCCCGTCCACCGGGGTCAACAGCTCTGAATCGAACCGCGCGACATCTTCCGGGTGAATGAAATTGCGCAGGGCCTCTGGCGTGAACGGCGCGTTGGAATCGGCGCCGAGAAGCTGCGGCAGGGAGTCGGTCTGGTCGATGGCGTTGTGACTCCAGTCCCAGATGCCGACGCCCGAATAATCGAGCACGCGCGCGATCTGGCTGTCGAGCACGATTTCGTTGCGCTCGCGCGTGCTTTTCGATTCGCGATGGCGCGGCGCAGAGTCATGGGAGGTGCGCAAGCCGAAATCGGCCGCCGTGCGTTCAAGCGCCTGCGATACGCCGGTCTCGGTCAGGGCGACGATGCTGGCGGCAAGCACGCCGAAGGTGAACAGCCCGTGCGAGGCGAACGCAACCAGCGCCGATCCTTCGGCGCCAAGCATGCCGATCACGGGCGCAGCGGCGGCCATCAACACGCCGGGCAACACCAGCCGCGCGCCGGAATCGCCGCGCAGCGCCTGCGTCACCGCCAGCGCGACAGCGAACCCGCCAACGCCGATCAGTGCCCAGCGCATCAACGGCGCCAGATCGATGCGGTCAAAGAAGTTGATCAGCCCCATGCCGCCGATCACCAGCGCAGCAGTGAACATCACCCCGCCAAGCAGCGGGTTGTATCGGGCGGCGCCGATGGAGGCGGAAAGAAAGACGATGGCGGCGGCGGCGAACAGCGCCTGCATCATCACGATGACTTCGCTTGAAAGGGTGGAAAACAGGCCGAGCCAGGAAAATTCCAGCGCCGCCGCGCCGATCACCATCAGCAGCGCGCAAACCGCCAGCCCGCTCCGGCGGATCGCCGCATAGCCGGCGAGAAACGCCATGGCGACGATAAAGGCGCCCGCCACCGCGCCGCGCATCATCTCCGCCTGCGCCAATCCTGCAAATCCGCCGGTAAACCCGTCCGCCACTCCGAAAACACCCACAGCGATCATACAGCCCCGAGACCCCTCAACTATGCTTGCCCGCCGTTCGAAAACGGCCAGATCAAGTGGCTCCCCACAAGAACCGGGCCATCCGCGCGATGCATTCGCCAGCATCAGTGCAAAAACCCGGCCTTCGCGCATCGTTAACGACGCGCGCCACGCCCTTCATCATCTTCACGCGGACGTGACATTATCGCAAGGGCTGCACTGGCCCTCCGCAGGATTTTTTCGCTCGTTTCACCGCAAAAGCGACGGTTTAGGACAGCGGTGCAGGCTTTCGGGGTTCCGCTGTCAACGGCCGCGCTTCACTTGAACCGGCGCTCTGGCGGAAATGGTCTGCGGCGGTGACGGCGTAGATCTCGTGGTCGCGCCAGTCGCCGTTGATTCGCAGATAGTCCCGCGAGCAGCCCTCGCGGGTGAATCCGCAAGCGAGCAGCAGCTTTTGCGACGCAGCATTCTCTGGCTGGCACGCCGCGACGATGCGGTTAAGGCCAATGCGTTCGAACGCATGCGCCTTGAGCGCCGTGAGCCCAGCCCGGCCATAGCCCTGACGGACAAAAGGCGCGCCGATCCAGTAGCCGAGAATCGCAGAGCGCGCCGCGCCATAGCGGATATTGGTGAGCGTCGCGCCGCCGACCAGCGCGCCGTCGCGCTGGCGGAAGGACAAAAGCGACAGCCCGCCGCCGCGCCGCGCTTCGTTGCGATAGGCTTTAAGGCGCCGCTTGAAGGCAGAGAGGGTCGCCTGCGCCGGCGTCCAGTCTTCCTCCCAGCGGATGAGATGGTCCCGGCTCGCTTCGCGCAGGGCGAGCCATTGATCGTAATCGCTGGCGAGGCCCGGCCGCAGCATCACCGGCTCATGCACCAGCATGGGCTTGAACACCGGATTGACGGGCGCGGCGGAAAAAAACATCCGGGGGTTATAAACTGTTTGCCGTTTTTGGGGAGTGCTGACTGCGCCTTAAGCCCGTTTCAACGCCGCTTCGGCGATTTCCTGCAAGCGGTGCGGTTCGGGTTTCGCCTCCACGACATCATGAGCCGAGGGCATCCGGTTATAAGCGTCGAGCGCGGCGACTTTGTAGGCTTCGGCCAGCGTCGGATAGTTGAACGTGTTCTCGACGAAATAATCGAGACCGCCGCCGAGATTGAGCACCGCCTGACCGATATGGATGAGTTCAGTGGCGCCTTCGCCGACAATGTGACAACCGATGAGCTTGCGCATCTTCAGGCTGAACAGCATTTTCAGCATGCCGGTGTTGAGGCCCATAATGTGGCCGCGCGAGGTTTCGCGAAACCGTGCGACGCCGCATTCGTAAGCGATGCCTTTTTCTTTCGCTTCTTCTTCGCTGAGGCCCACCGTCGACATTTCCGGCACGGAATAAATGCCGTAGGGAAAAAATTCAGGCGGCTTGTGCGCGCTGGCGTTAAACGCATGACAGGCGGCGATGCGCCCCTGCTCCAAGGACGTCGAGGCGAGCGAGGGGAAACCGATCACATCGCCGGCGGCGTAAATATGCGGCGCATTGGTCTGGAAGGTCTGCGGATTGACGCTCAACCGCCCGCGATGATCGCAATCGAGACCGCAGGCGGAAAGATTGAGGCTCGACGTGGCGCCCATGCGGCCCGCCGCGAACAGGACGATATTGGATTTGACGATGCGCCCGTCTTCAAGGCGCGTCTCGCATTTGCCCGGCGCGTGGCGGATGATCTTTTCGACCCTGGCGCCGAAACGCATCTGCACGCCGCGATCGCGCAATTGATGGGTGAAGTCGGCCACCAGTTCCTTATCGATGAAATCGAGCATGGTCTCGCGCGGTTCAATCAGGGTCACATGCACATCGAGCGCGGAAAAGATCGTCGCATATTCAATGCCGATCACACCGGCGCCGATCACCGCGATGGAGCGCGGCAAGGCCTTGAGCTCGAGAATATCGTCGCTGTCGAGCACGCTCTCGCCGTCAAATGGAATGTCATCGGGGCGAAACGGAACCGTGCCGACGCAGATCAGGAAACGGTCAGCAGAAAAAGCAGCGGTCTCGCCGCCTTCTTTCACGACTTCGATCTCATGCGTTGCGGTGAACTTCGCTTCGCCCTTCAGCGTCGTCACCTGATTGCGCGCGAATTGATGTTCGAGGACTTCGACTTCGTGGCCCAAGGTCATGCGCAATCGCGCGCGCAAATCGTCGGCTGTAATGTCCTGCTTCACGCGATAGGAGCGCCCGTAAAAGCCGCGCTCGCGCCAGCCGGAAAGGTTGAGCGCCGTTTCGCGCAAGGTCTTGGAGGGGATCGTGCCCGTATGCACCGAAACGCCGCCAACCTGGCGGCCGCGCTCAACCACCAGCACGCTCTTGACGAGCTTCGCCGCCTGAATCGCCGCGCGCCGGCCCGCCGGGCCGCTGCCGATCACGATTAGGTCGTAGTGGTTCATCTCCGATCACGCCCTTAAGCTCACGAGAATGCTAGCGGTGAGAGGCTAAGAATGGGTGACTGTTTAAGGTGAAGCCCCTCACCCAAAAACCCTAACGGGTTTTTGACCTCTCCCAAGGGAGAGGTAGTGGCGTCGCGCATGTGTAAAGGCTACCTCTCCCTCGGGAGAGGCCGGAATTGCGCCAGCGATTCCGGGTGAGGGGTAACGCGCCTTTAAGAGTCTTTACGCGCTGGTAAACACCGCCTCGACGCTCGCCGCCTTGCACGGGCCGACAATCGAAATTGCGCAAGGCCCGTCAAGCGCGCGAGCCGCGCAGCGTTTCATTTCATCCATGGTGATCGCATCGATGCGTTTGAGGATTTCATCGGCTCTCATGGGTTTGCCATAGACGAACAATTGTCCCGCCGCCGCTTCGATGCGGTTGGCCGGGCTTTCCAGCCCCATGAGCAGCGATGAACGCAACAACGCCTTGCCGCGCGAGACTTCGGCGTCGGACATCGCCTTCGCCGTCGCTTCCATTTCATCGCGAATGATTTTCGCCGCTTCGGGAATGTGTTTGGCTTCGGCGTTCACATAAGCGCCCAAAAGCCCGCTCTCATCATAGCCGTCCGCAAATGCGTAGACGGAATAGGCAAGCCCCCGCTCCTCGCGGATTTTCTGGAACAGGCGCGAAGACATGCCGCCGCCGAGAATGTCGGCGTAAAGCCGTGTCGCGAAGTAATCATCGTGGCCCGAAGCAACGCCCGGAAACGCCACCGCCAAATGAGTCTGTTCAATCTTGCGCGCATCGTGCGACACGCCGCCGGTGAAGGATGGCGCCGTTCGCGTTGCGCCGACGCCGTTTGACGCGAAACCGCCGAAATATTTTTCAGCCAGCGCAAGCAGCGCGTCTTCGTCAACGCCGCCGGAGGCAGCGATGACCATATCCTGCGGCCGGTAACAGCGCTTCATAAAGCCGCGCAGGCTCTCCGGCGTTTGCGCGCGCACGCTCTGCGGCGTGCCAAGGATTGGGCGGCCAAGGCCGTGGCCGGCCCAGGCGATCTCGCTGACTTTTTCAAACACCACATCGTCGGGCGTGTCGGCGGCCTCGCCGATTTCCTGCACGACGACTTCTTTTTCCTTGGTCAGTTCATGCTCGTCGAACAACGGGTTGAGCAGAATGTCGGAAAGGATATCCGCGCCGAGGTCGAGATCGTCTTTCAAAATGCGCGCGTAATAGCCGGTGCGCTGGTGGCTCGTCGCGGCGTTGAGATAGCCGCCCACCGCCTCGATCTCTTCGGCGATGTCGAGCGGCGAGCGCGTCGCCGTGCCCTTGAACGCCATATGTTCAAGGAAATGCGCGACGCCATGTTCGCTGTCAGTTTCATCGACAGACCCGGCGCGCACCCAGACGCCAAGCGCCGCCGTCGCGAGCCCCGGCATGGGATCGGCAATCACCCGGACGCCATTCGCGAGCATGTGGACTTTGTTCATGCGAACGCCTTGGAAATAATTTCTTTAATCACCTGCGGATCAGCGGGCGCATGATCCATTTGCTCGGGCCGGTCGAAAAGATCGGCGTAAGCTTGCGGCAGCGCCGGCGACCTGCCGGTCGCCTGCTCCACCGCATCGGGAAATTTTGCCGGGTGTGCGGTTGAAAGCGTGACGATCTTGCCGTTAAGCGCACCCTCGCCCCGCAGCCTGATGGCGCCGGCGCGGCCCACCGCAGTATGCGGATCGATCAGCGCGCCGGTTGCTTTATAATGGCGCGCGATTTCGCCCAGTGTTTCACCCATGGAGATCGCAGCGGAGACGAAATCCCGGCGGATCGCGGCCAGCGTTTGCGCATCGATCTTCATGCCTTTGTCGCGGGCGAAAGCTTCCATGGCTGCCCACAGCGCATTGGCGTCGCGGCCTTTCGCCTCGAACAGCAGCCGTTCGAAATTGCTCGCGACCTGAATGTCCATCGACGGCGACGCCGTCGGCTGCACCGCGCCGGGCGTATAGTCGCCGTTCGAGATCGCGCGATGGAGAATGTCATTGGCGTTGGCGGCGACGCCGAGCTTGGCGATCGGCAGTCCCATCTGCTTGGCCGCATAACCGGCGAACACATCGCCGAAATTGCCGGTGGGGACGACAAAACTGATCGCTTCCTCGTCCTTGGCGACTTTCGCCCACGCCGTGAAATAATACACCGTCTGCGCTGCGAGCCGCGCCCAGTTGATCGAGTTGACGCCGCTGAGCCGCACATCGCGGACGAACTTTTCATCGGCGAACAGCGTTTTGACTATGGCCTGACAATCATCGAACGAACCTTTGACCGCGATGTTCTTTACATTCGGCGCGATCACCGAGGTCATCATCCGCTGCTGCACCGGCGAGACGCGTCCTTCGGGATGCAGCACCACCACATAAACGCGGGCGCAGGATTTCAGCGCCTCAATCGCCGCCGACCCGGTGTCGCCGGAGGTGGCGGCGATGATCGTCACCCGCTCGTCACGCCGTTCCAGGGCTGCGTCGAACAGGCGCCCGAGGATCTGCATGGCGAAATCCTTGAACGCCAGCGTCGGCCCGTGAAAGAGTTCGAGAATCCAGTCTTCCTCACCAACCTGCGTCAGCGGCGCCACGGAATCATCCGTAAACGAACCATAGGCCTGCGCCGTCATCTCCGCCAGCTCCGCCTTGTCGAAACTGCCGCTGGTGAATAGCGAAAGAATTTCCGCCGCCGCCTGCGCGTATGACAGTTCGCCGATCTTGCGCGCCTCCTCAACGCTCATGCGCGGCCATGTTGCCGGCATGTAAAGCCCGCCATCGGGGGCAAGACCGGCCAGCAGCGCGCTTTCAAAATCTACGGCGGGGCAAGCCCCTCGGGTCGAGATGTATTTCATGGCCGGGTTGTGACTTATTGCGCGGCCCGCGGCAAATCGCAAAACAGGAATTGTTCCTCGTAAAGCGCGCCGATCAGCAATTTGTTCATCACCGGGGCCGCAACGGTGGAGGCGGACTGCTCCGCACCATCATTGCGGTATATGGTCGTCAGCGAGCCGTCCGGATCGAGGCGGATCACTTCGGACGGCGCAATGGCGTCCGCGTCCTGTTGCAGGCGCGGCGTCTCCAGCGGTTTGGGCAGCGCGGCGATCCAGACCGCTCCGGCGGGGTCGACATTGATATTGTCGGGCGAAGATTTGAGGCGGACCGTCTTGTTGAGGCTCAGCGTTCCGTTCGCTGCGTCGCGATTGAAGATCTTCAGCGCCTTGCCGGACGTTTCCGCCGCGTAAAGCGTCGCGCCGTCTGGCGACAAAGCCAGACCATTAGCGAAGCGCAAACCATCCGCCGCCACACGCCAGACCGCATCGTCGACGAAAAAGATCTCGCCGGAATCCGATTGCATCACGAAATGCAGATCCGCAATCCGGGTCTGGCGGCCGGGCCGCACATCATTGCTGACATAAAACTGGCGCGGTCCCACCGCGACCACGCTGTTCGGACTGGTGAGCCGCCGCTCGGCGAAGGTCTCAAGATGGGCAAGATCGCCATTCGGCGCGACGTCAAAGACTTCGACCGACGGGCCGGCTTCGTTGACCACGAACACGCGGCGGATGTCGCCATCCTCATAGTAATTGAGCCCGAGCGGGCGGAAGGCGGCGGGAACGCCGCCCGTCCGGTCGCGAAAGCCCGCTTCGGACAGCGGATCGGCGACATCGAACACATGGATCGCCCCGCGCGCGCCCTCGGTGCGGCGGTCGAGAGAGGAAATGAACGCCCGGCCGCGGGCCTCGTCGACCTCAATGTCCTCCGGTCCGGCGATTCCCCGCACCGGCGCGCAGGCGGCCAGCGCCACAGGCTCAAGCGCGGCAAACTGGTTAAAGGCGCGAAGGCGCAATCCCGCAGCACCGGCCAGCACCACCAGGATCGCCAGCAAAAACAACCAAAACCGCATGAAAAACAGGGCCAAACAGAGACTTCTACGATGCCCGCGTGAAGCGGGCGGCGACGGCGGCGACCTTAACAGCGCATCGGACCCGCCGCTAGATCAGGATTCTTGCCGGGAGAGGCTTGCGAAGCAGCCGGAGCCCGCGTATATGCGCCGCTCCAATCTGAAAAGACTAGTATTTTGCCCGCGCGAAGGACCGCCGCCATGAAAAAAGACATTCACCCGGACTACCACATGATCAAAGTGGTGATGACTGATGGCACGTCCTATGACACGCGCTCGACCTATGGCGAAGCCGGCGCGACGCTGAACCTCGACATCGACCCGCTGTCGCACCCGGCCTGGACCGGCGGCCCGGCGAAAATCGGCGAGCGCGGCCGCGTGTCGAAGTTCAACCAGAAGTTCGGCTCTTTTGGTCTGAAGAAGTAGGTTTCTACTTCGCCTTAGCAGCTACCCGCAATTCAGTATCTATGTCATCGCCGGGCTTGTCCCGGCGATCCAGTATGATGCGCGGATTGCTGGATGCCCGGGACAATCCCATCTCGGGCCCGGGCATGACAACCGAAAACACAATAAGTTTTTTTACCGCCCGCCAAACGCCTTCAACAGCGCACGCTGTTGCGCGGCGGCGTCGTTCTTTGACTCGGCGCGAACCGCACTCGTGAACAACTCGCGATCGAGACGGCTGATGCGGCTGTAAAGCTGATGCGCGCCGTCAATCAGCAGGACCAGACGCGGCGGCAATCCTTCGGTCTTGAATTTCACTGACGACGCTTCGCTCGGCGTCAGGCGATATTTCGCATCGCTCGCTTCACCCAGCGCCATCTCGCCTTCGCGCACCGCGCGCAGGACGAGCAGCCATGACGCGATCTGCATCAGTTGCGTTGTGAGGCGCATGGAAGCGCCGGCATAGGCGAGCGCCACTTCACGCGGCAATTGTTTTGACGCGTCGCGCCCCTCGCCGTCGAGATAGTTGGCGGTTTCCTCGACCAGCGACATGCCTTCCTTGAAGGTGCGCGCAAAAACTTCCGACTGCACGAAGGTCTCCGCGCCGCCTGCCCCAGTTTCTTCTACGTCTTGAACGGTCATAAATTTCATTCGTTCCGCTTTCTACAGGATGCCGCTCCCCAAGGCGACTTACAAGCGGGAGACTCCGCTTGCGCTACGTTGTTTGTCCGGCCATGACCGAAAGGCCACGGACTGCGGGAATCTGAACAGCAATGCCCATGCCATCGAGGCAAGAAACAACCAGTGCGGGTAAAACTGGCGCCGCCTATGTGGCGGGGGTTGATGGATGCCGCGCAGGATGGGCGGTTGTGCAAATTAACCTTTGCGACAAACCCGGTGAGCGGCGCGCCCGCGGTTTCATCGTTGAACGCTTCGATGCGGTGCTGGCGATGAACGCGGCCATGACCATCGTCGACATGCCGATCGGTCTGACCGATTCCGGACGGCGACATTGTGAGACGCTCGCGCGGCAAATGTTAAAGCCGGGCCGGACGTCGAGCGTCTTTACCTCGCCGGGCCGCCCGATGCTTGCGTTTGCGAGTTACGCCGATGCGAATGCCTGGGGCAAAGCGCAGCAAGCCAAAGGCGGCCTGTCGAAACAGGCGTGGATGATCGCGCCGAAAATCCGCGAGATCGATGCGGCGATCATTCCCGCCGATCAGATGCGGCTCGGCGAAGGTCATCCGGAAGTCGCCTTTGCGCGGCTGAAGGGCGGGCCGTGCGATCATCCCAAACGCACGCCGCAGGGACAGCGCGAACGGCTCTTGCTGCTGAACCGCGCCGGCATTGCGAACGCTGAAGACATTTATCTTGGCTTGCGCGCTGACCATGGCGCCAAAGCCATCGCCCGCGATGATGTTTACGATGCCTGCGTCATGGCGCTCACGGCGAAAGCGCGGCTTGATGGTGAAGCGCTGCGCCTCAGCGATGACATGCGCGATGCGCGCGGGTTGGTGATGGAAATCTGGGGCTAGTTACTCGCTACTCGCCGGTTTTCAGACGCCGGTAAATGATCGCCATGAGCGACATCTGCACGCCCATCATGAACACCTGATAGACGACGGTCGCAAAGAAACTGATCACCGAGAACAGCCCGCTGATCAGCGCCAGCAAGCCGCCGCCCCGGAGGCCCGCCATCATATCGACGACGCCAATAGCGATTGAATAGATCACGCTGATGATCACCATCACCATGAAGAACATGACGAAGACGAGAAAGACCGACCAGGCGTGGCCGGACGTCATGCGGAACGCGCCGAACAGCAACAGCCGGTTTTCCGCCGCCGAGCCGGGCAGGAACGGCGCCAGCTTGACGTTGAGGTAAATGATCAGCGGCAGGGCGAAAACGAACGCCTGAAAAATCACGCTGAGCGGCGCGGCCAGATGCTTGATGGCGCCGGGATCGGGTTGCGATGCGCCCTCCGCCGACGCGGCGGCGACGATCGCGGCAAACTCGCCAAGCGCCGACATGACGCTGGCGACGGATTGCCCGCTCACCGCCAGCGCCACGGCGCCCGCAAGAAGCACGACGCCATAGTTGATCGCAGTCATGATAAGCTGCGCCCAGAACACGCGCTGCGCCGGGCCGTCAAAGCGGAACTGGAACGGACCGGGCCGCTCCTCGCCGAGCGCCACCAGACGGAAAATCGACGCGTAAACGCCGCTATAGAGAAACAGCATCAGCGCAATTCCTGCGGCGGCGATCAGCGCGGCGACAGACAGCGAGATTTTCATCGTGGCGCGCAAATCGCCGATGGAGGGATTGTCGCCAAGCGCGTTGAGCGCATTCGTATCGAACATGAAGTTCAGCGCCGCAAAGCCGAACAGCCCGGCGACCAGAAACGGCATCCACAAAAACCGGAACACTGTCAGCCAGCGGCGATAGCCGAACTGGAATGCTTCGTTGAGGACGTCTCCGGCCTGAATGCGCTGCGACATGGGGAAGCCTCTGGCGTTGATATTAACGCCTTAATGCCCGGCTTCGCTCTCCCGGTAAAGGCGGCCGTATAGCCCCGCCGTGACGCCGAAGGAGAAAAACGACCAGACGACATTGAACGCGATCTTCACCACGCTCCACACCCAGACGAACAGCGGCAGCACCCAGTCGGCGGTGGCGCCGCCATTGACCAGTTTGGTCGAGACCGCCGTCGCCGCATAGAGATAGTTGAACACGCGCGGGAACACATTCTGCAGCAGCAGGGCGTTAATTACATAGACCTGCATCACATACAAAAAGACGCCAAGGAGCGAAACGATCGCCCATAACCGCAACAGGTTCCAGCCGCGCGTGACGGCGAGCGTATTGCCGAGCGCCAGCGATCCCCGGCACACGGCGACGCCCGGATAGGCGAACAAGCGAAGGCTGAAATAATTCAGTATGTAAAACGCCGATGCGCAGAAGAAGAAAAGCCGGCCGGTCGGCGATTTGAAAACAAAATCAAGCGCATTCAAGATGCCTGAAAAATCAAGACTGGTAAACGAAGCGCCGATTGCTGAAAGCATGGCAATAAACGTGGCGTAACTTCGAAATTCCTTAATCACAATTTCCGGAAACGAAAATTTGAGATTTAGCTTGGTCACAATGATGTCGACCACGAATGCAAACGAGATCGTCGTAGCCAAAAGCAACAACGCCGCCGCCAGAAACGTCACCAGCGCACGCAGAAACGGATTGCCTTTGATCTGCGACACCGGGCGATTGTCGGGATGGAAATGAAAAAACAGCAGCGCCCAGAAAAACAGCGCCAGCGGCGCGGCGGCGTAGAGCGGTATGGCGCGGTCGTAGATCCAGCCCTCGCCGCGCTCGGCGATCACGTCGCCTGCGGTTTTGATTTCAATCGTGTGAAGGCTCGCCGGGTCCGGAAAGCTCGCCATGGTCTGCGCCATGGCGGCGGCGATATACTTCATCGTATAGAACGACGCTGCGGCGACCGGGCCGAACACCAGCACAGCGACAAACAGAAATCCGAAAATGCTGGCGATCACAAACCGCGCCTGATCGGCGCCGAACGGCGCGCGAATAAAACCGCGCGCGGGTTTTTCGCCAAGCCCCGAATAACGGATCAGCGGCGCCATGATCGACGCTGTCAGCAGCGTTTGCACTAAGATACTGGCGATAGTGATGGTCCACATGGCGCCGGGATCGTTTTCAAACCCTCGCGCCAAATGTTCTCCGGCGAGCTTCTGCGCCGTCAGCCACGCGGGCACTTCCGCAAAGGTGATGACCTGACCGGCGATAACCGACAGCGTGGCGAACACCGCCGCCATGGCAGAGACCATGATCAGCAACAGCGGCAGCCATGAAACGCGGGCGATGGTCTCCATCCGGCGGCCGCCGAAATTGAGGGCCTCGCCCACCACGGAAAATATACGCAACCCCATTGAACCCTCTGTGCCGTCTTCGCGGCGCTGGGGGCCACGCTAACCGGAAAGCCGCGTCTGCGCTACCGCCCGCCGCTGCCGGGGGATGGCCGGGCGCTGCATTTGTAGCGCATCCCGGGCGAGGCCGTTGCAACGCGCGCTATCTGCGGTAGAAGCGCGCCCTATGAGCAACAATGAAATCCACATTATCGGCGCGGGGCTCGCCGGGTCCGAGGCCGCATGGCAGGCGGCGAACGCCGGCGCGCGGGTCATTCTCCATGAAATGCGGCCCGTGGCCGCCACCGATGCGCACCAGACGGACGGTTTCGCTGAGCTGGTCTGTTCCAACTCGTTCCGGTCTGACGATGCCGAGAATAATGCGGTCGGCCTGCTGCATGAGGAAATGCGCCGCGCCGGTTCGCTGATCCTGTGCGAGGCTGACGCCAACAAGGTGCCGGCCGGCGGCGCGCTGGCGGTTGATCGCGACGCCTTCTCGCAAGCGGTGACGCGCGCCATCGAAGCCCATCCCCATATCGAGATCCGCCGCGAAGTGATTGATACGCTGCCGCCGGAGGACTGGGCCAATGTGATCATCGCCACCGGCCCCCTCACCGCGCCGCCTTTGGCCGAAGCGATCCGCGCGCTGACCGGCGAGGAGTCGCTGGCGTTTTTCGACGCCATCGCGCCGATCATCTACAAGCATTCGGTCAATTTCGACATCGCCTGGATGCAGTCGCGTTACGACAAGAAGGGACCGGGAGGCGACGGCGCCGACTATATCAACTGCCCCATGGATGAAGCTCAGTACACGGCGTTTTTGAATGCGCTGATCACCGGCGAGAAAACCGAGTTCAAGGAATGGGAGAAATCAACACCCTATTTCGAGGGCTGCCTGCCGATTGAAGTGATGGCCGAGCGCGGGCCAGAAACGTTGCGGTACGGTCCGATGAAGCCAGTCGGCCTCACCAATCCGCATACGGGCGTTAAAGCGCACGCCATCGTCCAGCTTCGTCAGGACAATGCGCTCGGAACGCTTTACAATATGGTCGGCTTTCAAACGAAGCTGAAATACGGCGCGCAATCCGACGTGTTCCGGATGATCCCCGGGCTTGAGAACGCCGAATTCGCGCGACTCGGCGGCATTCATCGCAATACGTTTTTGAACTCGCCGCGCCTTCTCGATCCGCAACTGAAACTGAAAGCGCGGCCGTCGCTGCGCTTCGCCGGACAGATCACCGGCGTTGAAGGTTATCTCGAAAGCGCCGCCATCGGGTTGCTTGCGGGACGGTTCGCCGCCGCTGACGCCGCCGGCGCCAAGGCCGCCCCGCCGCCCGTTACAACTGCGTTTGGCGCCCTCCTCGGCCACATCACCGGCGGCCATGTTTCCGACGGCGGCGGCAAGGCCTTCCAGCCCATGAACGTCAATTTCGGCCTGTTTCCGGAGATCGAAACACCCCGCACCGACGCGGCCGGGAATCGGATCAAAGGCAAGGACAAGGGCTTCGCCCGCAAGCGCGCGCTATCGGCGCGAGCGCTGGCCGACCTGCATGGCTGGCTCAACAACCCGCCCGTAGCCGCTGAATAAATTGCAATTTTCGCCCGCCGCAATCACGAGTGGGCTGCGGCGAGTCGCCCCGCCGCAGCCCGCCCGACGTGCAGCAGGGGGAGAACACCGCACAGCCGGGTAACCGGTTCACCTATGATTGCCGTCAAATCTGTATGCTTGTCCAGTGCGACAAATTCTGTTTAGGTCGAATGACCTAAAAGCAAATTGCCATTTACGGGGGAGTGATGGCGTCGTCAACTGAACAATCGGGAAAACTCACAAAAAACAATGTGATCACGAAGCCGCCGCTCGCCAGTGAGTCGGATAAAGCGCTGCAGGCGATCGTTGCGCATCTGAACGATGTTCGCGCCAGCAGGCCGACAGTCGTGCTCGGCGACGGCAAGAGTGAAAGAGCCCGGAACACCATCGGCAGAATCATCGCCGCCGCCAATGTCGTTTTTATCGAATATGGCCACGCCGGCCTGTCGTTGCGCAAGGTCGCCGACGAAGCGGGAATCGCCGCCGGCAATCTCACCTATCATTTCCCCACCAAGAACGCGCTGATCGACGCGATGATGCGCGAGGCGCTCGCGGAATATGTGGAAGCTCATCTCGCACAGTTCGAAACCGACCGGGATACGCCGCTGGAAATCCTGCTGAACGTCGTTGAGTTTTATGTGCGCAACGCCCGCACCAGCCACCAGTTCTTCTATCAGCTCTGGGGCTTCGCCGGGTCGGGCGAGGATGCGCGCGCCATGGTGCGCGAGCTTTACCGCCCCATCGGCCGCTTCATCTATTATCTGGTGCGGGCGGCAAGCCCAAAACTCAATGATGCGCAGATCCGCCAGGCGGTGCTGCAGATCTTCGCGCTCGAAGAAGGCTACAAGCTGTTCATCGGCATGGGCCCCGGCGATTCCAGCGCCATCGCCACCGCCGAAGCCGACATTCGCGCCCTGACGCTGAAAATCATCGGCGCCCAGTAAGGGAAAGTAACGGAAACGGTTGAAGGCGCGCCGACATTCGCGCACAGTCACAGCCATGATGATCATCGAACCGCGCACCCGCGATCTCGGCGGCTTTACGGTCGGCCGCGTCCTTCCCTACGCCAAGCGACGCACGGTCGGGCCGTTTATCTTTTTCGACGAGATGGGCCCGGCGCAGTTCCAGCCCGGCGCCGGCATCGACGTGCGCCCGCATCCGCATATCGGCCTCGCCACGGTCACTTATCTCTTCAGCGGCGAGATCCGCCACCGCGATTGCCTCGGTTACGATCAGGTGATCCGGCCCGGCGATGTGAACTGGATGACGGCGGGGCGCGGCATTGTTCATTCCGAACGCACGGACGATGCGGTGTGCGCGGCCGGCCAGTTCATGCACGGCATTCAAAGCTGGGTCGCCCTGCCCGAAGCGTCGGAAGAAATCGAGCCGTCGTTTCATCATCACCCGAAAGCCTCGCTTCCGGTCATCGCGCGCGGCGGCGTCACCATGCGCCTGATCGCAGGCTCCGCATTTGGCGAGACCTCGCCGGTGAAAACCTTCTCGCCGATTTTCTATCTTGGCGTGGAAGCGCAGGCTGGCGCCGATATTCCGCTCCCGGATGAATATGAAGAACGGGCGATCTACATCCTTTCCGGCGCCGTTGAAATCGACGGCGAACCCCATGCAGAAAGCCGGATGATCGTCTTCGACGCTGAAGCTGCGCCAAAAATAACCGCGACCGAGGACTGCAAGCTGATGCTGCTCGGAGGCGCGCCTGTCGGCAAGCGCTTCATCTGGTGGAACCTCGTTTCCTCCAGCGAAGCGCGCATCGAAAAAGCCAAGGCCGACTGGGCCGCCTCGGCGGACGCGAATTTCAGGGACAGCGTCTTTTCCCTGCCACCCGACGAGAGTGAATTCATTCCGCTGCCGGAGGCCTAGGATTGTCGCGTCGCCGCATTTTTACAATCCATTTTCTCGATACAATACATCAAAACTATCTATTTTACAGATATAATGAACACCCATAGGTTGTTCCTGTCGATCGCGGGCATCCGCTTTTCCCCGTCGCGTTGAGATTCTGACCGCGTTTCGATGACCGGCCGCAAGGCGCCGTTTTGCGGCTTTGGGCGCAACACACTTCCGCATCCATCGAAGCGGAGAGACTTTCACATTGGAGGGACACCCTATGAACAGGACCTTGAAACCCGCGCTGCTAGCGACCGCCGCCGTGCTGGCGCTTGGCGTTAGCGCCTGCGGACAGAAAGACGCGGCGACCGAGCCCGCGCCCGTCGTCACTGACGAAGACACCGAAGAAGCCGCCGGAGCCGGGCAACAAGCTGCGGCAGACTACGCAATGACGAGCGGCCACGGCGATATGAGTCACACCGGCGCGCGTCCGAATGATTTCTGGTGGCCGAACTCCATCAACCTGCAGCCGCTGCGCCAGAACGAGCCGCGCCCGAATCCCATCGGCGAGGATTTCGACTATGCGGCGGAGTTCGCAAAGCTCGATCTCGAAGCGGTCAAAAGCGACATTGAAGCGGTGATGACGCAGTCGCAGGACTGGTGGCCGGCCGATTATAGGCATTACGGACCATTTTTCATCCGCATGGCCTGGCACAGCGCAGGCACATACCGCACCTTTGACGGACGCGGCGGCGCCGGCGGCGGACAGCAGCGTTTTGAGCCGCTGAACAGCTGGCCCGACAACGCCAATCTCGACAAGGCGCGCCGCCTCTTGTGGCCGGTGAAACAGAAATACGGCAACAGCCTGTCATGGGCCGATTTGATGGTGCTCACCGGCAATGTCGCCATGGAGTCCATGGGCTTCAAAACGCTCGGATTCGCCGGCGGCCGCGAAGACGACTGGGAAGCCGAACTGGTGAACTGGGGCCCGGAAGCCGAATGGCTCGCCGGCGATAAACGTTACAGTGGCGATCGCGAACTGCAAAAGCCGCTCGCCGCCGTGCAGATGGGCCTCATTTACGTCAATCCGGAAGGCCCGAACGGCAATCCCGATCCGCTGCTTGCGGCGCAAGACATTCGCGACACATTCGGCCGCATGGCGATGAATGACGAAGAAACCGTGGCGCTGATCGCCGGCGGTCACACCTTCGGCAAGGCGCATGGCGCGCGCAGTCCTGAGAACTGTCTCAGCGCTGAACCGGCGGCCATGGGCGTCGAGGCGCAGGGCGAAGGCTGGATCAACAAATGCGGCACGGGCGCAGGACCGGACACGATCACCAGCGGCCTTGAAGGCGCATGGACGTCGAGCCCGGCGGAATGGACACATCAGTATCTGACGAATCTCTACGCGTTCGAATGGAAACAAACGAAAAGCCCGGCCGGCGCAACGCAGTGGATTCCGACGGACGAAAACGCGAGCAATCTTGTGCCCGACGCGCACCGTCCGGATATTCGCCACGCGCCAATCATGTTCACCACCGATCTCGCGCTGAAAGAAGATCCGAAATACCGCGAGATTACTGAGCGCTGGCTGAACAATCCGGAAGAGTTCGAAGTGGCCTTCGCAAAAGCCTGGTACAAGCTCACCCACCGCGATATGGGCCCGCGCTCGCGCTATATCGGCTCCATGGTCCCGGCGGAACAGATGCTGTGGCAGGACCCGGTGCCGGCGGTCGATCACCCGCTGATCAACGCGGCGGATATTTCCGCGCTGAAAACGGAAATTCTCGCCTCGGGCCTCAGCGTTTCCGATCTGGTGAAGACGGCATGGGCCTCCGCCTCAAGTTTCCGCAACACCGATATGCGCGGCGGCGCCAATGGCGCGCGCATCCGCCTCGCGCCGCAAAAGGACTGGGCGGTGAACGATCCGGCCGAGCTTGCCGAGACATTGTCCGTGCTCGAAGGAATTCAAACGGAGTTCAACGCAGCACAGACGACGGCCAAGCGCGTGTCGCTTGCGGACGTGATCATCCTTGGCGGCGCGGCGGCCATTGAAAAGGCGGCGAGAGACGCCGGCCAGACCGTCGCCGTGCCGTTCACGCCGGGACGCTCCGACGCGTCGCAAGAGCAAACCGACGCCGCCTCCTTCGCGTTCCTCGAACCGGCAGCTGACGGCTTCCGCAATTATGTGGGCGCCGGCGAGACGCGCCGCCCGGCCGACCTGCTGGTCGACCGCGCCGACACGCTGGGCCTCACCGTGCCGGAAATGACCGTGCTGATTGGCGGCATGCGCGCGCTGGGCGCCAATGCCGGCGATGCGGATCATGGCGTGCTGACCGACCGTCCCGGCGTGCTGAGCAACGACTTCTTCGTCAATCTGCTCGACATGTCGACCAAGTGGTCGCCGAAAGAGGGCGCGCAATATGTCTTCAACGGCGTTGACCGCATCACGGGCGAGCCGAAATGGACCGCAACCGAAGTCGATCTCGTCTTCGGATCGAACGCCGAACTGCGCGCCGTGGTCGAACTCTACGCTTACGACAATGCGCAGAAGAAGTTCACCGACGACTTCATCGCCGCGTGGACCAAGGTGATGAACGCCGATCGTTTTGGAAAGGCGTGACACGGAGTACGGGACGCGAAAATTCGTATCACCTCATCCTGAGGGATTTTTTCTCCTCGTTCTTCGCGACGCGGGCTGTCGCCCGCCCTCAGAATGAGGAGAAAAAATTGTCGCGAAGGACGGTGATGCGGATTTTCGCCCCAATGAGTAACCCCTCCCTTCGGCGCGCGCTCTCTCCCCCCTAGTGTGGCGGGTCTGAAATTCGCCTGATTATTGTGGCGGGCGGGGAGCGAATTTCAGACCCAAAAGACACACTAGAGTCAAATACTTCTAGTGACCCTTTTGAATCCGGAATTCGTAACGCGCCTCCGGATATATCAGACGAATTCCGGATTCGGGTCACTAGCCGCGCCGGAGCTGACGGAAGCGGCGTTTCAGAGCAATCTGAAACGCCGTTTTTTCAAAACTTAAACAACTTCTCCGCTTCGGATTTCGTTGAGCCGCGATCGGTTTTGGCCTTTTCGCAGCGCGCGATCTCGGCTTTCAACGATTCAATCCGTTCATCGAGATCGGCGACGGAGAGCGTGTAGAGATCCTGTTTCGCCAGATAGGAAAGCGTCATGTCCGGTTTTTCGTTGAGCGGTTGATCGTCCATGGCGCGCCTCCTGTCTGTTCGTTGATGCTGAGTCTGCGAAAATGAAGGATGGAATGCAAGCGGGCGCGCGACATGCTGCGAACCCCCTCCTAACCTCCCCCTTTTCAAGGGGGAGGAATTGCGTTGCAAAAAGGCGCGACTGGTTCCCTCCCCTTTTAAGGGGAGGGTCAGGGTGGGGTTCGGCGTAATGACGCGAAGACTCGCATCGCAAGCGTAAATCCTGTTTAGTCGCGTCAAAAAGCGAGGCCGACCATGACCGCCCTTCCCCAAACCATGAACGTGATCGAAATCACCGAGCCCGGCGGGCCGGACGTGTTGCAGCTTCGCGAACGCCCTGTGCCTGCGCCCACTGGCAACGAAGTGCTGATCCGCATCTGCGCCGCCGGCGTCAACCGCCCCGAAGTCTTGCAGCGCAAGGGCATGTATCCGCCGCCGCCGGGCGCGACTGATATTCCCGGTCTTGAAGCGGCAGGCGAGATCGCCGCCATCGGCGCCGGCGTCAAAGACTGGCGCGTTGGCGATAAAGTCTGCGCATTGCTCACCGGCGGCGGCTATGGCGAATATGCGATCGCCGATGCGGGGTCGTGTTTGCCGGTTCCTGACGGCGTCACGATGGAAGAAGCTGCAGCGCTTCCCGAAACCATTTTCACCGTCTGGGCGAATGTGTTCGATGATGCGCAGTTGAAATCCGGCGAGACGCTGCTGGTCCATGGCGGCACCAGCGGCATTGGCGCAGCCGCCATCGGACTCGCCAAGGCGTTCGGCGCGAAAGTCATCGCCACGGCGGGCACGACTGACAAATGCGATGCGGCGCGCGCGCTCGGCGCCGATGCGGCGTACAACTATAAGGACGACAAATGGGACGATGCGATCAGAGAGTCCGGCGGCGCCGATGTTGTCCTCGACATGGCGGGCGGCGACTTCGTCGCGCGCAATTTGTCGTGCATGAATTTCGGCGGGCGGCATGCTTCCATCGCCATGCTGCGCGGCGCGGACGCGACGATCGACATTTTCACGATCATGCGCAACCGGCTGCGGCTTTCCGGCTCGACCATGAAGGCGCGGTCCTTCGCCGAGAAGGCGCGGCTCGCCCGCGAAATCCGCGAACATGTCTGGCCGCATCTCGCCAGCGGCAGGTTTCGCCCGCGCATTGACGCGGCCTTTCCGCTCGCCGAGGCGGCCAAAGCGCACGCCCTGATGGAGGCCGGCGGGCATGTGGGCAAAATCGTGCTCAAGGTCCGCTAAAGCGCCCACCGCCTTGATTCCATGCGGGTTTGCTCGCCCGGCGGCGGCGGAAAATTTCCGCCCGCGCGGCGAATCTCTCCTTGGCGTCACCGGCCAAACGGTCTATATGCGCCCTCGAAACAACGCTTTCCCCGAAAATTCCGGCGGTTAGCGCGGCTCTCCGGAAGGGGGGCCGCCTGCGCAGCCTTTTTGGGGCCACTTGATTGGAGACGACCCATGTCCGACCGCCCGCTCATGCCCATCGCCACCGCCGTCTGGCTGATCGACAACACGTCGCTCACCTTTGACCAGATCGCCGATTTCTGCGGCCTGCATCCGCTGCAGGTCAAAGGCATCGCCGATGGCGACGTTGGCGCCGGCGTGCGCGGCATCGATCCGATCACCACGCACCAGCTTGCGCGCGAGGAAATTGAAAAGGCGGAAGCCGACGAAGCCTACCGGCTGAAACTGCTGCGTCCGAAAACCGTCGTCGCCGAACGCACCCGCAAGGGCCCGCGCTACACGCCGGTGTCGAAACGCCAGAACCGCCCTGACGCCATCGCCTGGATGGTGCGCAATCACCCGGAAGTCTCCGACGCGCAAATCTCGAAGCTGCTCGGCACCACCAAATCGACGATCACCTCGGTGCGTGATCGCTCGCACTGGAACACGGCGAATTTGCAACCGCGCGATCCGGTCGGCCTCGGCCTCTGCTCGCAGATCGATCTCGATGCTGTCGTCCGCAAAGCGGCGGCGAAACGCGCGAAAATGATGAAGGACGATCCGTCGCTGGCGCAGGACGCCGGTCCCTCGCTCGAGCCGACGCGCGACTCAACGCTCGCCGAAGACGAAGCCAACGAAGCGCGCGAAAAGAAAGTCGACCTCAACAAGGTGTTCGCCGACTTCAGCGGCGGCAATGACGACGACGACGATCAGGATTAAATTTTCTTCTTCTTCGGCCCGCTCGCATTGGCTGCGAGCTTGCCGCCGTCGACGTAAACGGTTTGGCCCGTGACGTAGGACGCCGCATCGCTGGCGAGGAAGAAGACGACCTCGGCCACTTCGTCCGGATCGCCGATGCGCTTTAACGGCGTCGCCTCGCGTTCGCTGTCGCGCGCGGATTCCTCAAGGTCGCCCTTGATCGCTCCGACGCCGACCAGATTGGCGCGCACGCCATAGGGCGACATGGCGATGGCCACCGCTTTGGTAAGCTGATGCAGCCCGCCCTGGGACGCCGCGAAAGCGACGTGATCGGCGGCGGCGGTCACCGCCTCCACCGATCCGATATTGACGATCACGCCCGGCGCGGCGCTCTCATCCTCCTCAAGGCGTTTGACGAACTGCTTCGCCGCCGCCTGGTTGATCAGGAACGCGCCGCGGATATTCGCCGCGACGATGCGGTCGAAATCTTCTTCCGAGGTTTCAAGAAACGGCGCCGAAAACTGCGTCATAACCGTATGGGCGAGCACATCGACCCGGCCATAGGCGTCAAGCGTTTCCGCGATGATGTTGTGGACATGCAGCCGGTTGGTGACTTCGGCGTGGACAAACGCCGCCTCGGCGCCGCTTTCGCGCAACTGCTCGGCGAATTCCTTGCCCTTGTCTTCATTCGGATCGGCGAGCACCAGCCGGTCGCCATTGGCCGCAAACCGCCGGGCGCAGGCTGCGCCGACGCCGCGCGCAGCGCCGGTGACAATGACAATACGTTTGTTCATAGGGGCATCCTGTCACAAGAGTACGGCGCACCTTAGGTGCGCCGCATCCATTTGCAAGGCGAAATGCCTGCAGCAAAATCAATCTCGATCGAGGATCAGGAAGGCGGCTTAGTTCGGCAGGTTATTCTGTATCCTGAGTTCTTGAAGCTGATCCTTGATCTTTAATTTCTGGCGTTTTAGCTCCACCACGCGAAGGTCGTCAAAGCCCGGAGTTTTGGTTTCGGCGTCGATCGCCGTTTCCAGCTCCTGGTGACGCCTGTTGAGCGTTTCCATGTGAGCTTTTATCGCCATAAGAGGCCTCCTTTTGCTATGTGGGAACAGCCTATATAAGCACGAAAAACGGGTTCGCGCCACGGGTTCTTGCGACATAACCGCCCGCACAAACGGCCCAAAACGGGGCAGACTCTTGCGCATGGCGGGTGGTTTACAATTGCTTTATATAATCGCCGGCAAGATATTGAGTTCGCTATGAAAACGACCCGCAAACTTATTGTCGGCGTGACCGGCGCTTCCGGCGCTGTCTATGCGCTGCGCGCGCTTCGGGCGCTGGCCGAAACCGATGTGGAAACGCATCTAGTCTTGAGTCGCGCCAGCGAAATGACGATTCGCTATGAATTGAATCTTTCCGGCGCTGAATTCGCCGAGCTTGCCGATCATCGTTATTCCATTGGCGATGTCGGCGCGCCGATTTCATCCGGCTCGTTCAGGACCATGGGCATGCTGATTGCGCCCTGTTCGGTGAAGACCATGTCGGAAATCGCCACCGGCGTCACATCTACGTTATTGACCCGCGCCGCAGACGTGGTGCTGAAAGAAAGACGCAAACTGGTGGTCATGGCGCGCGAAACGCCGTTTCACCTCGGGCATCTGCGGACCATGACGCAACTGGCTGAAATGGGCGCGATCATCGCGCCGCCCCTGCCCGCTTTTTACGCAGAGCCGCAGTCGCTGGACGATCTCGTCGATCAGTCGGTGGGCCGCGTGCTCGATCTCTTTGACATTGAAACGCCGCTGGTCAAACGCTGGGGCGAGGATCTGGAAAAAGGCAAGCGACAACCATGAGCGGGCTGCAATGACAGGCAAGGACGCATCGAATCCGTTCTGGAACTGGTCGCTCGAAGTCTATGAACGGCCAGGCGCGCGAAACCGGCTCATCTATCTGCAGGATGATTTCGGCTTCGACGTGAATATCGCCCTGTGGTGCTGCTGGCGCGCGCGCGAAGGCGAAACGCTGGGCGAGGACGCCGTGCGCAGCGTTCATCGCGCCTGCTCGGAATGGAACGAAAATGTCGTCGAACGGCTGCGCGAAGCCCGGGTCGCCGCAAAGGAAGGCTCGCCCGAACTCTACGCCAAGATCAAGGACGCCGAACTCGCCGCCGAGCGCTGCGAACAGGACATTCTGTTCCGCCTGTCGCGCAACAGCACGCCGATCGAGTTTGACGCCAAGCTCGCTGCTGCAAAAACCAACCTGTCGCTCTATGCAGCGCTGGTCGACGCGCCGCGCCGGGCCGGTTTTTCCAGCGCATTGCTTCGCGACCTGATCGATCATATTTTCATCGCGTCCCCGAAGACCGGCGACAGATTCGAAATTGGGGACAAACCATGAGCAAGGCCGGACCGCCGAATGGCGGCGATGGAGAGAACGGCAAGCGCGAGCCGCCGGCCCGGCTGACCGCCGTTCTGCTCAGCGATGAACGCGCCGCCTCGCGCGGCTTTCCCGCCCATGACCGCGACTTCGACGGCGCCAATGACGAAGCCATGGCGATCCGGCTGGCGACTCTCGAAGAGGAACACCGCGATCTCGACGCGGCGATTTTAGCGCTCGAGATCAATTCTCCCTATGAGCGGTTGACCATTGCGCGGCTGAAAAAGAAAAAACTGCGGCTGAAAGACCAGATCAAGGAGATCAAGGATTCCATGCTGCCGGATATTATTGCGTAGGGCTTGCACTGGTCTTTGGCGTATTTGCGCGCGCGTGATAGCGTGATCACCACAGGGGACGTCAGGGGAAATTCCAATGAAACATGTGCTCAAACACGCCGTCATCGGCCTGAGCTTCGGCTTGGGCGCCTTCGCCTGCGCGCCGTCGGAAAACAGCAGCGCCGCTGCGCCTGGCGATGAGCCATCGCGATATCACTGGACATTCGAGGACGGTGAACTCTTTCCGGCTGATCAATCCTTAAACCGCGCCGAAGACGGCGTCGTGCTCGATGACGGCACGCTGCTTGTCGCCGATCAGCTGCACGGCCTCGTTGCGCTTTCGGCTGACGGTTCTCACCGCCCGTTCGGCAATTTTGCGGCGGCCGGTTATCGCTATGAACCGCCGGCGCTCAACGCCGGGCCGAACGGTGTCGCCCTCACGCCGGACCGCAAGCATGTGCTGGTCGCTGATATTTTCACCGGCGCGATCTATCGCACCGATATTGAAGCCGGAACGACGGAGCTGATTTACAGCCACGAATTCGGCGCCAATACGGCCGAAGCGGATTCGACCGGCGCGATCTGGTTCACCCAGTCGACGGAAAACAACGGTCCCGATTCCGAAGCGCGGATGTTCGCCGCCGCCGACCGCCCCCTGTCAGACGGCGCGCTTTATCGGCTGGCGCCCGGCGCAGACAAAGCGGAACTGAAAATTTCCGGTCTCGATTTCGGCAATGGGATCGTCATCGACGAAGCGCGCGGCCAGATTTATGTGGCGGAAACCGTGGGCAGTCGCATCAACGCCTTCAAAGCATCTTTCGACACTGGCGAGCTTTCCGACCGCCGCGTGCTGGCGGAGGTGATGACGCCGGACAATATCGAACTCGACGATGACGGCATGGTCTGGGCGGCCTCCCCGTTCGGCAATGCGATTTTTATCATCAATCCCGATACGGGCGAAACCTATTCGGCGTTTCACCCGCAAACTGAAGCGGGCGATGCAGTCATCGCGGAGTATCACCGCCGAAACGAAGCGAACGAACCTATGGGAAGCCTCTTTGGTCCTGATATGTGGGCGCCGATGCCGGGACTTGTCACAGGAATTATCTTATCGCCCGATGGCGGCCCGGTTTACATTTCCGGCCTCGCCACCGCGCTGGTGAAGCTGGAGCGATAGGCGGTGCGGACTACCCGCCCTGCTTGCGCGATTTCACTTCGTACATGGCGTTGTCGGCGCGCTCCATGGCTTCGTCCGCCGATACGCCCTTGGCGATTTCAACCACGCCGCAGGAAACATGCGCAGTGAAGGAACCGTCTTTCCATGGCACCGGATTGGCGGCGACAGCGCTGGTTAAAAGCGCGGCTTTGCGTTCCGCCGTCTGCTGATCGGCCTGGGTCAGCAATACGCCGAATTCATCGCCGCCGAGGCGCCCGACCGCGTCGGACTGGCGCACATTCGCCGACAGCACATTGGCCACATGCGCAAGCGCCGCATCGCCGGCGCCGTGGCCCATCTTGTCGTTGATCTTCTTCAGATCGTTGAGATCGACAAACACAAGGCTCGCCTTCATCGAATAGCGGTCGATCAGGCCGAGCGCGCGGTCGAGCTCGCGCACAAAAGCGCGACGATTGAAAACATCCAGCATCGGATCGCTGTCGGCGAGACGCTCAAGATCGTTGATGCGCTCCTGCGACCAGGCGATCTGTTCGCGCAGGCTCTGCACCTCCTGCATCAGCGAGACGAGCGCTTCGCGCACGCGCGGCGTTAACTCCGCCTCCGGCACGCCGGCCAGCACGATCTGGTCCGCCGGCGACGCCGCGCCGGATGTCGACGGCGACGCAGCGCCCGGCGCGCGTTTGCGGTCGATCCGCGACGCCGCCGCTGTTTTTGGCGAATCGCCAATTTTCATCAAGCCCTCCCGGCGCTCGCCCGCGCCGTCCTCGCTCACTGATTCCCCGAAGGCCCTGCTTATCGCGATTGCACGGCGCCCGCCAGTGGATGAAATTCTGTCAACTAAACTTTGAGTGATATTTGCTGCGCGAATCCTTCAAGCGCGCGCAAAATCCGGCTCATTAGCGCTGCTATCGACTGGTTAATCGCCGCTCGTCGTTTCAACGCAGAGACCGCTCGCTTCACCGAATGGCTCTTGTGACAAGGGTCGCGGAAGCCCAGTTTCAACTGGCGGAAAAGGTCGTACGAAGTCCCCTTCGAGCATTGCGACCGTCTCCCGCGTCCGGTGAGAGGAGGCGTCGGCTCTCGCGCCCCCGTCTATGGCTGGCGTCTCCTCGTCCGGACCGCCCCTTCCAGCCGCCTTGCTTGCGATTAGCAGCTTGCCTGCTATAAGCGCCGCTTTCTCGACGGGAGCTGAGCTGATGGCGAGCGCGCAAAAATCCCCGCTGGTGGGCGTGATCATGGGCTCGCGCTCGGACTGGCCGGTGATGGCCCGCGCGGCGGAAATGCTCGATGCGCTGGGCGTCGCCTATGAGACCAAAATCGTCTCCGCGCACCGCACCCCGAAACGTCTCTATGATTACGCCGCCGGCGCGAAAGCGCGCGGGCTCAAGGTCATTATCGCCGGCGCGGGCGGCGCGGCGCATCTGCCGGGCATGACCGCATCGATGACGCCGCTGCCGGTGATCGGCGTGCCTGTCTCGTCGAAAGCGCTCAAGGGTCTCGACAGTCTTCTCTCCATCGTACAAATGCCGGCGGGCGTGCCGGTGGCGACCGTGGCTATCGGCGAAGCGGGCGCGGCCAATGCCGGCCTTCTCGCCGCCGCGATTTTAGCGACCGGCGACGACGCGCTCGCAGCGCGTCTCGACGATTGGCGTGCGGCGCAGACGCATTCGGTTGCCGAAACCGTGGAAGACTGATTGGACATGACGCTCCCGCCGACAATCCTTCGCGACGCGAACCTGCGGTTCGCTCCTCAGGATGAGGGTGGGATGATTTGTGAAGGCGGAACCTTTTCCGAAAAGAGCTCCCCTCATCCTGAGGAGCGTTTCGCAGAAAGGCGTCGCGAAGGATCGGCAATAGGCGCAACCGCCCGATGAGCGATCTTCACAAACAGCATCTCACCATCTCCCCCAACGGAACCATCGGAATCCTGGGAGGCGGCCAGCTCGGGCGGATGCTCAGCGTCGCGGCGGCGGAGCTGGGGCTGCGCACGCATGTTCTGTGCCCGGATGAACGCGCCCCCGCCTATGACGCCGCATCGGAATTCACCGTCGCCAAATACACCGACCAGAGCGCCCTCGCCGCCTTCGCCAGATCCGTCGATGTCATCACCTATGAATTCGAGAACGTGCCGGTGGAAGCCGTCGCGTTCCTCACCGCAGGCGGCGCTGTGGTGCGTCCCGGCGCCAAAGCGCTTGAAACCGCGCAGGACCGCCTGACTGAGAAACAGTTCGTCAATTCGCTCGGGGCCATGACAGCGGATTTTCACGCTGTTGACGATCTTGCGTCCCTGAAAACCGGTCTCGAAAGGGTTGGCCGCCCGGCGATCCTCAAGACGCGGCGCTTCGGCTATGACGGCAAGGGCCAGACTCGCATCACCAGTGACGACGGCGATCTTTCCGCCGCGTTCGACAAGGCGATCAAATTCGCCTGGGACGAAGTCGGCGCCGCGCCGTCGATCCTTGAGGGCTTCGTGCCGTTCGTGCGCGAGATATCGATCATCGGCGCGCGCGGCGCCGACGGCGCCATCAGGCTCTACGATCCGACGGAAAACGTCCATCGCAGCGGCATTTTGAAAACCTCCTCTGTTCCCGCAGCGGTCACCGATGCAACCGCTGACAAGGCCCGCGCCGTGACGCGCGACATGCTGACTGCGCTCGATTATATGGGGGTGATGGGCGTTGAATTTTTCGTGCTCGAAAACGGCGATGTGATCGTCAACGAATATGCGCCGCGGGTTCACAATTCCGGTCACTGGACCCAGGATGGCTGCGCCGTCTCGCAATTCGAGCAGCATATTCGCGCCGTCGCCGGCTGGCCGCTGGGCGATCCGTCGCGCCATTCCAACGCCGTCATGGAAAACCTTATCGGCGATGAAGTCCATGGCTGGCGCGATCTCGCCGCCGAGCCGCAGGCTTGCGTCCATCTTTACGGCAAGCGCGAAGCGCGCCCGGGCCGCAAGATGGGTCATGTGACTCGCATTTCGCCGAGAGCCTGATCCTTCTCCAATATTTACACGAATATAATGTCCGTGATTATGGAACCGGCGGCGCAAAGGGCTGTTCAGAAAAATGTCGGATTGACTCTAGCGAAATTTGCCGCACGAACGGCTTTTGGTGTCCAGCATGACCAAGCCCTCCCTTTTGCCGTATTTTCTGCCGCAATATTCTGCGCGCGCGCTTTCTCCATCGGGGCGCGGTCTCGCCTCGTCTTATCCGCAAGCAGTCGATTCCAGCCGCAAGTTCGCTCATGGCCTTGGCTCAGCGCTGCTGGCGTTTAGCGGCGCCAACACGATCGCCAGCGACCAGCCTTATTCGCCGGGGACATACGATCCTTCTTCGCTCGAGGGCGCCCTGACCAGCCTAATGAACAGCGAATTCGCCGGACCGGCGCAGATCATCGCCGCCGCTTTATTGTTTCTCACCGCAGGAAGGTCGATTTCGAAGTTCGCCGGCCTCGCCATCGCGGCGGTTCTGATTTTTTGTTACATGAACAATATTGGCGCAGCGGACATGATGGGTTTTGCAGAGCGTTTCTTCCAGCGCATCGGCGCTGCGATCCACGCATTTCAAACCGTAGACGTCAGTTGATATGCCGCTTCATGCCGCATCCGCAGAGTTGGCTTTGCACAGCAACGCCCCTGATGTGCGAAGAGGCTTGTTTTCCGCCATGGAAATCCTATCTTCGCTGTTCGCGACCTTATTGGTCATGCAGCAGCGACTTCGGAACGATCATCATGGCTCATCACAAACGCAAAGGACCGAAATCTTCCCGTTCGGGATGTCTTTTGTGCAAGCCGCACAAGCGGCAAGGCGCGCGCCATGACCATCGCGAAAAGTTCAGCGCCTTACGCAATCGTAAAATTGCCGCGGAGAAGATCGCCGAGGCGCGCGCCGCAATACCAACGAGATAAAACGCGCTGCTGCGCGCATTCCGTCGCATCTTTCACGCCTTTTATGTCAATGAATTGTGAACGCCGCGAAGGCGCGTTCCGCGCCGCGCGCCGCAGAATGGTCACATTCCGGGCCTAGCTTTTTCCTGTCTCGATTGCGGTTCAATCGAAACCAACAAAGCGACATTGTGACGGGGGTTGAGTAAACGCGCAGCGATGCGCGACAGAAGGATGTGTGTCATGCCTGCTGCAAGAAGAACCCAGCCGATCCCGTTTTATCCAGCGCCCTCGCCCTCCATGTCCGGGCATTCGCACCTCACCTTCGACGCGTTGCGAAAATTCGCACAGGGAGCGGGCTCCGCGCTGCTGGTGTTTTCCGGCGCGGATTCCATAACCGGAACCGCCGCCGCATCCACAGGCGGCGTGACGCCTGTGATGGATTTTTCATCGCTCGACGGAATCGTGCAGACGATTTTCTCGGGCGCGCTTACCGGGCAGATGCAGATCGCCGCCGCAATCTTTCTTTTCATCGCCGCCGGTCAGTGCATCGCGCGCTTCGCTGGCCTCGTCGTCGCGGGAATTGTCATGGTGCTCTATCTGCAAGGCGTCACGATTGAAGAAGTGTATGTTTTCTTCCAGCACTTCGCCGAGCGCATCAGCGCCGCCGCGAACGCGTTCCAGACGGCGGAAGTGAGTTAGACGCAACCACCGCCTGTTTTCTCAGCGGCGTGTTGAAACTGTTTTTCGGAGCCGTGGAACGATATCAGTTTGCCGCTTCGCGAAGCTCATTAAAATAAACCTCGCACTCTTCGTCTAGGCGTAGCGACGGCCACATTCCCTTGAGCCTGCGAACAAACGCGCCCTCAGCAGCAACCCATCTGATCGCAATATCGTACCGGCGTTTTGCAAACTCCTCCGAATACATTTTTTCCTCGGAGCTCATCTTGTCATACCAGTATTTTTTATATCCCTCACTCTTATATGAGTTGATGTCGTCGATTAGAAATTTGTTGTGACATTGCAGATTGGCCTGTTCGAAGACAGCCGTCGAAAGGTCAGGCCCTTCGGCCATGTCATATTCATCGCCGATAAACATTGAAGTGGCCAATTCCGCGCCAGAAAAATCAGTACGGTCGAGAATCGCAGATGGAAGTGTACGCTCGCTATCACTCCACTGCGATCCATTGTGAAATTTCGAGCGTAATTTTGAATTCACAAATGACGCCCCAGCCAGATCGGCGCCAAAGAAAACCGCATTTCCGCTCGCCCCTGAAAAATCCGCATCGTTGAGCTGTGCATTGCTGAAGTTTCCAGAGTTGAATTCAGCGCCGGAGAAATTAGCGGCATTCAGATCGATGTTAGAAAAATCCCCATAGTCCCAGTGTTTTCCGGAAAAATCCCGCACTTGTTCGCGGCGCCCGCATTTTGGCTCAATTGGTATAAGCTGGCGGTCATAGATGTCGATTTCATGCGGCAATTTTGTTTGGCAATTTACTTTCGCGCCGGCGATGAATGCGTCTTCCATGCTGATCCGCCGGAGATCAGTCCCTGACAGGTTTGACTGGCCCAACAGGGCATTATTGAAATTCACATTGCCAAAAACCGCATTCTCAAAATTTGCGCCGCTCAACGATGCGCCGGAAAAATCCGCCCGATTGAATTTCGCTCCTGAAAAATCACCGCGCTCAAATATTCCGCGCCGCCCATCCGCTCCCGTCAGATTAGCCCCCGCGAAGTTGACAGCCAAAAACTCTCCGCCAATAAAGCTCGCGCCGGTAAAATCGGCCTCGGCCAGTTGCACGTCTTTTGAGATTTCCGCTACATCGAGACGCGCGCCTTTCAGGGATGCGCCCTTGAAACTGCCGCCATAAATATCTGCGCGCACAAGCCGCAAATGGCCGATGTTCGCATCCTCCAGCATCAAAGTCCCAAAATTGGACCCGGACATATCAACAACGCCCGCCCGTTTTCCAGACAGATCAAGTACCTCGACCATCATATCACGGTAGTCAGAAACCTCCCTGTCGACGGTCTTGCTGAGCACCAACTCGGCTTTTGCAAATCCTTTTCGGGCAGTCAGATTGTTGGGATCAAGCTCGAGCGCAATTGCAAACTGGGCGCGAGCATCTGCATACTTGGCCAGAGACAGGAATGCTTTTCCGGCTCCCACCCGATAGATAGCCTCTTCGGGCGCGAGTTCACTGACGCGGATATAGGCGTCGGCGAGATTCTCAAAATCATTCCATTTCTCGAGATCGTCAGCGGCGTAAAAAAAGTAATCCACTGTCTCGCGATTTATCGCTCTCTCAACAGTCCTTGCGTAGCCGTCGAAAAAATATGCGTCGTCATCATATTCGCTGCCGTAAGAACTTAGCGATAGATACCGGGCTAGCGCTTTTACGCGCTCTTCTTTTTTGCCCGCACCGTCAATAATTTCGTTGAAAATCTGTGATTTGAGTTCGGAGAAGTCCTCGTCCGGCGCCATCTGATGCGTATAACTGCACCCGCTGGTCGAGAACAATTCGCCTGAACGATACGCGAACACCCTGTATTCAACATCTTTCGCGAAGCCAATTCCGCAATTTCCGGCTGTGGGCCTTGAATGAATTATTGTTCGCGTTTCCGCCGCCCGGCCCTTCAGCGGCCGGACAACTTCAAAGACAGTTTTCATGGTCGATTGAGGGGCGGTGATGGAATAGGACGCCGTCCCAGGAGTCGAAACAATCCGATCCTCTTCGAATATGCCCGAGGACAGAACCCGGCCCTCAAAAACCAGATCTGAATCCAGGAAATGTTCCGTCATTGGTTTGCCGACGCAAGTGCACGCTAAGGCGCTGCCCGCACCACACATGACAAAAGCCGATATTACAACGAGCAGAATTCTCATCAGCTATTTCCCCATAATTCGCTCATTCTGATTCAAGCGCTTCACGGCGTCCAGCCCGGCGGATCGCTGGCAGGAAAAGATGCGTCGAGCGCTTCATCAATTTCATCTTCTTCCCAGACATCAGGGTTTCGCCGGCCGGGCTTTGAATGCGGCGCGCCGCCGGCGGGATATCTCAGCTTCGCCAGCCATTCGAGCGGTTTCGCCGGATCGATATTCAGCTCACGGACTTTGCCCTTGAATTTCTCGATCTGCATGACGTTCCCGATCCGCGCATCGAGGAACGCGCTGGTCGAGGCTTCGTCCTCGCTGTCGTCGCCGAGCCAGTGCGCAAGGGTCGACAGCCAGACGCCGGTCAAAATCCCGCGCTTGGAGTAAAAGTTGAAATCCGTGGACGTGTCGCCGAGCCCGCGCCAGATCGCGTCGGCGGTCTTCCAGGCGAGATCGGCGGCGAGCGCCGCGTGGATCGGCAGCGCCAGCGTCGCGGCGGCACGGCGGGCCGCTTCCTTGTGCGGGCGCAGAAAGGCGAGCCGCGCGCGAACCGCGAAGGCGACTTTCTCGCGGATCTTCAGACCGACGAAATCGGGGCGGGTCATGGCGTCCAGCAAGGCGGCGTCGGCCTCCATGGACCAGGCGCGCAAGGCGTCGGCGGGCCCGGCCGGAAACGCGGCGGAGAGCATGGCGGGGCTCTGGCCCGCCTCGCGGGCGGCGGCCTTGAGCGCGCGGCCGGTCCAGCCCTCAAACGCGGCCCGGCGTAAAAGCGCCGTCAAAATCGCCCGGCCTTCGGCGTCGAAGGCGCTGGGATCGCCCGGCTTTTGAGTGCTATCGACCCCGGTCATAAAGGGTTCCTTTTTCCAGCGTGCCGCGAGGGCGTTTCCGGGGAAATGTGGCTCCCGGTTTTTCGTCCGGAACCGCCCCGTTCTTGGATTCTAGCGCATTTCTTGGCGGAAAACCGCGCCACACTTTTCCGGAAATGCGCTGGCCCTCATGTAGACAATATAGGCGCCGTTTGGTATAGGCCGCCCCAACCTCTCCCCCCTGAAGGAAACAGGCGGGTGTGGAGTTGACCGGTTTTTGCGTCGCGGACATCCCGTGGCGCTTTTATTTTCATAGGAGGCTCAAGGCCTTGGTTCAAATTTTCGTCCGCGACAACAATGTCGAGCAAGCCCTTAAGGCGCTGAAGAAAAAGATGCAGCGCGAAGGCACCTTCCGGGAAATGAAGCGCCGGAAATTCTACGAAAAGCCATCGGAAAAAAAGGCCCGCCAGAAAGCGGAAGCCGTCCGCCGCGCCCGCAAGCTGGTGCGCAAGCGCATTCAGCGCGAAGGCGGCAGCATGTAAATCCGGCCGCCGCGCCCCGCTCTCCATCTAGGCGGGGCATGGACTTTGCGGCATAATCAGCCGGATTTCATTGAACAGAACGGGGTTTTCATGCGTATTCTCGCCCTTCTCCTCGCCTTCGGACTTTTCCTTTCAGCTTGCGAAACCATCAAAGGCGTCGGCCGCGATGTGGAAAACACCGGCGAAGCCATCGATGACGCGCTCGACGATTAAGCGCACATTTTAGCTCAAAACCGAATCAAAGCCGGCCGCCATCGCGCGCCGGCTTTTGTTTTGCCCGGTTTTCCCCATCCAGCACCCCGGATAGGTGCGGCGAATAGGTCATTCCTAACAAAAAATCAGCATTCCCGCCTCATTCTGGCCGGAAAGGCCGCTAGCTTTGGCTGGCGCCGGGCACAGTCACGGCTAAAATGGCTCCGGTATAGTAAACGGGAATCGCCGTTCAGGCGTCAGGGATGGGAATTGCGATGCGGGGACTGAGTAGATTTTTCGACGGACGTCAGACCGCCATGAGTGTTTGCGCAGCCGCGCTGATCGCCGGCGGCGGCGCCCTGACGGCGACGCCAGCCGCGGCCCAGCGCCAGATTGACGATCCGCAGCTCAGCCCGATGCTGTTCGGCCCGACCACCCGCGAACGCGAAGATCGCGACAAGGTGCTTCAGGACCAGAACGAGCAGGAAGAAGCCGCGATCCTCACCGCCGAACAGGAACGCGACGCCAACGAGCTCGACGATCCGAAAGTACGTCCGCTGATCTTTGGCGCCGGCGAAGGCGAAGATCAGACGGCGACGCGCATCACCCTTGGCCCGGAGGACGAAAATCGCGGGTTCTTCGGCGCCCTCACCTTTCTCGTTCCCGACGAGACCAATCTTTCGCTCGGCGTCGGGCCGGTGTTCAAGCCGGATTATTTCGGCTCGGACAATTACGAATTCACCGCCGACCCGCAGGTCTATGTGAAGTTCCGCAACTTTGTATTCCTCGACGATGACGGCGCCGATTTCGGCATTATCGGATTCTCGCGCTTCCGCGCCGGTCCTTCGATTCGCATTCGCGGCCGCCGCGACCAGGACGACAATCCGGCGCTGGCCGGGCTCGGCGATGTGGGAACGACCTTTGAACTTGGCGGGTTTATCGCCACCACCTTCCTCGATCGCTTTGCATTCAAGGCCAAGGCGCGTCACGGCATCGACACCGGCCATCGCGGCACCATCGTCGACGGCTATCTGACAGCGCTGCTGTTCCGCGCCGGCCCGGTCTCCGTCGCCACCAGCGGCCAGGCCACATGGATCGACGATAATTTCGCCGACGCGTATTTTTCCATTTCGCCGGACCAGTCCTTAAACACTGGCGGAAGGCTGATGCCTTATGACGTCGATTCCGGCTTTCGCGATGTCGGCGGCACCGTCAACGCCTATATCAATATCGGCGATCGCTGGTCGCTGAACCCCTATGCGCGGTACCAGTATATTTTCCGCGATTACGCCAATTCGCCGATCATCGCTGACTATGGCGACCGCAACCAGTTGACGGTCGGCTTTCACATCATGCGTGAATTCACCTTCGGCGGCACGGGTCAGTAGGTTTTTTTTCAATCTCAGGAACCATGTAAAAACGGCGCTGTCACCAGCGCCGTTTTTTCGTTCCCGATGTAATGACGTTTATTCAGGCTTCCTGAACTTCAGCGTCATGCGGTCAGACTCGCCAATCGCCATCATCTGCGCCTTCAGCTCTTCATTTTCGCGGCTGGTCGCCAGCGTCGGCGGCAGGCGCCAGACGAACTCTTCCGCCGTCGGACGGTCCGCCGGGTTCGCGTTCACTTCGCTCGAGCCGACAAGTTCAAACCCGGCCGCTTCGAATGCGGAGACGATTTGCGACTCTTTCACATAGCCATTGTCGCCATTCGCCCAGTCGTCGGGCATGTCTTCCTGCGCGCGGTGCTGGACGACGCCGACAATGCCGCCGGGTTTCAAGACTTTCATCGTATCGGCCAGCGCTTCGGCGAAATAATCGCCTTCAAGCCGGTTGAAGTGGTGGACGGCGCGGACCATCAGCACCACGTTGATCGTGCCGGCCATCTCGTCCGGCGCGGAACCATACGCAAAGGCGCCGACGGCGGCGTCGCCATCATCGTCGCGCCAGGCTTCGGCGTCGGCGGTCCAGTCCGCCGGCCAGGTGGCTTTTTCACCGGCGGGCGGAGAAAAATTGCCGAACTTGGTCCACATGTCTTCGCTGTAATCGGCGCCGATGACTTTTCCGTCCGGCCCCAGATAATCGATCAGGATGCCCGAATACCACGGATTGCCGGGCAGCGTGTCGGCGACAGTCATGCCCGGCTCAACGCCGAAGAACTCCAGCGTTTCTTTCGGATGGCGGTACTGGTAACGCGCCTTGGTTTCGTCCGATTGCGCGGCGAGCACTGCGTCGAGTTTTTCCGACGCGGTCATTTCCGTCTCGCCGGCATCCATTCCTTCTGCAGGCGATGCGCTTTCGCCATGCGCCTCATCCGCCTGATGCGTCGAAGCGCCGTCAGCATCTCCCAGACCGGACGTTTCCTGCGAACATGCTGCAAGTGCGAGCGCGGCTGCGCCCAACATAAGATATTTCATGGTGATAACCCCTGTTAAGCCCAAGCGCAGACCCTAGCAGCGCCCGTTCGCGCCGCCAATGGCGCTCACGGAAATGTGGGGATCAGGGAATAGGGAATAGGCGAAGTGAATCTGTTTCCACAGAAACCTAATCCCTAATCCCTATCACCTAATCCCTGTCAAAGCGCCTTGACGATTTCCTCGCACATTTTCTTGGCGTCGCCGAACAGCATCATGGTGTTGTCGCGATAGAAGAGTTCGTTCTGAACGCCCGCATAGCCCGCCGCCATGGAGCGTTTGACGAACAAAACCGTACCGGCGTTTTCAACGTCGAGGATCGGCATGCCGTAGATCGGCGATGTCTTGTCGGTCTTCGCCGCCGGGTTGGTGACGTCATTGGCGCCGATGACAAACGCGACGTCGGCGGTGCGGAATTCGGCGTTGATGTCTTCAAGCTCGAAGACTTCGTCATAGGGAACCTGCGCCTCAGCAAGCAAGACGTTCATGTGCCCCGGCATGCGGCCCGCCACCGGGTGGATGGCGTATTTCACTTCGACGCCTTCTTTTTTCAGCGTGTCGCACATTTCTTTGAGCGCGTGCTGGGCCTGCGCTACCGCCATGCCGTAACCGGGCACGATAATGACCTTGCCGGCGTTCTTCATGATGAACGCCGCATCGTCGGCCGAGCCCTGCTTGAACGGGCGATCATCGTCGCCGCCCGCGCCCGCCGCGCCATCATCGCCGCCAAAACCGCCGAGAATGACCGAGATGAACGAGCGGTTCATGCCCTTGCACATAATGTAGGACAGGATAGCGCCCGAAGACCCTACGAGGGCGCCGGTAATGATCAGCGCCATGTTTTCGAGCGTGAAGCCGATGCCCGCCGCCGCCCAGCCGGAATAGGAGTTCAGCATCGAGACGACCACCGGCATGTCGGCGCCGCCAATCGGCACGATCAGCAAAAAACCGAGCACGAAGGCGGTGAGCGTCAGCAGGAAGAAGGTCATCGACGATTGCTCGCCGGTCATCAGCATGCCGAGGAAGATCAGGATCAACAGGCCAAGCCCAAGATTGATCGGATGGCGAAAGGGCAGCATGATCGGCTTGCCCGACATATTGCCGTTGAGTTTCGCAAAGGCGATGACCGAACCGGAGAAGGTGATCGCGCCGATGGCGGCGCCAAGCGACATCTCAAGCACCGAGCCGGCATGAATATGGCCGGGCTCACCGATATTGAACGCTTTCGGCGCCAGGAACGCCGCCCAGGCGATGAACACGGCGGCAAGACCGACCAGCGAGTGAAACGCCGCCACCAGTTGCGGCATGGCGGTCATCGGGATCTTGCGGGCGATGTAAATGCCGGGCGCGGCGCCGAGACCGACCGCCAGCAGCACAAAGAACCAGGTGCCAAAGCCTTTATTCTCAAGCACGAATAATGTCGTGAGGACGGCGATGACCATGCCGATCATGCCAAAGCGGTTGCCCTGTCGCGCGGTTTCCGGCGAGGACAGCCCGCGCAGCGCGAGGATGAAGAGAATGCCGGATGCGACGTAGAGGATCGCCGGGAGATTATCAGCCATGCGCCGCCCCTACCGTTCTTTTTTCTTGTACATGGCGAGCATTCGCTGGGTCACCAGAAAGCCGCCGAAGATGTTGACGCTGGCGAGCGCCACGCCGAGGAAGCCGAACAGCTTCGGCCAGAAACTGTTCGCCGATTGCGACAGGTCCGCGCCGAGCGCGATCAGCGCGCCGACAATCACCACGGAGGAGATCGCGTTCGTCACCGACATCAGCGGCGTGTGCAGCGCCGGCGTCACCGACCAGACCACGTAATAGCCGACGAAGATCGCCAGAATGAAAATCGTGAACAAAAACACGAAATCGGAAATCGGGCTCGACGCGGCGATGATCGCGAGCTGATCGGCGATCTCGCGCGCCTGCGCCGCTGCGGTCGTCGCTGCATCGGCGTTGCCGCTGGCGTTCGCCGCCGCCGTTTCCGCCGCCTGCGCCGCCTGCTCTGCGGCTTTCGCCGCTTCTTCAACCTGTTCGCGTTTGTCCGCCATGGCTGTCGGGCTCCTTTGGGGGCCTTGTCAATAAGGTTTAGTCTTCGTCTTCGCCGTCAGTATCGTCGGGCGCCGGTTCTGCGGGGGCGATTTCATCCGCCGTCAGAGCGACCGGTTCCGGCTCTGCATCAACCATTTCCGCCGCGAAGGCCGGATGCACCACCGCGCCGCCGCGCGTCAGGGCGACGCCCTTGATAATGTCGTCCGCCGGATCGGCGTTGAACAGCTTCCGGTCCTTGTCGAAAAACGCGGCGATGAAATTATAGACGTTGCGCGCGTAAAGGCTCGATGCGTCGGCCGCGAGGCGGCCCGGCACGTTTTTGAAGCCGAGAATGGTGACGCCGCTGGTTTCAATCGCCTCGCCGGGGCGGGACAATTCCACATTGCCGCCGGCCTCCACCGCGAGATCGACGATCACCGAGCCCGGCTTCATGGCGCGCACCATCTCCGCAGAAACAAGCCGCGGCGCCGGGCGGCCGGGGATCAAGGCCGTTGTAATGACGATGTCCTGCTTGGCGATATGAGCGGCGACGAATTCCGCCTGCCGCTGCTGAAACTCCGCCGACATTTCCTTGGCGTAGCCGCCGGCGGTCTCGGCCTCTTTCATCGCCTCTTCGTCGACGACCACAAACGATGCGCCGAGCGAGTTCACCTGTTCTTTCGCGGCGAAGCGAACATCGGTCGCTGACACCACAGCGCCGAGACGGCGCGCGGTTGCAATCGCCTGCAGGCCGGCAACGCCGGCGCCCATGACAAAGACTTTCGCCGGCGCAATCGTGCCCGCTGCGGTCATCATCATCGGAAAGGCGCGACCGTAATAGGCGGCGGCGTCGATCACCGCCTTGTAGCCGGCGAGGTTCGACTGCGACGACAACACGTCCATGGACTGGGCGCGGGTGATGCGCGGCATGAAATCCATGGCCAGCGCGTCAATGCCGAGGCGCGCATAGCCTGCGACCGATTCCGGCGCGTTATGCGCCGACAGGATGGCGATCAGTTTGGCGCCGCGCGGAAACACGCGAAGTTCCTCAGAGGACGGCGCCTGCACTTTGAGGATGACATCCGCTCCCTGCACGGCGTCGGCCGCGCTCGGCGAAATGCTCGCGCCAGCAGCGGCGTAATCGGCGTCGGCAAAGCTCGCGCCCTCGCCGGCGCCCGCCTGAACGGCGATGGTCGCGCCGAGGCTGATATATTTTTTGACAGTCTCGGGCGTCGCCGCAACTCGGGTTTCCCCGGCGCGCGATTCTTTCAGGACGGCTAATTTCATCAGGCCTCCGGCGGCGGCGGCCGCACTAATGGTGCGAGAAGAACATCTTCACGATGAGATGGGAAAAGACATACACAACAACGCCAAGCAGGATGGAGAGCAAAACGCCGTTGGCCATGACGAGGCTGGTGAACATCATGGTCAGCCCGAGGCTGAACGGCACGCCGATTTCGGTCGCCGCGCCCATGATGCCCTGATAGGATTTCTTGTGCTCTTCGGCGTCTTTCACGCGCTGAATTGTTTCGTCCGTCATTCGCAAACCCCGTTAGATTTTTTCCAGTGTTTTGGCGGAATTCAAGGAGTTGGGCAAGTCTTCTCACTCGCCGAATCATCTAAACGCCGAACCGGACCGGCCATGCGGAAAGAAGCGTTCTGAGCGCTGATATGAACGCCAGCGGCTGATCCATCATCAGATGGTGGTAGGCGTCGGGGATCATCACGAAGGGCGAGCGGCCCGCCGCCTGATCCTGCAGATGCTGGACGCCGTCGCGGTCGACGAAATACGACTTTTCCCCATAGATGAACGCCAGCGGACAGCGCGCCGCGCGCAACAGATCGCGCTCGAAATGAATCTCGAACGCGCCCTTGTCGGCAGGGTCGAACTTCCACGTCCAGCCCTCGCCTTTCTGCTGGCCGCATTCGCCGGGCGTCGCCGGGCGCAGGCCCTCGCGGGCGATATAGTCAATTAAATAAAGATGTTCCGCCGGCTGGTTCGGCAACAGCCTGAACCGGGCGATCATCTCTTCCTTGCTGTCATAGATATGCGCGCCGTGATGCTGTTTCGCGTCATCGGCGGGTTTGGCCTTCACCACCGTGTAGCCTTCATGGGGGTCAGGCACGCCGAGCGGCGAGTCCACCACCACCGCGCCGCCGAGCTTTTCGCCCTCGCGCTCGACGGCGGCGAGCGTCACCCAGCCGCCGAAGGAATGGCCGACGATGATCGGCCGTCCGCGGCTGGCGAGGCCCGCCTTGTCGATGACGGCGAAAACCTCGTCCACCAGCAGATCCAGCGAGTATTTATCGCGCCAGTCGGAATCGCCCATGCCGGATAGGTCCAGCGCCGCGACCCGGCGGTTCTCGGCGAAAAACGGCGCGAAGGGCCGCCACCAGTTGCGGTGGGCCCGGCCGCCATGCACGAACAAGAGCCCGCGCTTGCCCTCATCGCCCCATGCCGAATAGCGGATGCGCGCGCCGGCGACCTCGACCGCGCCCTCCTCTGACGGGGTTGCGATGGCTTTCGTGAACCACTCCGGCGCGGGCGGCGCTTCACCGTTCAGATGCGATAGCGGGCGGATCAGGTCGGGTTTTTTGTCGGTCATGGGGTTCGCGCGGTCCTGAGCTTTGTGCGTTGCAACAGGGATAGCCGATCAGGCGGGCGGCGCAAAGTGTTTGGGTCACGAGCGATGCTACTTCTCTTCCCCCGTTTACGGGGGAAGCACCCGCGGAGCGGGGAATGGAGGTGTTTGAGGCGCTTTAAGAAAGACCCCCCTCCGTCTCGGCCTACGGCCTCGACACCCCCCCGTAAACGAGTGAGGAGAACACGTGACATCAGCAAAATCATAGTAAACCCTTACTTAATCCGTAAACAAATCATTACCGCATACACGCGCAAAATCGTTTCGTAATGACACGGGTTAAACCGATCTTTACCTGCATCCGGCATTTTCCCTTGCAATAGATTCCAATTAGAAGGGCCCGCCAGTCATGGTGAAAACGATTCTAGTCGTCGATGATGATCCCACCCAGCGCCGCCTGATGCGCGCTGTCTGCGAAAAGGCGGGTTATCCTGTCCTGGAAGCGGCCAATGGCGAAGGCGCAATGTCGCTGTTGCAGAGCCAACAAGGCGCGGAAATCGCGCTGATCATGCTCGACCTCAGAATGCCGGGGCTCGGCGGCATGGAAACCCTGAAACGCGCCAAGGCGTTTCGCGAAGACCTGCCCGTCATCGTGCTCACCGCGCAAGGCGGCATCGACACCGTGGTCGAAGCGATGCAGTCAGGCGCTGCGGATTTCTTCGTAAAGCCCGCCTCGCCCGAACGGGTCATCGTGTCGATCCAGAACGCGCTCAACCTCACCACGCTGCAGGGCGAAGTCTCGCGCCTCAAGCGCAAGCGCGAAGGCGCAATGGGTTTCAAAGACCTGATCGGCGATTCATCGGCGCTGCGTCATGTCATGCGCCTCGGCGAACGCGCCGCCGCCTCCAACATTCCGATCCTGATCACCGGCGAAAGCGGCACCGGCAAGGAAATGGTCGCGCGCGCCATTCAAGGTTCGTCCGAGCGCTCAGGCCGCCCGTTCATTACGGTCAATTGCGGCGCGATTCCGGAAAACCTCGTCGAGAGCATTCTGTTCGGCCATGAAAAAGGCTCGTTCACCGGCGCCTCGGCGAAACATATCGGCAAGTTTCAAGAAGCCGATGGCGGCACCATCTTCCTCGATGAAGTGGGCGAACTTCCCGCCGACATGCAGGTAAAATTGCTGCGCGTGTTGCAGGAAGGCGAGGTCGACGCCATCGGCTCCAAACGTCCGACCAAAGTCGATGTGCGCGTCATCTCCGCCACCAACCGCGATCTTGGCGAAGAGGTCAAAGCCGGCCGCTTCCGCGAAGATCTGTTCTATCGCCTCAATGTGTTTCCGGTGGAAATCCCGGCGCTGCGCGATCGCCGCGAAGACATTCCGGCGCTGATCGATCATTTCATCCAGCGTTACAACGCCGAGGAGCGCCGCGACGTGCGCGGGGTTCGCCATGAAGTGCTGGACGTGCTGACCCAGTTCAACTGGCCGGGCAATGTCCGCCAGCTTGAAAACACCATCTTCCGCGCCGTGGTGCTGGCCGAAAATCCATATCTGTCGGCGGAGGACTTCCCGATCCTGGCGGATGAATTTCACGCCGCCGGGATTGAGTCCGGCCCGCCGCTGCTCGATGCATCGCCGGAGGACGGCGATGAGGAAAGCGCGCCCGCACAAGCTTCTGCGGCGCTCGCGCGCCAGCCGGAAGCCGACGGCGTCGCGATTTTCGATCGCGAGGGCCATCTGCGCTCGCTGCAGGACATCGAGAAAGACCTCATCGAACTCGCCATCGCCACCTATGAGGGCAAGATGTCGGAAGTCGCCCGCCGCCTCGGCATGGGCCGCTCGACGCTCTACCGCAAACTCCGCGAGCACGATCTCGAGATCAAGCGCGCGGGCTGAAGGTTGCCTAACGCCCGCAACTCTGGAACAAGACCGGCGCCCGGCTCTCGGGCGCCGAACTTTATCAAGGTGCCGCATTCGTGAAAAACGCGCTCGCCCGCATTCTTCTTTCCAAGGAATTTCAACTGTCCATGGGCGGCGTCCTGCTGCGGCGTTTCCTGCGCGCCACCAAGGACACGTTCAATTACTCGCCTGAATTCCTGATGGATGCGCAGGCGCTCGACCGCAATCATTACGCCTATTGCATGTTCGGCGCGGCGTCGCTGGCCAAGCGCCTCGGCCACGCCCGCATTTCCGCCATCGAGTTTGGCGTCGCCGGCGGCAACGGCCTTAAATTCATGTGCGATCTCGCCGTCGAGGTGAAGAAACGCACCGGCGTCGCCATTGACTGCTATGGTTTCGACACCGGCAAGGGCATGCCGCCGCCCGACGGGCCGAAAGACCTTCCCTACTGGTTCAAGCAAGCGCAATACGCCATGGACGAACCGGCGCTGCGCGCGAAGGTTCCTGACGGCAAGCTCGTCATCGGCGAGGTCAAGGACACGATCCCGAACTTCTGCGCCACGAATGACCCCGCCCCGATCGGCGCGATCTTCAACGATGTGGATTACTGGTCGTCGACGCGCGATTCATTCGAGCTGTTTAACGTCGCAAAGACGCGCCCGCAGAATTTCCTGCCGCGCACCTATATGTATTTCGACGATATTCTCGGCTGGGAGCACGAGATGTACGGGCCGTTTAACGGCCAGCTCGCCGCCATGCACGAATACAACGCCTCACAGGAAGACGTGAAAATCCATCTCAACCAGAACCTCCTGCCGCAGTTGCATCTGAAATACCGCCATCAGATCTATTACGCGCATCTGTTCGCCCACCCGGATTACAATAAATATATTGGGAATGCGGATCAGACCGTGCTGGAAGATCAGTTGCAGCTCTCGCGCTAAAAACCTGCTCGCACGCATCCCTGGAGGCTTCGACGATGAAACGGAAGATCATGGGTGCGGCGCGCTCGGTTTTGCCGCCGGCGATTCGCAACGCCATCATGCGCTTCGGGTTCAATACCGCCCGTGAGGAATTCGATCGCCTCGCCTATCTTTATTCGTTTGCGCCAAACATGCGGTTTTCGCTCGCCGATGCGAAATCACGCGGCCTCAATCCAAAGTCCATTCTCGACATTGGCGCATTTGAAGGCGACTGGGCGAAAATGGCGTCGGAAATCTGGCCGGGCGCCAAAATCACCATGGTCGAAGCAAATGACGAAAAGCGCGAGCGTCTGACCCCGGTTGCAGCCGCCATCGGCGCAGATTTGCGTTTCGCCTTGCTTGGGGCCGAAGATGGCAAGGAAGTCGTCTTCCATGTGATGGAATCCGGCTCGTCTGTTTTCGAAGAAGAAAGCAGTTATGAGCGCCGCAAGGTCACGCGCCAGACGGCAAAGCTGGACACGCTGCTGGCGGATTTGCCCGCCGCCGATTTCATCAAACTCGACACCCAAGGCTATGAACTTGAAATCCTGAAAGGTGCGGACCGTTTACTATCGACCGCGTCCGCCGTCCTGATGGAGGCGTCGCTGATTCAAATCAACGCCGGCGCGCCGCTGCTCCATGACGTGCTCGCCTTTATGAAAGAGCGAAGCTTCATTACATACGAGATCGCCGAAATCCACCGGCGCCAGCTCGACAGCGCGATGAACCAGATCGATATTCTGTTTGTGCGGGAGAATTCGCCGCTGCTGGCGAACAAGTCTTTTACCTGATGGAGCGCGCGGTTACTCGCCAAGCGCGGCGAGATAAAGCTCAAGCATGGCCTCCATCTCCTGGCGGTCGGCGCGGTCCATTTTGCGCAGCCTGATCACCTGGCGCAGGGTCTTCACGTCATAGCCCTCGCCTTTGGCTTCGGCGAAGACTTCCTTGATGTCGTTCATGATCGCGGCTTTGTCTCCTTCGAGGCGTTCGACGCGTTCGATAAAGGAACGCAGGCGATCTGCTGCGACTGTGGTTGCGCCTTCGACGCTTGCTGCTGATCCGTCCGCCACCTGATGCGCTCCTTGAATAGAAAATCATTATGCCGGGTACGGATGATGCATCCCACCCGAACCGGACGCACAGGAATAGAAAAGCGCGCGCAAAACGCCAAGCGCGATCAGCCTTAGTGGGGAAAATTAAATCTCTTGACCGTCGATTTCGCGGCGCAGCGTCCGGGCCTGTTGGCGGACGTAATCGTCATGGGGATTCCATTCGAGCGCCTTCTGGAACATCTCATAGGCGGCGCGGTCTTCCCCGCCCGAGAGCAACAGATCGGCGAGCGCCGTGCGCACTTCGAACTGGCGCGGCTCCAGCTCCAGCACTTTCGAGAAATCCTCAATCGCCCCGGCCCGGTCCTCCGCCGTCAGCCGCACCGTGCCGCGCAGCGCATAGCCCTGGGCGAAGTTGGGCGCGAGCCCGGTGACGTGATCGAGCAAAGCCAGCGACAAATCGAACGCGCCATTATTGGCGGCCAGATGCGCCCGCTCGAACAACAGGTCCACCGTGTCGCTCTGGGAGTCCGACCAGATGTCGATGATCCGGGCGACATTCTCCTCGGCCCGGCGGGCGTCGCCGACGCGAAGCTCCTCGAACAGCGCATCGAGACGCGGATCAGTCTGATCGGCGGCGGCCTGCCCCACCAGCGAAGGTAAAGCAGCCAGAAGCGCAATGAGGAAAATGCAAAAAGGCCTTCGCATGAGCGAAAGCCTAATCTCGAAACCCTTAAAAACCAAGGAAAAGTCTCGTGAAGAGACGTTAAGCCTGCTTCGCCTTGAAGCGGCGCTGGGTCTTGTTGATCACATAGACGCGGCCCTTGCGGCGCACGACGCGGCAGTCTTTGTGACGGTTTTTCAATGACTTAAGCGACGAACGGACTTTCATGACGGGCTGCTTTCAAGCGTATTAGTGTGATCTGGAGCGCCGGGAGATAGTCAAACCGGGCGGGCCTGTCAACCGCGAACCGAGCGGGAATGCGGGGTTGGGGCCAGGGCGCACCCGTGCCGGGCGGCGGGCCGTGGCCTTATTCCTCCCTACCGCCCTACTGCCAGCCTAGTGACATTGCCCATCATCGATAACAAATTCAAAAGTCTGCTTAGCGGCCGGAGTGACGTATCCGATATCACAGAAAGTTTCACGACCGTCTGAAAGACGAACCACAATAGCACCGCCACCCTCGCAGTTTATTGGCATTTTACCTCTAACCTCCCCCTCATACCGAGTGAGCGACAGACGCTTATGGCATAATCTAAGTTCCGCTGAGGATACCAAATCCTGCGGATCTTTTACGATGAATTCGTTATCGACCCTTGCGCACGAAGTTGTAGAGAAAAACGCTGAACACATGAGCAGCACGGCGATTTGCTTCATCTGATTCATCTCATACAGGTTAGTAGGCAGGAATCATTAAGCCGGTGGCTCAATGCACTGTCAACGCTCAACCTCTTGAATTCCTAGCGCTCACATATTGCGGCCAAAAGCGACTCTGGATTGCTTTCCGCCGCGGACCGCTGCGCGCAGGTGCCGCTGAAATTTCGGGCATTCCAGATGGCTGGGCGCAGGACATTTGGCGGCGTGGCGGAGGCCGTCGCGCATGGCGGTGAGTTTGCGAATAGTTGCGTCGAGCTCGTCGGCTTTGGTGGCAAGCTGCGCCCGGTCGATTTTCGGGCGCCCTTTGGCCGAAAACATTCGGGCGATTTCATCAAGCGAAAAGCCGGCGGCGCGGCCGAGCGCAATCAGCGCCAATCGCTCCAAGACGTCCGCAGCGAAGACCCGGCGCAAGCCGCTCCGTCCGACCGACGCGATCAAGCCCTTCTCTTCATAGTAACGCAGGGTTGATGCGGGAACGCCGGAGCGCTTTGCTGTTTCTGCAATATCCAGATCTTTCATCCCTTGACCTCAAGTCGGCTTGAAGTGGCAGAGTGCAGGCCGATCTCATAAATGACAAGCATCAGGAGTCCCCGAATGACCGGCAAGACCACAGACCAGACCGATGAAGCCGCACGATGGAACGGCGCCGCCGGGCAAGCCTGGGTGGATAACCAGACCATGCTCGATCGGTTGTTCAAACCGTTTGAAGATATACTCGTCAACGCGGTCAGGGACGTCTCAATTCAAAACGTTCTCGATATTGGCTGCGGCACGGGCGCGACGACGCTCGCCATGGCGGCGGCGCTTGGGCGCAACGGACATTGCACCGGCGTCGATATTTCCGAACCGATGCTCGCCGTTGCGCAAGCGCGCGCAGAACAGACCGGCGCGCAGGCGGTTTTCCTTTGCGCCGATGCCCAGACCCATTCTTTTGAACCACAGAGTTTTGATGCAATCACCTCGCGCTTCGGCGTGATGTTTTTTCGCGATTCTGTCGCCGCATTTTCCAATCTGCGCCGCGCTGCCCGAGATGGGGCAACCCTGACGGCGATTGCCTGGCGCGACCCGTCGGAAAACCCGTTCATGACCGCCGCCGAACGCGCCGCCAAACCATTGCTCCCTGATCTTGCGCCGCGTCCGCCCGGCGCGCCGGGGCAATTCGCGTTCGCTGACGACTCTTTTGTGCGCGATATTTTGAGCAAAAGCGGCTGGAGCAGCATTAACGCAGAAAAAATCGACGTTCCGTGCGTCATGGCGGAAGCGGATCTCGTTTCCTATGCGTCGCGGATGGGGCCTGTCGGCGTGGCGATGCAAGAGGCCGATGACGCCATGCGCGCAAAAATAATCCAGACCGTGCGCGCCGCGTTTGAGCCTTTCGTCGAGGGCGGCGAGGTGCGCTTCACCTGCGCTTGCTGGGTCTTTCGGGCGCGGGCCATGTAACCCCCCCGGAACCGGATCCGCGCGAGAGGCGGACGCAGATTTCCGCACTCCCGCACGGATCCGGTTCCGGCGGCTGACCATTTACAAGGCGCTTGCCAGACCGGATGCCCGGCCCGCGCCAAAACCAAAATGTCAAAGAGCCCCTTGCGGCGAACTTTCGCTCCCGCAAGACGGCGCCGTCAGGACCTCTGATTTGACATAATGCGGGCGCGCGATTTGCGCTGGCCCCACCACTTCATCGGCCACAGTCCGGCTACGGATGAAGACTAACCCCGCCCCGGTTTTGGTGGATAACTATTCACCAACACAGGGTTTCCGTGAAGAATTCCGGCCTTATGCAGCAAAGGCAGGAAGAAGAATGATTCTCTTTCAAAGCCTTACGCATAGGGTCGGAGGCAGGCATGGGTGAAAACCTTCTGCCTTTTACTCTTCTGGATCGCGATAATAGTCTTTCCAATGAGCCTCGCTGGCGACCGGCTGGTAGTGCTGGCTAGACAGGGTTTTGTTGAAAAACACCTCAAAGATGAAGTGTGTATTCCAAATAAGGCCGCTGGTGTCTCGATATTCGGAAAAGCCGTAAATGTAGAAACGCGGCGCGAATGCAGGGAAGAACTTGCTGCCAGACTTTATGATCTGAAGCGCTGGTTGCCAGTCTTTCAGGGCCTGCCCCTCAATCGTAACATTTGGGACGAAGTTTTTTTCGTTTCTGATGCCGCCAGTAGGCCCCAAGAATGCGGCTTGATTTTCCATTTTCCATTCAGATTCATTGGGAAAGGGAGGTGGTTCGACACCAATGTGGGCATTAAAACTTACTCGCTGGAGCCAGCACGCAGTTTTTCCGTAATTCTTGAGCGCCCAAGAAAACTGAAACAACAGCTGCTCACTTTCATCAACGGGGATTTGAGTGTTCCTCTCAAGGGAGAGGTTATCGACTTGAATGATCGGGCGTTCCGAGCTGATTTGCGCGTCAACGGCTTTTCCAGCTGCTTCGGTTCCGACAAAGGCTTCATAGAGCGTTCCCACCAAAAGGAGGGCGCCCCACGCGGTGAGGGCAGCGATCACCACGGTCCAATGCGCCATTCGTCTTTGCTGGGAATAATCGGCGAGCGAAATGCCGTTGCTGGTGTAATTGCCGCGCTCGGCTTCTTGATTAGCGGGTTTTTCCTCATCGCCCTGATTGACGCTACGTGGACCGAACGTAACTTGGCAATCCGCATAGCATGTTACGCTACGGCTTCCCTCGCTGGACCTTTGGGCTTCGGATTCGCGCTCTACCTGACTAGCGGCTAATGGGTCTATTTCCTTTGGCGTAAGTCCAATGCCGAAAAGCAGAATGATCGCGACTCCCGCAATTCCCACTATCGCTATTCGCTTACCCGTAATGAAGCGACGCCGATTGCGCTTAGACACTGAAGTAAAAAAGCTGCACTGAACCCGCCCCTGCTGATCTTATTGTTCAGGTTTCGCTCGTTTTCCTGAACCCCTATTTCAGCCAGCCTTTCAGCTAGTTGGGCGTATGTCACGCCCCGCCTTTTGAGTTCGCCTTTAAGGAGATTTTTCGCCAGCGTTTCGTATTCCTGGTTAGCCGGGTCGTCTTTTCTGGTTGCCATCGGGTCTGCCTATAAAAATCATCGTATTTGATGATATAGACCCTTGCAATCAGTTACACAAGTCATCATATTGGGTGAGTAATATCACTGGATACGATGACATGGCTCAACACTTTCTCCTTTCCGCCGCCTCCAAGACCCTGAAACTAAAAGACATTTATCAGGGCGGTGAAGACGCAGCCTATGCCAAGTTCTGCGCGATCCGCTGGCCGGAAACCGCTGGCGAGGCTCAATGCCCGCGCTGCGGCGGTTTGGACGCCTACAAGATCGCCTCGCGCCGCAAGTTCGAATGCAAAGCCTGCAAGCATCATTTTTCGGTTACGTCGGGAACGATCTTCGCCAGCCGCAAATTGTCCTTCATGGATATGCTGGCCGCGATCTGCATTCTGGCGAACGCTGCAAAAGGCGTTTCATCGGTTCAGTTGAGCCGTGATCTTGGCGTGCAGTACCGCACGGCGTTTGTTCTCGCGCACAAAGTTCGCGAAGCAATGGCGCTGGAAACGCAAGACACGATCCTTGACGATGAATGCGAAATCGACGGCGCCTATTTTGGCGGTCACGTTCGCCCCGCCAATAACGAGTTCAACCGGATTGACCGCCGCCTGAAAGAAAACCAGACCGGCAAGCGCCGGGTTGTGATCGCGTTGCGCGAGCGTCAAGGCCGCACGTTGACCACGGTAACGCAGCGCGAATCGGAAGGCGTTCAGTTCGCTATGGACCGCCTAAACAGCGCCGCGCGCCTGAATGCAGACGAGGCCGCTCATTGGGACGCGCTGGAAGCGATCTTCCCCGTGAAGCGCATCAACCACAGCGAAGCCTACAGCGCGAACGGCGTTTGCACGAACCAAGTTGAAAGCTATTTCTCACGCCTGCGCCGCATGGTTGGCGGTCAGCACCATCACGTTTCGGCGCAGTATCTGCACCAGTACGCCGCTCACTCTGCATGGCTTGAAGATCACCGCCGCGAGAGCAACGGAACGCTTGCAAACATCATCGTGCGCAACGCGATGGCCGCCCCGGTCAGCCGTCAATGGAAAGGCTACTGGCAGCGTCACCAAGCGGCGTAAGGATCAAAGCACTGCACTGCATTTTGATGCGCAGCGCTTCACCGCAAAGCAAAAAAGGGAGGCCCGGCGACAAGAGCCGGGTTTTTTATGTCCGATGACGAACTAGTCCCGTGGACTCCATTATTCGGCAATTCTATAGGTCATGGGCATGTTTTTGTCCCTCGCGGCGGCGAGCCTGAAAAAAAGCCGAAACAACATGGCGACACCGAACTATCAAACATTTCCGCTCTCACACACGCACAGGTCGCGGATCGAACGGGAATGGGGACTCGGGCGGTTTCAAAGGGTTGATTATGACGAAACTCCGGGTCCGCTAAGTCAGTGCTATTGGAATGTAGCCAAAAGGGTCTCTGAAAACGGCGGTGAAGCGGTTTACGGGTGGCAAATTCTGCAATGGCCCGACCTTTTCGCTTTTGCATTGCACCATGCTGTCTGGAGGAGTTCGGCAGGCGTCTTGGTAGACGTTACTGAGAAGTATCAAACCGACCCACATAGGCGTTACTCGACGTTTATCGCAGATGACTCAATCCAAGTAGAATTAGATTACCCGCCATACGTGGACACCAAGTTCCATGTATTCAAAAAAACACCGGGAGTGAAAAAGCTGATAGGCGCAACCCTAGAGCAAACATCCCTGAATCGAGCGGTAGTCAAGGAGTTACGCCGCAGGGGTACGCCGCTCAGACTAAATCAGATAAACAGCATCCCACGAATCTATCACGATGCTATTGAACAAACTAAGGTCGAAATTGACGCCGCTTGCGCGCAATGCCTTGCTGGATACTGATTACTATTGGGCGAGTGTGATAGCGCGTCGCTTCTTGTCCTTGCGCCCGTACCGCACCTTCTCTTCTATTTTCGCAAGCAATTCAGGCTCTTCGGTCCAGCCCATTTTCTGAAGGATGATAACGGCGATAGTCTTGGCGCTCAGGTCGGCCCCGTGCTCGCGCTCAGCGTTCAGGATGAACCGCCGCAACTCGCCCCGCCTGAACATGGCGCGGCGCTTCCTGCGGCCTTGTATGGCTTCCGGGTTGCCATCATAGCCCATGACCTTCAACGCGCCGTCTACATGGCGAAGGTTCACAAGCAACTGGCGGCGCTGGCGGTCCAGTTCGTCAATCTCGGCGGCGATGGAAGCCCGCCGCGCTTTAAGTCCGGTGATAACGTGAGAGTCAGCCATGACGCAGCATAGGAATCGGGAGGCGATTATTCAGCCGGAAAGTTCCTGCGCTTGCTGCATAAGGCCGAAGAATTCAACAGAAATGAGATAAAATGCTGCACTGTCACTCGCCTTATGCGTGTACGGATTTTCGGCGTTTTTCCAGCCTCTCGGCTGTCATCCCGTGTGCTGCGCATCGCGAAACGGTGCGCTGCTAACACGGGACCCAAAGTCCGCTATTAAAGGCTTGCACCATGGGTCCCGCATCTGCGCAGCAACATTGGCATGTTGCTGCGCGTGCGGGATGACAACCGCGAGTGCATAAAAAAATTATCGCAGAACTACGCCAGCCGTCACAAACGCCTACGCCCTCGCGCGCGCTGTTCCTGCAGTATCCGGCGCGAGTTTTTCCGCTGTGATCGGATAGACGCCGTCAACGCCCATGACCCAGGCGACGGGATTCGCAAACAGCGGCGCATAGGCTTCATCAAGAATGTTGAGACCGCCCGCATAGGCGCCCATGGCCGGCATGATCATCCGTTCTTCGCCGACAGCAAAACAGCGGCGGCGCAGGGAGCGCCCCTCGCCGACCACGCGCGCGCAAGGGTGAAGGTGGCCAGCGATCTCTCCTTCTATCCGATGGGGCGCGGCGCCGGGCGCCGGTTCGTGGCGAAAGGTCAACGCGCCGATACTGGTTTCGATTTCCGTGGCGGCGGCGAAACGCGCCGGCGGTTCGGGATCGTGATTGCCGAGAATCCACAGCCATTCCGCTTTGCGCATTAGCGCCTCGAGACTTTGCGCGTCTTCCTCGTCCATGCGCGCTTCCGCTTCAACATCATGGAATGCATCACCCAGTGATATGACGCGCTTTGGCTGATATTTCTGCATCAGCGCCGCAACGCGCATCAAGGTCGTGCGCGTATCGTAAGGCGGCAGCATTACGCCCTTGGCGGCGAAGCTCGAGCCTTTTTCAAAGTGCAAATCGGAAACGATCAGCGCCTCCTCGCGCGCCCAGTAAGCCGCGCCGAGCGGATCGGGGGTGAGGGTCTCGCCATTGAGGAGGATGGTCGCCATGGCGCGAAGATGGCGGGATTTTTCAAGGTTGAAAAGCCCTCTCAATTGTCATCCCGCACGCGCGGCATCATGAAATGCTGCCGC